>ERZ1673752.3-NODE-3-length-542199-cov-14.809929_pt1 | contig 542199 bp, 512 predicted proteins | sample MGYA00580195_ERZ1673752 | MGnify/ENA primary metagenome ERZ1673752 (study PRJEB41218, sample SAMN15661744) | gut metagenome | host: Homo sapiens | place: Canada: London | collected 2015-08-20/2019-03-30 | study: EMG produced TPA metagenomics assembly of...
AGCGCCGTCAGCGTGAGCGGCAGAAGCAGCTCCTATATATAAATAACTAAATAGATAAATAAAAAAATAACTAACCGAAAAAGAAGAAGTTTATCTTAACACACCTACCTATATGGGCGGCGAAAACTTTTCTTTTCGGGAAGTGGAAAGGAGAACCAAATGAACGACAACGCAAAAGTATTCTCGCTCATTGAGATGAGAGAAATGATGATCGACACCTCGGATTATCAGATGATGGAGGAGGTCGGAGAGTTCACCGGAACGCTTGAAATGAAAGCGCAGGGACACAAGAAATCCATCCGCATTTTTCTCACCCTCGACGACGGAAGAAAAATCATCACACCGATTTTCTGGTGGCAAACTTACCTCGGGTTTTACTATATGCCGATCGGTACAAAGCTCCGACTTTTTTATTCGGAAAGTAATCAAAACAAAGTTTACCTTGAGAAAATCGAAATCATTGAAAATGTATAACGTGGCTACACGGCACTACACAGGACGTTAGTCTTATGGTGTAGCGAGCATAGGTTTTGTAATGCCAAAACCGGCGGCTGAAAAGCCGAGAGGGGCAGCAGCCCCTGTAACCCCAATTCAGAAAGGAAGTTTAACTATGCGAAAGCGCAATTTTAACATCAATGTCAGAGTAACCGAAGGCGAGAAAAAGCGGTTGAAAAGAGCCGCAAAGCACTATGGAATTTCGCTCTCGGAGTATCTGAGAAAGGTCGGTTTGAACAAAAAGCTGACCGAAAAACCAAGCCAAAAGCTCTATGAAGCGTACGCTTTGGTTAACGATTTGCGGAGCAATTTGTATCCGCTTGACGGAAGAAATTTGGAGAGAAAGCTCTCGGAAATCGAGCAAAGAATTCTCTCCGCATACCACGAACGAAAGGAGGACGACAGCGGTGGCGACAACGAAAATTTGGACGGTTAAGGACAACTTGGAGCGCACGGTGAACTACGCCGCCAACCCCGAAAAGACGATTGATCCCGATTTGAAAAAGGCAATTCACTACGCCGGTGACGAAGCAAAAACGGAGAGCCGTTGCTATGTAACGGGTGTAAACTGCAACGCCGATACTGCCTTTGAGGAGATGAGCGCCGTGCAGGAACGCTTCGGAAAAACAGGCGGTAACGTCGCCTATCACGCTTATCAGAGCTTTAAAACAGGCGAGATTACGCCGGAGCTTTGCCACGAAATCGGCGTTAAGCTTGCCAAAAAAATGTGGGACAATGAGTATCAGGTGTTGGTTGCGACGCACCTGAACACAGGCACCCTGCATAATCACTTTGTCGTTTGCAGCACTAATATGTGGACAGGCAAAAAGTTTGATTGCAACGAGGGAGCCTACTGGAAATTCCGTGCTTTGTCGGACGAGCTTTGTGCCGAACATAATCTGACCGTTATCAAAAATCCGACAGGCAAAACGCCGAGGAGCATTTACTTTGCGGAGAAAAACGGCGAGCCGACGACGTTCAATGTGCCGAGAGAAGCGATTGATTACGGTATTGAGCACTCACGCAGCTTCGAGTATTTCAAGTGGATTATGAAGGATATGGGCTATATTATGTGCCTGAATCCGAAGCACCGTTACTGGACAATTCGCTCCGCCAACAGCAAGAAATCGGTGCGAATGTACCGCTTAGGCGACGAGTACAACAACGAAGCAATCCGCCGCAGAATCCACGAAAACAATACGCAGCATTGGCGAAACGCCGCTGAGTATGAGCACAGCCGCAAGCAGATGAAGCGCTTTAAGCCGAGGGTATTTGTGTTCCGTGGCAGCTTCAAAAAGCTCAAATCCTTCGGAGGTTTATACGCCAAATATCTGCACTATCTTTATCTGATGGGCAAGCTGCCAAAGCGAAATCAGCGCAAGCCGTTGTCGCCCGAAATGTGTGAAGCGTGGCGGCATTTGGACAGCTATTCACGCCAAGTGACGTTGGTTTCAAATAAAAAGCTGCACACGCTTGATGATGTAAAAGCCTTTATCACCGATACCGACAAGGAGATTAAGGAAGTTACCGAGCTGCGAGAGAAGGTATATAACAAGCTGCGCTACTGCGATGACGACGACAGAATCAGGGAGCTGAAAAAGAGCCGTGACGATTGCACAACGCTCTTGCGGCAGCTCCGCAAGGAAAAGAAAATCGCCCTCACAATCATTGAGGACGAGCCGAAGATTAACGAAAATATCCGCTGTGAAATACAAGCGCAAAACCTCGCAAGAGGAAGGAAACCAAAAGAACGAAAGAAGGTGTATGAGAGATGAAAATAGCAATTAACAAGCTTCATCCGTTCTATAATCATCCCTTTAAGGTGATTGATAACGCAGAAATGGATGATCTTGTTTTAAGTATAAAGGAGCAAGGCATTCTTACTCCAATCATAGTCAGACCGCTTGAAAACACAAGTGATGAATTTGAAATAATATCGGGACACCGCCGCTATCGTGCCGCCCAACTGTTAGGGAAAAAGGAAATAGAGGTTAGCGTCCGTTATGTAAATCGTGACGAAGCCGCCGTAATGCTGGTGGACAGCAACTTACACCGAAGCAGAATTCTGCCAAGTGAAAAAGCTTTTGCTTATAAGTTGAAGCTGGAAGCATTGAAGCGTCAGGGAAAGAGAAGTGATTTAACTTTGTCGCAATTTGCAACGAAGTTGGATACCGCTTCCGCTGTCGGTCAGGACGCAGGAGAAAGCCGTGATACGGTTTACAGATATATTCGTTTGACCAAGTTGATTCCGGAACTTTTGCAGTTGATGGACGACGAGAAAATTGCTTTTTCTGTCGGCGTGGAATTATCTTATCTTTCCGACAATCATCAGCTCAGATTGTTTGAAATCATCGAAAGAGATAACTGTACGCCTTCGTATTCTCAGGCGTTCCGAATGCACCGGGCGTTTAAGGATAATTGTCTGGACAGCCGTTTGCTCGAAAGAATTATGTCCGAAGAAAAGCCCAATCAGCGTGAAGTGCTTAAAATCTCAATGGAGAAAGTAAGGCGTTTTGCACCCAAAGCCAGCAATACACAGCTCGAAGATTTTGTTATAAAAGCCTGCGAGCATTACAGAAGATATTTGAATAAAAACCGTGACAGAGGGAGGTGAAAATGATGACCGACAAGACTTATGAAATGTTTTCCGATTACGAAGATGTCGTAACGGTTAACGACGTTATGAAGATGCTTCATATCGGTAAAAATTCTGTGTATGATTTGCTGAAGAATCACAGAATTGAATCTATAAAGGTAGGAAGCAGATATGTTATACCAAAGAAAAGCGTTATCAATTTTCTTAACATATAAGTTTATTTAATCCGCACATTTGATGTTTGAGAGCCTGTTGTGCTATTCTATATACACAGCGGGCTTTCATCCAAATGAAAGGAGACACTTTGAAAAACACAACTGAATTATTCGCTGAATACTGTGACGTCGTATCGGTTGACGATGTTACGAAAATGCTAAAGCTCAGCAAAGTAACTGTTTACAAGTTATTAAAATCCGGCAAAATCCGAACTATCAAAGTTGGCAAGAGATACATTATCCCAAAGAGATGTGTTTCGGAATTTCTTGAAAGCTGTTAGATAGGAGGATGAATTGTATGGATAAAACAAAAGAAGCTTTTGCAGAGTATAAAGACGTTGTCACAGTATGTGAGGTAATGGAAATGTTAGGTTTGGGAAGAGTAGCTGTCTATCGCTTGTTGCGTGAAGGAATCATCCGCACAATCAGGGTAGGCAAAAAGTATATCATTCCCAAGCAGAGCATTATCGACTTTATCTCAACAGGAGAATCATTTTTTAGAAAGGGTTAATTATTTTGGAAGGAAGCTTAATAATAAAAGGCAATTATTACTATGCCAAATTTCGTATCAACGGCAAACAGAAAATGATTGCCACGAAGATACCCGTTAAGGGTAACAACAAACGCCGTGCAATTGAGAAGATGAAAGAAATCATTGAGAGCTACAAGGATATCAACCTTGAATGCGACGATGTTCTCTTTACCGACTTTCTCGACAAATGGCTGAAAGGTATCAAGGGAATCATAAAGCCATCTACGTGGGAAACCTACGACAAAACCGTCAGCGGCAAGATTAAGCCGTATTTCGAGCAGAAGAATTACAAATTTAAAGATATGAAGCCAGAAACCTTCACCGAGTATTTTGTGTTCCTCGCTCAACAGGGCAAATCCAACGGCAAAGGCGGTCTAAGCTACAAGACGGTAAAGAATATCCGAGGTGTCCTCTCGTCAGCGTATGAATACGCTCTTGAGAATCGCTACGTTAATGAGAATCCGGTATTAAGGAGCCGTATGCCGTCATTTCCGCACAGCATCAAGAAGGACGTACCCGAGTACAACGCACAGCAAGTCAGGAAGCTCCTGCTTTACGCAAAGGAACACGAGAGCCATATCTACATATTCCTGCTTCTTGCCCTCTATACAGGGCTGAGAAAGGGCGAATTGCTCGCCTTAACATGGGAGGATATAGATTATGATAAAAAGCTCCTGAACGTCAACAAGAGCAGAACAGGCAGCCGCAAGAACGTGACAATGCAAATCACCACGCCCAAGACGAAGAGCAGTAACCGCAAAATCCCGATAAACGATTTTGTGATTGGAGAGCTGAAAGCCGAAAAGCAACGGCAAGAAGAATACTCCAAACTGCTTGGCAACGGCTACGACAAAAGCCACGACTTCATTGTGCGCACCGTTCTCGGAAAGCCGTATGTCAATCTCAGCGCAATCAACCGTGTGGTAAACCGTCTGACAGAGACCGCCGGCTTGCCGCATTGTACGATTCACGGCTTTCGCCATTCTGTGGCGAGTATTCTCGACGACAACGGCGTACCGATTCAGGACATTTCCGTTTTGCTCGGACACGAAAGCGTAAACACCACCGAGAGAATTTATATCAACCGTCGAAAGACCGCAAAGGAGACGACGATAAACGCTCTCGACAGCGCTATAAATTTGAACATCGCATAAAGGTGGTATAATTTTTGGTAGAATTAAAAGAAGAAAGGCTTCGGAAATCGCTTTCCGAAGCCAAAAATTGATGGCAGGGGCAGAAGGACTTGAACCCTCGGCACGCGGTTTTGGAGACCGCTGCTCTACCAACTGAGCTATACCCCTATATTAATTTTAACCGATGAAATTATGAAGGTCGGTTTTGCAAACTTACTCATAAATTTCAACGCAAGATAGATTATATCACCGTTCAGTCGATTTGTCAACACATTTTTGTGAAATTTGACATTTTGAGCCGAGCGGTGATTTTTTTCAATATCTGCGATACAAATGTTTAGACCAAATCACTCAGTTTCTCTGATTTCCTGCGGATTTTCGGGGAAGCCTTCAATTTGGAAACGGAGTCCGCAGGTGGGGCATTCAAGGTACGGCTTGCCGTTGTTGAGGTTGTCCTGAATAATCATCATTTCGCTTTCGCAGAATGGGCAGAGTTTATTATTTTCGCTGTTCATATTTTTACCTCCGAGTGGATTGTTTTCGATATAACTTAATTATACCTTTAAGCGGTAAAATGTCAACCGAGATATTAAAAATGTATAGGCAAGAGGGTTGGATTTTAACGGCTTTTGTGCAAATTCCGCTTTACAAATTGACGAAAAAAGACTAAACTATATCTATGCTTCTGCGTTGCAGAATATACAATCTCATTCAAGGTGATTATTATGAAAAAAGAAAATATGGCTATGCTGTGTGACTTCTACGAATTTACAATGTCAAACGGCTATTTTAAAAACGGTTTTTATAAAAAGAATGTCTATTTTGATGTGTTCTTCCGCAAAGTTCCCGACAACGGCGGTTTTGCGATTATGGCAGGTCTTGAACAGGCTATTGAGTACATCAGGGAACTTCATTTTGAAGACGAGGACATCGAGTATCTCAAGAGCAAGGGCATTTTTGACGAGCAGTTTCTTGAGTATTTGAGAAACTTCAAATTCAGCGGTGATGTTTATGCAATCCCCGAGGGAACTCCGATTTTCCCGAACGAGCCTGTTATGACAATCAAAGCGCCTGCAATTGAAGCTCAGCTTGTTGAAACATTCCTTCTCCTCACAATCAATCATCAGACTCTTATTGCGACAAAGGCTAACAGAATTGTTCGTGCCGCTCAGGGTAGAGCCGTACTTGAATTCGGTTCTCGCCGTGCTCAGGGTGCAAATGCCGCAGTTGACGGTGCAAGAGCTGCATATATCGGTGGCTGCAAGGGTACAGCCTGCACACTTACAGATGAGCTTTACGGTGTTCCTGCCGGCGGTACAATGGCACATTCATGGGTTCAGATGTTCAACAGCGAGTATGACGCTTTTAAAACCTACTGCGAGATGTATCCCGATAATCCTACTCTCCTTGTTGATACATACAACACATTAAAGAGCGGTGTCCCGAATGCCATTAAGGTGTTCAAGGAGGTTCTTCTTCCGCAGGGTAAGACCAAGTGTGCAATCCGCCTTGACTCGGGCGATATTTCCTATCTTTCAAAGAAAGCAAGAAAAATGCTTGATGACGCAGGTCTTACTGAATGTACAATTACTGCGTCAAACGCTCTTGACGAGTACCTTATTCGTGACCTTATGATGCAGGGCGCTCAGGTTGATACATTCGGCGTTGGTGAAAGACTTATCACTTCATCAAGCTCGCCTGTATTCGGTGGTGTTTATAAGCTTGTTGCCGTTGAAAATGACGGTGGTGAAATTGTGCCGAAAATCAAGGTCAGCGAAAATACAACCAAGATTACAAATCCGCACTTCAAAAAGGTTTACCGCTACTTTGACAAGGACAGCGGTAAGGCTATTGCCGATGAGCTTTGCATTTATGATGAGGTTGTTGACGATTCAAAGCCGAGAACAATTTTCGATCCGAATGCAGTTTGGAAAACAAAAATGCTTGATAACTATACCGCAAAGGAACTTCTTGTGCCAATCTTCAAGAACGGCAAGTGCGTGTATGAGTCACCGTCAATTGAGGAAATCGCAACCTATTGCCGTGAGCAGATTGACCTTCTCTGGGACGAGGTTAAGCGTTTTGAAAATCCGCATAACTATTATGTTGACCTCTCAAAGAAACTCTATGACATCAAGGCTCTTTTGCTCAATATCTATGAAAAGTGATTTTTGATTAATCTTTAATTAAAAATCTGAAAATTGAAAAGTAAAATTTACGGTCGGGTAGTTTTTCTATCCGACCGTTTTTTATATGTATGGATATTGCTTGCCGTTACAATTTTGCAATTGCTTAAAAAATTGTCTTATTCGGATAATTCTGTGAACGAAATATAATTTTATTTCCGATTATTTTGGGGCAAAAATAATCGGCGGTTTTTGACCGCCCGACACACTATATTATACTTAAATTAACTTATATACCCTTATTACCAACCGATTTATTATTGCAAATCAATTCTTTAATCAAATTTCGTTCTAAAATAAAAAAGGCGGATACTCTCCGCTTACATCTTACTATATATTACGCAGTATCACGCATCTGCCATTGTTTTAATTCTTTCATCAATTCGGATTTTGTTTTCGTAGGTCAGTTGTCTGAAATGTTCAATCAAATCGGCTTCGTTCGGTGTAATTTGTGAGTTGCTGTATGGATTTTTGATATCTGACATACCGATAAGGTAGTCAACCGTAACGCTGAAAATTTCCGCCAAGCTTTTGAGCGTGTCAATAGACGGCTGTGTAATGCCCTTTTCATATTTTGAAATCGCACTCGCCTTTAAATTCAGCTTTTCCGCAAGCTCAGTCTGTGACATATCGTTGTCAACACGCAATTCTTTTAATCTGACTGAAAACTCCATAATAACACCTTTGCCTGTAATTTAGTTTCTTTGATTTATTATACCATTTGTTTCATAAATAATAAAAATAATAGCCAAATCAGATTAAAATATGTTGACAATTGCAAAATAGGAATATATAATTATCTTAATAAGATAATTATTTTATTAAAAATTCTTGTTAGGAGGAAAGAAAATGAAAAAATTATTATGTGTAGTCCTTTCGGGTATAATGGCATTTTCAACTTTTGCGGTTGCCGTGCCGATTACCGCCTCAGCCGCCGAATCGCAGGAAATCGTAAGTGCAACCTACGGCGACTTTGAATACACCGTATATAATGGCACAATTGCAATTACCAGATATACCGGTTCAGCCGAATCTGTTGAAGTTCCAAGTAAGATTAATGGAAAAATAGTGACGGCTATAAGTTTTCGTGCTTTTGAAAAGTGCTTAAAACTAAAAAATGTTGTTTTGAATAATGGTTTAGAAACTATAGGGCTTTGTGCATTTAAGGAATGTATCAATTTGGAAAATGTAACCATTCCGGATTCTGTTAAAACAATTGATTTCGGTGCATTTGCCAGATGTTACAAATTGAAAAAAATTAAAATTCCTGACAGTGTTCAAAGCCTTGGAAAAGGAACTTTTTATAAATGTATAAATTTAACACAAGTAAATATTCCAAACGGTGTTAAAACAATTCCGGGGTATGTTTCTGCTCAGGGATATGCAGATGAAACAGCAGCTGCAGGTTGTTTTCAGGATTGTAGAAGTATTAAAAATATTATTATACCGTCATCCGTTTCAACAATTGGTGAGTCTGCATTTAGTGGATGTACAAGTCTTTCGAGTGTATTTATAGGTAGTGGAGTTAAAGAACTTGATAAAAGAGGATTTTACGGTTGTGACAGTTTGGCTGAAATAACAGTTGATGAGAAGAATGCAAACTATTCTTCTTTAGATGGTGTATTGTTCAATAAGGATAAAACTAATGTAATTATCTGTCCTAATGGCAAAAAAGGAACTTATTCTTTACCAAATAAAGTTACCAAAATATCCAGCTATGCATTTTGTAACTGTTCAGGTCTTACAAGTGTTACAATTCCTAATAGTGTAACTTCAATAGAAGATTATGCATTTGATGATTGCACCGGACTTACAAACATTGCAATTCCGAATAGTGTAACATCAATAGGATATAGTGCATTTAGTGGTTGCACTGGTCTTACGAGTGTTACAATTCCTAATAGTGTAACATCAATAGGCAATTATGCATTTTTTCAGTGTTCAGGTCTTACAAATGTTTCAATATCCAACAAGGTGACCTCGTTATCTTATACGTTTAAAGATTGTACAAAACTTACAAGTATTACAATTCCGGAAAGTGTTACATCAATATCCAATGGACTTGATGGTCCAATGTTTGATGGTTGTACGAACCTGAAAAAGATAGAGGTGTCACCAAATAATGAAAATTATTCATCTTATAATGGAGTTTTATTAGACAAAGATGGTTACAACCTTATTCGTTGCCCTGAGGGTAAAAGTGGAAATTTTGTTGTCCCCGATAGTGTTGGTTGCATTGAGTCTTATGCATTTTATAACTGTACTAATCTAACAAATATACAAATTAGTAAAAATGTAAATGAAATTGAAGGATATGCTTTTGTAAATTGTAAAAGTTTACAGAAATTTGTGTTGACTGATAATGTTTATACTATTGGTTATTATGGCGGTTGGTACGAAGAATCCATGTTTAGGGGTTGTGAAAATTTAAAAGAAATAGAGGTTGGTAGTGGTAATGATAATTATTCCTCTGTTGACGGTGTCTTGTATGACAAAGAAGTGGAAAAACTTTTATATTGCCCGGCAAAAAAATCAGGGGAATATACAGTGCCAAAAAGCATTAAATCTGTAACAGACTATGCTTTTGAAGATTGCAATAGCTTAGAAAGTATTGTTCTGCCTGAGAGTATGCCGGAATTTTCACTTTTTGATTTGGAGTGCTGTCCTTCCCTTAAGAGCATTAAAGTAACGGGAAATAATGCATACTATTCAGCTGAGGACGGAGTCTTATTTAATAAAGATAAAACTGAAATATATGTATTTCCACGCAGCAAAGAGGGAAATTATACAATTCCAAACAGTGTAACTGAAATAAGCAGCCGTCAATTTTCTCAGTGTACAGGTCTTACAGGCATTACAATACCAAACACTGTGACTGAAATAGGGTATAGTGCGTTTAACGGAAATCTTAAAAGTATAAAGGTTAGCGAAGGTAATAAATATTTCTGTTCGTATGATGGGGTACTCTTTAATAAGGATAAAACAGAAATCCTTTTTTGTGTCGGAAATAAAAAAGAGTTTGTCATTCCAAACGGAGTGAAATCAATAAGCGGTGCATTTAACGACTGTTCCAATCTTACAAGCGTTACAATACCTAACAGTGTAACATCAATATATAATGGATTTAACAATTGCCCAAATCTTACGAGTATTACAATTCCACAAAGTGTTATCAGCATTTATGATAGTAGCTTTTTTAATTGCGGAAAAAATTTTACAATCTATGGTTACGGTGGTACAGAAGCAGAAGCCTGCGCACTACGCAACGACTTTAATTTTGTGCAGTTGCAGGTTGTTCCAACCTCGGTTGCCCTTAACAAGACAACTTTAACACTTGACATTGGGAAAACCTCAAATCTCAGAGCAACAGTATACCCGTCAAATGCGTCAAATAAAAAATGCACTTGGAGCAGTTCAAACACAAGCGTTGCGACTGTTGACAGCAACGGTAAAGTAACCGCCAAAGCGTCAGGTACTGCAACAATCACGGTAAAAACAGCAAACGGAAAAACAGCAAGTTGTAATGTTACAGTACAGGCAGTACAGGCAGTTCCGACTTCAGTATCATTAAACAAAACATCATTAACTTTAGATGTCGGCAAGAGTTATACTCTTACAAAGACAGTTTCGCCGTCAAATGCTGTGACTTCTTACACTTGGAGAAGTTCAAACACAAGTGTTGCGACTGTTGACAAAAACGGCAAGGTAACTGCCAAAGCGTCGGGAACTGCAACAATTACGGTGAAAACTTCTAACGGCAAAACCGCAACTTGCAAAGTTACCGTAAATCTTCCCGCTCCGCAGATTACAGGTCTTGCAAACACAACAGGCGGTATCAAGATTTCGTGGAACAAGGTTGACGGCGCTTACGGCTACAGACTTTATTACAAGCCTGTATCGGGTGGTTGGAAACGCTTTAAAGACACAACCGCTACATCGTTTACCGATTCGGGAGTAGTACCGAATAAAACCGAAACATACACAATCCGTTGCATTGACAAGAACGGCAACACTGTCAGCGGTTTCAATTCAAAAGGCTGGTCAAAAAAATACACTCCCGTTGCTCCGACAATTTCAAAACTCGATATCACCACAGGCGGTATCAAGCTTAGTTGGAACAAAATCGCAGGTGTTTACGGTTACAGACTTTATTACAAGCCTGTATCGGGTGGTTGGAAACGCTTTAAAGACACAACCGCTACATCGTTTACCGATTCGGGAGTAGTACCGAATAAAACCGAAACATACACAATCCGTTGCATTGACAAGAACGGCAACACTGTCAGCGGTTTCAATTCAAAAGGCTGGTCAAAAAAATACACTCCCGTTGCTCCGACAATTTCAAAACTCGATATCACCACAGGCGGTATCAAGCTTAGTTGGAACAAAATCGCAGGTGTTTACGGTTACAGACTTTATTACAAGCCTGTATCGGGTGGTTGGAAACGCTTTAAAGACACAACCGCTACATCGTTTACCGATTCGGGAGTAGTACCGAATAAAACCGAAACATACACAATCCGTTGCATTGACAAGAACGGCAACACTGTCAGCGGTTTCAATTCAAAAGGCTGGTCAAAAAAATACACTCCCGTTGCTCCGACAATTTCAAAACTCGATATCACCACAGGCGGTATCAAGCTTAGTTGGAACAAAATCGCAGGTGTTTACGGTTACAGACTTTATTACAAGCCTGTATCGGGTGGTTGGAAACGCTTTAAAGACACAACCGCTACATCGTTTACCGATTCGGGAGTAGTACCGAATAAAACCGAAACATACACAATCCGTTGCATTGACAAGAACGGCAACACTGTCAGCGGTTTCAATTCAAAAGGCTGGTCAAAAAAATACACTCCCGTTGCTCCGACAATTTCAAAACTCGATATCACCACAGGCGGTATCAAGCTTAGTTGGAACAAAATCGCAGGTGTTTACGGCTACAGACTTTACTATAAAACATCGTCAGGCGGTTGGAAGAGATTTAAGGATACAACTGCCACATCGTTCACCGATTCGGGAGTAAGTCCTAACAGAACCGAAACCTACACAATCCGTTGTATTGACAAGAACGGCAATACCGTCAGCGGTTTTTATTCAAGGGGTTGGTCGAAGAAATACACTCCTGTTGCTCCGACAATTACAAGGCTCTCAAACACATCAAAGGGTGTAAGCGTAACTTGGAATAAAATCGCAGGCGTTTACGGCTACAGACTTTACAGAAAATATGACGGCGGAAGCTGGACAAGGGTTAAGGATACAACTTCAACCTCTTTCACAGATTCAGGTGCTAAAAAGGGTAAGAAGGTAACCTACACAGTTCGTTGTATTGACAGGAAAGGCAAAACGGTAAGCGGTTTCAACTCAAAGGGTTGGTCAATTACAAGAAAATAGTATTTTAATCAGAAATCCCGACAGGTTTTGTGCTGTCGGGATTTTTGCTTGTTTTTACCATTGAAAAGACTGAATAATAATGTTATAATAAATCCGAATATAGAAAATTGTGAATAACTTTATCGAAAATGGGAGATGAAAACTAAAAATGGCAATAAAGGTAACGCTCCTTACACACACACCTAACCCTGAACAGACGGTTGCAATGGCGGCAAAGCTTTGCTACTCACCGTCAGGGATTGAAGATATAAGAGAAGGTCTTGACGAGGAAAAAACTTCCTCATTTATTGATATGCTTGCAAGCCTCGGCCATGCAAGTCCGACCGAACACGCATATTTTACATTCGGCATTGAGGGCATTTCGAGAGCTTGCTCACACCAGCTTGTCCGCCACAGAATTGCATCCTACAGTCAGCAGTCACAGCGCTATGTTGACGGCACAAGGTTTGACTTTGTAACTCCGCCCGAGATTGCAAAGAACGAAAAGGCTCTTGCCGCCTATGAAAAGGCTCTCAAGGTTGAGGCTGACGCTTACAAGGAAATCAGAGATGCACTTGCTGTCGGTTACATCAACGAGAAATGTCCCGATAAATACAGCGGAACGGATGAAGAAATTATCAATGCCTACAAGGCTGACGACAAAAAATCCTGCAATGCTTTCATCAAGAAAGCCAATGAGGATGCAAGATTTATTCTTCCGAATGCATCGACAACAAAAATTGTCTGCACTTTCAATGCAAGAAGCTTGCAGAACTTTTTTGCACACCGTTGCTGCAACAGAGCGCAGTGGGAAATTCGTGAGGTTGCCGAACAGATGCTTTTGCAATGTCTTGAGGTTGCTCCGCATCTTTTCAAAAACTGCGGCCCGTCATGCCTGTTCGGACCATGCCCCGAGGGCAATATGTGTTGCGGAAAGCAAAAGGAAATGCGTCAGAAATACGGCAGAGAAAAGTAAGGTATATATATGAAAAGCAAAATTATTGTTATTGAGGGACTTGACGGCAGCGGAAAAGCTACGCAGACAAAGATTTTGTGCGAAAAATTTTCCGCTCTCGGCAAAAAAGTCACAAAGCTTGAATTTCCGAATTATGAAAGTCCTGCCGCCGCTCCTGTGAAGATGTATCTTGACGGTGAATTTGGCGACAAGCCCGATGATGTCAATGCCTATGCGGCGAGTGCATTTTATGCGGTTGACCGTGTTGCAAGCTATCTTCAGTTTTGGAAAAAGGAATGTGACAACGGCGGTGTGATTTTAAGCGACCGCTATGTGACTTCAAATATAATTTATCAGATGTCCAAACTCCCGAAAGAGGAGTGGAACAGCTTTATTGATTGGCTGAACGATTTTGAATACGAAAAGCTCGGGATTCCGAAACCCGACCTTGTAATCTACCTTGATGTTGAACCCGAGGTTTCGCAGAAGCTTATGGAAAAACGCTACGGCGGTGACAACAGCAAGAAAGATTTGCATGAAAAAAACCTCCGTTTCCTTCTTGACTGTCGAAAAAGTGCAGTTTATGCCGCTAAAAAATGCGGCTGGAAGGTTATTAATTGCTGTGAAAACGGAGAGATTAAGAGTATAGAAAAAATATCGGAAGAGATAGAGAGGGCAGCGGCTGAAATTTATGCTGAGCTTTAAAAAAATTGAGCAAAGTGACATAAACGAACTTAAAAAATACTACGATTATGATGAGTGCATGGGTTGCGATACCAACCTTTTGAACGCTTATCTTTGGCGAAACGAATACAATATTAAATTTGCTTTTTATGATGATACAATTGTCAAGGTGTATTGTAATCCCGACGAGTCCGTCTGGGGTTACTGTATGCCTACAGGCAAAAATATAAAGGGTGCGCTTGAAGAGGTTTTCAAAGATGCCGAGGAGAGAAACGGCAATTTGCGGATTGTTATGCTGACAAACGGCAATCGTGCAATGCTTGAAACAATGTTTCCCGACAAATTTGATTATGTCCGTTCACCCGAAAATCAGGATTATATCTACACTTCCCGTGACCTTGCAACCCTCGCGGGCAAAAGGTTTCACGCAAAGCGTAACCACATTTCAAAATTTTACAGAACCTACACCGATACCCGTTTTGAAACTTTGTCGGATTCAAACATTCCCGATGCATTAACGGTTGCAAAACTGTGGTGTGCGGAAAATGACACCGATCCCGAAGCTTCAAGCGAAATTATGGCAATCAGGGAAATGTGCGATCTCAAAGACGAATATAATGTCAAGGGTGCTGTACTGTATGTTGACTCAAAGCCTGTTGCCATGACACTCGGAAGTGAAATTTCACCCAAGGTGTATGACATCAACTTTGAAAAGGCACTTCGTGAATATGACGGTGTTTATGCCGTAATCAACAACGAATTTGCCAAAACTCTCACGCAGTATGAGTATATAAACCGTGAGGAAAATATGGGACTTGAGGGACTCAAAAAGTCTAAACTTTCATACAATCCCGTTATTATCCTCGACCGCTGGAATGCAATACCGAAAAAACGATGAAAACGATATTTCGCAAAACCGAAAAATCCGATACCGAAAGCCTAAAAAAGCTGTGGCTCTCGTGTTTTGACGAGGATGTAACTGCCGTCAACCTGATTTTTGACAGCGACCTTTTTGACGGTTGCTGTGCCGTTGTTGACGATAGAATCGTTTCGGCTCTTTACCTTGTAAAAGGTACGCTCAACGGCGAAAAATCGCATTATCTTTGCGGTGCGTCAACCGATAAATCTTTCCGTGGCAACGGGATAATGTCAAGGCTGATTGATTTTGCACTTGATGGCGCAAAGAATAACGGTGATGTCTATTCTCTGCTTTTTCCTGCAAATGACGGCTTGTATGGCTTTTACACAAAACTCGGATATGCTTTGAACTGCACCGTAAAAAGCCGTGAAATTTCAAGACAAACGCTTGAAAATTTTGCAGAGAAGGGCTTGAATATCGGCTGTTCAAAAGAAAATTCTTTCATATACGGTGAGAATTTTTTTGAATTTGCAAAGTCCTATTATGAGATTTACGGCTCAAAGGTAATCAATAAGAATGACTGCTTTGCCGTATTTGATGAAAACGAAAATACTGCCGATGTTTTTTACTCGGCTTATAAAAATATAAACGAACTTTCCGTACTTTTGCTTGAAAATACAAAATCAGAAAGGTTTGTGTTTACGGGCAAATCCGATAACGCTCTTTTTGAAAACTGTAGGTTACAAAAATGCGGAATGATTAAATCACTCGACAAAAACCATAAAATTCCCGACGATGTCTATATCGGGATTACTCTTTCCTGAAAGGAAGTTTACTATGTTCTATGTATTTCTTGCAGAAGGCTTTGAAGAAACAGAGGCGCTTGCCCCCGTTGATGTAATGCGCAGGGCAAAGCTTGATGTTAAAACAGTCGGTGTAACAGGCGAATGTGTTACAAGCTCACACGGTGTGCCTGTAAAAGCCGATATCACAATTGACAATATTGACCTTGACGATGTTCAGGGTGTTGTACTCCCCGGCGGTATGCCCGGAACTCTCAATCTTGAGACAAACGAAAAGGTTCTTGAGACTGTTAAGTATAGCTGTGAAAACGGCAAAATTGTTGCCGCAATCTGTGCCGCTCCGTCAATTCTCGGTCATCTCGGAATCCTTGACGGCAAAAAGACAACCTGTTTTCCGGGCTTTGAAAAGGAACTCAAGGGTGCAGACTATACAGGCACTCACACCGTAACGGACGGCAATATTATTACCGCAAAGGGCGCAGGCTGTGCAATTGAGTTTGGTCACGCAATTGTTTCTCTCGCAGTATCAAAGGATGCCGCCGACAAGGTTATCGGTGATATGCAATGCCTGTGAAAAATGTTCGTGAGCTGAAAAGTCAGCTCCGTGCAAAATATAAAAAAATCCGAAAAAGCTGTCCTCCCGAAAAAAAGCAACAGCTTGACCTCGCCTTGCAGAACGCTTTTCTGGCAAGTGAGGAATACAAAAGCTGTGATGTGCTTTTTGCCTTTGTTTCATCACCGATTGAGGTTGACACCTCGCTTATTCTTGAAACAACGCTGAAAGACGGCAAAAGACTTGCTTTGCCAAAGTGTAAAAATAATTTCGGCGAAATGGATTTTTACCTTGTAAATTCACTTTCTCAGCTTGAAAAGGGTGCGTTTTCAATCATGGAACCAAACCCCGAGGTTTGCGAAAAGTACGAGGATTTCTCACACGGACTCTGCCTTGTTCCGGGACTTTGCTTTGATATGCAGGGATTCCGCCTTGGATTCGGCAAGGGTTACTACGACAGATTTTTACAGAATTTTTCGGGAACAAGCGTTGGGCTTTGCTACTCCAAATGTATAGAGCATACTCTGCCCTCGGGAGTGTTCGACCGCCCCGTTGACGCCGTGATTACCGAAAAATATACCAACCGAACAAATAACGAGTTTGTAAAGGAATGATACATTATGAACCCTGATAATTTTAATATGAGCGAACAGGAGCTTAACGCTCAGCGTCGCAGAAGAGCCGAAAACTTTAAACTTAATATTGATGAAAGCGAGTATGAGGACGATAATTTAGTCAAGTCTGAGGATGAACCGTCAAACCTTAATTCATACAGCGGTCAGGATGTCAAAAAGCAAATGGCCCGTGAATCAAAGCAGGTTTTAAAGCAGAAGAAAAAGGAAGAAAAAAAGGCTCTTAAAGCAAAGAACAAGTATAATCGCAGAACTTTCCGCTTTATCTGGATTATCTCGGTTTTAATTGTCGGAGCAATGGCGGCTGTATATATGATAACAGGCATGAACGATTTGCTTGCCGTGAACAGAACCGACTCCTCAACCGTGAAAATTGAAATCCCCGAAAATCCGACTGTTGACGATGTTACAAAGGTACTTGTTGACAATAAAGTAATCGGTGAGCCGTCATATTTCAAGCTTTTTGTCAATGTCACAAAGTCTGCCGATGATTTTACTCAGGGTACATATGAAATTCGCAGAAATATGGACTACGAGGCAATCATCAACTTTCTTTCGAGTAACAACAACAGAACCGACACGGTTTCCGTTACAATTACCGAGGGTGAAAGCGTTCTTGAAATTGCCAACACTCTTGAAAAGAACGGTGCTTTGGGCGACAGGGACGAGTTTCTTTCGCTTTGCAATTCCGAAAAGTTTGACAGCGACTTTGACTTTATCAAGGCTGAAACAAATGCGGACAAGCGTTACTACAAGCTTGAGGGCTATCTCTATCCCGATACCTACGAATTCTACAGAAATGAAAATGCAGAATCCGTAATCTATAAATTTCTCAACAACTACGAAACAAAGATTAACGAAAAACAGACTGTTGACGGATATTCAAAGAAAACAACAGTTTTGAAAATGGTTGAAGAGAGCGACACAAAGTATTCGCTTGATCAGGTTATGACAATCGCATCTATCATTCAGGCAGAGGCGGCTGACAAAGAGGATATGTACTACATTTCTTCAATCCTCCACAACCGTCTTACAGCCGACAGCAGTCTCGGCGTGTCAAGCCTCGGTCTTGATTCAACAAAGTTCTATCCGTACAGAAGCCTTGAGGATGTTCCCGAAAATGACAGAAGCACCTACAAGAGCAGATATGATACATATGACAGGAAGGGACTTCCTTACGGTCCTATCTGCAATCCCGGTATGGATGCGATAATTGCCGCACTCAATCCGAACAGCTCGGATTATTACTTCTTCTGTCATGACAGCAAGGGACAGGCTTATTACGCATCAACACTTGAACAGCAAAACGCAAATCTGGAGTATATTGAAAGCTATGATAACTAATTTTGAAAAACCCGAAATTTTGTCACCGGCAGGTGATATGGATTGCCTTAAATCCGCTTTAAACTTTGGCGCAGATGCAGTTTTTCTTGCAGGAAAAATGTTCGGAATGCGTTCCGCACCGCAGAATTTTGATAACGATCAGCTCAAAAAAGCTTGTGACCTTGCCCACGCAAAGGGTGCAAGAATCCATGTGACCTGCAACACACTTCCACGCAATAATGAAATTCCTCATCTTCAGGAATTTATGGAGAATGCTCAGGCTTGCGGAGTTGATGCGTTCATAATTGCCGACCTCGGTGTTTTTGAGGCGGCTAAAAAGTATGCGCCAAAGGTTCAGCGCCACATTTCGACTCAAGCGGGAGTAACAAACTATGCGGCGGCAAATGTGCTTTACAATATGGGTGCGTCAAGGGTTGTGCTTGCAAGAGAAATTCCGCTTGATGAAATTGCCGAAATGCGTGCAAAAGTTCCGAAAGAGCTTGAAATTGAATGCTTTGTACACGGTGCAATGTGTGTTTCATTTTCAGGCAGATGCCTTATTTCAAGCTATATGACAGGCAGAGATGCGAACCACGGTGACTGCGCTCAGCCGTGTCGCTGGAAGTATCATCTTTACGAAGAAAACCGTCAGGGACAGTATTTTCCTGTTGAAGAAACAGGTGACGGCACATATCTCTACAATTCAAGAGATCTCTGTATGATTGAGCATATCCCCGAGCTTGTAAAGGCAGGTATTTCAAGCTTTAAGATTGAGGGCAGAGCAAAGTCGGCTTACTATGTCGCTGTTACAACAAACGCTTACCGTCACGCTGTTGACGATTATTTTGCAGAGGGTGACGATTATGTTCTCAAACCGTGGATAAGGGAAGAGCTTGAAAAAATCAGCCACCGTGAGTACAACACGGGCTTCTATTTCGGCAGAGAACCAGGTCAGGTTACGGGCAACGGAGGATATATCCGTCATTATGACAATGTTGCATTGTGTGAAGAGCTTGTTGACGACACAACCGCAGTGATCACTCAGCGCAACAAATTCTATGTGGGCGACACACTTGATGTACTTCCGCCAAGCGGAGTGCCGTTTGAAATCAAGTGTGAATCACTTACAACCGACGAGGGTATGCCCGTTGAAAGTGCGCCACATCCGATGCAAAGACTTACAATGAAATGCAACGCTCCCGTTCCGTCGGGCTCGGTTATCAGAAAAAAGCGTGATTAATCCCGAATTTTGCTATTGACAACACAAAGAAACAGTTTTATAATCTAAGTACTGATGTTCCCCACCTTAAAAACGGTGGGGAACAATTCAGCCTTTCAGCGTGAGCAAATCTCTCGCTGAAATACTGAGGAGCTGACGCTCCTATGCACTTGATTGCAATCTGTCGCAAACTCTGCTCCTTGCAAGCAAAGCAGAGTGTTGCTCCGATTTAAATTATTTGCTACAATTGAATTACAATATTCGGCTGTGACGGGATTAACCGAGATGTCAGCATTTCAGAGAGAAAGCCGTTTTGGTGCAAGGCTTTTATGTGAAGTTTCAGTGCGCTGCCCCTGAGCTCTGTGTGATTAAGCACAGCGTATTTCTGCGTTAAGGAAATGTAATCTTATGACGATTACTCAAAGCGGACGCTTGGCGTCAATTTGGGTGGTACCGCAGGATATTCCTGTCCCATTGTATTTTTATACAATGGGATTTTTTATTTTGCTCGGTTGCATACTTTAAACAAATTTGAACGAATATTGTATTCCCCTGTGAATTTGTATAAGGAGAGATTTTTTATGAAGTGGACAGGACTTAACGAATTAAGAGAAAAGTTCCTTGAATTCTTTGAATCAAAGGGTTGTTTAAGACTCCCCAGCTTTTCACTTGTTCCAAAGGACGACAACAGCCTTCTGCTTATCAACAGCGGTATGGCTCCTATGAAAAAATATTTTACAGGTGAGGTAACACCTCCTCGCAAGCGTGTTACAACCTGTCAGAAATGTATCCGTACTCCCGATATTGAGCGTGTCGGTATCACAGCCCGTCACGGTACATTCTTTGAAATGCTCGGTAACTTCTCATTCGGCGACTATTTTAAGCACGAGGCTACAGCGTGGGCATGGGAATTCTTTACAAAGGTTCTTGAAATGCCGCCCGAAAAGCTCTATGTTTCAATCTATGAGGACGATGACGAGGCTTTTGACATTTGGACAAAAGAAGTCGGCGTTGATCCGTCACATATGGTAAGACTCGGCAAGGAAGATAACTTCTGGGAACACGGTTCAGGTCCCTGCGGTCCGTGCTCCGAAATCTACTTTGACCGTGGCGACGAAAAGGGCTGCGGCAGACCCGACTGTCATGTAGGCTGTGAATGTGACCGTTTTGTTGAGGTTTGGAACCTTGTATTTACTCAGTTTGAGAGTGACGGTAAAGGTAACTACACTCCTCTTGAACATCCGAACATTGATACAGGTATGGGACTTGAAAGACTTGCCTGTGTTATGCAGGGTGTTGACAACCTTTTCCTCGTTGACACAATTCAGAACATTATGAAACACATCTCACAGATTACAGGTGTTGAGTACGGCAAAAATGAAAAGAGCGATGTTTCGCTCCGTGTTATCACAGACCATATCCGCAGTACAACATTTATGATTGGTGACGGTGTTCTTCCGTCAAACGAGGGCAAGGGCTATGTGCTTCGCCGTTTGCTCAGAAGAGCCGCTCGTCACGGCAGACTTCTCGGTTACAACGAGCCTTTCCTCTATAAGGTTTGCGATACGGTTATCAAGGAAAATCTCACAGCTTATCCCGAACTCAAGGAAAAGCAGGAGTTCATCACAAAGGTTATCAAGGTTGAGGAAGAAAGCTTTGCCAAGACAATTGATCAGGGCTTTAAGATGCTCAACGGCATTATGGACAGCGAAGATGTTAAGGTTCTCAGTGGTGAGGACGCATTTAAGCTTAACGATACCTACGGCTTCCCGATTGACCTTACAAGAGAAATTCTTTCGGAAAAAGGCATCAAGGTTGATGTTGAGCGTTTCCGTGAGCTCATGAAAGAGCAGAAAAAGCGTTCCCGTGACGCAAGAAAGAACGCAGGTGCAGATGCTTGGATTTCTGACACAACAGACCTTTCGGATGTTGCAAATACAGAATTCGTAGGTTACACAGACCTCAAGTCAACTTCAAAGGTTCTTGCAATCGTTAAGGACGGTGTGAGAGTTGACAGTATCGGCGAGGGCGAAAATGCTATCATTGTTCTCGACAAAACTCCGTTCTACGGAGAAGGCGGCGGTCAGGTTGGCGACACAGGTGTTATGGAGTCTGGCAGTTTTTCAGCTGATGTTGACAACACAACAAAAAATCCGTCAGGCACAATTTACCTTCACGCTTGTACAGTAAAGAGCGGCAGCATCAATGTAGGTGCAGAGGTTTCAACTGCTGTTGATGAAGAGCGCCGTGCGGATATCACAAGAAACCACACAGCGGCTCACCTTCTTCAGTCGGCTCTCCGTGAGGTTCTCGGCAACCATGTTCAACAGGCAGGTCAGCTTGTTTCAGACGATTACTTCCGTTTTGATTTTACTCACTTTGAGGCTCTCACGGCAAAGGAACTCATTGAGGTTCAGAATCTTGTAAATAAAAAGATTCTTGAGGCAATCCCCGTTACGACACAGGAAATGCCTATTGAAGAGGCTAAAAAGCTCGGCGCAATGGCACTCTTCGGTGAAAAGTACGGCGATGTTGTCCGTGTTGTAAGCGCAGGCGACTTCTCTGTTGAATTCTGTGGCGGTACACATGTAAAGAATACTGCAAACCTCGGTCTTTTCAGAATCAGACAGGAGGGCTCGGTTGCCGCAGGTGTAAGAAGAATTGAGGCTCTCACAGGTATGGGCGTTCTCAAGTACATCAACGGTATGAGCGCTGTTATTATGGATGTTTGCTCATTACTCAAAATTGCAAATCCAAAGGCAGTTGTTGAGGGTGTTCAGAAGGCTGAACAGCTTATCAAGGAACAGCAGAGAGAAATCAACGAGCTTAATTCAAAGCTTGCCGTTGCTCAGATCGGTCAGCTTTTTGCAGGCACAACGGAGGAAAACGGTGTAAGAGTGGTAACAGGCAGAATTGACAAGGCTAATGCCGACATTCTTCGCACAATGTGCGAAAAGGCAAGAGATTTTGCCCCGAAGTGCGTATGTGTTCTTGCAACTGAAAATGACGGCAAGGTGACATTTGCCGCAGCCTGCGGTAAAGAGGCTCTTGCTCTCGGTGCAAATGCAGGCAAAATCATAAAGGCTGTTGCTCAGAAGGCCGGAGGCAACGGAGGCGGAAAGCCAGATATGGCTATGGCAGGCGCTAAACAGCCTGAGAAGATTTCAGATGCTCTTGACAGCGTAAAAGAAACTGTTTATGCAATGTTAAAATAATCGTTTAATGTGTATTTATGGCTTACTTGCCGGTTGAATTGTGGAAAATAGCCAAACGGTTACATAAAATCTTGTGCAATTAACAAAAACGGTTTTAAATCAAAACTATTGCAGTTTTGTTATTTTTATAGTATAATAAGCAATACTAAGATATGAAAATCTATCTTGGATATTTATGAACAATTTTAGGAGGAGATTAAAAATGTTCAAGAAAATTGCAGGTCTTTTTCTTGCAGCAGCAGTAATGTGCAGTTCAGCTGCCATCACAGCTAGCGCTGCAGAAGCAGAGGATGACGCTGCTGTTGCTGCAGCAGATCAGTCAGGCGAGGTTTCAGCCGACGGTTCATCAGAGGTTTCAGCTGACGCTTCTTCAGAAGTTGAAGCAGGCAATGTTATTAAGTTTGATGTTAAGAAGTCAGGCTGGAATAATGTTAAGTCAGTATTCTGTCACGTTTGGAAGGCTGACGGTTCAGGCGATTGGCCGGCATGGCAGTCAAAGAAAGAAAAATGTAAGTACGATTCTTCAACAGGTATCGCTACATATGATCTTTCAAAGACAGGTAACACAATCTCTAAGTCAGACGGAAGAGTTTACTGTGTAGTCTTCAGTGCTAACACAGGTATGCAGTCATACAACGCTATTATGAACGGTAACTGCATCGGCGACACACTTTATTGCACAGGTAATCAGCTTGAAAACCCCGAGGATTCAGAAAAGAAGGCAAACGAAGCTAAGTGGGAAAACAACTCAGACTGCGGTCCTGAAAAGAAGATTACATCAACAGGTAACATCATCGGTTCTGCTTTCCCTGAGGGCGAATCAGATGTAACATTGCTGGCTACATACCTCGTCGCTTACTACAATGATGACGCTAAGACAAGTCTTACACAGAAACTTCTTGACGAACTCAAGGTTAGCCCAACACAGGTTATGGGTGCTGTAACAGATAGGCTCAACGCTACAAAAAACCCTGATAAGGATACGATTGCTCCTGCAGTTGAGAAGATTCTCGCAGGTTGCACAGATCCTACAACAGGTAAAAAGGTTAACAAGACTCAGCTTTACAACGCTAAGAAGACAGGTAACAAGGCAGCAGGCAACGGCTCTAACAACGGCGGTTCAGGTTCTGGTTCTGGCTCAGGCTCAGGCTCAGGCAACAACGGTTCAGGCTCATCAGGTTCAGGTTCTTCAAGCACAGGTGCAGTTAAGTCAGGTGTTGAAACAACTATCGTTTTCGTAATGGCAGGTCTTATGGTTTCAGCAGCAGGCGTTATGTTCCTTGCAAGAAAGAAGAAAGAAGACTGATTTTAACGAATTAATCTTTGATTAAGCATTTTTCGGACACTGTCAATCGGCAGTGTCCGTTTTGCTTTTTTAACTCATGGTGCAAAAATATTCAAAAAGTTTTTAAAACATCTTGACAACGCTCGCAGTGTTTGTTAAAATATTAATGTTGCAACGGGATGTAGCGCAGTTTGGTAGCGCACACGTCTGGGGGGCGTGGAGTCGCAAGTTCAAGTCTTGTCATCCCGACCAACTAAAGCCTTTTTGTCTTTTGACAGAAAGGCTTTTTTCTTTACGATAAACTGCTTACTGCAAATAAATTAACGCAAAAGGAGAAAATATGCTTAATATCGGTTCTCATCTTTCAATATCAAAAGGTTTTTACGCAATCGGCAGAGATGCACTTTCAATCGGAGCAAACACATTTCAATTTTTTACACGCAACCCTCGTGGCGGATCTGCAAGAAAAATTGATATCGAAGATGTCAATGCACTTATAAAACTTATGACGGAAAATAATTTTACAAAAATTCTTGCCCATGCACCATACACAATGAACCTCTGTTCGGCAAAACCCGAAACCCGTGAATTTGCTCTGAACACGCTTACGGATGATTTGAAACGAATTGAATATCTCCCGAATAATCTTTACAACTTTCACCCCGGCAGTCACACGGGACAGGGCGTTAAAGCTGCGGTTGAGCAAATCGGCACAGCGTTGAATACTGCAATGTTCGATGATATGACAACCACGGTATTGCTTGAAACGATGGCGGGCAAAGGCACGGAGGTCGGCAGAACCTTTGAAGAACTGCGTATGATTATCGACCGTGTGGAGCGAAACGATAAAATCGGCGTCTGCCTTGATACTTGCCATGTTTTTGACGCCGGTTATGACATTGTGAATAATCTTGACGGAGTTCTTGAAGAATTTGACCGTGTAATCGGGCTTGAAAGACTCAAGGCAATTCATCTTAATGACAGTATGAATCCTATCGGCAACCACAAGGACAGACATCAGAAAATAGGCGAGGGCTATATCGGAATTGATGCGTTCGGAAAAATTATAAATAATGAAAATTTGCGAAATCTTCCGTTTTTCCTTGAAACCCCGAACGAGCTTGACGGTTATGCCAAAGAAATTTCGGCTTTGAGAAATTTGTATTTTGAATGACATTTGCCTTAAAATAAATCAATACAAAAATTGTCAAAAATATTTGTTGCTATTGCAATTTGCGAAAATTAAAAAATTTAAAGTCCTCTCGATTTTTCGAGGGGACTTTTTTCGCCTTTTTACAATAAAATCGGTTTGCCGTTACACATAATTTGAATGTGCAGACAAAGATATAATAATTACCCTTAATTCGGGAACAATAGTAAAAACGATTTACGGAGTGATATTGTGATTCAAAACATACGGAAAAATGAATTTGAAAGTTTAATAAAATCATCAAAGCCGGTGCTTACCGATTTTTATGCCGAATGGTGTTCACCGTGCAGAATGCTTTCGCCTGTAATAGAAGAAATCGGTGACAAGTACAAAGCGTATTTTGAAACCGTCAAGGTCAATGTTGACGAAAATCCCGAATTGACAGAATGCTACGGTGTATCGGGAATTCCTGCACTTTTGCTCTTTAAAGACGGCAACGAAATTTTGCGTATGTCGGGGGTTCAGACCGAAGAACGGATAATCTCCGAAATCTCCGAAAAAACGGGTGAGAGTTTTGTATGACCTTGTAATTGTTGGCGGAGGTGCGGCAGGACTTACGGCGGCACTCTATGCCTCTCGGAGCGGACTTGACTGCATTGTGCTTGATCCGTCATCACCCGAGGGCAGTTCAATTGCCCTCACAGATGCGGTTGAAAACTACACGGGCTTCAGTGATATTGCAGGCTTTGACCTCATCCAGCACTTTTATTCACACGCAAAGTCATTCGGTGCAAATTTTGTCAGACAATCCCTTGTCGGCATAAGAAAAAATTATGACGGTTTTATCCTTGAATGTTCCGACAGCGAGGTCAAGACAAAATCTGTTATTCTCTGCATGGGCGCAACCCACAAAAAATTGGGAATTGACGGCGAAAATAAGTTTGAAGGCAGAGGAGTAAGCTATTGTGCCGTGTGTGACGGCTATTTTTTCAAAGACAAAACAGTGGCGGTAATCGGCGGAGGAAACACCGCCGTTACCGAGGCGACATATCTTTCTCATATATGCAAACGGGTTTTTCTTATTCACAGGGGCGACGCATTAAAAGCCGACAGAGTGCTTGTGCAAAAGCTTGAAAAATCGGGCAATGTCAAAATTCTTTACAACACCAATGTTGTGAAAATTGACGGTGACGAAAAGGTTAAATCGGTTACGCTTGATAATGAGAAAATTCTGAAAACTGACGGAGTTTTTGTTGCGGTCGGTCTTGAACCGAGAACCGAATGTGTCAAGGGTTTTGTAAAAACTGATGACAACGGATATGTGATTGCCGATGAAACCTGTCAGACATCCGTGTCGGGAATTTTTGTTGCAGGGGATATCCGCACAAAAAATCTGCGACAAATTATAACCGCCTGTTGTGACGGTGCAAATTCTGTTTACGGAATAAACAAATTTTTGAAATTGTAAGGTTTTCTTTTTCTGATTTTTATGATATACTATATTTGATATTGTTAATTTTTCCGGATGAATAAAATGAAACTGTTACAAAATAAAAAAATAGCATATTTAACAGCAATTTTCTGCACACTTTTGTGGGGAACGGCTTTTCCGTTTATAAAGGTCGGCTACTCTGCTTTTGAGATAGAGGAGTCGGATATCGGCTCAAAGCTGATTTTTGCAGGAATGCGGTTTATGTTGGCGGGACTTATGGTGTTTCTCTTTTTGTGGATATCAAAAAGAAAACCGCCGACGCTTTCAAAAAAAGATATACTGCCCGTCTGTTCACTCGGAGTGGTGCAGACAGGATTGCAGTATATTTTTACATACATCGGAATCGGTTTTACAAGCGGAACGAACACCTCTATAATAACGGCTTGTGCGTCGTTTTTTACCGTACTTTTCGTGCCGTTGTTTTTCAAAAACGACAGGCTCACGCTGATGAAAATTATCGGTTGTATTCTCGGATTCGGCGGAATTATCGCAATCAATTTCGGCGGAACTGTCAGCACGGACACTTGGTTCGGCGATATGATGATTCTCTTTTCAACAATATCTGCGGCGGCAGGCAACATCGTTGCGAAAAAAGTCACAACAGGACGAGATCCGTTTCCTGTAACCGCTTTTCAGCTTTTAACAGGCGGTTTTATATTGCTTGTGTCGGGCATATGCTGCGGTGGCAGTATTGGTTTGATAAATGTTGAAAGTGTTTCTGTGTTGCTCTGGCTTGCGTTCGTATCAGCGGCGGCATTTTCGCTGTGGACAGGACTTCTCAAATTTCACGACGCAAGCAGAATTTCCGTTTTCAATCTGCTTGTTCCCGTGTTCGGAACAGTTTTGTCGGGACTTATGCTCGGTGAAAATGTTTTCAGAATCGAAACGCTCATTTCGCTTATTCTGATTTCACTCGGAATTGCGTTTGTAAATATGAATCTAAAAAAATCGGGAGGTAAAATATGAATCCTGATATAAAAGGTATTATTTCCGACATGGACGGTGTCATTCTTGACACAGAAAAGCTGTATGTCCGTTTTTGGTGTGAGGCGGCTCTTTTTTACGGCTATCCTATGGAAACGCACCACGCACTCAGTATTCGTTCAATGGCTCGCCCGTTTGCAATTGCAAAATTAAAGGGCTTTTTCGGAGAGGATTTTGACTACTGCAAGGTTCACGATAAAAGAATTGAGCTTATGGATAAGTTCATCTCGGAAAACGGCATTGAATCAAAGCCCGGTGCCGCTGAATTTCTCGGCTTTTTAAAGCAGAACGGCTACAGGGTTGCCCTTGCAACCGCAACCGCTCCGGAGAGAACGAAAAAATATCTTTCGGCTCTCGGTCTTTACGATTATTTTGACGAAATAGTTTGTGCGTCAATGGTTGCAAAAGGAAAGCCCGAACCTGACATTTATCTTTATGCCGCAGAAAAACTCGGACTTGCTCCCGAAAACTGCATTGCACTTGAAGACTCGCTCAACGGCATAAAGTCGGCAAGCTCGGCAGGGTGTAAAACGGTTATGGTTCCCGACCTTGACCGTCCGAGTGCAGAGGCAATTCCCCTTCTTTACGGAGTTGCAGACAACCTTATTGATGTAAAACGATTTTTGTAAAAAACATTAACGGACATAAAGCAGGTTTTGCTTTTGTATATTAAACAGGGTAGGTTTATACTAAAACAAGGAGGCGTACAATATGTGGGATGCGATTTCAGCTGTGATGAATAGCTTCAATAACTTCCTGTGGGGTTGGTTTATGATTATCCTTCTTCTCGGAACTCACATTTTCCTCACAATTCGCACAAAATTTGTACAGAGAAAAACTTTTAAGGCAATCAAACTTTCGGTGACAAAGGATCCCGATTCAGACGGTGACATCAGTCCGTTTCAGGCTCTTGCAACAGCACTTGCCTCAACAATCGGCACGGGTAATATCATAGGCGTAGGTACTGCAATTGCACTCGGCGGACCCGGTGCGGTTCTCTGGTGCTGGCTCACCGGTGTGTTCGGCATCGCAACGAAGTATTCCGAGTCACTCATCGGTGTAAAGTATCGTGTAAAGACCTCTGACGGCAGAATGCTCGGCGGCGCTATGTATGCCCTTGAAAGAGGATTTAAGTTTAAAACTCTCGGCAAAATTTTAGCCGTTCTTTTTGCACTTTTTGCATTGCTTGCATCCTTCGGCATCGGTTCGGGTGTTCAGGTTAATGCAATTTCAAACATTATGAACAACACCTTTGACCTTGGTACGGTGAATCTTTTCGGTCAGGACGCTTCGGTTATTTCGATTATTGTAGGTGTTCTTGTTGCCGCAATTACAGCCGTTGTAATTTTCGGAGGTATCAAGTCAATCTCAAGAGTTTGCGAACTCCTTGTACCGTTTATGGCTGTTTTCTATGTTCTCGGCTGTCTTATTATCCTCGGCATGAACTTTGATGTTCTCGGTAAGACATTTGAAATGATTTTTCAGGACGCATTTTCTCTCAAGTCCGTTGCAGGCGGTTTTCTCGGTTCAAGCCTTATGCTTGCCGCTCGTTACGGTATTGCAAGAGGCCTTTTCAGTAACGAATCCGGTATGGGTTCTGCTCCGATAGTTGCCTCTGCCGCTCAAACAAGAAACCCTGTTCGTCAGGCTATGATTTCTTCAACGGGTACTTTTTGGGACACGGTTGTTGTTTGTCTTATGACAGGTCTTGTGCTTGTAAGCTCAATTATCAAAAATCCTGCAATTGATGTTTCCGACGGCGGCGACCTTACATACAAAGCCTTCCAGCAGATTCCCGTAATCGGCACACCGATTCTTGTTATCGGTATTGCCGCTTTTGCATATTCAACAATTCTCGGCTGGTCATACTACGGTGAACGCTGCGTTGAATATCTTTTCGGCAGAGGCGGTATGATTCCTTACAAGCTGATCTTTGTGTTTATTCTTCTCATCGGTCCTGTTATCAAGCTCGACCTTGTTTGGACAATGGCTGACATCTTCAATGCACTTATGTCAATTCCCAACCTTATTGCCGTAGTTGTGCTTTCGCCTGTTGTTGTAAAAGAAACGAACTATTACCTTTATGGCAACAGACTGGATGAATACGATAAAACCAAACTTCCTGTAGTAAATAAATAATCACATAAAGCCTGCACTATGCCCATGTGCAGGCCTGAATTTTAAGAGGGAACATTATGGAGAAATCAAGAATTGAAAAGCAATTTGATTTTATAAAGGAAATTGATAAGGAAAAATTCATCATCCGTCAGACCTACCTTTCCGACGCTCGAAAAAAGGAAAACGATGCCGAGCACGCATGGCATATGGCGATAATGACCGTTATGCTTTCCGAATATGCAAATTCGGAAATTGATGTGCTTAAAACAATGACAATGCTCCTGATTCACGATATTGTCGAGATTGACGCAGGCGATACATATGCCTATGATGAGGAAGCTAAGAAAACTCAGGCAGAGCGTGAAATGAAAGCCGCAAAAAGAATTTTCGGACTTCTTCCGGAAGATCAGGGCGAAAAGATGATGAATCTGTGGCTTGAATTTGAAAGCGGTGAAACAGCCGAAGCAAAGTTTGCACACACAATGGATAACATTCAGCCCGCCATGCTCAATGATGCAACCGACGGCAAGGCGTGGGTAGAGCATATTGTTCATCTGCACAGTATTCTTAACCGCAACAAAAATACTGCCGACGGCTCAAAAAAGCTGTGGGAATATTCAAGGGATAACTTTATTATGCCCAATGTTGAAAAGGGCAGAATAATCAACGATTGAGCCGCAATAAATGATTTTGGCAATATAGGTTCTCTACTTGATTTTGAACAGCCGATGTGCTAAAATTAAGATTAACAATACAGAAATTTTCACTGTGTTTTATTATGGAACAATTGAAGGGCTTGTATGTGAATTTTGTTCCGATTTGATAATTATGGAAAGGGTGTTTACAATGAAAAGTTTAGTTATAAAGGACGGCGTAAGTACCGCACCTCAGCGTTCGCTTTTGAATGCTCTCGGTCTTACCGAAGAAGAAATTAAGAAACCTTTTATCGGTATTGTAAGTTCCAAGAACGATATCGTTCCGGGACATATGAATATAGATAAGATTGTTGACGCCGTTAAGCAGGGCGTTGCTCTTGCAGGCGGTGTTCCGATTGTATTCCCTGCAATCGCTGTTTGTGACGGTATTGCTATGGGACATGAGGGAATGAAGTATTCTCTCGTAACCCGTGAGCTTATCGCAGACTCAACAGAGGCTATGGCAAAGGCTCATGCGTTTGACGCACTTGTAATGGTTCCTAACTGCGACAAGAATGTTCCGGGTATGCTTATGGCTGCCGCGAGAATCAATGTTCCGACAGTTTTCGTAAGCGGCGGTCCTATGCTTGCAGGTCATGTTAAGGGCAAAAAGACAAGTCTTTCGAGTATGTTTGAGGCAGTCGGTGCTTACACGGCAAACAAGATTACTGCCGAAGAGCTTGCCGAGTTTGAAAACAAGGCTTGTCCGTCATGCGGTTCATGTTCGGGTATGTACACCGCCAACAGTATGAACTGTCTTACCGAGGCAATCGGTATGGGACTTCAGGGTAACGGCACAATTCCTGCTGTTTACTCAGACAGAATCAAGCTTGCAAAGCACGCCGGCATGAAGGTTATGGAACTTCTTGAAAAGGATATCCGTCCTCGTGACATTCTCACGGAAAAAGCATTTATGAATGCTCTTACTGTTGATATGGCTCTCGGCTGTTCAACAAATACAATGCTCCATCTTCCTGCAATCGCAAAAGAGGCAGGTGTTAAGCTTAACCTTGACATTGCCAATGAAATCAGCAAAAAGACTCCTAACCTTTGTCACCTTGCTCCTGCAGGTCACACATATATGGAGGATCTCAACGAAGCAGGCGGTGTTTATGCCGTAATGAACGAGCTTACAAAGGTTGGACTTCTTGACACAGACCTTATCACGGCAACAGGCAAGACTGTAGGCGAGAACATTAAGGGTTGTGAAATCAAGGATACGGACATCATTCGCCCTGTTACAAATCCATACAGCAAGACAGGCGGTATTGCTGTTCTCAAGGGTAACCTTGCTCCTGACGGTTCTGTTGTTAAGAGAAGTGCCGTTGCAGAGGAAATGATGCACCACAAGGGTGCGGCAAGAGTGTTTGACTGCGAAGAGGACGCTCTCAGTGCAATTTATGACGGCAAAATCAATCCCGGTGAGGTTGTTGTTATCAGATACGAAGGTCCTAAGGGCGGTCCGGGCATGAGAGAAATGCTCAACCCGACTTCAGCTATTATGGGCAGCGGTCTCGGCAACTGTGTTGCTCTTATCACAGACGGTCGTTTCTCAGGTGCAACAAGAGGTGCGGCTATCGGTCATGTATCTCCCGAGGCAGCAGTCGGCGGTCCGATCGCACTTGTTAAAGAGGGCGATATGATTGAAATCGACATTCCTGCAAACACAATCAACCTCCTCGTTTCTGACGAAGAGCTTGCAAAGCGTAAGGCAGAATGGAAGCCCCGTCAGCCCAAGATTACAACAGGCTACCTTGCTCGTTATGCAAAGCTTGTTACATCAGGCGCACAGGGTGCGGTTCTCGAATAATCAAGTTTTCAAGGCTCTCGTTTTGAGAGCCTTTCCTTTTGTCAAAAATTGTTTTTTCAGAAAGCCCAATCGTTAAAATGCACAATTGACCTTGCAAAAATCTGTATATTTTTCAGCTTAACATAAAATAAAAAAGCAAGTTGCACAATTCATCCCTTGTACATTTGGGCAAAGGGTGAATTTTTTTATTTTGCCATAATTCGGTTGTTTATTTTATACAAATATGCTATAATAATTCCGTATTAATTGACACTATTGTTTAATTTTGTCGAAATAAGCTTGATTAGAATAGAAATTTTACGAAAGGGGATTTCACTTTTGAAACAATACGACGCTAAAAAAATTCTTAATATTGCCCTCGCAGGACACAGCGGCAGCGGCAAAACCTCGGTTGCGGAGTCAATACTCTATCTCTCGAAGATGAGCGAAAGACTCGGTAAGGTTGCAGACGGCAACACAGTTCTTGATTTTGACAGCGAGGAGATAAAAAGACAGACTTCAATTATGACGGCGGTTGCACCGATTGAATGGAAAAATACAAAAATCAACCTAATCGACACCCCCGGTCTTTTTGATTTTGCAGGCGGTGTTGCAGAGGGCATGAGAGCGGCTGACACAGCGCTCATCGTTGTTTCGGGCAAGGACGGTGTCTGTGTAGGTACCGAAAAAGCAGTTGAGGCGGCAACAAAGGCAGGGCTTACAAAGGTGTTCTTTGTAAACGGTCTTTGCGACGAAAGTGCCCGTTTCTATCGTGTATTCGAGAGCTTGAAGGCTACATTCGGTCCGTCTGTTTGTCCTGTTGTTGTTCCGTACATTGTTGACGGTCAGGCAAATACTTATGTTAATTTGTTTGATTACAAGGCTTATGAGTACGGCACAGACGGCAGTGTAAAACAGACTGCGCTTCCTGATATGGGCGACAGGCTTGAGGGCTTGCGTGAGGCTATCAAGGAGGCTGTTGCCGAAACAAGCGAGGAACTTCTTGACAAGTTTATTATGGGTGAGGAGTTTACTCCCGAAGAAATCATTCTCGGTGTAAGTCAGGGCGTTAAGGACGGCACAATCTGCCCCGTATTCTGCGGTGATGCTCATAATACATTCGCAATTGATCAGCTTTTGAACAGCCTTACATGGCTTGCTCCGTCAGCGGCTGACAAGAGCGGTGAAATCGGTGTTGACCTTGACGGTGAACCCGTTGATGTTTCGGTTAATGACGGCGGTGCGGCTGCCGCAATAGTATTCAAGACGGTTGCAGACCCGTTCATCGGCAGACTTTCATATGTAAAGGTTGTTTCGGGCAAGGTAAGCTCGGATGCTCCTCTCATCAATATGCGTACAGGCGCACAGGAGAGAATTACAAAGGTGCTTTCCGTAAGCGGTAAAAAGCAGTCGGATGTTCCGTACATCGGTGCGGGCGACATCGGCGCAATCCCGAAGCTTGCATCAACAAAGACAGGCGACACACTCTGTTCGCCTCTCAGAAAGGTTGTTCTTGACGGAATCGACTATCCGTCATCATCATATACAATGGCTGTGTATCCCGCAAAGAAGGGTGACGAGGATAAGGTTGCTCAGGGCATTGCAAAGCTTGCAGACGAAGATCCGACAATCAAGCTCGTTTCAAACCACGAAACCCATGAAATGTTAATTTCGGGACTCGGTGAACAGCATCTTGATGTTGTAATTTCAAGACTTAAAACAAAATATAATGTTGACGCAGTCCTCAAAAAGCCAAAGATTGCATACAGAGAAACTATCCGCAAAAAGGTTTCCGCACAGGGCAGATATAAAAAGCAGTCGGGCGGTCACGGTCAGTTCGGTGATGTGTGGATTGAATTTGAGCCGTGTGATTCGGACGGTCTTGTATTTGCCGAAAGAGTTGTCGGCGGTGCAGTTCCGAAAAATTTCTTCCCTGCTGTTGAAAAGGGACTTCAGGATTCAATCAAGAAGGGTGTTCTTGCAGGCTATCCGATGGTAGGCATCAAGGCCACTCTCTATGACGGTTCATATCATCCCGTTGATTCCTCCGAGATGTCATTCAAGACAGCGGCATCTCTTGCTTATAAGAACGGTATTCCGAATGCCTCTCCGACGCTTCTTGAGCCAATCGGAAGCCTTAAAGCCAATGTTCCCGATGCAAATATGGGCGATGTAATGGGCGAGGTCAACAAGCGCAGAGGTCGTGTACTCGGTATGCAGCCGGGTGAGAACGGAACGCAGATTGTTGAGGCGGAAGTTCCTATGGCAGAAATGGATGACTTTGCAACCTACATTCGCCAGGTAACACAGGGCAGAGGATCATTTGAATTTGCGTTTGTCCGCTATGAGGACACTCCTGCAAATGTTGCTCAAAAAATTATTGAGAAAACCAAGGCTGACTCTCAGGAATAATCAATAAGCTGATTAAGGCACCGATTTTTCGGTGCCTTTTGCTTTTCTTGCCTAAATATCATTATTGTGATACAATTAGGCTATACTTATGTGAATGATGGGGATGGAAATTTATCGCAAAGGATGATGACAATGAAAAATCTTTTACAAAGAGCGAGAAAGACAATCAAAATCAAAAATATGCTTTTTCTCACAATTGCCGGAATTATCAATGCGTTTGGAATTACAATATTTCTTAATCCCGTGAACCTTTACGACAGCGGAATTTCAGGTACGGCTATGCTTGCCGCACAACTTACACCCGAAAGCCTGTCGCTTTCACTTTTTCTTATAATTTTTAACCTGCCGCTGTTTTTGTTCGGACTTAAAAAGCAGGGAAAGAAGTTTACATTTTACGCAATTTATACGGTTGCAGTTTATTCGTTCGTTTCATGGCTGATAACCGATGTTCTGCCCGTTGATGTCAGTATGGCGTCTCCGCTTGCGGGAACCGATTTGCTCCTTTGTGCCGTGTTCGGCGGTGTGATTTCGGGTATAGGCAGCGGCCTTGCAATCAAATTTGGCGGTGCAATGGACGGCATCGAGGTTATGGCAGTAATCTTTGCGAAGAAAATCGGTGTATCGGTTGGTTCATTCGTCATGGCATACAATATCGTACTTTATGTTGTATGCGGTTTCATTCTGCAAAGCTGGATTCTTCCGCTTTATTCGATTGTTACATATTTTGCCGCACTTAAAACGATTGACTTTATTGTTGAAGGTTTTGACAGGGCAAAGGCGGCAACGATTATTGCGTCTGTAAGCCGTTGCGATGAAATTTGTAATGCACTTTCGGAGGAATTTCAAAGCGGCGTTACCGTAATGCAGGCTCAGGGAGGATATTCAGGCAAGGACAAGGTGATGATTTACTTTGTTGTCAACCGTTTCCAGATTGGCAAGCTGAAGGAAATTGTGCGTGAAATCGACAAGAAAGCGTACATTTCAATTACTGAGGTTGCCGATGTTTTCAGCCGAAACGATTCGCTGTAAATAAATTTTAGTTGGTGTTTTATTTGACAAAATTACTTGTAAAGCTGTTCGTTAAAGACAGCGACAATTGCGATAATCCAAAGGTTAGAACTGCCTATGGCAACCTTTCGGGTGTTTGCGGAATAATTCTTAACCTGTTACTGTTCGGAGGAAAATTGTTTGCCGGAATTGTTTCGGCATCGGTTTCCGTCATTGCCGACGCCCTCAACAACCTTTCGGACGCAGGCAGTTCGGTTGTTACATTCCTCGGATTTAAGCTTGCAAGCCGTCCTGCCGACAGAGAGCATCCGTTCGGTCACGGTCGTTATGAGTATGTGGCAGGCTTGGGAATTTCCGTTGTAATCCTTTTAATGGGTGTTGAACTTATAAAAAGTTCGATAGAAAAGATAATTACTCCCGAGGATAAAACGGCATTTTCAACGCTTTCACTCGCAATAATGATTGCGTCAATTTTCGTAAAATTATGGATGTACTTTTTTAATTCGGGATTGTCGAGAAAGATAAATTCAACCGCACTCAAGGCGGCGGCACTCGATTCTTTGACCGACTGCATTGCAACCTCGGTTGTAATAATCGGATTGCTTATTTCTGCCTCAACAGGAGTTCAGATTGACGGTTGGCTCGGCGTGTGTGTTTCGCTGTTCATACTTTTTACGGGTGTCAGCACATTCAGAGAGAGCCTCTCTCCGCTCCTCGGCAAAGCGCCCGACCCTGAATTTGTTGATGAAATCAAGGAAACAGTGTTGAAAAATGATATGATTGTAGGTATCCACGATTTGATTATTCATGATTACGGTCCGGGCAGATGCTTTATTTCACTCCACGCAGAGGTACCGTGTGACGAGGATATCCTTGAAGCTCACGACGCAATTGACCTGACGGAAAAACAGCTTGAAAACAGGTACAACTGTTTTGCAACCATACATATGGATCCGATTGCGTCAAACGATGCGTTCACAAATGAACTTAAAATGAAGGTGGAGGAGGGCTTGTGTGAGCTTAATCCGGAGTATTCAATCCACGATTTCAGAATTGTAAAGGGCAGTACGCATACAAATGTTGTCTTTGATATGGTTATTCCGTATGGACTTGACCTTACAGAAAGACAGATTAAACAGAGTGCAATCGAGAAAATCAAGTCAATTGACGAAAAGCTTTATCCGATAATCAATGTTGAAAAATCCCTTTCTGATTAAAAGTTCATAATACAAAACAGAGGTCATCGGTTTTTAGCTGATGACCTCGTTTTGTATATATTTTCGGAATTGTTGAAAATTGTGTGTTCGAGTGTAGTAGTCAGTTATACGGTTTATTGTCGAAACGATTTTACAATTGTTTCAATTGGCGGTTACTGACCGTTGCCGTATTACTGTTTTGCAAACTGACTGTTGTAAAGTTTGTTATAGAATCCGCCTTTGGCGAGCAACTCCTCGTGTGTGCCTTGTTCAATGATGTTGCCGTCCTTCATAACAAGGATAACATCGCTTTCCTTGATTGTTGAAAGTCTGTGGGCAACAACAAAGCTCGTCTTGCCCTTCATCATCTTGGCAAAAGCCTTTTGAACACGGATTTCGGTAAGGGTATCAATTGATGAAGTCGCCTCGTCAAGAATAAGAATTGATGGGTTTGTAAGCATCGCCCTTGCAATACACAAAAGCTGTTTCTGTCCCTGACTGAGATTACCGCCGTCCTCGCTGATTACGGTGTTGTAGCCGTCAGACATACGGCGGATGAATGAGTGCGCATATGCTGCCTTTGCAGCGGCAATAACTTCTTCTTCGGTTGCGTTTTCGTTGCCGTAACGCAGATTTTCCATAATCGTTCCGTTGAACAGCCAGCTGTCCTGAAGAACCATTCCGTAGCATTTTCTGAGGTTGTCACGGGTGATATCCATAATGTCAACACCGTCAATGCTGATTTTGCCGCTGTCCGTGTCATAAAATCTCATAAGAAGATTGATGAATGTTGTCTTGCCGCAACCTGTCGGACCGACAATGGCAATGTGACTGCCACTCTTGACATCAAGCGAAAAGTTTGTGATGAGCGGTTTTTCTTTTGTGTAGGAGAAGTTTACATTCTCAATCTTGACATTGCCTTCGCAATGCTCAAGCTCTTTTGTACTGTTGTCGGGAATTTCGTTATCTGCCTCAAGAACCTCAAAAACTCGTCCTGCCGCCGCAATGCCTGTCTGCAATTGCGTGAGTACGCCTGTAACCTCGTTAAACGGCTTTGTGTACTGATTTGCGTAGGTAAGGAAGCATGATAACTGTCCGACCGAAAGTGTGCCTGCAACGGCAAACAGAGCACCCATAATGCCTACTGCGGCATAAACCAATGCGTTTACGAATCTTGTTGACGGGTTGGCAAGTGCGCCTGCAAACTGCGCCTTGAATCCCACTTCAAGAAGTTCATCATTGTACTTTTCAAATTCTTCAAAGGCTCTGTCCTCATATGAAAAAGCCTTTACAATTCTCTGATTGCCGATATGCTCCTCAACATATGACGAGATGTCACCGTTGAGTGCCTGTTGACGGGTAAAGCGGTTATGCGTCATCTTGCCGATGAATGCCGCAACAAAGAGCGAAAGCGGTGTGAGAACAACAACCACAAGGGCGATTTTCCAGTTGATTGTCAGCATAAATACAAGCGTGCCGACAATGGTAACAATGCCCGAAAAAAGCTGTAGAAACATCTGTGTAAGACCGTCACCAACTGCGTCAACATCGTTAATTACTCGGCTGATAAGGTCGCCGTGAGGTGTTGTGTCAATGTAGGAGAGGGGAACTGTGTTGAATTTTTCAAAAACCTCTCTTCTGAGGTCACGAACAGTGCGGTAGCTGACAATGTTGGTAAAGTAGGTCATAATCCATTGGAAAAGTGCCACACCGCCGATGCCTGCACCGATGTACACAAGAATCTGAATAACGCTTGCAAAGTCAACATTGCCCTTGTCAATGATGTTGTCGATTGCGTTACCTGTGAGAACCGGAATATAGAGCGTGAGCGAAACGCTGATGATTGCACTCACAAGAGCTAAAATCAGATAAAACGAATACGGCTTTATTTTTTTGAGTACCTTTTTTACAGAGGAGGATTTTTTTGCTGAATTTTTCATCTTTTTGCCTCCTCTTCACTAAGCTGTGAAAGACAGATTTCACGGTAGGTTTCGCAGCTTTCAAACAGTTCATCGTGCGAACCTTTGCCTACAAGTCTGCCGTCATCAAGCACAAGAATAAGGTCTGCGTTCTTGATTGTTGAGCAACGCTGTGTAACGATTATCACGGTCATATCCTTTGTGTTTTCACGCAAAGCCTTTCTGAGTGCCGCATCTGTTGCAAAGTCAAGAGCCGAAAAGCTGTCGTCAAGAATGAGAAGCTTCGGTGAGCCTGTGAGTGCTCTGGCAATGCAAAGTCGCTGACGCTGACCTCCGCTGAAGTTCTTTCCGCCCTGTTCAACAAAGCTGTCAAGCCCTTTGTTCAGCTTGCTTACAAACTCGTATGCCTGTGCAATTTTTAGAGCCTTTATAATATCCTCGTCAGTTGCATTTTCGTTTTGCCATTTCATATTGTCACGGATTGTTCCCTTGAAAAGAATTGACTGCTGAGGAACAATGCCAATCTGTGAACGGAGCTGTAAGAACGGATAGTCCTTGACATTTCTGCCGTCAACGCTTACAGTACCCTGTGTTGCATCGTAAAAACGGGGGATAAGGTTGACAAGCGTACTTTTACCGCAACCCGTACCGCCGATAAGACCGACCGTCTGACCACGCTTGATTTTAAAGCTGATGTCCTCAAGCTCATCATCACCCGTGCCGTATGTGAAGTTTACATTGTCAAATTCGATTTTCGGAGTGCTTTCGCTCTCTGAAATTTCAATGTTCTCGGTAGTGCTTTCACACACACTCGGCTGAGTTTCAAACACTTCGTTAAGTCTTGCCGCACTTGCACTTGCTTTCGTGAAAAGTACAACAAGGTTTGCAACAACAATCATTGCAAGCAAAATCTGCGTCATATAGTTTACAAGGGCAATGATGTCACCCGAAAGCATTCCGTTGCCTGCGTTGATATTCTGAGCGCCAAACCAAATGATAAGAATAATTGCAGCATTGGTGATGATGTAGGTGACAGGGCTTAAAAGTGCCGAAAGGATGCTTACTCTGATCGAAGTTTTAGCCAAATCCTCGGTTGAATCGTCAATACGCTTTTTCTCATTTTTCTGCTTTGAAAAGGCTCTGATAACCCTGTTGCCCGAAAGATTTTCACGGCAGATAAGGCTGATTTTGTCGAGCTTTTTCTGCATTTTTTCAAAAATAGGAATACTCTTTGTCATAATGAGGTAAAGAGTAACGGCAATCAATATAGCCGCAATGAAGAAAATAATTGACATTTTAAGGTTGATTGTCATTGCCATAACCATTGAACCGATAACAATAAACGGTGCTCTGGTGAGCAGGCGGATAGCCATTGCAACAGATTGCTGAACCTGATTGGTGTCATATGTGATTCGTGTTATAAGTGACGGAGTGCCGAGCTTGTCCAACTCTGCGTGAGAGAGTTTGTTGATGTGCAAAAACAAATCTCGGCGAAGTCTTGTTCCCACACCCTGAGATGCCTTTGACGCAAGATACTGACACACGAGCGCACTGCAAAGTCCTACAGTTGCAAGAATAACGAGCAGACCGCCCATTCTCCAAATGTATGCCGTGTCGCCGTTTCGCACACCGTTGTCGATGATTCCTGCCATAACAAGCGGAACGAGCAATTCTAAAATTGCCTCAAACAGCTTGCAAAGCGGACCGATGATACATTCCTTTTTGTAGTATGCAAGATATCTTCGTAGCTTAATCAAATTTTCCCCTTCTCTGCCATAAAATTAACAATACATAAGTAATATTATTTTACACCGATTAACGATATTTTACAACTTAAATTTTGCGTTGCGGGAATTTGCGGCGGTCGCAAGGCTACCCCTACAGTTTTGTGCTAACACAAAAAAGCCACCGATAAAACATCGGTGGCTCTGTATATAATCAGTAAAATAAATTACTTAATAAGGCTTGTGCCGTCCATTTCTTCGGGCTGCTCGAGTCCCATAATTTGGAGCATTGTCGGAGCGATATCGGCAAGTCTGCCGCCCTCACGAAGCTCGCAGTCGTAGTTTACTACGCAGAAAGGAACAGGGTTTGTTGTGTGAGCAGTAAACGGTGAACCGTCCTCCGCAACCATCTTATCTGCATTGCCGTGGTCGGCTGTGATAAGAGCAACACCGCCCATTTCTTTGATTGCGTCAACAACCTTGCCAACGCAGGTGTCAACAGCCTCAACAGCCTTTACGGCTGCCTCGAATACGCCTGTGTGACCAACCATATCGCAGTTAGCGTAGTTGAGGATAATCATATCGTACTTACCGCTCTTGATTGCCGGAACAAGCTTGTCTGTAACCTCGTAAGCACTCATTTCAGGCTGGAGGTCATATGTTGCAACAGCAGGCGACTTAACAAGGATTCTGTCCTCGCCGGGATACTGCTTTTCAACACCGCCGTTGAAGAAGAATGTTACATGAGCATACTTTTCTGTTTCTGCAATTCTGAGCTGTGTCATACCCTTGTCTGATACATACTCGCCGAGTGTGTTCTTGAGAACCTCTGGCTTGAATGCAACTTCAACATTAGGCATTGTTGCATCATACTGAGTCATGCAAACAAAGTTTACGGGGAAGAAACCGTTCTTTCTCTCAAAGCCCTTAAAATCAGGGTCAACAAATGTTCTTGTAATCTCTCTTGCTCTGTCAGGACGGAAGTTGAAGAAGATGATGCTGTCGTTAGGCTTAACCTGAGCACCGCCCTCAATAACACAAGGAACAACAAATTCGTCTGTTACGCCGTCATTGTAAGAGTTCTTAATTGCGCAAACAGGGCATTCTGCCTTGTTGCCCTCGCCATATACCATAGCGGCATATGCCTTTTCAACTCTGTCCCAGTTGTTATCTCTGTCCATTGCGTAGTATCTGCCCTCAACTGTGGCAACCTTGCCTATGCCGATTTCTTTGAGCTTGTTAAGAAGCTTGTCAGCATATTCAGCGGCACTTGAAGGCGGAACATCACGGCCGTCAAGAAATGCGTGAATGTAAACATCTTTAAGACCCTTTTTCTTAGCAAGTTCAAGAATACCATAGAGATGCTCAATGTGGCTGTGAACACCGCCGTCTGAGAGAAGTCCCATAAGGTGAAGTGCCGTGCCGTTCTTGAGAGCCTTGTCCATTGCATCAACAATAGCCTCGTTATCTTTGAGCTTGTCCTCGTTGATAGTTTTTGTAATTCTTGTGAGTTCCTGATAAACGATTCTGCCGGCACCCATATTTGTGTGACCGACCTCAGAGTTACCCATCTGACCGTCAGGAAGACCTACATCCATACCCGACGCACCAATCTGTGTGAGCGGATTAGATGCAAAAAGCTTGTCAATGTTTGGCTTTTTAGCAGCCTTGATAGCGTTGCCTTTTTCGGGAGCAATACCAAAGCCGTCAAGAATCATTAAAATTACCGGTTTTTTCATTTTGCGTGTCCTTTCCATAAAGCATACACAATCTTGTTATGCAAAAAACAAAATCCAAAAGCCGATTACAGACTTTTGTGCCGTGCCCAAAAGGACACGGCATTGTGTTTGAATATACTGTTTAAATTACTTGCTTGCAGCCTTTACGATTGCGGCAAACTTCTCGGCAACGAGTGATGCACCGCCGATAAGACCACCGTCAACATTTGTCTTTGAGAGAAGCTCGTCAGCATTGCCGTCATTCATTGAACCGCCGTACTGAATTGTAACAGCGTCAGCGTCAGCCTGTGTGTAAAGCTTAGCGATTGTAGCACGAATAAATGCGCAAACTTCTTCAGCCTGGTCAGCTGTAGCAGTCTTGCCTGTACCGATAGCCCATACAGGCTCGTAAGCGATAACGATGTTCTTAAGCTCGTCAGCTGTAACATTGAAGAGGTCAAGTTTAATCTGTCTTGCGATAACTTCCTCTGTAATGTCGCACTCACGCTCCCAAAGAAGTTCGCCGACACATACGATTGGCTTTAAGCCTGCAGCAAGAGCAGCCTTTGTTCTCTTGTTTACAGTTTCGTCTGTTTCGCCGAAATACTGTCTTCTCTCGCTGTGACCGAGAACTACATATTCAACGCCCATTTCCTTGAGCATACCTGTTGAGATTTCACCTGTGAAAGCACCGCTTTCAGCCCAGTGACAGTTTTCTGCACCAATTTTAACATTTGTGCCTTCTGTAGCCTCAAGTGCTGTTGCAAGGTCAACATAAGGAACACAAGCGATTACTTCACAACCGGCATCTTTTACGAGGGGAGTAATAGCGTTGAGGAGCTCTTTAGCTTCCTTTGGAGTTTTGTTCATTTTCCAGTTGCCGGCGATAATTGCCTTTCTCTTTGACTTATCCATGATAATTTTCCTTTCAGAATATGTTATTATTATAATAAAGTAACAGGATTAAATCAGTAAGGGCGGAAAAATCCGCCCTTTTATTTGATTAAATTATTTGTCAGCGATTGCTGCGATACCCGGAAGAACCTTGCCTTCAAGGTATTCAAGAGATGCGCCGCCGCCTGTTGAGATGTGGCTCATCTTGTCAGCAAAACCAAGCTGAATAACAGCAGCTGCGCTGTCGCCGCCGCCGATGATTGTTGTTGCGTCTGTGTCGGCAAGAGCCTTAGCAACAGCAATTGTACCCTTTGCAAGAGTCGGGTTCTCAAATACGCCCATAGGACCGTTCCAAACAACAGTCTTTGCGCTCTTTACAGCGTCTGCAAAGAGTTCCTGTGTCTTTGTGCCGATGTCAAGACCTTCCATGTCAGCAGGAATCTTGTCTGAATCAACAACCTTAACTTCGATTTCAGCGTCGATAGGATCAGGGAAGCCTGCAGCGATTGTTGTGTCGATTGGGAGAAGGAGCTTCTTGCCGAGCTTTTCAGCCTTAGCCATCATTTCCTTACAGTAGTCAATCTTTGTATCATCAACGAGTGAAAGACCGACTTCCTTGCCCTGAGCCTTGAGGAATGTGTAAGCCATACCGCCGCCGATGATGAGTGTGTCGCACTTTTCGAGGAGGTTTGAAATAACATTGAGCTTGTCAGCAACCTTAGCACCGCCGAGGATTGCAACGAACGGACGAACAGGAGTTTCAACGGCATTGCCGAGGTAGTCAATTTCCTTCTGCATGAGGTAACCTACTGCTGTGTCCTTGATGTGGTCTGTAACACCTACTGTTGAGCAGTGTGCACGGTGAGCCGAACCGAATGCATCCATTACGAATACATCAGCGAGTGAAGCAAGTTCTGATGAGAACGGCTCAAGATTCTTTGTTTCTTCTTTTCTGAAACGAGTGTTCTGGAGAAGAACAACATCGCCGTCTTTCATTTCTGCAACAGCCTTTTTAGCATTTTCGCCTACAACCTCGTCATCGTTAGCGAAAACAACATCCTGACCGAGGAGTTCCGAAAGTCTTACTGCTACGGGAGCGAGTGAGAACTTCTCTTCGGGACCGTTCTTCGGCTTGCCGAGATGTGAGCAAAGGATAACCTTGCCGCCGTCAGCAATAAGCTTCTTGATTGTAGGAAGAGCTGCTGTAATTCTGTTGTCGTTTGTGATTACGCCGTCCTTGAGCGGTACATTGAAGTCACAACGAACAAGTACTTTTTTACCTTTTACATTGATGTCATCAACAGATACTTTGTTGAGCTGCATAATATACATTCCTTTCGTGTAAGAAGAAATTTGTAAAAATTTAGTATTTTTACAGTCACCATTATTATATATCAAAAACCCCTTTTTATCAATAGAAAACTTTAAAAAATTCGCCTGTCGGGGTATTTTTTGCACTGTCTTTACAAATACTGATTTTAAGGAAGTTTATGAATATTATTTTTGTTCTTATGTCATATTGTTGAGGTCGCTCCACTTGTGGTTGTGAAGCTCGCCCTTGTTCTGCAAAGCAGGATAATCCCATTGCCTTAAAACTTCATAAGCCGCAATTGCAACCGAGTTTGAAAGATTAAGACTTCTTGCCTCGTCAATCATAGGCAGTCTTAAAGTATCATCGGGATGCTGCATTAAAAGCTCCTCGGGTAAGCCTTTTGTTTCTTTGCCAAAGAGAAGATAGCAGTTGTCGGGATATTCAACATCGCTGTGGCGGTGAGTTCCTTTTGTTGAAAAGAAAAAGTATTTTCCGCCTTTTGTTTTTTCAAAAAAATCGTCAATGTTTTCATAATATGTGATGTCAAGCAAGTGCCAGTAGTCAAGTCCGGCTCTTTTGAGTTTTTTATCGTCGGGTTCAAAGCCCATAGGCTTGACAAGATGAAGTCTTGTTCCCGTTGCAGCACAGGTTCGTGCCACATTGCCCGTGTTCTGCGGAATTTCGGGTTCAACAAGCACAAGGTTGAGAGTTGCCAAAAGTTATCACTCCAATTTTTATTATTCCATTCTTTTTCTGTTTAAATACATTTTAAATCGTAAACAATAATAATGCAAGTTTTTTTGACAAAGCCGTGTGACAAAGATGAAAAAACACACATTTTGTCAATGAATTTGCAAGATTGGGAGGTGTGATTATGAATACAAGTCCAATGATGAATGTGATGAAAGGCGTTGCAATAGGAATGACGGCAGGCGTCTGCATGGGTATTGTCGGCAAAAATATGGTAGACAGCAACCCAAAACTCAAGAAAAAGGCAAACAAAGCCTTTAAGACAATGGAGTCAGTCCTCGACACCGCACAGTATATGTTCAGATAAAATCATATTCATCATAAACAAAACCCCGATTCAAACGAATCGGGGTGTAATTTTATACTCTCTTGTATGTGCTTTTCCTGAAAATCAATGTGTCGCCTGAAATATAATATTTGTGATAATCATTCATGGCTTCCTCTTCGCTTTGAGCAAGGTCAAATGATGATGTGCCGTCCCATTCCATTGTGAATACAAGTTTTCCATCACTCATGACCTTGTATGACACAGGGTCAGCACTTGTCGGACCATGATAATCAATATCATTGCAAGAACCGTCATCATTAAAATACATTTTTGAATTTTCGCTAACTTGCCCATCGTCGTCAACAAATGCCCATATTCCGGTTATGCTGTTGTTACTGCAACCGCTTAATGACATAACCGCAAACAACATCGTAATTATACATAACACCATTGATATTTTTCTTAATTTTATCATATTGTTACCTCTGTTTACAGACTTGCCTTAATCTGTTCAATGACCTTCATAACAGATTTTTTTGGTACAGCGGCAACAATACCGTTAAGTGCCATTTCGTTTCCGCCAACACTACCGACACCTGCTTGTACCCAACCAGATACAACGAGCGTTGTATCTGTAAATTCAATTTTTATGTATTGCATAGCAGTCAAAAGTCCTGTACCTTTTTTCCATACAGTTTCGCCGTTGTAGGAAACTTCTTTAAAACCGTTTGCCTGCAAAATATTTACAGCAGTGTTGTATGATTTATCAACACTGTTTCGCAGTGGCAGGTTAATAATTGTTCTTGCCATTATAAAAACCTCCGTCAATATTATTAAGTTTTTGGTGGCATCGTGGACATTCGTTAATACCTGCGGTAACATTAAGACCGCAATTTGGACATTTATTGTTATTTCCTAAATTTTTAAGTGAATTAAGCTTATCCTCATTTTTCTTTTTAACAAAAGAAAATATAACCATAATAATTCCTACAAGCAGAATAATAAATGAAATTATAGCAACTGCAATAATTGTTTTTTCAAATGAAGAAAATGGAGATGTCCACGAATATCTTTTGTTTGTATTCACAGTAAATAACGAATATGCAAGTCCGCCAAAGCCGAGAGTTGTCAGAATATACCCAATAACAGTAATCACTTATTGCCTCCTTATTAAATTTTTTAGATATGAAGCTTCATTGATTCAATTATAACATTGCGTAATACAAAATGCAAGACAAAAGTAATACGCAATTTTTGTGTAAATTGCATACAATAGTAATATATAATGTAATACAGGAGCAGTTCACGCAATGAAAAAGTTTAAAATTCCGCAAATTCCCCAAACAACAAGCAAAAGTATACGATTTCCAAACGATGTGATTGATGAAGTGGAATCTGTCCTTGTCGGTACGGATTGCACATTTTCTGCCTTTGTTGTGGAAGCGGTAAGAGTAGCTCTTGAAAATTTAAAAGAAGAATCAGCCGAAGATGAGTAAACAAAACCCCCTATTCAAGTGAATAGGGGGTTATAATTTTGCATTTTATATTTAATTAAATCAGCTTGTGTAGCCGAGGGGGTCCATTTTTTCGCCGTTAAGGCGGATTTCAAAATGGAGGTGAGGGCCTGTTGAGTTGCCTGTTGAACCGACATAACCGATGAGGTCGCCCTGATTTACATACTGACCTGTTACTGCAACAAGTGAACTGCAATGACCGTAAAGTGTTGTGTAGCCACTGCCGTGGTCAATGATAACATAGTTGCCGTAGCCACTGTTGTCACCGCCCGAGAATGTTACGGTACCGCTTGCGGATGCATAAATAGGCTGTCCGTAAACACCGCCGTCTGAAATGTCAAGTCCGCCGTGAAGTCTGCCCCAGCGTGTGCCGAAGGTACTTGTCAATGTATGTGTGTAGGGGAGTGGCCATGCAAACATACCCGATGAACCTGTTGTGTAGCTTGAAGATGAATTTGAACTTGATGAAGAACTGCTGTTTGATGAGGTTGATGATGAACCTGTGCTTGATGAAGTATCCTCAGCCTTGCCTTTTACAACAACTTCGTCAACTGCCTCTTTAAGAGTTTTTGCGTCAGTCTGAACTGCATCGGTCTGAACACCGTCAACAAATGTAGTTCTTACCGTTACTTCTTCTTCACCCTTAACGCCCTTTGTGGTAACTTTTTTGTATGAAGAAGACTTGTCCTCGTCATACTTTACCTTTGTGTCATAAGCCACATCTCTTGTGTAAACAATGTCTGTTGAAAGTGAGATTGAAAACTTGCCGTCTGCAAGTGCCATAACCTCGTCTGCGGTAATAAGGTCTGTACCGCTTGCGTTACCTGTTACAACCTCCACCGAATTTGCAAACTCGGTTGTTGTTTCGTCATCGTAATCTCTGCGGTAATCAACAAGAACCTGATTGAGGTCTGCATTGAGCTGATCAATTTCTTCTGTCGCACCGATGAACTTGCCGTCAATATAAAGACTTGCGCATGACGGTGAAATTGCCTTGAGGTTTGCCGATGCCGATTCGCCGTCAATTTCAGTATGAGGAACAGCCTCGTCACTTGTTGCAACAAGTGCAGGTGTCTGTACGCTGTTGTTATCTTTCATATCAAGTGCGCTTGCAACCGTTACACATGAAAGTGTGATTGCGCTGAAACAGGCTACTACTGCAAGCACAGCCTTTTTTCTGAGCAACTTCTGCGAACGGATTGCTGACGGTGCAAGGTGAGCATACTGCTTTCCGCTTTTGAACGAAAGTTCCGATACAATCTCTCCGGCACTCTTTGTTGTGCCGTTTCTTGATTCGTTGAATGCTTTGTCAATAGCTGATATCTGTGTTTTTGCTTTCTTTGACGAATTAACAGACTTGATTGTAACAGACTTTAAAGAACCCTTCCTGTTCTCAATTGCCTGTGCGAGTTTTGCGGCTGTGTTTTTTGACATTCTTACAACTGATTTTGCACAAAATGTTGTTGCTCTCTTTACAAAGCGAACAGTTTTCTGCGCTGTTGTAAGCTCACGCCTGCAAACTTTGCGTTTCTTTGTCGGAAGACTCTCGATTTCATTGAAACCTTCCAAACCAATGAACTTTGTCTCCAAAATAATTTCTCCTATCTCATTAACCGTTACATTTTTGTAACAAACACGATACCTTTATTATACCAAATAGTTACGAAATTGCAATATGAGAATTAAAAAATGTCATAATTAATAATAAGACAGGGGATAAGGTTACAAAAAACAGGGCAAATTAAACAATAATTCCCTATATTAATTATACTGTAAGTTATCAACCGTGTAATCTTTCAACAAAGAGTAATATTTATTTAACTCTTTTAAAGCACCGTCAAGGTCGTGTTCAAGGTAGTTTCCGCACTCAATTGCAGTTGTTCCGGGGATTTCTCCCTTGTGCTCCGCACACTGCTTTATTGTGTCTTTTATAAGCTGTAATGCGTCCTCATTTGACATATCACGAACGAGAAAATAAAAACCCGTTCTGCATCCCATAGGTCCAAAGTAGATTACATTGTCGGCAAATTTGCTGTTGCGGGCATATGTTGCAAAAAGGTGTTCAATTGTGTGCATAACGGGATTCGGAAGATACGGCGGTGTGTTCGGCTTTACAAAACGCATATCGTATGTTGTAATATCTCCGTCAATTCTTGAGATGTAAACACCCGGCATAAGTGTGTTGTGGTTGATTGTAAAGCTTGCTATCTTTTTCATATATATTATCCTTTCTTAATCGTAATCGGCTATGTTTGTGAAGCAGATGTTCATATCAACATCGCCCTCAATTCCGTCAACCTTGCCCGATGAGGAATATTGCCACATAGAAAACTGATAATAGAATGTCGGAACATTTGCGTATTCGCAGTACCAGATGTCAAAATCTGCAAGCTGTGTGAGGTCATATTTGAAGTAAAGCTCCTTGCTCGGAGAATAGATAATCGGTGTGTAGCCAAGCTCCTTTACACGGTTGCAGAATGCCTTTGCACAGGCTGTTGCCTGAGCGGCGGAAACATTGTCGGTTCTTGCGTCATCATCCTTGATGATTTCCCAGTCATATGCAACGGGAAAATCGATTGTTTCATCGCCGAGAAGTGTCTTTATATAGTCAGCCTCTTCAATTGCCTCCTCGTTATTGACAGCCTGAGAGAAGAAATACACGCCGACTTTAAGTCCTGCCGCCTTAGCACCCTTTATATATGAAAGGGCGGAATCGTCCGAGTACATTTTTCCGTCAGAACCGTAGCCTCTGCCGCCGATGCGAACCATAACAAAATCAACACCTGATTTTTTAACCTTGTCCCAGTCAATCGTTCCGCTGTAGGAGGAAATGTCGATTCCCTCCATTGAAGCGGCCTTGCCGTTTTCACTGTAGTATTTGAAAGTGTCGTCAGAGGTGAAGTTATCATTGTTGAGTGTGTTTTTCGGTACACCGTCAAGCTCGGTAATCCAGATTTCACCGAGAGTGCTGTCGTTTATATGTATTTTTTCGCCTGTTGTCTTGACGGTTGTGTCTGTGGCAACAGTTGCCGTGGGCGTACTGCCCGACTGCGAACTGCTTTCACCGTTGCTTGAGCAACCGCACAAAACCGAGGTAAGTGCAAGCATGGCAGCCGTTACGGCACAAATAGTTTTTTTCATTATTCTACTCCTGACAAAAATTTTTTAACGCTGAAAAATGTCGATTATACGGACATTTTGCGTATCTGTTAGTCAGCATATCATAAAAAAGTGTTGATGTAAACAAAGAAACCGAAAATAAATATTGAAAATCTTGTGAAAATTAAGTATAATCTAAGGTACAAGTGTCCTTCATCAAACAGCGGAGGCATTTATTCGGAAATATAATGATAACAATGTTCCGCAAAAGGCGATAAAGGGCGGTGAGTGAAATTGAATGAAACAAAGGTGCACGGATACCGTCACAAAACAACGGAAGAACTCGTCAAGGCAATTGACGAATGTACCTCTCTCAGTCAGCTTTTCGCTCTCATTCAGCATGAGCATATCACCATTCAGATGCTCACAAGACCCGGTGCATCAAATCTTGCACCAAAAATTTTAAGCCCGAAAGAGATAACAGGCAACCGTGACACACCATTTGAAAGACTGCGAAAACAGGTTCGTGAATCTGTGCTTGAGGACGAAAGAAGGCTTAAACAGAGCAAGCTGATTGCCGAATGCGAATGCCTTTCTAAACTTAATAAAAATGACAAGATAAAGTAAGAGTAATTAGTGGAAGATTTTTGAAATTTTTTACTAAATACTCTTTATTTTTTTGGAAAAAACATATATAATCTAATTATCAAATACGATTGGGGATGGAATATATGACATTCAAATTCAAACACACCTTGGCTGTAATTCTCGCAGTAGTTACCGTAGCTTGTTCTGTTGTCGGAACATTAGCTGTTTCTGCCGCAGAAACTGACTCTCAGCCTGCAACAGAGGCAACTGTTGCATCTGATGTAACAGATACGAGCGTTGAACCAACTCAGGCAACCGAGCCTTCACAGCCGGTAACGGAGCCTCCCGTAACTCCTACGGTTTCTCCGACTCAGCCGGTTAAGCCGAATGTGGGCGCAATCAAGAATCTCACAAGAACGCAATATACAACAAATTCGCTTTCGTTCAAGTGGGATAAAGTAAGCGGTGCAACAGGCTATGTAATCTACTACCGCAACAATGACGCACACAAGAATTTTTCAAGATTTACATATGTAAAGTCAAATGCCTGTACACTCAAAAAGATTAGAACAGCAACCTGGTATGATGTAAAGGTTGCCGCCTATGTTGAGCATGACGGTGTAAAGTATGAGGGTAAGAGTCAGACCTACAGAACAGCTACTCTTCCGAATGCCGTTAGCGTTTCACTCAAGGAGTCGGGTGCTGCAATTACACTTTCGTGGTCAAAGAACTCACAGGCAACAGGCTACAAAATCTACCGTATGAGCAGGAACACAAACGGAGAATATGTTCTTTACAAGACAATCACTTCAAATTCCACAACTTCTTTCAGAGATAAAGGAGTTATGAACGGCAGAGCGTATTACTATCAGATTAGGGCTTACCGTGCAATCAAAAAGAACACTTACTATTCGTCACCGTCAACAATAAGATGTGTGGCAGGTCTTAATGCCGTTAATTTCAAGACAGATACAAGACTTTCAAGAGTAAATCTCACATGGGGCAAGGCAATGACCACTCCGACAGCATATGAGATTTTCTATTCAACCTCAAAGAACGGAAAATATACAAAGCTTGGTGAAACAAAGAATACTTTCTACAACACCAAAAAGCTTACAGTCGGCAAGACCTATTACTTCCGTATTCGTGCTTACAAGTATTCGGGACCGAGCAGTAACCCGAAAAAGTACAAGTGCCTCGGCACATTCCAGACAAAGAGTGTAAAGATCAGCAAGAATGCCTACGGTGTTTCAGTCGGCGGCACATATGTTGAAATCAGTATCAATCAGCAGCATATGTGGTACTACAAGAATGGTAAGCTTGTTGTTGAAACAGATGTTGTAACCGGCAACTACGGTACAAACGATACGCCAAAGGGTGCATATTCAATTATTTACAAGGCATCTCCTGCAACACTTATGGAGAATTCCCATGTAACATTCTGGCTTCCGTTCACATCTGACGGTTGCGGAATCCATGACGCATCATGGCGTTCAAGCTGGGAATACGGCGGAACAAGGTACAAGGGTCACGGCTCACACGGCTGTGTAAACACACCGTACAACGCAGCTAAGAAAATCTATAACAACATTTCCTCAGGAACCCGTGTTGTTGTTTATTGATTTTAATTCGTAGCGAAAACTTGATAAAATAATTTAAGGCTGACAGATTTTTAATAACCTGTCAGCCTGATTTTATGCTGTAGCGGTTTAATAATAAATTTTGATTTTGATATAAATTAATATAATCTTTGTACCGAAAAAGTTATTCTTTGTTGATATTAGAGAACAAGATTTTGACTTATTGACAAAATCTTGTTTTAATAATATAATAGCTTTGCTGTATTAAGCAATGATATAAAGCAAACATGAGGAGAGTAAAAAATGAAAAGAATATTTATAGTTTCACTTTTGGCTTTGACGGTTGCGCTTGGTGCGGTTGCAACGGGTTGTTCGGGCGGTAACAATTCATCTTCAACCGACAAATCTTCAAGCAAGGTTGAGTCCGTGAATGATTCATCAGCTGATGATTCAAGTACTGCTGAAGTCGGAGATGCAGTTGACGGTGACTTCGTGTGGGATGAAAACAGTTGCATTGTCAATCTTTCAAAAGAAGCAGCAAAGAAGAGCGAAATCGTAATTCCAAAAAATTGTATTGATTTAAGAATTGATGATTGGGCAAGCGGCGAGGATAACTATTTTTCAGAAAACGATAACCTTGAAAGTGTTGTGTTTGAGTCTGAAAACATCAAAAATCTTCCTGACGGTTTGTTTGTATATGATAATAACCTGAAAACGGTTCAGCTTCCGAAAAACCTAAAGAGAATTTCAGAATTCTGTTTTAGCAATTGCGAGTCGCTTGAAACTATTGAAATTCCTGATAAGGTAACCGAAATCAAGGAATCTGCGTTCCAGTATTCAGGAATCAAGGAGATTAAACTTCCCGAATCAGTAACAACTGTCGGTGATTCTGTTTTTGCATGGACAAAACTTGAAACACTCTATCTTCCGGAATCACTTACCTCAATAGAAAGTAGTTTCTTGACTTGTGTCGATTCTGATAAACTTACAATCTATGTTAAAAAGGGCTCATACGCAGATGAGCATTTTGCTGATTTTGCCGACAAATCAAATGTTGAAAAGGCATATTATTGATTTAATCTAAGTTATAATTAAAAAAACAGGCTGACAGATTTTTTATAACCTGTCAGCCTGTTTTTTATATGTTTTTATATGAAAGTTATTGTTAATCAGTAGGGGCGTTCATCGGACGCCCGCAAGTAGTAGTGTAAACTATATGTTAAAACAAATTTTATAAAGACCGCAAAACAACCGTCATACTGTAGCGGCGAACTGTGTTCTCCCGTCTGAAATATAGTCGCAATGCGTTGCACATAAATGTGCTTCCTATTGCTCGTTATTTCAGACAGCGCATTGCTCCCTTTTTCCGCCACCGGCGGCGGTCGCAAGGCTACCAATCATTTCGTGTGCAAACACGATACGAATAAAATTATATTGGCTACAATTAACTGTGCTTTAATCCCATAATGATACCAAGGGCAATGTTTTGTTTTTCTTTTGGCAGACAACGAAATTCATTGAGAAGTTCGCATTCCGTTTCCGAAAGTTTAGACTGTGCAATTTTGTCAATCGGCTGTCTGATGTCCGTATATTCAATTATATAATCAACAGATGTATTAAAGATTGACGCAAGCTTTTTGAGCGTTGTAATGCTCGGTTCAACCTTTCCGTTTTCATATTCGCTGATTATCTTTTGCGAAAAGTTAAGTTCCATTCCCAATGCAATTTGGTTCATAGATTTTTCTTTTCGTAGTTCCTTAATTCTTTGCATTTGCCGTACCCGCTCCATAAATTATACCTTGTGAGTATAATATTATAACTTTTTGTTGACAATTTTATACAATATAGGTATAATTCAAGTGAATAAAGTATATAAAATTATAGAACTTGCTTTTGCATTAAGTGATTTTTTAATTAGAAATAATTTAAGGAGTACGCAATGATTATTTTATTTAGTAATTGTGGTTTTGCAATTATTGCATTTTTATTTTATCTGTGTGGAAGTAATAGAGTAGCCGAAGTATTTGCTGATTTCATTGTTAACAATTGCTATTTAATATTTGCGGTTTTATTAATTATTACTTTTCTTATATCATTCTATTTAGTTCGGAAAAATTCATTCAAATCAGTAAAAGTTACAGCTACAATAGGTTTTACAATACTTGATTTTGCAAAGGTGTTAATTTTTTATTTGTTACTTGTTACTTGGTCAATAGATTTTGTTTGTCATAATGATGTGCTGAATTCAATTATATCGTTGCTTGTGATACCTCTTGACTTAATGTTCATTAGTTGTATATGTGTAGTACCGACATTTATTTTAAGGTTAAAATATGCAGAATACGGTAATATTTTAAATATATGTTTAGTAATGGCATTGGATTTATTTTTAACAATACTATTTGTCATACTCATTCGTTTGCTAATAGCGGAAAGTTTTCTCACAACCTATTCAATAATATCATCTAATGGTTGGTGGGAAAATATTCTTAATATTGCATGAAAATGATGATTGCATTAAAAAACAGACTGATAATCTGTCAGTCTGTTTTTGTATGAATGTTATTGCTATTTTGTAGCGGAGAACCTCGTTCGCCCGCTTTGATGAAATGATTTGTTTTACTAAAATGTTTTGATGTAATGAAAGTTGTGTATTATCCGTAGCGGTATTTATAAATATTCTTTACTTACGAACTCGGTTGTGTGGCGGTTTTACTGCACATTTTGCCGTCAACATCTGTGTAGTATTCGCCTTTGAGCAGAATTTGCGAAATCGGAACGATTTCGTAGCCCTCGGACTTGATTGCCTCGATTACCGTCGGCAATGCTTCGGGGGTATTTTTTGCACCGTTATGCATCAATATAATACTGCCGTTCCTGATTTTTTTCATAATATTCTGCTTTATCTGCTCGGGAGTAGGATCTTTCCAGTCGAGCGAATCGACATCCCATTGCACGCAATACATATTACAGCCGTTGACCGACTTTACAACATCATTGTTGTAATCGCCGTAGGGGGCACGGAACAGGGTGGGAGTTTTGCCCGTAAGTTCCTTGATTTTTTCGTTGCAGGACTGAATCTGACCGACCATATCGGACGATGACATTTGCGTCATATGCGGATGGGTGTTGCTGTGATTTCCCACATCGTGACCGTGCTTTGCAATATCTTTTACGCTGTCGGGATAATTCTTAACCCAGTCGCCCACAAGGAAAAATGTTGATTTCACCTTGTATTTGTCGAGAATTTCAAGCAGATGCTCGGTCTGTTCATTGCCCCATGCCGCATCAAACGACAGGGCAACCTGCTTTTTGTCCGTGTCAACATAGTAAATGGGAATTTCACGCTGAGCAGCCGCACTCTGAACGGCTCGAACGGTTGATGTGACTGCAATTGCCCCTGCAAGCACTCCGATTAAAAGACAGAATCCGATTGATATTAGATTTCGTTTTGTTATGATATACAAACGCATAAAATCCCCTCCATACCAAATTTATATGAAGGGGATTTTTATTTATTCATATTTTGTTTTAATTAGGTGCGTTCATTGGGCGATAGCAGTCAAGTTAACCCTCAACATGCCATTCAATGCCGTCTTTTGTGTCCTTGACAACAACTTTCATCTCTTTAAGCTTGTCACGGATAGCGTCGGCTGTCGCCCAATCCTTTTCGGCACGGGCTTTTGTACGCTGTGCAATAAGCTCCTCAACTTTCTTGGCAAAGTCATCGTCAGCGTCCGCTTTGTTGCTTTCGGGAACTTTTGTAAGGTCGAGTGAAAGCACCTTGTCAAATTCGCCGATTACATAAAGCTTTGTTGCATCGTCTGCGTCAGCCTTGAGAACATCATAAACGCAGGTGAGAGCAAGAGAAGTGTTGAGGTCATTGTCGAGTGCCTCGCTAAATCCCTTTGTAAGCTCCTCAGCCTTTGCCATATCAGGCTCACCGTCCCTTGAAAGAGCGGAAATTCTCTTTATAAGCTTGTTGTAGGCTGTGGCTGTGTTGTCAAGGTTGTCATATGAGAATGTGAGCGGCTTGCGGTAGTGGCTCTGGAGGCAGAACATTCTGTAAACAAGCGGATTATAGCCCTTTTCTTCAAGAAGTGAAACTGTAAGGAAACCGCCCTTTGACTTGCTCATCTTGCCTCTTGCATCGTTGAGGTGAAGTACATGGAACCAGTACGGACACCACTTGTGACCGAGAAAAGCCTCGCTCTGTGCAATTTCGTTTGTGTGATGGGGGAAAGCATTGTCAATGCCGCCACAGTGAATGTCAAGATATTCACCGCAATGCTTATAGCTGATGCATGAGCATTCGATGTGCCAGCCCGGATAACCTACGCCCCACGGACTGTCCCACTTGAGCTCCTGTGAATCAAACTTTGACTTTGTGAACCAGAGAACAAAGTCAGCCTTGTTACGCTTGTTTTCATCCTCTTCAACGCTGTCACGAACACCGACAGCAAGGTCATCCTCATTCATATTGCCGAAAACATAATAGCTGTCGAGCTTTGAAGTGTCAAAGTAAACATTGCCGCCTGCAATGTAGGCATAGCCCTTTTCAAGCAGAACGGAAATCATATTAATAAAATCGTCAATGCAGTTTGTTGCAGGCTCTACAACATCGGGACGCTTGATGTTGAGCTTTTCGCAGTCGGCAAAAAATGCGTCTGTGTAGAACTTTGCAATCTCCATAACAGTTTTATGCTCACGCTTTGCGCCTGAAAGCATCTTATCCTCGCCTGTGTCGGCATCGCTTGAAAGATGACCTACATCTGTGATGTTCATTACACGGTTTACATCATAACCCGAAAAACGAAGATACTTTTCAAGAACATCTTCCATAATATAGGTGCGAAGATTGCCAATGTGGGCATAGTGATAAACAGTAGGACCGCAGGTGTACATATTAACCTTGCCGGGTGTGTGCGGTACAAATTCCTGCTTTGTCTGTCCGAGAGAATTATATAAAATCATTTGCTATTCCTCACTTTTTACATTTTCCTTTTTCAGCTCATCAAGCTGTTTTTGAAGTTCAAAAATTTTATGCTCAAGATTGCACAATGCAAGTGCAACCGGATCTGATACATGAATCTGGTCAAGGGTTTCACTGCGAACACCGTTGACTTTTACTACTCTTGCCGGAACGCCGACAGCCGTTGCATTCGGCGGAACTTCGCTTAAAACAACCGCACCTGCGGCAATTCTTGCGTTGTCACCAACCTTGAACGGACCGAGAACCTTTGCACCCGAGCCGACAAGCACATTGTTGCCGAGTGTGGGGTGTCTTTTTCCCGTTTCTTTGCCTGTTCCTCCGAGAGTAACATTCTGATAAATGGTGCAGTTGTCTCCTATTATTGTAGTTTCGCCTATGACAACGCCCATTCCGTGATCTATAAACAGTCCCTTGCCGATAGTTGCACCCGGGTGAATCTCAATTCCCGTCTTGTGACGACTGCGTTGAGAAATCCACCTTGCAAGAAACTTGAGGTTGTGTCGCAAACACCAGTTGGCTTTTCGGTGAGAACGCACCGCCTTGAAACCCGAGTAGAGAAAAAACACCTCTGCTCTGCTCCTTGCGGCAGGATCACGCTCCATAACCGCATCAATATCCGCTTTCAGGGTTTTAAACACGCAATCACCCTCCTGTCAAGACCGTGAGAGTATGTTCTCAGGTCTGAGAAATAAACTGTCTGTTTTGAATTATATATACAACGCCCGAAATGATTGTGAATACAACCGAAATCCAGATGAGAATTTCTCCCACCACAAAGAAAATCGGTTCAAATGTTGCCGTGTTTATAAAATTAAGTCCGACTTCGGGCAGTTCAAGCACGATTTGCATTGCAATTACTGCAATTATAGCAATCATCTGTGAAACCGTCTTTGCTTTGCCCCACATATTAGCGGCGACAACCTTGCCTTTTGAGGCGGCAATCAGCCGTATTGAGGTGACGGAAAATTCACGGAAAAGCACGATTATGACCGCAACGCAGTCACATATTCCAAGCTGTACAAAGCACAGCAATGCGGCAAGCACAAGAATTTTGTCTGCAAGCGGATCAGCAAATTTTCCGAAGTCTGTAACAAGACCGTTTTTTCTTGCAATTTTTCCGTCAAACATATCTGTGAGTGACGCCGCAATAAAAATAATCAGGGCAACGGCATTGTTGAGCGGAAAGTTTGCAAGCAATGCCACCACAAAGAACGGAACAAGAATTATTCGTCCTACTGTCAGTTTATTTGGTAAGTTCATTTTATGTGCCTTTCAAAGTTAAATATTATGAAATTGCTGAGTCTTTTAGCCACTTAGTCGATTTTGCCGACAAATTCGCCTACAGGATCGCAGCCTGTGTAATCGGTTACACGCACCTTGACAAAATCTCCTGCCTTTGGCTTTTCACCGTTACAGGTGAAGAATACACAGCCGTCAACCTCGGGGGCGTCGGCATAGCTTCTGCCGAAGAAACATTCGGCAAGTTTGTCAAAGCCTTCAACAAGAACTTCAATCTCTTTGCCAACAAGGCTTTCGCAGTATTCAGCCATAACCTGCTGTTGATGCTCCATAATAATATCGGCACGCTTCTGCTTGATTTCTTCGTCAATCTGGTCGGGCATTTCAGCTGCCTTTGTATCCTCCTCGGGAGAGTAGGCAAAACAGCCGAGTCGCTGAAACTTCATATCGGCGGCAAACTCTGCAAGCTCATTGAACTGCTCCTCGGTTTCACCCGGGAAACCTGTAATAAAGGTTGAGCGGAAGATTACATTCGGAATTTTATCCTTAATCTTGTTCATGAGTGCAGTGAGGCTTTCTCTGTCGCCGTGACGATTCATTCTGCGAAGAACATCCCCGTCACAATGCTGGAGTGGAATATCCATATATTTTACAATCTTATCTTCACTTGCAATTGTGTCAATAAGCTCGTCTGTAATTCTGTCGGGATAGCAGTAGAGAACCCTTATCCATTTAAAGCCGTCAATCCTACAAAGTCTTCTGAGAAGCTCTGCAAGCATCGGCTTGCCGTATTTATCCTCACCGAAACGAGTTGTGTCCTGAGCAATGACATTGAGTTCCTTGACTCCACGCTCAGCAAGACCTTCCGCCTCTTTTACAACATCTTCAATATCTCTGCTGCGGAATCTTCCTCGAATCATCGGGATTGCACAGTAGGAACAACGGTTGTCGCAACCCTCGGCAATCTTGAGATAAGCGGTGTAGGGGGGAGTTGAAAGAATTCTTCCGCCCTCAAGCGGCAGACAAACCTTGTCTGGGAAGCTTTCGCACTTCTGTCCGTCAAGTGTTTCCAAAACGATGTCTGCGATAGTTTCGTTAGCACCGATTCCGATAACCGAGTCAACCTCGTAAAGCTGTTCGGAAATTTCCGACTTATATCTTTGAGCAAGACAGCCTGTTACGATGATTGCCTTGATTTTGCCCTCGTCCTTGAGCTTGCCGAGTTCAATAATTTCGTTAATGCTTTCTTGCTTTGCACTTTCGATAAATCCGCAGGTGTTTACAATTACTGCGTCCGCATCTGCCGGATCGTTCACAATAATAAATCCTCTGTTCTTGAGTGTGTACAAAAGCATCTCAGCGTCAACCTGATTTTTTGCACAGCCGAGTGATACAATGCCTACTTTATAATTCATAATCAGTCTTCCTCTGTGTATTCTCTGAGGACGGTCTTAATGTCATCCCATCCGTATCCGAGCCTTTGCAGAGCGGCAACGGCTCTTCGCCTTATTTTTTCATCATTTATGTTTTTATATTTTCTGTCGATAACCGCCCTTATTCCGTCACACGGATCAAAGTCGATTTCTTCGATAATCTCTTCTGCAAGTTCACGGTCAATTCCCTTTTGAACAAGCTGTCTTACCGCACCTCTCGGAGCATTATGTTTTGAAAACAAAAGCTGTTCGGCATATCGTCTTGCAAAGTTTTCGTCATTTACAAGACCGAGTTCTTCCATTCGCTCAACAGCCTTTTCTGCCGATTCCTCGTCACAGGTGCGTTTGATTTTGTCGGTGAGTTCTTTTTTTGAGTGGTCACGATAGGAAATAAGCCACAAAGCCTTTTCCTTTGCACGGCGCTCATTGCTTAGCCTGATAATCTCGTGCAGCTCCTCGTCATCAATCTCTCTGCCGACATCAAATCGGTTTTCAATAACTGTGCGTGCGTCAAGATTCATAACATATTCGCCGTCAATGTAGAGCGCACACATCGCCTTTCTTCGTGGTTCAACTGCGGTTATAAGCATCAGTCGTCAACCAGAACATCAATTTTTGCACCGCTCTTTTTCTCTGCCTTATCCGCAGAATCAGGCTTGATTTCTTGGTTTGCAGATGGAACTTCGGTAATTTTTACCTTTGGAGCAGGTTTTTTGCGTTCATAAAGCTTGTCAATATTTTCCCAGAGTTTCTTCTCAATTTCAGCAGCAAGCTCCTTGTCGGTTTTGAGAAGTTCCTTGACCTTGTCGCGTCCCTGTCCGAGTCGTCTGCCGTCATAGCTGAACCATGCTCCTGCTTTTTGAACAATCTCAGCCTTTACGGCAAGGTCAAGAAGCTCGCCCTCACGGGAAATGCCTTCACCGTACATAATATCAAATTCAGCTTCACGGAACGGAGGAGCAATTTTGTTTTTTACAACCTTTGCTCTTGTGTGTGAACCGACCATTTCACCGCCTGATTTAAGGGTTTCAACTCTTCTTATATCAATACGAACGGAGCTGTAGAACTTGAGCGCACGACCGCCGGTTGTTACTTCGGGGTTGCCGTAAACAACACCGACTTTTTCACGCAACTGGTTAATGAAGATTGCAACGCAGTTCGATTTTGAAATTGCGCCTGCGAGTTTACGCAGTGCCTGTGACATAAGTCTTGCGTGCAGACCTACATGGCTGTCACCCATTTCGCCCTCAATTTCAGCCTTTGGAACAAGAGCCGCAACAGAGTCGATTACGATAACATCAATCGCACCGCTTCGGATAAGCGCCTCTGCAATTTCAAGTGCGTCTTCACCTGTGTCCGGCTGTGAAACGAGAAGTGAGTCAACATCAACACCGAGAGCCGCCGCATATGTCGGATCAAGTGCATGCTCAACATCAATAAATGCAACATTGCCGCCGTTTTTCTGTCCCTCTGCAATGCAGTGGAGAGAAAGTGTTGTTTTACCCGAAGATTCAGGTCCGTAAATTTCAACAATTCTTCCGCGGGGAAGTCCGCCGATTCCGAGTGCAATATCAAGCGAAAGCGAACCTGTTGAGATGTGTTCAATGTTCATATGTTTATTTTCGCCAAGACGCATTACAGCACCCTTGCCGAACTGTTTTTCGATTTGTGTGAGCGCAGTTTCAAGCGCTTTGTTTTTATCTACTGCCATTTTATATACCTCCGTACTCCGCAAAGGGAGCTGATGTTTTTCGGTCTGTAACATAACCGTCACTTCAACGGCGGTTATGTCCGCACTAAGATTATAAAATATGTGAGGGGAAAATGCAATAATTTGGCGGTAATTTTATCGAACAAAATTTCTAAAATCAGAGCAAAGTCCCAATAATCGCCCTCTGCACACCGCCAAAGTCGAGCGAAATTTTAAAATCCGAAAAGCCTTTGTCAGTCATAAGTGCCTTTACTGCGTCAGCCTGATTTTCTCCGAGTTCAAATGCAAGCGCACCGCCTTTTTTGAGTTTTCTGCTCCAACGGCTCACTATTTCACGGTAAAAATCGTAACCGTCCTCGCCGCCGTCAAGTGCAAGTCTTGGTTCAAGCCGAACTTCTTTTTGAAGTGTTTCTATGTCGGCTGATTTTATATAAGGCGGATTTGAAACAATGAGGTCAAGCTCACCGTCTGCAAATGTTTCGCAGATTTCGAGAGCGTCAGCCATAACAGGCTTTACTGATGAATTGTTTTCTTTTACATTTGTTTCAAGATATGAAAAAGCGGTTTCGTCAATTTCAACTGCCATAACTTTTGCACCCGAAATTTTATCAAGTGCAACGGCAATTGCACCGCTGCCCGAACAGAGGTCAACCGTCTTTTTGTCGGTTCTGTTTTTGAGAAAATCAATGCAGAGATTGACAACCACTTCCGTGTCATCACGGGGAATGAGCACGCCTCTGCCCACCTTAAAATCGAATCCCATAAAGCTCCATTCGCCGAGAATATACTGCAACGGCTCGCCTGAAATTCGTTTTTCTATAAATTTTAAAAAGTTATGTGAACAGTTTTCATCGGCTTTATCAGTTTTGTGTATGATAAAGCCGATTCTGTCAAGCGAAAAAGCCTTTTGTAAAAGACTTTGCGCCTCAAATTTTGAATTTTCAATATTATTATTTTCAAGCAGTTTAAGTCCGCTTTGATAAATTTCGTTTACAGTCATTACTTGCTTACAATGTCCGAGCCGTCCTCGGGGATAACAGCCTTGATAGCCTCAATTGCAACTTCAATCATAGTGTCATCAGGCTCTTTTGTTGTGATTCTCTGTGCCCAAAGTCCGGGAGCGGCAATGATTCTTGTTGCGGCATTGTCGTGCTTACCGCAGATTTTGATAAGCTCGTAACCGATTCCGCATGAAACGGGGAGAAGAAGAATCTTGAATACAGGTCTTAAAAATCCGATGCCGAAAGGTGCAACAGGGACGAAAAGACCGACAAGAATGCCGACAATCAGCATAAGAACCATAAAGCTTGTTCCGCATCTCGGGTGAAAACGGCTCTGCTTTTTAACATTTTCAACTGTGAGTTCTTCTTCGTTTTCGTAACAGAAAATTGTCTTGTGCTCGGCACCGTGGTACATAAACACCCTTTTCATTTCTGTCATTTGTGAACATACTATAATATAAAGTAAGAAAAGAATAATCTTGAGAACACCCTCAAAAACAGACTTCCAGAAAACAGCGTTTCCGCCGTCACCCTTGAAAGCCGGCACAACATTTGCACTGAGGTCAAACAGGAAAGAGGGGACAAAGAAGAAAAGTCCCACGGCAAGCGCAACACCGAGGATTGACGCAATTACCATCATAACCTTAACAAGCTTGTCACCGAATTTATCGTCAAGCCATTTTTCAAACTTTGACGGTTCTTCTTCAATTTCGGTTGATTCAATTGCCTTATCGGCAGAGAGCATAAGCGCTTTGTAGGAAAGTCGCATTGAGTCAATAAGACCTGCGATTCCTCTTAAAAACGGAAGCTTAAAAAGCTTACATTTTGAGGGAATTGTGTTTATGCTTATATCCTCGCTGTAAATCTTGTCGGGTGCGGTACGAACACACACGGTTGTGCGTTTCGGACCTCTCATCATAATGCCTTCAATCAGGGCGCTGCCGCCGATTGAGGTGATTTTTTTAGTAGTATTTTTAGCCATTAGCTGTTCCTTTCTGTATTAGGCTGCACAGAGAAATAAGATTAAAGCTTAATGTTTTCGGGAAGTGAGTTTTCACTGCCCTCTTTATACACAGGGAAGGTGAGCGTTACGGTTGTGCCGACACCCTCTCCGCTTTCGATATCAAGTGAACCGTTGTGGAGGTTCATAATCTCATCGGCAACCGCAAGTCCGATTCCCGAACCGCCGACAGTTTGGTTTGCTTTGTAGAATTTTTCCTTAACCTTTGGAAGATCCTCGGCAGAAATTCCGCAACCCGTGTCGGTTATTACAATCTTGATAATATCGGGTTCATCTTTGCTGTAGATTACCTGAGCGGCAACAACACCGCCCTTTGGTGTGTATTTTAACGCATTGTCAAGCACATTGAGGAAAACCTGCTTGAGCCTGTTTTTATCGCCGTAAACGGCAGGATAAACAACCTCGGGTTCATCATAAAGAAGATGCTTGCCCTCTGTAACGGCTCTTTCCTTTAAGAAGTAAACCGCATCGTCAAATTCGGCAAGAATGTCAAGCTTTTCCTTGATGAGCTTCATTCTTCCGCTCTGAATACGGCTGAAGTCAAGAAGCTCTTCTACAATGCTTGTAAGGCGTGAGCTTTCGCTGATAATAACTCCCATACCACGGTCAAAGGTTTTGCGGTCAAGCTTTCCTCTTTCGGAAAGCTGCATTGTTTCAGCCCAGCCCTTAATCGCTGTAAGCGGAGTACGCAACTCGTGCGATACTCGTGAAATAAAATCGTTTTTCATCTGATCGGCTGTCTGCAAATCAAGAGCCATATCGCTTATTGCATCGCAGAGGTCGCCGATTTCATCATCGTATTTGTACTCAATCTTCTTTGCCTGTGAAAAATCGCCGTGGGCAATCTTGCTTGAAATCTCCGAAAGTTTTCTTATCGGGGTAACGATTGAACGGATAAACATAAGTCCCGACAATATTACAAGGGCGATGATAACAAGACCGCACGCAATAACTGCCGCAGAAACAAGCACAATTGCCGTGTTGACCTGTTCCATGGAAACAATGTATCTTACCGCACCTACGCAGGTTCCGTTTTCGTTGGTGATGATTCTTGTCAGGCTCATTGCACTTTCGTTCGATGAAAGCTTGCCGTTCCAATATGCACAGCCGTTTTCGTTTGAGAGTGCATCATTAAAATCGGGAATCTGCTCGTTGTCATCGGGGGTGAATCCTGTTGAAGTCATGACAACTCTGCCGGAGGAATTGATTACAAGAACCTCCATTTCTTCTTTTTTGTCAAAGTTTTCAACATAATCACGGGCAGACGCCGTAAACGAGGTTGAACTGTCGCTCTGAAATCCCGAAAAGACAAGTGAAAGTTCGCTGCTTGTTGTGTTCAGGTTCTGTTCAACGCTGTTTTGAAAAATATATGTAACAATGAAAATAAGGCTGACAACAATAAGGATTATGATTGTCAGTATAACACTCAATGTGTTGAGCATCCATCTTTTTGAAATACCCTTAAAAATTGTTGCCGCCCTCCTCTTTAGATTGTATAAATTTTATGCAGGCTGTTTTGCAAAGTTATTCGCCTGAATCCCACTTGTAGCCGAGTCCCCAAACCGTGATGATATGTTTAGGATTTGAAGGTTCGTCCTCAACCTTCATTCTGAGTCTGCGGATATTAACATCGACAATTTTATCCTCGCCGACATAAGCGTCTCCCCATACATGGTTGAGAATGTCGATTCTGTCAAGAGCAACACCCGGATTCGAGAAGAAGTACTCCATAATCTGGAATTCAACCTGTGTGAGTTCAATCATCTTTCCGCTCTTCATAAGCGCACGGTTGCGAAGATTGAGTGTGAACTCGCCCGATTTAAGCTCTTCTTTAAAGTTGTTTTCGGAATGTGACTGTGCAAGTGCAACTCTTCTGTAGAGTGAATCAACTCTTGCAAGAAGCTCACTCGGTGAGAAAGGCTTTGTAACATAGTCGTCTGCACCGAGCATAAGTCCTGTTACCTTGTCCATTTCCTGAGTTTTTGCCGAAAGCATAATAATTCCGATTCCGCCATTGCGGTTTCTCAGCTCCTTACAAACCTGAAAACCGTCAATACCCGGCATCATAACATCAAGAATCGCAACATCAAAATCGCCGTTGTTTTCTTCATATTTCTGCAAAGCCGCCTCGCCGCAGTCTGCCTCAACTACATCGTAGCCTGCCCTTGTAAGATTGATAACGACAAAGTCACGAATTGCCGCTTCATCCTCACAAACAAGAATTTTTTTCATATCAAAACCTCCGTTGCTGTGATCAGATTCCCGACTGATCAAGTGTGGAAAAACCTGTCTTGATTTCGTCATCACTTAGCGAAATCTGTGTGTCGGGATTTATATTATTAAATGTGTATGCATATTTATCGTCTTTTGTAATCAGCGTAAAATCATCAGATTTGCCCGATTCCCATTCGCTGATGGGGAACACCTTTATTTCAAAAAGCTCCGTGTCAAGCTTAGTGCCGTTCCATGCATAGAACGAGGTGGTTTCGCTTTCAAGGTCGGTAATTGCCGTAACCTTGTTTTCGCTCCACTTATCGGCATAGTTCATCATAAACATATAATCGTAATTTATGATTACCGCCTGTTTTGCAACAAGCGCCTCCTTGGGTGTGTCAAAGCTGTTCCAAATGATTTTGTCGGCATAAATATTTTTGCTGTCACCGCTCTGTTTCGGAAGGTCAAGCGTAACGGGAATTTCAAGCTTTCCGTCCTTGTCAATGTCCGAGCAGATGATCTGCGATGAACGCTTGGTTATATTTTTGGCTTTTTCTTTAAAAAGAGGATTACGCAGAATTGCAAGGTCACGGCTGTAAAAAATAACCTGTGTGTTCGTAACCTCATTTGCTGAAGTTCCGTCAACGACAATTCCCGTAATATCGTTATCAAGCTTTGTAACGGCAATGTTCTTGTACTTTACAACATTCGGATCCATGTTTGCCATGGCTTTGGCATACAGGCTTTTGCTGTCCTCGTTGTAATCAAGCATTGACGCAAGAGCCTCGTTTTCGGTTGTGTAGAGAACAAGCGACATAATCTCGCTTGTTCCGTCATTGTCAAAATCCCCCGTAACAAAGCTTGAACAGCTTTGTCCCGAACCCACTTCGTTTGTCTTGCCTTCCGAGTAGGAGTAGCAGGAAAGCTTGCCGACATTCGGAGTGTAGGTTGTTGAATTAACGATGATTTCAGCCTTTCCGTTGCCGGTTAAATCCGCAAAGTCAACGCTGTCAATATCGGTGGTTTCAAAGATATTGTCGGACGCAATTTCCCACGAATTGTCTTTTGAGTACATGACAAGCATATGAACCGAAGAAGTTTCAGCACTGTTGCGAAAAAATGCAACAGCCTCGTTGCTGTCGTTTCCGTCAAGGTCGGTCATGATGATTGCACTGCGGAATTTTCCGTTTTTAGGATATTTCAGCGTATAACCGCTGTCAGCCGTTTTGGCAATAAGCTGTTCAATTTCAGCCTCATCTCCGACTGCCTTAGGAGGACGAAGAAGATTTTCTGCGCTGAAATCCGTGATGTTGCAACCGCTCAAACCGACAAGCATTGAACCGAGAACCAAAGCCGAAATCAGCTTTTTAATCTTCACAAAAATCCCTCCCGTCTTTATTTATGGGGCTGTCAAGGCTTTTGTCTTGCAATAAGATACTTGATTTTTATGCCCTCTTTGGAGAACATTTTTTCATGCTCTGTTTCAATATTATCGGTAACATCGCTTGCGTGCAAATCACGGGTGAGATACAAAATTTCATATCCGCTCTGCTCAAAGTATTCAAGACTTTCGTCAAACAGCTCGTCATCATCGGTTTTAAAACGGATTTCGCTGTCGGGTTTCAAGAATGTTTTGTACATTTCAAGCTTTTTGTAGTATGTAAGTCTGCGCTTTTTGTGCTTTGCTCTCGGCCACGGATTGCAGAAGTTGATGAAAAGTCTGTCAATCTTATCGTCAGCCGTAATAATTTTGTCAAGCATTTCAACATTGTATTTTACAAGTAAAAGATTTGTAATATCATCCTGCGTTTTGCCGGCGTCCTCAAAAAGCTTTACAATTGTTCTTCTGCCGACGCCGAGCATATCAACCTTGATGTCAAGTGCGATAATGTTTTTGTCGGGATTTTTAAGCGCAAGCTGTCCCGCAAAACCGCCCTTGCCACAGCCGATTTCAAGATACAACGGCTGTTCCTTTTTGAAAGCCTGCATCCATTTTCCGGCGTTTTCTTCGGGATTCTTTACATAAAAATTGCAAACGGAAAGCTCCGGTTCTGCCCATTTCTTTTTTCTGATTCTCATAATACCTCATTTTGCGGTGCGTACAGACGGCGCACTACCACATATAGTAATTTACCGTATCATTATATCAAATTGTAACAAATTATGCAACAAATATTTTGATAATGATGCTTACAGGTTAAATAAATTTAATCATATCGTCACAGGATTGCGATTTTGTAAAAATAATCTCGGAAAATTCTTTTGAAAGCTTGTTTACAAGCGGTAAAATTACAATATCTTCACTTTTGAAGTGACCTGCGTCAATAATGTCAATTCCGAGTGAATTTGCGGCGATAATCTCATGGTGCTTGATTTCTCCCGTGACAAGCACATCAACACCCGCCAAAGCCGCATCAAACACATTTGAACCGCCTGCACCCGACGATACGGCAACCTTTTTAACCCTGTCTTTAATGTCGGTGTAGCGAAGTCCCTTGCAGTCAAGATTTTTCTTTGCAAGCTTTGCAAAATCGTGAATATCGGTTTCGCTTTCAAGCTCGCCCGTGAACATACACTCGCCAAGTTCCGACAGCACGGGGTTTTTGACTCCGAGTGCGTCTGCAAGACAGATATTTACTCCGAACTTTTCTCCGAGATCAAGGTTGGTGTGCATACAAACGGCGGAAATGCCCTTTTGTGCAAGCAGATAGGGAACGGAAGAAGGCGAAAGCCTTTTTATCGGGGCAAAAATTACGGGATGATGACTGATAATCAGCTCACATCCCAGACTTTCCGCCTCATTCACAACATCTTCCGTAATGTCAAGAGCGACAAGCACACGGCTTACGGCTGTGTATTTGTCGCCCACAATAAGCCCTGCGTTGTCAAAACTCATCTGAGTTGCACAGGGCGCAAATTCTTCAAAAAAATTAAGTATATCGTTTATGGTTTTCACTTAAAGCTCTCCTCAAGAATGCGTGCGGTTTCGGCACAGACAGGGTTGCCCTTAGCCTGTTTTAAAAGTCTGCGCACACAGCCTTCAATAAATCTGCGGTGCATGGAGTTGTTTTTCGGATCAAGCCCGTAAAGGAAAAGGTCGCTTTCGGATACCGTGCGAACCTCACCGCTGTATTCGGCAAGAATTACAGTGTAGCACTTTTTTGCGGCAGTACAGCAGTCACGCTTGATAACGCTGAAACCGTTTGCAAACAGCCAACGCATAAGCTCTTCACTTTTGGTCATAGGCTGAAGAATAAAGTGCTTTGACCTGTCCTTTGAATACTCCCAGTTTTCGATAATCTGCGAAATGAGTTCTCCGCCCATTCCTGCAATTACTATGTCATCAGCCTCATCGCCCGAAATTTTTTCAAGACCGTTTGAAAGCCTTGCTTCAATTCGATTGTTAAGACCGCTGTTGTTAATTGTTTCAATTCCCCGTTCAAGGGGCAGGGGGTTGATGTCTGCGGCAATCGCTGTGTCGCATCTGCCAATACGGCACAGCCACACCGGAAGATAGGCATGGTCTGTGCCGATATCGGCAACCTTTGCTCCGTCACGCACAAAGTTCGCACAAAGTGCAAGACGGTTATCAAGCGAAAAATCAGATGCGCCGTTCATTATGCAATTGCTTTGTTAAGGTCTGCAACGAGTGCGTCTGCATCTGCACCGTGTACCATACAAGCCTCTTCAATCGTTTCGCCTCGTGATGCAGGACAGCCAAGGCAGTGCATACCGATGCTGAAGAAAAGCTCTGCTGTGTCGGGGTACTGATCAAGAACATCACCGATTATTGAATTCTTTGTAATTTCCATTATAAAAAACCTCCTGTGTCATGAAACTGCAACATCGCTTTGATGTTGCACTATAGTAGTATAGCATAAAGCCGTACTTTTTAAAAGTGATATTTTTAATTTTTGTGTAAGGTATAGGTCTTATTTTGCCCAATATTTGCGGTCAAGACTGCGGTATTGAACCGCCTCAAGAACATGCTCGGAGCGGATTATTTCCGACTCGTCCAAATCGGCAATGGTTCTTGCAACTTTCAAAACCCTGTCATACGCTCTTGCGGTAAGTCCAAGACTTTCAAAAGCGTCTTTGAGCGTCTTTTCAGCCTCTTTATCAATTACGCAGACCTTTTCAAACTGCTCTGCATTAATTTTTGCGTTGCAGGTTGTTTTACTGCCCTTAAATCTTTCACGCTGAATTTCTCTTGCTCTGTCTGCTCTCTTTTTGATGTCGGCTGAACATTCGGCAGATGAAGCGTCACGCAGTTCTTCAAATTTCACGGCAGGCACTTCTACATGGATATCAAAACGGTCGAGAAGCGGACCCGAAATGCGGTTGAGGTAGCGCTTTATCTTCTGTTCCGAACAGGTGCATTTTCTTGTCGGATCACCGTAATATCCGCACGGACATGGGTTCATTGCGGCAACCACCATAATCGAACACGGATAGGTGCATTTCTGACCTGCTCTTGAAATTGTGATCGAGCCGTCCTCAATCGGCTGACGGAGTACCTCAAGCGCCGTTCTTGAAAATTCGGGCAGCTCGTCAAGGAACAGCACACCGTTGTTTGCAAGTGAAACCTCACCCGGTCTGATAGTTCCCGTACCTCCTCCGCCGAGTCCTACGGGCGTTACCGTGTGGTGAGGCGAACGGAACGGCCGTGTTGTGATAAGACCGTCATGCTTTAGCGTTCCTGCAATTGAGTGGATTTTTGTGGTTTCAATCATTTCGTCAAAGCTCATATCGGGCAGAATTGACGGAACTCGTTTTGCAAGCATACTTTTGCCCGAACCAGGAGGGCCTATGAGCAGAATATTATGACCGCCGGCAGCGGCAATTTCAAGCGCACGCTTCACCTCAAGCTGACCCTTTACCTGGGAAAAATCCGGAATGTAGTCCCGTTCTTCCGTGGAAGAATGTGTATTCGGCTTTGTGGGTGCAGGTTCGAGAATGTGATTGAGATAATCTTTCAGTTGAAGAATGTTGTCAATACCATACACTTCAATTCCGTCAACAACAGCGCCCTCGCTTGCGTTGGCTTTCGGAACATAAATTTTCTTTATACCGCATTCCTTCGCCTTGATTACCATGGGCAGAACCCCGTTGATTCCTCTGACTTCTCCCGAAAGCGAAAGCTCGCCGATGAATGCGCAGTCGGAGATGTTGCTCTTAATCTGATTGAGCAGTATAAGAATTGCAACCGCAATCGGCAAATCGTAAATAGGCCCTTCTTTTTTGATATCGGCAGGGGCAAGGTTCACGGTCATATGTGCGGCAGGGTATCTGAATCCGCAGTTCTTTAATGCACTGAGAACCCTGTCCTTGCTCTCACGCACGGCGGCGTCGGGCAGACCGACCATATCAAATTCCCGTGTGCCGTTGTACATTGATGCCTCAAGCTCAACCTTGTATCCGTCCATACCGCTCACGCCAAAACTGTTGCAGGTAACAACCATAAAAATTCCCCCGAACCGATAAATAAAAATCGTAATAAATTAGTAATATAAAGTATAACATTTTCTGCTTCTCTTAACAAGTTTCATAATGTATGTAATTTCGACTTTATTTCAGCTATTTTGCACAAATAATTTCCATATCATAATGCAATATTACAGAAATTGCTTTCGGGTTGTTGACATTTGTGCGTTTTTGTTATACTATTAAGCGTATAAGAATAAGTATTAGGGGCAGGTTATGACCGAATTGCAAAAATCCTACGGTACTTTATCCGACGCACAGCTTGCAAATTTTGTGAGTCTTGGTGATGACCGTGCTTTTGATGAGCTTGTCGTAAGATATCTTGACACAATCAGCATAATTGCACGAAAGTTTTCGGCAGAGGGTTATGAACACAATGACTTTGTTCAGGAAGGACTTGTGGGACTGCTTTGTTCCTGCAAAGCCTTTGATCAAAACGGCGGTGCAAGCTTTAAAAGCTATATGTCGGTTGTTGTTGAAAGAAGATTTATTTCTATAATCAGACGGGGAGAACAGAAAAAAGCCATTCCCTCATCAAGCATTGTTCCGATGGACGATGTGGGCGAGTCAATTGAAGATTCTGCCAAAACTCCCGAAGAACTTTTGATGTGCAGAGAACAGCTTGACCAGTTGCTGTTGCGACTTCAAAGTGTGCTGTCAAAGTCCGAATACGATGTTCTTATGCTCTACGGCAACGGCTTGAGTTATAAGGAAATTGCAGAAAAGCTTTCCGTAACCGAAAAGGCGGTTGACAATGCCTTGCAAAGAGCAAGGAAAAAGGTTCACGGCGGTCTGAATGTCGGCTGAGCGGTGAACCGAAAATTAATATTTGTCCTTAACAGTATTGCGGTGCAACTCCGCACGGGGCAACAAACTAACCTCCGAGAGGTAGAAAAAGAGAGGTAAATACCAATGTACGAAGATAAGACACTTGTCTGCAAAGAATGCGGAAACGAATTTGTTTTTACTGCAGGAGAGCAGGAATTTTACGCTGAAAAGGGTTTCACAAACGAACCGCAGCGTTGCAAGGCTTGCAGACAGGCTCGTAAAAATGCTGCCAAGACAGAGAGAGAATTCTTTGAAACCGTTTGCGCTGAATGCGGCGGAACTGCAAGGATTCCTTTCAAGCCTGTTGAAGGCAAAAGCTACTATTGCAGCGAATGTTTTGCAAAAAGAAAAGCAGCTGAATAATTAATTGAATTTTTATTGTTTTAGTTTAATTTCTCGTAACTGAGGTTAAATATTTTAATTTTAAAAGCTTGATTATCTTCAGACTAATTTCAAATTAAAAAAGCTAAACACAAAAACGGTGGGCATCTGCTCACCGTTTTTTTATATTTTTAAGATAGTATTGCAATTTATGCAATTATTTGATATTATCATCAAATGAGAATAAATGTATGAACCATGAGTAGTTAAAGTACATATATTTTATGGAGGCTAAGATGATTAAACAATTTTTAAAACATAAGTGCAATTCAAAAATAAAGCTTTTTATTGCTGTTATTTGTATGTTTGCTCTTGTGATGTCCGTGTCGGGTTGCGGCAACGGCAATTCGGGGAGTGACAATACAAATGCAACGCAAAGCACCGTTGCAACCTATAAGGTCAACAGGGGTGAATTTAACTGGAGTGGCAATGAATATACATCTGTTTTGCCAAATCAGAAAGAGTGGAATGTCAGCCAATATCTGGTTGATTACAGTCGAAAATGCTGTTCGGTTATTATTGATAATTCTGATTTGGAAAGCACAAAGCAGTATGTTAAATCATTGGAAAAAACAGGTGTTTCTACCGTAAAATCTCAAGTTACTGACGATAAGAAAAATCCAACTCTTAACTACCTTGGTGAATCAGACAGTTATGATATATCAATTTCATATACCGGCGGCATTACAACCATATCAATTACCAAAACTAAATAATTCAAAAAACGGTGGGCATATGCTCACCGTTTTTATTTCATAATATCACCTATAACTTGTAATGCAGTAAATGAATAAGCCGATTATCATAAGAATAGGAATGCCGACACTGTACGGGAAAAAGAATGCAAAAGCCACACCAAAAAGGATACTGTAGAATGGTGTTGAAATGAGCGAAAAAACAATTGATTTGCCGACTTTTGTACATGTATCGCATTCAAACTTTTTAAACATTGTAAAATAAGCAATAACAGCTTGAATCAAAAAAATAAAAACAATACTTCCTATGCTGAATGAAAGATAGCAAGTTAAGTCAGGAAACGGAAGATTAAAAAGCAGTATTGCTGTCATATGCAAAACAAAAAATATCGGGTATATTATTATGTAATTCTTTTTGCCGATGTTTACTTTGTTTTTGTAACCCGCACTTCTTTCCGTATGGCAAAATGCTGTTGTAACAGAAAGTACGGCAAGAAGTACAGATAAAATAATTATAGTGATTAAGATTTCGGGATTTGAGTTTTCATTCATAATATCACTTCGTTAAAATCAGCAGGGGTCGAGTGTGAAAGCAATTGGGTATAAAAATAACGGTGCATTGACAATAAAAATATAGTACGGTGCGCAAATGCAAATAAAGGATAAAGCTCGTTTATTCTTTTCTTTTTTATCAAACGAAAACTTTTTGAATACTACGGTTCTTGCAATGAAATATTCAACCAAAGCGGATAAAACTGTAAAAATCGAACAAACAGGTATGTATGTAAAATAATAAGTAGCATACATAGACATAAAAGAGGCAAATGAAGCAATACAGTTTATAACTGAAAAAATCAGAACTACTGTTATGTAATTTTTTCCTGTTATAAGTGTTATGTTTTCCATACAGGCTTTTCTTTTTGCATAATTCATAGCAATGAAAACTGTAACAGATGTAAAAAGTACAGATGCAATTATGTTAATAAACAGGATAACAAAAGTATATTGCGGATCAAATGTTGTGTTGAACATAAATGTCGAGTTAAGCATAAATCATCTCTCCTTAAACACAAAATCAAAACATCATACGGTCGATAATCATACTTGCAATCTGTCCGTAAGGGATCAACAATTCATACGGTGCGTTTGCAAGTGCGGTGAAAAGTGAGAGTTTCATTTTCTTATTTTTAGAAACTTCAAAATCTTTATAAACAAATTTGTAATTGATAAGAAACAGCATTGGAATGCTTAGAATAACTAAAATAAAGAAAGGTATAACAAGTTCACTACACATACCGTACTCATCACCGATTGTATCATATTTGGGACCAAAAAGAGCCATTGCAAATCCAGGAAAAAATGCTGATAGCAATTGTCCTAAATTCAAATATTTATATATACTGCAAACAATTGTTCCTAAAATAAACAGAACAATTGCTGATAACAAAATATAGTTTGTTCCCAGAGTATATAACACAACCTTTTTGAAATTGTAATCACCTTCATAAGGCTTTTTAGAAAGGTATTTTGAAATACCGAAATTTACTGCTAAAGCTTTTCCTATGCTTACTGCAATGGCACAAATGCCGAATATGAGATATATGAATCCCATAACCAAGCCTCCTTAACATTAAATCATAAAATCGTACTCCCAAAAATCATCGCTCCAATCTGTCCGTAGGGTATTAACAATTCATACGGTGCGTTTGCAAGTGCGGTGAAAAACGAGAGTTTCATTTTCTTATTTTTAGGAACTTCAAAATCTTTGTAAACGAACTTGTAATTAACGAAAAACAGAATGAGAATGTTTGCAATAATCAGAAAAGTATAGGGTATTGCAAAGAGTAACCACAAACCGAAATCACATTCTGCACCAAGAACAACGATTGCAAATACGGTAACAGCTGTCGAGAAAAATTCAGGCAACAGTTCATCAAAAAATGCATTTGTGTAAATTGTATTTATGGTGCATAAACTGATGAAAAGTGCAATTATTGCTATCGAAACATATTCAACACCAAGTGAAATAAATGTTGTTTTTACTGTTTTAAAATTGCCGCTATATGACTTTTTAGCAAGATATTTTGAAATGCCGTGATTTATGGCAAACAGTTTTCCTGCGCTTATTCCGATAGCACCGATGCAGAGTATAGTATATAAAACTGTTCTTAATGCAAAGTCGCTGTACATAAAATCACGCTCCTTATCAAGCAATTGAACTAATTCATTAGTACAATTATATAATACAATATCTCTGTACAATTGTCAATCGGAAAACACAAAATTTTTGTTTAATTTCAAATGTTTTTATTACAAAAATTGTATTGAACCGCCCGAATAACATACTTGTTGTCAAATTTGCTTATATAATGTATAATAATAAAAGTAACGATACCGAGAAGGTGATTGCCGTGACGATTGAAAAAATTAAGAGAATTTATGCATCTACCGCAATTTACAAGTTTTCGCAGGGACTAAAGAGCGCTGAAACCGATGACTTTGATTCAGCGTTTGACAATGTGCTTGATTTTTTCGGAAACAAAATCGAGGAAGACGCTCTTAAAATTGAATGTTCGGGCGATGAGGTTAATATGATGTTCCTCGATTTTGTAAGAATGTTATCGTCAACCCGTCACCTTGCAATGTGTGTGTTTGTAAACGGCAATGCCGATGTTGATACAGTCAAAAGACTTGAACGCTTTTCGGGTTGGTCGGAGTGCTTTAAGGTTGTTCGTGATATGAATAAACATGATGACAAAATCTGCATCTACATAGGTTTTATAAATTGGTTTGACGGTGAAATTTACGATGTTGATTACACGGTTAATGTAATTTTGTAAGGTCAAATTGCTTGAAAAGTCAGACTTTATCGGATAAAAATTGAAAGTCAGAAAAAGTCAAAAATATTTTAAAATATTAGGAAACGAGAGCATAAGCGAGAATTCGTGAGAATTTCAAAGCTTATGCTTTATTTTTTGACTTTAATTGACTTTGACTTTCTCTGACCTTGATATTATAATGTATCAAACAAATGAAAAGAGGCGACCAAAATGAGAATGAGCGATTTGGTGGCACAGTACATTATAGAGATGCTTGACCGTGAAAACGGCAGTGCGGAGATTCAGCGAAACGAACTCGCCGGCAACCTCGGATGTGTACCGAGCCAAATCAATTATGTTATAACCTCCCGATTCACTCCCGAAAAAGGCTACATTGTAGAGAGCCGTAGGGGCGGCGGCGGATTTATCCGAATAAGCCGTGTGAAGATGGATAGAGGTACGGCGCTTATGCATATAATAAATTCGATTGGAACAACACTTGACAAGGCAAGTGCAGAGGCAATGCTCAAAAATATGTTGCAAAGAGATATGATTGAGCTTACATCGGCAAGGCTGATAGCCTCGGCGTTGTCCGACAGAACGCTTACAAATGTTGAACAGAGTAAACGAGATGCCGTGCGAGCGGACTTGTTCAAGAATATGTTGCTCACATTAAGTTGATTTTGAACGGAGGCAGTTATTATGAAATGTCAAAAATGCGGTGCTAACAATGCTAATACTCATGTAAAGACCGTTATCAACGGTGAAATTAAGGAATATGATTTGTGCAGTGAATGTGCAAAGAAAATGGGATACACAAACATCTTCGGTAACTTTGAGGACGAATTTTCGGGACTCCTCGGAAGTTTCTTCGGCAACAGCCTTCCCGCAAGAACTCAGGCAACACGCTGTGACTTCTGCGGAAGCTCATATTCCGATATTGCAAAGTCGGGTCATGTAGGCTGTGCAAAATGTTACGAAATTTTCGGCGACCAGCTTCTTCCCTCAATCAGAAGAATCCACGGCAACACAACCCATTGCGGTAAGAACAGCCGTTTCGGTACAAAGAAAGCCGAAAAGAGTGCCGAGATGACAAAGAAAGATAAAATCAAGGCACTTAAAAAGGAACTCGACAAGGCAATTTCGGAACAGAATTTTGAACATGCCGCAGAGTTAAGAGATCAGATTAAGGAAATGGAGGCTTAATTATGAGTAACGAAGTAATTTCCACCAGAGTAAGACTTGCAAGAAACCTGAAAGATTACCCGTTTCCGTGCCGACTGTCCGAACAGGGCAGAAAAAAGGTTATTGAAAAGGTTACAAGTGCAATCAGGGACAGCAACAGCTCAATTGCCTCGGATTTCAATCTGATTAAGCTTGATGATTTGACAGAGGCACAGGGTGTGTCGCTTGTTGAAAGACATCTTGTAAGTCCCGAATTCATCAGCGAAACAGAGGGCAGAGCATTGCTGTTGAGCAAGGATGAAAGCATGAGCATTATGATTAACGAGGAAGATCACATAAGACTTCAGGTTATCACAGACGGCTTGTCGCTTGAACAGGCATATGACACAGCCGATAAGCTTGACACCCTGCTTGATGAAAACCTTGAATTTGCTTTTGATGACAAGCTCGGTTATCTTACACAATGCCCTACAAACCTCGGCACAGGCATGAGAGCCTCTGTTATGCTCCATCTGCCGGCACTTGAAAAGAGCCGTACAATCGGCAGAATTGCAGGCAACCTTTCAAAGCTCGGACTTACAATCCGCGGTGCTTACGGTGAAGGCTCAGAACCCAGCGGTTCGCTTTATCAGCTTTCAAATCAGGTAACGCTCGGTATCTCCGAAAAAGCCGCTATTGAAAATCTTGAGAATATCACAAAACAGCTTGTTTCTCAGGAACGGCAGGCAAGAGAAAGACTTGCAAAGAGTATTGATATTCAGGACAGCGTAAGCAGAAGCTTAGGCTTGTTGAAATCGGCAATGGTTATGACTCATGACGAGGCTTTAAAGCTGTTGTCAAATGTTCGTTTCGGCATTTTGTCGGGACAGATAAAAGATGTTACCGCAGATGTTGTTGACTCTCTTATGGAAAAAATTGAGCCTGCAACGCTTATGGTAAACTCAGGAAAAAATCTTTCCGCACAGGAAAGAGATATTGAAAGGGCAAAAATTTTAAGAGAGGCTCTTTCATAGAAAATAAGCAGTTAATACATTATCCACAAGGAAGGGTGATGATTTTATGTATCAGTTCAAAGGTTTTACAGAAAAAGCAAACAAGGCGCTTAATCTTGCGATTGAAAGTGCAGAGGAGATGCGCCACAACTATGTCGGTACAGAACATATTCTCTACGGACTCGTAAAAGAGGGCAGCGGTGTTGCCGCAACCGCTCTTAATGAGTGCGGAGTAACGGAAGATGCTCTCCGGGAAAAGCTTGAATCCATTAACGGTACAATGTCGCTCGTTGAGCTTACTCCCGATGATTTTACTCCCCGTACAAAGAGAGTTCTGAGAGCCGCAGTTATCATTTCTTCAAAAACAGGCTACACCTATGTAGGCACAGAGCATTTGCTCCTTGCCATCCTTTCGGAGAGCGACAGCTACGCAGTTGCTTTTCTTGAAGAACTCGGTGTATCTGTTGAAAGACTTGCACAGGCTGTGTCAAAAGGTATGCAGGGCGGTGCAGATGACGGTTTCGGCGGTTTTGAAAACGAATCCGCTCCGAACGGTTCACAGAAAGGCGGTTCGGCTCTTGATAAATTCGGCAGAGATCTTACTCAAGCCGCAAAGAACGGCGAAATTGATCCTGTAATCGGCAGAGAAAAGGAAATCCAGAGGGTTATCCAGATTCTTTCCCGCCGTACAAAGAACAATCCTGTTCTTATCGGTGAACCCGGTGTAGGTAAAACTGCGGTTGCGGAGGGACTTGCACTTGAAATTGCAAAGGGCAATGTGCCTGAAATTCTTAAAGACAAGCGAGTTGTCAGCCTTGACCTCACAGGTATGGTAGCAGGTGCGAAGTACAGAGGTGACTTTGAGGAGAGAATTAAGGCGGCTATTGACGAGGTTAAAAAGTCAAAGAACACTATCCTCTTCATTGATGAACTTCATACTATCGTTGGTGCAGGTGCCGCAGAGGGCAGTGCAGACGCTGCAAATATCCTTAAACCGTCACTTGCAAGAGGCGATTTTCAGGTTATCGGTGCAACAACTCTTAACGAGTACAGAAAATATATTGAAAAAGATGCCGCTTTGGAGCGTCGTTTCCAGCCCGTAAAGGTTGGCGAGCCTACTCCCGAACAGGCTGTACAGATTCTCAAAGGCTTGCGTGACAGCTATGAGGCACACCATAAGGTTAAGATTACCGATGAGGCAATCAATGCTGCAGTAACATTGTCATCAAGATATATCGCAGACCGTTACCTCCCCGATAAGGCAATTGACCTTATTGATGAGGGTGCGTCAAAGGTAAGGCTTGCATCTCTTACTTCTCCTGATAATGTAAAGGAGCTTGAAGATGAAATTGCAGACTATGAAAAGGAAAAGGCAAGTGCAATTAACGAGCAGGACTTTGAAAGGGCTGCACGACTTCGTGATGAGCAGAAGGAACTTCAGACAAAGCTTGACGATGCAAAGAAGAAGTGGCAGGAACAGCAGAAGGGTAACAGCGGCGAGGTAACTGCCGAGGATATCGCAAAGATTGTTTCTGAATGGACAGGTATCCCTGTTGTTCAGCTTACTAAGGAAGAAAGCGAAAGACTTCTTAACATGGAGAATGTTCTCCACGAAAGAGTTATCGGTCAGAGCGAGGCTGTAACTGCAATCGCAAAGGCTATCAGACGAGGCAGAGTAGGTCTTAAAGACCCGAAGAGACCTGTCGGTTCGTTTATCTTCCTCGGTCCGACGGGCGTCGGTAAAACAGAACTTTGCAAGGCTCTTGCAGAGGCAATGTTCGGCGATGAAAATGCAATGCTCCGTCTTGATATGAGTGAGTATATGGAGAAACACACCGTGTCAAAGCTTATCGGCTCACCGCCCGGATATGTAGGCTTTGAAGAGGGCGGTCAGCTCACCGAAAAGGTAAGAAGAAAACCGTATTCGGTTGTACTCTTTGATGAGATTGAAAAGGCTCACCCCGATGTATTCAATATGCTCCTCCAGATTCTTGAGGACGGCAGACTTACCGACTCACAGGGCAGAACGGTTGACTTTAAGAACACCGTTATCATAATGACCTCTAATGTCGGCGCAAGACTTATCACCGAAAAGCAGAGCTCACTCGGTTTTAATTCCGAAAATGAGAATGCCGAAGAGAGCGAGAAAAAGGACATCAAGGAGCTTGTAACAGGCGAACTCCGCAAGGTATTCCGTCCTGAATTCTTGAACCGTGTTGACGACATTATCGTGTTCAACAAGCTCAACAAGGACGAAATCAAGCAGATTGCCGTTAAGATGCTCAAAACTCTTGAAAACCGTCTTGATAAGATGAATATTAAAATCAGCTTTACAGACAACGCAGTCAGCGAGATTGCCGACAAGGGCTTTGACGAAAACTACGGTGCAAGACCTCTCCGCCGTGCAATACAGAACGAGATTGAAGATCCGCTTTCAGAGCAGATGCTCGAGGGCAAGGTCAAGGACGGCGCAGTAGTTACCTGCGATTTCTCAGACGGTCAGTTTACCTTTACAACAGCAAACGCCAATTAAGCGTAATCATTAATAAAAACAAAATCAACCGCAGAGCTAAAAACTTTGCGGTTGATTTTTTTGTTTTGAATATCTTGACAAAATGAATTTAAGGTGTATAATTAATCCGACAAAAACACAAGAGGGTGTTAATTATGAAAAAAATTATCTCAATTATCTTGTTGGCAGTTATTATCTCAACTTCTGTTTTATTTACAGGTTGTGGCGGTGAAGTTGCACCGAGTAATGCTCAAACTTCTGATGAAGCCGATACAACTGCTTTGTCAGACACTACTCCGACAGCAGATCCAAACCAATTTTCAGTTGAATTTTATGACTATAAAACTAATGAACTCATTTCAAAATCAAACAAAAACAACCTTAACGAAAAGTTGAAGGCATCTGACGATTTGATATATATGACATCTGATAATAAGGTGGATTCGATAGATGTTGAACCGAGTTATGTACTTCTTTTATCATACCTGAAAGATACCAGTCGAGATATTTGGGTTTTGATATATGTCAAGGGTGATGATGTCTATGTTCAGGCTGACAAAAGGCACGCAAACATAAACCTTGACACGGCAGGCTATGACATCTATAAGAGCAAATACAATAAATCGCAGCTTGAAGAATTGATGAAATAATTACAGTGTAAAGTTGCCTGAATTTAAAAGATTTTACAAACACGGTGTAACCCAAATACATAGGTTGCATCGTGTTTTTTACATCAAATTTCTGCTCATAATTTGAAAAGTGTAGCTTTTGCCCCTCAAATTTCATTGAAAAGTGTAGTTTTTAACCCCTAAATTCTATTGAAAAGTGTGTCTTTAAATGGTATAATCTTATTGAAAAGTGTAAAAAACTATACTGAAAATCTATTGAAAAGTGGGATTGGTATGCTTTACAGAAAGATTGAAACCGCAATCGAAGAACATATAAAGTCGGATTCAAAGAAAATTCTTCTCATAGACGGTGCAAGACAGGTCGGAAAAACATACATTATCCGTTATGTCGGCAAAAAGATTTTTAAAAATTTTATTGAAATAAATATGGTTGAAGATTCCCTCGGCAACCGACTTTTTGAAAACACAAAAACAGTCGAAGATTTTTACTTGCAGGTGAGTATGCTCGCAGGAAATAAAATGGGGAAGAAAAGCGATACCTTGATTTTTATTGACGAAATTCAGGCATATCCTCATCTGCTGACCTTGCTTAAATTTTTGTCACAGGACGGCAAATTTACATTCATTGCAAGCGGTTCGCTTTTGGGTGTAACGCTGTCACAGACTACCTCAATTCCAATGGGCAGTATTCGCAAAGTGCGTATGTTTCCGCTCGATTTTGAGGAATTTCTCTATGCAAACGGAATGAATGAAATTGTTATTTCGGCTATGCAGAAAAAATTTGAAAATCTTGAATCTCTCGATGAATCCATGCACAATAGGATGATGGATTTATTCAGAAAGTATCTGCTTGTCGGCGGATTGCCCGATGCGGTTAACAGCTATATTTCTGAGAGAAATATTCAGTCCGTCAGAGAGATACAAAGCGAAATTCACGAATATTATGCTGCAGACGCTTCAAAATACGATGAAGAAAACAAACTTAAAATCCGCAGAGTTTATGACCTCATTCCGTCAAATATGGAAAACAAAAAGAAGAGGATTGTTGCAAAAAATATTGAGAATAAAAGCGGTAAGCGTTTCAGCGACTATCAGGATGAATTCGAGTATTTGATAAGTGCAGGGATCGCCCTTAATGTTCAGGCAATTTCAAATCCCGTTTTTCCGCTTATTGAATCAACTGGTAAAAATCTGCTCAAGCTTTATCTGAACGATGTCGGTATTCTGACGGGAATTTTGTACGGCAACAATATCCGTGCCGTGCTTGATGATGAAACGAGTGTGAATCTCGGTTCGGCTTACGAAAGCGTTGTGGCAAGCGAACTGGCGGCTCACGGCTATAAACTTTACTATTATGATAATCGAAGTAAGGGAGAGGTTGACTATCTTATTGATGATTACGACAGCCTTTCTGCTGTTCCGATTGAGGTGAAATCGGGAAAGGATTACACGGTTCACAGCGCATTGAACACATTTGTAAGCAATAAGGATTATCACATTAAGAAAGCCTTTGTTCTTTCAAACGAGAGAACAGTAACTTCCGACGGGAAGATTAACTATATCCCGATTTACTATATTATGTTTTTCAAAAATGATGTGGGCAAAACAGGAAGTTTTACCTTTTGATATTTAATAGGGTGTAAAAAAGCCTCCCGTGGTGGGAGGCTTTTGTTCGGTTATGACCGTTAATCAGTCGATTTCAACCATAATTTTTTCTTCACTGCGGATAGCGGCACTGCGGGCAATTGTGCGGATAGCCTTGGCAATTCTGCCCTGCTTTCCGATGATTCTGCCCATGTCGTTTTCTGCAACATGAATGTGGTAAACAACTGTTCCCTCTTCGTTGGGAGCGTCTGCTTCAACTGATACGGAATCGGGATCGTCAACAAGACCCTTTGCGATAACTGCAAGTAAATCTTTCATTGTTTGTCCTTTCCGAAGCGCAATTATTCAATTACGCCGTTCTTCTTGAGAAGAGCCTTTACTGTGTCTGTTGGCTGAGCACCGTTAGCAATCCACTTCTTAACTGCTTCAGCGTCAACATTGAACTCAGAGGGCTTCTTGAGAATATCATATGTGCCGATTTCTTCAATGAAACGGCCGTTTCTCGGATATCTTGAATCTGCTACTACTACTCTGTAGAAAGGAGCCTTCTTTGAACCCATTCTTCTAAGTCTGATCTTTACTGCCATAATGTTCACCTCATAAAAATTGTTAATTTATATTCACCAACCGTAATTGGATGAAAAACTTTGTTTAATGTTTGATTAATGTTAATTATTTGAACGGAGGCATTCCGTCCGGTCCGCCCATTCCGCCTGCAGGTCCCATACCGTTCATCGGCATACCGCCGAGTCCGGGAAGGCCTTTCATTTTTCTTCTTTTCTTAGAGCCTTTTCCGCCCTTTGTCATCTGACGCATCATCTTCTGCATCTGGTCAATCTGCTTGATAAGTCGGTTGACCTCTTCAATGCTTCTGCCCGAACCTGCCGCAATTCTGCGCTTTCTTGACGGGTTCATAATGTGCGGATGACTTCTTTCTTCGGGTGTCATTGAGAGGATGATTGCCTGAACCCAGTCAATCTGTCTGTCGTCAATGTCAACGCCCTCAAGCTGTTTTCCGACACCCGGAATTTTTGAGAGAATGCCCTTGAGCGGTCCCATTTTCTTGACCTGCTCAAACTGATCGTACAAATCGTTAAAATCGAATTTGTTGCTCATCATCTTCTGAGCCATTTCTTCGGCTTTTTCGGCATCCATTTTATTCTGTGCGTCCTCAATGAGAGTAAGCACATCACCCATGCCGAGAATACGGCTTGCCATTCTGTCTGGGTGGAAAACTTCAATATCGTCAAGCTTTTCGCCTGTACCTGCAAATTTAATAGGTCTGCCTGTAACAGCCTTTACCGAAAGCGCCGCACCGCCTCGAGTGTCACCGTCAAGCTTTGTGAGAATAACACCCGTAATGTCAAGAAGTTCGTTAAAGCTCTTCGCAACATTAACTGCGTCCTGACCTGTCATCGAGTCGATAACAAGCAAAATTTCGTTTGGTTCAACTTCTTTTTTGATGTTTTTAAGCTCATCCATAAGAGCCTCATCAATATGAAGTCTGCCTGCGGTATCGAGAATAACAACATCGTTGCCGTAGTCCTTTGCACGCTTGATTGCCTCTTTTGCAATCTTAACGGGATTTGCTTTTCCCATTTCAAAAACAGGAACGCCTGCCTTTTCACCGACAACCTTCAACTGGTCGATAGCGGCGGGACGATAAACGTCACAGGCGGCAAGCAGAGGATTTCTGCCTTGCTTTTTCAGCATTTTTGCAAGTTTTGCCGTGTGGGTTGTTTTACCTGAACCCTGAAGACCGCACATCATGATGACTGTCGGAGGTTTTGACGCAAACTCAATTCGTGCGTCCTCACCGCCCATAAGGCTTGTAAGCTCCTCGTCAACAATCTTAACAACCATCTGTGCAGGAGTAAGACTTTGCATAACATCCTGACCGACAGCACGCTCTGTTACTTTGTTTGTAAAGTCCTTTGCAACTTTGTAGTTTACATCGGCCTCAAGAAGTGCGAGTCGAACCTCTCGCATTGCTTCCTTAACATCTTTTTCAGAAAGCTTGCCTTTGTTTTTCAGTTTTTTGAACGCATTGCCAAGCTTATCTGCAAGTCCTTCAAATGCCATGAAAACTCCTTTAATCTTTCAGCGAGCCTGATTTTTCGATGATAACATCCGCAAGCTCTGTGATTTGTGTATCCTGTGAAAGTTCTTTTATTTCAAGTGCAAGAGCCGAAATTTCGTCAAGCCCCTGCTCAAGCTTACTGAACTGTTTGAACAGACCGAGCTTTTCTTCAAACTCAAAAAGCTGTTGCTCACTGCGCTTGATACTGTCACGCACTCCCTGTCTTGTTATTCCCGTTTCATCGGCAACCTCTGCAAGCGACAAATCTTCATTATAATAAAGGTCAATCGCCTTTTTGCCCGAGGGCTTTAAAAGCTCGCCGTAAAAATCAAACAAGAGAGATACTTCAATGTTTTTTTCCATACCTGACAGCTCCCGTGATTCTGGTCTGCGTGTAAAGAAAATTTCTTTACACCTGTGAATTATAATATACAATTGCCCGTTTGTCAAGCGTTTTAAGCCGATTTTACGGCTGAGAGTAGTTTTGATAAATTTTTAATTTTCGTGAAGTTATCAAATTTGTACAGTTATATTACAAAAACGGCAATATTGTGAAAGTTTCGGAAGATTTAAATAACTAAAATAAGCCGATTGTAAGGCGATTTTGAGTATAATTACGAAAGAGTAAAAAAAGTGTTTCTATCCTTTACAAATGAGTGGCTATGTGAAGTTTAGTTTTCGTCAAAATTCACAAAAATTATTTTTTTAGTGAAAAAAGCTATTTTTAATGTACATTTTCAAGTAAAATGTGTTATAATTGTTTTGAATTATTGAAGAAACGGGAGTTTTGCTTTACGGAACAAATTATAAATATCGACAGAATGGAAAATGCCGTAGCACTTTTTGGCAGTTTTGACGGAAATATTAAGCTGATTGAAAAGGAGTTTAATGTCCGTGTTACCTGCCGTGACAGTGAGCTTAAGGTTGAGGGCGATGCCGAAAACACATCGAAGGCCTGCAAGGTTATTGAAAGCCTGTTGCAGTTCATCAACCGTGGCGAGGCACTTTCCGAGCAAAATATCCGCTACTGCATTTCGCTTGTCAATGAAGGCAGTGAGGAAAAAATAGAACAGCTTGCAGGCGACTGCATCTGTATTACTTCAAAAGGAAAGCCTATTAAGCCGAAAACCATCGGTCAGAAGCGCTACTGCTCGCAGATTGCGAAGAATACTGTCACAATCGGCGTCGGCCCTGCCGGTACGGGCAAGACCTACCTTGCCGTTGCAATGGCGGTCACGGCTTTCAGAAGCAAGCAGATTAACCGAATAATTCTCACAAGACCTGCTGTTGAGGCAGGCGAAAAGCTCGGTTTTCTGCCCGGTGATTTGCAGAGCAAGGTCGATCCGTATCTTCGCCCCCTGTATGACGCATTGTTTGATATGCTTGGTGCGGAAACATATCAAAAGTATGTTGAAAGAGGTAACATTGAGGTTGCACCGCTTGCATATATGCGAGGAAGAACGCTTGACGACAGCTTTATAATTCTTGACGAGGCTCAGAATACGACAAGGGAACAGATGAAGATGTTCCTTACCCGACTCGGATTTAACTCAAAAATGGTAATCACTGGCGATATTACGCAGATTGACCTTCCGAACGGTGCAAAGAGCGGTCTTAAAGACTGCATCAAAATCCTCAAGAATATTGACGATATCGGCACCTGTTTCTTTGACGAAAAGGATGTTGTCCGTCATCGCCTTGTTCAGGATATCATCAAGGCTTATGCAAAATTTGAAAACACTGACATTAATAATTTACGAAACAACGGCTCCAAAAACAACGGCTCCAAAAATTAATTTACTTAATTTTCACATATCCCACGCTATCGGGTTAAAAATAATGAAAGGATGATCATGAATGGCAGAGCATAATAAAATCAGGGTAATTATCACAAACAAACAAAAAGCAGTAAAGATTCCGACAGGTATCAGAATGTTGGTTCGTCGTTGTTGTAACGCAGTTCTGCGACTTGAAAAATTTGAAGGTTCTGCTGAAATCAGCGTTACTTTCACGGATAACGAGGGCATCAAGGCTCTTAACAAGCAGTATCGTGACAAGGACATTGAAACCGATGTTCTTTCTTTCCCAATGGGCGAAAACGGTGTTTATGACACCAATCCCGAAACAGGCGCACAGATTCTCGGTGATGTTGTAATTTCTATGGAAAAGGCAAGAGATCAGGCAGAACTCTTTGGCCACAGCCTCCAGAGAGAGGTTGGCTATCTTACCGCTCACAGTGTTCTTCACCTTCTCGGCTATGATCACATGGAAAAGCTTGAAAGGGTAAGAATGAGAGAAAAAGAAGAGCTTGTTATGGAACAGCTCGGTCTTCCTGCATCATCAAGCTACATAGTTGATGACGATATGGCTTGACAGAGTAGTTATATTACGGGGTATGAAAAAGCAAATCAAAAGTTTTAAAAGTGCATTCAGAGGTTTCTGCTTTGCCGTAAAAAGCGAAAGTCATATGAGATTTCACCTTGTTGCAACATTTTATGTTTTCGTTTTCGGTTGCTTTTACGATTTTTCTGCCGCAAAATGGGCGTTGCTCGCCGTTTTGTGTGCGCTTATAATTGCACTTGAAATGGTCAACACCTGTGTTGAAAAGCTTTGTGATTTGTTTTGTGACAGATACGATTTTTCCGTTAAGATTATCAAGGACATTGCAGCCGCAGCCGTGCTTGCCGTGTCATTTCCGGCTGTGTTTACAGCGGTGCTGTTCTTCCTTGATTTTGAAGTAATCAGAAAAATATTTTCGTATTTTGTAAACAATCCCGTTATGCTCGTTTTGCTGATTTTATCTGCGGTGATTTCTGCCGTCTTTGTATGTGCAGGTCCCGCAAAAGTCAAGAACGCAATTTTGGGCATTAAAAGAAAAGATAAACATTAACAAAGGGGCGGCATTTTGCTTGCCCCCGATTTTTGTATAGTGAGGTAATATGTTAAATACAGATAATAAAGATAAATCCGCATTTATTGCCATTGTCGGCAGACCTAATGTGGGCAAAAGTTCAATTCTCAACAGACTTATGGGACAGAAAATTGCAATTGTTTCAAGCAAACCGCAGACTACCCGCAACAGAATCACAGGCGTGCTTACTCAGGGCGAATATCAGCTTGTTTTCTTTGATACACCGGGTATGCACAAGCCGAAAACCTCTCTCGGCAAGTATATGGTGCGTTCCGTCAATGAATCCGTGGGCGGTGTTGACTGCTGTATGCTCGTTGTTGAGGCAGGAAAAGAACCGGGTGACACAGAACTTAACCTTATTGAAAAGTTCAAGTCAATGGAAATGCCGGCAATCCTTGCAATCAACAAGATTGACACTCTCAAAGAAAAAGAAGAACTTATGAAACAGATTGCCCGTTACAGTCTGCTCTACGATTTTGACGCAGTTGTTCCCGTGAGCGCACAGGACGGCAACGGTATGAACGAACTTCTTGACGAGCTTAAAAAGCAGGCAGACGAGGGCGGTCATTTCTTTGATGACGATACTCTTACAGACCAGCCCGAAAGAGTTATTGTTGCCGAAATTATCCGTGAAAAAATACTCCGTCTTTGCGACAGGGAAATTCCGCACGGCACGGCTGTTGTAATCGAAAAAATGAAAACAAGGGATAACGGTATGCTTGATATTGACGCTACTATTTTCTGTGAAAAAGAAACCCACAAGCGTATTATTATCGGCAAAAACGGCTCAATGCTCAAGAAAATCAGCACATTTGCCCGTCAGGATATCGAAAGGTTTTTTGATTGCAGGGTATTCCTACAGACATGGGTAAAGGTAAAAGAGGATTGGCGAAACCGTGCCCAGATTCTTCAGAATTTCGGCTATGACGAAAAGAATTTTGACTGATAATCCGATTAAAAGCGATTCGGGTACACGATTTGACACAATGTCAGATTTTTCATAATATAATAAACGGCATCCGTGAAACACTAACTGCGGAGGTGTTTTTATGGATAACTGGAGTGCGTGGCAAATATTCTTTACCACGGGAAGCGTTCTTGATTACATTCGCTACAAAAGTATTCAGGATGCCAAAGACACGGGTGCAATCACCGTGAACAGGGAGGAAACCGATGAAATTCCGAACAGAGGGACTGATTATAAAGGAACAGAATATCGGTGAGCAGGACAAGCTCGTTTTTGCTCTCACAAAGTCAAACGGTGTAATCCGTGCGTTTGTAAAGGGTGCAAAAAACATCAAAAACGGCAAATGTGCGGCGGCATCTCTCCTCTCATATTCCCGACTTACAATTTATAAAGGTCGGGAAAGTTACATAATCGGTGAGGCACAGCCGATTCGCATTTTCTCAAAGCTCCGCAGTGATGTTACAAAAATGTGCCTTGCACAGTATTTTTGCGAACTCGCTCTGACAATTTGTCCCCGTGAGCAAAAGGCAGACTCATTTCTGAGCCTTGTGCTTAATTCGCTCTACCTTTTGTCAGAGAACAAACGCAGTGCAGACCTTATCAAGCCGTGTCTTGAAATGAGGCTTGCAAGTATGGCGGGCTATATGCCCGACCTGAGAATGTGCAGAGAATGCGGAGAATACATTACTCCCATTATGTACTTTCTGCCACGCATAGGCGCTCTTGAATGTGCCGATTGCAGAACGGATGTGTCGGAACCTGCAATCGCTCTCAATGAGGGAACGCTCACGGCGCTTAGGCACACGGTTTATGCCGATGATGACAAGCTGTTTTCGTTTGCATTGCCGAAGGATGACCTTGTTGTGCTGAATGCGGCGAGCGAAAGTTATCTTAAATACAGATTTGAAAAAGACTTTAAAACGCTTGTTTTTTACAAAACAATAAGCAGTTAATCAGACAATGCAGTTTTGTGTGAAAATGACTTATTTATTTGAAACAGAATGACTGAAAACTGTAGGGGCGCTCATTGGGCGCCCGCGGGCGGATAATATCCGCCCCTACGGACACAAAATTGCAATTATTGAATTTGGTAGAATTATGAACAGACATTACAAAACACTTGAACTTGATAAAATCCTCGAAAGGCTTGCGGGAATGACTTCGATTGAGGACGCTCGTGAAATGGCATTGAATCTCGAACCCGTGTTTGAACTGAAAAAGGTTGAACAGCTTTTACAGCAAACCGATGACGCAGTTGCGTTAAGCGGAAGATTCGGTGCTCCGTCATTCGGCGGTGCCGGAAATTGTTCGGGACATTTACGCAGAGCACAGGCAGGCGGTTGCCTTACCACAGGCGAACTCCTGTCGGTTGCATCAACGCTCAGAACAATCCGCACGGTCAAGGAGTGGCACTCACGCTCGGGCGGAGGAGCAAGCTCTCTTGACAGCTATTTCAGCGGACTTGTTTCCAACAAGTTTCTTGAGGACAAAATCACCTCGGCTATTATAAGCGAGGAGGAAATTTCCGATAAGGCAAGCCCTGTTTTGTCGGATATAAGAAGAAAAATCCGCACAGCATCCTCAAAGGCTCGTGAGGTACTCGATAAAATTATTCACAGCTCAACATACATAAAGTATCTTCAGGATACTATCGTCACACAGCGTGACGGCAGATATGTTGTTCCCGTAAGAAGTGAATGCAGAGGCAATGTTCCGGGTCTTGTACACGACACCTCGTCAAGCGGTGCAACCGTGTTTATCGAGCCTATGGGCGTTGTTCAGGCAAACAATGACATCAAGCTTTTGCAGTCAAAGGAAGAGCAGGAGATTGAAAGAATCCTCTTTGAGCTTTCCGCAAATGCAGGCGAGTTTGCCGACAGTATTATCCACAGCTACAAGAACCTTGCACAGCTTAATTTGATTTTTGCAAAGGCCGACCTTGCGTATTCAATGAAAGCGTCAAAGCCGATTATGAACGACAGGGGAATGATTGAGCTTAAACAGGCTCGTCATCCACTCATCGACAAAAACAAGGTTGTTCCCGTTGATGTTATGCTCGGAAAAGAGTTTGACACGCTTGTAATCACAGGTCCTAACACGGGCGGTAAAACCGTAACTTTAAAGACAATCGGTCTGCTCACGCTTATGGCAATGTGCGGACTTCTCGTTCCGTGTGCCGACAACAGCGAGCTTTCCGTGTTCAGAAGGGTGCTTGTGGATATTGGCGACGAACAGAGCATTGAGCAGTCGTTGTCAACCTTTTCGGGACATATGACAAATATCGTTCAGATTATAAAGCTTGCAAACGCAGGCTCGCTCTGCCTTATTGACGAGCTCGGCGCAGGAACAGACCCTGTCGAGGGTGCGGCTCTTGCAATTGCAATTCTTGAAAGACTGCGTGACAAACACGCAAAAATCGCTTCAACAACCCACTATGCGGAGTTAAAGGAATTTGCTCTGCGTACTCCAGGAGTTGAAAACGGCAGTTGTGAATTTGATGTTGCAACTCTCAAACCGACCTACAGACTTCTTATCGGTGTTCCCGGCAAGAGTAATGCGTTTGCAATTTCAAAAAGACTCGGAATAGATGATGAGATAATCAGCCGAGCAAGCGAACTTGTTTCAAACGAGAACAGACAGTTTGAAGATGTTGTTGAAAAGCTTGAAAAGCGCCGTCAAAGCCTTGAAAAACAGCTCGAAAACGCAAACAGACTTACTGCAAAGGCTAATACCGAAAAGCAGAAAGCAGAAAACGAAATGCAGAAGGCAAAGCAGCGTGCGGAGCGTGAGATTGAAAAGGCAAGGCAGGAGGCTCAGCGTATTATTTCACGCACAAGAGCGCAGGCCGACGCAGTTGCCGAAGAACTTGAAAAGGCGAGAAAAGCCAAGGATATGAGCGTTCAGGCAAGAACACAGCTAAAGAAAAATATTGACAAGATGGAGGCTCATGCCGATCCTGTCAAGGCTCGCAATACTCCCGACGAGGAGTACAAGCTGCCGAGACCGCTCAAAGTCGGCGACACGGTTCTCATTTACGATATCGACAAAAACGCAACTGTACTTGCACCGCCGAACAAGGACGGTGTTGTGCTTGTTCAGGCGGGCATAATCAAAACGAGGGTTGATATCAAGAATCTTCGTTTGCTCAAATCAAACAACAAGCCCGCAAAGGACAGATTTTCAAGCACAAGAAATGTGCCGAGCAGAATGGATGTCCGTCCCGAAACAGAGGTTGATGTCCGTGGTGAAACCGCCTTCGACGCAATCAATATTGTTGACAAGGCAATTGACAATGCCGTGCTTTCGGGTGTGAGCAAAATGACGATTATTCACGGCAAAGGCACGGGTGTGCTTAAGCGTGAAATAAACAAGTATCTTAAAACAAACAAAGCCGTCAAAAGTCAGCGACTCGGTGTTTTCGGCGAGGGCGAAGACGGTGTTACAATCATTGAATTAAAGTAAAATCCGACTGAATTTATTTTGTGAAATTTGAGGTAATTATGAAAAAACAGTTTCTTGATTCGGGAAAAATCGTGGGTACACACGGCATAAAAGGTGAGGTCAGAATTGATCCGTGGTGTGATTCCCCCGAATTTCTCTGTGCCTTTAAAAAGCTGTGGCTTGACGAAAACGGAACAGAGTTCATCGAGGTGAAATCCCGTCCGCACAAAAATATCGCTCTTGCAAAAATAAAAGGTGTTGACACAATCGAGGCAGCCGAAAAATACAGAGGCAAGGTTGTGTATATCAACCGTGACGATATCAATCTTGCGGAGGGTGTTCACTTTGTTCAGGATCTTATCGGTCTTGAGGTTAAGGATGCCGGCAACGGCAGAGTCTACGGCAAAATTTCCGATGTTTTGCGTACAGGCGCAAATGATGTTTACGAAATCAAAGATGCCGACGGCAAGACATACCTTGCTCCCGTAATTGACGATGTTGTAAAAGAAATCAATGTTAATGACGGCTATGTTCTTATTGTTCCCATGAAAGGAATTTTCGACGATGAGGATTGATATTATAACGCTTTTCCCCGAAATGTTTGAACCTGTTTTAAACGGAAGCATAATCGGCAGAGCACAGAAAAGCGGTGTGCTTGAAATCGTGTGTCACCAACTGCGTGATTACGCTTTTGACAAGCACAAAAGAGTTGACGACACTCCCTACGGCGGCGGAATGGGAATGCTTATGAAAGCCGAACCCATTGCCCTCTGCTTTGAGGATGTCTGCAAACAAATCGGCAAAAGACCGCATTTTGTCTATATGTCACCGCAGGGCAAAACATTGAAACAGCAAAGACTTCGTGAGCTTGCCGATGTTGAAAATATCTGTATTCTCTGCGGTCATTACGAGGGTGTTGACCAAAGACTTCTTGACGAGTTTATTGACGAAGAAATTTCAATCGGCGACTATGTTCTCACGGGCGGAGAAATTCCCGCAATGGTATTTGCTGATGCACTTTCAAGAATGGTTCCGGGTGTGCTTTCCAACAACGAATGTTTTACCGAGGAAAGCCATTTTAACGGACTTCTTGAGTATCCGCAGTACACAAAACCGTCGGTCTGGAGAGGCAAAGAAGTTCCCGAAGTGCTTATGAGCGGTCACCATGCAAACATTGAAAAGTGGAGAAAAGAAAAGAGCATAGAGGTGACTGCCCTCAAGCGTCCCGAAATGCTTGAAGAATATAACAAAAAGTAATTTTTGCAGTATATTATCGGTGTGTTTACATAAAATAAGACAAGAAAAAACACATGAAATACCGTGCGTTTACGGGGAAAATACGGGGAAAACATATTATTTTGTAAAAATGCACAATAAACAGGGTAATAAATTCTCTCAAGGTGCATATTAACACGAAATTAATTTATTGTATTGACCTTGTTCGGAAAAAAGATTATAATACATATTAAATTGAGCCGCAATTTGCAGGCATTGGTGGTTAAAAATTTAAAGGCAAAGAGGGTTTTAAAAATGTATGTTAAGGAAGTATTAGTACAGAATAAAGCCGGTTTACACGCTCGTCCGGCAACTTTCTTTATTCAGAAGGCTAATGAGTATAAGTCAACAATTTGGGTAGAGAAGGAAGAGCGTCGTGTAAATGCAAAAAGTCTTCTCGGTGTGTTGTCCCTCGGAATTATCGGCGGCACTACTATTAAGGTAATTGCTGACGGTTCTGACGAAACTGAAGCAGTTGAGGGTCTTGTTTCTCTCGTTGAGTCAGGCTTTGCTGAATAATCAGCTTTAAATTTTACAAAATACCAAGGGGCGGTTTTTCCGCCTCTTTTTTGTTTCTCTCAAATTAATCTGAAATCGTAAAAGGCGGTGATTTTGTGAATCCGAAAATGTCACAGCTTCGCAAAAAAGCAATGGCACTTCCTCTGTTGCCGGGTGTGTACATCATGCACGATAAAAGCGGAAAAATTATATATATCGGCAAGGCAAAGGCTCTTAAAAACAGAGTCAGCCAATACTTCGGTTCGCAGAATAACCATGCAGAAAAGGTTCGCAGAATGGTTGATAATGTCGATGATTTTGAATATATCATCACAGACAGCGAGTTTGAGGCGCTCATTCTTGAATGCAGTCTTATCAAACAGCACACCCCGAAGTATAACATTCTGCTTAAAGACGACAAGGGCTACAGCTATATAAGAATCAGCTCGGGTGATTGGAAAAAGCTGTCATATACATTGCAGAAAAAGGATGACGGAGCGGAATACATCGGTCCGTACAAGAGCAGTTACTATGTAAAAAATGCCGTTGAGGAGGCCAACAAAATCTTTATGCTCCCAACCTGCAACCGGCAGTTTCCGAGAGATTGCGGAAAGGGCAGACCTTGCCTTAACTACCACATAAAGCAATGCATGGCTCCGTGTACAGGCAGAGTAAGGCTTAAAGATTACAACGAAAATCTTAACCGCGCGCTTGAATTTTTGCGTGGCGGTTCAACAAATTCAATCAAAAAGCTGACCGAAGAAATGGAAACAGCCGCAGAAAATCTTGAATTTGAAAGGGCGGCGTCAATCAGAGATATAATAAAATCCGTCCGTAAAATGAGCGACAAGCAAAAGGTTGTTGCAACAAAAATTGATGACGGCGATGTTATTGCAGGCTTTTCGGATGACGGCAAAACCTGTTATCAGGTATTTCGATTTGAAGGTGGAAGGTTGTTTGACCGTGAAAGCTTTGTGTTTGACAGCGGTGAAAGTGAATCCGAAACCGAAGAATTTTTACTGCGATATTACACTCTGCGTGACAGTGTGCCAAAGAGTATTGCAATCGACAGGGATTTTGATGGTATGGAAGAAATTGCCGAATGGCTCTCGCAAAAGCACGGCAGTAAGGTCGGCATAACAGTTCCGCAGAGGGGTGACAGAGCGCAGCTTGTGGCAATGTGCAAATCGAATGCCGCAGAAACCCTTGCACAGAAAAAGGGCGCAACCGTTCGTGAATACAATGTGCTTGAAGAACTGCGTGATTTGCTCGGACTTAAAAAACTGCCCGAATATATCGAATCATACGATATTTCAAACCTTGCAGGCACTGAAAATGTTGCGGGTATGATTGTTTATAAAAACGGCAAACCGCTCAAATCGGCTTACAGAAAGTTTAAAATCAAAGGCTTTGAAGGACAGGATGACTACGCATCCATGGCGGAAGTTTTGACAAGACGATTTGACGAATATTATAAAAATCCCGATGAGGACGAGGGTTTTGGAAAATTGCCCGACCTTATCCTGCTTGACGGCGGTAAAGGTCAGGTTGCGGCTGTAAAAGAGGTTTTGCAGAGTAAGAATATTGATGTTCCGCTGTTCGGTCTTGTAAAGGACGATAAGCACAAAACCCGTGCCGTAACGGGCGAGGGCGGAGAAATTGCGCTCAGTTCCGCACGGTCGCTGTTTGCGTTCCTCTCAAAAATGCAGGACGAGGTTCACCGCTTTGCAATCGGCTATCACCATTCAAGACGAAGTAAAAATACATTCAAAAGCTCGCTTACAGGCATTGAGGGTATAGGCGAAGTCAGAGCAAGGTCGCTTCTTAAGTATTTCAGAACGATTGAAAACATCTCAAACGCAGACCTTGCAGAGCTTGAAAACGCTCCTAAAATGACAAAAGACGCCGCACTTGCGGTGTATAAATACTATCATCCGCAGGATGAAAACGAAACAGAGTAAAATATTGTTGTAAAATATCTTTTAATGTGTTATACTAAAATTCGCAGTTTTAAACAATTGTTTGAAATTCAACTTTTCGGTAATGCCGTATGCCTGCTTGCGGTGTTGTTTTATGATTTTGCAGGCGGAAAGGCTGCGTGCGTTTTATGAGAGTTATTACAGGCTCCGCAAGAGGCAGACGACTCGAAACCCTTGAGGGTGAAGATGTAAGACCGACAACCGACAGAATTAAAGAGGCTGTTTTTTCGATTATACAGTTTGAAACCGAGGGCAGAAACTTTCTTGACCTTTTTGCAGGCTCGGGACAAATGGGTATTGAGGCTTTGAGCAGAGGCGCAAAGTCGGCAAGCTTTGTTGACAATGCAAAAAAATCGCTTGAAACGGTAAAAAGAAACCTCAAGGCTACTAAGCTTGAAAACTCGGCAAAGGTTTTTGCAATGGATTTTCACAGCTTTCTTTCGATGAATTCACAGCGTTTTGACATTGCATTTCTCGATCCGCCATACAGAACGGGAATGCTGCAGGATGCCCTTGAACTTGTTCCCGAGACTATGAACGATACGGGTGTAATCATTGCGGAAAATCCTCTTGACGAAGAAATTTTGTCGAATTACGGTGATTTTGTACTTGACAGACAGTATCGCTATGGTAAAATAAAAATAACTACATTCAGACATAAGGATTTTCAAAGATGAACAAAACAGTGATTTGTCCGGGAAGTTTCGATCCCGTAACGCTCGGACACCTTGATGTTATCACGAGAGCGTCAAAGCTTTTTGACCGTGTGATCGTGGGCGTGCTTGTCAATTCTTCAAAAAAACCGATCTTTTCAATTGATGAGAGGATTGAACTTTTGAAGGAAGTTACCGAGCATCTCGATAATGTTGAAATAGTAGGCTTCAACGGTTTGCTTGCACAGTATTGTGAGGATCACGGTGTGGACGCAATTGTTAAGGGACTCAGAGCGGTAACTGACTTTGAATATGAATTTCAGATGGCGCTCACCAACAAAAAGCTGAATCCGAACCTTGAAACCCTGTTTTTAACGGCTGAGGCGGATTCAATGTATCTCAGCTCGAGCATGGTTCGTGAAATTGCCTCAATGGGCGGTGACATCAGTAATTTTGTTCCTGCGTGTATCCATGACAGAATTGTGGAAAGACTGAAAAATAAATAAGCGTTTGATTTTTTAATTAAAGGTGGATTAAACCAAACATATAAGGAGTGGACAGAAATGAAAGTTGAGGATTTGATTTTACAGCTTCAGGATGTTATCAGTGCCGCTAAGTCAATGCCGTTTTCGGGTGGTAAGGTAATGGTGAGCAGTGATGAGATTTATGATATTCTCGATCAGATTCAGGACGCTATGCCGGCAGAGGTAAGACAGGCAAAGAATATTGTTGCTGACAGAAAGCAGATTCTTGCCGAGGCTAACCGTGAATCAGAGAATATAATCAGAAGTGCCGAGGAACGCAAAAAGGCTATGCTTAACCAGAACGAGCTCGTTCGTGAGGCTCAGGCAAAGGCTAAGGAAATTGTTGATGATGCAAAGCAAAAATCGGCAGAAATCAGAAAAGCTGCTAATGTGTATGTTGACAGCATTATGAAACGCACGGAAGAGGGCGTTGCAACACAGCTTGAGGCTCTCAGAAAGACTCATGCAAACATAGTCAGCTCACAGAAAAAGCAGGGCTGATTTAAATTTAGCTTATAAAGGACAGACTCAATATGAGCCTGTTCTTTTTTTATGCCGTTTTTATCGTATGTGTTGTGTCACATTATGACACTAAAACGAATGCTTGCGGAATCGGCGGTTGAAAAATATAAAAATAATGTCGGTTTTTGTAACCCGTGCGGTGCGTTTTGTAATTTTTAAGACTGCTGTTTTTGCTATGGAATGGGTGAAACCCTCTGTAAAATCAGCTTTTTTGGGCATAATATTCTTTTACGAAAAAATATGGTTTCAAAGTTGAAAGCATTTGAAATGATTTGTAAATATTATTTGTTTTTTCGTAACTTTGATATTGATTTTTTTGCACCTATGGTTTATAATAAGACAAAAGGTGTCAGAAGGTGTCATTCGGTGACTTTTAAAACCACAGAGTGACGGTTTCTGAAGAAAAGTGTATGGAGGTGGGCAGATGTTTTCGGGAATGACAAATCATTCTATTGATGCAAAAGGAAGAATTGTACTGCCCGCAAAGTTCCGTGAACAGCTCGGCGAAACATACTATCTTGCACGAGGCTTCGGCAACAAGTGCATACAGGTTATGTCAAGCGAACAGTTCAACGCAATGTGCGAGAAGATTCTTGCACTTCCCGCAAACCTCTCCATGGCTGTTCAGTACACCTTTAATGCTACTGCGGTTGAGGTTACTCCCAACGCACAGGGCAGGGTGATTATTCCGCAGTCCCTGCGTGAGTTTGCCGAGATTGAAGGCGATGCGGTAGTTATCGGTATGACAAACAGACTCGAAATCTGGAGCAAGAAAAATTATGAGGACTATGTTGCTTCTCAGAATGAAAATCTTGCACTTGCTCTCAAGGAGTTAAAGCTTTAAGGAGGTTGTTATGGAATTTTCTCATATTCCTGTCCTTCTTGAGCAGGCTGTTGACGCTCTTGCTGTTAAGAAAAACGGCATTTATGTTGACGGCACAGCGGGCGGAGGCGGTCACAGCAGTGAAATCCTCAGTCGACTTACTACGGGCAAGCTCATTTCGATTGATCAGGATCCCGATGCAATACTGACGCTGACAGAGCGTTTTAAGAAAAACGAAAATTCAATAATTATCAAGGGTAATTTTGCCGATATGGTTAGTCTTCTCCATTCAAGAGGAGTGGGCAGAGTCGACGGTGTTCTGCTTGACATCGGTGTTTCATCTCATCAGCTTGATACAGCCGAAAGGGGTTTTTCCTTCCATGAGGACGCACCTCTCGATATGAGAATGAGCCAAAGCGGAACAACAGCCGCAGAGCTTGTCAACACCCTCCCCGCAGGTGAGTTAAGACGAATCCTCAGCGTTTACGGCGAAGAAAAATTTGCCGGTGCAATTGTAAACGGAATCGTAAAGGCAAGAGCCGAAAAGCCGATTGAAACTACCCTTGAGCTTGCGGAAATTATAAAAGAAAATGTTCCCCAGCGTGTCCGCCGTGACGGACATCCTGCGAGAAAAAGCTTTCAGGCTTTGAGAATTGCGGTAAACGATGAACTCGGAGTTCTTGAAAGAGGTCTTGACGGTGCATTTGAACTTCTCGGAAGCGGTGGAAGGCTTGCAGTTATTACCTTCCATTCGCTTGAGGACAGGATCGTAAAACAGAAAATGGCATCTTGGTGTCAGGGCTGTACCTGTCCAAAGGATTTTCCCGTGTGTGTTTGCGGAAACAAGCCAAAGGCTAAGCTTGTTGTAAGAAAGCCGGTTTGTGCAAATGAAACAGAATTGAGGAACAACCCGAGAGCAAGAAGTGCAAAGTTGAGAATATGCGAAAAAATTTAAAAAAAATTCTCTGTGACTATAGACAAAACTGCCTGTTTGTAGTAAAATATAACAAAGTTGTAAAGATTATTACAGACACAAGCAATTGTGCTTTCGTGTTTGTTAATAACAAAATGTATGGCTTTGAAATATATGTCCGATAAAATCGGATTGATTGTGTGTTGTGTGTATTTTATAAATTTATTAAAGGTTTGAAACTTTTTTGTTTTATCGAAAATAAAGCAAAAATGTGTGTTTTATGAAATTGATATAGAAAGGCATCGGGTGCGTTTAATGGCTTATGAAAACAGAAATGCAGCTTATGATTTGAGTCTTTTTGATGACAGCAGCGACTATGTTCCGGGTTCGGCCGCTCCTGAAAGAAAAGAAGAAGTACATAAAAAGCAGGAAAGAAAAAGAAGAAAAAACAATGTTGTAAGTCTTCCGAAAGAGGAACTTCAGAAGAACAGACGCCGCAGACATAACAAGTTTAAAATCGCTCTCGGAACAGTGAGCGGTGCTGCAGCGACAATCATAATCGGCATCATAATTGTCGGACAGGTAAGACTTACCGAGCTTAATCAGGAAGTTATTACGGCTAAAGAAACTCTTGCAAATGCACAGAGCGTTTATACACAGACACAGATGAAGCTTGAATCAAAGCTTTCAACATCGGATATTGAAAAGTATGCCGAGGATACACTCGGTATGACCAAGGCTACGAACACACAGAAAGAATTTGTTACCCTTGCAGGCGGAGATAAAGCAGAGGTTTCTGCAAGTCAGGAAAGTGACAATCTCTTTACACAGTTCTGGAGTTCGGTACAGAATCTTTGGTCATAACATTTAGATTAATTTAATAAATATGTTATGAAAGAATGGAGAGTTAAGACTGCGTCTTGACTCTTTTTTCGGTATATATGCGGATTGACACGGAGCGTAACGGACACTATTTTGCGGTGAAAGGAGCTTTACATTGCAATCACCAGGATCAAAAAACAACTCAAAAAAGCGTGCCGAAAAGGGACCTGCACAAAGACTGAGACAGCGTACCGCAATATTGATTTTACTCATACTTGTGCTTGGCTTCGGTGCGGCTGTTTTAAGACTTACATACCTCACCACCGTTCAGAGCAGTGAACTTCAGGAGTCGGCTGTTGACCTTCAGCTTGCCGACACAACTGTTTCCGCAAAACGAGGAACAATTTATGACGCAAACGGCAATGTTCTTGCCGAAAGCGCATCGGTTTGGCAGGTGGTAATGTCGCCTGTCAACTTTAAGAATGACAAACAGCGTCAGGCTGCCGCAAAAGGTCTTTCGGAAATTTTTGACCTTGAATACAACGATGTGCTTGACGATACAAAACAGCAGAGCCATTATGTTGTTGTCAAAAGAAGAATCGAGTCGGATGAGCGTGAAAAGGTTCTTGAGCTTATTGACACTCTGAAAAAGGATTACAGCTGTTCGGGTGTTATTCAGCTGCTTGATGATTACAAGAGATATTACCCGAAAAACAGCCTTGCATCTTCCGTAATCGGTTTTACGGGCAGTGACGATCAGGGACTTGAGGGTATCGAGTACGAATATGACAGCTATCTGTCGGGTACTCCCGGTCGAATTATCACGGCACAGAATGCAAGAGGTACGGATATGCCGTTCCGATACGAACAGAATGTTGAATCTGAGGACGGCAACAATGTGTATCTTACAATTGATGAAACAATTCAGTCAATTTGTGAAAAATATATGCAAAAGGGTGTTGAGGACAACAATGTTCTTAACAAGGGCGTCTGCATTGCAATGGATGTAAACACAGGCGCAATCCTTGCAATGGTAACAACAGACGGCTACGATCTTAACAATCCTTATGAGCTTTCGGCAAAGGATAAGAAGAAAATCAAGTCTACTGCCAAAAGCAAACAGGCGGAAGCAGAAAGTGCGGCTCTCAGCAATATGTGGAGAAACAAGGCTGTTGCCGACACATATATGCCCGGTTCTGTATTTAAGATGTGCGTTGCGTCAGCGGCTCTTGAAGAAAACCTTGTAAATGAAAAAACATCATTTACCTGTACGGGTTCAATTTCGGTTGAGGGCGAAACAATTCATTGTTCAAATATATCAGGTCACGGAACACAGAACTTTGTTGAGGTAATTTCAAACTCATGTAACCCTGCATTTATTCAGATCGGTCAGATGCTCGGTGCAGGCAAGTTCCGTCAGTATTATCAGGGATTCGGTTTCAGCGAAAAAACAGGAATCGACCTCCCGGGTGAGGCAGAGGACAGCTTTTGGGAAGAAGGCAAAATGGGCGGTGTTGACCTTGCGGTTGCATCATTCGGTCAGAACTTCTCAATCACTCCTATTCAAATGATCACAGCCTGTGCGGCTGTTTCAAACGGCGGTTATGTTGTTCAGCCTCATGTGGTTTCAAAAATCACAGACTCAAAGGGCAATGTAATCAAGACTGTTGATGAAAAAATCAAAAGACAGGTTATTTCAGACGATACATCCAAGAAGATGAATGAATACCTTGAATATAACACAGAAAGACAGGGTGCTGCCGCAGGTTATATTTCAGGCTACAAGGTAGCCGGTAAAACAGGTACAACTGAAAAAAGGGGTGTAACAAAGTTTGAAAGCTCATTTTCTGAGGACTATATATCATCATTCTGCGGTTATGCTCCGGCAGACGATCCGCAGATTGCAATGCTTGTATTCTTTGATACTCCCGACGGTGACGCCTACTACGGTTCACAGGTTTCATCACCTGTATTTATAAATATTATGAGCGAGGTTCTTCCTTATCTTGATGTTAAGACATCATACACAGACGAGGAACTCGGTTATGTTGACGCATCTGCAGGCGATTACACAGGAGTCAGCGTTGACGAGGCTAAAACAGCTGTTGAGGCTGACGGCTTTACGGCAACCGTAAAGGGTAACGGTTCAACTGTAATTTCACAGATTCCGACCGTATCGTCAGGACTTCAGAAGGGCGGCAGTATTGTCCTCTACACAGACAGCGACAGCCAGTCGGAAACAGTAAGTGTTCCGAGTCTTATCGGTCTTTCTCCCGATGAGGTGAACAATGTTGCAAGTGCCTACGGATTGAATGTCAGCTTCTCGGGTGCAACAACATCCTCCGGAACAAGCTCATCACAGAACATTGAGGCGGGAACTTCGGTCAGCCCCGGTACGGTAATAACGGTATCTTTTGCGGATTCCTCTTCAACACTCAACGAATAACAAAAATATTTATTAGTCTGAAAGGAAAGATAACTATGATTTACGGAATATGGACATTTTGTGCGGCTTTGCTTGCTTTTATAATCTCAGCCGTTACAGGCAAGTTTTTGATTCCATACCTTCGCAAGCTCCATTTTGGTCAAACAATTCTTGAGGAAGGTCCTAAGTGGCACAAGGGTAAGCAGGGAACTCCCACAATGGGCGGTATAATGTTCATCGTTGCAATTGTGGTTGTCACAATGATCAGCACAGTTATATATGCTTTTACAGGCGCTGATTTGGTAAATTCATTCTTTGCAGACATTCCAAGAGAATGCATGTTCATTTTCTGCGGACTCGGTCTTGCGGTTGCAAACGGTTTTATCGGCTTTATTGATGATTACATCAAGGTTGTAAAAAAGCGTAACCTCGGTCTTACAGCGTCACAAAAGCTGATTCTCCAGTTCCTTGTTGCCGCCGCTTTTCTTGCAGTTCTGGCAATTGCAGGCTACGGTACAACAACAACCATTCCTTTTGTCGGCAAGGTTGACCTCGGATTTTTCTATTATATTATTGCCGCCGTTGCAATCGTGGGTATCGTAAACTCGGTAAACCTTACAGACGGTATTGACGGTCTTGACGGTTCGGTAACATTCTTTGCGTGTGTTGCATTTATGCTTATCGCCTGCGTAAAGAGCTATCTCGGCATAACAGCCATGAGCGCCGCATCTGCGGGTGCCTGTCTCGGATTCCTCGTATGGAACTTTCACCCTGCAAAGGTGTTTATGGGCGACACGGGTTCACTTTTCCTCGGCGGTCTTGTATGCGCTCTTGCTTTTGCAATTGATATGCCTATTCTTCTTATTCCGATCGGAATTATCTATATTGCTGAGGAGCTTTCCGTTATTCTTCAGGTCAGCTACTTCAAAATCACACACGGCAAGCGTCTTTTCAAGATGAGCCCTATCCATCACCACTTTGAAATGTGCGGTTGGAGCGAGGTTAAGATTGTCGGTGTGTTCAGTGCAGTAACCGCAGTTTTCGGTGCAATCGCTTTTGCACTTGCATATTTTGGTGCATAAATAAACGCAGAAAAACTTGTTTAAAATAAATTTTAAGGGAGGAACGGTCTTTGGCTCCACAAAAAAGAATGATGCTTAAAGCTGATGTAAACAGAATATATGATGAAGAGGTTTACTCGGAGCAGAAGATCAGGGAAGAAAAGTTTTTTGTCCGTCCTACTCGTCAGAGAAAGATGAAAAAAGGAAAGCTGTTTTCCGTTGGCATGGGACTTGACCTTCCGTTTTGCATAATCATTCTTGTACTTCTCACTATCGGTATGATTATGATGTTTTCTGCAAGCTATGCCTATGCTTATTACAATCAGGGCGACAGCTATTATTACCTTGTAAGACAGCTCATTTTTGCCGCTATCGGCGTGGGCATAATGTTTTTCCTTTCGTTCTTTAACTATAATAAACTTCACAAAATCGCACCGATTGTTCTTGCAATTTCGTATTTGTGCCTGCTTGTGGTTCTTGTACTGCCCGGTTCCGAGGGTGTTAAAAGATGGATTCCTCTCGGCATTTTCAACATTCAGCCTTCCGAAATTGCAAAGTTTGCAATCATCCTTTTCTTTTCACATTGGTGCAGTAAATACTATAACAAAATGCAGTTTGCCCGTTACAGCGTTTTGCCGGGTATAATTGTTTTCGGTTCAACAGCACTTCTGCTTTTTCTCGAACCGCACTATTCGGGTATCGTAATCATCGGCATTCTTTCGGTTGTAATGCTTTATATCGGCGGAATGCAGACAAAGTATCTCGGAATCGGTCTTGGACTTATTGTCGGAGTAGTGCTTATACTTGCCGTCACAAACAGCCTGTCCTATGCTATGAGCCGTCTTGACGGTTGGGGTCAGGCACTTGAATATACAACAGATGATATGTGGTGGACCACATATCAAACACGAAATTCACTCTATGCAATCGGTTCGGGCGGACTTTGGGGACTCGGTCTCGGTCAGTCAAGAATGAAGTACCTCTATATTCCTGAGCCGCAGAACGACTTTATCTTTGCCGTTGTTGTTGAGGAGCTCGGTCTGGTGGGCGCACTTATGATTCTCCTTATTTTTTCACTTCTTGTGTGGAGAGGCATAACACTTTCACTTCGTGCAAAGGATAAGTTTGGCAAACTTCTCGGTATCGGTCTTACCTCACAGATCGGCATTCAGGTTGTGCTGAATATTCTCGTTATCACAGACTGGCTGCCTAACACGGGTATCAGCCTTCCGTTCTTCAGCTACGGCGGCAGTTCGCTTATTATGCTGCTTGCCCAGATGGGACTTGTACTTTCAATTTCCAGAACGGCAAATATCGAAAGACAATAATTTAAAAATAGTTTTCTCCTGCATGAGTTTTGCAGAATTTTCAAAAGAAAGGTAAGAAAATTATGAAAGTATTGCTTGCAGGCGGCGGCACGGCAGGACACATAAATCCTGCACTTGCAATAGCCGGATATATAAAGAATAAAAGAAATGATGCCGAATTTTTGTTTATCGGCAACCGTGGCGGAATGGAGCAAAGACTTGTTCCGCAAGCCGGTTTTGAAATTAAGTCAATCACAATCAGCGGATTTAAGAGGAGCTTTTCTCCCAAGAGTATGCTTGAAAATGTTAAGACAGTTTCAAGAACCTTCACTTCTTCAAGAGAGGCAAAGAAAATAATTGCCGAGTTCAAGCCTGATATCTGTATCGGAACAGGCGGATATGTTTCGGGTCCCGTTATCAGAACAGCCGCAAAAATGGGTATTCCGTGCATTATTCACGAGCAGAATGCATATCCGGGCATTACAAATAAAATGCTTGCAAAGAGCGTCAAAAAGGTAATGCTTGCCGTTCCGGATGCAAAAAAGTATTTTGACAAAAATGTTGATTTTGTCATTACCGGAAACCCTGTAAGACAGGAAATCCTCACGGCAAAAAAAGAAGAGTCAAGAAAAGAACTCGGGCTTGACAACCGTCCCGTAGTGCTTTCGTTCGGCGGAAGCCTCGGAGCAAGAAAAATAAATGAAGCTGTTGCAGACCTTGTTGCAAGAAGCGGTATTGACGGCAGATATCAGCACATTCACGCATACGGCAGTTACGGCGACTGGTTTCCGCAGCTCGTTGAGGAAAAGGGTACTGATATTGCCGATTGTTCAAATCTTGATATAAGACCGTATATTGATAATATGCCGACTTGTATGGCGGCGGCAGACCTTGTAATCTGCCGTGCAGGTGCAATTACTCTCAGCGAAATTCAGGCTATGGGCAAACCGGCAATCCTTATCCCGTCACCTAATGTTGCCGAAAATCACCAGTACCACAATGCAATGGCACTTGTGAATGCAGGTGCGGCTGACATTATTGAGGAAAAAGACCTCACGGGTGCGGCTCTTATGCGTAAAACTGACAAAATGCTTCTCAATCCCGAAAAGCTTGAGAAGTACAGCGAAAATTCACGCAAAATGGCAATTACCGACGCAAACGAAAGAATTTATTCGGTAGTCAAAAAAGTTCTCGGACTTGTGTAACGGTAACATTTATAACGCTTTCTCATAGAATAGAAGGGTATTCTTTTTGAGAGGGTGTTATTGTGTCAAAACTGCTTGTTACAGGACGCAAAAAGCTTGACGGAGAGGTTGAAGTTCAGGGGGCAAAAAACAGCGCTTTGCCGATTATTGCCGCCTCGATTCTTACAAAAGGTGAAAATGTAATCCACAATTGTCCTTCGCTTTCCGATGTTGACGCATCTGTCAACATTCTTCGGTATCTCGGCTGTGCCGCCACACGCTGTGATAAAACACTTCTCGTAAAATGTGACGATATCAACCGCTTTGATGTTCCCGTTGAATTGATGCGTAAAACAAGGAGTTCAATTGTTTTTCTCGGTGCAATCCTTGCACGAACGGGAAGGGCGAGAATTTCATTTCCCGGCGGATGTGAAATCGGTTCAAGACCGATTGATTTGCATCTCAATTCACTTCGGGAAATGGGGGCGGATATTCGTGAAAAGCACGGCTATCTTGAATGTTGCGTTCCAAACGGACTTTGCGGAACAAAGATAACGCTTTCGTTCCCGAGTGTGGGTGCAACGGAAGATATTATGATTGCCGCCTGTCTTGCGAAAGGCACAACAACAATCATCAATGCCGCCCGTGAACCTGAAATCTGCGACCTTGCGGATTATCTCAATTCCTGCGGTGCCGATATTTCCGGAGCAGGCGAGGGTGTTGTCGTCATTGAGGGTGTAAGCTCTCTCTGCGGCTCTGTCCACACAATCATTCCGGACAGAATTGTTGCCGCAACGCTGATGAGCTGTGCCGCTGTAACGGGTTCAAAAATTATACTTAACGGAATAATTTCGTCCCACCTTGCGGCACTTATTCCAATCTTCAAAAATGCAGGGTGCAAGATAAGAATTTCGGACGGAAATCTTGAGATAAACGCTCCCGAAAGACTTAAATCAATGAAAACAATCAGAACGATGCCGTTTCCGGGCTTTCCCACGGACGCACAGGCTCCCTTGCTTGCAACAGCGTGTGTTGCAGACGGAACAACGGTTTTTGTTGAAAATATATTTGAAAACAGATACAGACACATTCCCGAGCTTGTCAGAATGGGTGCAGCCGTTAAGACAGAGGGCAAGGTTGCCGTTGCAGAGGGTGTGGAAATTCTTTACGGTGCGTCGGTTGAAGCTCCCGATTTGCGTGGAGGTGCGGCACTTGTTGTTGCAGGACTTTGTGCAGAGGGCAAAACCGAAATCGGCGGCGTGGAGTATATTGAAAGAGGCTACGAGTGTATTGAGTCTACTCTTACATCAATCGGGGCAGATATCAAGAAAATTTAGGGTAATCAGATTTTTAACTGTCGCAGGGCGGATTTCCGCCCTCGGCAGATAACATAAACGAAGGGAGGATTTGCTTTGAGCGACGGTAAAGGCAGAAGACCGCTTACATCAAAAGAGCGAAAGAGTCTTGAGAAACAGCGTAAAAATGCCGCAAAGCAGGCAGAAAAGTATCATAAGGAAAAAGCAAAGCAGGATAAGAGAGCTAAAAAATCCCCCAATCCGAAAAAGGAACAGCAGAAAAAAGCTCCAAAAAGTAAAATTGAGGAGGCTTTTCTCAAGCAAAAAGAAGAGCAGGAATCACAAAGACAAGTCGAAAATATGAGCCGTGAAGAAAAATTCAGAAGAAAAGGCAAGGCTAAAATCAAGAACCTTAAACCAAAGGATTATGAAGACGGCTATTATGTTGACGAATTCGGAGAAAAGCAAAAACAGGAAAAGCGTGCAAAGGAAATCCGTGCTCAGGAGCGTGAAGTAATTCGCAGAAGAAAAAAATCTCTGACGAGCACTCAGATTAAGCACAGGAGAATCGCACTGTACAGTTCAATTTTTGCGGCAGTGCTTATAATCGGTGTTATACTAAGCCTTACAGTCCTTTTTAAAACCGAAAAAATTGAGGTTGTGGGGGACAAGTATTATGACGAAAAACAGATAATTGCATTCAGCGGTGTTGAATATCAGGAGAATATCTTCATGGGTGCAATGTACAATACATCGGACAAGATTGTCAAGAATCTTTCGTATATCGAAAGCGCAAGCGTAAGCTTTAACATTCCGGACACAATAACAATTACTGTTGTTGACGCAACACCGTCATATGTTATTCCAAACGGTAACGGCTATCTGCTTGTAAGCTCAAAGGGCAGAATCCTTGAGGAAATTTCCGAAAATAAGGACAAGCTTCCCGAACTCACCTGCGGTGACATCAAGACCACAGAGGTTGGACAGTATGTGTCATTCAGCGACGCAAATGTTCCAGATATTCTCGAAGATGTTTCGCAGAGCCTTATCAACAACAAGGTTAAGAATATCACAGGCTTTGATGTTACCGACACGGCAAACATAAAGCTCGTTTATGACGGAAGGATTGACATTAACATCGGACTTCCCGATGATATCGACTATAAAATCAGAACTGCAATGACAATCATCAACGAAAAGCTTGACCCGAACAACACGGGACTTGTTGCAGGAACGCTTGATGTTTCGGCTTGCAGTACATCAAAAATTTCTCACTACAAACCTGCCGCAACCCAGCCCACAGCCGCAACACAGGCAACCACACAGGCAACAACGCAGGCGGCTGATTCTTCAGCCGATACGGGTGACGGCTACACAGGAAACTACACATGGGATGACGGAACATATTCGGGCGGTGACACGGGTTATTACGACAATAACAGCTATAATAACTATGATAACGGTACCTATGACAACGGTGACGGCGGATATGATTACGGCAATGCAGATGGCGCCTATACGGGCGAGTAATTTTTCAGCAGAATTTTCCGTATAAATTTGCAGAAAAACGGCTGAAAAGCATTGCTATTTTGAAAAAAGTATGATAGTATAAGATAGTATAATTGTGTACTATGAAGAATAATGATTTCTGACTGAAAGTTGTCAATATATAAGGAGGACGAAAAAATGGCTTTTGAACTGGAATTGGAAAACGAGTATATGCCTAAAATTAAAGTGATCGGTGTCGGCGGAGGCGGCGGAAACGCTGTTAATCGCATGGTTGCGACCGAGGTTAAGAATGTTGAATTTATCGCAATAAATACAGATGAACATGTTTTAAGACTTTCAAAGGCTTCGCAGAAGATTCAGATCGGCGAAAAGCTTACAAGAGGTAAGGGCGCAGGCTCTATGCCACAGATCGGACAGGAGGCAGCCGAGGAGAGCAGAGATGAAATCGCAGCACTTCTCAAGGATACGGATATGGTATTTGTTACTGCCGGCATGGGCGGCGGTACAGGTACAGGCGCTGCTCCCGTAGTTGCCAAAATCGCAAAGGATATGGGCATTCTTACAGTCGGCGTTGTTACAAAGCCGTTTGCTTTTGAAGGCAAGAGAAGAATGACTCAGGCTGAGCAGGGTATTGCAGAGCTTTCTGCCTGTGTTGACTCGCTTATCATCGTTCCTAACGAAAGACTCAAGTATGTTTCGGATACAAGCATCACTCTCCAAAACGCATTTGCTATTGCCGATGATGTTCTCAGACAGGGTGTTCAGAGTATTTCTGACCTTATCCTTCTCCCGGGTCTTGTAAACCTCGACTTTGCCGATGTTACTTCCGTAATGAAGGACGCAGGCTACGCTCACATGGGTATGGGCAGTGCAACAGGCAAGGACAAGGCTACCGTTGCCGCAGATATGGCTATTTCAAGTCCGCTTCTTGAAACTTCAATTGACGGCGCAAAGGGTCTTATTATCAACATCACAGCATCTGCCGATGTTAGTCTTGATGATATCGATGCCGCATCAACAATGATTAAGGATAAGGTTTCAGATGACGCAAACATCATTTGGGGTGCTGTTATTGACGACAAAATGGAAGATGCTATCAGCGTGACGGTTATTGCAACCGGCTTTAACGCAGACGGTCAGATTGCTAAGAAGAATCTTACGGACGCAGTTTCATCAGCGTCAGCTCCTGTTGCGGCTAAGGAAGAGCCAAAGTCAACAGCAAAGGATAAGACTGATGATGACGACGATACCTTCTATGATATTATGTCAATTTTCAACAAGTAATACATTCTGATGTAATGAGGCACTCCTTTTCGGGAGTGCCTTTTCGTTTGACAACAGCAATTCCGTTATGGTATAATTTGAACGGAATAAAGGGGAATTGTGAGCTTTTGTGCTTTTACAATTTCTCTTTTTTTGAGCGAAATCCAAAAGCAAAGAAGGCGGAAAAATGAAAAAACTACTTGCACTTTTGATTGCCTTGATGACTGTTCTTTTGTGCAGCTGTTCATCAGGCGGTGAAACAATCCGATTCGGTGCGGCAGGTACCGGCGGAATTTATAACGAAGCGGCAAATTCGATAAAGTCGTTTGCCGATGCTGACGGCACTCTGAAAATTGAAACAAAGACAACAGCCGGTTCTGCGGCAAATGTTCGCTTGCTTTCACAGAATTATCTTGACGCTGCAATTGTTCAGTCCGACATTGCACACGACGCATTTAACGGCGAAAATAATTTTGAAAAATCCGGCAGTCTTGAGGGTTACAGCGCTGTTGTAGGTATGTTTACAGAGGCTTGTCATATCGTTGTAAGAAAAGATTCTGATATTAACAGTGTTGATGATTTGCTCGGCAAAACCGTGAGCATCGGTGAAGAAGAATCGGGTTCGGAGCTTAACGCAAAGCAGATTCTTTCGGCATACGGGCTTAACTCAAAAATGGTTAAGGAAAAAAATCTTAATTATGCCGATGCCGCAAAACAGTTACAGAACGGCGAAATTGATGCGGCATTCTTTACACTCGGACTTAATGCAACAGTTGTTGAGGAACTTTCAAAGCAATGTGACATCAAGCTTATAGAAATTAATGACGCAGCTGTTAAAAAGCTTAAAAACACCTACAGCTATGTTGACTGCAAAATTCCGAAAAACACTTACAACGGGCAGAGTGATGAAGTCGGCACAGTTGCGGTAAAGGCTGTTCTGATTGTGAACGACAGACTTTCAGACGAACAGGTGAAGAAGCTTACACAGCTTGTCTTTGACAATGCGCAGGAACTTCAGCTGACTGTTTCGGCGGATGTTGACATAACACTTGAAAAAGCCGTTGAAGGTGTTAAAATTCCTTTTCACAAGGGTGCGGCAGAATATTATTCCGAAAGAGGGATAACAGTAAAAACAGCAGGATAACTGCGAAAGGATTGGTGCTGATTGAATATAACTCTTGATATGTATCAGACAATCGCAGTTGCTGTGATTGTTCTGATGGCCGGTGCATTTCTGAAAAAGCGTATATCGTTTTTGCAGAAATTTTGTATACCCGCACCTGTAATCGGCGGTTTGCTTTTTGCAATTCTTACGCTGGTTCTCTATATGACAGGTGTTGCGGTAATTGATTTTGATGATACACTAAAGGAAGTCTGCATGGTGTTTTTCTTTACCTCAGTCGGATTTCAGGCGAATCTCAAGGTACTGAAAAGCGGAGGCAAATCCCTTATCGTATTTTTGTTTCTTGTAATTATGCTCATTGTAATGCAGAATTTCTCTGCAATCGGACTTGCAAATTTGATCGGACTTGACTCGCTCACGGGTATGACAACGGGTTCAATTCCTATGGTAGGCGGTCACGGTACGGCGGGCGCTTTCGGTCCTGTACTTGAGGATTTCGGCGTTCAGGGTGCGACAACTGTTTGTACTGCCGCTGCAACATTCGGTCTTATCGCAGGCTCACTCATGGGCGGACCTGTCGGAAACAGACTTATTAAAAAGCACAACCTTATTGCTACAATCAAAACAGAGGATGACAGCCTTCTTGTTGAAGAAGAAGAAAAGCACGAACGACATTTTTCAATGTATGCTCCGGCAGTATTTCAGCTGATTATAGCGGTCGGACTCGGTACGGTTGTTTCAGATTTGCTTTCACTTACGGGCATGACATTCCCGATTTATATCGGTGCAATGATTGTTGCCGCAATTATGAGAAACATCGGTGAATACACGGGTAAAATCACCATTCATATGGGCGAGATTAATGACCTCGGCGGTATATGTCTCTCACTTTTCCTCGGTATTGCTATGATTACACTCAAGCTTTGGCAGCTTGCCGACCTTGCGCTTCCGCTTATTATACTTCTTGCAGGTCAGGTTGTTCTTATGTTCATTTTCACGTATTTTGTTGTGTTCAACATTATGGGCAGAGATTACGACGCCGCTGTTCTTGCGGCAGGTACTTGCGGTTTTGGTATGGGCGCAACGCCAAATGCAATGGCAAATATGCAGGCAATCTGCGAAAAATACGCACCGTCCGTAAAGGCTTATCTTATTGTTCCGATTGTCGGCAGTTTGTTTGCCGACTTCCTGAACAGTCTGACGATAACATTCTTTATAAATTGCATTTAGAATCGGAGGCAGGTATTATGAAGGACAGGAAATTTACATTTGATTCCGAAAACCTTGCTTTTCCCGAGATTCATACGGGCAAAGTAAAGCAGAATGATGTTGCCGAGGATAACACAGACAGCACGGTTGTTTATGATACTGTCGCTGTTCCAGAGGTTCATCTCAAAAAGCATAAGCATAAAAAACAGAAGAAAGACAATAAATAAAACAACAGCCGTACATTTCAAAAGTGTACGGCTGAAATTTTTGTATTTAATTTTGAAATAAAACCTTACCTTCCGTAATGGGTGTGTATGCGGTAAGTTCGGCTATGTCAAGGTCGATTTTGTGCATATCAACCGCACAAATTTGGTGATTGTTGTAGGTGGTGTAGTAGTAGATTCCCTTGTCGGCATTGCAACAGGAGGTGTAAAGTGTGATTTCATACTTTCCGTCTGAAACCTCACAACAACCTCTCTGCTGGTCAACAGAACCGAGAATGTGGAAAAACTGGTTCACGCTTTCGCTCTCGCTGTCACCCGAAACGGAGTTCAGCTTTGTGAACGCAACCTTTGCAAAACGGGATGCGGATGAAAGGTCGCCCGGCAGTCCGATTGCACCCATTCCACGGCTGTATGTGGTAAGCTCGGCACTTTTGCCGAAGTTGTTTTCGGGTTGCTTTGGTGAGAGTGACATATAGTTGTTGAGCATGAACATCTGAATGTCAAACGGAGGATTGTTTGTCAGCACACCGACAGGGTTGTCATAGACCTTGAGTCCGTCATTTGTCGATTCAACTGTAAGCGATTCGTTTCTGTCGGAAATAATCCAATGCAATTGAGCACAGGGGAGCTTGTCGCTGAACTGCGTATTTGTTATGTTAAGGTTTTCAAGCTTTTTTCTTGCCTGCAAAACGCTGTCGCAATGTGAAAGTATATACGGAATGAACTCAAATTGTGCAATATTTTCCTTGCCGTTTTTCGGTTCAAAATATACGGCATTGCCCACAAAATTTAGCCCTGCCATACACAAGCCCTTTTCATTCATTGCATCGTAATAGAGCGGATAACCATCTGCAATGTGAGCCATGCCAATCATCGCAAAGTGGCTGTTGCATTCGTCTGTATGGCGGAACTTAAACGGAAAATTTCGTGGAGTAATTGTAATTTCGTCACCGTATGAAAATTCATAATCAAGCGTTCTGCCAAAGTAAAAGTCTTTTGTTTTATATGTTGCCGCTGTACACATATCATCAGCCTCCGATTCTTTTAATAATAAATATTCTTCCGCTTGGTATAGAGTATCATACTACTTAAACAAAATGATTGCAAGGTGATTTTTGGAAAATTACAAAAATTGTCGAAATCACTTGAAAAATTAACCTGCTCGGTATATACTATATATGTCAATATGAATGGGAATGAGGTTCTCCCACGGCTTTTGTCGAAACCGCTTTTGCTGATGACTTCTGTTTTTTGAACAGGGGCATTGGCTTTTTTTATGCGATGTTCTTTGTGCGGAAATTTTGAGGAGGAAATTTATGAAGAACAAATTTGTTGATTTTAAGGTGCTTGCAACATCTCTGTGCTGTTCCGTTGTGATGGGACTCATATCGTTTGCATTTCTGAAATGTCTTGATTATGCGGCAGATTTCAGGAGCTTCTTTCCGTTGTGCTATATGTTTTTGCCCGTAGCAGGTATTGTGACCGCTTTTGTATATAAGCGTATCGGCGGAAAGTCGTCAATGGGTAACAACATTATTATTGAGAGTGCAAATGACGGTGAAAAAGTGCCAAAGCGACTTGCATCGCTGACATTTATATTTACCTGCGTAACCCATCTTTTCGGCGGTTCTGTCGGCAGAGAGGGAACTGCCGTTCAGATTGGCGGTTCGCTGACAAGTAATGTTGCCGATTATCTCGGCTTTAAAAATAATGACCGAAGTACAATCGTTCTCAGCGGAATCAGCTCTGCATTCGGTTCGGTTTTCGGCACACCGTTTGCAGGTGCATTTTTCGGAATGGAAGTCTGCTGTGTCGGAAGATTGTCGGCAGGTGCGGTAATTCCGTGCTTTGCGTGTTCATACCTTGCAAATTTTGTTACACAGCTTCTCGGCTTTAAACATGAAAGATATGCAATCTCGTCAATCCCCGATTTTGACGCAAGATTTCTTTTTGTGTTTTTAATTGCGGCAGTTTGCCTCGGCTTAATCGGCAAGCTGTTTGCACTCGGAATAAAGTATGTAAAACTTGCATACTCAAAAATTTTCAAGAACTACCTTCTTGCAGCAGCAGTAGGTGCGGCAATCGTCAGCCTTTTAATTTTCGCTTTGGGACTTAACAATTTTGAGGGCTTAAGCACATGGATGCAGAACACCGCCTTTAAGGGCGATGCAAAATGGTACGATATGCCGGCAAAATATCTTCTGACCGTACTCACCCTTGGTGCAGGATTTCAGGGAGGAGAGGTTACTCCTATGTTTGATATGGGTGCGTCATTCGGCAGTTGGTTCGGATGCGTCTGCGGATTTGATCCCACATTTTTTGCGGCAATCGGATTTGTATGTGTTTTTGCCGCAGCAATCAACACACCTATTACAGCAATCGTTCTCGGTATCGAAGTTTTCGGTGCGTCTGCCGCCCCGTATTTTGTGCTTGCAGTCCTCATCAGTTTTATCGCATCCGGCAATACAACAATTTATCCGTCGCAAAAATTCCCGGTTGATAAAAGCCTTTTTCATTTTCAAAAGAAGTAATGCAATAGGCTTGAACAAAGTGTAAGTCGGTGTATTTAGGCGTTGACTTTGCGAAAATTGTTATTTATACTTTTCTCATAATCAATAGTTAGTTGTGGGCGAGATTATATGAAAAAATTCAGAGCGGTTTGTTTGGCTTTTGTGATGATGTTATCCGTTGCGGTAATGCTTTGCGGTTGCGGTGATACGAAAATTACAGACAAGGTTAATTTTTCCGATGTTGATGAAATAACCGTCGTAATGTCGGACGAGTCAACCGCCGTGCTTGGCGAGGTTGATTTCAAGACGGTCAAGAATATTCTGCAATCAGCCGAAACAGGCGGTACAAGCGGTGAGTTTGACGGCGGAATCCTTATTGAAACACGCAAAGACGGAATTGTTACCCACAATATCCGTGTCGGCGGTGCTGACAAAATCTGTGTTGACAAGGACAATTCAACCGTGTATAAAATTTCCGATGATGATTACAAGACCTTGGAAAAGGTTATGGACAATTACAAGCTGTAACGCTTGAACAGAATCACGATAAATAAAAATATAAGCGAGATGAATTCAATCGAAAAATTCATCTCGCTTTTTGCTTGAAGATTAAATTGTTTGCTGAATAAAATCAGAAATCATCGCCGAAATCCGTGTCAAATTCATCATCCAAATCAGACGAAAACAAGTCGTCATTATCTTCGTCATCATTCATAATATCTTCAATCACGGTGAACTCAAGACCTTTTTCAAGCGGATCAAGCATTCCGTCATGGTTTAAATCAAACAATCTTTCAAAATCGAAAATGCCCATAAAATTTCCTCCTTAACATATGGGATATCCTATATGTTAATCATATCAAATGAACTGTACGATAAAACGGACTTTCCTTTGCTTTCAGACAAATTTATTGAGTTCTGCGTTGTATTTGTAGTCAATTGCAGAAAGCTTGCTTTCAATTTCTTCTTTACTGCAACCGAGATCGTCACACATTTTATCAAGGCTGGGGTAGAAATCACGCAGCTTTGTATTAACAAAGCTTAAAAGAATCATCGGATCATTCGGAATTGTATTTTCAGCCATAAAAATCGCCCTTTCAAAATTATTTACTGTATTTACTAATCTTACAATTAGTAGTATAATATACAGGTACAAATTTGTAAACGGTATTTTGTGTGATGCCGTGTGTAACAGATAAATTTTTTTCAAAGGAACTTGGAAATGGATAAGAAATTTGATGTTGTAATCGTTGGCACAGGTGCGGCAGGACTTTATGCGGCACTTAATTTTCCCGAAAGCGTGAATATTCTTCTTGTTTCAAAGCGTGAACTTCAGCTTTCAAACAGCTCTCTTGCGCAGGGCGGTGTTGCGTGTGTGCTTGATACGGTTCACGACAGCTACAAGCTGCATATTACGGATACATTGATTGCGGGAAAGTATAAAAATACTCTTTCCGCTGTTGAAAAGCTTGTTACCGAAGGTCCTTCGGATGTTCTTAAAATAAAAGACCTCGGTGTTGATTTTGACCTTAACGAGGACGGCACAATGTGCAAAACTCTTGAGGCAGGTCACAGCAGAAACAGAATTGTTCATCATAAGGATTCAACAGGCAAGGCAATTGTTGACGGACTTATCGCAAAGGTTACTCAGCTAAAAAATGTTACCGTGTGTGACAACGCTCTTGTTTATTCAATTGACAAGGTCCTGAACGGTTTTTATATAAGCATTTTGAGAAACGGTGAAAAGCTTCACTACGGCTGTAACTACTGTCTGCTTGCAACAGGCGGTATCGGCAGGGTTTATAAGTATACAACCAACTCCGCAATCGCAACTGGTGACGGCATTGCGTTTGCATATATGCTTGGTGCAAGAATTAAAAATCTTTCGAGAATACAGTTTCACCCGACAGCATTTGCGGCTGATCATGGCAGAGAGCGTTTTCTTATAAGTGAGGCTGTTCGTGGTGAGGGTGCGGTTCTGCTCAACTGTAACGGCGAGAGATTTGCCTCAAATTATGACAGCAGAGGAGAGCTTGCTCCGAGAGATGTTGTTTCAAATGCGGTTATGCTTGAATCAATTAAGACAAACAGCGAGAATTTCTATCTTGACATAACCCACAAGCCGGCTGATTTTGTAAGAAATCGTTTTCCGATGATTTATGAAAGATGCCTTGAAGAGGGCGTTGACATTACAAAGGACAGAATTCCTGTATTTCCGTGCCAGCATTACCTTATGGGCGGTATTGATGTTGACCTTCATTCACGCACAACCGTTGAGGGCTTGTATGCCGCAGGAGAGTGCTCGCACACAGGTGTTCACGGTGCAAACCGTCTTGCAAGTAACTCGCTCCTTGAGGCGCTTGTTTATTCAAGAACAGCCGCTCTTGATATTACGGATAAAATCAACAAATTCGGCAGAAGAACTCTTGGTGAAGAACCTGTTTACCGCCCTGTTGAGGGCAAGACCATGCCGCATGGCTGTCGTTCAAAAATCAGAGAGATTTTGCAGGACGCATATTTTGTTCTTCCAAAGCCTGAAAAATATGAAGAAAGCAGTAAGCAGATTCACGAGATTATGAGTGAACTGTTTGCAGAAAAGTACGAAATCAATTCCGACCTTGTTGAGGCAAGAAGTGCGGCAATTGTTGCAAGTATCATTTTTGATGAAATTATGGAGGGTACCGACTGATGACACTTAACAGCATTTACGTAGACAATCTTATCAAAACCGCATTGCTTGAGGATATCAACTATCTTGACACAACAACCGATTACCTTATTGATGAAAATCAGGAAAACACGGCAATTTTCCTTGCAAAAAGTTCAGGTGTTCTTTGCGGTATCGAGGTTGCTCTCCGTGTGTTTGAAATTCTTCAGCCAAACGGTTTTGAGGCAAAGGTTTATAAGCATGACGGCGACAAGCTTGTAAAGGGCGAAATCATCGCTGAAATTCACGGTAAGACAAGAACAATTTTAAAGGGGGAAAGAACGGCTCTCAACCTTATTCAGCATATGAGCGGCATTGCAACCGCAACAAACAAGGCTGTTGAAATTGTCAGCGGCACAAAGGCTTCTATTGCCGACACAAGAAAGACACTCCCGGGTATGCGTCCGCTCCAGAAGTATGCCGTTACGGTTGGCGGCGGAAGAAATCACCGTTACAATCTTTCAGATGCCGCAATGCTCAAGGATAACCACATTGACGCAGGCGGCGGAATTGCAAACGCTGTTTCAAAGCTTAAATCAAAACTCGGTCATATGACCAAGGTTGAGCTTGAAGTAAGAAACCTTGACGAACTCAATCAGGCTCTTGAGGCAGGCGTTGATGTTATTATGCTCGACAATATGAGCCCCGAGCTTATGAAACAGGCTGTTGACATCACGGCAGGCAAGGCACTTCTTGAGGCAAGCGGCGGCATCACGGACGAAACTCTTCGTGAAATTGCCGAAACCGGTGTCGATATCATTTCAATGGGTGCGCTCACTCATTCGGTTAAGGCTTTTGATATTTCACTTAAAATAAAATAAGCCTGAATTTAAAAAAATTTAAATTTAAAACCAAAAAAACAGCGGTGATTATTCTTCATCGCTGTTTTGTGTTGTTTGGGTCGAAATTAAATTGTTGTGCTTGTAAAATGCAGGGAGCATTGCATAATAACGATAATTTTATAATCGGAAGTTGTGATAACAATTAGCAAGATTTTTGTATATTTCTGTCGGTATCGCAAGATTTCCTTTTCCGACTCCAAGCGAAATATCGGGTTTTGTTGCTCCGTGAAAGTCACTTCCGCCGCTTTTCAAAAGACCGTATTCATCACAGATTTTCTCGGCAAGCTCTGTTTCGGTTTTGTTAAAAAGCGAATAGTACGCCTCCGTTGCGTTAAGACCGCAAGCCTTTGCTTTTGGCAGAAATTCTCTCAACTCATCTTCGTTCATATTGAGAAACGGGTGTGCAAGAACGGATATTGAACCGAAACCTTTCAGCTTTTCAATTATATACAGAGATGACGGCCTTTTCGGCGGAACATAGTAGCCGAACTTCGACATAAGCAAGGTTTGAAATGCCTCTTTGACAGAAGAAACATAGCCCTTCTGCATAAGAGCGGCGGCGATGTTTGCACGGTTTACAAAGCCGTCAACCGTGCTGTTTTTGATTTCGTCATAGTCGAGAATATAGCCGTCTTTCGCAAGATTTTTAACGAGCAGTTTGTTGCTTTCTTCCTTTAATTTTTGCGACTCAGCCATAATTTCGGTTATGTCTGAATAGTTTTCTTTCTTGATAAACAGACCGACAATGTGCAGCTGTTTTGAATTGTATTCGGTTGAAAATTCAATCCCCGAAACGGTGGTTACGCCGTACTTTTTACCTGCCGAAACAAATTCGTCAAGTCCGGCAACCGTGTTGTGGTCGCAGAGTGCAACAGCGTCAAGCCCGATTTCTTTGGCTTTTAAAACGATTTCCGTGGGTGAAAATGTGCCGTCCGAAAATGTTGAATGTGTATGCAAATCGCAGAACATAAAATTCCTCCGATACAAAATGGAGTGGGATAATTTTACCCACTCCATTTTAGCATATACGGTTTGCAAATTCAACGCAGATGAATATTTCACACAAGCTTTTTCAGTTTCATTGCAAGGTTGGCAATGTGATTTACTCCGTTTCTGAAAACATAGTCAAACTCGCCGGCATAGGTTTTGACTTTGCCGTTAAATCCCTGTTTAAAGCGATATACACCGTAGTTTTTATGCGTTTCGTCATACCAATAGGGAATACCGCAAAAATCGTATGTACGGCAACCGCTCTCAATTGCGTACTTAATCATCGTCCATTGCATAAGATAATTCGGCATATATTTTCTGTATTCGTTTGATGAACAGCCGTAAACATAGCTTGCAACATTTGCATAATTTACAAGCAATGCACCCGACAAAACTTTTCCGTCAAGTTTTGTGATACAGAGCTTTGCGTTGCCGTGAAATGCCTGTAAAAAATTTCTGAAATATTCTTCCGAACGAATTTCAAAGCCGTCACGCCTGCCTGTTTCTTTCATAAGCTCCATAAAATCGTCAAGCTCATCTTCACCGCAGAATTTACACTCAACGCCTTTCCTCATTGCAAGGCGGATGTTGTACCGCCATTTTGATTTAAAATTTGCAAAAACTTCATCACAAGATTTATCTTTTATGTCAAGCACATAATTTTCTCTGCATTGGGTGTTGTCATATCCTTGCTTTTCACCGTGATAAACAAAGCCGAGATCAACAAGATTTTTAATCGAGATAAAGTCGGTTTCGTCAATCAGGGGATCGGTTTTAAGTGTGTATGCGTGATATTTTTCTGCAATCAGCTTTATCTGCTCAAATATTTTTCTGACGGTTTTACTGTCGTGAGTGTCGCATACAAAGCCCCTCGGTGCATAAAGCATTGCCGTGTTGAGAATCGGTATTTTCTTTACAAGCACGAGTGTACAGCCGTTGATTTTTCCGTATTCGTCACGAACTGCAACATACTCGGGAATCCAACCCTTTTTAACCTTTGCCCAGTCTGCCGATTGCATAAAGTTTCCGTATTTACTGTTTTTACAAAATTCCTCATACTCTTTAATATCCATAAAAAAACAAGCCTTTCGTAAGTGTATCTATACTATACAAAAGGCTTGTTTCTGAATTTGTTCAAAAATGTATCATAGTTGTTTCATAACACATAATAATCAAATTGTTCGTTGTTTATTTTGCTGTATTCCAAAAACGGCTGTGGGCAGATGTTGATGCTGAAAGATTCGGGACTTACATTAACCGTTATTGAATCGGAACTGACACCCCAGTATTTTATGAGTGCATCGGACAACTCCTGTTCATAACTGTCGCTGTACGGAATAACCAAATACTGCGGAATTTCATTCTCGGTACCGCTGTCCGACAGGTAGGTTGTATCAATGTTAAGCTCATAAATCGTAAAGGTTTCCGTGTCAAACAGCATTGTTATGTTTAGTCCGTATCGTTCGCCCTCTTTGGCATAGTTGCATGTTACAAACATAAAATCGGACGAAACGATTACATTACCGTCAAGTGTTCCACGCATTGTAAGTTTGTAACCGCTGCAGCTGTCAAATGTAAAAAACTGCGGAATGTAGCCTGCAATATTGGAAAATAAATTTGTGTCTTTAAGCGAATTTGCAAGATTGTTTATCGCTTTTTTGGCATAGCTGATTACAGTTTCTGCTTTCGGAGCATTGTTTTGAAGAACCCAAACGGTATCTTCGTTTGAAACGAGTTTCAAAAATTCTCCGCCGCTCGAAGTAGTTATGTCAGCGGTAAGTTTAAATGTTTCCGCCGTGTTTCCGACAGAATCCCGATTGTCCGTTACCGAATAATAAAAGCGTGGGAGAAACACAACGGTTGCGACTACGGTCAAGGTGAGCAAAGTGCAGATGATATATTTTGCGGATTTTTTAAGGTTAAATTTCTTCATCTTCAAAGCCCTCACTTTCCGTAGAATTATCGGCAAGACTTACCGTAAAGCTGATGTCCGTACCCTTGCCGACTTCACTGACAATTTCAAGAGTTGAGCCGTGAAGCTTTGCAATTTCATTGCAGATTGAAAGCCCGAGTCCGGCTCCGCCCATACTCCTTGAACGGGATTTGTCAACCATATAAAACGGTTCGGTAATTTTGGCAAGGTCATCTTCCGCAATTCCGCAACCGCTGTCGGTAACGCAAAAACGGTATCTGTCGCTGTCAACATATCCCGTGAGTGTAACAGGCTTTCCGCTCTCACTCGCTTTGCAGGCATTGTCAATCAGGTTGTACAAGAGCGTTTTCAAGAGTGACGGCTCTGCGTTGACTTCTGCTTTTTCAACATTTAATTTGAGCTTTACGCCGTATTTTTTCAAAATAAAGAGAACAGACTTTTTAATGTCATCGGCAATTATGTCCGTTCTGATGTTTACGGCTTTGATTTCATCATTTTTCAAAACTATAAGGTTTAGCAGATTGAGCGAAAGTGCTTCAAGCCGACTGCCCTCTTTGTAAATAAGGTCGGCACATTCTCTGCGTTGTTCAGGCTCCATTTCATATGAACGGAGCATATCCGCATAACCTATGACAGATGTCAGCGGAGTTTTTAACTCGTGGGTAAAATCCGCAATAAAGTTGTCACGATTCTGTGTTGCAAGCTTTAGCTGTTCAATGTAGTCTTCAACATAATCTGCCATGGTGTTAAAGCTCTGCGAAAGCTCGGTTATTTCGGTTGAAGATGTAATGCCGTGGCTTTCCTTTACTCTCATATTAAAGTTGCCCTCGGCAACTTCCTTTGACGCATCCTTTAACTTAACAAGCGGTCTTGTCAAAAGCTTTGAGAAGATTACAAGCAGAATTGATGCAAACAACGCAACGCCTATGAGAATGAACTGATAAATTGTGCAGTACATATCACGGTCGCTGTACACGCTTGTTATATTGTCAACAGTTTCAATATAACAGCTTTTGGTTACAAGCTGAATTTTGCTTATTGTCTGAATATAGTATTTTTTGTTTTCAGTAACTACTCTGCTTTTTCTGGAATTTACCGACATACCGTGGGCAAATTCATTTTCTGCCGAAAAGCTTAGCTCGTTTATTGAACCGATTTTGATTTTAGAATCCGAATTGCCTGCAATTTGTTTTGCAAATCCGATTGCCGAAACGCGCAGATATTCCAAGTTTCCGTAGGTGGGTTGGTTGTTGTCTGCATATACCGAAAGTGCCGTTGTGATGTAATTGTTGTTCTTTTTGGCTGAGTCAATGCGGTTATTCAGCGTGTTTGTAAAAACGGTGTTGATGAGGAGAAAACCTCCCACACCGAAGGAAGTAATTATAATAAGAAAGGTAATAAAAAATATTTTCCACGAAAATTTCATTAGGGCTTTCCCTCCGCTTATTCAACAAGACGGTAACCGACTTTATACACAGACTGAATGTTGTCTTTTAAATCAAGCTTTTTTCTTAACCGCTGAATATGCAGATCCACGGTTCTTGTATCACCCATATACGGTTCATTCCATACCCTTTCGTAAATCATTTCACGGTAAAGGGCAATGTTTTTGTTGCGTACAAAAAGCAGAAGTATTTCATATTCCTTTAATGTAAGGTCAATTTGTACTCCGTTTTTTGTGACTATTCTTGAATTTGTGTCAATTACTATGTCTTTAAAGCTGAGTTTTGTTTTTGCCTTGTTGTATCTTCGCAGTATCGCATCAACTCTTGCCTGAAGTTCCGAAATGTTAAACGGTTTTGTTATGTAATCGTCAGCCCCCAGGTTAAGCCCGTAAACCCTGTCCGATATATCTGATTTTGCAGTAATGAAAATTACGGGTGTGTCAAAGCCTTTGATGTAGTCCATAAGTTCAAAACCGCTGATTTTCGGCAACATAACATCAAGCAGAATAAGGTCAAAGTGCTTTTTCTCCAGAACATCGGCACAGCTTTCGCCGTCAAACACACAATCGGTTTTGTGCCCGTGCCGAGAAAGAGCCATTTCGATAAGATTTGAAATATTCTTTTCGTCCTCAACAATCAATATGTCAGCCAACAACCCCACCTCCAAGACACAGTTTATATTGCCATTGTATCATAGATGTATCATTTTTTTCAAATTATTCTTTTTTTGCAGAGCTGTATCCCAAAATCGGCTAATGCAGAATATTGTCAAATTATGTGCAGTTGTTAATTATTTCACGAACCGTACTTGAAAACAAAGTCGAATAATGGTATTATTTTATGCAAACAAAACATTTTGAAAGGAAGATTACAATGGGTAATTCTAAATCGGTAAAAAAAGGTGTTGCAGTTGTAACGGCAGTAATTGTTGCTGTTGTTATGGTTTGCGTTTCGGTAGTTTGCAATTTGCTTTCAACAAAAACAGAAAGCTCAAATCAGACATATCTTGATGACGCAAAGGCTCAGCTTACAGAATACAGCGATAACTATAACTACACTAAATTTGAGTTTATGAACTCACTTTTTGAAAAGGCAAATGTAATTGCAAGTGTTGTTACGGAAAATACTTCGGCTGACACAAATGCCTCACTTGTAAAGAACCTCGGCATCAATTCATTTGTTATGACAGACGCTGACGGCGAGATTATCGCATCGTCAGACGATAAAAAGGTCGGCACAAATTTCCTTGATGACGAAACAACAAAGCAGTTCAAGGCTAACCTCAAGGGTATGAAGGTCAAGAGCATTTCAGAGCCGACAGCCGTTGAGGGCGAGGATGGTGTGTATAACCTCATGGCTTGCGTTGCAAGAACAGAGGGTGGCATCGTTATTATTGATACAAATACAAGCGACTATTCGGCTGTTATCGGTGCTGATATTGCAAAAAGCTGCAAGGGTGATACAATCATCGTTAAGAACGGCGAAGTTGTAAGCACAAATATGAACCTTGGCGATAACGGTCTTAAAAGCGCAGGTATTACAGACGAAATGATTCGTTCGGAAAATTTCAATGTTACAATCGACGGCACAAAATATTCACTCAGCAGTATGCCGTCAGGTGAATATACAATCATCAGCGGACAGGCTGCGACAGAAAGCGGTTTCAATATGATTTACGGTGACATAATTCCGTGTGCCGCAGGTTTTGTAATGATTATCATTTCCGGAATTATACTCAGCCTTGGCACAACAAAGAAAAAGGAAAACGAGTAATTGTTAATTACAGCATACAAACAAGAAGTGGACATTTCACGAAATTTGTATGTAAAATGACGAAAAGGTCATAAATTCAAGAAATATCTCCGAAAACATTGTGCTTTAGCACAAAGAATATTGTGCCGAAAAATATTGCATAACCATATTTTGATGATATAATAATGGCATAAACAAAAAAGACGCAAAGCAAAGGAGCTTCTGAAAAGGAGGCTCCTTTGCTGTTTATCTTTTTTGGTATCTTAAAAAGGGGAAATTATTATGACACCTGAGAAAATTGTTGAAAACCATAAGAAATATGTCCTCCAGTCATGGAGCAAGCAGGGTAATCTCAATCCGATTCCCGTTGCAAAGGCAGACGGAATTTACTTTTACGATTTTGACGGTAACAGATATACAGATATGTCATCACAGCTTGTAAACCTCAATCTCGGTTACGGAAATAAAGCAATCGGTGATGCAATCATCGGTGTGAAAGCCGATATGGCTGACCATATTTCTTCAAGAAAGCTTGAATCGGCATTTGAACGAACAATTTATTTATACAAAAGCACTGGGGCGGTTTTAAGGTGGACAACATGATGTTCTATGTCCTCAATGACTTTTCCGATGACGAAATTGAAAGCATAGCCGAAAAAATTCAGTCGTAAAAGGAGAGGTATATAAGCGTCAACAAGCTGTATGTGGCAGTGAGCAAAACAAATAACAAGCTGAAATCACTCCCGAAAACATACCAGATTGTTTTAAGAATGTTAAGGCTTGCCGTCCGTGCAGATATGACGCCTATGTTCTATGACCGACTTGAAGTTAAAAAGCTGATTCTTGCGGTTGACGATATTTCGTTGCTTGAAAGTATATATAACGAAAATCTCAAAAAGCTTGAAGTGTATGACCGTGACAACGGCACGGATTATATGAGCTTTTTAAGACTTTACCTAAAGTATGACGGAAGTGTTCAGAGGGTTGCTCAGGAAACCTTTGTTCACCGCAACACCATAAATTATCAGCTTGCAAAAATCAAAAAGATTCTCGGCAATAACCTCAAAACCTTTGAAGAACGATTCAAAATTTTATTAGCCTTTGAAGTTCGTGATGTGCTTTGACCGCCTCCGTCCCCGTCACGATGTTAATACTGAAAATCCCCCCGACAGCCTAACGGAAACCGCTGTCGGGGGATTTTTTATGTGTTTATTGTAGTTGTATTTATTTTAGTAACTGATACTAATTGATATCAATTAGTATCAGTTACTATCAGTCAAAGTTAGCATAAGTAAAAAAGAACCGATACAAAAAGTATCGATTCTTTTTTGGTGCGGGTGACAGGACTTGAACCTGCACATCGGTTGACACTAGAACCTAAATCTAGCGCGTCTGCCAATTCCGCCACACCCGCATTTTTAATTTCTGCAAGACCTACCGTTAGATAATACTATAAATATCAGCAAAAGTCAAGTATAAGCAAGCAGTATATTATTACTGCTTGCAGAACACGATTCCGTCTTTTTTGCTGATTGACTTGATTTTTGCCAAAGATTCAACTCTTATGCCCATATCACGAACGAGGTTGCCGCCGCCCTGATAAGCTTTTTCGATAACAATTCCCGCACCTGCTGTTTTTGCGCCTGCTTTTTCAATAAGCATAAGAAGTGCCGTTAAGGCGCTGCCCTTTGCAAGAAAATCGTCAATGATAAGCACATTGTCTTCTTTGCTCAAAAATTCCTTAGAAACAACTATGTCATAGTCCTTTTTATGAGTGTATGAGTGGACGGTTGCGTTGTATGTATCTGAGTAAATGTTTATCGTCTTTGTCTTTTTTGCAAAAACAACCGGAACACCAAAATACTGAGCCGCAAGACAGGCAATGCCAATTCCCGACGCTTCGATTGTCAGAATTTTTGTTATGTTTTCGTCCTTGAAAAGTCTGTAAAATTCCTTGCCAAGCTCACACACAAAATTGACATCAATCTGATGATTGAGAAAGCTGTCAACCTTTAACACATTGTCGGCACCAATATGTCCGTCTTTAAGAATTCTGTCTTCTAAAAGTTTCATATCAATCTCTTTTCTGAAAAATAAAATAGTAACAAACAATACGATAGATTATACTACAAATATTTGCACATTTCAATTGATTTTTGTGATATTCCATGCCTTATTTTTCTTATTTTCGGAAAATATTAAATTCAGACACAAAAAAGGCAGTCGTGATAAAGCGACTGCCCCTGCGGTTTATACTTCAATATTTTTTATTGAATCAAATTCGTCCGTGATTTCTTTTGACGGCTTTTTTGAAAGAAGAGAAACAACAACATTCACAATAAGCGCAAGTCCGAAGCCTACAACAAGTGAATAAAGATTTGTTGCCGCATAAAGCGTCTGACCGTTTACAAGCGGAATATAGTCCCATATGATAACTGTCAGAGCACCTGTTGCCATGCCGCTGATTGCACCCGAAAGTGTTGAGCGTTTCCAGAAAAGTGCCAACAGAACAACAGGTCCGAATGCCGAACCGAATCCTGCCCATGCATCCGAAACAAGTCCCATAATGCTTGATTTAGGATTAAGTGCAATGAAGAATGCGATTACAGCAACAACTGCAACTGCGATTTTTCCGACCAAAAGCGAACTCTTTTCGCTTGCATTCTTTTTAACAGCACCTTTGTAAAGATCCTCCGAAACAGCCGATGCAGTGACAAGAAGCTGACTGTCTGCTGTTGACATAATTGCGGCAAGGATTCCGCAAAGGAAAATACCGCCGATAAAGATAAGCACGCCGTTGCCTGAGAAAAGCTGCTGGATTGTTCTGATGAATACAGATTCGCTTGTTGCATCGTCAAGCTGTGCTGTAAGGTAGCCTCTTGCGATAAGACCGATAAGGCATGACGCAGTAAGTGAAATAATTACCCAAACAACAGCAATTTTTCTTGACTTCTTGATTTCTTCATTGCTCTTTACAGCCATGAATCTGACGAGAATATGCGGCATACCGAAGTAACCGAGTCCCCACGCAAGGTTTGAAATAATCGAAACAGCCGAAACAGGCGTTCCGTCACCGTTTACAAAGAAGTTAAGGAACTGAGCAGGCTGTTCAACACCTTTTGCGGCAAGTGCAGAACTGAAGCTTGTGTCAAATGTGAGAATTGCATATGCAAGCACCGGAACGGTAAGGATTGCAACAATCATCATAAGTCCCTGAATGAGGTCGGTTGTACAAACTGCCTTGAAACCGCCCATGAATGTATATACAAGAATTACTACTGCGGCAACGATAAGACCGATAACATAAACCCGATTGTAGTTTTCGTCACCGCTTGCGCTGTCCGAGAAGAGCGTTGCAAAAAGCTTTGCACCCGAACTGAATGCCGACGCTGTGTAAACCGTGAAGAAAACTGCGATGATTGACGCCGAAACAATCTTGATTATGTTTTTATGGTCACGGTAGCGATTTTTGAAAAAGCTCGGAATAGTGAGCGAGTTGCCTGCCACAATTGTGTATTTACGAAGTCTTGCCGAAACAATGTACCAGTTGAGAATTGTGCCGATAAGAAGTCCTATGGCAATCCATGCCTCGCCTGTGCCGGCAAGGTATACGGCGCCCGGAAGTCCCATCAAAAGCCAACCGCTCATATCAGATGCCTGTGCCGACATTGCGGCTGTCCAACTGCCGAGGTTTCTGCCTCCGAGAAAGTAGTCCTCATTGTTCTTGTTGCCCTTTGAGCAAACAAAGCCTATTACGATCATAATAATCATATAAGCTATAAACGCACAAAGAACTATTATGTTGTTTGTTGTCATTATGCCCCTCCTGAAATTTAATTTATAAATCAAATACCTTTTAATTTTACCAAAAATGAATAAATAAATCAAGTGAATTGCAGTATTTAGGGCTTTTATGCAGATAATTTGTGCATTTGCAAAAATTCAGGAGTAACATTTTGCACATAATTACGAATAAAATAACTTTTATATGCATTTAAAGGGGGATTTTGTGTTGATTTGAAGAATCAAAAGTATTATAATTACATTGATTGCAAATTGACTGTAAAAGGTATGTGGAGAGATGGAAATGAATATGGTAAAAAGAACTTGGGCTGAAATTTCACTTAATGCAATTGAGCATAACTATAATGTAATAAGAAATAAGGTTGCAGACGATACAAAGGTCTGTTGTGTTATAAAGGCTGACGGCTACGGCCACGGTGCAGTTGAGCTTTCACAGATTTATGAAAAACTCGGAGCGGATTTTTTTGCTGTTTCAAATATTGACGAGGGTATAGAAATCAGAAAAAGCGGTTCAAAACTCCCTATTGTGATTCTTGGCTACACTCCCGTTTCAGAGGCTGAAAATCTTGCTGAATATGATATTTCTCAGGCTGTTTTTTCACTTGAGTATGCAAAGGAGCTTTCCGAAAAATGTGTTGAAGAGGATTGTATCTGCAAAATGCACATCAAGGTTGACTCGGGAATGTCAAGAATCGGCTTTATGTGTCAGGAATTTCCACGGGATGAATATTCTATTGAAGAAATTTGCGAGGCTTGTTGCCTTCCGAATCTTGAGGTTGAGGGGCTTTTTACTCATTTTTGTGTGTCTGATGAAGATGCCGAGGGCAGAGAGTTCACAAACAAGCAGTATGAAAACTTTATTCATGTGCGTGACAGCCTTAAAAAGCGAGGCGTTGATATCAGCGTTGTTCATTGCTCAAACAGCGGCGCAATTGAAGATTACCCCGAAACCTGTTGCGATATGGTAAGAGCAGGCATTATCCTCTACGGACTTGCTCCGTCATCAAAGCTTGCCGACAGACTTGACCTTGTCCCTGCAATGACTCTTAAAACAGTGGTTGCTTTTGTAAAAGAGGTTCAAAAGGGTGCAACAATTTCCTACGGCAGAACTTTTACAGCCGACAGAAAGATGAAAATTGCAACCGTTCCTATCGGATACGCTGACGGATTCATCAGACAGAATGCAAAAGACGGCTATATGATGGTAAACGGAAAAAAAGCGAAAATTGTGGGCAGAATATGTATGGATCAGACAATGCTTGATGTTACCGATATTGAAGATGTCAAGACAGGTGACGAGGTTGTCGTATTCGGTACAGGTGAAAACGGTGAGCCTACTGCAGATTCACTTGCCGAAAATACAGGAACTATAAACTACGAAACCGTCTGCCTTGTCGGAAAGCGTGTTCCGAGAATTTACATTAAAGACGGAAAAATTGAGAATGTGATGTATAAATTATGAGATTACTTGCTGTTGACGGAAACAGTATTGTAAACCGTGCGTTTTACGGAATAAGACCGCTTACTACAAAGGACGGTCAGTTTACAAACGCAATTTACGGATTTCTTACAATGCTGTACAAAATTAAAAATGAAGAAAATCCCGATGCCGTGGCGATTGCCTTTGACCTGAAAACACCGACCTTCAGGCACAAGGCCTATGCAGGCTACAAGGCAACACGAAAAGGTATGCCGGAGGAGCTTGCATCACAAATGGAACCGCTGAAAAAGCTTCTTACCCTTTTAGGCTACAGGCTTGTTACCTGTGAAGGCTTTGAGGCTGACGATATTCTTGGTACGCTCGCCAAGGCTTGTGAAGAAAACGGAAACGAGTGCGTTATTGCAACAGGTGATCGTGACAGCCTTCAGCTTGTGTCGGACAAAACAAGCGTTCATCTTTGCTCAAACAAACAGGATATACTCTATACCCCCGAAAAGATTCTTGAAACTTACGGTGTAACTCCAAAGGAGCTTATAGAAATCAAGGCGATTCAGGGCGATACTTCGGATAATATTCCCGGAGTTGCGGGAATAGGACCAAAGGGTGCCGGCGACCTCATTCAGAGATATCACACGGTTGAGTATATCTATGACCATCTTGATGAACTTGAAATCAAGGACGGTGTGCGTAAAAAGCTGACTGCGTCAAAGGAAAATGCAATTCTCAGCCGTATGCTCGGTGAAATAAACTGCAACGCTCCTGTTGACACAAATGTCGAAAATTATGTTGTAGATATGAAAGATGCCGATGAATGTGCCGGATTTATGGCAAAACTTGAACTGTTTTCTTTAATAGAAAAATACGGCATCAAGGTTGACAAAAATGCAAAGCCCGAAAAGGTTGAGAAAAATTCGCTTGAGGTTGTGTCTGATTTTGACGAAAATGAACTTTTAAAAAATGTTAAGTCAGAGAAAAAGCTCTATCTCAACTTTGAAACAGAGAATAAAGAATTAAAATCCTTTGCCGTACTTTTTGACGGAAAGGTGTATATAAGCACGGACGAAGAACTTTTTGTTAAGTTTATTGCCGACAGTGAACTTGAAAAGTACACAAGAAACATCAAAACGCTCTACGCTTATGCCGATGAGAAAAATATTGATGTTGAAAATATTGTGTTTGATATTGAGCTTGCGGCATATCTGATTGAACCGTCGTCAAAGGATTATTCGGACAAAAATCTTTGTGCCTCTTACGAAATCGCTCTGCCCGTCTGCACTGATGAGCAGAATGAAAAATACGAGGCATTTGCATGTTACGCAGAATTGTGCGAAAAACTCGGAGATAAAATCAAGGCTCACGGTCAGGAAAAGTTGTTGAGTGAAATTGAAATTCCGCTTGCAAAGGTGCTTGCAAGAATGGAAAATATCGGTGTCTGTGTTGACCGACAGGGCATTGAAAGCTACGGCGAAATGCTTTCTGCACAGATTAAGGAGCTTGAAACCGCAATTTACGAAAGTGCGGGCTGTGAGTTTAACATCAATTCTCCAAAACAGCTTGGCGTAGTTTTATTTGAAAACCTCGGACTCCCTTGCAAAAAGAAAACGAAGAGCGGCTACAGCACAAATGCAGAGGTGCTTGAAAGCCTGAGGTATGAACATCCCGTTGTTGAAATGGTGCTGAGATACAGAACGCTCTCAAAGCTGAATTCAACCTACTGCGAGGGACTTTTAAAGGTCATTGCAGATGACGGCAGAATCCATTCAAATTTCAATCAGACCGAAACAAGAACAGGCAGAATCAGCTCAACAGAGCCGAATCTCCAGAATATCCCCGTAAGAACCGAGCTTGGCAGAGAGATGAGAAAGTTCTTCTGTGCAAGAGATGGCTGGGCGCTTGTTGACGCCGACTATTCGCAGATTGAACTCCGTGTGCTTGCCCATATTTCGGGTGACAAAAATATGATTAAAGCGTTCAAGGATAACGAAGATATCCACGCAATCACAGCGTCACAGGTGTTCAATATGCCGCTTGATATGGTAACTCCGATTATGAGAAGCCGTGCAAAGGCGGTTAACTTCGGTATTGTTTACGGAATCGGCGCATTTTCACTTGCAAAGGATATCGGTGTTTCAAATAAAGAGGCAAAGCACTACATTGAAAGCTATCTTGCCCATTACAGCGGTGTTGACAGCTATATGAAAAATGTTGTTGAAAAGGCGAACGCTGACGGCTATGTTGAAACGATGTTCGGCAGAAGAAGAAATCTTCCCGAACTCACCTCGAGCAAGCATATGATCCGTGCATTCGGTGAAAGAGTTGCAAGAAATATGCCTATTCAGGGCACAGCCGCAGACATTATCAAAATTGCAATGATTAAGGTTGACGAGCGAATGAAAGCCGAAAATCTCCGTGCAAGGCTTGTGCTGCAGGTCCACGACGAACTTATTGTCGAAGCTCCGCAGGATGAGAGCATGAGAGTTGCACTCATCGTTCAGGAAGAAATGGAAAACGCAGTTAAAATGAGCGTTCCGCTCACAGCCGATGCGGCAATCGGAAGGACTTGGTATGATGCAAAAGGATAACAGAACGATTGCCTTTGTATGCACGGGCAACACCTGTCGCAGTCCCATGGCAGAGGCAATTTTTAATGATATGGCAGAGAAAAACGGCGTTTGCGTCAGGGCGGAAAGCTTTGGCATTGCGACCTCAACGGGACTTCCCGTGTCGGAAAATTCCGTGATTGCCTGTAAGGAAATCGGAATTGACCTTTCGGGCAAAGTTTCAACAGCCGTAGCTGATGCCGGCATTGAAAAATACGAAAAATTTTACTGTATGTCGCAAAGTCACGCAAAAATGTTGATGCAGTTTTTTCTTGTACAGCCCGAAAAAATCGCCGTGCTCGGTATAAGCGATCCCTACGGCGGCGACATTGAGGTGTACAGACATTGCCGTGATGAAATTGTTAATTCTGTAAAGGAAATATTAAAAGCGTATGAAAATTGACAGAATGACCGAAAATCAGCTTGAGGCGGTTGCACAGCTTGAACAGAGGTGCTTTTCGCATCCGTGGTCGTTTAACAGCCTTGAAGAAGAACTGAACAACGAAACCTCGCTGTTTTTTACCGCAACGGAAGATAATGCTGTTGTCGGATATATAGGAATGAGTGTTGTTGTTGACGAGGGTTACATTTTCAATGTTGCCGTTGACGGTACACACAGAAATCGGGGAATAGGTTCGGCGCTTGTTGAAACTCTTGTGACCTATGCCAAGAAAAATAACCTTTGCTTTCTCACTCTTGAGGTTCGTGAAAGTAACGGGAATGCCCGTTCTCTCTATGAAAAATTCGGATTCATCAAGGTGGGAGAGAGGAAAAATTACTACTCATCTCCAACCGAAAACGCTGTTTTAATGACACGCTGTTTTTGACATATATATGTAATAAAACATTGTATTAACGATATTACGGAACTTCATCATAAATGTTTCGTAGTGAAAGGAAAATTATGAAGATACTCGCAATAGAATCGTCCTGTGACGAAACTGCGGCAGCGGTTGTTGAGGACGGCAGAAACATAATATCCTCGGTGGTTGCATCTCAGGTTGAGGAACACAAGCTTTACGGCGGTGTTGTTCCCGAAATCGCATCACGCCGTCACGCAGAGGCAATTGTTCCTGTTGTAAGACAGGCTCTTGAAGATGCAGACTGCAAGCTTTCCGACATTGACGCAATCGGCGTTACATATGCCCCCGGACTTATCGGAGCGTTGCTTGTGGGAGTGAATTTTGCAAAAGGACTCTCACTTGCAACAGGAATTCCGCTTGTTCCTGTTCACCATCTTCGTTCACACATTGCATCAAATTATATTTCAAACAAAGAATTAAAGCCGCCGTTTCTTTGCCTTGTTGTGTCAGGCGGTCACAGCCATATTGTTATGGTTGAGGACTACACAAAGATGAAAATTATCGGCAAAACCCGTGATGATGCCGCAGGCGAGGCTTTTGACAAAGCCGCAAGGACAATGGGAATGCCGTATCCGGGCGGAATTGAAATGGACAGAGTTGCGGAAAACGGCAATCCGTTTGCATTCAAGCTCCCTCGTCCCGCAGTTCACGATGCACCGTATGATTTCAGCTTTTCGGGACTTAAAACAGCCGTAATCAACCTCATTCACAATTCGGCACAAAAGGGTGTTGAACTTAACAAAGCTGATGTCTGTGCATCATTCCGCTATGCTGTTGTCGATTGCCTTGTTACAAACTTTATCAAGGCGGCTGAAGACTTGGGACAGAAAAAGCTTGTAATCGCAGGCGGTGTTTCGGCAAATTCACTTCTCAGAAGAACCCTTGCCGAAGAGTGTAAAAAGCGTGATTGGGAAATGTATATGCCCGAAAAATCTCTTTGCGGTGACAATGCAGCCATGGTCGGTTCACAGGGATATTACGAGTTCCTCAGCGGAAATATTGCAGGAACAGACCTCAATGCTTTTGCTACAATGAGCATTGAAAAAGGCTGATTTATTTGCAAATAATCACTAAAATACTTGCTATTTTATCAAGAATATACTAAAATAGTGTTAATAAACCGAAAGGACGATTTAAAATGAGCAATCCTATTGTTACTTTTGAAATGGAAAACGGAAAAACAATCAAAGCGGAGCTTTATCCCGAAATTGCTCCGAATACTGTAAATAATTTTCTCAGCCTTGTAAACAAGGGTTACTATGACGGACTCACATTTCACCGTGTAATCTACGGTTTCATGATTCAGGGCGGTTGTCCCGAAGGCACGGGCATGGGAGGTCCCGGATATTCAATCAAGGGCGAATTTGCCGTGAATGGCTTTGAAAACAATCTCAAGCATACAGAGGGTGTTCTCTCAATGGCTCGTTCAATGATGCCCGACTCAGCAGGCTCGCAGTTCTTCATTATGCACAAGAACGCTCCGCACCTTGACGGTCAGTATGCCGCATTCGGCAAGGTGATTGAGGGTATGGATGTTGTCAATGAAATCGCAGAGTGTGACACAGACTATTCCGACAAGCCTCTTGATCCTCAGATTATGGCAAAGGTTACAGCCGAAACCTTCGGTGTTGACTATCCCGAGCCTGAAAAATGCTGATTGTTAAGAAAGGAATTTTAAAATGAATGTTTTGCTTGCAGGCGGCGCCGGATATATCGGCTCGCACACTTGTGTTGAACTTATCAACGCAGGTCACGATGTTGTAATTGCAGATAATTTTTCAAACAGTTGTCCCGTAGCGGTTGAAAGAGTTGAAGAGCTGACAGGCAGAAAAATTCCGCTCTATGAGGCCGATGTATGTGACAGAGATGCCGTTGAAAAGATTTTTTCGGAGAATAAGATTGATGCGGTAATTCACTTTGCAGGTCTTAAAGCAGTAGGTGAAAGCTGTGAGAAGCCTGTTGAATATTACCGTAACAACATTGATTCAACGCTCACATTGCTTGAGGTGATGAAAAAACACGGTGTAAATAACTTTATTTTCAGCTCAAGTGCCACGGTTTACGGTACTCCGGAAACTGTTCCGCTTGTTGAAACAATGCCAAAGGGTTCTCCTACAAATCCGTATGGCTGGACAAAGTTTATGATGGAACAAATTCTTACAGACACCGCAAACGCAAATCCCGATATGTCTGTTGTTCTTCTTCGTTACTTTAACCCGATCGGCGCTCACGAAAGCGGCAGAATCGGTGAAGATCCTAACGGAATCCCGAACAACCTTATGCCGTACATAACACAGGTTGCCGCCGGCAGACTCAAGTGTCTCGGTGTTTTCGGCAACGATTATCCTACGCATGACGGCACGGGTGTGCGTGACTATATCCATGTTGTTGACCTTGCAAAAGGTCATGTAAAGGCTATTGAATATTCCGCAGAGCACAAGGGAACCGAGATTTTTAATCTCGGAACAGGTGTGGGCTACAGCGTTCTTGATATTGTAAAGGCTTTTGAAAAGGCAAATTCGATTGAAATTCCTTATGTTATAAAGCCACGCCGAGCAGGCGACATTGCAGAATGCTTTGCCGACGCAACAAAAGCCAAAAAAATACTTGGATGGATTGCCGAGAAAAGTCTTGAGGATATGTGCCGTGACAGCTGGAACTGGCAATCTCACAATGTGAATGGTTACAAATAACAAATAAATGATATTTTATTTGTGCATTCCTACAAAAAAACAATATTTTGTCAAATAATCAGTCAGCAAGAGTTTTTAGCATTGACTTTTGGTGGTTGATTGTTGTATAATTAAACTGCTTATAGAAGCATTATCACATAAGGAGGAAAAGAAAATGTTCAAAAAAGCACTTAGCCTTTTACTGTCTATGATGCTTGTTGTGACATCACTCGTTGCAACTGTAGTGAGCGTTTCTGCTGCCGGCGATTCATATTTCGTATCCGGTTCTGAAGAACTCACAGGTTACAAGTGGGCTGAGACTGAAGCAACTTGCGGAGATAATGTAATGACAGAAAACGGCGATGGTAACTACGAAAAAGTATTTACCAACGTAGCAGTCGGCAACGGCTACCAGTTCAAGATCGTTAAAAACGATAAAGAGTGGATTGGTGTAGGCGATACCGGCAATGACAACTTCACATTCAATGTAACAAAGGAATGTGATGTAACAGTAACTTACAACCCTACAACAAATGAAATCACTGCAACAGGTGAAGGTGTTGTAATTCCGAAAGAACTTGTTGTTGACCACATTACAGTCGTTGGTAACGGTGAAGATGCATGGCTCAACGGTAAGGACTGGAAGGTAGATGCTGAAGCTAACTACATGACAGAAACATCTGAGGGTTCAAAGGTTTACCAGATTAAGTTTGAGAGCCTTGACGCTTATGAGAACTATCAGTTCAAGTTTGCTGCCAACGGTTCATGGGCAGATAACTGGGGCCTTCCTGAGCAGGGCACAGCTCCTCTCAATGAGTGGTTTGACCTTACATACAACGGTCAGAACATGATCATTGATACAGATGCAGCTGGTTACGAAGACGGTTATGACATCGTTCTTACACTTGACCTTTCAAACTTTAACTATGCTACAAAGCAGGGTGCAAAGGGTAAGGTTGACATCGTTACTGATGCAGAGCCTACAACAGTAGCAGAGCCTACAACAGTAGAGCCTACAACAGCAGAGCCCACAACAGCAGAGCCTACAACAGTAGCAGAGCCTACAACAGTAGAGCCTGCAACTGCAGCTCCTGCAAAGGGTCTCACAGTTACAGCTACTTCAAACCTCTTCCCTGAGAAGAAGGTTACTCTCAGCGCAGATAAGAAGACTGTAAAGGTTACATACATGTTCCAGTCTAAGGATAAGGACATGTTGGACTTCCAGTGGGATATGAACTACGATGCAAATGTACTCAAGCCAACAGCTAACACAACCAGAGCTAAATCATTTGAATATCCAAAGATTGGTAGTTATGTTTGGAATTCTCTTCCGGGTGTAATTAAAGCTAACGGTAATACACTCAGCCTTTATGACACAACATCAAAGGAAATCGTATTTGCTTCTGCTGAGTTTGAAGTAATTGATCCTGAGGCTACAGCAACTACTGTTAATCTTGATGTACAGGTACTTCGTCTTTCAAAGGTTGATCCTGCAACAGACATGGAAATCGGCGATGAAGAAGTTTCGGTTGCTGACAAGTCAATCGTTGACCAGGAAGTATTTGATAAGTATGTTGTAGCTAATAATACTGTAACAGATCCCGACGCTTCAGAAGAGCCTACAACAGAAGAGCCTACAACAGCTCCTGCTGCCGATACTACATATGTAGTTGCCGGTACAACAAATCTTACAGGCTACGAATGGGTTGGTACACCTGATGCAGCTCCTGAAAATGTTATGACAGCTGACGGTAGCGTATTCACAAAGACATTCTCTGCTGTTCCTGCCGGTAAAAACTATCAGCTCAAGGTTGTTGCAAACACAGGTGACGAGCAGAAGTGGATCGGTCTTGACGGTACAGATAACAATGTAACTTTCGATGTAGAAACAGCTTGTGATGTTACTGTAACATTCGATCCTGCTACAAACAAGATTACTGTAACAGGTGACGGCGTTAAAATGGTAACAGACCTTGAAGTTAACAGCATTACAGTTGTTGGTAACGGTGAAGACAACTGGCTCAACGGTGTAGCATGGGGTGTTGACGCTGAAGTTAACCACATGACTCAGGTTTCTGACAAGGTATATCAGATTAAGTATGAAAATATTGAATCTGCAGACGATGCTTATCAGTTCAAGTTTGCTGCAAACGATGATTGGGCAGCTAGCTGGGGTCTTTCCGAGCAGAGCGCAACTCCTATAGGCGAAGAATTTGACCTTACATTCAATGGTCAGAATATGCTTCTTAACACAGTTTCTGCAGGTTTTGAAGAAGATTCACTCGTTGATGTAACAATCACACTCGACATTACAAACTTTGATTATGCAACACGTTCAGGTGCTAAGGCTACTGTTAAGGTTGAGCCTTCAACAGAAGAGCCTACTACAACAGAGCCTACAACAGAAGAGCCTACAACAGCTCCTGCTGCCGATACTACATATGTAGTTGCCGGTACAACAAATCTTACAGGCTACGAATGGGTTGGTACACCTGATGCAGCTCCTGAAAATGTTATGACAGCTGACGGTAGCGTATTCACAAAGACATTCTCTGCTGTTCCTGCCGGTAAAAACTATCAGCTCAAGGTTGTTGCAAACACAGGTGACGAGCAGAAGTGGATCGGTCTTGACGGTACAGATAACAATGTAACTTTCGATGTAGAAACAGCTTGTGATGTTACTGTAACATTCGATCCTGCTACAAACAAGATTACTGTAACAGGTGACGGCGTTAAAATGGTAACAGACCTTGAAGTTAACAGCATTACAGTTGTTGGTAACGGTGAAGACAACTGGCTCAACGGTGTAGCATGGGGTGTTGACGCTGAAGTTAACCACATGACTCAGGTTTCTGACAAGGTATATCAGATTAAGTATGAAAATATTGAATCTGCAGACGATGCTTATCAGTTCAAGTTTGCTGCAAACGATGATTGGGCAGCTAGCTGGGGTCTTTCCGAGCAGAGCGCAACTCCTATAGGCGAAGAATTTGACCTTACATTCAATGGTCAGAATATGCTTCTTAACACAGTTTCTGCAGGTTTTGAAGAAGATTCACTCGTTGATGTAACAATCACACTCGACATTACAAACTTTGATTATTCAACACGTTCAGGCGCTAAGGCTACTGTTAAGGTTGAGCCTTCAACTCCTGCAGTTGATAATTTAACAATCAACGCTACATCTAATATTTGCCAGGCTATCGGTTCAGGCACATTTAATGTAGGCGACAAGGTATCAGTTTACTATCTCCTTGACACTAAGGACGCACAGCTTGAAGAAGTACAGTGGGCTCTTACATATGATAAGAACCTCCTTACACTTGATTCACTTACAATGCCTGAAATCGCTGACGGCATGGTAAATATGAATGATGTTTCAGGCAATGCTTCAAACCTTGCACTTTATGATTTTGCAGGTGGCAAGAAGCTTGTTGAGGCTGTGTTCACAGTTAACGGTACAGGTACAACAAATGTTGACCTCAATGTAGTTGATCTTACACTTGGTAAGCTCAATCCTGCAACAGGCACAGTTGATGCTGATTCAGAATATGAAGCAGTAGTTAACGGCGACATGGCTAATGATCTCTTTGATCACATTAACTCAGACGCTAAGGTTGAGGCATATGTTGAGCCTACAACAACAGAGCCTGCTACAACAGAGCCTGCTACAACAGAGCCTACAACAACAGAGCCTGCTACAACAGAGCCTACAACAACAGAGCCTGCTACAGAGCCTACAGACGCTCCTTCAACAGAGCCTACAACAGTAGAGCCTGCAACAGAGCCTACAGACGCTCCTGCAACAGATGCTCCGGCTACAGTAGCTCCTACTACACCTGATGCTACATCTGCTACACAGGTTGCAACAAAGGGTCAGTCAACAGCTGACACAGCTACTTCTGACACACCGGCTAACGGCACAAGCAGCAACGCAGTACAGACAGGTAATGCTTCTATGGCAGTAGTTATCCTCTTAGCTCTTGTTTCTGCAACAGGTGTTGTTTACTTCACAAGAAAGAGATTCAATAAGTAATTGAATTTCCTATTGTAAGACTGTTAACGGCGTTGACAGATTAAAAAAATAATTTTTCGCCTCTCGGTTTTCCGAGGGGCGTTTTTTTATATCGTAATGTTGTGAAAATCAGTTTGAATTATAATTTCTAAAATATCATTTCTTTAAAGGTGAATCTGCAATTAATTTACTTTTCACATAAATTTCACCGAGAATTGTTAAATTATTGATTGAAATTTTAGTCTTAATGATATATAATAGGGATATCAAACTAAAGGAATGAAAAAAATGTCTAAAAAAATCAAAAATATGCTTTCAATTCTCTTCGTGGCTGTACTTACCGTGTCAGCATTCTGTATTCCTGCAAGTGCTGCCGAGGATGACCTTACAATCAGCATTTCAACAGATGAAAAGGATTCCGTAACAGCTAAAGTCGGTGATACGGTAAAGTATGCTATTTATATGACCGATACAAAAGAAGAAGTAATCGGAGCTGCAATGAGTTTCTTTTACAACGATGAATATTTGAAGTTGAATGCCGATTCAATAAACTGTGAAAGCTTTAAAAATGCGATTGGCAATCCTAAACTTAAGAATTTTTACACCTTTACATGGACAGATGTTCAGAATCCTGTAAAGCTTAACGGTGACAAGGCTCTCGTTTCTGCTGAATTCAAGGTACTCAAGGGAGGCAAAACCGATCTTTCATATTTCATCTCGGATATGTACGGCGATGATATGACATATCTCAAATCGTATAAAATCACCTGCAAGCTTTGGGTGAACGGTAAAGAGGTAGAGGATAGTGCCGTTCCGATAGTAAATAATGATACGGCAAATTCTGAAAAAATTCAGGGCGATTTTGTAAACTACATTGACGGAATGGGCGAGGAAAACTCACCTAACAAAGACGACCATAAGTCGGTAGTCGTTGAAAAAAAGTACATTTCAACTCAGCAGAATAGTCAGGTTGTAGATGTTACAAAGGTTGTTGAGAGCTCTGCAAACGGTTCGGGTTCAAACACGACATTAATTATTATAATTGCAATTGTTGTTGTTTTGATTGCCGCAGGTGCAATTATTTTCGTAAAGAAAAAGGACGAAAAAAAGAACAAAGCTGCGGACAATAATGCAATGTCGGACGACGCAGATGCGGATAAATAAAACAGATAAATATCTTTTATAGGAAAATTTTTTATAATACAAGCTAAATACACAAAATTGCGATTGCAATTTTGTGTATTTTTTTGTTTTAAGCTTTTTGAAAAAGATTGCAATTTTGAAAATTTTGTTATATAATGATTCCATACCGATAGAAATCGGAAATTTTTTTGGAGGAGATTCAAATGTCAAAAAAACTTATTAGTATCATAGTGTCATGCGCTCTCGTTCTTTCACTTGCTCTTGTAGGTGTAATCGGCGTTTCCGCAGCTATTGATACAGACGGTCGTTATGTCCCAAGTGAGGGCGTAAAAGAAACACACAAAGTTTACTTCCTTATGCCTGAGTCATGGAAGAGTGAAAAGTACAATGCTCATGATGCAGGTGCATACTGGTGGAACGGTTCAGACGCAGGTAACTCTCTTGACGGTACGTCAGTAGGTGTTGCTTGGCCGGGTTATAAGATGCAGGTTGAAAATGCTGAAAATAACATCTTCTATCTTGACCTTCCTACAGATGTTCCTAATCTTGATTTCAACAACTACCTTAACGGCGGTCAAAGGACAGAAGATCCCGCAACAGGTAAAGTAACTTACGAGTTTAGTGAGGATCAGTTTAAGGCTGCTAAGCAGACTGCCGATGTTTCTTGTCAGTACTATTCGGAAGGCGACAATGAATATTATGACAATTTGCTTGACGGCGAATTCTGGGCAAAGGCTCAGGAAGCATTTGACGGTGATGACAAGACATTCCTCGGTAAATTTGCTGACAACTTCTTTGAGGATCCTGACTGGGGTATCTCAATGTACCTCACCAACATGATTTATGTTATAGACCCTAGCAACACTTCTGTAAGTGTCACAGGTAAGGAAACATATGCCGGTGAGTTCTACTTCTACTATGGTCTTAACGAAGAAACAGGCAAGTACGAGTACGGTTCACTTCCTAACTATGATATGGCTAAGGAAGCAGGTCTTGTTCAGACAGTAGACAAGAATGCAAAACCTGCTACACCTGATCAGCCTACAACAACAACTCCGTCAAATAACAACAACACAGATCCTACAAAGAACACAGTTCCTACTGCAGGTCAGAACCCAACATCTTCTGCAAACGCAGTTTCAACTGCTGACACAGCAAATAGCACAGACAACAGCGCAGTTCAGACAGGTGCTACAACAGCAGCTGCAGTTCTCGCAGTTCTCCTCGTTGCAGGCGGTGCAGTTCTTTACACACGCAAGAGATTTGAATAATCTTAAATAATTATACATAATTATTTGATGCCCTCCGCTTTGGAGGGCATTTTTGCATTACTGTTTATTATTTGTTCTCTTATGTATGACTGAATAAGCGGAAATTACGGTTGAAAATATGCCAAAATTCCATAAAATGCAAACTTGGTGGAATTTAACACAAAAATTTGGTTGTTATTACATTGAGATTAAGGCTCAAAATTCCCTGTAACACTTGATTTTTACTGCGTTTTATACTATAATAAGCATACAGATGCAAGTATGGTGTCGGAAATTCATAAGGAGGAAATACAAATGTCCAAAAAAGTTATCAGTCTTTTATTGGCTGTTATGCTCACAGCGGCAATGATAGTGGTTGCTGCAATAAGCGTTTCTGCCGATACGGACGATGAAGGCAGTTATGTGCCTTCTGAGGGCACTGAAACCTACCATATATATTTCTGTAAGCCTGATGACTGGGAAAACAAATATACATCTGATGCAGGTGTTTATTGGGAAAACGGTTCGGATACTCCTTCAGCGTGGCCGGGTTATTCAGCTCGCAATGCTGATATCAAAAATGTTTACTGTTCTGATGTACCGACCGATGTTGATAAAGTAATCTGGAACAACGCTCTTAAAGGTACAGACGATCCGACAAATCCTGAATATAAACTTGCTTATCGAACAACCGATATTAGTTTTAAGGGTTATGATAAAGGCGAGTCTGATTATTATCCCAACGGTGTTGAAAGCTTTGACAATATGATTTATATTATCAATCCTGAATTTACTTCCGAGAACGATAAGGATGAATTGATTTTTACCGGTGAGTGGTTCTACTACTACGGTAACGGTGAATACGGCAATGCTCCTAAAAAGGCAGACCTCAAGGTCGGCGATTATTACGGCAAAGACGGTGTGTTCCCGACAGAGTACAATCCATCGGGTGAGGAAACAACAGCCGAATCAACAACCGAGTCTGCAACTGATGCCCCCGCTGCAACAGAGGGTACAACATCATCTGCTGAATCTTCGCTTGCTCTTACAGTAAATGCAACATCTAATTACTTCCCAATGGCAAGTGCAAAGTATAATGCAGTTACAAATCAGGTAACGGTTACATATATTATGCAGTCTCCAAAGAATGTGCTTGACACGCAGTGGCACATTTCTTATGACCCTTCAATCCTTTCGGTTGCTGATGTGAATACTGCTAAGTCGGTTTGCCCGACAATGGACGGCAGAGGTGTATATGTAAACTTCAAGAATAAGTCGGAAGGCGTTGGTTATGTAAAATTCGGTGCAAGTAATCTCGGTCTTTATGACTTTAGCGAAAAGACGCTTTTTGCAACAGTTGTTTTTGATGTTAAAGACATTTCAAAGGTTGCCCCTGTTTCGACGACGGTTGACCTTGTTGTTGAGGTGCTTCGTGTTTCGGAAGTAAATCCGGACACAGAAATGACTGACGGTTCAAAAGAAGTTATTCTCGTTGATAAAGAAGTAGTTAAGAAAGCTCCTGTTGCTGCGGCAGTAAAAAATGATCTTTCAACTGAGCTTACTCCTTCAACCTATGCAGAACCGACAACAGCCGAGCCTTCAACCGCAGAGTCATCTACTGAGGCTACTAAGGCTACAGAGGAAACGCAGGAATCAACTAAGGATACAATTGCTCCTGTAACTTCACAGGATGCAACATCTGTAACACAGCCTGTAACAAAGAAAATCAGCTCAACATCCGACACTCCGGATACATCTGACAACGGCAACAATAACAATGCAAATGCTGCTGTTCAGACAGGTGAAGCTCCTCTTGCAGTTGTAATCCTTTCTCTTCTCATCGGCTCAACTTGTGTAATGTTCGTTCTTCGTAAGAAGGAAGAAATCCTTTAACGGCTGATAAAGACTAATAATTAAGAGGGCTGACCAAACAAAGGTCAGCCCTCTTTCTGTGCTGTGATTGAGGTTTAAAATCCTGATAAAAATACAAAAAACAGCTCCACCGTTAATAGTGGAGCTGTTTCGTAATCTGTAAAATCAGTTAGCTCTGGTAACCTTACCTGAACGCAAACAACGGGTGCAAGCATATACACGCTTTGGTGAACCGTCAACAATAGCCTTAACACGCTGTACGTTGGGCTTCCATGTTCTGTTTGATCTTCTGTGTGAGTGAGATACCTTAATACCGAACTTTACATCCTTACCGCAGAATTCACATTTTGCCATGCGTCTGCACCTCCTTAAAGAAAACTAATTCTATTTCTAACTTTGTTATAATAACAGAAAATGAGAGAAAATGCAAGTGTTTTTTGAAAATTTCTTAACTTGTTTTTTGCTCTTGTAATTTTTGACGATATATTATATAATTAGGAATAAATATAGTTACACGATTGTTACCTAAAAATTCAGATTTCAGGAGGCTCTTATGCTCTCATTATTACTTAACGGCATCAGAAACGGCAACCTTGATTTCGGCTCGGTAATTGCCGAAATATTGGCTGTACTCGTTATTATATTTTTAATTCTCCCGTTCCATGAATGGGCGCACGCTTTTACTGCGTCACTTCTCGGTGATAAGGCGGTAAAGGGCAGAGGCAGACTTTCGATTAATCCGCTCAGCCACATTGACCCTATGGGTGCTTTGTGTATGCTTTTGTTCGGATTCGGCTGGGCAAAGCCTGTTCCGATTGATCCGAGGAATTTTAAAAATCCAAAGGTCGGTATGGCAATCACCGCAATTATGGGTCCGATTGCAAATATCGTTGCGGCTTTTGTCGGACTCCTCATTTACTATCCGATTATCCTTTTTACGGGTGCTTTTCCGCTTTCAACAATCGGAGGATATGTTGTTCAATTCTTGAGCTTCTACATTTCGTGCAATGTCGGACTTGCTGTGTTCAACCTTATCCCGATTCCGCCTCTTGACGGCTCAAAGGTTCTGTTCGTATTTTTACCTGATAAGGCTGTTGAATTCTTTTACAGATATCAGATGTATTTCTTCATCGGCCTTTTTGTTCTCCTTTATGTGGGAATTCTCAACACTCCGATTAACTGGCTCAGCAATCAGATTCTTAACTTCATCAGCTGGCTTGCAAGCCTGCCGTATATGCCGTTTGTCGGTTGATTTCAAAATCATTCGTAACATCAAATCATAACTGAAACTTATTTATGGAAACACAACAACTTCAATATAAGCTGTCGGCATTTGAAGGGCCTCTTGACCTTTTGCTGACGCTGATTTCTAAAAACAAAATAGATATTTACGACATCAGCATTTCCGAATTGCTAGACCAGTACATGGAGCAGATTAATATGATGCAGGAAAATCAGATGGATATCGCATCGGAATTTCTGACAATGGCGTCAAGGCTTGTTTATATCAAGTCTGTAATGCTCCTGCCAAAATATGAGGAAGAGGCTGAAGAACTCAAGAAAGAACTTTCGGGACAGCTTCTTGAATATGCCGTTTGCCGTGAAATGGCGGCAAAACTCGGCGATATTTATGACTTTGACAGCTTTTACAGAGATGCATCTCCTGTTGAATTTGACCTGACATATAACCGAATTCATCCGAGTGAGGATATCGCAAAGGCATATGTCAGCGCAGTCGGACGAGGCAAGCGTAAGCTTCCGCCGTCAAAAGACGCATTTTCGGGCATTGTGTCGCATAAAATCGTGTCGGTAAACAGTAAGATTATCCATCTTATGAGAAGGCTTTGGCACGGCAAAAGGCTTGAATATCACGAAATTTTTGAGGTGTGCGAGGGCAAAAGCGACCTTGTGGCAACATTTCTTGCAACGCTGGAGCTGGTAAAGGGCAAGCGTATCAGAATTGAGGGCAGCGGTGAAAATGCCGTTGTTCATATGATTGAGGATAAAAACGCAATGCCTTTGCCGCAGGTTGACGAGGACGAAAACAATGAAAATGAGGAGGTGCAGTAATGGCTGTTGAAAATATTCGTGGTGCGATTGAGGCGATTTTGTTCGCAAACGGTGCGTCGGTTGAATTTTCCCGAATAGCGCAGACACTTGAAATTTCCGAAAAAAAGGTTAAAGAGCATATTTCTGCACTGATTGATGATTATGAGGCGTCAGGACGGGGCATAACTATAATATTGCTTGACAATTCCTGTCAGATGGTTTCAAAAAAGGAATTTGCTCCGCAGATTCGTACCGTTATGGATTTGAGAAGAAACACTCCGCTTTCACAGGCGGCTCTTGAGGTTCTTGCAGTTGTTGCGTACAATCAGCCTGTTACAAAGGCTTTTGTCGAGCAGGTGCGTGGTGTTGACTGCAGTGGTGTAATCGGCAGTTTGACAACAAAGGGACTTGTTGAAGAAAAGGGCAGACTTGAGCTTCCCGGCAGACCGTTGCTTTACGGCACGACCGAAAACTTTTTGCGTTGCTTTAACATTTCAAGTCTTGACGAACTTCCTCCGCTCCCCGAGGGTGATGAGGACAAGGAGTCCGAAGAAAACGGTGAAGAACAGGAAAAGACTGAAAACGGCAATGAGCAGATTGATTTGCTTGCCGATCAGCCTGTTGACAGGCAGTAAAATTTAGGGGGAATTCCCTTTGCTTTGGCTATATATCCTACTCGGAATTGTGCTGTTTATTGCGCTTGTGATGTTTATTCCGATTACTTTGCGTGCATCATATAAAGAGGAGTTTTGGTGCGCCGTGTATATCGGATTTGTAAAGCTTCAACTTGTGCCGGCAAAACCCAAAAAGGAAAAGAAGAAGAAAAAAGCAAAAAAACAAACTCAGAAAACCGAACAGCCTAAAAAAGCGACAGAAACGAGCCTTATAAAAAAATACGGTATTGAGTGGCTTTTGAACCTAATAAAAAAAGTTGCAGAGCTTGCAGTATCTGCATTGCAGGACTTTTTCAGCCACATACTGGTTAAAAAATTGTCGCTGAGTATCAGCGTTGCAGGTGACGATGCGGCTGACACGGCTATAAAATACGGCAAATACTGTGCCGTTGTTTATCCGGCAGTAGGCACAATTGTCCGTGTTGTAAAATGCAAAGGCTACGGAGTTGACATAAATCCGAATTTTTCGGAAAAAGCAGAAACAGAAATTAACTTTGACTTTGCCGCAAGAATTTTCGCATTCCGACTTATCGGTCTTGCCGTTAAGCACGGAATCAAGGGGATTAAACTTCTTGCAGAAGTTAAAAATGATTGATATAAATATTGTTGAAAAAGGAGAATGGCTATGGAACATCCTATCGGCAGTTTAATGGATACCACAATGGAAAAAATCAAGGAAATGATTGATGTCAATACTATTATCGGCGAGCCTATAACTTCGCCTGACGGCACACTCATCATTCCTGTTTCAAAGGTAAGCTACGGCTTTGCGGCAGGCGGTTCGGATCTGCCCACCAAAAAGGAAAACAAAGACTGCTTTGGCGGCGGCAGCGGTGCAGGTGTGACAATTCAGCCTGTTGCATTTCTTACCGTTTATCAGGGCGATGTAAGACTTGTTTCCGTTGACAGAGAAGAAGGTACAGCCGACAAGCTCGTTAATATGATTCCCGATGTTCTTAAAAAAGTAAAGGGAGTTTTCAAAAAGGATAAGAGCGAATCCGCAGACGATTTTTCCGAAATTACACAGGACGATATTGACGGCTGATTCGTAATATTGCAACACCCCTCGGCATAGATTTATGCAGGGGGTGTCCTTATGAAAAAAATAATCTCGCTTGCGGTGTGCTTTGTTATGCCGTTTGTGCTTATGGGCGCAAAAACTGCGGAGGATACTCCTCCCACAACTTCTGCACAGGCATTTGTTCTTTATTGTCCCGATAACAACACGGTTATCTGTTCCAAAAATGCAGATGAAAAAATGAAGCCTGCGAGCACTACAAAAATTATGACATCTCTCATAACGCTTGAGGAGGCGGCATCCTGTAACAGCGAAGTAACCTTCAAACAGGAAATGGTTGCCGAGGGCAGTTCGATGTATCTTAAAGTCGGTGAAAAAGTCCGACTTTCGGATCTTGCGTCAGGAATGATGATGGCATCGGGTAATGATGCGGCGAATGCGGCGGCATATACGATTTCGGGCAGTCCCGAAAAGTTTTCACAACGGATGAATGAAAAGGCAAAGCAAATCGGTATGACGAATACCAATTTTGTAACGCCGAGCGGACTTGACGATGATAACCATTACTCAAGTGCAAAGGATATGGCTCTGCTTATGTCATATGCACTTGAAAATGACGATTTTGCAAATCTTACGGCTAAGAAGAGTGTGACCGTTGAATTTCTTGAACCGAAATCAAGGAAAACCGCATATGCAAATCATAACAGGCTTTTGTCGCTTTATCCCTACTGTACAGGCGGAAAAACAGGCTATACAACGGTGGCAGGGCGGTGCCTTGTTTCCTCTGCAAAAAAAGACGGCGTAACGCTTGTGTGCGTCACTCTGAATGACCGCAACGATTGGAATGACCATATTTCTCTTTATGATTACGCTTTTGAAAAGTACAGGGGAGTTGACTGCAAAGACGCTGACTTTTGTGCCGATATTCCGTGCGTGGGCGGTGATAAGGACAGCGTAACGGTTACAGGGGAGAAGAACAACACAATCGTTTTAAAGCGTGAGGACTGCGATAAAATCAAGAAAAAAATCTTCATAGACAGCTTTTTGTATGCTCCGATTGAAAAGAACGAATCGGTCGGCAGAATTGAATACACACTCGGTGGAAAGCTTCTTTATAAATGCAACATTGTTGCAGGCGAAAAGATTAAATCGGATAAAAAGAGTGTGTCAATATTTTCGGCAATAGGAAATCTGTTTTCGTGACAGCTTAAATATACAGAAAATTTTAATAAAAAGGAATTTACATATGGCTAAAATTGAACCTATAAGACTTCAGAAATTCATAGCGCAATGCGGTATTGCGTCAAGGCGAAAAGCCGAGGAGCTTATTCTCGGCGGTCATGTCAAGGTGAACGGCAAAACCGCAATTCTCGGCGATAAGGTTCTTCCTACAGACAAGGTGTTTGTAAGAGGCAAGAGGATTGTTGTGCCGAAGGGCGGTAATTACCGATATATTATGCTCAACAAGCCCCGTGGATTCATTACCACAATGAATGATGAGCGTGGCAGAAAGTGTGTTGCACAGCTTGTTGAGAATGTCGGCGAGCGAGTTTATCCGATTGGCAGACTTGACAAAGACAGCGAGGGTATGCTTGTTTTTACAAATGACGGTGACTTTGCAAACAAGGTTATGCACCCGAAAAACAATGTTTATAAGATTTACAGAGTAACCGTTCGACCGTCAATTGACGAGGATCAGCTTGTAAAGCTTGAAACAGGTGTTGAGCTTGACGGCAGGAAAACCGCTCCTGCATATGTCCGTGTAATTCACAAGGAGCAGGGCAGAGTAGTTCTTGAAATGATTCTTCACGAGGGTAAGAACCGTGAAATCAGAAGAATGTGCGAGGCTGTCGGGCTTGAGGTTGCAAGACTCAAACGCACCCAGATCGGCGGAGTTAAAATGGGTATGCTCAAACAGGGCGACTGGAGAGATTTGACCGAACAAGAGGTAAAAAAACTGCTTGCAAACCCGTTTTTAAACGGCAAACAGCTTTAATTTTCCGTTTTTGAAAAATACTTCCGAAACGGTCAATAAAACTATTCGTTAATTTGACAATAAATTTACGGTTTTCACGGAATAACTATTAAATGTGTTAAAAATTGAAATAGTACAGCGTGTTTTTCTTGTACTTTTGAAGATTATAGAGTATAATGTATGTGTAGAAAATTAGTATGCACGCTCAGTTTTCGTGCATATTCAATACATGGTATTGGAGGATTTTAAGATGAGTATTGAAAAGATCAATCAGGCAAAGGCTGAAATTGCCGCAACTTCCGCTTATAAGACAATTACGGCGTTTTTTGATGCAGACAGCTTTTGTGAAATTGATGCCTTTGCAAAATCCGGTGAAGGTTTTGCCGAGGTTGTTGCAGGCTTTGGAACAGTAGAAGGTATGCCTGTTTATGCGTTTGCACAGAACAGCGACATTTGTGGCGGTGCTATGAGTAAGGCACAGGCTGCCAAGCTTAAAAAGCTGTATGGTCTTGCACTCAAGACAGGCGCTCCTGTTGTAGGTTTCTATGACAGCGTTGGCGGCAGACTTAATCAGGGTACAGAGCTTCTCGCAGGTTGCGGTGATGTTCTCAATGCGGCTGCGTCACTTTCCGGTGTTGTACCGCAGATCTCGGTTGTTCTCGGCACTTGCCTCGGAACAAACGCTCTTAACGCCGCAAGCGCAGACATCGTTATCATGAGCAAAGACGCACAGCTTTCACTTTCGGTAACAGGCAAGCATTCCGATGCCGCTTACAATGCTGAAAACGGTATTGCCTCAATCGTTTGTGACGATGCAGACAAGGCAATCAAGGCTGCAAAGGAACTTATCCTTTATCTTCCGTCAAATAACCTCACAATGGCTCCTCAGTCATTTGAAGAAGCTCCGGCAGAGGACGGTTGCGGTTGTGTAGTCAGCAGAACAGTTGACGGCAACAGCATTGTAAAGCTCTTCAATGATTACGGCAAGGAAGCAAATGTTCGTTTTGCAAGACTCGGCGGTCAGGTTGTAGGTATTGTTGTTACAAAGGGCAAGGAGCTTGGTTGCAAGTCTGCAAACAAGGTAGCAAAGTTTGTTCGTTTCTGCGACGCTTTCTCACTCCCTGTTGTAACATTCGTAAACTGCCCGGGCTTTGAGTCAATCAAGTCGGCAACAAAGGCATCAGCCGCTTATGCTGAGGCAACAACAGTCAAGATTTCTGTTGTTACAGGCAAGGCAATCGGTTCAGGCTATGTTGCTCTTGCAGGCACAGGCGCTAATGCAGATGTTGTTTATGCGCTTCCCGATGCAGTTATTTCACCTGTTAATGTTGAGGCTGCCGCATTCATTATGGCTCCCGAAGTTATGAATGTTGCCACAGATAAGCAGGCTGAGGTTGCTCAGAAGTTTGCTGACGAGAATCTTTCTGCTTACAATGCCGCTCAGAACGGCTATGTTGACGGTATTGTTGAAGAAGCTCAGCTCCGTCAGACTCTTATTTCTGCTCTTGATATGCTCTCGGGCAAGCGTGTTTCAACACTTTCAAAGAAGCATTCAACTATCTGATAAATGATTACTTGTTAAAATAAAAGGGGATACTAAAAATGAAGAATTTAAGAATTACAGTTAACGGCACAGCATATGATGTTCAGGTTGAAGAACTCGGTGGTTCTTCAGCTCCCGCAGCAGCCGCTCCTGCTCCGGCAGCCGCTCCCGCTCCTGCAGCAAAGCCGGCAGCTCCCGCAGGCGCTCAGGGTTCTGTTGTTGTAAAGGCTCCTATGCCCGGTACAGTTGTTAATGTTGTTGTTTCGGCAGGACAGGCTGTTAAGGCCGGAGATGACCTCGTATTCATCGAGGCTATGAAGATGGAAACTCCCGTTAAGGCTCCGCAGGATGGCACAGTTGCAACAGTTGATGTTGCAAAGGGTGAGTCTGTTGACTCAGGTAAGGTTCTCGTAACACTTAACTAATCAATAATTCGGAGAAAGGGATGCTGTAAAATGGCAAAAAAAATCAGAGTTACCGAAACTGCTCTGCGTGACGCTCATCAGTCACTCATTGCAACAAGAATGACAACAGAGGAAATGCTCCCTGTTCTTGACAAACTCGATAAAATCGGTTATTACTCACTCGAATGCTGGGGCGGTGCAACATATGACTCATGCCTCAGATTCTTAAACGAAGATCCGTGGGACAGACTCCGCACAATCAGAGAGCATTGCCCTAACACAAAGCTCCAGATGCTTTTCAGAGGACAGAATATGCTCGGTTATCGTCACTATGCCGATGACTGCGTTGAGTACCTTGTTCAGCGTTCAATCGCAAACGGTATTGACATTATCCGTATTTTTGATGCTCTTAACGACATCAAGAATCTTAAAACAGCTATCAAGGCCGCTAACAAAGAAGGCGGTCATGCACAGGTTGCTATCAGCTACACAACAGGTCCTGTATTCACAGATGAATACTATGTTGAGTATGCTAAGAGAATTGCAGACGCAGGTGCAGATTCAATCTGTATCAAGGATATGGCTGCTCTTCTTACTCCGACAAGAACCGAAAGCCTTGTAAAGGCTATCAAAGCCGCTGTTCCGGAGCTTCCGCTTCAGCTCCACACCCACTACACATCAGGTCTTGCATCAATGTGTCTTTTAAAGGGTGTTGAGGCAGGTGCCGACGGCATTGACACAGCAATCAGCCCACTCGCTCTCGGTACATCACACGCACCTACAGAGTCAATGGTTGCCGCTCTTTCAGGCACAGAGTTCGACACAGGTCTTGACCTTAAACAGTTCTCTGACATCCGTGCTTACTTCATGACTCTCCGTGAGAAGTACATCAAGTCAGGACTTCTTGATCCTAAGATGCTCGCAACAGACGCTAACGCTCTTATCTATCAGGTTCCCGGCGGTATGCTTTCCAACCTTCTTTCACAGCTCAAGCAGGCCGGTAAAGAAGACAAGCTTGACGAAGTTCTTGCAGAAGTACCCCGTGTTCGTAAGGATTCAGGTTATCCTCCGCTTGTTACTCCGACATCACAGATTGTCGGCACACAGGCTGTATTCAATGTAATCACAGGCAAGCGCTACTCAATGTGCACAAACGAGTTCAAGGGACTTGTTGCCGGTGAGTATGGTACAACTCCAATGCCGATTGATCCTGCGTTTCAGAAGAAGATTATCGGTGACAAGAAGATTATCAAAGGTCGTCCTGCAGATCAGCTTAAGCCTGAGCTTGATAAGCTCCGTGGCGAGATTGAGCAGTGGATTGAACAGCCTGAGGATGTTCTTTCTTATGCACAGTTCCCGAAGGTTGCCCTCGACTTCTTTGAAAAGAGAAGAAATGCCAAGGTTGGCATCAACGGCGACAAGCTTGACAAGAAAAATATGGTTCACCCAGTTTGATTTGACAACTAAAATTAACATTTATGCCACCTTCATTAACGAGGGTGGCATTTTCATTTGAACAGAATTATTTTTGCTAAATTTTTAGCAACTATATTGCATTACATATATTTTAGCGGTATAATGATGTAAATTGAATATCTGTTGCATATACCATTATTACAGATAGAATAAATAAAAGATGAGGAAATAAAAATGAAAAAATTTTTAACAGCATTTATAGCATTTGTAATGTGCTTTTCGGTTGTAACAACGGCTTTTGCGGCTACACCGGATGAAGTTTCTGATTCAGACTTGATTTCAGATATTAAACAGGCTATGTTAGATACATATTATGGTGATGAAAAGCCTGAATATTTGAATGTCGAAATTCTTTTGGACGATGAAGACGAGGTTTATTTCAGTTTTTCTGACAGCTTTGCTACTTCTGCAAACAGAGTTTACACCGAGGCAGGCAATTACATAGTTTCTTACCTCGAAAATTGTCCTGTGGCACTGTACAAAAACAACAGGGTTTATATGATCCCCGATGCTTATAATTCAGGCGTTATTGATGACGATACACTTGAGGGTTTGACCTATTGCGGACATATGGATATAGTTCCGAAAAGCGATGATTCAGCACTTGTTATCGAAATAAAAAACAAAGTTATTGAAGAGTGTTTTGACGGCAAATCACCTGAAACTTTGAGAATTGATATTGTTGGCAGAACAAGTGACGGCGGAGTATATTTTAAACACAGCGTAGGCGGCGGTATTGATGTAATGGTTGAAGAAACAATCGGCGATTATACTTACAGCTATACTCACGGCGATGATGTTATGCTTTATAAGAATGGCAATGTTTACTCAATTAAAGAGGCTTATGAAAGCGGAGTTATTGACGATAGTATTCTTGAAGAATTGTCAAAAATGAATTTTGGTTTGAAATCTAATAAACCTAATACAACTGTTCCTACTGAGCCTACAACTACGGTTGCAACAGTTGACGAACCTGTAACAGTACCCGATACAACTTCTGCAACTTCGGCAACAAAGCCTGTTTCAACAAGCGACACAGCTACAAATGACACACCGAACAATTCACAGAATAACAGCGGTGCAGTTCAAACAGGACAAAACAGCGTTGCTGTAATTCTTCTTGTTGCAATGCTTGCAGGTTGTGCAGTAATTTTTGCAAAACGCAGAAATCATTTTGAGTAATTTACAAATTAAATAATCCCTATAAAAGCCGTTCTCGTTATTGAGAACGGTTTTTATTTTGCTGATTATTTTATGTGAATTTTTAGCAACTATATTGCATTACATATATTTTAGCGGTATAATGAAGTAAATTGAATATCTGTTGCGTATACCATTATTACAGATAGAATAAATAAAAGATGAGGAAATCAAAATGAAAAAATTTTTAACAGCATTGATAGCATTTGTAATGTGCTTTTCGGTTGTAACAACGACTTTTGCGGCTACACCTGATGAAACTTCTGATTCAGACTTGATTTCAGATATTAAACAGGCTATGTTAGATACATATTATGGCGATGAAAAGCCTGATTTTATTGAAGTAAGAATATATGGTACAGCCAGTGACGGTGGCGTGTATTTCGATTTTATGGATAGTTTTACACACTGGACAGATGAAGTGGAATTCGATATAGGTGATTATACTGTTTCTTATCCGAGAGATTGTCCCGTTTTGTTATACAAGAATAATAAAGTATATACCTTGTCAGATGCCTATGAAACAGGTGTAATTGATGATGATATGCTCTATGAATTATATGTTTGGGGAAATCTTTGGGGTAAGATAGATGTTACCCCAAAGGGTGAAGATAGAGCTCTCCTTTCAGAAATAAAGCGTGTAATTATAAATAAATATTACAATGGCAAAGCACCTGAATATTTGAATGTCGAAATTGTTGGTTCTACAAGTGATGAAACAGTATGTTTTAGAAATATACCCTTTATGAGTTTAGGCGTTATGATTGAAGAAACAATTGGTGACTATACTTATTATTACAACCATGGCGATGATGTTATGCTTTATAAGAATGGCAATGTTTACTCAATTAAAGAGGCTTATGAAAGCGGAGTTATTGACGATAGTATTCTTGAAGAATTGTCAAAAATGAATTTTGGTTTGAAATCTAATAAACCTAATACAACTGTTCCTACTGAGCCTACAACTACGGTTGCAACAGTTGACGAACCTGTAACAGTACCCGATACAACTTCTGCAACTTCGGCAACAAAGCCTGTTTCAACAAGCGACACAGCTACAAATGACACACCGAACAATTCACAGAATAACAGCGGTGCAGTTCAAACAGGACAAAACAGCGTTGCTGTAATTCTTCTTGTTGCAATGCTTGCAGGTTGTGCAGTAATTTTTGCAAAACGCAGAAATTATTTTAAATAATTCAAAACATCAACAGAATATATAAAATAAACCGTTCTCGCTTTTGTGAACGGTTTATTTATTTTAGCTTAAAAATTTGTGATAGTTTATCAAGATGTATTGCTTTTTATATCATTTAATGTTACAATTAACTTGCATAAAAATTTAGCGAAAGTTTTTAATAATGCGTAGAATATTTACAAAGTGAGGGATAACTATGAAAAAGTTTTTACCTATAGCCATGGCGGCGGTAATGTCGATGTCTGCGGTTGCGGTTTCGTCAGTTTCTGCAAATGCGGTTGAACCGCTTAACACGCCCGTGCAGTATGCACAGGTTGCAAGGGCGAGCTTGGCAACTCCGAAAATTTCAAAAGCCGAAAGCGTTTACGGCGGTGTAAAGCTTACATGGAACAAAGTGAACGGTGCGGCTAAGTACAGAGTTTACTACAAGGGCCGTAAAGGTTGGACACGAATGGTTGATACAACTTCAACCTCATATATCGACAAGGATGTTTCATCGGGCAGGAATTACACCTATACTGTAAGATGTATTTCTGCTGACGGAAAGAGCTTTACAAGCGGTTATGATTCAAAGGGGACAACCGTAAAATATATTGCTGCCCCCGAAATTTCAAAGCTTGAAAATGTAAACGGCGGTGTGAAAATTACATGGAACAAAGTAAACGGTGCATCAAAGTATAGAATTTATCATAAAAATTCGTCAGATTGGTTCAGAGTATCAGATACGACTTCTAATTCTATAGTTGATAAATCTGTTGGTATGGGAACATATACTTATACCGTGAGGTGTATAAGTGATGACGGAAAGAGTTTTGAGAGTGGATTTAACCCAAAAGGCTTAAGTATCAGATATAATCAAGCTCCTAAAATACTTGAAACCAATGTTGTAAACGGCGGTATTAAGGTGATTTGGGATTCTGAAGAAAATACAAATTACAGATTGTACTGCAAAACAGAAGGTAAGGGCTGGACAAAAGTATGCGATAGCAAAACAGGTGTTGTGACACATAAAAATTTACAGCCGAATAAGACCTATACATACACTGTAAGAGCAATCAGTTCCGACGCTAAAAAGTATTTGAGCGGTTATGACCCTGTGGGAATGAGCGCAAAATATGTTGCCACACCGAAAATATCAAAGACAGAATATACATATGACGGTATCAAGCTTGCGTGGAATAAGGTTGCAGGTGCTGAAAAATATCGTGTATATTATAAGGATGCTACCGGTTGGAATAAACTTGTAGATACAAAAGGTACAAGTTATCTTGACAAGGGACTTGTTTCAAGAGAACTCAGCGTAAAAGATAGTTCTGTAAACGGTCAGTATATTTATACTGTTCGCTGTATTTCAAGTAACGGCAAGGTTTTTCAGAGTGGTTATGATACAAAAGGTTCTAAGGCGAATTTAGGCAATGAATGTCCGGAGATTGTTCGTGTTGACTCAATGCATGGCGGAATTACAGTTTCATGGACAGATGTTTGCGAAGATAATTCAAAGTATCGTATTTATGTAAAAGAAAAAGGTTCGTGGAAAAAGCTTGCTGATACAACAAATAATTATTACACTCATAAAAATGTAAAAGCAGGACAGACCTACACTTATACCGTAAGATGTGTTTCTAAGGACGGCAAGAAATTTACAAGTATCTATAATCCGTCAGGTGTGACATTTAAGTATAAGACTACAGATAAAACAAGAGATGCATACATAGATTATCTGCTCAAGCATGAATCGGAATGGTTACCTGAACTCAAGGTAGGAAATGTTGCTTTGGCTGGTGTGCAGTTTGCCGATCTCGATTTTGACGGTGTTCCCGAGCTTATAGTACAGGAAGCAGGAGATAAGGAATACTATTTGAATGCAAAAGTATATACTTTTAAGGACGGAAAATTCTCGTTAGTCGGATTTGATGATTATAGAACTTATATCCCGAATCAACTGACTTATTTCTATGACAAATCTGCTAAGAAATATATAATTAATGCCGTTGAATTGTCAACCTCAAATGTTGACCGTTATCTTGAACGCGAAAACTATACATTGAATTATGACGGCACAGTTTTGGTTGTTCGTGGATACTCTTCTGCTCATTTGGCTCTTGAAAGTCGGGGATTGGAATACCATTATTACAATAATACCGGAAGAACAACAAAACAGGCATATAATGCCACAAATGTGAGTGTACTCGGTAATTGTGTAAATGCACATATGTACAGTCAGTTTGTTTACTGTTCTGTTGACGGCTATCCAAAACTTTGGAATAATTATAGTGAAACACAGAAGAAACAGCACCTTCTTGATTCATATAACGCTTTTTCTTACGACAAATATTGATTGTCAAAATTGATAAGTTTTAACTGCAAAAGGGTTCAGCCGTAAAAAGCTGAACCTTTTTATTGCACAACAAAAAACGGTTCAGCCAAATTGACTGAACTGTTAATTCGTACTATACAACGCTCTGGTGACAGAAGTTTGACAAATAAAAAATATTTATGCCCGAGCGTAATATAGCTACCATTTGAACAATTCTGTAGAGGCGGATATTATCCGCCCGCTTTGATGAAATTTTATGTTGATGCTCATATGCTTTGACATAATAAAAGCCGTTCTCATTTTTGAGAGCGGTTTTTTGTTATTTTGAATATTGTGAAATATAAAACAAATGAAAAAGTGTATTGAAAAGTATTGTTTTTTTAACAATTTAATGTTACAATTAACTTGCATAAAAATTTAGCAAAAGCTCTTAATAATGCGTAGAATTTGAACAAAGCGAGGGATAGATATGAAAAAGTTTTTACCTATAGCTATGGCGGCGGTAATGTCGATGTCTGCGGTTGCGATTTCGGCAGTTTCTGCAAATGCGGTTGAACCACTTAACACACCCGTGCAGTATGCACAGGTTGCAAGGGCAAGCTTGGCAACTCCGAAAATTTCAAAAGCCGAAAGCGTTTACGGTGGTGTAAAGCTTACATGGAACAAAGTGAATGGTGCGGCCAAATACAGAGTTTACTACAAGGGCAGTAAAGGTTGGACACGAATGGTCGATACAACTTCAACCTCATATATCGACAAGGATGTTTCATCGGGCAGGAATTACACCTATACTGTAAGATGTATTTCTGCTGACGGAAAGAGCTTTACAAGCGGTTATGATTCAAAGGGGACAACCGTAAAATATGTTGCTACTCCCGAAATTTCAAAGCTTGAAAGCGTAAACGGCGGTGTGAAAATCTCTTGGGGCAAAGTAAGCGGTGCAACTAAATACAGAGTTTACTACAAGGGCAGTAAAGGCTGGACAAAAATGGTTGATACAACTTCAACCTCATATATCGACAAGGATGTTTCGTCCGGCAGAAATTACACCTATACGGTTAGATGCATTACATCCGACGCAAAGAAATTTACAAGCGGTTATAACCCGACAGGCAAGTCGGTAAAGTATGTTGCCACACCGAAAATTTCAAAACTTGAGGTTACATATGACGGCGTAAAGCTGACATGGAACAAGGTCGCAGGTGCTGAGAAGTATCGTGTGTACTACAAGGACAGAAACGGTTGGACAAAGCTTGCCGATACAACAGGCACGGCTATGCTTGATATGAATGTTGTTTCAAAGGAATTTGATTTAAGCATTGATGATATTTATTACACGGTTCGTTGTATCAGCAAGGATGCCAAGAGTTTTACAAGCGGCTACGATTCAAAGGGTACGCCTATTGGCGATCATCAGGATTGTCCCGAAATTTACAGCATTGGTGCAGTAAACAACGGTGTTGAAATGCATTGGACGGGAGATGCGCCAAAGTTCCGTGTTTATATTAAAGAAAACGGTTCTTGGAAGAGGATAGCAGAAACTTATGACAACTATTATGTTCACAAGGGTGCAAAGTCCGGCAGTAACACTTACACAGTAAGAGGTGTTTCAAAAGACGGTAAAAAGTTTACGACGATGTTTAACCCAACCGGTGTAACATACAGGTATAAGACATCCGATAAAACAAGGGACGCTTATATCAATTATATGATGAATCATCAGAGTGAATGGATGCCAAGCCTGGGAAGTGATCACAATTTGTCAGGTGTTATGTTTTTGGATTTCGACTTTGACGGAGTTCCGGAGCTTGTTGCACAAAAGGCTGATTCCAATGAGTATAGTTTCCATTCCGTTGTTTACAAATTTGAAGACGGTAAGTTAAAAAGAGTGGGAAATGTTAACGACGGTTTTGCAATATACTATAATAAAACTGCCAAAAAGTATGAGGTTCACGACCTAAAGATATCTTTAAATGTAGATGACGGTTACTATTGGTCGGGTAATTCAATAATCACATATGACGGAGAGAATCTTTTTGCAAAAATGTATTCGGCAAGAGGCGTAGGCGAAGAATCAAATAATAATATTTATTATAGTTATTTTGACGGTAATGACAAAAATATTTCACGGGCAAAATATAACGAAATTAACCTTAAACAGTTTAATAATTGCGTAAATGCACATATGTTTACCAAATTTATTGTGACAGGTTATGGTGATACCAGCGTATGGGGTGAGAACACTACCGCTGAGAATAAGCAGTCTTTGCTTGACGCTTATAATTCTTTCTCCTATGAGAAGTATTGATTGTTTAAAAATTAATAAGTTTTAACTGCAAAAGGGTTCAGCCGTAAAAAGCTGAACCCTGATTTTTTATTGAAAGTTGAAAACGAAAAATTGAAATTTTTAGATGAGTGAGGAGTATTATTTGTCTGCCTTGATGAAAATTTATGTTTATGATAATATGTTTTGACACAATAAAAGCCGTGCTATAAAATTTCGAACACAACTACAATACTACGCTCGGGCATAATATGTTTTTTACATTGCAAACTGTCTACACGAATTGGGGACGGCGGCTCGCCGTGCGGGCGAGGTACTCGCAAAAAGGGTAGCTTGAAAATCAAGCTACCCTAAATTCGTACTATGTAATGCTCGGGTGACAGAAATTTGAATATATCAAACTAACTTCACGAACTAAAAAACATTAGTTGTTGATGAGCTTATCTTCGTCAGACCAGCTGTAGAGCTTTCTAACTTCCTTACCGAATACTTCGGCAGGAGCTTCGGCAGCGAGCTTTCTCATAGCCTTGAAGTGAACCTGTGAACCGGCATCGCTCATGTCAAGGAGGAAGTCCTTAGCAAATGTACCGTCCTGAATGTCAGAAAGAACCTTTCTCATAGCCTTCTTAGTATCCTCTGTGATGATCTTTGGACCTGTGATGTAGTCACCGTACTCAGCTGTGTTAGAGATTGAATATCTCATGCCTGCAAAACCTGACTGATAGATAAGGTCAACGATGAGCTTCATCTCATGGATGCACTCAAAGTAAGCATTTCTTGGGTCGTAACCTGCATCGCAAAGTGTTTCAAAACCTGCCTGCATAAGTGCGCAAACACCGCCGCAAAGAACAGCCTGTTCACCGAAGAGGTCAGTTTCTGTTTCTGTTCTGAATGTTGTTTCAAGAACGCCGGCTCTTGCACCGCCGATACCGAGTGCATATGCAAGTGCGAGATCCTTAGCCTGACCTGTAGCATCCTGCTCAACAGCAACGAGGCAAGGTACACCCTTACCAACCTGATACTCTGAACGAACTGTGTGACCAGGTCCCTTAGGAGCTACCATTGTAACATCAACATCCTTTGGAGGCTTGATGCAACCGAAGTGAATGTTAAAGCCGTGAGCGAACATAAGCATGTTGCCTGCTTCGAGGTTTGGCTCGATGTCGTTCTTGTAAAGAGCTGCCTGCTTTTCATCGTTGATAAGAATCATGATGATGTCAGCCTGCTTTGCAGCCTCTGCCGATGTATATACCTTAAAGCCCTGTGCCTCAGCCTTTGCCCAGCTCTTGCTGCCTTTGTAAAGACCGATGATTACATCGCAACCTGAATCCTTGAGGTTGAGAGCGTGTGCATGACCCTGGCTGCCGTAACCGATAATAGCAATTTTCTTACCCTTGAGAAGGTCAAGGTTACAATCTGACTGATAGTAGATTGGTGCTGTCATGTTTTTTGTGTAGTCTTTCATATTAAAGTCCTCCTTACCGCAAACGCGGCATATAAATTAAAATATATGCTAACTGTAAGATTAAACGGAAACCGAAGCTGTGCCTCTGTCAATGGCAACAGTACCTGTTCTTACAATCTCACGGATACCATAAGGCTTGAGTAAGTCAACAAGCGTGTTGATGCGGCTTGCACATTCGCAGTACTCAACGGTAACTGACGAAGGGGATACATCAACGATTTTCGCCTGCATAATTTCAACCGTTTTGACAATTTCGGCTCTTTTTGAGGCGGCGCAGTGAACCTTGATTAAAACAAGCTCACGGCTGATAAATTCGCCCTCGTTAAGCCTTTTTACCTTAATAACGGGAATGAGCTTGTTGAGCTGCTTTTCAAGCTGTTCAACAATGTACTCGTCACCGTTTGCAACGATTGTGATTCGGGAAACCGACGGGTCCTGAGTAACACCTACTGCGAGTGAGTCGATGTTAAAACCTCGGCGAGAGAAAAGTCCCGAAATTTTTGAAAGAACGCCCGCCTGATTTTCAACAAGTATTGATAATGTATACTGCATTTTATCACCTCATTAAATTGACGGAGTGTCGGGGTGAACATCGCAAACAAGAATGAACGGTTTTTCCGAATCAACAATACCCTTGATGATGTTTTCGGCTTCCTTGTTTGAATGAGCCTCTGCATGGTCAATGCCGTAAGCATCGGCAATCTTCAAGAAGTCGGGATCACCGTTGAGAATTGTTGCGGAGTGTCTGCCGCCGTAGTGTTTGTCCTGAAGTTCACGAACCATTCCGAGTCGTGCGTTTTTCATAATGATGATTTTAATTCCGAGCTGATTGCCTGCAATAGTCGCAAGCTCATTAAGCCCCATCTGAAAACTGCCGTCACCGCAGATTACAATAACATCACGGTCGGGTCTTGCAAACTTTGCACCGATTGCAGCGGGAATTGAGTAACCCATTGTACCCATACCGCCTGTTGTGAGGAATCTGCCCTCACGAATACGGAAGTTGTTTGCGCACCAGATTTGATTTTGTCCTACATCGGCAACAAGAATTGCCTTTGAGCGGAACATTGCGCTAAGATGACCAACAAGTGTTCTCGGCTCAACAAAGCCGTCAAATACGGGAGGCTCACGGTAAAGGTCTTTTTTCCAGTTCTTTACGGTTTCGCTCCACATTGTTGTAACCTTGTAATCGCCGATGCTGTCAAGCAGCATATTGATGACATTTTTCATATCGCCTACAATCGGAATTTCTGTTTTAACATTCTTACCGATTTCAGCAGGGTCAATGTCAATGTGAATTACCTTTGTGTTTTCACTCATCTGGTCGGGAGCCGCAACAGCTCTGTCACCGAGTCTTGCACCGCATACGATTACAAGGTCGGCTTCGTGAAGAGCACGGTTGGCAACAGCCTTGCCGTGAGTGCCGAGCATTCCGAGATAAAGCTCATGCTCGCTGGGCATAACACCGATGCCCATCATAGTTGAAATAACGGGGATACCCGTAGTTTCTGCAAATTTTTGAAGTTTAAGTTTGATACCCGAACTCAGTACGCCGCCGCCTGATACGATAACAGGACGCTTGCTTGCGTTGATGGCCTCAACAGCCTTTTTAACCTGAATTGCGTGTCCCTTAGTGTTCGGTTTGTAACCGATAATGTTTACGCTTTCGGGATATTCAAAACTTTCAATTTCATTTTCCTGAATATCAACGGGAATGTCGATAAGTACAGGACCGGGTCTGCCGGTTGAGGCAATATGGAAAGCCTCTTTGAAAACTCTCGGAAGGTCTTCTGTTTTGCTGACGAGATAACTGTGCTTTACAAACGGTTCACAAGCTCCCGTGATGTCAGCTTCCTGAAAGACATCTCTGCCGAGAAGGTCGGAACGAACCTGACCTGTAATGGCAACAATCGGAATAGAGTCCGTATAGGCGGTTGCAATGCCTGTGATGAGGTTGGTTGCACCGGGACCGGAAGTTGCCACGCAAACACCGGGACGATTACTGCATCTTGCATAGCCGCTTGCCGCATGAGCAGCGTTCTGTTCCTGACGAACAAGAATGTGGGTAATGCTCGAGTCGTAAACTTTATCGTAAAATGGGCAGATAGCCGCACCGGGATAACCAAAGACTATGTCAACGCCCTCGGCTTCCAAACATTTTACCATAATTTCAGCACCGCTGATCATTATGTTTTGTCCCTCCTATCCTTTTTATTGTGAGCAAAAGGTGTTTTGTAACATTAAATATACCTTTTTACTTTACCGCTAATTATACAATAAATACCTTAAAAAGTAAAGAGCAGTATTGCCCATAAATTAAATTTTTTGCAGGATTTTGACAGATAATTTGCAAAATGAATTTTAATTGATTTTTACCGCCTGTTTACTGAAAATTTAAGTCGCTTAGTTTTGTAAAGTATAGTTTTGGATTAAGATTACTTTTTTTGTCTGCATTATCAGGAGTAGTTATTATCATCAAATTATCTTTTCCAGTTCTTGACATTGAGCCGATATAGTAGTTTTCTTCTTCAGGTTTGAATTTTGTTTTTTTCATTGTTTTGTCAATGGTATTAAATAAGTATATATTGCGTTCTAAATCAACATCTTTAAATGATAAAACTGTATTATATCCTTTTTGTGGAGTTTGAGCCATAGAGTAGGTGTCGTCAATGTTGTCAATCATATCGGATTTTTGCAATTTTTTGTTCCCTATATAACCTATACATCTTGTCATACTAAAATTTTGATAGATAAGGTAGTTGTTTCTAAAATCAAAAAACTGTACACCTTGAATCAGTTCATTTGAATCATCCGAAATATTGGAGATATCGTAGCTTTTAAGAAAATTCATATCATAGTCATAGGTTTCTATTTTTAAAGAAACATCTGTTTCCGAAACACAGTCCAAAACCAAGAGGCAGATTGTTTTTGTTTTGTCGTCAATTGAAACTTTTCTTATAGTTTTTCCTACACAGTTCTTATCATCAAACTCTAAATATTTCAGTTGTTTAAACTTTTGCGTTTCGGTGTCATACAGTTCCAAAGAAGTACCGTTGTTTAATACTTTTGTAATTATGACAAGATTGTCTGCACCTGTAATGGTATCATAGGGAAAACCGCCTTTGTCAGAAAAGACAGTAGTCATTTTGTTTTTATTAAGGTCTATATCAATAAATTCAAGGGTTCTGTTTTCTTCGTCTGTAATGTCACCCGTGCTTGCCATAAAACATAAGTGATTATTTACATACGCTTTATCGTTAATTTGCATAGACCAGTTTTTTATTGAACCAAGTTTTACACTGTTTTTTTTATCTAAATAATATCTGTAGTATTCTATTTCATTCGGAGAAGTTTCGTTGATTTTTGAATATATGAGTCCATCCTCAGTTGGCATAAGTGCATCGAAAAGATTTAAATTATCAATCTTTTTATCGTTATAGTAAATCTCCAAATCGTAATTAAATTCTGTTTCAGAATCTGTATCTGTATCAAGAGATAAATCATCGGTATCCGTTACGGTTGTTTGTTCAGTGGGGTTATTGCTTGATGAAGAAGTGTTACATCCATATAATGAAAGTAAAAATAAAGCGGTTACTAATAATAAAAATATCTTTTTCAAATTAATCTCTCCGAAGTTTATTTATCAGTTACAAGCACTGACAAAAACATTATAATTTATATAATTATAAAAGTCAATGATTTTAAAATACTATAATATAAGATTATGTTTAGAAAAATTTTGGCAAATGAAAGCACCGTGAAACTTGTGAAAGCTCACGGTGCTTTATCATAATAAATGATATGATTTGCAAAAAAAATCAATATTTCTTTTTGAGGAGTCTTGCGGCTATGATGACGCAGACTACGCTGACGCCTGTGTCGGCGATAACGGACATCCAGATTTGTGCAAGACCGAATGCGGCGAGGATAATTACAAGAGCCTTGATTGAGAGGGCAAAGATGATGTTGCCTTTGACGGTGTTGATAACACTTCTTGCAATTTTAATTGCCTTTGGAAGCTGTTTGAGTGTGCCTGATGCGAGAACTGCGTCTGACGCTTCAATAGCGGCTTCACTGCCGAATCCCATTGCGATACCGCAGTCGCTTGCCGAAAGAACAGGGGCATCATTGATGCCGTCGCCTACAAAGCAAGCACCCTTGGATTTTGATTTCAAGCCCTTGAAAAGCTCAAGCTTTTGAGCAGGGAGAAGTTCTGCGTGACATTCGGAAAGTCCGAGTTCGTTTTTAACATTTTCGGCAGGCTGTTGTCTGTCGCCTGTGAGCATTACCGTGTTCTCGACACCGAGCGCTTTAAGCTGTGAGATAACCTCTTTTGCCTCAGGTCTTACTGTGTCGCTGACATTGAGCGAACCGATAAGCTGACCGTCATAAATTACGAAAACAGAATCGTCTTTATTTGCAATCTTCTTCTGTTCGTCCGAAAGAATCTTTGAACCGCCGCACTGAATAGTTTTGCCGTTATAAACTGCGCTTGTTCCGTGACCGGCACTTTCGCTGTAGTCGGAAAGCTCGGGGAGTTCAAGACCGATTGCCTTTTCTCTGATTGCGGAGGCAATCGGATGAGCAGAATATTTTTCGCTTGCAGCGGCAAGGGCAAGAACTTCGTCAGCACTGTATGAACCGACCGTATTAACCTTGTTTACGCTGAGCTTGCCGCTTGTGAGCGTGCCTGTTTTATCGAATACGAATGTGTCTGCTTTTGCAAGAGCCTCAATATATTTTCCACCCTTGATGAGTACACCGACTTCGGATGCCGCACCGATACCGGAATAGTAGGAGAGAGGTACGGAAATAACAATAGCACACGGACATGACGCTACAAGACAAACAAGTGCACGGTATAGCCATTCGCTGAATGCTCCGAGTCCGCAAAGCGGAGGGATTACTGCGATTGCAACTGCAATGAGTACAACAACCGGTGTGTAAACAGAGGCAAATCTTGAAATAAGCTTTTCGCTGTTGCCCTTTTGAGCGGCGGCATCTTCAACAAGCTGAAGAATTCTTGTTGCGGTACTGTCGCCGAAATGCTTTGTGGTTTTGACGGTAATAAGGTTACTGCCGTTGATTGCGCCGCTGAGTACCTCACTGCCCTCGTCTGCATCAACAGGAAGGCTTTCGCCTGTGAGAGCAGATGTGTCGAGAGTCGTTTTACCTTTAATAATAATGCCGTCAAGCGGAACTCTTTCGTATGGCTTGACTTCAATGATACTTCCGATTTCAACGCTTTCGGCAGGAACAATCTGTTCCGCACCGTCAACAATAATTGTTGCTGTATCGGGACGAATGTTTGCAAGCTTTTCAATGTCACGGCGGGATGCGTCAACTGCTCGATCTTCAAAAATTTCACCGATAGAAAAGAGGATTGTTACCATTGCCGCCTCAACAAAATCTCCAAGACAGAATGCCGCAATTACCGCAACAGCCATAAGCGTTGTTTCGTCAATTCTTAGCTTTAGAATGTTTTTTGCACCCTTGATAAATACCTTGTAACCCGAAAGAAGTGTTGCAACAAAACACGCTGCGAGTACAACATAATGAACAGCCGTAACACCGTCAAGTGTAAGGTGGAGAATTTCGGACACTACAGCAAGTACAATTGAAATTGCGAGGAAGATTGTGTCATGGTTGATTTTCTTTTTTGTGATTTCGGGTTCTGCCTTTGTTGTGATATCATTTTTCGGAGTTTTGTCAACAACAGTTACACCGTCCTCAATGCTGTCGCAGATTGCCTGAATTTCGGAAACAGGATTCTGCTTTTCGCTTTTGAAATTGAGAAGTTTTGTCGCAAAATTAAAGCTTACATCCTCAAAGCCGTCTGTTTCTGCAATTTTAGCCTCAATCTTGCCTGCACAATGAGCGCAGTTGAGATTGTCTAAAGTGTAGGTGTATTTTTTGAGATTGGTTTTCGGAGTTTTGTCAACAACGGTTACACCGTCCTCAATGCTGTCGCAGATTGCCTGAATTTCGGAAACAGGATTCTGCTTTTCGCTTTTGAAATTGAGAAGTTTTGTCGCAAAATTAAAGCTTACATCCTCAAAGCCGTCTGTTTCTGCAATTTTAGCCTCAATCTTGCCTGCACAATGAGCGCAGTTGAGATTGTCAAGCTGATATTTGTACCTCATATGTCTCCCTCCTTATTCAAGAACATGGTCAAGTCCCATTTCTATGATTCGTTTCACATGGTCATCGTCAAGGCTGTAATAAATCTGCTTTCCTTCACGGCGAACACGCACCAGCTTGTTCTGCCTTAACACACGCAGTTGATGGGAAATTGTGCTTTGCTCCATGCTGAGAGCTTCAGCAATGTTGAGCACCGACATTTCATTTTCCGAAATGGTGTACATAATGCGAAGTCGGGTTGAATCACCGAAAACCTTAAAAAGGTCTGCAAGCTCAAACAGCACATCAATGTCGGGCATTTCGGGAGTAGTTGTTTTTTCTTTGTTTTCCATAGGCGTCCCCTTTAATTTTATCTCAGGTTAATAGTTATACTTGAACATATGAAGATATGCTCATATGTTAATTATAATATAGCATTCACTTTTTAAAAAGTCAATAGACACACACGAAAAAATGTAATGTTTTTCAAGTTTTTTTGCCCCAAAGTTTCACTTGTTTATTGTGTCCGTTTGGAAAGTATATATAGTATAGAAAGTTAATTTTAAATTTGAAAAAAGAAGATTGAAGGTGTAAAATTATCATAGGAATAACGGAACGATATTTTTCTGTGTTCAATTTGAATTGTAAAATGCTCAGATGTCTGATGAAATAACACTTGTTTCAATTTGTAATAATTTTACAAAAAATCGCTTTGATTAATTACTTCTTTTTAGGAAAAAACGGTTTTAAAAAGCATGGTTGGTTATATTAAAAACAAAAAAAGCAACAAATTAATAATTTGAGTACAACTTGCCCAAAAATAGATTACAGTTTTATTATTCCGTTGACTTTACTACAATTTTGTAGTATCATTTTCTGTAAGAGAATTGTTAAATTACATCTGCGTAACCGAGTGGGTTCGTTTTTAATAAAATGTAACAAATTAGTTCTCATTATGAATTTTAGATTCGTATAATTTTTGATTTTTACTTATACACTATATAGATATACATTTTCAGATATTTAGCTTATTTAGTTAAAAGTATCTTCTACACATTAATTGGGGTGTAACAATTGGAGAAGTTCGTAGTTACCGGCGGAAAGCCATTATCGGGTGAAGTGACAATCAGCGGTGCGAAAAATGCAGCCGTTGCAATTATTCCGGCAGTTATTCTTTGTGATGAACCGTGCCAGATTGAAAATATTCCTAACATCAGCGATGTATCACTTATCAGCAGAATTCTTCAGCAGATGGGTGCTAATGTAAGACGAATCAACCGTTCGTCCTTATATATTGATCCTACAAAAATCCGCACATGTAATGCTGTGACCGACCTTGTAAGAGGTATGAGAGCGTCATATTATCTCCTCGGCGCACTTTTGGGCAAGTACGGCAAGGCTAAGGTGGCTCTTCCGGGCGGCTGTAACTTTGGCGTGCGTCCGATTGACCAGCATCTTAAAGGCTTTGAGGCTCTCGGTGCGACAACTCAGCTTGTTGACGGTGCGATTATAGAGGCAGAATGCGACAGCCTTGTCGGTACACATGTGTACCTTGATGTTGTGTCCGTTGGTGCAACAATGAACATTATGCTTGCCGCATCAAAGGCAAAGGGACAGACCATTATTGAAAATGCCGCAAGAGAACCGCATATTGTTGACCTTGCAAACTTCCTTAATTCAATGGGTGCGGATGTCAGAGGCGCAGGTACGGATGTTATCAAAATCCGTGGCGTTGAGTATCTTCACGGCATTACTTATTCGATTATTCCCGACCAGATTGAGGCAGGAACATATATGTGTGCCGCCGCCGCAACAAGAGGTTGTATTACGGTAAAGAATATTACACCGAAGCATCTTGAATCAATCAGCGCAAAGCTGCGTGAGATGGGTGTTAAGATTACGGAATATGATGAGGCTCTCAAGGTTGATGCGTCATCTGCTCCGCTAAAGCGCTGTAATATCAAGACAATGCCGCATCCCGGCTTCCCGACAGACTGTCAGCCGCAGTTTGCTGCATTGCTTATGAGCGTTCCCGGAACAAGCATCATCAACGAGAATGTTTGGGATAATCGCTATCAGTATGTCAGCGAGCTTATCAGAATGGGTGCGCAGATTTCTGTTGAGGGCAGACTTGCAATCATTGAAGGCGGTGTTCCGCTCACAGCGGCTCCCGTTAAGGCAACCGACCTTCGTGCAGGTGCGGCTATGATTATTGCCGCTCTTGAAATTAACGGTACAACAGAGATTTCTAATATTCAGTTCATTGAGCGTGGATATGAAGATGTTGTTGAAAAGTTCAGAGGACTTGGTGCAGATATCAAAAAGGTGTATTTTACAGGTGACAACGAGCAGGAGCTCGGTGCCTAACTAAAATTTAATTAGAAATCAAAGCCGTTTTCTTTGTGAGAACGGCTTTTTTGTGAGATAATTTACAAATTTTAAAATTTGTGTTATCATATTCGTTATACTAAAGATAAGGATTGATTGTTTTGGCAAGAGCAGTACCGCTGTTCAGCGGAAGTAAGGGTAACAGCTACTACATAGGTTCGGCAAGCGAAGGCGTACTGATTGACGCAGGTCGTTCATGCAAGCAGATTGAAAATGCCATGCTTGCAAACGGACTTGATATGGGCAGTATCGGGGCGGTTTTTATAACTCACGAACACACTGACCATTGCAGTGCGTTGCGTGTGCTTGCAAAGCGTTACGGCTTTAAGGTGTATTCAAGTCTTGGTACGCTCAATGCTTTGAGGGCAGGTAATAAGCTTGATCCAAACACAGATGCAGATGTTATAACTGACGAGGTTGTAATCGGCAATATGCGTGTTCAGCGAATTGACACCCCCCACGATGCGGCGGAAAGCTGTTGTTACCGTGTTACTGCTCCCGATGGAAAATCCGCACTTATAGCAACCGATATGGGCGTTATGTTGCCCGATGTCAGAACTGCCGCAGAGCAGAGCGACTTTGTTGTGCTTGAGTCAAATCACGATATCAATATGCTCAAAAACGGATTTTATCCTTATCCGCTCAAGCAGAGAATCCTTTCAAACAGAGGACATCTTTCAAATGAGGCTTGTGCAAAAGAACTTGTTAACCTTGTTGAGAAGGGAACTTTAAGACTTATGCTCGGCCATCTCAGCGAAGAAAATAATACCGTTCCGCTTGCAATGTCAACATCCGTAGACCTGCTCACATCAAACGGAATGAAGTACAAAAGCGATTATTCGCTTGATGTTGCTCCGAGTGTAAGCACAACAAAAGCCATCATCTTTTAACCTTAAACAAACAAGAGAAATATGATTAAGATTAACATAATTTGTATCGGCAAAATCAAGGAAAAATATTTTACCGACGCAATTGCAGAGTATGCAAAACGCTTGACCGCATTTTGTAAATTCAATATTATTGAGCTTTCGGAAGAACGCATTAAGAGCAACATACCGAATAGGTCGCAGATTGATGAGGTCATTTTCTCTGAGGGAAAACGAATCATGCAAAAAATTTCGCCTTCGGATTATGTTGTTGCAATGTGTATTGAGGGAAAGTCTATGTCGAGTGAGGAGCTTTCAAGGCTGATTGACAATGCGTCCGTAAGCGGAAAAAGCACCGTTGATTTTATTATCGGCGGCAGCTACGGACTTGACGAATCGGTTAAAAAACGGGCAGATGTCCGTCTTTCAATGAGCAGAATGACCTTTCCTCACCAAATGGCAAGAATGATTTTAAGCGAACAGATTTACCGTGCGTTTGAGATTTCATCAAACGGTAAATATCACAAATAATTTACGGAGTTACTATGGCGCTTGACGGAATTTTTTTAAGACATATTAAAAGTGAAATAGAAAAAGAGGCTCTCGGTGCAAGGGTGTCGCAGATTTATCAGCCGAACAGAGAGGAGCTTGTGTTTGGGTTGAGAACATTTTCCGGCAACAAAAAGCTGTTGCTTTCTGCACGAGCAAATTCACCGAGAGTGAACTTTTGTTCCTCAACACCCGAAAATCCTGCACAACCTCCGATGTTCTGTATGCTTTTGCGAAAAAGAATCGGCGGCGGAAAGCTTGTGGGACTTCGCCAGAACGGTTGCGACCGTGTTCTTATGCTCGATTTCGAGTGCGTGAACGAACTCGGCGATACTGTGATGATAACTGTTGTATGCGAAATTATGGGTATGTACAGCAACATAATTATTGTCGATTCAAACGGCGTCATCATTGATTCATTAAAGCGTGTAGATCTTACAATGAGCAGTAAAAGACTTGTACTGCCGAATATAAAATACGAACTTCCCGAATCGCAGAACAAGCTGAATCTCCTTAAATGTTCGGTGCTTGATGTGTGTACAGCCGTAAAAAATCTTGACACGGAAATGCCGCTTAACAAGGCGCTGTTAAGGACAATTGAGGGCGTTTCTCCGATTGTATGCCGTGAGATTGAATACAAGGTTATGGAGGGCACAACAAACAGAATTGAGGGTGTGCTTTTTGACCGACTCGCAGTTGAAATTGAAAAGCTGAAAAGCGTTTGCAGCGATTGTTCGGGCAAGCCTGTTGTGGTTTATCGTGAGGACGGCAAGCCTATGGACCTCTGCTTTATGAATGTTGAGCAGTACGGCGATTTTGCAAAGGTTGAGAGTAAGGAAAGCTTCTCCGATTTGCTTGACGGATTCTATGAGGCTCGTGACAGTCGTGACAGAATGAGGGTGAAATCACAAAGCCTTACAAAGCTTTTGAACAACACACTTGAAAGGCTTGCCCGAAAAATTGCAAAGCAGAAGAGTGAGCTTGAACGCTGTGCAGACCGTGAGCATCTTCGCATATGCGGTGACCTTTTACAGGCAAATATCTATCGTATTGAGCGTGGTGCGGAGTATGTTGATGTTGAAAACTTTTACGATGAGAACAACGCAATTTTACGCATAAAGCTTAATCCGGCAATCTCACCTTCGGCAAATGCTCAGAAGTATTACAAGGATTACCGCAAGGCTAAAAATGCCGAAATTATGCTCAAAGAACAGCTTGAAAAGGGCAGGGAAGAGCTTGATTATATTAACTCGGTTCTCGATACGGTTGACCGTGCGGAAAATGAAAAAGACCTTGCACAAATTCGTGAGGAACTTACCGAGCAGGGCTATCTCAAGGTTCAAAAGGGCAAAAAGCCCCGTCAGACAACTTTGCCACCGCTCGAATTTGAATCAAGCGACGGTTTTAAAATCCTTGTAGGAAGAAACAACCGCCAGAATGATAAGCTGACTTTGAAAACAGCGTCAAAGAACGATATGTGGCTGCACACAAAGAATATTCACGGTTCTCATGTAATTGTTGTTTCGGACGGCAAAGAGATTTCCAACACGGCAATCTATGAGGCGGCACGGCTTGCGGCATATCACAGTAAGGCGAGAAACAGCAGTCAGGTTCCCGTTGACTGCACACTTGTTCGCTATGTGTCAAAGCCAAACGGCTCAAAACCGGGTATGGTGATTTATGTCAACAACAAAACCCTGTATGTAAAACCGTCACAAACGGTTGAAAAGCAGTAAAATATTTTAATAAAAATTAAACGGAGGGCAAGACGCTCTCCGTTTTTATGTTAATTTAATTGTTTTTAACGGGCGGTAAAATCGAATGTAAAAATTCGTATTTTAGGGGTGCAGAATTTGAACTCATACCCTTCAGAATTTGCACCTGCCCCCTTCAGAATTTGAACCCGCCCCCTTCAGATTTTGAAGGGGACTACTTCAGAATTTGAAGCCTAATAATACCCATAGAAAAAGACTAAGAGAATAATACCAAGTAAACAATACCAATTGAAAAATGAAGAGGAATTCAGATGACCGAACTGACAAAATCATCCTTCAAAATCCCATTCGGGGACATAGCTTTCATCTGCGGAAGAAAGCTCCTGTGTAAAGCCGTCAATTCCCAGTCGCATCATTTCAAGCTTTACCTTGTCATATTCTCTGCGTGTGATTTTACGGTTAATTCGTGAAAACTCCCTGTCGCTGACCTTGCCCATAGGAATGTACTGACACATAAGACTTAACAAAACCTGATCGCCGAATCTGCGTTTTACAATATCAAGCACTTCAAGACTGTTCTTTGTGTGGGCAGGCAAAATCAGATGCCTTACGATAACGCCCTTTTTCATAATGCCGTCATCGTCAAACTGAGGCAGACCAACCTGAAAAGTCATTTCGTGAATTGCGGCAACAGCCGTGTTGACATAATTCGGTGCAGAAGAGTATTTTACCGCAAGAAAATCATCTGCATATTTAAAGTCGGGAAGATAAATGTCAACAAGTCCGTCAAGCATACTGAGAGTTTTCGGACTTGTGTATCCGCTGCAGTTATATACAATCGGAATTCTCGGTTTGTAAATTTCAAGACTTTTAACAACAGCGTGTGCAAAATGGTCAGCCGTTACAAGGTTGATGTTATGCACTCCCTTGTCCTCAAGTTCTTTGTAACATTCGGCAAGTCTTTCGGGAGTGATTGTTCTTCCGCCGTCCTCGTTTGAAATTTCGTAGTTCTGGCAGTACACGCATCTCATTGTACAGCCCGAAAAGAAAACAGTTCCGCTGCCCTTTGTGCCGCTTATGCACGGTTCTTCGCCATAGTGCGGAGCAACTCTTGCAACAACTGGCAGTTCTCCCATTTTACAAAATCCGTTTCCGCTGTGGGCAGTACGAACCGCACCGCATTTTCTCGGACATAAATTGCAAATCATGATATCACCTTATTGTCTGATATATAATGTCTGATAGAACATTAAACACTATTGTACCACGATTATGACAAAAGTTAAAGTCTTTGCAAATTAAAGTGTGAAATCAGTAAGATAATCTTCGATGATATCGTCAAGCTGGCAGAGTTCAAGCTCAAGCTCGTTGCACATTTCGACAAGCTCCGTCATTTGACGAAAGCTTTCGCTGATTCCCGACACGGATTTTATAAGCTTTTTGCCGCAAAATGCGCTTATCCCAAAGGTGTTAAACCCGTCTTCGGGTGTATGATTCAATTTGTAGGTTATCATTTTTCCCCTCCGGATGATAACCGGTCACAAGATAATAATACTATTATGTTGCGATATTGTCAATATTATTACAAAAATATTGTTAAGTTGTAAACAAATGGTGATGTATCAGTAATAAATTGTACATAATGACAAATGAATGTAAACCACAGTTAAAGAATTATATAACAATAAAAACTTTAGTTCGATAAAATCTTAATAATATGTAACAAAGTATTACATATGGTATATAATTTCAGTGCAGTCAGATTTTTCGGCAAACGGCAAATAACATATCGACGACAGTTAACTGCTGAAATATTGCAATAACAATAGTTAATCATTGCTTTGCATCAGTCTTTATTTGTGCATAATGTATAAAAAGCATTCTTAAAGTTTGGCTTTAGGATGCTTTTTTAGTTCTCAATAGGAAAAATACGGCATTTATAAATGTTAAAATATAGTTATCGTACGGTACTTTGTGCGAAATAATATTTAGGAGTGAAAATATGAGATTGCGCAAACCATTATCGATTCTTCTTTCTCTGTCCATGATTGCAGGTATGTCGGCCTTTGCCTCAAATGCGGCAGTAACAAGCGATGAATCGGTTTCAGCAGGCAATTATTACAATGCAAATTATCTTGAAAGCTATGCAAGCAAAGCGTATAACGAATCAGGACTCGGTTCAGTGTACAGCAAAACTTCCACAACATGGAAAACCTGGTCACCTGATGCGTCATCCGTAAAGCTCAAGCTCTACACAACAGGTTCTGACAACGAGGCGGGCGCTTCGGCAATCGGCACCTATGATATGAAAAAAGACAGCTCAACAGGTGTTTGGTCACTTAATCTGAGCGGTGATTACAAAAACAAATATTACACATATCTTGTAACAGTAAACGGCACAACCAAGGAAACACAGGATGTTTACTCACAGGCTGTCGGTGTAAACGGCAACCGTACAATGGTTGTTGACCTTGACTCAACCGATCCGAGCGGTTGGTCGGACGATAAGCATGTTCTCTTTAACAGCGCATCCGAGGCGGCTGTATGGGAAGTTCATGTGCGAGATTTTTCAGTTTCCAAAAACTCGGGTGTGAGTGAGGATAACAAGGGTAAGTACCTTGCATTTGCCGAGGGCGGTACAACTCTTAATTCAGACACAAGTTCATCAGCCGTTTCAACAGGCATTGACTACCTTGTTGAGCAGGGCATTAACTGCGTTCAGCTTATGCCTGTTTATGATTACGGTTCGGTAAAGGAAGATGTTGCAAGTTCTTCTTCAAACCGTAACTGGGGTTATGATCCGGTGAACTATAACGCTCCCGAGGGTTCATATTCAACAAACCCATATGACGGCAACACAAGAATCACTGAGTTCAAGCAGATGATTCAGGCTCTTCATGACAGAGGAATTTCAGTTGTAATGGATGTTGTTTACAACCACACATTCTCAAACGATTCCTGCTTTAACAGAACTGTTCCGGGTTACTACTACAGAATGCATTCATCATCAGCATATTCAAACGGTTCAGGCTGCGGTAACGAAACTGCGTCAGATAAGCTGATGTACAGAAAGTATATGATTGAATCCGTAAAGTATTGGGCGGAGGAATACCACATTGACGGTTTCCGTTTTGACCTTATGGGTATTCACGATATCACAACAATGAACGATATCCGTTCTGCTCTTGACGGACTTTATTCAGACGGTTCGGGTAAAAAGATTCTCATGTACGGTGAACCGTGGACAGGCGGTTCAGTTGCAATTTCCGACGGTTGCTCGCAGTCAAAGGCTGGTTCACTCAACCCAAGAGTAGGTATGTTCTGCGACAGCTACCGTGATGCAATTAAGGGAAGCACAGACGGTTCCGATAAGGGATTTGTTCAGGGCAACACCGATAAGGCCGGAACGGTTGCAAACGGTGTAACGGGCAAGGGCTTTTCGGCTCAGGCTCCTTCACAGACAATTGCTTATGCCGACGCTCACGATAACCTTATCCTCTGGGATAAAATTGTAAAGAGTAACGGCTCATCAAGCTGGAATTCAACATCTTCATCACTCAGGGGACAGGTTAAGAAAGTAATGGGACTCCTCCTTACTTCACAGGGTATCCCGTTTATGACGGCAGGCTCGGAATTTTGCCGTACAAAACAGGGTGATACAAATAGTTACAAATCAAGCGACGCAATAAATGAGATTGATTGGTCAAGAGTAAAGACCTACTCGGATGTTGCCGCTTATTACAAGGGACTTCTTGAAATCAGAGAAAACTATTCTCCGATGAAGAGTTCAACATTCAACACTCCTTCATTCCAGTCAACACACGGTGATGTTGTTGCTTACACATATTCAAACAACAAGTCAAATGAGTGGGGCAAGGTTTGTGTTCTTGTAAACGCAAGTTCAACAAATGATTGGCCGATTACACTTGACGGCAGTGGCTGGACAGTAGTTGCAGACGGTACGACGGCAGGTCTTAAAAGTCTTGGCACAGTTTCGGGCAACACATATACAGTTCCTGCAAACAGCGCCTGTGTGCTTGTTCAGAGTTCAACATTCAACAACCTTAAGGTTAGTGAAAAAACATTCGGTACGGTAACAATCAAACATATTGATGACAGCGGAAATGTTCTCAAGACATCAACAGCAAAATATGCAGACGGTACAACATACCGTACTTACCCTGACACAACCATCCTTTATGACTACGCTCTCAAGGATACTCAGGGTGTAACTTCGGGTACTGTTACAGGCGGAAAGAACTACAATGTAACTTATGTTTACAGCTCCAGCGGTATTCGTTCAGGCTATGTTACGGTAAATTATGTTGACGAAAACGGTGAGTCAATTAAGGATACCGTTTCAACAAAGTATCGTGAAGGCGACAGCTACAGCGTTCCGTTCACATCAATTCAGGGCTATCAGCTCGACACAGACAAGTATCCTGCCAACACGACAGGTACATTTAACGGTACGAACACAACCATTAACTTTGTTTATAAGGCACTTGACAGCACAAGTTCGGTTGTTCACTACTATAACTCAAACAACTGGTCAAATGTTCGTTGCTATGCTTACACAGACGGCGGTGAAGAGCCTAACGGCAAGTGGAACAATGCAACTGTTATGACAAGTGAGGGCAACGGATGGCTCAAATGCACAATTCCTGCATCAAGCTCATATGTAATGTTCCACACAGACTCACAGCAGGAGCCGGGTGCAAACGAGACAGGCTACCTTGTTTCGGGCGAGGCATGGATTCAGAATAAGAAACTCAGCTTTAGCAGTAAGGTTATCACAAGCCACATTGACGCCGCAACAGGTGAAAAGATTGCCGATGATGAAATTTTAATTCAGTCAAAGGTTTCTTCCGACGATACATACAAAACTTCTCCGCTTTCGGGCAGAACAGATGTTATTGCTCCCGTAAATGCGTCAGGCAACCTTTCATCGGGTATTATCAATGTCGTTTATCTTTACACATCCTCGGAGCGTCCTTCAACTGCTCCTTCAACGGTAACTCCTACCACAGCCCCCGTTACACAGCCGACGGAAAAAATCCTTATCGGTGATGTTAATCTCAATGGTTCGATTGATATAGTTGACTCAACAGCGGTTCAGAAGTACATTGTGAAGCTTATAACACTCTCAGACAAGGCTCTTATCGCAGCCGCAAGATGTGACGCTGACGGCGAGAATGATATCATAAGCGTTAAAGACGCAACATACATTCAGATGTATGCCGCAAAGCTTGACGGTCACGGAAATGTCGGCACTTATTATGAGTCGGAAGTTACTCCGACAACCGCCCCTGTTACCGAGCCGGCAACAGAAGAGCCGACAGTTGCTCCGACAACCGTTCCTGCAACAACAGCTCCTGTTACAGAGGCTACAACCACTCCGTCATCAACCTATACAGTTAAGTTTACGGATTCACTCAACTGGAATGGTACACTCTACTGCTACTCATGGGCTGAAGACGGTACATCTACAAAATCATGGCCGGGCGTTGCGATGACATATCTCAACACAAATGACCATGGTCAGAAGGTTTACTCGGTTGAAGTTCCGAACACTGTTGATTACATTATTTTCACAAACGGTTCGAGTCAGACCATTGATATCGGTTTTGACGGCACTTCGCTCAATTATTATACAGAGTCGCAGTATGATTCACAGGGTCATGCTTATGTCGGCACATGGTAATCATTTTTTGAAAAAGTGTAAATAAGTAAAAATATAAGTCGGCAAGACAGTACGCAAATTAAACTGTCTTGCCGACTTTTTATGTTGGTTTGAAGCAGGGGCGGATATCATCCGCCCGCAAGTAACGGTACAATATTTGTAATTCAACTTGCTTTATAAATACAACAATGTCATTGTTAAACTGTAGGGGCGAACCGTATTTTCCTGCCTGAAATATAATCGCAATGCTATCAATCTAAAAAGAGAGCGTGAAATCACGCTCTCTAAAATCATCATAATTATAAAACTTTATATAATCGTTCCGCCGCCAACTACATATTCACCGTCATAGAGGACTGCTGCCTGACCTTTTGAGATTGCTCTTTGCGGTTCGTCAAAGACAATGTGCAGGGTGTTATCGTCAATCTGTTCGACGATTGCGTCCTTTTCGGGCTGGCTGTAACGAACTCTCGCCTTGACTTTAATCGGCTTGTCGATTTTGTCACAGGTGATGAGGTTTATGTCCGTTGCATAAAGCTCCTTTGAGAAAAGCTCGTTGTTATCGCAGAGAATAACCTCGTTGGTGTCAAGATTCTTTTCCTTAACATACATAGGGTGGGGGAGTGCAAGTCCAAGACCTTTTCGCTGACCTACGGTGTAACGGATAATTCCCTTGTGTTCACCGAGAATATGACCTTTGGTATCAACAAAATTACCGTTAGGATAAGTTCTGCCCGTGTACTGTTCAATGAATTTTGCATAGTCCCCATCGGGAACAAAGCAAATGTCCTGACTGTCGTGTTTTCGTGCGTTTATCAAACCAAGCTCATTTGCAATTTCACGCACCTTTTCCTTTGTATATGTGCCAAGAGGAAGAAGTGTTTTTGCAAGCTGTCTTTGTGTAAGACAGTACAGCACATAGCTTTGGTCTTTTGTGCTGTCAACCGATTTTTTCAGCAAATAGCGGTCTGCACCCTTGTCATACTCAATTGTTGAGTAATGTCCCGTGACAACGCAGTCAAAGTCAAGCTCTTCTGCACGGCGAATGAGCTTTTCAAATTTGATAAAGCGGTTGCAGTCAATGCAGGGATTCGGTGTTGTACCGTTTTCATAGGCTCTGATAAAGCGGTCGATTACATTTTCCTTAAAGCTGTCCTTGAAGTTATAGACATAGTAGGGAATGCCGAGCTTGAGGCAAACTCTCCTTGCATCATCAATGTCATCAAGAGAACAACAGGTTTTTTCTCGCTTTTCACCGATATCTTCGTTATCAAAGAGCTTGAGGGTAATGCCCGTTGCGTCATATCCCATATCCTTGGTAAGAAATGCGGCAACCGAGCTGTCAACTCCTCCGCTCATTGCAATCAATGCTTTGTTAGTCATTTATTCCTCCCGAACAGATTTGCGTTCATAAGTAATTTATCAGCCGAGTCTGATCATTTCGTCAATGCACTTTCTTGCGTTTGTGATAGTCTGATCGTCAAGCTTGATTTCTTCTCCGCCGTTGCCGTTAAGGCAGTTGTAAACATCAACAAGTGTTGTTGATTTCATATTCGGGCAGATGAGCTTTAATGTAAGACCGTAGAAATTCTTGTCCGGACATTCATACTGCAAATGTTCGGCAATGCTGATTTCTGTACCGATAATGAATTCCTTTGCATCGGATTTCTTTGCATAATTCATTATGCCCGATGTTGAGCCGACATAATCAGCCATAGCAACAACTTCGGGAGTGCATTCGGGATGAACAAGGACGAGTGCGTTCGGATGAAGCTCCTTAGCCTTTTTAACATCCTCAACATTTACGCAGGCATGAATCGGACAACCTCCGTTGAGAAGCTTGATGTTCTTGTCGGGGCACTGCTTTGCAACATAGTCTCCGAGGTTGCAGTCAGGGATAAAGAGAATGTTCTTATTGTCAAGATTGTTTACGATTTTAACAGCCGACGAGCTTGTTACGCATACATCGCAAATTGTTTTGAGTTCTGCCGTAGTATTGATATATGCAACAACTGTGTAATCGGGATACATTTTCTTAACCTGAGAAATAAGCTGTTTGTCCATCTGGTCTGCCATACTGCAGCCGGCAACAGGCTGTGCAAGGTAAACAGTTTTTTCAGGTGAAAGAATTTTGCAGGTTTCAGCCATAAATCTTACACCGCACATAAGAATGTTCTTGTTTTCGGCTTTGCTTGCGTCAACACTCAGCTTGTAGCTGTCGCCTGTGTAATCTGCAATTTCAAGAATTTCATGCGCCTGATAGCTGTGGGCAAGAATACAGACATCCTTTTCCTTTTTCAGCTTGAGAATCTGTTCCTGCATTGATGAAATATTCATAATAGTTTTCCTTTCAAGGTAATTAAAATTACTCCCCCTTATTATACATTTTCAGCAGTTTATATGCAATAGCTTTCGGTGTAAAAAAGCTGTATTTTTTGCGTTTTTAACAAGAAACAGCCCATATTTTTGGTTGTATTTAAAAAAATATTTTTGTTCCTTTAGACGTTACACATAAATGAATATGTGCTATAATTAAGTATAAATTTTGAATAGTATCATATCCCAAAGTTAGAATGGGTTAAATTAGGAGGATTATGTGATGAAAAAGACAATTGCTGTGTTATTTGCAGTTATGATGATGTTATTGTCGGCAGTTCCCGCATTTGCTGCCGTAAGTCCGGAACCGAGTACATTCAAATATAAGGTTGAAGTTATTCCGACAGAGGGCGGTGACGGTGCTTATAAGTTCACAACAGGTATTGACAAAAACGGCGAACAGCATGTATTTATTGAGCCGCTTCCTTATGACGGCTATACTTTTGACCACTGGGAAATTTCGGGCGGCCCTTTCAGAACCGACAGCAAGTATACAGATGCTAATATGAATATTATTATTTCAGGTGACATTGTTTGTACTCCTTATTACCGTAAGGCAAGCAGCGGCGGTACAACAGGTCCTGTTGCTACAGCTACGGCAAAGAAAGATGATTCAACAACTTCACCAAAGACAGGCGCAAGCGATGTTGTACCGTATGCAATTTTAGTTCTTTCTCTTGCGGCTTGCGGTGCGGCTGTATTTAAGCTTGTAAAGAGCAAATAATCCAACCTTAACTAAAAATCAAGAGACTTCTCATAAGGAAGTCTCTTTTTTATTCATTAGATGTTTGAATATTAGGTTTTGTATTGCAGATGCAGAAGTTTGTAAATTGTAATAAAATTTTACTAACAGGTAATGATTAATTGACATACTGACACAAAAATGATACAATATAACCGATTGGGAGTTTTTGATATGAGCAGAAAAAGAAACAAATTTCTTATAGCTTTGATTATTTTGCTTGTGGCTGCAATCATCGGCACACTTGCGTACATAGTCGTTAAAAACTTAAATGAAAATAACGAACGAAAAAGTCTTGATAACATCGCAGGCTCGTATGCGTCAGGCATTGAAAACGGTACAACCTCTGCAACAGAAGTGACTTCACCGTCAATCAATGTGAAAAAGGTCGAAAATCCGATTGATTTCAAGTCGCTTCAACAGCAGAACAGCGACATTTATTCGTGGATTTACATTCCGAATACAAATGTAAATTATCCTGTTTTGCAAAGTCATCTTGACGATAACTTATATCTTGACCACGATATTTATAAGAATTACAGCTTTTCGGGCAGTATCTATTCGCAGATGTGCAACAAGCGTGATTATTCCGACAGAGTGACTGTGCTTTACGGTCATAATATGGCAAACGGCTCAATGTTTGCAACGCTCCATCGCTTTTATGATGCCGATTTCTTTAACAAGAACAGGTACATCTATGTTTACACTCCCGACAGAAAGCTTACATACGAAATTGTGTCAGCTTTTGAATATGATAACCGACACATTATGAATTCGTTTGATTTTTCCGATGACAATGTATTTTCGGATTATCTCAATATGATTAAAAATCCACATTCTGTTTCTGTGAACAAGAGAAATACGGAGCTTACTACCGATGATAAAATTCTTGTTTTAAGCACATGCTTAAACAGCGGTGACGGAAGATATCTTGTGCAGGGAGTGCTGAAGAAAGATGAACCGACAAAATGAAAGTTCGGCTGAGGCAACAACTGAAAATATAGAAAACAAGCTTGATCCGAATACGCCGGAAATTCTTGAATCGAAAAGAGAAAAGAACAGCAAGGAGCATGTAAGCAATCCTTCAAGGCTGGATATTGAAGGTTATATTTTCAAGGACAGCAAGTTAATAAAGAAAAAGAAAAAAGTATATACAGATGTGTACGGAGTTGATTCCGACAGCATTGTCGTGAAGAGTAACACCACAAATCACTACAAAAAGCATAGATCAAAGTCGCATCATCACCATTCAAAGCATCGAAAGATGAAAACCTGGAAAAAGGTGCTTTTGTCAATCGGCTGTACATTACTTGGTTTAATTATACTCACCGTAGGCACGGTTGCGTATTTGATTTATCAGGGCGGAAACGAGCTGTTTAATACTGATATTCATGTTACCGCCCCACAGGGCATTGAAACCGAGGAAAACGGTAAGTATGTCGTATACAACGGTGAAACATATCAGTTCAACGAAAAGGTGACGAATGTTCTGTGTATCGGTGTTGACAAGCGCAATCTTGACGAAAATAATAACAGCAAAGTCAAGGCGAGCGGAGGTCAGGCGGATGTGCTTATGCTTGTGTCAATCGACACTTCAAACGGTAAAATAACGCTCTTCAACATTTCGAGAGATTCGATGGTTGATGTCACAATGTATTCAGCAGGCGGTGCGTATGCCGGCACGGAAAAACAGCAGATTTGTCTTTCGTATTCATACGGTGACGGTAAGGAATCAAGCTGTGAAAATACGGTAAATTCAGTTCAGAGGCTGTTCTATAACATTCCGATTAATACATACTTTTCGCTTGACCTTGACGGCATTTCTGCTCTCAACGACAGCGTCGGCGGTGTTGATGTTGTGTCACCCGAAACAATCGGGGAGTTTGTTGAGGGAGAAAGCTATCACCTTGTCGGACAGCAGGCTGAAAGCTTTGTCAGAACCCGTGATACAAGCAAGACCGATTCAAACAATATGCGTATGCAAAGACAGAAGGTTTACATTCAGTCTTTTATGAATACGGTTCTTCAGCAGACAAAGGAAGATTTAACCACGCCAATCGACTTGTTCAATGCATCCGCTCCGTATTCATGTACAAATCTTAACCCGTCAAAGGTGTCATATCTTGCTCAGCAGGCTGTGCTTGGCGGTATGAACGGAATTGATATGGTTTCAGTCCCCGGTCAGGTTGCAATGGGTTCAAAGTACGCAGAATTCAATGTCAGCGAGGCAGAATTTTATCAGCTGTTTTTGAGTATTTATTATACGAAAATAGAATAATAATCAAACAAATAAAATGCATCAGATTCCAAGTAAGGTTCTGATGCATTTTTGTTTTATGTGCAATGCGGTTGTTGAATTGTGCGAATAATAACAATTCTACGCTCGGGCATAATATGTTTTTTTAATATCGCAAACTTTATTCACGAATAGGGAACGGCGGCTCGCCCTAATTTAGAGCGAATAACCGCAATGTTACGCTCGGGTGTAATATGTTTTGTAATTAAACAAACTATCTTCACGAATAGGGAACGGCGGCTCGCCGTAAAAAACAGACAGCCGATTATCAGCTGTCTGCATTTTGTTCAATATTTAATTTGATGCGGAGGTTGTTTCTTTTGAAGAAGTGCCGCCTGTGAACAATTCCTCAAAGACGAAGCTTGCAAACTTCTTTCTCTGTTCTTGAAGGTCTGAAATTTTGATTGTTGATGTGATTGTACCGTTCCATGTTTCGGTGTTATCATCGTAGTACCAAAGACCTTCTTCAGGAACATAATACTGCTCTACATCATAGGAAAGATATGTGAGAGCGTGAGAAACAAGCGCCGTGATTTCGTCCTTCTTGAGGTTTGTTGTTACAAGAGGACCGACAGAGCTTACAATTGAAACAATCTGACCGAGGTCTGCACTTTTCATACTTGTGAACAAAGTTTCAAGAAGCTTTCTCTGTCTTGAGGTTCTGTCCCAGTCGTCACCGTCAAGACCGATTTCGTTGCCGTCCTCGCCCTTTGTAAGACCTCTGTTTCGAGCATACCAAAGAGCCTCCTGACCGTTGAGATGAACAGTACCCGGTGCGTCTGTGATAGTTGTTCTTGTGTCAGCCTGATTGTTCTTGTACATCTGATAGTTGATATAGTCAATTTCGTCCTGAGTAACTTCCATATCAACACCGCCGAGGGTGTCGATAATCTTCTTAAAGCTGTCAAAGTCAACAACCGCATAACGGTCAACCTTGATGCCGAAGTTTGCCTCAATTGTCTGAATTGAAAGCTTTGCTCCGCCGTAGTTATAAGATGCGTTGAGCTTGTCATATCCGTAACCGGGGATATAAACATATGTGTCACGCTGGAATGATGTCAGTTTAAGCTTTTTGTGATTGTTATCAATGGTCATCATGATCATTGTATCACTTCTGCCGTGTTTATCGCCTTTTGAATTGTCTTCGCCAAAGAGCATAACATTAAGCTCCTTGGAGTTCTGCAGAAGCTCTCCCTCTGAAAGCGAAAGATTTGTTGCATCACTCTCAAGCGGGGCAACCGATGAGTTGGTTGCTGCTGTGTTGTTGTTTGTGTCATCAAGCTCTTTGAAGTTGAGAGTGTCAAGAAATGAATAGTAGTAGAGCATTCCGCCGCCGCCCAACAGGAAGATTATTGAAAACACAAGGCAGAGAATTCTTTTAAGTCTGCCTTTTTTATTATATAATTTTTTGACCTGCTTATTTGAGCTTATGTCAACAAAATTGCTTTTCTGACTGTTTTTTTCGTAATTTGGCATATTACTCCTCCAATCGGGTAAAAAGCACACAATACATAAGTATAGTTTATTATACCATATGAGAATTTCTTTTAATGCTAAATTAGAATTAAAATCTGCCTTTTCGTAAAGTTTTAGCGAAAAATCTGACTGAAAATATTGATTTTTTTGTCGGTAACTGTCAATCCTGTTCATCAAGTGACAAATAGAAGGACGGAAGAAACTCTTTTTCAAACACCTCGTTTTCGGGCATATTCATGTTGTGAATTGATTTTTCGGTTGCCTCTTTTGCCTTTGAAAACTCGCTGTTGCCCATTTTTATTTCTTCAATACATTTTATGAGTGCGGAAAACTTGTCCGCCGCTTTTACATATTTTTTAAGTTCATCGTCACCTGCACCGTTCATTTTGATGATTTTATCCATATCGTCCTTAAAATCATCCGGAAGCATCGACACAAGCCTGTTGCCTGCCGTTGTTTCAATCTCCTTGTAGGCATTTTTGATTTCGGGGTTGAAGTATTTTACGGGAGTCGGCATATCGCCTGTTATGATTTCGGTTGCATCGTGAAAAAGTGCGAGCAATGCGGCTCTTTCGGCATTGAGATTACCGCCGAAACGCTTGTTGTGAATCAAAACAAGGCAATGTGCAATCACTGCAACATCAAGACTGTGTTCGCTGAGGTTTTCACAGCGTGTGTTATTCATAAGTCCCCAACGGTTGATGTACCTCATTCTTGAAAGCATTGCGTAAAAATGTGAAATATTCATAGGTAGTTTCTCCTGTTTTTTGCTAAAAATTAGTGCAATTTGTATCGCATTATGTTATAATGTAATCTAAATGCGAGTGTCCTCTGTTCTCTGCAAGCAAAGCAGAGCGTTGCTCCGAATTGAATATGTAGGTGTCTTTTGAATAAATGACGGTGAAGGACATTTATATTACTGATTATACTATTCATAATTTAAAAGTAAAGAAATTATCGAAAAAAAGATTTTTTCAGACTTTTTGCTCCGTGGAGGGTTTTATGCCGAGCAGAATTTTGCAAAAATATCCAACACAAAAACTATTTGGTTTGCGTGTGTTTCTTATATCAATTATAACCGCAACAGCACTTTTTCTACCGTTTATCATAATGGGTGGCGGTGTTTTCTATTATTACGGTGATTTCAATGTTCAGGAAATCCCGTTTTATCAGCTTGTGCATGACGCCGTAAGAAACGGTGATGTGGGTTGGATGCACAATGTTGACCTCGGAACGGATATGCTCTCAAGCTTCAGCTTTTATCTTCTTGGCAGTCCGTTCTTTTGGCTGACAATTCCGTTCCCGAGTGAGGCTGTACCGTATCTTATCGGACCGTTGCTGATTTTAAAATTCGGCTGTGCGTCACTTTCCGCATATCTCTATTTGAAAAGATATGTGGCTGACAGGAATTTCGCTCTTGTAGGCGGATTGCTGTATGCATTTTCGGGATTTTCAATCTACAATGTGTTCTTTTTCCACTTTCATGAACCGATGATAATGTTTCCGCTGTTGCTTGCGGCACTTGACGCATTCATCTATGACGGAAAAAGAATAGTGTTCACACTTGCGGTATTCTCCGCCTGTGTTGTAAACTACTACTTCTTTGTGGGACAGGTTCTGTTCGTAATCATCTATTTTCTTATGATTACGCTTACCAAAACCTACAAATTTAAAGTTAAAAATTTTCTCTTGCTTGCGCTTGAGGTTATCATAGGATTCCTTGCAACGGCATTCATACTGCTGCCGTCAGTGCTCGGATTACTGGGAAACCCAAGGCTTGCCGAGCTTCCGAACGGCTGGGATTCGCTTGTCTACAGCCAACCGCAAAAATACTGGCTGATAATTTTAAGCCTGTTTTTCCCCGCAGATATGCCTGCGTTTCCTGTGTTCACACCCGGCTCAAATTGCAGATGGGCGTCTGTTGCGGCATGGTTGCCGCTTGTCGGAATGACGGGAGTTATCGCATATTTTCAGGTTTGCCGAAAAAGCTGGCTCAAAAAGCTTCTTGCCGTGCTTGTTGTGTTTGCGTGTGTACCTGTTTTGAACAGTATGTTCCAGCTTATGAACAGCTCAATTTACTACGCAAGATGGTTCTATATGGGCGTGCTTATGCTTGTTCTTGCAACAATCAAGGCGTTTGAAAACAGAAAAACCGATTGGAACAGGGCGATTCGTTGGTCGGCAGGAATTACGGTAGGCGCAACTCTGCTGATAGGTCTTATGCCTGTGAGCTATACGGATGAGGAGAGCGGCGATATTCAAAATACGGTTATCGGCACTCAGGCAACATTTGAACGCTATTGGCTCTATGTTCTTATGGCTTTGTTAAGTCTGCTTGCGTTCGTTCTCATCATCAAAAAATTCAGACGAAACAAAAAGAGATTTACGGTTATGCTCACTGTTGGTATCCTGAGCGTTTCGCTTTTCACCTCATATTTTATAATCGCCACAGGCTATTTCTCAAGCAGCAGTACAAATGCCATCAAAGAAGATATCATAAACAGGCGTGACGGTATCACAATTGCCGATATTGACAATGTTCGCAGTGATTTTTACGAATGTGTTGACAACACGGCAATGTTCTGGCAGATTCAGAGCATTAACTGCTTTCAGAGTTCTGTTTCAACATCTATAATGCAGTTTTACGATGCACTCGGAATTACAAGGGATGTTGCGTCAAGACCTGACCTTGATGTATACGGACTTCGCCCGTTTCTGAGTTGTAAGTATCTTTTTGATTACCGTGGCGACGGAAAATCGGGAAGTCTGAATTCATTCGTTGACGAAAACGGCAACACAAGAATGCCGGGTTGGAAATATCTCAGAACGCAGAACCGTTTTGATATTTACCGCAACGAATACTACATTCCTATGGGATACACCTTTGATAAGTTCATTGCCGAAGAAGAATTTGACCTTGTGACGAACGCACACAAGTCCGAGGCTTTGCTCTACGCAATGGTTCTTCCCCGTGACCTTATGAAGAAGTATTCCGATATTACGGGCTACAGCGATGAAAAGTACAAGCTTTTGTACGGCAAACATCCGGAGGATTACGACAGCATTACGGAAAAGTTTGATTACAGTAATTCAGATTACAAAAAGGTTTGTAATCTCAGAGCCTTGAACAGTTGTACTTCATTTGAATATACAGATAACGGCTTTAAGGCTGTTTACAATAATAAAAAGGGTGACGATAACCTGTTGTTTTTCAGCGTTCCTTACAGCGATGGTTTTACCGCAACTGTAAACGGCAAGGCGGCAGATGTTGAAAAGGTTGACTACGGCTTTATGGCTGTTAAGATTCCAAAGGGGGAAAAGTGTGACATTGTGTTCACCTACGAAACACCCGGATTTTCAACAGGTGTCAAAATCAGCCTTTGCGCATTCGGAGCATTTTTAATCTACTGTGCGGTTATTGTGACCGTTAAAACAGTTAAAAAAAGAAAAAATAAAAACTGATAAAGATACAATCAGCATTTAAGTACGGAGGTATTTATTATGTTTGGAAACAAAATACTTGACTTCAAAGACGAACTTTTAAAGGATCTTAACACACTTCTTTCTTTTGAATCGGTTGACGGTGAAAAGAATGACGAGTGCGATAATGCCTTGAATTTTATTCTTAAAAGAGCAGAAGATTTCGGTCTGACAGGGGAGAGAACAACCGACAAGAGCGGTCATATAACCCTTGGCGACAGCGGAAAGCTTTGCGGTGTGCTTACTCACCTTGATGTTGTTCCTGCGGGAAACAGCTGGAGCGTTCCTCCGTATGCGCTTACCGAAAAGGACGGCAGACTTTACGGCAGAGGAATTGCAGATGACAAGGGTGCAGCTCTTGTTACTCTCTATTGTTTGAAAGCAATCAAGGACAGCGGTGTAAAGGGCGTGAACACTCTGCGTGCTATTTACGGCACGGGTGAAGAAACGGGTATGGAGGATATGGAAAATTATTTCAAGAAAAATCCACTTCCCGACATGGCATTCACTCCCGACAGCGACTACGGCATCTGCTTTGCCGAAAAGGGTATTCTTCAGCTTGAAGTCAGCACACTTTTAAATAATGCAACAACACTCAGCCAGTTCCATGCAGGCAGAGCAGTTAATGCAGTTCCCGACAGAGCGTATGTAATGCTTGATTCATCAGACTATGACGAGCAGACTCTCATGCGCCTTGCAGACGCAAGTGACGGTGATTTTGAATTTAATTACACCATTGACGGTCTTATGATAATCAGCCGTGGCAAAGCGGCTCATGCGTGTGAACCGGACAAGGGCTACAATGCCGCAGCGGCACTTGTTGACCTTATCTCAAATGTTTACACAACAAAGGAAACAGGTTCAATCTGTTCATTTATTGACTACGCAATTAACAAGGAAACAAACGGCAGATCACTCGGTCTTAAAATGAGCGACGCTGTTTCGGGCTCGCTCACCGTAAACCTCAGCAGCGTGAACATTGAGGGACAGACCGCAAAGGCTGTGTTCGATATCCGTTACCCTGTTACCGTTAGCGGAAACAGAGTTCTCAAACAGTTTAAAAAGGTTGCAAAAATCAGCGACCTCAAGGTTACTGTTCTCAATCACGAAGAACCGCTTTATGCCGATAAGGACAGCAAGCTTGTAAGGCTTCTCTCTGACGCTTACGAAAGCGTAACAGGCGAAAAGGCTGAGCTTTATTCAACAGGCGGCGGAACATACGCAAGAATGCTCGGAGGTCACGGTGTTGCATTCGGTCCTGCATTCAAAAACGATGATGTTCGTATGCACAATGCAGACGAAAGTATGGATAAGGAGAACTTCTTTAAACACGCTCAGATTTGCCTTGAGGCAATGTACAGAATGTTTACTGACGGAGAATAATGCGTTTCGTTATGAACAAATTCAGATGAAAAGGGAATGCTAATGAATACGGAAAAAACTGTTAGAAAACAGGCAAAAAAGGTTCTTGAGGGGAATCAGTCGGTAATTATCTCAGAGATAATGGTCGCTGTGCTTGCATTTTTGACAGGGCTGTTTGCGTTCAGCCTTGCAATGTCTGTGGCAGGACTTTATGATGTAAAAAATCCGAATCAGACTCAGCAGATGCTTACAATGATTTTCGGGCTTGTATTTTTTGCTTTTGTTGTTGTGTGTCTGCCGCTCATAAACGGAGTTTACAGAAGTGTGTGTAATGTAGTCAGGGGCAGAGAGTGCAGTTCTCTTGATGTTTTTTACTATTATAAAAAGCCGAAATTATTTTTTAAGTCTGTTATTCTTGATGTAATTTCAGTCGGCTTGTTTTTTATCATAAGCGGTCTGCTCAATGTGTTCAATTATCTTAGTGCGGTTTCGGATAAAATAATTGACAATTCACCCTCACTCACGGCGGTTGTGGCTGTATTGCTTGTTTTGGCGTTTATCGTCAGCACTGCGGTTGTTGTGGTGTGTTACATTATTTTTGTTCATTATACATTTTTGGCTTACGGTTTTAACGAACATCTGCCGCTCGGAATTTATCTTCCGAGAATGATGGCTTTTTCAATAAAGAACTTCATCCCCACAATAAAGCTGTTTATCGGTTTTATCGGCTGGGCGGCTTTGTGCTTTTTTGTTGTTCCGGCATTTTATGCCGTACCTTATTTTCTGACAACCTCTGCAATGTCTGCAAAATGGTTGTTCGAGCTTGAAGGGAGCAGAGATATTATATGTTAGTTTCACTTTGTATGATAGCCTATAACGAATCGAATGCTTTGAGCGGACTTTTCAGGGATATTGCACTTCAGGACTATCCGCATGATAAAATTGAGGTGGTATTTGTTGACAGTATGTCAACCGATGATACTAAAGAAAAAATGGAAAAGTTCCGTGATACCGACTACGGCTTTTGGAATGTGTCCGTTGTTCAATGCGTAAAGCGTAATCAGGCAACCTCATGGAATGCCGCTCTGATGACCGCAAAGGGCGATGTTATCATAAGAGTTGACGCTCACGCAAGAATTCCGAGAAACTTTGTTTCACGAAATGTTTATAACATAAAGCAGGGCGAAAATGTTGTAGGCGGCGGCAGACCGAATATCACTTCAAATGTTTCAAGCTGGAAGCTTACCTTGCTTGCGGCTGAGGATTCTCTGTTCGGCAGTTCGGTTGCTTCGTACAGACGGCCGCTTGCGCAAAAGGAATATCTTGACAGCCTTTTTCATGCGGCTTACCGCAGAGAGGTTATTGCTAAGGTCGGCGGATTTAACGAAAATCTCGGCAGAACCGAGGATAATGAATTTCACTACCGCATTAGAATGGCGGGCTACAAGATGTGCTGTTGCCCCGATATTATTTCGTATCAGCATTCACGAAACGACCTTCACGGAATGATAAGGCAGAAGTATTCAAACGGACGGTGGATAGGACTTACACTCTCGGAATGTCCCGGTTGTCTTTCATACTTTCACTTTGCACCGTTTCTTTTTGTAATGGCACTTCTCGGCTGTTCCGTGCTTGCATTTCTCGGACTTCCGCTCTTTTTGTACATTCTTTTGATAATCTACGGAATGTTTGATATTGTAAACGCTGTCGGATGTTGCACAATGAAAAATGTTCAGCCTCAGTTTGTGTTTTTGCCGTTCATTTTCCCGTTGCTCCATGTTGCCTACGGAATAGGTACGATTGTTGGTTTGATTCAGATTCCGTCATGGCGGAAGAAAATCAAAAACAGCGGTGCGAAAGAACACATTGAAAAGGTAAAAAGAAAAATCAGGGAAAACACACTTCCCGGTCATTCATACAAATAATTTTTTGGGCGGATAATCTCCGCCCGTATTTGATATTTACGGAGATACTTATGACTGAAAAAGTAGAACTTACCCCCGAACTTTTGCGTGAGTTACAGCTTAAACAGCTTGATATGCTCGTGTATTTCAGGGACTTTTGCGAAAAGAACAATCTCACATTCTATCTCATCGGCGGTGCGTTAATTGGTGCGCTCAGAAACGGCGGATTCGTTCCGTGGGATGATGATGTTGATGTTATGCTGCCACGAGAGGACTACGAAAAGCTGTACAAGCTTTGGCATGAACAGGGCGCAGACGGAAGATTTCGACTTCTCAAAACCGACAGCGATATGTTCACGGGCAATATTTTTATGACCGTAACCGACACAAATTACACTATGGTCAAAACAAATCAGACCGAGGTTGATATTCCGCACGGACTTGTGCTTGATGTCTTTCCGCTTGATGTTTGTCCCGACAGCCGTTTTGCACGCAAAATGCAGTATGTGTGGACAATGCTTTATTCGCTGTTTTTGGCTCAGGTTGTTCCCGAAAAGCACGGCGGAATTGTGGGGGCAGGCAGTAAGGCTTTGCTTTCAATTTTCAGAGGAAAAAAGCTCCGAGAAAAGATTTGGAGAACTGCCGAAAAGCATATGATTAAGTACAGGCTTGATAAAAACAAGTGTGTAACGGAGCTTTGTTCGGGTCCTCATTGGATGAAAATTGAGTATCCGAAACACATTTATTCGGGTGTTGATTATGTCACATTTGAGGGCATAAAAATGCCGTGTATGTCGGGCTATGACGAGTATCTCAGAATGGTTTTCGGTGATTATATGCAGCTTCCGCCGGTTGAGGACAGAGTGCCGCACCACGATATTGCATATCTTGACCTGAACTCACCGTGTGAAATTTATGACAGCAAAAGAAAGAATAAGTAAAAATAACGGTGCATTATGGAGCTTATAAGAGATAATTGGACTAAAAATGACTATGATGATTTTGTAGAGGAACTTCGTTCATATGCCGATGAAAAGTACAGAAGCTTTCATTCCTCATTGATTCCCGACAATGACAAGGACTTTTTTATCGGAGTAAGAATGCCTGTTATGCGAAAGCTCGGCAAGGAAATTTCTAAGGGCAACGGACGCAGTTTTTTAGAGCAGACAACTGATAATTCTTATGAAGAAAAAACAATGCGAGGTATTGTAATCGGTTTGCTCAAAACCGAAAGCTATGAAGAATTTCTGATGTACAGCGATGATTTTGTACAGCGTATAGACAGCTGGGCGGTTTGCGACGGCTTTTGTGCAAATTTAAAGCAGACGAAAAAGTATAAATCAGAATTTTTTCCTCATGTTTGCGAATACACAAAAAGCGACAATCCGTGGATAATTCGTGCAGGTCTTGTGCTGATGCTCGACTATTATCTTGAAGATGAGTACATAGACACGGTGCTTGAATGTTGTGACAATGCGAATAATCCGCATTATTATGTGAGTATGGCAAGGGCTTGGCTTGTTGCAACGGCACTTGCAAAGTGTAGAGAACAGACTATGCGGTACATAAAGTCAAATTCGCTTGATAACGCAACCTTTAATAAAATGATTCGGAAATGCGTTGAAAGTTTCAGAATTGACGATGAAACGAAAAAATATCTCAAAACACTGAAGAGATATTGACAAATCCGAAAATCGGCATATAATATAATCAACAGTTGTCTTCGGGGCGGAGTGAAATTCTCCACCGGTGGTTAAAGTCCACGAACAGGTGAAAGCCTGCCGAGTCTGTGAAATTCAGACACCGACGGTTATAGTCCGGATACGAGAAGATGCGGCAGAACAGGCGGTTCGTCTGTTTTATTTTGGTACGCAATCCCGTTACATTTGTAGCGGGATTTTTCTTTTCCCGACAACTCGAAATAATTTTTCAGGAGTGGTCGTAATGACAAAATCAAAAGCAAAAACAATTAATTCAGACAACACGGCAAAGACAACAAAGCTTGCCGTAACCGCAATGCTTGCGGCACTTTCGGCAGTTCTTATGTTCTTTGAATTTCCTCTCGGATTCATCGCACCTTCATTCTATGAGTTCGATTTTTCCGAAGTTCCCGTTCTTGTCGGAACATTCAGCATGGGCCCGATTGCCGGGGCAGTAATTGAATTTGTAAAAATTCTCGTTAAGTTCCTTATCAAAGGCACAAGCACAGGCGGAGTAGGGGAGCTTGCAAACTTTCTCATCGGCTGTTCGTTTATTCTGCCGGCAGGTTTCATCTACAAGTACAAAAAAACAAGAGTCGGTGCGATTGTCGGAATGCTTACGGGTACGGTTGCAATGGCGGCAATCGGTGTGGTTCTTAACACATTCGTGCTTGTTCCGCTCTACTCGTCATTTATGCCGCTTACAGAAATTATCAAAATGGGACAGGCGATTTTCCCTGCAATTGACGGCACATTTACATTCTGCCTGTACTGCGTAGGTCCATTCAACATCATTAAGGGACTCATCATTTCGGTAGTTGTTTTCATAATCTACAAGCCGCTTTCAAGACTTATCAACAGCCTCGATGCCCTTCTTACAAAGAAGAAAAAAGCAACGGTTCAGTAAATCCGAAATTAATTTTAGGTTGACAAACAGCAAATTCAGGCGTATAATAGTATACGGTGTCGAAAGGCATCTATCACAGAGTAGAAATTTGTGCGTGAAGTGTTTTGCGGACGGGGAGTTGCCGCAAGAACGAAAGGTTTATCCTGCGGTACAGATTTCGCATCCCGCTGTTACTTTGGGACATATAATTCAGCGGGCAGAGCAATCTGTCCGCTTTTTTCTTCCTGAAGCAACAACAGAGATTCAGGAGGTAAAAAATATGTCACAACTCAAAAAAATTCAAAGCTCTTTGCTTGAAATGAAGAGTATCTACGCTCTTGCGGCAATTGCAATGCTGCTTGCACTCCGTATTGTTCTTGGATTTTTTGCAAACAGCACACTTCCGTTTTTCGGAAACAATGTAAAGCTCAGTGCAGCGTTCCTTCCCATTGCCGTAACAGGCGTAATGTTCGGACCGATTCCTGCCGCAATTGTCGGAGCTTTGGGAGATATTCTTTCATTTATCATTGCCCCGACAGGCGCATATTTCCCCGGCTTTACAATCAACGGCTTTATTACAGGTTTTATCTACGGTATGTTTCTTTATAAGAACAATGTAACTCCGCTCAGAGTTGTTCTTGCATGGTTTACAAATATGCTCTGCGTTGAAACATTCCTCATAGCTTTTTGGCTTTACACACTCTACGGCGGCGGTTCAACACCGTACACAGTTTATCTTACAGCAAGATTCATCAGTGTTGCCGTTAAGTGCATTCCCGAGATTATTCTTGTGTTTGCTCTTGGTAAGCTTGCAGGTAAAATTCGTGTTCCGCACGCAATAAAGAGAACCTGATGAAAAACTAATGCAAAATTTTAAGGTTGGAAATCGACTGCTCCCCGCAGTAGTTTCCAACCTTTTTTGTTTGTGTAGAGGCGAACCGTGTTCGCCTCTACAAATAAAATAAAAGTCGGAAAGCAAATTTGAAATCTGCTTTCCGACTGAATTTTTTGTTATAAAATTTGACTGCACGATTAAGCCCACTTGAGGGTATCGTTGTAGAGATTGATGTAGTCCTGAGCCGAACGATCCCAACTGTTGTCGCTCATCATAGCACGCCACATAAGCTGATGCCAACCCTTGTCGTCCTGAATGCCCCACAATGCTCGTCTTACGGCAAGCTGCATATCTGCACATTCATAGTTTTTGAATGTAAATCCATTACCGTAGTTGTCGGCACTGTCGAAAACAGAGTCTTTAAGACCCCCAACCTCACGAACAACAGGAATTGTGCCGTAACGGAGTGCAATCATCTGTGCAAGACCACAAGGCTCCTGAGCAGACGGCATAAGGAAAATATCTGCGCCTGAGTAAATCTTTCTTGCAAGCTCGGGAACAAAGCCGTGACAGAAGCAAAGTCTGCCCGGATACTTCGCCTGCATATAGTTGAAGTAGTCCTCGTACTCCTTGTCACCTGAACCGAGAATTACAAACTGCATATTTTCTGTGTCCATAAGCTCCTCAAGACCCATTCTTACAAGGTCAAGTCCCTTGTGCGCAACAAGTCTTGTTACCATACCGACCAGCGGAACATCCCAGCGCTGTTCAAGACACAAACGCTCCTGCAAAGCACGCTTACATTCGCCCTTGCCGCTCATATCGTCCTTTGAATAGTTGCGATAAAGCTGATAGTCTGTTTCGGGATTGTAGCTTTCTGTGTCAATACCGTTCTTGATACCGCAAAGCTTGTAGTGACGAAGATTGAGTTCGTCATGAAGTCCCCAACTGAACCACGGGTCTTTAATTTCAGCCGCATAGCTTGGAGAAACCGTTGAAACACGGGTAGCTGTTTCGATAGCACCCTTCATCATATTGAGTTTGCCGTTCATTTCAAGAATCTTTGTTTCGGATGCAGGAATGCCGACGCACTCTGTGTTAACTTCCCAGCCGTATTCACCCTGATACTGGATGTTGTGAATAGTGAACAGACTCTTAATGTTATAGTACCATGGTCTGTGTGAATAGAACAGATAGTAGTAAACAGGAACAAGAGCCGTCTGCCAGTCATTACAATGAATGATGTCGGGATGAAAATCAATGTAAGGAAGCATTTCAAGAATTGCACGGGAGAAGAAAGCGAATCTTTCAGCGTCATCATAATGACCGTAGAGAGTGCCTCTCTTGAAATAATATTCGTTATCAATAAAATAGTATGTACAGTCATTCCATCTTGCCCAGAACAAACCGCAATACTGATGACGCCATGCAACCGGCACGGTAAAGTTTGTGATGAAGTTCATGGAGTTTTTAAGTTCCTGCGGAATTGTGCCGTAAAGCGGAACAACAATTCTGCAATCCTGACCTTTTCTGCAAAGTGTGTGCGGAAGACTTCCTGCTACATCAGCAAGTCCGCCGCTGCCGCAGAAAGGATTAGCCTCTGAAGCACAGTATAAAATTCTCATTGTAAGATTACCTCCTGTTTAAACAACTTTATACAACAGATTTTTTAGCAATATAAATGGGGTACGAATCATATCCCATAAGTGATCGACCATCCTTGATGGTAACATCCTTATCTATGATAACATAGTTGAGGTTGGTATTGCAACCTATTTTTGTGTCCTGCATTACAATACAGTTAGAAAGCTTTGCGCCTTCGCCGACATAAACGCCCTTTGAAATAACGCAGTTCTCAACCTCACCGTTGATAACACAACCCTGTGCAATGATTGAATTTTTCACATTGCTTGTAAGTCCGTAGCGTGACGGAGCGTCATCTCTTACCTTTGTATAGATAGGTCTTTGCGGATTGAAAAGCTCATCCCTTACTTCTTTTTTCATAAGATCCATATTGAACTCAAAGTAATCGTTGATTGAGCTGATTGCCGCACAGTAACCCTTATTTTCATAAGCATAAATACTGTATTTGCCCAGACTGCTCTGAAGAAGTCGCTTTACATCAAGCTGATTAACGCTGATGGCGTTTCGGATTTCACTCATAAGAATGTCTTTCTTGATGAGAATAGAGCCGTATGCGTGGTTGAATACCTCTTTGTCAACAACACCGGGCTTTACAAAAATCTGATTTACCTTGCCGTCATTATCTACATCAAGGGTAATCGGTCTGTCATAGCCCTGCGGAATTGCATGATTCTTATATATAAGTGTAATGTCTGCCTTCTTCTTTGAGTGGAAGTCAAAAACATCTGTGTAATCAATGTTAGTAATTACATTGCCCTGTGAAATAAGCACATACTCCTCACGGCAATGCTCAATGTAGCCGTGCATATTGTAGATTGTTTCAACAAAGCTTGAAAAAGCCTTGCCGTCATATGGTGGGAGAATTGAAAGATTGCTCCTTCTCTTTGAAAGGTCATATGCACTGCCCGAACCCACATGATCCATAAGTGACTGAAAGTTGCTTTTTGCAACTATGCCTACATTGCTGATACCTGAGTTTGACATATTTGAAAGGTCAAAGTCGATAATTCTGTATTTTCCGCCGATCGGAACGCTTGCAGTTGTTCTTGAAGATGCAAGCTCGGGGATTTTGTCGTCAAGTGTTGCCGCAAAGATGAAACCGAGTACATTATTACTTCTCATTGCCGTCCACCTCCGTGTCGCTGTCTATCATGGTTTTTGCTTTGATAACTGTGTTTTCTTTGATAACGGTATTTGCACCGACAACAGTAATTCCCCAGTCGTCAATATTTTCCGTTTCTTCGGGGTTTTGTCCGACCTTTGCATTTTTGCCTACAACGGTGTTTTCGGCAATGATAGCAAACTGAACCTCGGCACCGTCCTCAATTACCGCACCGGGCATGATGATTGAAGAATTAATCGTAGCATTTTTACCGATTGTAACACCTGCAAAGAGAATTGAGAACTCAAGGTTGCCGTAAACATTGCATCCGTCGGCAACGAGTGAATTTTGGATTGACGCCTCGTTTGAAACATAGTGCGGAGGCATCATCGGGTTTCTTGAGTAGATATCCTTGAGGTCTAAAGTAACCTTTGGATCGAGAAGATCCATATTAGCCTCCCAAAGGCTGTCGATTGTTCCCACATCCTTCCAATAGCCTTCAAAAGGATATGCAAACATACGCTCACCTGCGTCAAGCATGGCAGGGAGAACATCCTTACCAAAATCGTGGCTTGAACCCTCTTTGAATTCATCCTCCGTAAGATACTTTTTAAGTTCCTTCCAGCTGAAAATATAGATGCCCATTGAAGCATTAGTGCTTTTCGGATGAGCAGGCTTTTCTTCAAATTCGTAGATTGAGCCGTCCTCATTTGTGTTGAGAATACCGAATCTTGAGGCTTCTTCAAGCGAAACATCAATTACCGCAATTGTACAAGCGGCATTCTTTTCCTTATGATATTCAAGCATCTTGTTGTAGTCCATTTTGTAGATATGGTCGCCCGAAAGGATGACCACATATTCAGGATTATAACGCTCAATGTAGTTGATATTCTGATAAATTGCATTGGCTGTTCCCGAATACCAGTCTGCGCCGTCAACAGCCTGATAAGGGCTGAGACAGTTTACACCCGAGTGCATACTGTCAAGATCCCACGGCTGTCCGTTTCCTATGTATTCGTTAAGAACAAGAGGCTGATACTGTGTGAGAATACCTACAGCGTCAATGCCTGAATTTACACAGTTAGATAACGGGAAATCAATAATACGATATTTGCCGCCAAACGGTACGGCAGGCTTTGCAAGCTTTTTGGTAAGCACGCCAAGACGAGAGCCTTGACCGCCGGCAAGCAGCATAGCCACTACTTCCTTTTTTGGAAACATCTTAAAATACCTCCGATATTTATTTTATTATCTTTATTAAACTTATTAATTACAGTCTTGTGACTGAAAATATCAATTTTCTTTCTGAGTTTCATCGGGTTCAAGTTCTTTTGCACACCTCAGATAGATTACACTGAGAGGGGGGAGAGTGAGTGAAAGTCCCTGATCAAAACCGTGAATTTTCATTACCTCGGTTTTGATATTATTACCGTTTACAACACCGCTTCCGCCGAAACGCTCTTCATCAGAGTTGAAAACCTCGTCATAAAGACCGTATTTAGGAACACCGATGCAGTATTCGTCACGCCTGATGGGCTGAAAATTACATACCGAAACAATTTCATCACCGTTTTTGTCGGTGCGCTTGAATGCAATAACACTGTTTGTGTAATCGTCATGGTGAATCCAGTCAAAGCCTTTCCAGACCGTGTCAAGCTCGTAGAGCGGCTTGCAGTCAAGATAAAATTTGTTGAGCTCCTTAAAAAATGTTCTGAGCTTTTTATGCTTTTCAAATTCAAGCAAATCCCATTGAATTGCCTCTTCGTGATTCCACTCGTCAAACTGTCCGATTTCGGTTCCCATGAACACGAGTTTCTTGCCCGGATGAGCGTACATATATGTTATGAATGCTCTCACGCCTGCAAACTGCTCGTCATACTTTCCGGGCATCTGCTTTATGAGTGAGCCTTTGCCGTGAGAAACTTCGTCGTGTGAAATCGGCAGAAGAAATTTTTCTGAAAAAGCATAATAAAAGCTGAAAGTAAGACTGTCATGATTGAACGGCCGCCACATCGGATTGAGTGACATATAGTGCAGCATATCGTTCATCCAGCCCATGTTCCACTTGAAGTCAAAACCAAGACCGCCGTCCTCTATTTTATGAGTAAGCTTTGGCCACGATGTATTTTCCTCGGCAAACATCATAACATCGGGGTGGTACATATGAACAGCTGTGTTGAGTCTTTTTACAAAATCAACGGCGTCAAGATTTTCTTTTCCGCCGAATTTGTTCGGTTCCCATTCGCCCTCGGTTTTACCGTAATCGAGGTAGAGCATAGAGGAGAGTGCGCCGATTCTCAAGCCGTCAATATGATATTTGTCGAGCCAGAACATTGCGCATGAAACAAGAAAACTTGTAACCTCGAATCTTGCGTAGTTGAAAAGGCAGGTTCCCCATGAGTCACGCTTGCTTGTTTTTGGATCGTTGCTTTCATAAAGAGGCGAACCGTCAAACCTTGCAAGTCCGAAATCGTCCGTCGGAAAATTTGACGGAACCCAGTCAAGAATCACACCAATGCCTTCACCGTGAAGCTTGTCAACAAAAGCCATAAAATCAGACGGTGTGCCATAGCGTGAAGTCGGGGCATAGTAGCCGGTTGTCTGAAAACCCCAGCTGCCGTCATAGGGATACTCCATAATCGGCATAAGCTGAACATGGGTGTAGTGCATCTCCTTTAGGTAGGGGATAAGCTCATCGGCAAGCTTTTGATAGTTAAAAAAGTTGCCGTCAGGATATTTTCTCCATGAGCCTGCATGTATTTCATAAATATTCATCGGTGACGATGAAATGTTGTTTTCTTTGCGTTTATTAAACCATTCGCTGTCATTCCACGAATAGCTTTCTATATCATATACAACAGAGGCCTGACCGGGGCGGGTTTGAGCATGAAAAGCATACGGATCTGCTTTCATAAGCCTGTCGCCGTATTCGCTCTCAATGCAGTATTTGTATGTACAAAACTCTTTTACACCCTCGACAAACACTTCCCACACACCGTAACCGATGTTATACATATAGTTTGCCTCGTTGTTCCAATTATTAAAATCGCCTGCAACCGAAACGCTCCTTGCGGTTGGCGCCCACACACGGAACACTACTCCGTTTTTGTCGTTACGGTTCACGAGGTGTGCGCCCAAAAAATCATATGCACGCACTGAATCGCCGGTGTGAAAAACTTCAAGAGCCGGTCTTGCCTCGTTAAAGCTGTAATTCATAAGAATTGCTCCTTGTTTAATATCTTTTGATTGTTGATTGTTTGCTCACACTTATATAATACCAAAATTATATGTCAATTTCAAGCAAATTCAAAAAATTTAAAACTAATTTTTCGTGTATATTTTATAAACTGCGACTAAATGTTACATTTTAAAGCATAATTTTACGAATAAAGAAAAATAAGAATAAATATCTTCCGAAAAAGAAAACAAAAAGGGCTGTCCAAAAAGGACAGCCCAAAGAATAATCTGTAAATTCAGATTAGCCAAGCTCAGCGAAATACTTAATTGTTCTTACCATCTGGCTTGTGTATGAGTTCTCGTTGTCGTACCAAGAAACAACCTGAACCTCATAAAGATCATCAGCAATCTTTGATACCATTGTCTGTGTAGAATCGAAGAGTGAACCGAATCTCATACCGATTACATCTGAAGAAACGATCGGATCTTCGTTGTAACCGAATGACTCAGAAGCAGCAGCCTTCATAGCAGCGTTGATACCTTCAACTGTTACATCAGAACCCTTAACAACTGCTGTAAGAATTGTTGTTGAACCTGTCGGAACAGGAACACGCTGTGCAGAACCGATGAGCTTACCGTTGAGCTCAGGAATTACAAGACCGATAGCCTTTGCAGCACCTGTTGAGTTAGGAACGATGTTAGCAGCACCTGCTCTTGCTCTTCTCTTGTCGCCCTTTCTGTGAGGACCGTCAAGAATCATCTGATCGCCTGTGTAAGCGTGGATTGTTGACATGATACCGCTCTGGATTTCTGCATACTTGTTAAGTGTGTCAGCCATAGGAGCGAGGCAGTTTGTTGTACATGAAGCAGCTGAAATGATTGTATCGTCAGCTGTAAGAGTCTTTTCGTTTACGCTGTAAACGATTGTCTTGAGGTCGTTGCCTGCAGGAGCAGAAATAACAACCTTCTTAGCGCCGGCATCAATGTGAGCCTGGCTCTTTGCCTTTGATGTATAGAAACCTGTGCACTCGAGAACTACATCAACACCGAGTTCGCCCCAAGGAAGCTCAGCAGCGTTTGGCTTAGCGTAGATTGTGATCTCTTTGCCGTCAACGATGATTGAGCCTTCGCCTGCTTCTACAGTGTGAAGGTTTTCACCAATCTTACCGCAGTAGCCGCCCTGTGCTGTATCGTACTTGAGAAGGTTTGCGAGCATAGCAGGATCTGTAAGATCGTTGATAGCTACTACTTCGTAACCCTCAGCACCGAACATCTGTCTGAAAGCAAGACGACCGATACGGCCGAAACCGTTAATTGCAACTTTTACTGACATAAAAAAATTCCTCCTAAAATTCTAAGGTGCTTCTATTATATTACATTTTTTTCATTTCTTCAATAGCTTGACAAAAATTTAACGAAAAATTTTTGACTTTTTTACAAATACGGTAAAAAACACGGTCACATTTTGCTTTTTTAAGGCAAATTTAAGCTGTAACCGTCAAAAAGCTGTAATCTTTTTTATTTCCGTAATAATAATTATCTGCAAAATTCCCGTGCTTATTCTTGACAATTTGGTTATTTTATTATAAAATTGTATAGTCCGCTGATGCGGATTTTGGCAAAAGTACAGTTTTTGACTTTTGCGACTTTTTTAATCAGACTCTTTAAAAGAGCCGTTATATATAGATATTTTTCATAATTTTTATGGCGTTTCGCCTTTTGAAACGCTCTGTGCAACCTGTACGGTGTTTTGCGGTTGCGTATGTATATATAATGTATTAAAAATATTTACAAAGTAAAAATGAAAATTGAATATCTTTTTAACGGCACCTTTAAAGTCTAATTGATTGGGAACTGTGAAATATTAAAAATCAAACTAAGGAGGTGTCCAGATTGCCATTGTGGATAAGTATTATCTGCATTGTCGCCGCAGTTGTTATCGGCGCAGGTGCAGGTATTTTCCTTGGAATTGCCATCCGCAAAAACACTGCCGAGAAAGAAATCGGAAGTGCTGAGGAGGAGGCAAAGAAGATTGTGGCTGATGCAATCAAAACAGCCGAAGCAAGGAAAAAAGAAGTAGTCCTTGAGGGTAAAGACGAGGTTCATCGTTTCAGAAACGAGAGCGAGAAAGAAATTTCCGATCGACGCAAGGAAGTTCAGCGTCAGGAGAGAAGAATCCAGCAAAAGGAAGAAACTCTTGACAAAAAGCTTGACAATATGGAACGCAAGGAAGAAAAGGTCAACAAAAAGCTTCGTGATGCAGATGCAAAACTCGAAGAAGTTGAAACTCTGAAAAAGAGCCAGTTTGAAATGCTTGAAAAAATTTCGGGCTACACGGCAGAACAGGCTAAAAGCTATTTGCTTTCACAGCTTGAAAATGAGCTTGCTCACGAGAAGTCGGTTAAGATTATGGAATATACCGAACAGCTCAAAGAGGAAGCAGACGACAAGGCAAGAAACATTATTTCGCTTGCAATTCAGCGACTTGCAGCTGAGCAGGTTTCAGAGGCAACAATTTCGGTTGTTCCTCTGCCCAATGACGAGATGAAGGGCAGAATCATCGGTAGGGAAGGCCGTAACATCAGAGCCATCGAAACTCTTACGGGTGTTGATCTTATTATTGATGATACGCCGGAGGCTATCACGCTCTCATGCTTTGAGCCTGTAAGAAGAGAAATTGCAAGAATTGCACTTGAAAAGCTTATTGCAGACGGCAGAATCCATCCCGCAAGAATTGAGGAGATGGTTGAAAAGGCAAGAAGAGAGGTTGAATCCGAAATCAAGCGTACAGGTGAGAGAGCCGTGCTTGACGCAGGTGTTCATAACATTCATCCGGAGCTTGTCAAGCTTCTCGGCAGACTTCGTTACCGTACAAGCTACGGTCAGAATGTACTTGATCACTCTCTTGAGGTTTCATACATTGCAGGTATGATGGCGAGCGAGCTTGGTCTTGATCCTACAATTGCTAAGCGTGCGGGTCTTTTGCACGATATCGGTAAATCCATTGACCATGAGGTTGAGGGAACACATATTCAGATTGGTGTCGATCTTGCTAAAAAGTATAAGGAAAGCGACGCTGTTATTCACGCTATTCACGCTCACCACGGTGATGTTGAGGCGAGAACAATTGTTGCCTGTCTTGTACAGGCGGCAGATGCTATTTCAGCCGCAAGACCGGGTGCAAGAAGAGAAAATGTTGAAAACTACATTAAGCGACTCCAGAAGCTTGAAGAGGTTGCGTCTTCTTTTGACGGTGTTGAGCGTACCTTTGCAATTCAGGCAGGCCGTGAGGTTAGAGTTATGGTTAAGCCTGAAATTGTCAATGATGAGCGTATGATTCCGCTTGCAAGAGATATCTGTAAGAAAATCGAAGAAGAGCTTGAATATCCCGGACAGATTAAGGTTAATATTATCCGTGAAAGCAGAGCGTCCGATTTTGCAAAATAAAATATCTTGATTTTAACTACGGTTGACAGGACTATGTTGACCGTAGTTTTTATTTTGTAGGGACGATATTATCCGCCAGTACGGCGAGCCGCCGTACCTGATTCGTGTAGATAGGTTCATTAAATGAAAAATTGAAAATTGAAAATGGAAAATTGCGGTCGGGAAGATGGTTTGCAATATAAAAAACATATTATGCCCGAGCGTAGTATAGTAGCTGTTTGCACAATTTAATGTAGCGGCGAACGAGGTTCGCCGCTACAAAGAATATGCTGTAATCAAAAAATAATTTGCAAGAAAATTAAATAAACTTGCAAAAATTAAATTTGTGCCGTAGCTTAGATTTTTGACCTGTTATTGTAAACTGTAATTTAAAAAACAGCAAAAAACTTTAAAAAATATTCAAAAAAGTATTGACAATCGGTTGATTAGGCTTTATAATTCAAGACAGTAAGGCAAAGGTCTTACGAAGTTTTCGGAAAACTGAATATAAAAAGGACAAGGAAGTTCACTTTGGTTTCTTCTGATTTTGCAACAAATTTTTTAGAACTTGCAAAGCAGATAAAAACATTGTGAGCTTTATTTTTTTGCTTCGGCAAAAACGGTTTATGTGGAGGTTAAAAATGGATTCAGGAAATATAGGCTTTGTGCTGCTTTGTGCGGCTTTTGTATTTGTAATGACTCCGGGTCTTGCAATGTTCTACGGCGGTCTTGTACGAAAGAAAAATGTTGTAAACACAATGATGACATCAATTTTTATTATCGGTATCGGAATTGTTATGTGGGTGCTTTTCGGTTATTCGCTTTCGTTCGCTCCTTCGGGAAATGCTTTTATCGGTGATTTCCGTTGGCTCGGTCTTGAGGGTGTTTCACTCACGGAGGGCTACACGGATGGCGCGTCAATTCCGAATATGGTATTCTCTGCGTTCCAGATGATGTTTGCCGTAATCACCCCTGCTCTTATCACGGGTGCGGTTGCAGGCAGAATGAAGTTTAAGTCAATTTTCGTTTTCACAATTTTCTGGTCGCTTATCGTTTATTATCCGCTCGCTCACATGGTGTGGGGACAGGGAGGACTTTTAGGTGCAGACGGTATCGGCGCTCTCGACTTTGCAGGCGGCGATGTTGTACATATCAGTTCGGGTGTTTCGGCACTTGTACTCTGCATACTCCTCGGCAAGCGTCACGATTATGAACATTCAATTTACAGAATTCACAATATCCCGACAGTTGTACTCGGTGCGTCGCTCCTTATGTTCGGTTGGTTCGGCTTTAATGCGGGTTCTGCACTTGCCGCCGACGGTCTTGCGGCTCACGCATTTATGACAACAGGTGTTTCAGCCGCAGCCGCAATGCTCTCGTGGATGCTCTGCGATGTTATCAAGAACAAAAAGCCTACGCTTATCGGTGCAAGCACGGGTATGGTTGCAGGTCTTGTAGGTATCACGCCCGGTGCCGGCTTTGTTCCGATGTGGGCGGCAGTTATTATCGGTTTGACAACAAGCCCCGTTTGCTATATTATGATTTCATACGGCAAGAAAAAATTCGGCTTTGACGATGCGCTTGACGCATTCAGCTGTCACGGTACAGGCGGTATCTGGGGCGGACTTCTCACAGGTGTGTTCTCATGCACGGCAATCAACAGCAGTGCAGGTAACGGTCTTGTGTACGGTGAGTTTGCACAGTTCGGTGCTCAGGCGGCAGGTATCGGCATCACAATTGTAATAGCGGTTGTCGGAACACTCATCTGCTACGGCATCACAAGACTTATTACAGGCAAAATCAGGGTTGACCTCAGAGATGAGCTTATGGGACTTGATGTTTCACAGCACGGTGAATCTGCTTATCCGTCATTTAACGGTCTTGACAACTAACGGAGGTTTTAAAGTATGGAAAACAATAACGATATTCAGCTTATAAAAATAGAGGCCGTTGTTCGTGAAGAAATGTTTGTAGATGTCAAAAAGGCTCTCACGGATATCGGCGTAAACGGAATTACAGCGTATCAGGTTGTCGGCTGCGGAATTCAGCGTGGTATGTCGGAGTATGTAAGAGGACAGAAGGTTGATGTTCAGGTTTTGCCGAAAATCAAGTTTGAAATTGTTGTTTCTTCCGAAGAATGGGAGAGAAAAACAATTGAGGCAATCAGAAAAACAGCCTTTACGGGCAACCCGGGTGACGGTAAAATATTTACCTACTACCTTAAACAGGCGGTTAAAATCCGTACGGGAGAAACAGGCTACGATGCAATTCAGACTCCCAACTTTGACGACTGATATTTTCCTATTTTCCTATATCAAAAAAGTGCGTACCAAAATTTGGTACGCACTTTTTGCTTGTAAAATTGTTTATCTTCTTATTGTAACATCTTCCGTATCGACAATGTTGTCACGAAGCCGATTGTAATAATCGGGATTTGAATGCTTTATGCTTATCGGTTTTAGCTCGGGAGTTGCAAAACAGTGTGTTGTTCTGCCTGTTGCAGAAAGTTCTCCGTTTTTATTGTTGAAGATTTTATAGTCAAAAATCATTCTTGAACCCGTAAAAAATACAAGGCTTACTTCAACGGAAAACTCATCGCCGAATTTAAGCGGCTTTTTGTAACGGGCATATGCGTCAACATTTGGAATATACAATCCTTTTGACTGCATTTCGGCAACATCACAACCGATGTCGTGCATATACTGGATTCTTGCATCTTCAAAATATCTGATATAATTTGAGTGATGAACAATGTTCATACAGTCTGTTTCATAGTACGAAACCTTTGATTTGTATAATTTCTCGGTCATATTTTCTCCATTACATATATACGGAAAATCCGTAATTATTTTTTAAGCAACAAACCGTTTTTTAGGTCCTCTGCTGCCTGTTTTTTTATTACAAAATGCTGTTTCTTGCCTGTAGCGGTTTGCGGAAGATCGTTGACAAAACGGTAGTATCTCGGAGCCTGATATTTTGAAATATTCGGTGAGCTGTCGCAGAAATTGATAAGCTCGGCAACCGTAAGACTTTCGTCAGCTTTTATTACATATGCCGCAACGCACTCGCCTCTTGTTGAATCAGGAACACCTGTTACGATACATTCCTGAACCTTCGGGTGTGAGTTGAGAATTTCCTCAATTCTTGCAGGATAAATATTTTCGCCTTTGCTGATAATCATATCATCTTTTCTGCCTGCAATTGTAAAAAACTGCTCGCTGTTCCAAGTGCCGATGTCGCCTGTGTACATCCAACCCTTGTAGAACTTGTCTTTTGTAGCCTTTTCGTTATTTACATAGCAGTAGGTAGTTTTGTTCGGACATTTGATGATGATTTCTCCCTCTGTTTTGTTATCGCAGGGGACTGTGTCATCGGGCTCTGCTTTTCTGTCGTCATAAACATTTACAAGTCTTACCTCATCATCTGTGCATGATCTGCCTGCCGAACCTGCCATTTCAGGAAGGTCATACGGACGAAGAAATGTATTCCAGAAAGATTCCGTTGTGCCGTAGCCGTTGAAAATGTTGGGGGAGAGAAGTTCCTGATAGCGGATGCAAGCGGCTTTTTCAAGCGGACTGCCCATGGTAATAATGCCCTTGAGCGAAGATAGGTTTTTCTGATGCTTTTCCTGACGGTTTGCAAGCATCTCAAGAGTTGACGGAACACCTGTGATGAATGTAATGCCGTATTTTTCGATAAAGTCCATGCAGCTTCTCGGGTTGAATGTTCTCATAATCACAAGACACGCACCTGCATAAAGGGTAGGTGTGGGACCGCCCGAATGAATACCGCCACGGTGAAACCACGGCGTCATATTCATCGTAATGTCAACGGGTGAGAGCGGAAAGTGCATAATTACATCGTGAGCCGAAAGAACTTCGTTGATTGCGTTAAGCGGAACGCCCTTTGGAGTGCCTGTTGTACCCGAGGTCTGAAGTCTTAAAACCTCGTCATAAATATGCGGTGCATAGTCAACAGGCGGATTTTCGTAACTGCTGTCCTTGATGTAATCGTCAAAGAAAATGTGTCCTTCGGGAAGAGTTACTTCCTTTTTGGAATTATTAACGCAGAGAATCAATTTTGGCTTATGCTCGCAGATTTCAAGAGCCTGTACGGCTGTTTGCATAATGTCCGCATCATAAACATAAACAACAGGCTTGTTGTGTCCCATAATTTCTGCGGTTTCGCCCGGTGATAGGTTAAAGTTAGCGGGATTTGAGATTGCACCGAGTTTCTGCGGCGCAATGTAACCGAACAAAAACTGCGGTGAGTTGTAAAGCTGCATAAACACGATGTCGTTTTTCTTGACGCCGTCTTTTTTCATAGCGTTTGCAAATCTGTTTGCATCGGCATTAAGTTCTTTGTAGCTCCATGTTCTGCCGCTCTGAGGATCAATTGCGGCAGGCTTATCCGAAAAGCGTCTTACATTTCTCATAAAGCCGTTAAGCCATGTAAATTCACTTTCAAATGTTTCTCTGAACATCTGTGAATCATATGTTAAATTCATAATATCCTCCTGTCCTATTATGTACGGATGTACATTATTTTATACACACATATGTGTGTTGCTTGTATGTTGTTTTGTCGGCAGATTACTTGCCGTATTTGCCTACGATAATACTTGAGTTCTGACCGCCGAATCCGAATGCGTTTGACATGGCAAAGTTGATTTCGGCTTTCTTTGCGGTATTTGCAACAAAGTCAATGCCGGCACATTCGGGATCAACCTCGTTGAGATTGATTGTAGGCGGAACTGTGCCTGTTTCAATAGCCTTGACACAGGTAATTGTTTCTGTAATACCGCCTGCGCCCATCATATGACCTGTTGCGCCCTTTGTTGAGCTTACATAGGGGAGAGTGTTGCCGAAAACCTTCTTGATTGAAGATGTTTCAACTGTGTCACCCTTGTTTGTTGCAGTACCGTGAGCATTGATGTAGCCGATGTCGGAAGGATTGATTCCTGCCTCTGCAATTGCCTGTTTCATACAAGCGATTGCACCTCGTCCTTCGGGATGCGGAGCAGTTACATGGTAAGCGTCATCTGTGTTGCCGCAACCTCTGATTTCTGCATAAATCTTCGCACCTCTTGCAAGAGCGTGTTCCTCTGTTTCAAGAACGAGCGCACCGCCGCCTTCACCTATTACAAAACCGTCACGGGTAACATCAAACGGACGGCTTGCAGTGCTTGGCAAATCGTTTCTTCTTGAAAGAGCTTTTGCGTTGGCAAGCGAATAAATTACAAGAGGACAGAGAACGGACTCTGCTCCTACTGCGAGCATAATATCAGCCTTGCCGCTCTGCATACACATACAAGCTGTGTTGATTGCGTCACCGCCTGACGAACAAGCTGTGCTTACCGTAAAGCTCGGTCCCTGAATATTGTAGTCGATTGCGATATTTGCGGCGGCAATGTTTCCGAGAATTTTGGGAATAAAACGAGGACCTACCTTTTTGTGTGATGCGCCTGTGAGTGCCTCCTGAGTATATGCGATTGTTGCAATACCTGCCATTGCAGTACCCATAACAATACCTGTTCTTTCGGGTTCAATCTTGATTCCGCTTTGTTTCATGGCTTCCTCAGCCGCAATATAAGCGTATTGCATAAACGGATCTGTTTTTCTGATTAAATCCTTTGGAAGATAGTCGGACGGATTAAAGTTCTTTACTTCGCCGGCAATCTGAACAGCGAGTTCAGACGGATCAAAAGTCTTAATTGTGTCAATGCCCGATGCACCTGCCGTGATATTATTCCAGTAGTTTTCAACACCGATGCCGACAGGTGTTACCGCACCCATACCGGTTACAACTATTTTCTTCATTCGTTAAGCTCCTTGTTTTAAAATAAGTTATTTACATTTTGCATATTATTATGCTATACTTGAATTGTACCAAATATGGAAAAATTATTCAATACCGTTGATTATGCAAAAATGACGATTTGGCAGTCTTAAATTTACAGTTTTGCATAATATTGAAAAAAACCGACAAAATACTGCGGGAAATTGTCAAAACGGAGGTTATTATGGATATAAATCAGCTCAATTGTTTTATAACTGTGGCTCAGACGCTCAACTTTTCAGAGGCGGCAAGGCGGAACTATGTTTCTCAGTCAACCGTCAGCAGATATGTAAGCGACCTTGAAAAGGAGTTTGGGGTTCAGCTTTTTACACGCTCTCACCGTGATGTTATCATAACAAGCGAGGGCAAGGCACTTTTGCCCTATGCGATTGAAATTGTTGAAACTTTAAAGAAAGCAAAAACCGTTATCAAGCAGATGCATGACGGAGGTCAGGGTAAAATTACGCTCGGCTGTGATGTTACCTCGCTTTCGTTCCCGACAAAATGTATTGCCGACTTTGCGGAAAAATATCCGGGAATCACGATTGATGTGCGACAGCTTGACGAGGCTGACCGCACGCTTGCAATCACAGGCGGTGAATACGACTTCTGCTTTATGCCGAGAGATATGGTTCCCGAAAGCTCAGGTATTGAATCAATCATTACACATAATGAAACTTTGTCCGTTGTAACAGCGAAAAATTCAAAATTCAGCGGAAGAAAAAGCGTTAAGCTTTCCGAATTGGCTGACGAAAGTATTCTGGTACTTTCGGAATCGGTTGCACCGATTGTATATATGGAAATTATGGATTTGTTCCGTACATTTCACATAACCCCGAAAATTGAAAATTCATTTGACGATCTTGTTTCCATATATGTGTCATCGTCATCGGGAATCGGCGTGTCTGTCGTACCAACCTCGGTCGCCGCATATACTTCTGACGAATACACCGATTCATACCTTATTGATGATGCGGACACAAGCATAGCCTATGTTATGGCATGGGAAAAGAATATTTCAAATCCTGCCGCAAAGCTTTTTATGGAGGCTGTTAAGAAATATGCCAAGGGCGATGACAACATTTACGGGCTGTAACTGAGCATATTTCTCAACTTAAATTCCAATAAAGAACTATAGTGAAAATTTCACAAAATAAACACACATTATTTTCAAAAAAGGTATTTACTTTATAAATCTTCGGTGTTATAATTACGGTAGTCAAGGAGAAGTTGACAAAATATCCTTTCAGGAGGTAATTATAATGTACAGATTTACTTTACCGAGAGATCTCTATCATGGTAAGGATGCTCTCTCAAGTCTTAAAAATTTATCCGGCAAAAAGGCTGTTGTAGTTGTCGGCGGCGGTTCAATGAAGCGTTTCGGTTTTCTTGACAAGGCTGTTGACTATCTGAAAGAAGCAGGTATGGAGGTTAAGCTTATCGAGGGCGTAGAGCCTGACCCATCTGTTGAAACAGTTATGAAGGGCGCCGCTGTTATGCGTGAATTTGAACCCGACTGGATTGTTGCAATGGGCGGCGGTTCTCCGATTGATGCCGCAAAGGCTATGTGGGTATTCTATGAGTATCCCAACACAACCTTTGAGGAAATCATCACTCCGTTCAGTTTCCCGACACTTCGTACAAAGGCTAAGTTCTGTGCTATCCCGTCAACATCGGGTACTGCAACAGAAGTTACGGCTTTCTCAGTTATCACAGACTATGCAAAGGGTATCAAATATCCGCTTGCTGACTTTAATATCACACCTGATGTTGCTATCGTTGATCCTGCACTTGCCGAAACAATGCCGGCTAAACTTACTGCTCACACAGGTATGGACGCTATGACTCATGCAATTGAAGCTTATGTTTCAACTCTCAACTGCGAGTACACAGATCCGCTTGCACTCCACGCAATTGAGCTTATTCACGACAACCTCAAGAAGTCTTATGAGGGCGACATGGCTTGCCGTGACAAGATGCACGATGCACAGTGCCTTGCAGGTATGGCATTCTCAAATGCTCTGCTCGGTATCGTTCACTCAATGGCTCACAAGACAGGTGCGGCTTTCACAGGCGGTCACATTATTCACGGCTGTGCAAACGCTATGTATCTTCCTAAGGTTATCAAGTATAACTCAAAAGATCCTGTTGCAGCTGAGCGTTATGCTAAGATTGCTAAGTTCATCAACCTCAAGGGCGAAACAACAGAAGAACTTGTTGACGCACTCATCGCTGAACTCCGTTCAATGAACGATCAGCTCAACATTCCGCAGGGCATTAAGAACTACGGCCCGGGCGGCGTTAAGGCTGACGAAAGCATTATCGACGAAAAAGAATTCCTCGAAAAGCTCCCCGAAGTTGCCAAGAACGCAATTGCCGATGCTTGCACAGGTTCTAACCCACGCCAGCCAAATCAGGAAGAAATGGAAAAACTTCTCAAGGCTTGCTACTACGATACAGAAATCGACTTCTGATTCGTTTGACAAATCTGTTTGTACTTATCACAGCTCCCTGTTTTCAGGGAGCTGTTTTTTTAATAAAAAATCCGCATTAAAAAGCACTTAAAAGGCATAAAAATCATATGGACAATATTGCTTTGTTGTGCTAAAATTGACTTGAAATTGATGAATTTGGTGACATAAAATGAAAATTGCAGTAATAAACGGTCAGAACCATAAAGGCTCAACCTATCATATTGGCAAGCAGGTTGCCGATAAATTAGGCGGCGAGGTTACGGAGTTTTTTCTTCCGAGAGATTTCGGCTATTTTTGCGTAGGTTGTACGCAGTGTTTTCTAAAATCCGAAACACTTTGTCCGCATTATGAGCGACTGAAAAAGATTACCGAGGCTATGGACGAGGCTGATGTACTCATCTTCACAACGCCCGTGTATGTTTATCATTGTACAGGCTCAATGAAAGCATTTCTTGATCATTACGGTTATCGTTGGATGGTTCACCGTCCCGAACAGAAAATGTTCACAAAGCAGGCGGTTGTAATTTCGACAGCCGCAGGTTCTGGTACAAAATCTGCCAACAAGGATATCGCCGACAGTATGTTCTTTTGGGGCGTTCCAAAAACTTATCGTTACGGTGTCAATGTTCGTGCAACAAATTATTCAGGCGTCGCCGATGAACTCAAAAAGAAAATTGACAAAAAGACTACCTCAATTGCCAATAAGGTAAAGAAAAATAACGGCAAAGTTAAGGCAAGTTTAAAAACAAAAGGCTTTTTCTTTATTATGAGAATGATTCAGAAAAGCGGCTGGAATGAAACCGATAAAAATTACTGGGCAGAACGAGGTCGGAACGGTAAAAACAGACCGTGGAAAAATACATAAGGAGATGTTTTAAATGGCAAAAAATACTGAAATCAGCTTGAGAAACAAGGTTATTTATTCGGTTTATGTCCGCAACCACACAAATGACGGCACATTTAATGCCGTTGCAGAGGATCTTGACCGAATAAAGTCACTCGGCACGGACATCATTTGGTTTATGCCGATTCATCCGATTGGTGTCAAGAATAAAAAAGGCTCTCTCGGCTGTCCTTATGCAAACAAGGACTATCGCACAACAAATCCGGAATACGGCACAATGGACGATTTCAAGAGCCTTGTTGAAAAAATTCACGCAAAGGGCATGAAGTGTATGATTGATGTTGTCTATAACCACACTTCGCCCGACTCAAATCTTTCGGTTGAACATCCCGAGTTTTTCTACAGAAAGCCGGACGGCAATTTTGGCAACAAAGTCGGTGATTGGAGCGACATAATCGACCTTGATTATTCTAACAAAGAATTATGGCAGTATCAGATTGATTCTCTCGTTATGTGGGCGAAGATTGTTGACGGCTTCCGTTGTGATGTTGCATCGTTCGTTCCCGTTGAATTTTGGAAACAGGCGAGAGAGGCTGTTGCAAAGGTAAATCCCGACTGCATTTGGCTTGCCGAAAGCGTACACAGCTCTTTCAATGTGTTCTCTCGCAAGAGCGGAATTTATACCGCAAGCGACTATGAGCTTTTTGACGCTTTTGATATGGAATATGACTACGATATCCGTGAGGTTTTCGACAAATATTTGAAGGGCGAAACATCTCTTTCACATTATCTTGATATGTTCAATTATCAGGAGGCAATTTATCCGCAGAATTACGATAAAATGCGTTGCCTTGAAAACCACGATCAGCCACGAATCTGCCACTATGTTAAGGAAAAGAGCGACCTTGAAAATTACACCGCTTTTCTGTATTTCTTGAAGGGTTCAACCCTCATCTATGCCGGTCAGGAGTTCGGTTGTGACGAAACTCCAAGCCTTTTTGACAAGGATGTTTTCCCACGCAACACAGGCATTGATTTAAGCAACCTTTTTGCAAAGCTTGATACAATCAAGAAAACCGTTCTTGATGATGACGATTATTTCAAGGCTGATGCAGACGATGAAAACGATATTGCAATTCTTGAGCGTGACAACAACAAGAGCAAAAAAGTCGGCATTTTCAGCCTTAAATCAAAGTCGGCAGATGTAAAAGTTGACCTTCCCGACGGCGACTATAAAAACGAAATCAGCGGTGAAACAGTTACAGTTTCAAACGGAAAGGTTCATTGCAACGGCAAAGCAATAATTATCCGCAAGTAAAATAAAATTCCATATAAGAATAATACAACCTCCCTGCAAGGCATTTCAGCTTACGGGGAGGTTGTTCTTTATATAAAAATCCGTGTTGCATGGTTACAACACGGATTTCTTGGTTTTATTTAATTGAACCGTAGCCACCCATAAGAGCGGTCATTTTTTCAATGCGTTCCAAAGGAAACGGTGGTTCGCAAAGCAGTTTTTTATATGCTCACTTAGCTTTCTTTTTATTATTGCCGAAAATTTTAGTCGGAATAATGCTTCCGAGGAATGCGGCGAGCAAAATCCACGGAATAACTCTTGCGTCAAAGCAGAGCAAAAGAAGCATTGTTACGGCAAGCGGTTTTTTCATTGTGACACCGAGAAGTCCTGCCGTTACGACTGCCGCACAGAATGCCGTGTCAAGTCCGCCGAGCATTGCAACACCGTAGCCGATGCTCACTCCGCAGAAGATGACAGGGAAGAAGTGACCGCCTTTCCAACCCGACTTTATGCAGATGTTTGTGAGAACAAGTTTAAGCACACCGCTGATAATAAGAATCCACGGTGCAAATTCGGCAAAGCTTTCCTTGACAACGGTAATACTTTCTTCGCCCGAAAACATTGTGAGGGGGAGGTATGTACCCATAACACCGAGGATAATTCCGCCGAGAGTTGTGCTGATAATAATGCCGAGTTTGCCCTGAATGAGTGCGAAAAATTTTCCGAAAATCTTTGAAGATATGATAAACAGAAAACCGCATACAGCACCCAAAAGTGCGAGAGGAATTCCCCACAAACGCTCAAAATTTGTAATGTTATAACCCCCGAGTCGTGGAAGTCCCATACTTCCGCCGAAAACGGAGTTAAGCAAAAACAGAGTTCCCGCCGCAAAAAGTACGGCAATGATGTTTGAAATAAGCTTTGTTGAACGGATATCGGTAGGCTTTTCTTCGCTGTCAAGCCTTTCTTCATTGACCGATGCAAGACCGAAAAGCGGTGCGTAGAATACCGCACTCAAGGTTGCGCTTATGCCGATTTGCATTAGTTCGGGAATTTTACTTTTAGCGTCTTTCATATGACTTCCTGCCCAGTAGCAAAGTCCCACGATAACACCTGTCAAGCCTGCCTCAGGACCGAGACTTCCGCCGAAAACAAGGGGCAAAAGTGCCGAAATGCAGAGCAAAAGCACCTTGTTGTACGGGTAAAATTTATCTTTTTTTACCTTTTTCATAACCTCGTCAAGTTCATCGGGAACGGCATTTGTCAGCTTTTGCCATATTCCGAGAATAATTCCGCCCGCCGTACAGACGATAATCGGATAAAATTTGAAATCAAAATTTGACGGAATTGTATCCCACACAAGACCGATTCCCAAACCCATAAGTTTTAGAAACAGCCATACTATCAGCGAAGTAACCGCACCGCTGAATCCGCAAAAAATGTAGTATAAAAAATTGTTGGCAACAGTCCGTTTAGTCATTGTCGCACCTCCGTGTGTTTATAATTGGATTATAACATAAAACACAGCAAAAAAACAATTATTCTGCACAAAAAGTACGAAATAATTGCTTTTTATTATTTTTTTAATTTTAGAGCCTCTTCTAAACAAAAACAGCTGACACCAATGCCGATGTCAGCCATAAAAACCTATTTGATTTTAAATTTCAAAAGCGGCGCTTACCTTTTTGAATTCTCTTTTTCTGATGATGAAGTAGGCAATCAAAACGGATGTGCCTGTGATAAGCCATGAAACGGGGTAAACCATAAGGAGCATATCATAGGTGTGGAATGCCTTGAATACCGTGAAGAGCCAGATGATTCTGAACACAACAGAACCGAAGATTGTGAGGATTGCAGGGAGGAGTGAATGTCCGATTCCTCTGAGCGCACCGCCGCTGATTTCGTATGAACCTGTCATAAGCTCAAGGAGCATAACAATCGCCATTCTGATGATTGCGTACTTGATAACGGTGGGGTCGGTTGTGAAGAAGGTGATGAAAAATCCGCTTCCGAGCATGAATATAACGCTCACACAGCCTGTGAAAATACAGCTGAAAAGCATACAAAGCCTAAACACCTTTTTGCATCTGTCAAACTGAAGTGCGCCGTAGTTCTGACTTGTGAATGTAACGGCTGTCTGGCTGAACGCACTTACTATATAGTATGTAATGTACTCAAAGTTGAGTTCAGCCGATGAGCCTGCAACCGCCTGTGAACCGAAGCCGTTTACGGCTGTCTGGATGAATACATTTGAAATTGAGAAAACCATACCCTGAATACCTGCAGGAGCACCGATTTTCAAAATCATAATGAGATGTTCTTTCTTGAATGAAAGTTTTTTTGGATTGACTCTGATTGACTCGTCTTCGTTTCTGATGAGGAACATCATAACAAGTCCGGCGCTTATGCCGTCGGCAATTACTGTTGCAATGCCGACTCCTGCAACGCTCATATCGCAGACGATTACAAAGAAGAGGTTCAAAAGAACATTTACAATACCTGAAATTACAAGACAGTAGAGCGGACGGCTTGTGTCACCGACACTTCTCAAAATTGCCGAACCAAAGTTGTAGAGCATTACAAACGGCATGCCCATAAAGTAAATTCTCAGGTATGTTGCCGCAAGGTCAATTACATCATCCGGTGTGTTCATCAGCCTTAACAGCGGTGCTGCAATAACCTGACCGAGTATCAGAAGAAGAAATCCGCATATAAGTGAAAGTGTTATTACCGTGTGAACAGCTTCCGAAACCTTTTTACGGTCATTTTGACCGATATATCGTGCAATCAAAACATTTGCGCCGACCGAAAGTCCCGTGAATAACAGCACAAGCATATTGATGAGCGGACCGTTGCTTCCGACTGCGGCAAGTGCCTGACTGCTTGAAAATCTGCCGACCACCGCAACATCGGTTGAGTTGAAAAGCTGTTGAAGAATACTGCATCCTGCAAGCGGAAGTGTGAAAAGAAGAATTTTTTTCCCGAGCGGACCTTCCAGCATATTTATCTGGTGTGAGCGCCGTCGCTTTTCTTTTACAGTATTCTGACCTTTGTTTCTTCTAAACAGACTTGCAAACGCAAGTGAGAGCATTTTTTTGACTTTCTCCATTAATTTCTAACCTCTTCAATCACATAATCTTTGTAAACAATACCATTCTTTTCCGTTTTCCACAATTATTGTAATCCTGTTGACTAAAATAAACAAGCAAAATACCTTATAAACATAAAGTTTACTTTGCTCACAATTTTAGTTACAATAACTACCTCGTCAAAATTCTTCTTTTTATGCCTTTATAATATGGTAAAAACTGCTTTTCTGCATATTTTCAGACCGATTTTTCTCAATAAGCAAGGCTCTTAATTTGTTCGCAATTTGTGCCTCTTCAACAAAAGTAAAATTGCTCTCTTGTAAGCATTGACGAAAAATTTTTTAACTTACAAATAAATGATTTTAAAATTGTTGTATATGCCGATTAAATTATAATGATACAATTATGATACAAGCTTAATATAATATATGTTTAAAGGGATAAGCGAAAAGGAGTGAATGTTATGAAGAAAAAGATTGCTGTAATTGTGGTTGCAATTGTTTTATGCGTTGCCGCAGCAGTATTTGCCGTGCCGAAAATCAGTTTCTATGCGTGTGAGCCTACCGTGTATTTTGATGTTGAGTACTGCGACAAGGTTGACGCTAAGATGTCTGCCGAAGATGCCGAAACCGTGAAGAAAATGTTTGAGGGCAAATCCGCATATTTTGATTCACCGTCTTGCGGTTTTTCCGAAAAGGCATCAATAAGAATAGGCTGTAATACATATATGCCTGCGTGTGACGGTGATGAAACTGTTAAGCACGGATTTATGTATTTTAGTCTTTCAAAAAGCGAAAATAACGAACTTCGCAAGATTATGAAAAAGTACGGAGCAGATACGAGAAAAGCTATCTAATACCGTTGACAGACGCATTTCCGTGTGTTAAACTTTTCTCGAAAAATATACGGAGGTGTTTTTATGAAAAACTACAACTGGGCAACACTCGGTTGCGGAGTTATCGCAAATGAGCTTGCAGCTGCACTCAAAAGCAGAGGACAGAAACTTTATTCCGTTGCAAACCGTACCCATGAAAAGGCGGTTGCGTTTGCCGAAAAGTACGGCATTGAAAAGGTTTACAACGATATTGACGATCTGTTTAAAGACGAAAATGTTGACATAATTTACATTTCCACACCGCACAACACGCATATAAAATATCTTCGCAAGGCTCTTGCGTCAGGAAAGCATGTTTTGTGCGAAAAGTCGATAACGCTCAATTCAGATGAACTTGACGAGGCAATCTCTCTTGCAGAGAAAAACCATGTTGTGCTTGCAGAGGCAATGACAATTTTCCATATGCCGATTTACAAGGCACTTCTCGAAAAGGTAAATTCAGGTGACCTTGGCGAGCTTAGGCTTATTCAGATGAATTTCGGCAGTTACAAAGAGTACAATATGAACAACCGATTTTTCAACCGCAATCTTGCAGGCGGTGCAATGCTTGACATCGGTGTGTATGCGCTTTCGTTTGTTCGTATGTTTATGAGCTCATGCCCAAACGATGTGTTGTCGCAGGTTAAATATGCAGAAACCGGTGTTGACGAACAGGCGAGTATTCTTTTAAAGAATAAAGAGGAGGAAATGGCAACTGTCATTCTTTCACTTCACGCAAAACAGCCAAAGCGTGGCACAATCTCGTTTGACAAGGGTTATGTTGAAATCTTTGAATATCCCAGAGGCATGGAGGCAAAGATTACATACACGGCTGACGGCCATTGTGAAACAATCTCGGCAGGTCAGATAAAGGACGCTTTGCTCTATGAGGTTGAAGATATGGAAAAGGCGATAGAGGGCGACACGGCTCTTATGCACCTTGACTACACAAAGGATGTTATGAAAATTATGACCGACATCCGCAAAAGCTGGGGCATGAAATATCCCGAAGAAGAGTAAGTTTTTTGAATTTAATTTGATACTAAACACAAAACTCCACCGTGAAATGCGGTGGAGTTTCCTTTATATATTTGATTAAATCAGAATTAGTAGTTTTCTGCGTGGATTTCAAAATAGCTCTGTGGGTGGTTGCAGACGGGGCAAACCTCGGGAGCTTCTTTGCCTACAACAATGTGACCGCAGTTACGGCATTCCCAAACCTTGATTTCGCTCCTTTTGAAAACTTCTGCAGTTTCAACATTGCGGAGTAATGCACGGTATCTTTCTTCGTGGTGCTTTTCAATTGCGGCAACAAGGCGGAACTTGTGTGCAAGCTCTGTAAAGCCTTCTTCCTCGGCAGTTTTAGCGAAATCTTCGTACATATCTGTCCACTCGTAGTTTTCGCCCTCGGCAGCGGCAAGAAGATTTTCTGCGGTGTCGCCGATTCCGTTAAGCTCCTTGAAACACATTTTTGCGTGTTCTTTCTCGTTGTCTGCCGTTTTTAAGAAAAGGTCTGCAATCTGCTCAAAGCCCTGCTTTTTGGCAACAGACGCAAAATATGTGTATTTGTTACGAGCCTGTGATTCGCCTGCAAAAGCAGCCTCAAGGTTCTTTTCTGTCTGTGTTCCCGAATACTTTGTTGTTTTAGCCATAATATTTCCTCCGTTAAATTAATTTTTGAAATTTTAAAATACGCAATACGCCTTTGTGTATTTACTTTTTGGATAAAACAATAATCATTATTGATTTAATATTACTATACCTTTTTTATATAGATTTGTCAATAGATTTACGCAAAAAAATATTTCTTTTTTTAGGATAGGCATATTTCATTTGAAAATACCTATCCGTTATTTTATGCCTGTTTTTTCGATTTTATTACTATTTTTGCGAAAAATATTGCTTGTGTATTGTTGCAATTTGCTAAAGTGTTGGATGTGTAAAAATTTTACCTTGACTTTTCACCCTGTACAGTATAAAATAGTTCTCAAAGAAACGCATAGTAAATTGATAGGAATTGTAGGTTAAACAAAATAACCTCAAAAATCCAAAAGGTGACTCTTATGAAAAACATTTACAATCTGAAGAAAATACGAATGTGTACCTCATTTGGAGGCAAGCCGTACTGTTGTATGTAATTGCCTGTCAGAATCTCAAATCAAATTAATTTAAAGTGAGGTAATCAAAATGAATAATTTAAGAACAAAAGTATTATCGGCAGTATTGGCAGTTTCAGTATTGGGTGCTTCAGCGGTTGCCTTTACAGGATGCGGAAATAAAGATACAACAAACGATTCAAAAGTAACATTAACAAATGTTTCATATGATCCTACACGAGAGCTTTATGAATCATATAACAAAATCTTTGCAAAGCATTGGAAAGAAGAAACAGGACAGGATATTGAAGTTACCCAGTCACACGGCGGTTCGGGCAAACAGGCTCTTGAGGTTGCAAACGGTCTTGAGGCGGATGTTGTAACACTCGCACTTGAATACGATGTAAACGCAATTCGTGACGCAGGTCTGATTGAGGACGGTTGGGTAAATGAGTTTGACAATGACTCTTCACCATACACTTCAACAATTGTATTCCTTGTTCGCAAAGGTAATCCGAAAAATATCAAGGATTGGGACGATGTTGCAAAAGACGGTGTGGGCGTTATCACTCCAAACCCGAAAACTTCGGGTGGTGCAAGATGGAACTACCTTGCCGCTTGGGCATATGCAGACAAGAAATATAACGGTGATGAGGCAAAAATCGAAGATTTCATTAAAAAGCTTTATCAAAATGTGCTTGTGCTTGACTCAGGCGCAAGAGGTGCAACAACTTCATTTGTAGAAAACGGACAGGGCGATGTTCTTCTTGCTTGGGAGAATGAGGCGTACCTTTCAATCAAGGACAATCCCGATGAGTACGAAATCGTTACTCCGAGCGTCAGCATTCTTGCACAGCCGTCTGTTGCTGTTGTTGATGAAGTGGTTGACCAAAGAGGCACTCGAAAGGTTGCAACAGAGTATTTAAGTTATCTTTACAGCGATGAGGCTCAGCGTATTGCAGGCGATAACTATTACCGCCCTTATAATAAGGAAATTTTGAAGGAATACTCCGATGTGTTCGACCTCAACATTAATCTTGTAACAATCAACGATTTTGGCGGTTGGGACGAGACTCAGAAAAAGCACTTTGCAGACGGCGGTATCTTCGATAAGATTTACGAGAAAAAATAAAACCGATTAAAAAATGACATCAGGCAGTTTATAGGCAATCCTGTCTGATGTCGGATGATATTTTACAGGGGAAACAGGTGTGATGATGGTTCAGGCAAAAAAGTCAAAAAAAGCAAAAAGAGTAATCCCGGGCTTCGGTCTTTCTTTGGGTGTAACAATTACATTATTAAGCCTTGTTGTGCTGATTCCTCTTGCCGCTCTCGTTATTTATACGGCACAGATGAGCCCCTCTGAATTTTGGGAGGCAATCACCCGTGAAAGAGTGCTTGCAAGCTACAAGGTTAGTTTTATAACCGCATTTATTGCATCTCTCATCAATGCCGTTATGGGTGTAATTCTTGCGTGGGTGCTTGTTCGTTACAAATTCCCGGGCAAAAGAATTCTTGACGGTATGATTGAACTTCCGTTTGCACTTCCGACAGCGGTTGCCGGCATTGCACTTACTTCTCTGACTGCCGACACAGGTCTTATCGGTGGATTTTTTGCAAAGTTCGGCATAAGTATTGCCTACACAAGAGTTGGTATTACGGTTGCACTCGTGTTTGTTGGAATACCTTTTGTAACAAGAGCAGTTCAGCCTGTTCTTGAAAAGCTTGATCCTGTTTATGAAGAGGCGGCAGGAGTTATGGGTGCCGGCAGATTCAGAATTTTCAGAAAAATTATTCTTCCCGAAATTCTTCCCTCGGTTCTCACAGGCTTTGGTCTTGCATTCGGAAGATGTCTTGGTGAGTACGGTTCGGTTGTTTTTATTGCAGGCAACAAGCCGTTTGAAACAGAAATCACTCCGCTTATCATTATGTCGGAGCTGCAGGAATATGACTACAAAAGTGCAACGGCAATCGCACTTGTAATGCTTGCCGCATCGTTTTTGATTCTGTTCCTTGTAAATATGGTTCAGCACAGAAATGCAAAAATTTTGAAAGGAGGAAGATAAAATGTACGAAGAAACAAAGCGTTCAAAGGTTGTAAAATACATACTCATAGGCATTGCGCTTTTATTTGTATTCTTAATGCTCGTTCTTCCTCTTGTTACAGTAATCTGCGAGGCTTTCAAAAGCGGTGCAGAGGTGTTCTGGCAGGCTGTCAGCGATGATTACACGGTAAAGGCAATTGTGCTTACTGTTGAGGCAACCGTGTTTGCGGTACTGTTCAATACGGTATTCGGAATTTTTGCCGCCTGGTCAATTACAAAGTTCAGATTCAAGGGCAAAAAACTTCTTACAACACTCATTGACCTCCCCGTAACGGTTTCGCCAATAATCGCAGGTCTTATATTTGTACTCACATTCGGCAGACAAAGCCCGATATATCCGCTTTTAAGCGAACTTGGAATCAAGGTTATCTTTGCCGTTCCGGGAATTATCCTTGCAACCGTGTTTGTAACATTCCCGTTCATCTCAAGGGAGCTTATTCCCGTGCTTGAATCCGAGGGTACGGATGAGGAAGAAGCCGCCGCACTTATGGGTGCAAAAGGCACGACTATTTTCAGAAAAATAACATTTCCGCACATAAAATGGGCATTCCTTTACGGAGTTGTACTCTGTGCCGCAAGAGCAATGGGTGAATTCGGTGCAGTTTCGGTAATTTCGGGACATTTAAGAGGAAAAACAAACACACTTCCTCTCCATGTTGAGATTTTGTTCAACGAGTTCAAGTATGTTCCCGCATTTGCGGTTTCATCAATACTTGTGCTTATGGCGATTGCGATTTTGATTATCAGAAGTGTGGTTGAATACAAAGGAAAGAAGGATGCGTAATGTATGTTGAGCTTAAAAATATAAATAAAACTTTCGGTGACTACAAGGCATCCGACAATGTAAACTTTGGTATTGAAAAGGGTAAACTTATCGGACTTCTCGGTCCTTCGGGCAGCGGCAAAACAACAATTCTTCGTATGATTGCAGGACTTGAAAATCCCGACAGCGGCGAAATTGTAATTGACGGAAAGGTTGTCAACGATATTCCTGCAAGCAAAAGAGGCATAGGCTTTGTGTTCCAAAATTACGCTCTTTTCAGATATATGACAGTTTTTGATAACATTGCTTTCGGTCTGAAAATTCAGAAAAAGAGCAAGAAATTTATCAAGGAAAGAGTAAACGAGCTTGTAAAGCTTATCGGTCTTGAAGGACTTGAAAAGCGTTATCCAAGCCAGCTTTCGGGCGGTCAGAAACAGCGTGTTGCCTTTGCAAGAGCGCTTGCGCCAAACCCGAATCTTCTTCTGCTTGACGAACCCTTTGCCGCAATTGACGCAAAGGTTAGGCAGGAGCTTCGCTCATGGCTTAAGGATATGATTGAAAGGCTCGGCGTTACAAGTATATTTGTAACCCACGATCAGAGCGAGGCTATTGAGGTTGCCGATGAAATCATAATTACAAACAAGGGCAGAATTGAGCAGATAGGCTCGCCGATTGACATTTATCAGCATCCCGAAACCGCATTTTCCGCATCATTTTTCGGTCAGACTACTACGCTTGACGATTATACAAAGTTCAAGACCTTTGATGTTGTTGATAATGTTGACCGTGCAGTTATCCGTCCCGAATTTGTAAAGGTGACAAAGCTCAGCGAAACAACCGCACAAAAAGCGTCTGTATCCGTCGGTGAGGTTATAAAGACTTCGTTCAGAGGCGACAATATCGAAATTGCCGTAAAATGTGACGGAGGCACGGTTTATGCATACAGAGGACTTGACGAAACTCCGATTACCGTCGGGGAAAAGGTCAATGTATTTCTTTATCGGCTTTTCATTACCAAAGGCGATGAGGTTCAGATTCTCCGTAACAAATCACTTCAGGAAGAATCGGTTATCATCTAATCTGTTTAATCACGATATCAACTGTAAAAAATCCTATAAAAACAAGCAAAGCACCGAGGGTAATTTCTCTCGGTGCTTTGCATTTCCTTAGCCTAATTTCAGTTTATTTTCAAATTCTGTAATCCATTTAGGTCTGTAACCGTTTGAATAATTGAATTTGTTGTTTTTTATTTCGGCAACTTTAATAAATCCGTTTTCATTATCATAAAAAATTACTTCATCACACAGCGGAACAATTCTTTTTAAAGAATCGAAGCGGTTATCAAATCTTCTGCATACATCATTTTTCGGAATATCATGACCGCCCTTCCGTACCCTGTTTTCAATTCTTGCAAGACTTTCTTCTTTTGAGTTAAGACCTACATAGTACATAATAACATAGTAGCCCTGTTTTCGTGCCTGCTGAATTGTTTTCTCGGTTCTGTGTCCTGAAAGAGTGGTTTCCTGTGTGAAAGAAATATTGTTATCAAGGCAGTATTTTATTTCTTCAACTGCTTTTTTACCCGCCTTTATGTTATCGTAATTGTTCATTTTTGCAATAGCATCAGCATCAATTATATGACCAAGCAAAACTTCCTGCCCTTCAAGAACACCACGCAAACTTGATTTTCCTGTTCCGTTAACTCCTGCAATAATTATATATCTGTTCATTTTGCAACCTCTAAATAGTTATTAGGATAATTATACTATAAATTGCAATTTTTAACAATAGCAAATTAAAATGAAAAGACAACTATATTAGTTTACTTAATCAAATCCTTGATAACTTCGCCGGCTATGATAAGACCTGCAACCGACGGAACAAATGCGGTACTTCCGGGAACCTGTCTGCGTTGGGTGCATTTTCTTTCAGTCCCGGGAGGGCATATGCAATTTGTTTTACAGCTTATTGCCATATCGTCAACGGGTGTGATAGGCTTTTCTTTTGAATAAACAACCTTCAGCTTTTTGATACCTCTCTTTTTGAGTTCGTGTCTCATAACCCTTGCAAGAGGACAGACCGAGGTTTTGTAAATGTCGGCAACCTCAAACGCTGTAGGATCAAGCTTGTTACCTGCTCCCATTGAACAGATGATAGGCGTCTTGGCTTTGTCGGCTTGCATAACAAGCTCAATTTTGCCTGTTACCGTGTCAATTGCGTCAACTACATAGTCGTATTTTGAAAAGTCGAATTTTTCCGAGGTTTCGGGAGTGTAGAAGGTCCGGTGTTTGTTAATGATTATGTCGGGATTGATGTCCTTGAGCCTTTCCTCTGCAACATCAACCTTGTATTTGCCTACTGTTTTTCTTGTTGCAAAAATCTGGCGATTGATGTTTGTAAGGCACACCTTGTCATCGTCAATAAGGTCAAGCTCGCCGACTCCGCTCCTTGCAAGAGCCTCCGCCGTGTATCCGCCTACACCGCCGATTCCGAAAATTGCAACTCTTGTTTTTGAAAGCCTGTCCATAGCTTCTTTGCCAATCAAAAGCTGTGTTCTTGAAAACTGATTAAGCATAAAAACGCTCCTTAATACATATTCAAATCATTTAGTATTCCTATCGGTACAATAAGTATTTACATCGGAATAAAACTCCCGCTGTTTGCTGACGGGAGGTATCTTTGTATAGTTTATATTGTAATCACTGTTTTTGTCAAGCAAAACCAGAAATTTATTGACATGGAATGGTGAATGTAGTATAATCAAAACATACCAAACAGATAGGTTTAGTGGTAAAATAACTGACTAACTTTAATTGACAATAGCTGTCGGCAGTAATAAAATAACTTTAAAAGTGTATTTTACTGTCGGATTTTATTTGTAACGGAGCGAAATTTTTATGTACTGCCTGAGCGTAAGTCACAAAACTTCAAATGTGGTTGTGAGAAAGAAGCTTGCCTTTCCCGATGAGCAAAAAAAGACATTTCTTGACGATCTTTATTATTCTGAAAATATCAGCGAGTGTTTGATTCTCTGCACCTGCAACAGAACCGAGGTTTATTTTTGCGGTGACGAATCATCTGTGAAAACGGTTGAAACCGTTCTTTCGGATTTTTCGGGAATTGATTTTGACGAACTAAAAAAGTACATCTGTCTTTTCTACGGTGACAGAGCTTTGCTCCATCTTTTCAGGGTGGCAGGCGGAATTGAATCAATGGTTATCGGTGAAGATGAAATCCTTGGTCAGCTAAAGCGAGCCTACGCCTTTGCAAAGGACAACGGCACGGTTGCATATGAGCTTAATATGTGCGTTCAGGCGGCCGTTGCCTGTGCAAAAAAAATCAAGACCGAAACCGCCATTTCAAAAACATCGGTTTCAGTTGCAACTCTTGCGTCAAACGAGGCGGCAAAATTCAAAGACGGTGAACTGAATGTCCTTGTAATCGGTGCAACAGGCAAGGTCGGCTCAACCGTTGTGAAAAATCTTTTGTCACACAAAGGTATAAGCGTTACCGTGACTTCACGAAAACATAAAGCAGAAACTGTTTTTGAAAATACGGGTGCGAATGTGATTGATTATGACGAAAGATACAAAGCGTTTGATTTTGCAGACTGCGTAATCAGTGCCACAAGCGGACCGCATTACACGGTTACATATTATGATTTAAAAAACAATATAAAAACCGAAAAATCAAGGCTGTTTATTGACCTTGCCGTACCGCCCGACATTGACGAAAATATCCCCAAAATAAGCGGTGTAAGGCTCATTAACATTGACTGCATAAAACAGCTTGCAAACGAGAACAATGCTCTCAAACTCGACAGTGTTGAAAGTGCAAAAGAAATAATTTTTGAGGAAATTGAAGTTCTCAAAAAAGACCTTGCCTTTCACGAATTTCTGCCGTGTATGCAGTCTGTAAAAAACGCAATGCCGTCAGATTTTTCGGAAAAATTCATTTATAAGCTGAAATCCGATGTTTCGGCAGAAGAATTTGCAAGAATCCTTGAAATCTACAGAAAGTGCGGAGAGAATAACTAATGGCATACTTCCCGTTTTATATTGACATTGAAAACAAAAAAATACTTGTAGTCGGCGGCGGTACGGTTGCACTCAGAAAGATTGAAAAGCTGATGCCGTTCTCGCCCAACATAACCGTTGTTGCCCCGAAAATCTGCGATGAAATCAAGGCTTTGAATGTGAAAATCATTGACCGCAGATTTTGTGACAGCGACCTTGACGGTGCGTTTTGCGTTATCAGCGCAACCGATGATGAAACGCTCAACGGCAGAATTTTTCAGCTTTGCAACGAGAAAAATATTCTTGTCAACACAGTTGACGATAAGGAAAAATGCGGATTTATTTTTCCTGCAATTGCAAGCAAAAACGGCATAACGGCAGGAATTACAACATCGGGCAAAAGTCCGATTTACGCAAAATATCTTAAAGAGCTTTTTGTGGGAATCCTTGAAAGTATGAACGAAAACACAACCGAGGTTTTGTGGAAATATCGCCCGATAATTAAGGAGAAAGTTGAAATGGAAGATGACAGAAGGAAGATTTTTGAACAGCTTCTTTCGCTTTGCCTTTCGGGACTTGAACCCGATGAAAAAACTGTTGAAAATTTGATTGAGGAATACGAACAATGACGATAAAAATCGGAACAAGAAAAAGCAGGCTTGCCCTTGCACAAACCGAAATGTTAATAAAAACGCTGAAAAACCGTTTTCCGAATGTTAAAATTGAAACGGTTTACATTTCGACAACAGGCGACAAAACCCTTGACAAACCGCTTACAGCTTTGGGCGGAAAGGGTGTGTTCATCAAGGAGCTTGAAATGTCGCTTTTGGGCGGAGAAACAGATGTTGCCGTTCACAGCGCAAAGGACCTGCCGACAAAAATTGCAGACGGACTTGAAATTTCCGCCGTGTTGCCAAGGGGCAGTTATGGCGATGTGTTTGTTACACGTAACAATTTTGAAATTAAGGACGGCTTTGTCATCGGAACAGGCAGTTTAAGGCGAAAGCTTTTTGCGGAGAAAATCTATCCTAATGCAAAATTCAAGGATATAAGGGGCAATGTTGACACCCGACTTAAAAAGCTGTTGAACGGTGAGTACGATGCTCTTGTGCTTGCAAAGGCAGGGCTTGAAAGACTTGACCTTTGCAACGGTGAGAATTACACGGTAACTCCGTTTGATGCCGATGAATTTCTCCCTGCACCGTGTCAGGGAATAGTTGCGATTGAAAGCAGAAAAAACAGCGAGGTTTCCAAAATGCTCGCTGAAATCAGCGACAAAAATACAATGCTTTCGTTTGAAACCGAAAGACAGGTTCTGCACAGCCTCAATGCCGATTGTTCAACTCCTGTCGGTGCAATTTCAAGGGTTGAAAACTACAGGATAACGCTTTCTTTGTCTGCCGACTGCAAAAAAACAGTCAGCGGAACAGATGAAATTTCAAACAGAATCAAACTTGCAAAAAGGCTGGTGAGCGAAATTGAGTAACGGAAGAGTGTATATTGTCGGTGCGGGATGCGGCGATTTTGACCTGATAACCATGCGTGGTGCGGAGTATATCAGACATTGCGATGTGCTTGTTTACGACAGCCTTATAGATGTGTCATTGCTAGGTTTTGCACCCGAAACGGCTGAAAAAATCTGCGTTGGAAAGCGTTCAGGCAGACACAGCGAAAAACAGAAAAATATTAACGAAATCCTTGTTGAAAAGGCGAGAGAGGGTAAAACGGTTGTCCGTCTTAAAGGTGGCGATCCGTTCGTGTTCGGCAGAGGCGGAGAGGAGATTGAAACCCTCAAAAGTGCCGATATTCCGTTTGACATTGTACCCGGAATTTCTTCCTCGATTGCCGTTCCCGAACTTGCGGGAATCCCTGTTACACACAGAAATCTGAGCCGAAGTGTTCATATAATCACGGGACATACGGCACAGGACACCTTGCCCGAAAATATAAAGAAGTGTGCCGAAACCGACGGAACGCTTGTCTTTCTTATGGGCTTGAGAAACCTCCCCGACATTGCGGAAAATCTCATTCGTAACGGTAAATCGGAGGATACTCCCGTTGCAGTTGTGTCAAACGGTGCTTGTGCAAAAAATCAGACCGTGAGGGGAACTCTCTCGACAATCTGCGAAAATGTTAAATCAGCAGAGGTTGTACCGCCTGCCGTTATAGTGGTTGGCGAAACCGCAAAATTTGACTTTGCCCCCACAATTACAAGACCGCTCAAAAATGTTTCGGTTACTGTTACAGGTACGAGAAAACTTTCCGACAAGCTCGGCAAAATACTCACGCTTTCGGGTGCGGAGGTCAAAAGGCATGACCTTTTAAAGGTGATTGAATATCATGACAACGAAGTTTTTGACAATGCAATAAACGGCATTGACGGCTACGATTATGTGGTGCTTACAAGTATGAACGGTGCAGAAATTTTTATGAGCCGACTGCGTAAGCTGAAAAAGGATATCCGCAGTTTTGCAAATGTCAAGTTTGCGGTGATTGGTTCTGGAACAGCGGCTGTACTTGAAAAGTACGGAATTTTTGCCGACTGTATTCCGAATGTCTACACAACCCGTGAACTTGGAATTTTGCTTGCAAAAACGGTGAAAAGCGGCGAAAAAGTATTGATTCTGCGTGCCGAAAACGGTTCGCCCGAACTCACTCGGATTTTGGCTGATAACAACATTGATTTTGACGATGTCAAAACCTATGACATTCAGCTTGAGAAAAAACAGGATAATTCCGTTGTTGATACCGATTTTATTACTTTTGCGAGTGCGTCGGGTGTGAACACATTTTTTGACGGCGGAGCAATTATTTCCGACAGAACTTCCGTTGTCTGCATAGGTGAAATTACCGCCGAGGCACTTGAAAATCACGGCGTAAATTCGTTCAAGATTGCAAAAACGAAGGACACAGACGGAATTTTGGAAACTATAATCAAGGAAGTAACTTTGAAAGAAGGATAAATATATGAGAAGATTCAGAAGATTAAGAGCAGGCGAGCAGATTCGCAGTCTTGTTCGTGAAACAAGAATTGACAAGGGCGATTTGATTTACCCGATTTTTATTGCAGAGGGTGAAAATATTAAAAAGCCTGTTGATTCAATGCCGAATGTCTACCAATATTCGCTTGACAGAGCAGACGAGATTCTTAAAGAAATTGAAAACAGCGGCATTGCAGGACTTCTTATTTTCGGAATTCCAAAGCATAAAGACAAGCTTGCAACATCAGCCTATGACGATAACGGTGTAACTCAGAACGCAATCAGATACATAAAGAAAAATTATCCGTCACTCCTTATTATTGCCGATGTCTGTCTTTGTGAATACACAAGTCACGGTCATTGCGGTGTTGTTTGCGGTCACGAAATTCTCAATGACGAAACACTTCCGCTCCTCTCTAAAATGGCTGTCAGCCTTGCAAAAGCAGGTGCGGATATCATCGCTCCGTCGGATATGATGGACGGCAGAGTGTCTGCAATCAGAAACGCACTTGACGAAAACGGACTTATCAACACTCCGATTATGTCATACAGTGCAAAATTTGCCTCAGGCTACTATTCGCCGTTCCGTGACGCCGCAGAATCTGCTCCCGAATTTGGCGACAGAAAAAGCTATCAGATGGATTACGCAAACGGCAAAGAGGCTCTGCGTGAAATTGCAGATGATATTGACGAGGGTGCGGATATGGTTATGGTCAAGCCTGCACTTGCATATCTCGATATCGTAAAAGCCGCAAGCGAACGCTTTGACCTTCCGCTTGTTGCCTATAATGTAAGCGGTGAATATGCAATGGTCAAGGCGGCTGCCGAAAAAGGCTGGATTGACGAAAAGAAAATTGTGTGCGAAAATATGATTGCAATCAAGAGGGCGGGTGCGGATATCATAATCACATACCACGCACTTGATGTTGCAAAATGGATTGACGAATTTTACAAATAGGGAAGTGCTTTTATGAATACAACTCAAAGCGAAAAGCTATACGCACAGGCGCTTAACTTTATGCCCGGCGGTGTGAACAGTCCTGTCCGTGCGTGCCGTTCGGTCGGAAGAACTCCGCTTTTTATCGACCGTGCAGAGGGTTCAAAAATTTATGATGTTGACGGAAACGAGTTCATTGACTATATCTGCTCATGGGGACCGAATATCCTCGGTCACAAACAGCCCGATGTTATCAAGGCCGTGACTTCTGCCTGTCAGAACGGACTTACATTCGGTGCGTGCCACAGCGGAGAAATTGAACTTGCCGAGCTTATCCGCAAAAATATGCCGTCAATTGAAATGCTCCGACTTGTAAATTCAGGCACAGAGGCGGTTATGAGCGCAATCCGTGCCGCAAGAGGCTTTACAAAAAGGGATAAAATCGTAAAATTCGAGGGCTGTTACCACGGCCATTCCGACGGTTTGCTTGTAAAGGGCGGTTCGGGACTTCTTACAAATTCAATTCCGAACAGCGCAGGTGTGCCGAAAGGCTACACAGACACAACTCTCCTTGCAAAGTATAACGATGGAGAATCCGTGCAACAGCTTTTTGATAACTGCGGTGATGAAATTGCCTGTGTAATCGTTGAGCCTTGTGCCGCAAATATGGGTGTTGTTCCGCCCAAAAAAGGATTTTTAAAATTCTTGCGTGAAATCACTGAAAAGCACGGCTCGCTTCTTGTTTTTGATGAAGTAATCACAGGCTTCAGACTTTCACTCGGCGGTGCTCAAGAGCTTTACGGAGTAAAACCCGACCTTACAACCCTCGGAAAAATTGTCGGCGGCGGAATGCCGCTTGCGGTTTACGGAGGTCGAAAAGAGATTATGGAGTGTGTTGCTCCTCTCGGTTCTGTTTATCAGGCAGGCACACTTTCGGGAAATCCGGTAGCGGTAAGTGCAGGCATTGCAACGCTTAAAATTCTTGAAAAAAATAAAGATTCGATATATCCTGAGCTTGAACGCAAGTCTGCAAAGATTGAAAATGCAATGAAGAACGCAGGACTTAATGTGAACCGTGTGGGTTCGATTATGACAGCGTTTTTTACCGACAAAAAGGTTGTTGACTATGACACGGCAACCACAGCCGACACAAAGAGATATGCTGAGTATTACAATCATCTGCTTGAAAACGGAATCTATGCCGCACCGTCACAGTTTGAGGCGATGTTTGTTTCATTTGCGCACACGGAAGATGACATTGAAAAAACCTGTCAGGTTATTGAAAGCTTTAAATAAAATCCGATAAAACAAGAAAAGCCACCGACATAAAAATCGGTGGCTTTTTGTTTTTAATCTATCAGATGTAGTACATCGGAATGTTGTGTTCAATTTCATTGTTTTTGATATACTCATCGCAAAGCTGTGCAAGTGTAATGCTTTCGGCATAGTCCTGAAGATATGACGACATCTTCGACCAAAGACTGTTGTCGATAAGTCTTATCATAACATCATCATCGCCCCGAGTGTTAAAATAAACATTGCTCAGAACATTTGCGTCAAGTGCGTTTATGATATCCTTGAATGTAATCTCTTTAAGGTTTTTTGCAATAACATAACCGCCGTTTGAACCCTTTTGACCTCGCACAAGTCCTGCCGAGCTGAGTGACGAGAGAATCTGTTCAAGATACTTTTTAGATATATTTTGCCGTTTGGCAATTTCGGGAGTTGTTACCGCATTGCCGTTTAGTGAGTGTGACGCAATGTCAATAACAGCGATGATTCCGAATTCCACCTTTGTTGAAATCTTCAATTATAGCATCTCCTTTCCGTGCGTTTTGTTTGCTGAAAGAGTATATAATAATGGTAACAGTTTTTAATTTAAAAATCAATACCTACTAAACAAATATGCATTGTAGGAAATAATGGAATTACGGCAAATTTTAAAGAAAAATTGTGCAAGAGGTAAAATCTTATTAAACCTATTGAAATACTATGATTAATGGAGTATAATCTACCTATATCAATCGAAGCCGTCAGACAAATTCTTACGACGGTCTTACACAAAAGGGTTGATTGTATGAAATTAAGGGGTTGGTGATATTATGGAGTTTAACACCGCATTACTTCACAAGGGGTTTAACGGTGAAAAGGTTTTTGGCTCAACCTTAACTCCCATTTATCAGGTCAGTGCATTTTCGCACAGCTCTGCCGAACAGCTTGAAAAGGTGTTCAACAACAGAGCTCCCGGCTACGCCTACTCTCGAATAGGCAATCCCACGGTAACATCTTTTGAGAACAGAATTGCTTCCATTGAAAACGGTGTCGGTGCGGTTGCGTGTTCGTCAGGTATGGCAGCCGTTACGATGGCACTCCTGAACATTCTTGAATCAGGTGACGAGGTAATCGCAAGCGCAGGCCTTTTTGGCGGAACAATTGATTTGTTTGGAGATCTTGAGCCTTTCGGAATTGTTACACGATATGTCAACAAGGTGACAGCCGAGGAGATTGAACCGCTCATAAACGAAAAAACAAAAGCAGTCTTTGCCGAGCTTATCGGCAATCCCGGACTTGAAATTGCCGATCTTGACGCTGTATCAGAGCTTGTTCATTCACACGGTGTTCCGCTCGTTATCGACAGCACAACGGCAACTCCGTATCTTATTCAGCCGTTTGAACACGGTGCGGACATCGTTGTTCATTCCTCGTCAAAGTACATTAACGGAGGCGGAAATTCAATCAGCGGAATAATCGTTGACAGCGGCAATTTTGAATGGAATACGGAAAGATACAAAGGTCTTGCAGAGTACAAAAAATTCGGTCGGCTTGCATATGTTGCAAAGCTGAGAAACGGTATCTGGCGAAACATAGGCTGTTGCCTTGCACCGTTTAATGCTTTTATGAACTCTGTCGGACTTGAAACACTCGGACTTCGTATGGAACGTCTTTGTTACAACGCTCTTGAGCTTGCAAAGTTCTTTGAAACACAAAACGGAATCGAAGTCAACTATCCGGCTCTTGAAGCTTCTCCTTATTACAGCCTTTGTAAAAAGCTGTTGAAGGGAAAAGGCGGTGCAATCCTCACGATCAGGGCAGGAAGTAAAGAAAGAGCGTTTAAGCTTATCAACAATTTGAAGTATGCAACAAATGCAACAAATATAGGCGACACAAGAACACTTGTAATTCATCCGTCAAGCACAATTTACGCTCACGGAACAGAAGAACAAAAAAGAAACGCAGGCGTGTTTGAAGATACAATAAGAATCAGCGTCGGCATTGAGAATATTGAGGATTTAAAGTCTGACTTCAAACAGGCTGTAGACAGTATAAATGTGAATGAATCGGAGGAGTAAGAGAAATGGCAGTTGATTATGCTACGCTTAAAAAGGGCGGCTTTATGCGTCAAAAACAGAAAAATAATTTTTCGCTCAGGCTCAGAGTTGTAGGCGGCAACCTCACAGCTAAACAGCTTGCGAAAATTGCCGAGGTTTCGGAAAACTACGGTGACGGTTATGTTCACCTCACATCAAGACAAAGTGTTGAAATTCCTTTTGTAAAGCTTGATGATGTTGAGGCAGTTAAGGACGCACTTGCCGAGGGCGATGTTGAGCCGGGTGTTTGCGGTCCGAGAGTAAGAACAATTACAGCCTGTCAGGGTGAGGCAATCTGTCCCAGCGGTTGTATTGATACATACGCTCTTGCAAAGGAGCTTGACGACAGATATTTTGCAAAGGAACTTCCGCACAAGTTCAAGTTCGGTATAACAGGCTGTCAGAACAACTGCCTTAAAGCTGAGGAAAACGATGTCGGTATCAAGGGCGGAATCAAGGTTTCATGGAAAGAGGACGCTTGTATCGGTTGCGGAGTCTGCGTAAAGGCCTGCCGTCAGGGTGCAATCACTCTTGAGGACGGAAAAATTTCCGTTGACAATTCAAAGTGTAACTACTGCGGCAGATGCTTCAAGGCTTGCCCGACAGATGCGTGGGACACAATTCATGGCTACATTGTTTCATTCGGCGGACTTTTCGGCAACTCAATCAATAAGGGCGAAACAATTATTCCGTTTATCGAAAATAAAGAAAAACTTATGGAAATCTGTGATGCCGCTCTTAACTTCTTTGCAGAAAACGCAAAGCCGAGCGAACGCTTTAAGTTTACAATCGACAGAGTAGGCAGAGAAAAATTTGAACAGAGAATTTTGGAGGTTTACAATGGCTGATTTTGTAATTGACGATACAGTAGATATTACCGATGTGGTATGCCCGACAACTTTTGTAAAGGCAAAGGTTGCCCTTGAAGAACTTGACGAAGGTCAGATCCTTTCAATCAAAATGAATGACGGCGAGCCTGTTCAGAATGTTCCGAGAAGTATCAAGGAAGAGGGACACAAAATTCTCAAGCTCATTGACAACGAGGACGGCACATATGACCTGATTGTTGAAAAGGTTGGTGATTAAATGCCGCAGAGAGTAAGCAAAGACAATTTTCAGAGCGAAGTTCTTTCAGCCGATACACTCGTGCTTGCGGATTTTTATTCCGACAGCTGTATACCTTGCAAAAGACTTTCACCCGTACTCTTTGAGCTTGAAAAAGAGTATGAGGGCAAGCTGAAAATTGCAAAGATAAATGTTAATTTTGATTCCGAGCTTGCGTCGGAATATGAAGTACAGGCGGCACCCACACTCGTTTTTTTAAAAAACGGTGAAGAGAAAGAAAGACTCAGAGGTGCGGTCAAAAAATCAGAAATAATCGAAGTGACAGAAAAACTTATTAAGGAGTAATCGTTATGACAATCACAGTTGCAGGAAACAAAAAGGAAGTTGCAGACAATCTTACGGTAGCACAGCTCATTATTGACGAGAATGTTGAAACACCCGAGTATGTAACCGTTACAATCAATGACGAATTTGTTAAGAGCGGTACATTTGAAGAAACAACCTTAAAGGACGGCGATGTTGTAGAGTTCCTTTACTTTATGGGAGGCGGTCAGTAATGGCATTTTCAAACGAACAGCTTGAAAGATATTCAAGACACATTATTCTTAAAGAGGTCGGCGCAAAGGGACAGAAAAAGCTCCTTAATGCAAAGGTTCTCATTATCGGTGCAGGCGGACTCGGCGCTCCTGCCGCAATGTATCTTGCCGCCGCAGGTGTAGGCACAATAGGAATTGCAGATGCAGACGAGGTGGATCTCTCAAATCTTCAAAGACAGATTATCCACTCAACACAGGATATCGGCAAGCCGAAGGTTGAGTCGGCAAAGGAAACAATGGAGGCTATCAACCCCGATGTTACCGTAAAGACATACCACACATTTGTTACAAGCGAAAATATACTTGACCTTGTAAAGGCGTATGACTTCATCATTGACGGTACTGATAACTTTCCGGCAAAGTTCCTTATCAACGATGCCTGTGTAATGGCTAAAAAGCCTTTCTCACACGCCGGAATTATCAGATTTAAAGGTCAGCTTATGACCTATGTGCCGGGTGAAGGTCCTTGTTACCGTTGTGTATTCAAGAACCCTCCGCCAAAGGACGCAGTTCCAACCTGTAAGCAGGCAGGTGTTATCGGTGCAATGGGCGGTGTAATCGGTAGCCTACAGGCAATGGAAGCAATCAAGTACATCATCGGTCAGGGCGAGTTGCTCACGGGCTATCTTCTTACATATGACGCACTCAAAATGGAATTTCGCAAGGTAAAACTTCCGAGTGACACACACAATTGTGCAGTCTGCGGTGACCACCCGACAATCACAGAGCTTATCGACTACGAACAGGCAGAATGTGACGGTGTTCATTTATGATAAAACTTACAAAAAGCGACTTTGAAAAAATACTTGCTCACGCTGTAAAGGAGCTTCCCGATGAGGCTTGCGGTCTTATTGCAGGAACGGTTGAGGGCGGTGACAAGGAGATTAAAAAGGTTTATCTCCTTACAAATATCGACCACTCAAACGAACATTTTTCGCTTGATCCAAAGGAACAGCTTGAGGCAATCAAGGATATGAGAAAGAACGGATTTGTTCCTCTCGGCAACTGGCATTCACATCCCGAATCGCCGTCAAGACCGTCTGAAGAGGACAAAAGACTTGCCTTTGACAGCAAGGCAAGCTATATGATTCTTTCGCTTATGGACAGAGAAAATCCAGTTCTCAATTCATTCAAAATTACGGGAGATACAGCAGAAAAGGAAGAGCTTGTTATAGAGTAAAGGAGGGAGATTATGTACGACATCGTGATTATCGGCAGCGGTCCCGCAGGACTTTCAGCCGCAATTTATGCACAGCGTGAAAATCTTAAAGCTGTTGTGGTTGAAAAAGAATTTATGGGTACGGGACAGATTGCCGAGAGCGAGAGAGTAGATAATTACCCCGGACTTTACGGTGAAACAGGCTTTGACCTCGGAGAAAAGTTCAGAACTCACGCCGAAAAACTCGGTGCTGAATTTGTTGAGGGAGAGGTTACCGAGGTTGAAAGAGTTAACGGTAACTTCTCCGTAAACATTGACGGCGGTGAAAGTCTTGAAACAAAAACCGTAATCTATGCGGCAGGAACACAGCGCAGAAAGCTTGGTGTAAAAGGCGAAAAGGAATTTTCGGGTAACGGAGTTTCTTATTGTGCGGTGTGTGATGCGGCTTTCTATAAGGATAAAATTACCGTGGTAACAGGCGGTGGTGACACTGCTTTTGGTGACGCACTTCTGCTTTCAAGATTCTGCAAAAAGGTTTATCTCGTTCACAGAAGGGATTCCTTCAGAGCAGGCAGAGCCTTGCAGAACAAGGTGTTTGCCACGGAAAATATTGAAGCTTTTACAAATGCAACGGTATCTGAAATTAACGGAGATACAAAGGTGACTTCGGTCACACTTTTACAAAACGGAGAAGAAAAACAGCTTGATTGCAACGGTGTTTTCGTTGCAATCGGAAGTGTTCCCGATACAAAACCTCTTGCAAATCTTGTCAAAACCGACAAGGACGGTTACATTATTGCCGATGAAAGCGGAAAAACCTCCGCAGACGGTATTTTTGCAGGCGGTGACATCAGAACAAAAGCACTTCGTCAGGTCGTTACAGCCGTGTCGGACGGTGCAAACTGTGTGATTTCGGCAGAAAAATATCTTGACGAAAAACAATAACGGCAAGGGAGTGAAATCCTATGAAAACAGAAAAAATAAGCACCGATGTCCTCATTATAGGCGGCGGAACGGCAGGCTGTTATGCGGCTCTGACCATTTCCGAAAATTCGGACAAAAAGGTTCTTATCTGTGAAAAAGCACACATCAAAAGAAGCGGTTGTCTTGCCGCAGGTGTAAACGCTCTTAACGCATACATTGTTGAGGGCAGAAAACCGCAGGACTATGTTGACTACGCTAAAAAGGACGCTGATGGGATTGTCAGAGAGGATTTGCTCCTTACCATGTCCGAAAAGCTCAACGAAGTAACCGACAGGCTTGAAAAACTCGGTCTTGTAATTTTAAAGGACGAGAACGGAAAGTATGTTACACGAGGCAACCGAAACCTTAAAATCAACGGTGAAAACATAAAGCCGATTCTTGCGGACGCAGTCGAAAAGGCAAAGAATGTAACCGTTCTCAACCGTGTCAATATTTTTGATTACTCGGTAAAGGACAACAAAATCAACGGTGCATTCGGATTCGGCATTGAAAGCGGAATTTTCTACACAATCGAAGCAAAGGCTGTCATAATTGCCACAGGCGGTGCGGCAGGACTTTACAAGCCGAACAACCCCGGATTTTCCCGCCATAAGATGTGGTATCCGCCCTTTAACACAGGTGCAGGCTACGCAATGGGAATCAGAGCCGGTGCAGAGATGACAACCTTTGAAATGCGTTTTATCGCACTCAGATGCAAGGACACAATCGCCCCCACGGGAACTCTTGCACAGGGTGTAGGCGCAAAGCAGATTAATTCACTCGGCGAAGTTTATGAAACAAAGTACGGACTTACAACTTCCGAAAGAGTTTACGGTACGGTAAATGAAAATAAGGAGGGCAGAGGTCCCTGCTACCTCAGAACAGAGGGAATCACAGCCGAGCAGGACGAATCACTTTTAAAAGCCTATCTCAATATGGCACCTTCGCAGACAATCAAGTGGATTGAAAGCGGAAGAAATCCTTCACGGCAGAATGTTGAAATTGAGGGAACAGAGCCGTACATCGTAGGCGGTCACACGGCAAGCGGTTACTGGGTTGACACAGACCGTGCAACCACAATTGAAGGACTTTTTGCAGGCGGTGATGTTGCAGGCGGTTGTCCGCAGAAGTATGTTACGGGCGCTCTTGCAGAGGGTGAAATTGCAGGGCTTTCGGCAGTTAAGTACATTGACAGCAAAGAAAGCTTTGAGAAAATCAGCGATAAAGATACAAATTATCACCTTAGGGAAACCGAGAAATATCTCACAGACCGCCATTCACTCTACACCACGGAACAGCTTGAAGAGGCAATGCAGACGGTTATGGACAGCTACGCAGGCGGTATAAAAACAAACTACCGTTTCAACGAAAAACAGCTTGACATTGCCGACTGCAAAATCAGACAGCTTGAAACGCTCACAGATGACCTCTATGCAGAAGATTTTCAGGAGCTAATGTATATCTGCGAGCTTAAAGAAAGGCTTACGGTCTGCAAAAGCGTAATTGCTCACCTGAGAGCGAGAAAGGAAACACGCTGGCACAGCTTTGCCGAAAACCTTGACTATCCCGAAAAGGACGACAGGAACTTTAACAAGTATGTTAATTCCCGTCTTGAAAACGGCGAGATAAAAATTATTATTCGTGACCTTGTAACGGGAGGTGAAAAGTATGAGCATAGTAATTGACAAGTCCAAGTGCATAGGCTGCAAAAAGTGTCGCAATGTCTGCCCCGGAAGTCTTATCAAGACTGACGAAAACGGCAAAGCGTACATCAAATATCCCAAGGATTGCTGGGGTTGCACCTCCTGCATAAAAGAATGTCCCGCATATGCAATCAGCTTTTTCCTCGGTTCAGATATTGGCGGTATGGGCAGTAAGGTTCACACCGAAAAGAACGGAGATATCCTCTCGTGGTTAATTGAAAAACCGCATGGCGAGGTCATTAAGATTGATATAAATCAAAAAGAATCAAACAAATACTAAGGAAACACTTTGTAAGTATTTCCGTGAAAAGGAGATAAGGTATGAGTCAGCTTTCACATTTAGATGAGCTTGAAGCAGAAGCTATATACATAATCAGAGAAGTTGCGGCAGAGTGCGAAAAGCCTGTTATGCTCTACTCAATAGGCAAGGACAGCTCGGTTATGCTCCACCTTGCAATGAAGGCGTTTTATCCCGAAAAACCGCCGTTCCCGTTCCTCCACATTGACACAACATGGAAGTTCAAGGATATGATAAAATTCCGTGATGACACAGCAAAGAAGCTCGGAATTGAAATGCTCGTTTACACCAATGAAGAAGGTGTTAAAAAAGGTATCAACCCGTTTGATCACGGTGCGGCTTACACAGATATTATGAAAACACAGGCTCTCAAACAGGCACTCAACAAATACGGCTTTACTGCGGCATTCGGCGGCGGCAGACGAGATGAGGAAAAGTCAAGAGCCAAGGAAAGAATTTTCTCTTTCAGAAATAAAGCACAGGCATGGGATCCTAAAAACCAGCGCCCCGAGATGTGGAAGCTTTACAACACAAAAATCAATAAGGGCGAAAGCATTCGTGTGTTCCCGATTTCCAACTGGACAGAAAAGGACATATGGCAGTACATTCAAAGGGAAAAAATTGACATCGTTCCGCTTTACTTTGCGGCAAAAAGACCTGTTGTTTACCGTGACGGCAACATTATTATGGTTGATGACGATCGTTTTCCGCTCAAAGAGGGCGAAGTACCCGAATTGAAATCGGTTCGTTTCAGAACACTCGGCTGTTATCCTCTTACAGGCGGCATAGAGTCAACTGCAACAACTCTTGATGAAATTATTGACGAAACCCTCAGCTCCGTTTCTTCGGAGCGTACCTCCAGAGTAATTGACAACGAGGCACAGGGCAGTATGGAACGCAGAAAAAGGGAGGGTTACTTCTGATGAAAGGTTTACTTAAATTTATTACCTGCGGCAGTGTTGATGATGGTAAATCAACACTCATAGGTCACATACTTTATGACGCAAAGCTTATTTATGCCGATCAGGAAAAGGCTCTTGAGCTTGACAGTAAGGTCGGCAGTCGCAGCGGTGACATTGACTATTCGCTTTTGCTTGACGGTCTTATGGCTGAGCGTGAGCAGGGCATCACAATTGATGTTGCTTATCGCTACTTCACAACCGACAACCGCAGTTTTATCGTTGCCGACACACCCGGTCACGAGGAATATACAAGAAACATGGCTGTAGGCGCATCTTTTGCAGACCTCGCAGTTATCCTCATTGACGCATCACAGGGTGTTCTTGTTCAGACAAGACGGCACGCAAGAATCTGTAAGCTTATGGGTATAAGACATTTTGTCTTTGCCGTTAATAAGATGGATTTGGTAAAGTACAGCAAGTCACGCTTTGATGAAATTGTAAAGCAGATTGAAGAACTTAAAAACGAGCTTTTACTTGACGATATCTACATCATTCCACTTTCCGCAACAGAGGGCGACAATGTTACCGTAAAGTCCGAAAACATTCCGTGGTACAACGGTGTTCCGCTCCTTCAGTATCTCGAAACTGTTGATGTTGATTCCTCGGATGAGGAAGAAGGATTCTATCTTCCTGTTCAGCGAGTTTGCCGTCCCGACCACACATTCAGAGGCTTTCAGGGACAGATTGAGTCGGGCAGTATCAGCATAGGCGATGAAATCGTAACACTCCCGAGCAATGAAAAGGCTCATGTAAAGCAGATCCTTATGACAGATAAGGATGTTAAAACTGCTTTCAAGGGACAGCCCGTTACAATCACACTTGACAAGGAAGTTGATGTATCCCGTGGCTGTGTAATTACAAAGGACACAAATCTTGCGTCTTATCAGGAGCTTACAGCGTCAATTCTCTGGATGGATGACGAACAGCTTACAGCCGGCAAGGATTACCTTGTAAAGCTCGGCACAAAGACTATTTCGGGTATCGTTTCCGAAATCAAGTACGCTGTTGATGTGAACACAGGCGAGCATATTCCTGCCGATTCACTCACAAAGAACGGAATCGCAGTCTGCACAATTCTGCTTGCAGAGCCGATTGCGGTTGACCTTTTCTCAAAGCATAAAACACTCGGCGAGCTTATTTTGATTGACCGTGTGTCAAATATGACATCAGCCTGCGGTGTTGTTGATTCGGTTGAAGAAAAAGCTGATGATGCAAAAAAGGCGTCATTTGTACTCGGCTCACTTGAGGCAAGAGGTGACATCTTTGAAGAGTTTTTCTACGACACTTCAAGCCTTAATGTTCTCAAATATCAGCCTGTTAAGGAAACCTATACAAAAGGGGACACAATCCCTGTTGAGGGCGAAAGCTATAAGTATCCCGACAGCTTTGATATTATAGTTCTTCGTGACAGCGTTGCCGTAAAGGTTCGTGACCGCAAGATTACCGATATCGTTCCGACATCGGAGTACAGCTACGGCGGTGTTCCTGTTGTAAACGGCAGAGGCTTTGAGGTTCTTGCCGACAGCAACGAAAAAATTCAGCAGTTTCTTTCCGAGTATTCAAATCTTAAAAGCATCAACGATGCGAATTTCTTTGCAAAGTGGGTTAAGTTCGATACCTACAGAAAAATTGCAATTCAAAACAGATAACAGGTTTATTCATTTTAACTCATTCGCAGAGGGCATTGTCATTTGGCAATGTCCTTTGTGATTTTATGACTTTCTTGCCGAAAAACTGACCTTGCTGCCAAATTGTTGCATTTATAATTTTTATTCTGTATAGTGTACTCAACAAATAAATTTTAAGGAGTGCTTACAAATGAGCAAAACAGCGGCGGTACTAATCACATTTTTTCTCGGTGAACTCGGTGTTCACAGATTTATGACAGGCAAAATCGGAACAGGTATCATCTGGCTTTTAACTTGCGGTGTATTTGGAATCGGTTGGCTTGTTGATTTTATTATGGTTCTTACAGGCAAATTTACGGACAAAAACGGAAATGTCTGGGGTGCTAACTAATCTGAAAGGAAGTTACTATGGCATTCGGAATTAAAACCAAAAACATTAAGACACAAAATTCTTATACGATTGAGAGTTTTTTTGATGCAATCAAAGACAAAGAGTTTACGGCAGGAACTCCGTCACTTACAAAGCATGGAATGGCTACCGTAATAACATTTCCCGCTCTCGACAGTCAGAATCAGGTGTGGATTATGAAGAGCGGTTTCGGCAAGGAAACGCAGAAATTCTCAATTCAAAAGTCCACTCAGGCGGGTATGGACAATGTAGCCAAAAATGCGGCATTGGATTCAATCACAGGCGGGCTTTTCAGCGTTGGCGGAATGGTCAGCGAAAACACAAAAAAGTGTGAAAAACTTGTTGATGCAACCGCAAAAGAACTTTCAGAAATGAATCTGTAACCAAAGTCGGCACGATTTTCGTGTCGATTTTTTCTTGCCAAAAACTGCTTTTAACGGTACAATTAGGTGTGGTGAGATTATGTTTTTTAACGATTATTACAATTCTCCGATTGGCAATATAACTATGGCATCTGACGGTGAGAGCCTTTGCGGTTTGTGGTTTGATGGACAAAAGTACTTTGCGTCAACCGTAAAAGGTGAAACTGAGGATAAAACCATGCCTGTTTTTGAACAGACAAAAAAGTGGCTTGACATATATTTTTCGGGCAACGAACCCGATTTTATGCCCAAACTTTCGCTTAACGGCTCAGAATTTCGCAAGGCTGTGTGGGATATTCTCCTGACAATCCCCTACGGCTCAGTTATGACCTACGGTGAAATTGCTAAAATTATGGCAAAACAGCGTGGCGTTGCCAAGATGTCCGCACAGGCGGTCGGTGGTGCTGTGGGTCACAATCCGATTTCGATAATCGTGCCGTGTCACCGTGTTGTCGGGACAAACGGAAACCTTACGGGTTATGCGGGTGGCATAGACAAAAAAATCAGCCTTCTCAAAATTGAAAAGACTGATGTTAAAAAGTTTGTTCAAAAATTCCCGAAAAGAATTAACTAAAATTATTAATTACCCAACCTGTGGTTATTGCAAGTCTGTCATCCGACAGGCTTGTTTCAATTTTACCGCCATTTTTTTCGGCAAGATTTTTCAAAGTTTTATACGCAAAGCTGTGGTACAGAACATTGTTCTGTGCCTTTTTTATTTCATTTTCAATCGGAAAGCTTATGCAGCAAAAGAGAAATCCAGCCCTTGTTTCCGCTTTTAAGGCGATAATCTGTTTTCCGTCACCGCAAAATTCCTTTACATTTTCAAACGCAATGTCAATCATATTGTTAAATAAAACGCAGATTTCAAGGTTGTCGGCAGGCACATTTGCAAGCGAACCCTCAAATGTGATTTTAATATTTTCATCTGCATTTTTCTGCTTATCGCTTAAAATCGCATCAGTCAGATCATTGCCCGTGTTGTACAAAATCTGAAATGAGCTTATAATCTCGCTGTCATATTTTTGCAGGAGAGGAAGAACCTCATCATATTTCCGACTGTTGATAAGCGATTTTAATCCGATTGACAGATCGTTATAATCATGCCTGATTTTTCTCAGTTCATATCCCGAAGTCGTAATGCTCTTGTAATAATTAATCTGTGCGTTAAGCTGTCTTTCGTAGATATCGTTTTCATGCATATACTGGCTCTTTTTAATCTGATTGTACAAAAGAATCGGTATTGAAAATGAGAACACCACCGACACAATCATTGTCAAAATTTTAAGTGTAGCCGTTCTGTAATCCGATGACGGAATTATGTAATATGCCCCGAAGGTCGCCATACTACCGCCGATATAGAGGAAAATCAAAATCATAATTATTGTAGGTTTGGTAATTGACTCAACCACAAGCTTGGTCTTGATTTTCAGAGGACTTGACAGCAGTACAAATATTCCCAAAACAATAAGATTTGAAATAAGTTCAAAGACGGTAGAACTTTGAATGGTTAATTTTATATGTAAAATTGAACATAATAATTGATATATGGTATAGATAAAAAATGTTAATCCCGAAAAGAACAGAGAAGAGAATATCAACATCATCTTTTTGTTGTATCCCAGTGAAATCGGAAGAAATGTCAATGCAACAAAATGCAAAACCGGCAGAATTACATACCGTTGGTCGCTTTTTATAAAGCAGGCAAACGATGCCGTTGAAATTATAAAAATCAATGACAGGACAAAATACAGTTTGTACTTGGTAATAGAGAATATTTTTGAAGTAAAATAGAAAATTGCCACAAGCCCTATTATAAGCTCCGCATAGCTGTAAAATAGCATTAAATTATAACCTCACATAATTTTTTTTAAGAAAATTCATATATGATGTCTGAAACGACTTTTGATAATTTTTGCTGAGAAAAGCCGATTCTCCGTTGCTCAGATACACTGTATCGGAAGAATACGATTTTATATAGTGAAGATTTACCACAAAAGCACGGTGGGTTTTCACAAAACAGTATGCAGGCAACAGCTTTGTAACCCCTGCAAGTGTTTTTGAACAGTGCATAATCTTATCGCTTAAATGAATGTTTGAATACTTTCCGTCGGCTTCAATATAACATATTTCGTTGGAGTTTATTTTTTTTAATTCTTTATTTTGAATGATGGTTATCGGATAATTTGCATCTACAATTTTTATATAATCGTCAATTGCCTTGAAAAATTTTGATTTGTCAATCGGCTTTAAAAGAAACCTGAATGTGTTCACTTCAAATGCGTCAATCATAAAATTCGGATAGGATGTAAGAAAAATTATGGAAGAAAGCACATTTCGCTTTCTCAGCTCTTTTGCAACGGTCAGTCCGTTTGTACTGCCAAGCTGATAATCAAGCACAATTATGTCGTAGTTTTTTTCGGAATTTAAAAGTTCTTCTCCGCTTTCAAATTCATCAATATCAATAGTTATACGATTATCCTTTGCATATTCCAAAAGCAGTTTTTTAATTTCTTCGGTTATATATTTATCATCGTCACATAAAGCCGCAAACACATCTTCACCCTCTTACTCCAAAAATAGAATATCTTGCTCCAGACTGTATTTATTTTGCTCTTTCTATCTGCTATTGTGAATTTAACAACAGAATAAAGGGGGAGCAAAAAGTGTTTGGTACTATCTTCAGATGGATCTTCGGTTGGCTCTAATGCTCAAAAATAAAAGGCAATCATTAGATTGCTTTTTATTTAGAAAAAAAGTTTACTCCCCAAAAACTCCCTTTTACTCCCATTGTGTAATAAATTATAATATTTGTAACTTATGTTGTCAACACGGATTCCGTGGCAAATAAAAAATTTTGACAGATTTTCTTATGATTTATTAACCGCAAAAACTCTTTACTCCTTAAAACAATGATTTTACTCCAATTGGTATTGAAATTAGTACAAGATTTGTTAAAATAACTATGTCATATTGTGACGAATTTTGTAGTTGCAAAATGACACAATAAACTGCAGTTTAAAATCAATTAAGAATAAGGGGTAAATTAAGTGAAAAAAAATCAAAAATTTATTAATGAAAACAGTTGTTCCAGCCTTTTTAGTTGTATTTTGTATGACTTTTATGGCAGTTCCAGTATATGCTGCGAGTGATTCGTACACATCGACTTTGTCTTTTCAAGGTGAATATGGAGGTAAATCCAGACAATATAATCACCAAAACATAATGTACGCTGCAGGTGTTGAAAGTTATATCGGTGGCAAAAAAATAGCATATAATTCATCTGTTAGTAAAAAGTTTAGTAAACAATATCGAGTGGAACTGTATAGAAAAACTGGTTGGTTTACAAAAGATAAAATTGGTAGTGTTAATTTAAGCAGATATAGTTACGGTAGTGCTAAATGGACTAATGTTGGTAAAGGTGAGTATTATTTTTACTTTGTGAAAGCAAGGGATGGTGTATCAGTTAGGTCAAGCAAAGTAATTATGAAAGGATATTGATTTATGATAACTCAAGAACTTGCCATAATGTTTGGAATCATAGCAATAATTTTTGCTGCTGTAATCTGCATTTTGTTAAAAAAAGGTGTTAAAAAGACGGCTTTGGTTTGTATCTTCATAGCTTACATAACAGCCGTTGTGTGCATAGTTTTCTTCCCAATACCGTATGCCAGTGACCCGATTGAATATTTAAACGGCTATACTTGGTACAACTTTGTTCCGTTTGCAATGATTACGGAAGCTTTAAGTAACGGATTTGGTGAAACGGCATTTTTACAGATTTTCGGCAATATATTCTTATCTGTTCCGTTCGGATTTTTTGTTATGATGTGGATGAAAAAGCCTAAGCTTTGGAAGATGTTTGTTTTTGCATTTGCTTTTACTGTTACGATTGAAATTACACAAATGTTCCTCGGTTTTGCAATCCACAGTATGTACCGCAATGTTGACATTGATGATGTAATACTAAATGCAACGGGTGCGTTTATCGGTTTCGGTATTTATAAGATTTTACCGAAGTCATTTAAGCAAATGCTCACCGCATAATTAAATACATAACTACGGCTCTGTTTTATTTGGACAGAGCCGTTATTTTTTGCTGATTTTATTCTAAAACCCCTTTTACTCCCAAAAACCGCTCTTTTACTCCAAGGTATATTTATTTTCGACTTTGAATATTTAAAATGTAGACAGGGATTATTATTGAAATCTTGTTTATTAATTTGACAGTAAGTGCATAATTTGACAAGCATTTAACTTTACCGTCCTTGTCCTGTTTTTTTGCAGAGCAGGGGCGGTGCTTTTTATGCTTGCCGTTATTATAGAATATAAAAACAGCGGACAATCCATTAATTCGGAATGTCCGCTGTTTTGCCTTTTATTATGACTTGATGTTGTATTATTAATCGAAGAAGCCAAGACCTCTTAATGCGTTGATGAATCGTTTCATATAGTCAAGCGAGGTAACGGGCCACACAAATCCCATTCTGTAAAGAACCTGCATTGTATATGTGTTGCTCTTGCCGACTGTAAATGTCTTTTGACCGTGAGCCATGTTCTGATATGCAATCATACTTGAAAGAATCTTTGCTTTTTCGGGATCCTGCTCGGCTCTGTCAAGTGCAATCATATATTCCTCATACTCTGCGCCCTGTGAATGAAGTCCGATTTTGTTCATCTCGGTGTAGAGGTCGCCCATAATGAGAGTATGGTTGTTGAACGGGTGGAACACGGTGCAATCCTTCGGAGCCTGTGCAAGCAGAAGAATTGCCTTTGCCACAAAATCAATCGGAGAAAGCTCAAACGGCATTTCCATTGCCTCGTACGGATATTTGCCGATAAGAAGCGTAGATTTGAGTCTGCCCATGAATGTGTTGGTGGTAAAATTAATCTGATATTCACCGTCGCTGTTTCTTGCGGCAAGTGTGCCTACACGCATAATCTTTGCGTTAAAGCCCTTTGATACCTCTTCAAGAATCGCCCTTTCCGCAAGGAACTTTGACAGGGTGTACTTTGAACCCTCATGCTGACCAAAGTAAAGTTGATTTTCTTTGAGCTTGTCAACAGAACCTTGTTCGCCCACAAACATACCGCCTACGCTCATTGTTGACACATGAACAAGCCTTGCATTAGTCTTTTTGCAGAAGTCAAGCACATTGAGAGTACCGTAAAGGTTTACATCTTCAATGTCTGTACCCTTTGAGAAGTGCTTAACATTTGCGGCACAGTTGATGACCGTGTTAATGTCCTTGTCAATAAATTTATCGAATGATTCACGGTTTGTAACATCACCGTTGATAACGGTAACTCTGTCAGGATATCTTTCTTTCAGACTTTCTTCAAAGTAGTAATAGTAGATTGAGTTCATTCTGTTTTCGGCAGGATTATTGTTTTTGTCACGAATCATGCAGTAAACCTTGCCGTTATACTTGTGAAGAAGTTCGTAGAGAATGTGTACTCCGAGGAAGCCGGCAGAGCCTGTCAGAAGAACATTGCCGAGTTTTTGAAGTTCACCGTTTTTAAATGTATCAATATTATTCTTTTCAAGAACTTTATTGATATTTGTATAATCGTAGTCCGAAAGATTTTCAAGGTCATCTTCGGCTGAATCATCCTTGCTCACAAATTTTGCAAGAGTCTGCGGAGTAGGATTTGCAAAAATGTCGCTGTATGCAACCTCAATATTTTTCTTTGATGCGGAGATTACAATTCTTGTTGCTGTAAGCGATGTTCCGCCGAGGTCAAAGAAGTTATCGTCTGCAAAAACATTGTCAAGTTCAAGAATTTCTGCAAAGATGTCGCAGAATGTTTTTTCAATTTCATTCTTCGGTAACCGACCTCTTTCGGATTTGTTGCTCTTAGGTTCGGGAAGAACCTTTGTGTTGACCTTGCCGTTTGGTGTGAGAGGCATTTTATCAAGCTGAACATATGCGCTCGGAACCATATAATCCGTGAGAGATTTTGCAAGCTCAGACTTAATTTCATCGGGATCAAGCTGTCTGTCGGCTGTATAGTAAACGCAGATGGCGTCAGCCTTGCCGACCTTTCTGATGAGAGCAATTCCGCTCTTAATGCCGTCAATTGCGGTCAGGCACTTTTCAATTTCACCGAGTTCAATTCTTAATCCTCTCAGCTTAACCTGATTGTCTGTTCTGCCGAGAATAATAACATCGCCGTCTGTAGTCCATTTTGCGTAGTCACCCGAGCGGTAGGTGCGTTCACCGTTGAATTCGATGAATGCCTTTGCAGTTTGTTCGGGAAGTTTATTATAGCCGAGTGCAACACCGCATCCCTGAATGAGAAGCTCGCCCACAACTCCGATTGGAAGGAGATTGTTGTCTGAGTCAACGATATATTCCGTGTAGTTGCGTAACGGCCTGCCGATTGAAATTTCGTCTGCATTCGTAAGATTTTTTGCGTTTGAAGAAACCGTGATTTCAGTCGGACCGTAGGTGTTGATTATTGTTGCGTTCGTCTTTTCACGCAGTATCCTTAATAGCTTGTCGGGATATTTTTCACCGCCCGAGAGAATAACCTTGCAGTTTGCCATTGCTTCTGCAAATTCGTCAAGCTCCATATACTGCAAAAGTCTTGACGGTGTAGAGTTGAACGCATCAACATTGTTTTCTTTAAAGAATTCTGCAAGTAACATCGGGTTTACCGTCTGTTCATTACTTGCAAAAACGAGGGTAAGACCGTTGCAGAGCGACAGCATGGTTTCCTTTAGCGACATATCAAAGCTGATTGTAGTTACAGAGCCGTATGCGTGACAGTTGTCAACAACCTCTTTAACCTGAATGTTTGAGTCGCTGTATGCAAGGTAGTTTGCAATGCCGATGTGGCGCAGCATAACGCCCTTTGGCTTGCCTGTTGAACCCGATGTGTAGATGAGGTACGCAAGGTCGTCAGGCTGTACATCAACATTCGGGTTTTCTTCATTATTGCCCGAAAGAAGTTTTGAAACATCAACCGTGCGGTCATATAAGCCAAGCAGTTCGCCCTCGGTAATTACAAAGTCTGCGTCGCTGTCCTCAATAATACTGTCGATTCGCTCCTTCGGATAGTCGGGACATGACGGAATAAACGCACCGCCGGCCTTGAGAATACCGAAAAGTGATATGAGGAATTTTGAGGTTCTTTCAAGCAGAATAAGAACCTTTCCGCCCTTTTCAAGACCTTTTTCAATGAGTGAGTTTGCCGTGATATTTGCAAGACGGTCAAGCTCTTTATAGGTTAGTTTACCGTCACAAGCCGAAAGTGCAATTCTGTCGGGAGTTTTTGCAACCTGCTCCTCAAACATTTTGTGAAGAAGTTTTGTCTTAACGGGAGCAATTTCTGTTGACTTAAAGCTTTCAAGCTGAGCAATTGCGGCGTTGTCAAGGAGTGAAACCTTTCTGATTTTGTCGTTTGGATTTTCGATAATATGTTCAACAGCACAGAGAACGGATTTTGCAAGCGTTCTCATAAGTTCACCGCTGTAAAGTGCGTCATTGTACTGAACCACAACGCTCGGCTTGCCCTTGTAATCCTCAATGTGAACGGCTGTTTTAAACTTTGCAGTATTCATTTCAAGGTAATCACGGGCAACAGTTTTGCCGTCAATTTCAAGGTTATCAACAACACCAAGCTGATATTCGTACATAATGTTCGGTGCATAGCCGTATTTTGCACAAAGCTGTGCGTAGGGGTAAATTTCATTTTCAATTGAATCCGTGAAAACAGCTTTGCTTTTTTCAACAAATTCAAGTGGGGTGATGTCCTCAATTTCAATGCCGAGTGCAAGAGTTTTCACAAACATACCAAAGCAGTTTGTAAGCCGCATATCGCTTCTGCCGTTGCTGATTGTGCTGATGTAAACATTTCTGCTGTTCACAAATCTTGAAACAGCGTAGAATGTGCCGGCAAGGAAAAGGTGGGCTGGAGTGATTCCATGCTGTGAACAGAAGTTTTCAACCCTTGCCATATCAACGGGGACTGCCTGAGATGCAAGAGCACCGTCCTCTGCATGACCTCTGAGGTCAGCCGTGATTTCGCTTGCAGATTCAAAATTTTTCATCATATTGTCGAAGAATTTTTCAGCATTTCTAAATTCATCACTGCTTTCAGCCTTAATTTCATTCTCTGCATAATCAAAGTAGGTGTAGCTTTCAGGCTCAATATTACCCCCTTCGTACAGCGTTTTAAGCTGTTCAAAGAAGAGTGCAACGGATGCACCGTCAAAGATAAGGTGGTGGAAATCCGAAAGCAGATATACCGCCTTTTCGGTTTCTGCAACTGAGATTCTGAACAGCGGTGCTTTCATAAGATTGTGCGGTTTTACAAAATCCTTTTTGTAGGCTTCAAGCTGTTCTTCCGTAAGCTTTTCAACGGGAACATTCGGTTTTGCAGAGTCAACATATGCCTGCTCAATATCATCGTTTTCAAGTGAAAGGTGAGTCATAATATATGGGTGAGCCTTGATTACCTTTACAACGCAGTCGGCAAGCTTTTGTGCATCGACTGATTTTGAAAATGTGAGAATTGACGGAATATTGTAAAGTGTGCTGTACGGATTTTTCATACAGTCAATATACACGCCGAGCTGAGTTTTTGAAAGGGGATAGAGAGCCTTGTGTTCTTTCTTTTCTTCTTTTTTGACAGTTTGCGGATTTGCCGTACCGCTGAACATAAACTCCTGAAGTTCGTCCTCAATTGAAAGAACCGAACAGCCCTTCATCATCTTTTTAACCTGTGCCTCAAAGCCGAATGCCTTGTTGAGCTCAACTGCAAGCTTGATAACCGAAAGCGAGGTCATACCTGCGTTGATGAGATTTTCGGAAATATCAAAATCGCTGTGTCCGATAATCCTTTCGATAATTGCGGAAATTTTCTTTTCAAGGAATGTCAGTTCCCTCGGAGCGGAATTTTTCTTTTTTGAAGATTCTACCTTGATTTCGGGAAGCTTGCGCTTGTCAACCTTGCCGTTTACATTGAGCGGAATTTTGTCAATCTGCATCGTAGCGGCGGGTACCATATACGGCGGCTTGTGTTCAAGAATAAATTCGTTGAGCTTCTGAATGTCAATTTCTCTGTCGGCAACAATGTATGCGTTAATGCATTGTCCGCCGACATCAAGCTTTCTTGCGATTACAGCTGTGTTTGTAATGCCGTCATATTTGCGGATAATCTTGTCAACCTCGGAAAGCTCAATGCGGAATCCTCTGATTTTAACCTGACCGTCATTTCGTCCGATAAAATCAACCTTGCCCTCATCTGTAAGGCGAACAATGTCGCCTGTGTGATAAAGCCTTTCGTAACCGTTTTCATTGCAATACGGGTTCTTTTCGTATGCTTTTGCAGTCTGTTCGGGACGGTTAAGATAACCTCTTGAAACCTGCTGACCTGATACACAGAGCTCGCCCAAAGCCCCTGTCGGAAGCCGTCTGCCGTATTTGTCTGTTACATAAAGCTTGATATTGTCAAGCGCCTTGCCGACAGGAATTCTGTGATAGAGTTTGTCAACGGGCTGTGTTGTGATGTAAACCGTACATTCTGTCGGACCGTAACCGTTTATGAGTTCAAAATTCTTTGGCGGTTCAAGGGGAACAAGCCGTTCACCACCCGTAAGAAGATATTTGAGCGAGTGGTTGTCAATTTCGGTTGCAAACTGTCTTGCAACCTGTGTTGTCATAAATGCGTGGGTGATTCCGTTATCTTCAAAATATCTGTTCAGCCTTACAAGGTCAAGTCTGATGTCCTCATCAATAATGTGAAGCTCGGCACCGCCGATAAGCGCAGGATACATTTCACTGAGACAGGCATCAAAACCGTAGCTTGCATATGCCGAAACAACGCTGTGTTCGTCAATGTCAGAGTTTCTGATATGAAAATCGCAGAATGAACGAACATTTTTGTGTTCAAGCATAGCACCCTTTGGAGTGCCTGTTGAACCCGATGTATAGATAAGTATAAACAAATCATCGGGTGAGGGTTTTGCAAAAACTGTGTCTGATTTCGGAAGATTCGGAATATCCTTTGTAAGAAGAATATCACCGCTGTAATCGGGCAAAAGCTCAAGCAGATTTTCGTCCGCAATAAGAAGCGTTGCATTTGCGTCCTTAATCATAAACTGAAGTCTTTCGGGCGGATATGACGGATCAAGCGGTTGATATGCCGCACCCGATTTCAGCACACCGATTGACGCAATCGGCATATATTCGCATCTCGGAATCAGAATTGAAACAACCTCTTCTTTACCGATACCCTTTGAGTGAACATAACCTGCAATTCGGTTTGTAATCTCATCAATTTCAGCGTAGGTGAACTTCTTTTCTTTATATACAACCGCTGTTTTGTCGGGAGTTTTTTTGCATTGCTCCTCAAACAAATCAACAACGGTTTTGCTGTCGTCAAACGGAAATTCCGTTTTGTTGAAGTTATCAAGCTCTGCAAGCTGATTTTCGTTTACAAGCTCAACTTCGCAGAGCTTGGATTTTTTAAGAAACTGCTCAACAATCTTTAAAAAGCTGTCGGCAAACGAACGAATAGTTTCCTCTTTGAATAAATCGTTTCTGTATTCAAAACGCAATTCAAAATCTGTTTCTGATTCAAATACCATAACATTCAATTTTGAAATGGCACTTTTTAACGGAACAAGTTTTAATTTTAGAGCCTGACCGCCTATTTTAAATGTGTTGAATATGTCAGCCTGATAGGCAAGCATAATGTCAGCAGAAAGGTCATAGTCGGACGCAAGTTTCATAAACGGAAACCAATCGTTTGCAACTGTTTCCTTTATGTTCCTGCGTATTTTTTTGAGGTAGTCCGAAACTGTATCTTCTTCGTCAATATTTGCGTGGATAGGAAGTGTGCGAACCATCATGCCGACCGTATTTTTAAGCTGTTTGTCAAATCTTCCGTGAGTAACCGTGCAAACCGTTGTTTCGCTTTGATTTGTAAACTTTGCAACTGCGTATTCATATGCACCGAGGAAAACAGTGTACGGTGTAATTTGGTTTGCTAAGGCAAAATTGCGAACATCCTCAACGGAGAATTTTCCGTTCGTGGATAATTCAAAAGAACCGTTCGGTTTATCCTCAACCTCTGAATTCTCTGCAAAATCTTCCGTTATTTCCGACTTTGACTCAACAGCCGAAAAAATGCTGTCATAATAGTTCTTTGATTTTTGATATTCTTCGGTTTCTTCAAGCTTTTCCTCAAAAACAGAAAGATCAAGCTGAGAAAACTTTTCGGGTTCAAGCTCTTTTCCGTCATATGCAAGTGCAATGTCATTGCAGATAACCGAAACAGATGTGCCGTCAGAGATTATATGGTGAAAGTCCATCGCAAACATAGATTTGTCACCGCATTCAAAAACCGCAAATCTGAACAGAATGTCTTTTTCAAGGTCAAACGGCTTGACAAAATCTTTGCCTGCCTGTTCAAGGTTATCAACCTGTACAACAGGAATGTCAAAATCAACGCTGTCACGAGGCTTCATCATCGGACTTCCTGTTGAACTGTCAATAAAAATTTTCATAACAGGGTGATTGTCAACAGCTTTTCTTACGGCATTTATCAGCCTGTCGGTATCAAGACTTCCACTGTCAAAAACATAGGTGCAGGGAATGTTGTACATTGTGCCTTTTGGGTTGTGCATACACGAAAGATAAACACCCATCTGGCTCGGTGTAAGCGGATAAAGCTCTCGCTTTTCACCTTTGTATGTATCAAGCAAGTTGATTAAATTACTCATAATATTCAACTCCGTTTGTTAAAGTTTAATTATTGTGCGGTTGAAACCAAGCACCCTTGAATATTCAACCTTATCCGAAATCGCCTTCACAACTGTGAGAGGACTCATCTCAAATTCCTTGTCGTCATTGAGCGGATCAAATTCGTCACCGTTGTCACGAACAGAAATAATGGTTTCGTTTTTATCGGCAAAAATTCTGATGTCGATGTCTGCAAACTTCTTTTTGCCTTCCATTCTTTCAGCGCAGTTTGCCGCCATTTCTTCAACGGCAACTGCAATCCTGTTTGCACGGCTTTCTTCAATTCCGTTTTTTGAAAGAAAAGAGGAGAGGTAGAGCGAAACGCCTGCCGCATTTTCTTTTGTTCCTTTGAACGAAAGGGCAAGAAGCTCGTTGTCCTCGGTTTCTTCAAGAAGGTAAAAGTTTTTATACTTTCCGCCCGATTTTCTCTTTTCGGCAAGGTCAATAAAATACACAACTACAAGTGTTCCCACCTGTGCAACCACGAGTGAATACCATACGCCCGTGATGCCGAAAAATTTGCCGAGAATTAAAGCTGACGGAATGAGTATGACGATTCCGTTGATGATTGAAATTGCAGTAGAAATAGCTCTTTTCTGCGTTGCCATATAGTAGTAAAGCAACAAAAACGAGAATGAAAGTCCGGGAAATGACAATGCGTTGATTCTCATTGCCGGAACTGTGTTTGCAATGTCTGTGGGTGAAGTAATTCCGAAAAATTTAATTATCGGTTCAGGCTCGATACAGATGAAAAGCATAATTACAACGCTTGAAACAGCAAGCACCCTTGCGGCTCTGCGGAATGCATAGCGCACACCGTCATAGTCCTTTTCACCAAGACAAACCCCGATAATCGGAATCATTGTCTGACTTGCACCAGTGATGAACATTGACATAAAAATTTGGCTTGACGAGCATACCGAATATGAAACCATACCCGCACTTCCGCCTATGCTCTGAATAATTGTGTTTAAAAACAGCATTTTAACTGTTATCAGCATTGTACCTAATGCTCCCGAAAGTCCGATTGTAACCATTTTTCCGAGAAACTTAAAGAACTGAACGGGATTTCTGAGAATTGAAAAGTCAAAGTGCAATGTGCTTTTCTTCATGATGAAGTGTGTTGACATCATCACAAACCCTACCGCATAGCCTGTTACGGTCGCAATTGACGAGCCTGCAATGCCCATTTTGAAAGCACCCATAAACAGGAAGTCAAGTCCGAGATTTACGGCATTTGCCACAATTACAATGTTTGATGCAAACGCAGGTCTTGCGTCTGCTCTTACAAAGTGAATTGAACACATGAGCAAAAGGTAAATCGGTGTGCCGATTATGAACGGAACATAGTATTGATACAACAGAGATTTAAGCTCTGCGTCCTTTGTAAGCAACGAGCTTATCGAGTCGGCAAGCGGCAGCTGAATTGCAATAAAAATTACGCTGAGTGCGATAAGTACGATAAATGTTGAAGTGAAAACACGGTCAGCCTGCTTTTCGTCACGCCTGCCCTTTGCAAATGAAATTATCGAGGACGCACCGAGTCCGAAAAGAATAGTAATCGAAAAATAAAACTGCGAAATAGGGGACATAAGGTTGATTGCCGCAAGTGAGTTTTGCCCCAGAAGATTGCCTGCAATAATTGAGTCCACAATCATCGCAATGTTTGTTGCCATAGCCGTCAGAACTGTAGGAAGAAAATATTCCGTGTATTTTTTGTTGACGGTAACGGCATTTCTGCCAAGTACGGTACTGCTCATTTTAACTCCTTATCCCTGCTCAATGTCAAGGTAGTCAGACATCCCCGTCATTGAGAACAGCTCCATAATTGTGTTGCTTACATTGACAATTTTAAGATTTCCGCCCTTGCTTTTGAGGTTTTTATAAAGTGCAAGAATAACTCTCAGTCCCGAGCTTGAAATGTACTCAAGGTCTTTAAGGTTGAGAGTTACGGTTTCAACCTCGTCAAAATCAATGCTCTTTGCCTCGTCATCAAGCTGCGGTGCTGTCATTGTGTCAAGACGGCCTTTGAGTGTGATAATAACATTCTGATTGCTTATAGCCTTATTGATTTCCATAGTTAGTTCCTCCAATAAATTTTATTCTTAATTTCAATCGTTCAACATTTCCATTATAGTGTCAATACCGTGACAAAATACTGACAATCGGATTATTATAACCTGATTTTGGAAACATTGTATTATTCGGTTTTGAATTTTGAGTGATGAATAATTGATTCTTTAAATTAGAAATTCTTTGTAATTGTAAAAATGTTTTTGCCGTTAGATCTTTCATAGGAAAGAGTGTCGGAAAGTTTCTTTGTCATAAAAATTCCCAGACCGCCGATGCTTCGTTCTTCAAGCGGAGCGTGAATGTTCGGCTCTGCAATTTCAAGCGGATTGAATTTTTTTCCGCTGTCAATGAATTTTACAACAATGCAGTCTGAAAGTTTGCTAACTTCAATTTCAGCCTTGCCGACATTTTCACCGTAAGCATAGTTGCAGATGTTTACAAACACTTCCTCGCAAATCAGTTCAAGCTCAAAAACAAGCTTACCGTCTGCATTTTCACCAAGCATATTTGTCACAAATTCTATAACATTCGGCAGATTTTCCTTAACGGCATCAACGCAAACGATTGGCATAATTCTCACTCACTTTCAAAACACCTGTTTCAACATAATATACAGTTTTATACAGGTACTGAATCATAAAAATTATACAACATTTTGAAGAAGAAATCTATAGAATTTGAAAAAATATTGCTAAATTGTGAAAATGTTTTAATTAATTGCGTTTGCACCGCATTTTTGAAAAAACAAAACCGTGCAAAACTGATTTTTGTTTTGCACGGTGTATGGTTATTTTGAGCATATGTCAACAAGTTTAAATTTTTACTTTTCTCAATGCTTTGTATTCTTCATCACCGTACGGATTTTTAATTACATATTTGTCAATAAATCCGTCATTATCGTGGTGGAAAATATAATGCTCGTAGCTTGTATCACAATCAGGCAAGCCTAACTTTGCTTCAAGTGTCAGATTGTTTTCAAACGACTTTTTAATTATGTTTTCAATTACTTTGTCAGATTCATAGTAACTTATAATTTCGGCTTCGTTAAGACCTGATTCATCATAGCTGTATTTTTCAAGTTCAATTTCATCTATTTTTGTTCTTGTTGCCTTATTACTTGAAACCGACGCAGTCAGGAATGATTTTATTTTGTTATCTGAATCATAAATACATTCTGATAATTTGATAATGGAATTATCATAGTTATCTATATCAATTCCTGTGACGAGATTATCTTCGTAAATAAGCACTTCTGTCTGTACGGCTTTCCAATCTAACAACGAATTAACCGCAACAAGTCTGTTATCACTGTCAAAAAGATATTCCTTGTCAGGATTTGTGCGCTTTGTAATTCGTTTCAGAAGTTTGCCTCGTCTGCAACCGCCTATAATCAAATCGTCAACAGGACTTGGACAGTAGTATCCTCTGTATATTCCGTTTTCGTTGTTTGAATATTCTTTTCTGACGGCAGATTTTTCGGCAAGTTCACGCAGATTTTTTAATAAAGGTGTATAATAATCTACTTTTTCTGCAAGTCGATTTTTCTCGCTTAACATAAACTCGTTTAATTTAAGCTCTTTGTTTCTGCGTTCTTTAACCATTTCGATACACTCGGGTGTTTCATTAATTTTAAACATAATAAACCTCAAATTAAGAAAATAATTACAGACCATGCAATCATAACAAGACAAAAGCCTAATATCTCAAATCGACTGCCAAAGTAAAAATCGCCCGTACTTTTGCGTTCTTTTACCGCTGTTGAAATTGTAAAAATCATCGAAATGATACTGTCGGGAATGAGTATGGCAGACACGGCAATTTTAATCGGCAAGCTAAGATTAAAAAACACAGTAAGTACCATTGTGCCGACCGTGACTGTAATTCCCACAATCAACAGAATGGTAAGAGCAAAACTGCTCTCTGCCATTATACTTTGTTTGTCAGATGATTTGTGCCTGTTTATGTTTCTCATTTTTTACTCCGATATTTTTGTTATCCATATTATAAAACCTGAAAAAGCCAAAATCAATAATAGCCTAAAATTAGTTTCTAAATTTGGCATTACTCACAAAGAAAAGAGGTAAGTTTTGTTGCACTTTACCTTTTTGAAAAGCGGTTGTAAATTTGTGTAATATATTATTTACTTTTGCCGAGTTAAATATTATAATAAAGGGTATGCTTGCAAAATATATCTGCAATATTTTGTAAAAAATGAATTTAAAGTATGGAGTTAAAAATGGGTGGGAAAAATTTAATAAAATCTAACCGAAAGGTTATTCTTGAGGGAATGCGTGACGGTATTCCGATTGGACTCGGCTACCTTGCCGTTTCGTTTTCACTCGGCATTGCCGCAAAAACTGCGGGACTTAATGCGTTTCAAAGCTTTCTTGCAAGCCTTTTGTGCAACGCATCGGCAGGCGAATATTCGGGCTTTACCGTAATTGCGGCTGATTCGTCATATTTTGTAATTGCGCTTGCAACCCTTGTTGCCAACGCAAGATATCTTCTTATGAGCTGTGCGTTAAGTCAGCGTATTTCAAAGGACACCTCGATTATCCACAGACTGTTGCTTGGATTTTTTGTTACAGACGAATTTTTCGGAATTTCAATTTCACGGTCGGGCAAGCTGAATCCTTTCTATACCTACGGTGCAATTCTCATAGGCTGCCCGTGTTGGGCATTCGGCAGTATGCTCGGCACAATTGCAGGCAATCTGTTACCGCTTCGTATTGTCAGCGCACTAAGCGTTGCACTTTTCGGAATGTTCCTTGCAATCATAGTTCCACCGTCAAGAAAGAACAAAACACTTCTCGGAATTGTACTTGTCAGCTTTGCGGCAAGTTTTGCATTTGCATATATTCCCGTCATCAATCAGATTGACGAGGGTACACGCACGATTATTCTTACAATCGTAATTTCGGCAGCGGCGGCATTGCTGTTCCCTGTCAAAGAAGAGGAGGAGAACGAAAATGTCGCATAATCCCTATATATACATACTCATTATGGCGGCTGTAACATTCGCAATCCGTGTTCTTCCGCTTACACTTGTTAAAAAGCAGTTTACAAACACATTTGTGCGTTCGTTTCTCTACTATGTGCCGTATGTAACGCTTTCGGTAATGACATTTCCGGCAATAATCAACGCAACTCACAGTCCGATTGCAGGCATAGCAGCCTTTGCGGCAGGACTTGTAGCGGCATGGTTCAACGCAGGTCTTTTCAAGGTTTCATGCGTATGCTGTGCAGTTGTGTTCATTCTTGAATTTTTTGTGTGACATTTTTGACGCATAACCTGTTGTTTAATTAGTTTGGAAAGTTTTGATTAACTGAAAGGATTTTTAAAATGAAGTTTTTGCATATTTCGGATTTGCATATTGGAAAATATGTGAATGGCTACAGAATGCTTGACGATCAACGCTATATGCTTGAGCGGATTGTTGAGATTATAAAAGAAAAAAATCCCGACGCTTTGCTGATTGCAGGAGATATTTATGACAAGTCTTTGCCGTCTGCCGAGGCAGTTGAATTGTTCGACAACTTTATGACTGAAATTGCAGGACTTCACGGCAAAACAGGGTTGAAAACCTTTGTAATCAGCGGTAATCACGATTCGCCCGAAAGAATCGGTTATTTCAACAAGCTGATTGAACTCAACGGAATTTTTACCGACGGTGTGTTTGAAGGTGTTGCAAGAAAAAATACTGTTGAATGTGACGGAGAAAGGGTTAATATTTTCTCGTTGCCGTTTATCCGTCCGTCATTTGTGCGTAAGGCATATCCCGAAGAATCGGCTAAAATTACCGACTATACAACTGCTGTCAGGGTTGTGCTTGAACATTCCGATATCAATGCCGATGAAACCAATATTTTGATTGCTCACCAATTTGTAACGGGCAGTGAAACCTCGGGTTCGGAGTCAAGCCTCGGTACGCTTGATAATGTTGAACCGTATGTTTTTGAACCGTTCGATTATGTTGCACTCGGTCATATTCACGGCAAGCAGATTATGGGCAAAAACAAAAATATTGCCTATTGCGGTTCGCCGATAAAATATTCAAAAACGGAATGTCGCAACAAAAAATGTGTGATTTTCGGCGAGCTTTCAAACGGAAAATTAAATCTTGAAGAAATTCCCGTACAGCCGTTGCATGATATGAGAATCATAAAAGGAACTCTGCGTGAACTTGCAGAAAATCCGATATCCGACACATATGACGATAAAACCGATGATTATGTTTTTGCCGAGCTTACGGACGAAAATCCCGTTACCAATGCATTTTCAACGCTTGAAAATATCTATCCCAACATTATGGGACTTGAATATGTCAATAGAAAAAAGAGCATTGAAATGACTCCCGAAATGTACGGTAAAACAGAGGGTAAGAGCAATATTGAACTGTTTTCGGATTTCTATAAAATGCAGAACGGAAAAGAGATTGAACCCGAATCCGTAAAAATTATTGAGAGAATTTTCAAAGAAATCGGAGGTGTAAACGATGAAACCGATTAAACTGAAAATGAGCGCTTTCGGTCCGTATGCCGATGTTGAAACGGTCGATTTTTCGGCATTTGACGGCAAAGGGCTTTTCCTCATAACAGGCACAACGGGCGCAGGAAAGACAACAATTTTCGATGCAATCTGCTTTGCACTTTTCGGCGAAACAAGCGGTTCTTCACGAAACGGCGAAATGCTCCGCAGTAACTTTGCAAAACCGCTCACACGCACCTATGTTGAGCTTGACTTTGAACACAGGGGAAAGAAGTACCGCATCATCAGAACCACCTCAAATGAGGTTGCAAAAAAGCGTGGAACAGGCAGTAAAATTGAGGGTGCGTCAGCAGAGCTTACGGGTGATGACATTACAACTCCGCTCACAAAAACGGGCGAGGTCAATAATAAAATCAGCGAAATTATCGGCTTGAAATGTGATGAGTACCGCCAGATTGCAATGCTTGCACAGGGCGAATTCAAAAAATTCATTGAGTCGGGAAGTGAAAAGCGAAGCGAGATTTTTCGCAAAATTTTTCACACGGACATCTACAAAGAATTTCAGGATAAATTGAAAACAGAGTCAGCCGAAAAGCTTGAAGAAAAGAAAAAGGTCTGCGAACTTATCAAGTCAAAAACCGTTGCCGTTGAAATTCCCGATGATGACAGCTTTGCCGAAATCAGCGAAAAAATCAACCTCTATACCGACAGAACAGACCTTACGGTAATTGATATTGAGCAATTTCTTTTGCACCTATCGGTACTTTCCAAGATGCAGAAAAAGGACAATGCAGAAATTGAAAAAAAGCGAAAAGAGCTTGAAAAGATAATTCTTGAGGAAGAAAAGAAAAAGGCTCTTGCAGTTGAAATTAATAATAAATTCGATACTCTTGATACCGAAAAGCTCCGCCTCGAACAGCTTTTGCAGAGCAAACCGCATTACGATGAAATGCTCAAAAAAGCTGAGAATGACGAAAAAATACTGCACTCCGTAAAGCCAAAATATGACAGCTTTGCCGAGTCACGGAAAAGATATGATTCGACACTCAAAAACTGTAAAAATGCGGAAATAAACAGAAAATCTGCCGAAGAAAATTTGAAATTAAAACAGAATGTTTTTGCCGAGAAAAAGTCGCTTGAGGGCAAAATTGCAACGCTAAACGAGGAATCGGGAAAACTCCGTGCAAAGGAAGATACTTACAGAAAATATTTTAACCTTACGGCAAATTTGAATGTATATGAATCAGTTTTGCAAAATTCCGAAAAAGAAATTTCAGACAACAGAAAATCTTATTCGGATACGGAAAATCTAAAGACAAATGCGGAAAAATTTATCTCAGAAAACAGTGACACAGAGCAGAAAATTTTTGACGCCAAGAGCAAAATAACAGCATTGAAAGACAAATCAGGCAAGGCTGAAAGGCTTTCTGCGGAATATGAAAATCTCGAAAAAATCAATGCAAGGTTGACTAATGCAAAAGCAGAATGTGCCGACCTTGCAAAGTCGGCAACGGCACTCAACAACGAGTACAACGAACAGCACAACATTTATATAATGAATATGGCGGGCGTGCTTGCCGACACACTCGAAGATGAAAAACCGTGTCCCGTCTGCGGTTCATTGCATCATCCGAATCCGGCAAAACACAGCGAAAATGCCCCCGACAAGGATACGCTCGATGCTTTGAAGGCAAGGTGTGAAGTTGCTGAAAGCGCCGTTCATAAAAAGTCAAATGAGGTCACAAGGCTTGAAACGGAATCAGAATCCGCAAAAACAAATGTCACGGAATTTGCGAATGCACTTGAGGTTGATGCCGAAACACTTTCAGCCGAAATGATTTCACAGCTTTTGTCGGAACAAAAGAAGCAATTAAATGCGCTTGAAACCGAAGCTTCTGACCTTGAAAAAGTCAGAGAACAGCGTGATGTCTGCAAGACTGAAATCTTAAGGTTTGATGAAAAGCTTAAAAAGCTTGACCTTGTTCATACAGAATTAATCCGCAAAAATGCTGACGCAAAAAGCAAATATAATTCCGCAAAAGAAGAAACTGAGAGTCTTAAAGCGGAGATAAAATACTCATCGGTTGAAGAACTGTTGAATGCTGCAAAGGCTTGTGCCGACAAGGCAGAGCAGATTAAGTCGGAAATCGACCTTGCGCAAAGCGAGCTTTCAAATGCAAAATCAGATTTTGATGGCAAGGTTTCTGTTGAAAATGAAACTGCAAAACAGCTGAAAAATTTTGAATCTGAACTTGAAAACAAAAAAACGGAGCTTGATATTGTTCTTTCAGAGAATAATATCTTGGAATGTCCCGACTTTAATTTGTTGACCGAAGATTCTATAAAAGAATTAAAACGAGAGGCAGAAATCTTTACCGATTCTCTGAAAAAATCTCGGGCAACGGTTGAAGCCTGTGAAAAATCAGTTGAAGGAAAGCAAAGGGAAGATGTCCTTAAAATCAATGAACTGATTGATAGCTATACTTCTGAAAAGGAAAAATGGGACAATCTTTATACCGCAGGCGACAGAAGTCTGCACAATAATCAAAACATTTACAACAGCGTTGAAAAGCTGAAAAATGACTTTGAGGAAAAGCTCAGAATAGCCGATGTTTACGAAAACCTCAAGAAAACCGCTAACGGTGAAATTGTTTCCGATAACAGCAAAATCACCTTTGAACGCTACATTATGGGTTCGTATTTTGAACAGGTTTTGTACTATGCTAATCTGCGTTTTTCAAAAATGACTGGCGGTCGCTATGAAATTGTCCGTGGCGAAAGCCGTGACAAGCGAATCAGTGCAGGGCTTGAAATCAGCGTTCGTGATAATTTTAACAACAAGGAAAGGGATATTTCATCTCTTTCGGGCGGAGAATCTTTTCAGGCGTCACTTGCGCTTGCACTCGGACTTTCCGACATTATTCAGCAGAGAAACGGCGGAATCAGACTTGATTCAATCTTTATTGACGAGGGATTCGGTTCACTTGACAACGACAGCCTTGCATCTGCAATTGAAACGCTGAATGACCTTACAGGCAACGGCAACCGCCTTGTGGGTATCATTTCCCACATAAGCGAGCTGAAAAACAGCATAGGCAACAAAATCGAGGTTGTCGGCACAAAGTCGGGCAGTTCAATAAAAATTATTACAGATTAACATATCACATCATATTATGCAGCGGAGCAGAGATTTTCTGTTCCGCTATTGTATTTTAAAATTTGTTGTGCTACAATGTAGTTAGCAAAGGCTAACTACAAGGAGGTCAATATGCTTTTAAACGGACTGATTATAATTTTAATACCGTTTCTCGGAACATCGCTCGGCTCAGCCGTTGTACTTTTTTCAAAAGGTGAGCTCAATCAAAAGCTGCAAAAATTTCTGCTCGGATTTGCATCGGGAGTAATGATTGCGGCATCAATATGGTCGTTGTTGATTCCCTCAATTGAAATGGCAGAAAGTCAGAACATAGTTGCGTGGATTCCAGCGACAGTCGGATTTTTGCTCGGAATTGGATTTTTGCTTTTGCTCGACAGCGTTATACCGCATATGCACCTTGACAGCGACAATCCCGAGGGCGTTCGTTCAAGCCTTTCAAAGAACACTATGCTCGTTCTTGCCGTTACCTTGCACAATATCCCGGAGGGAATGGCGGTTGGTGTAACATTTGTCGGAGCAATTTCGGATAATACGGGAATAACCGTTGCAGGTGCATTGGCTCTTGCTGTAGGTATTGCAATACAGAATTTTCCCGAGGGGGCAATAATTTCACTTCCGCTCCATGCAGGCGGAGCGTCACGCAAAAAGTCATGCTTTCTCGGAATTATGTCGGGAGTTGTAGAGCCTATCGGTGCTGTACTTACGGTGATTTTTGCAGGAATAGCAGTCCCATTGTTGCCGTATCTTCTCTCATTTGCCGCAGGAGCAATGATATATGTTGTAACCGAAGAGCTTATTCCGGAATCACAAAACGGCAAACATTCCAACATCGGAACAATCGGTGTTGCAATAGGATTTACGCTGATGATGGTTCTTGATGTTGCTCTCGGATAAATTTTTAAAAAATCGGAAAATTTCACTCTGCAAATTCTTGACAAATTTGTCATATATTATATAATTAATGGTAAAGTTGTTGTGTAAAACAACTTAAATATATGTACATTTGTGCATATGAGCGTTAAAGGAGGACTTTATATGTTGAAAGTATTCAAGAACGAAAAATTATGGTGTGCAGTTGCAGGCGCAGCAGCAGTAATCGTAGGCAAAAAGATACTTAAAGCAGATAAAACCCGCAGTCTTGCAGTTACAGGTCTTGCAAAGGGTATGAAGCTTCAGAAAGATGCAAAGGCAGCTTTCCAGAATATGAAGGATGAAGCTTCGGATATCTGCTATGATGCTAAAACAGAGGCAGGTATTCACGAAGATGCTGCCGCTGAAGAAGTGACAGAATAATGAAATTTAAAATTGTCTATGACAAGCCGCAGAGAATTCGTTTTCGCTGCGGCGCATATGCATTTGATAAGGAGTATGAGGGGGCAATCTATAATCTTGTGACCGCATCTCCTTATGTGAATTCGGCACAGGTAAGTTCTGCAAACGGCGGTATTCTTGTCAATTACACAAAGGGCAGCAGAAGTAAAATTATCGACCTTGTAAGAGCTATTAATGTAAAAACTCTTAAAAAGAATGAACCGAGTGCAGAATTTGGAATTCAGAAGATTGACAGCGATTTTCATGACAATCTTTTCACTCTTGTTGCAAAGCACTATCTTTCAAAGATGTTCCTTCCTGCTCCGATAAGAACGGCAATCACTCTTTACAGAAGTGCAAAATATATTAAAAAGGCTCTCAAAACTCTTTGGAACGGTAAACTTACCGTAGATGTGCTTGACGGTGCATCTGTTGTGGCATGCTTGTGTCAACGCAAGTTCAAAACAGCTGCAACGGTTATGTTTATGCTCAGAATATCGGGCTTGCTTGAAGAATATACTCACGCAAGAACAAAGGCGGTTCTCACAGACAGCCTTGCAATTAAGACCGATAGAGTATGGCTTGTTACAGATGACGGTGATGTTCTCATTCCGATTGATGATTTGCGTGTCGGCGACAAAATCCGTGTTCAAACAGGCAAGGTTATTCCTGTTGACGGTGTTGTTGCAGACGGTGAGGCAACCGTAAACGAGTCGTCAATGACAGGCGAGCCGTTGCCTGTATTAAAGCGTGAGGGAATTTCCGTTTATGCAGGTACGGTAATCGAAGAGGGCAGTATTGTTGTAACAGTCCGTCAGCTTGCGTCAAATACTAAAATCAGCAAGATTATTGAGCTTATCGGCAATTCCGAGGAACTCAAGGCAGGTGTTCAGAGCCGTGCCGAAACTCTTGCCGACAGAATTGTTCCGTTCAGCTTTATCGGATTTTTCGCAACTCTTATCTTCACAAAAAACATCACAAGGGCAGTTTCACTTCTTATGGTTGACTACTCCTGTGCAATCAAGCTGTCAACCCCTATTGCCGTAATTTCGGCTGTAAAAGAGGCGGCTGACAACGATATTACAATCAAGGGCGGAAAGTATCTTGAGGCTTTTGCAAACGCTGACACAATCGTGTTTGATAAGACAGGTACTCTCACAAACGCAGAGCCTGTTCTTGAAAAGGTTGTTGCATTCGGCGATTATACCGAGGACGAGGTTCTCAGAATCTCAGCCTGTCTTGAGGAGCATTTTCCGCACAGCGTAGCAAATGCCGTTGTAATCGGTGCTGAAAAACGAGGAATTTCTCATTCCGAGGAGCATACAGAGGTTGAGTATGTTGTTGCCCACGGTATTGCAACAACACTTCACGGTCAGCGTGCAATAATCGGCAGTAAGCATTTTGTTGTTGAGGACGAAAATGTTACCGTTACAAAGGAACAGCAGAATATTATTGACGAAAAATCCGGCTCATGTTCCGTGCTTTACCTTGCAATCGGCGGTGAACTTTCGGGTGCATTGTGCATCAGCGATCCGCCTCGAAAAGAAGCAAAACAGGCAATTGATATGCTCAAAAAACAGGGCATAAAGAATGTTGTTATGCTCACGGGCGACAGTTACAGAGCCGCAAAGGCGACTGCCGCAATGCTCGGAATTACCGACTATAAGTGTCAGGTTCTCCCCGAGGACAAGCACAGATATGTTGAAGAAATGAAGCAGAACGGTCAGAAGGTAATTATGGTCGGTGACGGTATCAACGATACTCCGGCACTTGCCGCCGCAAATGTTTCGGTTGCAATGAACGATGCGTCCGACATTGCCCGCGAAACTGCGGACATTACCATAAAAGGCTCTGATTTGCGTGCGCTTGTGCGTGTTCGCAAGTTGAGCAAAGACCTTATGAAACGAATCAACAAAAACTATCGTTTCATAATTGCTTTCAATTCGGCACTTTTGCTTTCAGGCTTTATGGGCGTTATTCAGCCGTCGGTTTCGGCATTTTTGCATAATGCGTCAACTATGATGATTTGTGCAAAGAGTATGACTCCGCTGACAAAGAAAAATGATAAAGGCAAAGCTTTGTCGCTCCCTGAAAAAGCAGAGCAGTAATTTTAGTGGATATAAGTAAATATTTCAAAAAACAACCGCTGTCAGGTTTAATCCAGACAGCGGTTTTGTGCTTAATTAAGCGGATTTTTTTACTTTTACATACGCATAGATGTAGGCAACGGCAATGCTTATCAGAAGAATTGCAACCATAATAATTGTTGAATTGATTCCCTTTATGAATGAGCTTTCAATGATTGTCAAAACTCCGGTAACTACAAAGGCAATTCCGCCGGCTCGGTTTGATTCATACCACGCCAAGTCACTGCTTTGAGTCCATGATGTTTTTACTCCGATAAACGAATTTCGTTTTGTTTTCGGAAGAAAGTTGCCCGCAATAATCAACATCAAACCCATAACCGTATTTATAATGAACGGCACATTATCTGTAAAAGTTGTGCTGTCGGGCTTTAAAATTGCCAGAATGAGAAACATCAATTGAAGAATATTGAAAGCCGCAATGATTGATGTCACAAGTATCGCAGTGATTTTTACATTGTTATTTATCTTTTCAACGCTGTTTGTGCTGTATTTAGTATATATCTTGGTATACACCATGTAAAATGCATACATAAACAGAATGATTGCAGGAAAAATGAAGTTTTCATATTTTGAACCGTAACGGTCAACAGCACCGCTTGCGTTGTAGTGCATGGGAACGGTGTCATTCATAAAGAATAAAAATACGGAAGTAAGCAAAGTGGGCAATATGGAAAGTGCAAGCATAATTTTATTCAGCTTTTTCATAAAATCAACTCCTAAAATTGTTTAAGCCATATTATGAGTTCGTCAAACAGGGTTGTGTTAAGCTCATAATAAACATAATTTTTTTCTTTTGATTCAATCACCAGGTCGTTTTTCTTCAACAGATTGAGGTGATATGAAAGCGATGCAGGTGAAATTCCAAGTTCTTCGGCAATATCGCCTGCAATCATTTTCTTGCCTTTCAGCATTGTCAGAATATTTCTTCTTATCGGATCTGAAAGTGCTTTAAGTGTACCGTTCAGTGACAAGCAGATACCTCCTCACAAAGTCCTATTACATCTATTTAAAAAATATTTTAAATAGCTTGTAGCTTTATTATAGCCTGATTTACCGAAAAGTCAAGAACTATTTAAAAATATTTTTAAATAGCTTTAAAATATCTCTGACGAATATTGCAGAAAAAATAAAAATTTCTCTTGATTTTCTTTGTTGAGTGGTATATAATAATACTCAGTTAGCAGAGGCTAACTCTTTTGAATAAATCATGTGGACTTCCCTTGCGGGTACCGAAAGCCTTTACTCGGGAGGATGTGCTTACCTCCCGACAGGGTTGTCTGCAAGAAAAAAGTTAGGAGAATTATAATGACTTATTTGGAAATTGAAAAAGTAGTCGGCAGAGAAATTCTTGACTCCCGTGGCAATCCGACAGTTGAGGCAGAGGTAACACTCGTTGACGGTACTGTTGCAAGGGGTACTGCCCCAAGCGGTGCGTCAACAGGCGAATTTGAGGCACTTGAACTCCGTGACGGTGACAAGTCAAGATATCTCGGCAAGGGTGTTTCAAAAGCAGTTGAAAATATTAACACAGTAATTAATGATACAGTTGCAGGTATGGATGCATCAGACATTTATGCAGTTGACAAGGCTATGATTGAGGCTGACGGCACAAAGGACAAGTCAAAGCTTGGCGCTAACGCAATTCTTGCCGTTTCAATTGCAACAGCAAGAGCAGCCGCAACAGCACTCGATATTCCGCTTTACAGATTCCTCGGCGGTATCTCGGGCAACAGACTCCCTGTTCCTATGATGAACATCCTCAACGGCGGTGCTCATGCCGCAAACACAGTTGATGTTCAGGAATTTATGATTATGCCTGTAGGCGCACCGTCATTCAAGGAATGTTTGCGCTGGTGTGCAGAAGTTTTTCACGCACTTGCTTCCCTCCTCAAATCAAAGGGACTTGCAACATCAGTAGGTGACGAAGGCGGTTTTGCTCCGAACCTTGCAAGTGATGAGGAGGCTATTCAGTATATTCTTGAGGCTGTTAAGAATGCCGGCTATGAGCCGGGCAAGGACTTTATGATCGCTATGGACGCCGCATCATCGGAATGGAAGGGCGAGAAGAAGGGTGAATATGTTCTTCCGAAGGCCGGCACAAAGTTCACATCGGCAGAACTTATTGAGCATTGGAAAAAGCTTGTTGAAAAGTACCCAATTATCTCAATCGAAGACGCTCTTGACGAGGAGGACTGGGAAGGCTGGCAGCAGCTTACAAAGGAACTCGGTGACAAGGTTCAGCTTGTCGGCGATGACCTCTTTGTTACAAACACAGAAAGACTTGCAAAGGGTATCAAGCTTGGCTGCGGTAACTCAATTCTTATCAAGCTTAACCAGATTGGTTCGGTTTCGGAAACTCTTGAGGCTATCAAAATGGCTCACAAAGCCGGTTACACAGCAATTTCTTCACATCGTAGCGGTGAAACGGCAGATACAACAATTGCCGACCTCGCAGTTGCTCTTAACACTTGCCAGATTAAGACAGGTGCTCCGAGCCGTTCAGAGCGTGTTGCGAAGTACAATCAGCTTCTCAGAATTGAAGAACTCCTCGGTGACAGCGCAGTTTATCCCGGTATGGACGCTTTCAATGTTAAAAAAGACTGATTAATAAGACAGTTTGTTTTCATAAATATTTTCTCTAATGTTACAAGGCAGAGTCGTTTTTTCGGCTCTGTTTTGTTTTTGCTGAAAACTCAGAATAACAAAATATTGACAATTTGCAAATTTTTATCAAAACGGTTGTGTTCTTGAAACAGTCAATAATAATCGGATAATGTGAAATACTTATTATTTGGTTATAAAATTATGCTGTAATAAAATAGGACAAAATCAATACTGTGCATTGTGTAAAGTTTTTTCAAAACAAAAGCGTCTTTATTTCGTCATTCCTATACATTTACATTCACAAATCGCTGTGCTATAATCAAGTGCAGATTGCAATCTATCGCACACTCTGCTCCTTGCAAGCAAAGCAGAGTGTTGCTCTGATTTAAATCTGTTTGCAGAAATACCGCATCGTCAGGCAAAGCATAGCGTTGCTCTGGACTTATACTTAAACGAAAAAGATATTAAAAACATAAAAATTTTTGATAAGAAGTGTGAATGTTATGAATGGTTCAAAATCTGTTAGAAATCTGACTCAGGGAAAAATTTCAAGTCAGATTTTATTTTTTGCAATTCCCGTAATAATCGGCAACCTTTTACAGGAGCTTTACAATGTTGTCGATACGCTGATTGTCGGTCAGACTCTCGGTGAAATCAAGCTTGCGGCTGTCGGATCAACGAGTTCGCTCAACTTTTTTGCACTCGGATTTTTCATAGGACTTTCCGCCGGCTGTTCGGTAATCACTTCACAGCATTTCGGTGCAAACGATATGGAACGGGTGAAAAAGAGCGTTGCCGCCCACATAATAATCGGCGTTGTGTCGGCTGTTGTGCTTACTATTTCGTTTGTACTTCTTGTTAATCCGCTGCTTACAATGCTCGGAACAACCTCGGATACATTCGAGTATGCAAGCAGATATCTTACAATAATTTACCTCGGAATCCCCGCAACAATGCTCTACAACCTTACGGCATCACTCCTGCGTTCGGTTGGTGACAGCAAAACTCCGCTTTATCTGTTGCTCTTTTCATCCGTAATGAATGTCGGACTTGACCTGTTATTTATCGTAGTGTTCAGGTGGGATGTTTCGGGTGCGGCAATTGCAACGGTAATCTCTCAGCTTGTGTCGGCAGTTCTCTGTTGTGTGTACATTTTTTTCAAGGTGAAAATGCTTTTGCCGAACAAAAACAGCTTTAAAAATTTGACTTCAACTGTACGGGATGAGCTAAAAGTCGGTTTCCCGATGGGACTTCAAAACTCAGTAATTTCAATCGGAATGATGGTTTTGCAGTATTTCGTAAATCAGTTCGGTTCATATGCCGTTGCCGCCTACACAATCGGCAACCGTGTTCAGCTCCTCATCCAGAATCCGATGAACTCAATGAGTACGGTTATCGCAACATTTGCAGGTCAGAACGAGGGCGCAGGAAGATATGACAGAATCAAAAAAGGTGTCAATTTCTGCCTGTTAATTTGCATTGTATATTCAATTGTAATAGGTGCGGTTTCAATGATTTTTGCTCAGCCGATAACAGGAATCTTCACAAGCGGAAGCTCACAGCAGACTATTGATTATTCCGTTCAGTTTATCTTCTGGAACTGCCCGTTTGAGTGGTCGCTTGCAATGCTGTTTATATACCGTGGAACAATTCAGGGACTTAAAAACGGCATTGTGCCTATGATTGGTTCGCTTATCGAAGTTGTTATGCGAATTATGACGCCCGTCATTTTCAGTTCTGTAATAGGTTACGCATCAATATGTGTTGCCGGTCCTGCCGCATGGACAGGAAGTATGCTCCTTATGATTGCGGTTTATTATGTTAAAATAAGAAAACTTTCAAAGACGAAAACTGCTGTGGCAAATTAATCCTTTATGTGGTACAATATTCCCTGTGATTATAATAACGAAAGGGATTTTTATGATTTGCTTTAAAAAAGTCACAAAACAAATTTGTGATTATAAATCTGTAAAAGAATTATATTTTTCCGCATTTCCTGCCGTTGAGAGAGTACCGTTTTGGCTTTTGATGAAAAAATCAAAGAATGACGGTGCAGATTTCTACGCAATTTATGATGAAGAAAAGTGGATTGGACTTATCTATGCAATCACGGACGGCGAAGTTGTCTATGTGTACTACTATGCAATTTCCGAAAAGGAGAGGGGACACGGAATCGGAGTTGCCGTGCTTGATGAATTTAAAAATTTGTATAAGGGCAAAAAAATTTTTCTTGCAATTGAACAGCTTGAAGAAGAAAATGCCCCCAATCAAAAACAGCGAATGAGCCGTTATAAATTCTATCAGCGTTGCGGATTTTTAAGGCTGAATGCAAAGATTGTTGAGGCGAAAATAACATTTGATGTTATGGCATACGGCGGTGAAGTCAATCCCGAAAGCTATAACAAAATGATGAAAAAATATCTCGGCAAAATTATGTCGCACTTCATTAAAACAGAAATGAAAAATTTTAAAATTTAAAGGTTTGGTGTTTTGGGTATGCTTGAAAATCAGTTTAATTTGCTTGATAAGTTATTTGAAGAGTGGAAAAAGACAGACAGTCAGGAGTTTGGTTCAGATTCACATTTTGCATTTAGCAAAGATGGTATTATATGTTCAGATGAATACGGAAAAAATAACCCTAAGTTACTTTTTATAGCCAAAGAACCTAATGCAGGCGGAGTATATAACAGTGATATTTTTTGGATAAAAAACTTTTTAACCGATAAATCACAAAAGAAAAGTCTTTTTTCTAACAGGATAGTAATGATGTCAAATTGTTATTATAATACTGATTTAGGTTATGATGTATTACGAAAGATTTCGTATATGAATTTAAAGAAAACAGCAGGTAGTTCTCGATGTAACTATAATGATTTGAATAATTATTGTGCAAATGAAGAAAGAAGAAAATTTATAAAAAGAGAGATTGAAATACTTTCGCCTGATTTAATTGTTTGTTGTGGCAATGATGTTAAAAGAATTCTTTATAATATTTTTCATGATAATATAAATTACAGATTAATTTGCGTTAAGCATCCAAGTTATTTTTTTATTTCAAATTTAGCATATAAAAATGATTTTGAAAGTAAAATAGTTCGAAAGAGAAGAAAATAAAAACGGGACAGTACACAAAAGTGCTGTCCCTGTTTTTAACCGGTTTTACCCATTGCCACGCTTGCGTGGTACAAAGAATATAAAACAACACCGACAGGTTAGCTTTTGGCTTGAATCTGTCGGTGTTGTTTTTTATAAGATATATTATTTTGTACAGCGGTTGCCGGATGTTATGGATTTGCGGGCGTTGATTTTATTGCCGACAAATTCGAAGAGTTTAAGTCTTAAAAGCTCAATTACGCAACAGCCTGCGAATATGAGGAGGATTGTTATAATTACAATCGGAATGTAAATCAGGGTGTCATAGAGGTGCTTATTGCTGAAGTTTGCAACATTCCACAGACAATCACGAACATACGGATTTTCGTGGATTGCATATATACCGAGCGTTGTGCCGGCTACTGTATTGACAAATTTTGAGCTGAAATTGAAATCTCTGAAAAAGAGAACCAACATCGCCGATTCGGCGAGGACAATCGGGTTGTTGAACATACCGAATGCCGGCTTGTACTGTGGAAAAACAGATGCCAATACAAAATCTAATACGCAAAGGCCGACGAAAATGCCGAGATAGCGGAAATTCGGTTTTCTTTCCTCAAGCGGTTTCTGCTTTACAAACAACCTCAGATAACCGCCGATTATGTACATCAAAAGGAATCCGCCAAGACTCTTGCCCATATAAGGATCAAGTATTTTGTTGACGCTGATAACATTGTTTATTCCGTGAATTTCCGCAAGCGTTGACCATAGACTTACTGCCACAAAAACAATTCCCATAAAGTAGAGGTAATGTTTTTTAGAAAGTGACGCAAGCATTTTGTTGAGAAATGGGCTGAGCAGAAGAATAATCAAATAGTTGCTCAGAAAATACCAAGTTCGTGACATTAGCGGAGTGAACGCCTTTATAACTGAATTTATATTTATGAGCGACGGATCGCTTATGAAGAAAATTATCGAAAGTATAATCGAGTAAAAAATCATTGCACCGTAGATTTTTCCGCCACGCCGTATGGTCTTTTTTATATCAAACTGCGAGGTTATCATAAAGTAGCCGCTTATCATAATAAACACATCAACAGGTGTTCTGCATAATGACCATACAAATGTCACCAATGTACCGTCAATATCGCCTGCAGCCTTTGATGCGTCATGAAGAAATCCGTACTGATACGCATGCAAAAAAATTATCTGTATCATTGCAATAATTCGCAGTAACTCAATACCGGACTGTCGTTTGATTTTGCTCATTTTTAAATCCTCCGTAAACGGAAATCCCAAAAAGTACGGGATTTGTGTCTGTCAATTTCTGACAGGAACTTCGTTTTCTTAACAATTTTCGTAAAATTTGCAACATTGCTACAAATACCAATTATACCATAATTTGCCTGTTATAACAATTTATGCGGTGTAGTATTTCAAGAGAAAAAACAAGTAATTTTTAAACAATATATACAAAATTTGTACATATGTACAAAAAACAATAAAAGTATATTGAGTTTGAGGAGTATTGGCAAAACAAAAACGGTCAGCAAAAAAACTGACCGCTTAAATATTATTTTAATTTGTCTTTGTTAACCTGTTGCTGATACTTGATGATTTCGTTGTAAATTCTTTCACAGTTGTTGTGATCGTCAAACTGATAGAAATCTTCAACTCTTTCAACATACTTTGGCTTCATTTTACAGCCGTTTTCCATATACTCGCAGAGCAGGTCAACAAGCTGGTCGCTTTCGGTACAAATTTCTCCGAATCCCATTGTATCATAGAAGAATCCGCCGTCATCATAGTGCGCAGGAAGCTGTGACGGATGAAAATATACAAGCGGTTTCTTCATATAAGCAAAGTCAAACTGAACGCCCGAATAGTCAGTTACCATAAGGCTTGACTCCTGAAAAGCTGTTTCGTAGTTGAAATCACCAACCGATGAAACAACCTCAACATACGGATCGGGGATAAAGTCGTTAACCTGTGAGCTTAAAATCGGATGAAGGACATACTTAATCTTGTAGCCTGTACGCTTTGCCGTATCAATCAACTTTTTATTATTGATAAGGTCGTTGTAGATTTTATAATAGGTTGTGTGCTTGAATTCGGGATTGTAAGCTCTCTGTTCACCCTCGCTTGTTGTAACAGGCATTGCATTGTACATACGCCAGGTGGGTGAAAGCAGAATCTGCTTTTTATCGTTATTGATAAGTCCGTCATATCTGCCGATGCCTGTCATCTTGAGAATGTCAAAATCCTGATAGTTGTAAACATGGTTGCTCAGGTTTTTGTACTCATACTTTGACGCAAGGAAGTACATCTGTGTGTTGTCAACAATTCTCTGCTGAGCCATTGCACACTTCTGAACCGAAAGTCCGTGCTGTAAGCACATTGAAGGGAAGTTGCACAAACCTCTGATGAATCTTGAACGATCCATACTGTAGCCGTTGAACGGGAATACATTTGAGTTTGTAATGAGCGCAATATCGGTATTGAGAAACAGCATTTTGTGCTTGAATGAACGGTTCTTGACAGGCTTGAGTCCGTCAGCCTTTAGTCGCTTGTAATCGGAAGTGTTTTTGTCAATGATATAGTATCTTGAAATGCCGTCCTTTTTGTCTGCACAATACCTGTAAAGATATTCACAACTGTCACCGCCCTTGTACAGCTTATCGTACATGAGCCAGATTTTCTTGTTCTTGAAGAAAGGTCTTGTAAGCCAATACTGAATTCTTGTAATGAAGCTGCGTTTACTCTCCATGAAAACATATGGGAGAAACTTGAGTTCTCTCTTGAATGTATCCATAGCAGATGCGTGGCAGATTACAATTGTGCTTGAGTTGTCAATATAGGCAACATACTTGTTGAATCTCCAGTAGGAGTTCTTTGGCTTGATTGTAAACTTAGACCAATGGTGCAGGAATGAAAGCTTGAGCGGAATAATTGAATCCTTGTATCTTGCAAAGAATGCAACCGTCTGCTGAGGCTTTTCGGGATCAAGCTCAAGCTCAAGGTGGAAGGTGAATTTCTTGTACGCACTGATGCCGAAATATTTTGTCAGAGAATAACGGTCTGTGTTTGTAAGAACCTGTCTTTTGTCGCCAAACTGAACATAAAGCTCAAAATCTTCAAGGTCAAAAACCTGTCTGAACGAGCCGTCAATAACAAGCTTGCCGTCACGGTAGTCCATAACATGCATACCGACTCTCTGGTCTGTAAGCTTAGAAATATAGACATTGTTGCAGTTGAGGTAAACCTCTTTTTTGCCCTCGGAATATTCAAAAGGCATATCCTTGAAAACACAATTGTGCTTTATCATATAGAACATCTCGGCGGCTTCCTCACTGTAGCCGAGAGAAACATATTTGTCTTTGTTAAGAACAAAACCGTCATTTGCAAACTTAAAACATTCTCTTGCTGTTTCAAAGAAAACCGCAAGCTCTTCATCGTTCATATTACGCTTGTTGCGGTTGTTCATATTTGCAAGGAACTTTGTTGTAATATTGAAAACAATATAGAACTGAATAAACAGCGGAATATTTCCGTCCCTATCCTTGCTGTCATTGATGAGAGGCTTTAAGAAGTTGTTAAGCGAATCTGTGTACCAGTCCTTGTAGTTTGTGGGAACATAGTACATAAAGTCATCGCTTACAGGCATAAAGTAGTCAAATTCAATCTCGTCAAGATATACATACTCCGGATAATCAAGCTGAATTCTGAGTGCAAAATCGTCTGCGCTTTCGTACTTGAGCTTGTTGTTCATTTTGTATGATTTGAAAATTTCAGTTCTGTAAAAAGTACCCGTAAGCTCAAGATTGATGAGGTTGGGATTATCAAAAAGGTTGACAACGCTTGATTCAAGCTGACCTTTGTTAAGTCTAAATTCCTTTTTCTCTCTGAAAACAGGGTTTACGCAAAATCTGTGACCGGCAACAAAAGGAATTTTTTCCTTTTTGTTGAACACCTTAATGCAGCTTTCAAAATAGTTATAGCTGAAAGTGTCGCCGCAATTGCACACCATGATATATTTGCCTGTTGCTTTTGACGCAGCAAGGTTGCAGGCATCGGCAAAGCTTTTAACCGACTTTGCATAAATCACCTTGCACATTGACATGCTGCCACTTGCAATTTTGCTTGAAGTTTTGTCTGTTGCGTCAACAATAAGCACTTCAATGTTCTCTTGATTAATATTCTTTTGCTCGGATATTGATGACAGAGTATCTATTAATTTGTTATTGCTCTCAAGAAAGGGGACAATAACAGAAACAATTATACCGCTCATAGTACCTCCAGAAAAAAATTATCTCATTAGATTATACCACAGTTAGTGAAAAATGCAAACTTTTCTTTGATATTGTATGTCGCAAATTTGCGGAAAACAAGGTAATATGTTGAAATTTTAATAAGCAGTAATAAAAAAACAGGCGACAGTCCGAAAACTGCCACCCGTCAATTGTAATAAAATTAAAAGCTGTCGTCATAAACGGCACGGCAACCGCCGATGAATTTAGGACGAGTTCTTGCGGCAAGCAGAATTGCCTGTCCGATATGGTCAATGCTGAGTCTTACGGGTACGGCAACTCTTTTAAGGTGCATGCCGATAAGTGTTCCGCCGATGTCAAGACCTGCGTCAGCCTTGATTTCTTCAAGTGCAACGGGATCTTTGAATGTTTTGTATGCTGTTGTGGCAAACGAACCGCCTGCCTTTGGCTGTGGAACAACATTCACGATTTCAGCGTTCGGAACAGCCTCTCGCTCAACGATGATTGCACGATTGAGGTGTTCACAGCATTGTGCGGCAAGGTAAATTTTTCTTTCGCAAAGCACTTCGTATATACCCTTGAAAACAGCCTGAGCGGTTTCAAGACTTGAATTGTGTCCGATAGTTCCGCCTGCAACCTCGCTTGAAGAACAGCCTATTACAACAATACTGCCCTCTTTAAGCTTGGCAACATCGCAAAGCTCGTTACAAGCCTGTTTTGCCTGAGCATAAATTTCTTCATACATATATGTCAACTCCTTGGTTATGTAAATTTTATCCTGATTATATTATACCATTCTTTTTGCAAAGTACAAGTTTTTAATGCAAATGACAGCAAAAGACATAGAAATGTTAAAATGGTTCTTTAAATTTTAGATATATAGGCGTATAATAAGACAAATAGATTTATTCTGCAAGTGTTGAATAAGTTTCAGAGCTCTACAAAAATCTTATATAACAACATAAAACTGATAATTACTTTCGTTCATATTTACTCCCGAAAAGGTTTGCGGTCAATTTTGGTCGCAAGCCTTTTTGCTTTGTTTACATTAATTTTTTAATGTGGTAAAATAAATGTTAAAGGTTTCGGCAAAACGAAATTGCACAAGGCATTTTTTATATGATTGGAAGATGAAATTATGTGTGAAGTAACAATAAGACGGGCAAAATTTAAAGACATACCGCAGCTTGACAAGCTCCTTTTTGAGGTTCACAAAATTCACAGCGATATCCGCCCCGACCTTTTTACAGTCGGTGAGAAGAAATACACAGACGAGGAGCTTGAGCGAATAATTGTTGATGAGCAAAAGCCGATTTTTGTTGCAGAACATAACGGAAAAGTAAAAGGATATGCTTTTTGTATTTTCAAGCAGAATCTTGAAAGCAAGTCGGTCACAAATATAAAAACCCTGTATATTGATGATTTGTGTGTTGACGAGGATACAAGAGGGATGCATATCGGCACAAAGCTGTATAACCATGTTATTGATTTTGCCCGAAAAAGCGGTTGCTATAATGTTACGCTAAATGTGTGGGCAGGCAATGACGGCGCAATGAAATTTTACGAGCGTATCGGTTTTAAGGTCCAAAAAATCGGTATGGAAACAATTCTCTAAAAGAAATATATAAATTTTCGGGTATGGTGATAAGATGAAAAAAATTGCAGTCGGTATTCTGGCTCATGTCGATTCGGGAAAGACTACGCTTTCAGAGGCTCTGATGTACTCCTCAGGCAACATAACAAAGCTTGGTCGGGTTGACCACAGGGATTCGTTTCTTGACACTTTTTCGCTTGAGCGTGACCGTGGAATTACAATTTTTTCAAAACAGGCGGTTATGAAGTACAATAACACGGAATTTACTCTGCTTGACACACCCGGTCATGTTGATTTTTCGGCAGAAGCAGAGCGTACACTTCAGGTGCTTGACTACGCAATTCTTGTAATCAGCGGAACTGACGGCGTTCAGAGTCACACCTGCACACTTTGGAAACTGCTCAAAAAGTACAATGTGCCGTGTTTTATTTTCGTCAACAAAATGGATCTTGACGGTGCGGACAAGCTTTCCATTATGGCACAGCTGCGTACAGGGCTTGACGAAAACTGCGTTGATTTTACCTATCCGAACTCCGACGGCTTTCGTGAAAGTGTTGCCGTATGTGATGAAAAAATTCTTGAAAAATATTATGAAACAGATACCGTTGAAAAGACCGACATAACAGGTGCGATTAAGGAACGAAAAATCTTTCCGTGTATGTTCGGTTCGGCACTCAAACTTGACGGTGTAAAGGCATTTTTGAATCTGCTTGACGAATACACGGTTATGCCCTCTTACGGTGCTGAGTTTGGTGCAAAGGTCTATAAAATTGCAGAGGACAATCAGGGCAACCGCCTTACATTTATGAAAATTACGGGCGGAAGTCTTAAAGTGCGTGAAATTCTCCAAAGCGAAAAAAATACCAATGCCGAAAAGGTAAACAGAATAAGAATTTATTCAGGCGAGAAATTCACAGCCGCTGAGGAGGCTGTTGCAGGAACTGTTTGTGCGGTAACGGGAATAACATTCACTTCATCGGGTGACGGCTTGGGTGTTGAGAAAAATTCCGGAGTTCCCGTACTCGAACCTGTCCTTACTTATAAGGTTGAATTAGAGGACGGGACAGACGCCCACACGGCTCTCACAAAGCTGAAAACGCTTGAAAACGAAGATCCTCAGCTAAATGTTGTGTGGAACAGCAGACTCGGTGAAATCCACATCCGACTTATGGGTGAAATTCAGCTTGAGGTGCTGAGGTGCATAATAAAAGAGCGTTTCGGTATGAATGTATCGTTCAGCACAGGCAGTATAATATATAAAGAAACTATCGAAAATACGGTTGAGGGTGTCGGTCATTTTGAGCCGTTAAGACACTATGCAGAGGTTCACCTCCTTTTGAAACCCGCAAAGCGTGGCAGCGGAATTACAATAAATTCCCGCTGCAAAGAGGACTTGCTCGACCGCAACTGGCAAAGGCTGATTCTTACTCACCTCTGCGAAAAAACACATCTCGGTGTGCTGACAGGCTCGCCGATTACAGATATTGAAATCACGCTTGTTTCGGGAAAAGCTCACGCAAAGCATACCGAGGGCGGAGATTTCAGACAGGCAACCTACCGTGCCGTAAGACAGGGACTGCGCTCGGCAAAGAGCATTCTGCTTGAGCCTGTTTATGATTTTACGCTTGAAGTGCCTAATGAAAATGTGGGACGGGCAATGTCAGATATTCAGCGGATGAGCGGTACTTTCAATTCTCCCGAAGCCAAGGGAGAAAATTCCGTTCTCACAGGTACTGCACCCGTGTCCGAAATGGGTAACTACACAAAAGAAGTTATGCAGTACACTCACGGCAGAGGCAGACTTTCGTGCAGTCTTAAAGGCTATGAGCCGTGCCACAACAGCGATGAAGTTATTGCACAAATCGGCTACGATTGTGATGCCGATGTTGACAATCCATGCGGTTCTGTGTTCTGTTCTCACGGAGCAGGCTACAATGTGCCGTGGAATGAGGTCGGCGAGCATATGCATCTGCCGAGTATTCTCGATGCTCCGAAAGACGATGAAATCGGCACAAACAGCGAAAACGCTTTTGCAAAGTGCAAAACTCAGGACGATATTTTTGCTCTCGACAAGGAGCTTATGCAGATTTTTGAACAGACCTACGGCCCTGTGACACGCAGAAAACACGCTCCCGAAAAGCGTCATGTCAAGGCGGTTTCGTCAATTGACAAGGCGGCTGAAAAGTATAAAAAATCCCCCGTGTATGACGGCACGGAGTATCTGCTTGTTGACGGCTACAATGTTATTTTTGCGTGGGAACACCTCAAAAAGCTTTCCGAAAGAAGTCTTGACGGTGCAAGGCACGCTCTGATAAACATTCTCTGCAACTATCAGGGCTACAGCAAGTGTAACCTTATTCTCGTGTTTGATGCGTACAAGGTAAAGGGCGAACACAGAGAGGTTGAAACCGTGAATAATATCAGCATTGTATATACCAAAGAGGCAGAAACCGCCGATATGTTTATTGAGAAAACCTCTCACAAGCTTGCCAAAACCAACAAGGTGCGTGTTGTAACATCCGACGCACTCGAACAGATGATAATTCTGGGCAACGGTGCGTTGCGTGTTTCATCAAGAGCATTTTTAGAAGAAGTCAGACAAGCCGAAAATGAAATCAGAGAAATAATAAATTCTTCAAACGAATTAAACAATAATATGAATTAGTTTTTAAGCATAATAATAAGCCGACAGATACAGCGATTGTATTCTGTCGGCTTTTTTAATTTCTGTTAGGTTTGTTTTTTTCAAGCAAAAGTGCAAAATCTATCAGCAGTTTGTTTTCGTCCGAAGAAAGATTTTTGGCTATTTCTGCAAGCTGTTTTGTTGTTGCATTGTCATTAAGCTCAAATTCACCAATCAGCAAATCATCGGGAGAAACTTCAAGGGCATTGCATACCTTTATCATACATTCAAGTGACATTGCAACAGAACCTGTTTCAAGGTGTGACATATGAATTGTTGAAATGTCGATAATTTCCGCAAGCTGTGCCTGCGTGAACCCTTTTTGCTTTCTGTATTTTTTAATTCTGTTACCTATTTCTTTAAGGTTTAGCATTATTTATCACCAAGTAAATATTATCTTTTAAAAGGATAAAAATAAATAAATTATTAAAGATAGTATTGCTTTTAAAAGGATAGTATGCTATAATAAATACAAATTATTACTGAGGGTGATATGTTGTGTTTTGTAGTAATTGCGGCGAGAAAATTGAGGACAGTTCTTCTTTTTGTAAAAATTGCGGTGCAAAGATTACAAATAATGACAAAACCGAGCGAGTTCAGCTGAAATGCAGGGAATGTGGCGGTGTGATGACAGCCGACAGCAGTAATAAAACTTTGCATTGTCCGTACTGCGGTTCAAGTGAGGTTATTGTCTATGGTGATGCGGTTGAGGTTGAACGCATCAGAAATGATACTTACAAAGAAATGGAATATAAAAAGTGGGAAAGAGAGGACGAAAAAGAACGCAAAGCCGAAAAGAAAAAAGCTGACGAAGCGTATAGAAAAAGCGGCTTCGGTGTTGTTGCAATAATCGGTGCGATAATATGCGGAATAATTGCAATGGGCGAATTTTCACAACTCAGATATTCTTCAAGACTTTTAATTGACGCAATAATTTCCGCATTGCAAACTATTCTTTTTGTCTCATCTGTTTTGTTCAGAAAGGGAGTTATAAAATCCCCGACACAATCGCTTCCGACAATTCTTACCTTAGCAGGTTTAATTTTAATAATCCCGTTTGTAGTGTTTGCCTATTGATTTAGTTTTTTATTATAAATATTTTAAGGAGAGTAAAACTATGAAAAAGAAAAAATTATTTGCCGCTGCGGCAATGTCGCTTGCAATACTTATGTCTGTGTCATTGTCAGGCTGCGGAAAAGACAGCAGTTCAAAAGATGATGCGAAGGAATCAACATCCGTAGTGTCGGAAATTTCAGATGAATCAAGTGATGTTGAGTCTGAACCCGAAACCGAAAAGCCTAAAAAGGAAGAAAGTTCAAAGAAAGAGAGTTCAAAGGAAGAAAGCTCCGAAAGTGAAGAAGTTTCTTCATCCTTCAAAGAAACAATGGACGAGTACGAAGAGTTTATGGACAAGTATGTTGACTTTATGAAAAGCTATGATGCAAATGATGTAACAATGCTTTCCGAATATACCGAACTTTTGAGTCAGTACAACACATATATGGACAAGGTTTCAAAAATTGATGAGGACGAACTTTCATCGGCTGACCTTGCATATTATCTTGATGTTACAAACAGAGTAAACAAAAAACTTCTTGAGGTTCAACAATAATTTAATTAAAAATAAGCAAGCCGACAGATACAGCGATTGTATTCTGTCGGCTTTGTTGTTTTTAATAATGTAAAATCAAATTTCTTCTTCCGTGTCATCATCGGGTTCATCGTAATCGTTACGGTCATTTCTGTGGCGTTTAAAGCTTGCGACTGCCGTACCGCCTGCGATAAGCAGAAGAATTATCGCAAAATCCGTAGGCATTGAACCGCCGTCCGATTCATCGGAGGTGGAGTTGACTTGTGTGTCTGTTTTGTCAGTTGCAAAAGCAAGGGTACGGCTCCAGAAAATCATCATAAGAGCAAGCAAAAACGGTACAAATTTTTTCACGACAACACCTCCGCAATATCTACACGAATTATACCATTATAATTCCAAATTAGCAATATTAAATTTGGGATATTAAATCAGCAATATATGTCAATGTTCACAGCAACTGTCCCTGTAGATTTTGTAGGGAAAGGGTTATACAATGAAGGAATTTTAATAAATAACAAAACAAGACAGCCGTAAACTGTCTTGTTTATATGTAATACTATTCGTCAGCGTTGTTAATTGCCCTTATTCTGAGCAGTGAAACAATGCACAGAGTAACTTTTATCAACATTATGAAGATGAAAATTATGCTGTAAATATTGAATGTTTCAGCACCGCGAATTATGTCAAGAAGGGTATAAACTCCGTAAGCAACCATAATCATAAAAGTAACAGCAGATGATATAATAATCAAGCCGTTTGCCATCGTGCTTTTACTGCGTATGGATTTGTAAACGAGATATACGGGCAATACCAACGATGCAATATCCATAATTTCAAAAATAACATATAAAACATAATTTTCTAACAAGCTTGAGAAAGATGCAAAGGTTGTAAAAAGAGTGTTGAAAATGAATAGGAACGGGTAGTCGCCGTGGATTGCCCAAAAAGAAGAATCTTCACAATAGTATGTGTTATACAAAAATGTCACTTGTATCCAAATGGCAAGCAGTAACAGAGTTGCAATGAGTACACCTTGTATAATTCCTGTGTATTTGAGAGTTTTATTGCTTTTCATAATCTCACCGCCTTTTAATCTCTTTTAACCGTTACAAAAATTAATCCGATTTTTATTATTAAATTGATTATGTAAAACGCTAACAATAGAAAATAGTGATTAGATGTGAAAAAATATCCTATTGTAAAAAATAAGCCGTAAAATGCTGACAAAACGGTGTCGGGAATCATAAGAATAAGAATAATTGTATTTGCGGATTTTTTGTTTTTGAATACTGATTTGTATGTTAAAAACCAAAGCAGTGCGGGCATCAATATTAGTACAAAATTTTGAAACAGAATTGCCTGTACGGTGTAGGGGTGGTCAAAATAGAACTCTATGAGATAAAGCGGAGTTATTGCAAACATAGGTGCGTATATCGGCGGCTCGGATGTTATACAATGAATATTAAAACACACGATTGACCCTACAGTAAGCCACAATACAAAGAAAATCTGCCAAATTGCTGTCGCTTGATTTTTTGTAATTTCTTTCATAAAATCACCGCCTTTTGATTAATTACAATTTTTCTGTGTTTCTATTGTATTAATATTATAGCACAATATAATTCAAAGTGCAATTGCAAAATATTCTGCCATGCAATTTCGTGCGATTTTTACAAAACAATAATCCAAAAAAGGTTCAGATTGACGGTAAAATTAGTTGCAATGAATAAATTGCAGTAAAACTTTTGTGCAAAATAAATGTACAAAATAAAACCCGACAGCCACACATTGTACCGTGTGACTGTCGGGGAGAGAAGGATTCGTATTAACTTTAAATCAGAATCCCGTTGCAATGGTCAATTTCATGTTGAATAATCTGTGCGGTAAAGTCTGAAAAACTGCGTTTTATCTGCTTGAAATTTTCGTTGAAATATTTTACTTTTATCGTTTTGTAACGAACTGTTTTGCGTTCGCCGTCAAGCGAAAGACAGCCTTCCTCAGTTTCAAATTCACCGAATTTGCTAATGATTTCGGGATTGAACATAACAAGATATTTTCCGTTGTCATTAATTGCGATTATTCTCTTTGCAACGCCTATCATGTTAGCCGCCATGCCCACACAACGGTCAAAATTTGCCCTGAGTGTGTCAAGCAAATCCTGTGCCGTCTGCAAATCTGCCTGTGTTGCGTCCTCCGACTTTCTCTGTAAAAACATAGGATCATGTACAATTTCTCTTACCATAACTCTGCCTCTTTCAGTTTCTAACCCGAGTATAACACATCTGTGTATTTAAAACAAGTCTTACTGTTCCGACTGAATATTGACCGCTGTCCATTCACCGTCTTTATTGATTACGGTAATTCGTGATTTTACGGGTTCGGTCGTCATCCAAAAAGTTCCGTCCTCTGTGTATAAATCCTTTGTGTATTCAATCCACATATATCCCGTGTCTGTGTAAAGCTTTGCGGAGTTCAATTCAACCTTAGCTTTGACTGTGTAATCGCCCTCAACACGGTCATATGAATAATACGCAAGTTCTCCGAATTTTCCTTTGGCGGTTTCATATTCACCGTTGAAATCAATAACATTTTTTATATCATTCAAAAGCGGTTCAAGCTGTTTTTGGTCCGATTGTGAATATCCCTTGTCAAATTCACTTAGCATTTCATCGCTGAAATATGGGCTTTTCGCTGTATCTGTGTTGTCAGCACCGTACATATAATTTGCCCCGATAATAATTAAGGGGATAAGAAGAGTAACCAAAATAGCCGCAATTGCAACTTTAATTATTCTTTTCTTTTTGTTCTGCTTTTCAATACTTTTCCATACGCTGTTAATTTCATCGTCAAGGTGTGCCGTTTTGTCAATTTCGGTTTTTGAAAGTGATAAAATACGATTGCATTTATCGCAAGTACGGCAATGCTCCTCAATAAATTTCCTGCTTTCATCACTTGCGGTATTATCGGAATACAAAGGAATTAAATCACGCACTATGTTGCAGTTTTTATTCATTATCATCACCAAGCCTTTCCAATAATCTGACTTTTGCACGGTAATAGGTGACTCGTACCCATGTTTCTTTTTTGTCGAAAATTTCGGCAATTTCCTTATATGACAGCTCTGCAAAAACTTTTAAAATAAAGACCTCACGATACGGTTCATCAAGAATATGCAGATATTTATGTATTCGCAATGCCGTGTCTTTATCCGAAAGCTTTTCTTCTAAATTGCTGATGTCGGCAATTTCTGCATTGTCAAAACCATCAATTTTCTTTTGCTTACGCAGATGTTTTAAATATTCGTTTTTGGCAATGGCACAAAGCCATGTTGAGGGCTTGTACTTTTTGTTGTAGCTTTTGTAATGTTCAAATGCTTTAAGAAAAGTTTCGGCAGTCAATTCCTCTGCAAGGTCGCTGCTTTTACAGAGATTAATCAGAAATCCGTAAACTGTTTTAAAGTTTTGTCTGTAAAATTCTTCAAATGGCACTTTGTCACCTCCCGTATATTAAATCCGCAAATTGCTGTTTTGTTACAGTATATTGAAATTTTATCATAAAAATTTTTTCTGTTCAATGTTTTGCAACAGACAACCCTTTGACTTCATATAAATTACCGAGGTGGTTAGGTGAAATATCCGGAGTTATCGTGCAATGTTTATGCTGAGGTTGACGGTGAGAATGTTTTGCTGATTGAAATTGACAGAGAGGGCAGAGCAAAGGTTTATCATGAAAATTTAAGAATTGACGGGGTGCGAAAAATTTTTGAAGAAATCAACTGCAACATTGAAAGCTACATAAAATATTTCGGAACAAAATAAAATAGCACAAAATAAAACGCCCTCCGTTTGGAGAGCGTAATTCTGTGAATTTACAAATTATCAAAATTAATCTTCGTCATCGCTGTGGGCATGGTCATACAGCTTTTGAATATCATCGGGAAGATTGTTCGGGAGCATTTCGTTGATTCTGTCCTCGTTTCCGTCAGCAATGGCAGTATCGTAGTACCAGCACTTAAAGCGGAGCATATCAAGCGTCTTTTGAAGACGCTCAATTTCCTTTTCTACGGTTTTTTTCTGATTTTCAAAAAGCTCTCGCCTTTGCGGATAGGACGAACTGCCCTCGGCGCACCATTGCATAAATTTTCTTATTTCCCTGATTTCAAGTCCCGATTTTTTGAGGCAGTCAATTATGCGGAGTGTTTCAAGCTCTCTGTCGGAAAATCTGCGGATACCCGACACCCTCTCCATATGCGGAAAAAGTCCTTCTTTATCGTAGTAACGCAGGGTTGAAACAGGAATACCGCACATCTGAGATACCTGACCGATTGTGTACATAAAATCACTCCGAAACATTCTAAAAGGTCTTGACCTAAAGCCAAGTTTATCTGTTAATACAATCATACTGCATAATGATTTGGTTGTCAATTGAATTGTTTTTAAAATAAAAAGTCAAGGCACAAAACTGTACCTTGACTTTCGGGAAGATAATATATTAGAAAACTTGTTGTTTTGATTATTTCTTTTCGAGAACATTGAGGAAATCTTCAATTTCGGCAAGCTTTTCTTTGGCAAGATTTTTGCCGGCGTTATATGCCTCGTCAAGCACATCCGTGTTCATCTCAAATGATTTTACATACTTGTGTGACGGGCGGAGTACCATAAGTATGCCGTCCTCCTCAAGCTGTTTCATTCTTTTGCATTGCTCATTATAGCGGTCAAATCTCGTCATAAGAGCGTTGATGAGGTTCGGATAGTCCTTGTATTTTTTGTTGATTAAAAATTCAAACTTGCGATAGTCCGTACAAGGCTCATTTTCGGGCTTTGTCAAAAGCACAAGCACACGGGAACAGCCCTGTTCAAACGCACGGTCAAAGGGAACAGCGTCGGCAACACTGCCGTCAACATACTTTCCGCCCTCAAATTCGCTTATCTGATAGAGAATAGGAACTGTGCAGGACGCTCTTACGGAGTCAAGCAATCGCTGTTCGCTTTTGTTCTCGGAAAAATATTTTGCCTTGCCTGTTACGCAGTCGGTTGCCACAAATTCGCAGTTTGTATCTGACGCAAAAAATGTATCAAAATCGAACGGATAGTCCTGATAAGGAAATCTGTAAATCATATTGTCAAGATCCATTGAAAGAAAACCGAGAACCGAAAAATCGCCTGTTCTGTGGGGCATAATAACCCTGCGGGAACGACCTTCCTGTTTTGCGGTAAAATCAAGGGCGACCTCAGCTCCCGCCGAAACTCCTGCAACATAGTCAAAGTGTATTTTATTTTCAAGCAGACAGTCGGTTATACCGGCGGTAAAAATTCCTCGCCTTGCTCCGCCTTCAATTATCAGACCTGTCATAAGGACCTCCGTTGACTCAAAAAAATTTTGGTGCTATAATCAAACTGTTTTATGGGGTGATAGTATGGATGCTAATGTGACTGACCTTCGCATTGTAAAAACAAGAACCAATATAAAAAATTCGCTGATTGATTTGCTTGCCGAAAAAAATGTTTCCAAAATCACGGTGACTGAGCTTGCAGAAAAGGCGATGATAAACCGCAAAACCTTTTACCGTCACTACAACACGGTTCAGGATGTTGTCGATGATATCAACTACGATATAATCAACGATGTTATCAGCCATGCGAAAAAATCCGACCGTGACGGCAACAATCTTGTGAATCAGCTGAATTTTATCGGTATTTCCATTGTTGAAAATAAAGAACAGATTAATAAAATTCTGAAAAATTCTCCCGAGGTGTTCGGCTCGGGACGCTCTGTTGAGCTTTTGAAAAGATTTATCGAGGTTTCAATAAGACCTGTGCTTAATTTTAAAAATGAAACAAAACTCAAATACCTTGTTGAGTTTGTCGTTTCGGGATTCATCTCGGTTTATGTCCGTTGGTTCAATGACGGCTGTGCAGAAAGCTCCGAAAAACTTGCAGACGCTGTCAACGAGTTCGTTCTCGGAGCATTGTCCGAATATGTTCGCCCGAAAAGCTGATTAACTCATTTTCCAATGAGCCTTAGTAATTGCCTCGAATCCTTTGGGGGAGAGAATAGGCTTTGAAATTTTTTTCATTGTTTCATCGCAAAGACAGCGGTTTTCGCAGAATTCCCTGCCTGCCTCCGTGATTGAATCAAGGTATGCCTTTCTCTGCCTTTCAGCTTTTTCTGCAATAAAAAGCTCGCCCTCGGGACATTTTATCATCGTGTAATTGCCGTTACCGCAAATCAAATCAAGCTGTTTTATAAGCGAGGGATACATCGGTTCGGCACTCACATAGCCGCAAGTCGTAATAACCAAAAGCCTCTTTTCGTGCATTGTTTCATCACGCAGTTCATGGAAAGAGGCTTCTTTGTCCTCGGCAACATTTCCCGAATAGGGGAGCATATACGGCAGACATCTGTCGGTTAATGCTTTCATCTGTGACGGCATACCGAAAAAGTAGAGCGGAAAGCTCTCAATGATAATATCGGCAGAATTAATCTTTTCGTAGATTTTCTGCATATCGTCCTTTATAACACATTCGCCGGGTGTTCTGCTCCAACACGAAAAGCAACCCATACACGGCTTGATTGTTTCCTTTTTAACCGTGATATATTCAATTTCCGTATCGGCTGAAAAGCCGTCAAGAAATGCTTTTGTAATGTTGAGAGTATTGCTTTTTTCGCCCTTTGGACTACCGTTTAATACGAGAACTTTCATAATCACTCCTGTGACGGCTTGTAAACCGCATTTTTATCCATTGTGGTAAACAAAAGATTTCCCTTTGCCCTCACTTCACCGTCAACCTTGATGACACACGCAAATTCAAATGCCGACTTTGTTGACATTGTAACATTTACGCTGATAATAAGCGTGTCACCCGGAATAACGGGGCGGAGCATTTTGAAATCCTTGACTTTTAGAAGAACATACAGCTTGTCCTCCTCAACGCTTTCGGGAGCAAATACAAGACTGCAAAGCTGTGCCGCAGATTCAATGAGCAATACTCCCGGCATAATCGGTGTGTCGGGAAAATGACCTGCAAAATACGGCTCGTTCACCGACACATTTTTTATACCTGTTGCCGAAACATTCGGCTCAAGCTCGGTCACTCTCTCAATCATCTGAAAGGGTGGTCTTTGTTTTATTCTTTGATTGATTTCAAGCAGATTCATCATAAGCTGAGTCCTCCGTCAAGCACAAGCACCTGACCTGTCATATATGAAAAATCGTCACTGCAAAGCTGTCCGACTACATTTGCGACATCCTGAACTGTGCCGAATCTCTTTTCGGGAATAGCCTCAAGATACTTTTTCTGCAATTCTTCGGGAATGCCGTTCATCATTTCGGTTTCGATAAAACCGGGTGCAACTGCGTTCACTCTGATTCCGTACTTTGCAAGTTCCTTTGCAAGCGTGTGTGTCATAGCGTTTACCGCACCCTTTGTTGCACTGTAAACCGACTGACCTTCAACTGCAAGAACAGAGCTTACGGAAGAAATGTTGATGATGATTCCGCTCTTTTTGCGGAGCATTTTAAGCGATGCCTGTCTTGCACAATTGAAATATCCTTTGATATTAATGTCAAGACTTCTTTCAAGTGACTCGTCCTTAATCATCAAAAGGTAAGCGTCGTCAACCACACCTGCGTTGTTGACAAGCACATCAATTCCGCCGAAGTCCTGCTGAATACTGCGGAACATATCCTTTACTTCGTCAATATCTGCCGTGTTTGCCTTGTAGGCAACGGCTTTTCTGCCGAGTGATGTAATTTCGTCAACAGCCTTTTGAGCCATTTCTAAATTTGAATTGCAGTTCACGGCAATGTCATATCCAAGCTCTGCAAGCTTTAAAGCGCAAGCCTTGCCAATGCCCCTTGATGAACCTGTTACAAGAGCGGTTTTGCTCATATTTACCTCCGATTTTTACGCTTTCTTCAGGATTACGGCAGAGTATGTTCCGCCCGCACCCATTGAAAGAGCAAGTCCGTATTCGTAATTTTTTTCGCTGTCAGAAAGAAGCTCAGCCGCATATGCCGCTGTCATTGCGCTTGCTGCGGCTCTTGCATTGCCGATTTCCTGCGATACATCATAGCAGGGCATAAGCGTCTTGATAATCTTCCTGTCGTCACAACATACAAAGTCGATATCGTCTGCCTCAATGCCGGCATTCATACAAGCCTTTTCGATAACCTCAACAACAGCATTGCTGTCAACCTCTGAGTTGTCATAAGATACAGGGCGGTGAGCCTGTGCATAACCCTTAATTTCTGCATACTTGCGTGCATTTCTGCCGTTTGCACTTTTCTCTGTTTCAAGAACGAGAGTTACAGAGCCCTCACCGAGCGGTTTTTCAAGCAATTCGGCCTTTGTATAGAGTTCAAGGTTTGTCTTTGTATTTTCATCGGTACCTGCGGCAAGCATAACGCTTTCGTTGCCGTCTGCAAGAATATCAGCGGCATAGCAAATACTCTGCAGTCCTGCCTGATTGCCGTTTGCAACAGTTGCGTTGTAGCCCTTGATGCCTGAGAAAATGCTCAGATAACCGCCTGCGGCATTGTAAACCGTATTCGGGAATGAAAAAGCACTGCCCTTTTCGGTACCTCTTGTGATTGCCTTTTTCTGAAAATCAACAATTTCGGTCATAGGGCCGTCAGCCGTGCCGATTACAATACCTGTTTTATATTCGTTGTCCTTGTCAATTTTAATGTCAGCGTCTGCAAGTGCGTCCATACCGCTCAAAAGCTGGAGCTGGCTGAAACGGTCAAGCTTTCTGTAAAATGCAACCTTGATTCCGTGTTTGTCATAATCTTCGGAGGTAAGGTTGCAGTTAAGGCTGTGTTCGTCAGTCCTTGTGCCTGTAAGCTTTGAAATGCCCGTAATGTAAATTTTTTCATTTTTACTGTTGTCGGGAATATCATGCTCGTTGTCCGAGAAAATGATGCTTGCGTTGTTGCCGCCGAATGCAAATGAGTTTGACATTGCATAGTGAACATCTTTTGTGTGGCTCTTGTTCGGAATAAAGTCAATGTTGCCCGCTTTTTCGGAAAGCACCTTCAAATCTTCATCGGAGTAGCCGATTGTAGGCGGAACGAGGTTCTCTTTTATTGCTTTTACGGAAAATACAGCCTCAATTGAGCCGGCCGCACCGAGGCAATGACCTGTCATAGATTTTGTTGAGCTGACAGAAAGGTGGTCGTTGCCGTCAAAAAGTGTGTGAAGTGAAAGAAATTCAGCCTCGTCATTTTTGGCAGTACCCGTTCCGTGTGCGTTTATGTAGTCGATATCGTCAAAACTAAGAGCAGAGCTTTCAACAGCCCTTCTGATTGCACTCATCTGACCTTCACCGTCGGGACGGGGAGCGGTAATGTGGTAAGCGTCACTGCTTACACCCGAACCGAGAATCTCACAGTAAATCTTTGCGCCTCGTTCAACAGCGTGTTCGTAGCTTTCGATTACAAGAATACCCGAACCCTCACCGAGCGTGATACCTGTGCTGTGATTGAACGGGGAACAGGCATTTTCGTCAAGCGCATGGAGAGCGTGAAAACCGCTGAATGCAAGTGAAGAAAAGCTGTCCGAACCGCCTGCGATGAACACATCACCCTTGCCCTCACGGATAAGGTCACAGGCATAGCCGATGCTCATTGTACCTGCCGCACAAGCGTTGACGATGTTTGCGGTAATGCCCTCAAGTCCGAAATGAGCGGAGACATTGTTGGCAATTGCCGAAGCACCCATTTTGAAAATATCTTCTTTTTTACCGCCGTCACCCTTGATTTCGTCTGTGTAATATTTGTCAATGCTTGCCGCACCGCCTACACAACTGCCAAGAATAACACCGATGTTCTTTTCGGATGCGTCAATGTTTGCATCTTCAAAAGCCTCGTTTGCGGCATGAATACAGAGAAGAGAAGAACGGTCATAGTTTTCGGGAGAAAGCTCTGACGATGCCTTGTCAACCTCTGCACCCTTGTGTGCATAACATTTTGAGGTGTCAACCGACTTAACCTCATCAATGCCGGAGTGACCGAGTGTTACGGCATCCCAGCAATCCTTTACATTGTCACCGACGCCGCAGATAAGTCCGAGTCCCGTGACAACACATCTCTTTTTGTCAGCCATATTAACCCTGCTTGCTTTCTACATATTCTGTAAGTGCTCTGATTGATTGGAAGTGCTCACGGTCTGCACCTGTCATATCAATACCGAAAAGTGTGTCGATGCCTGCAACGATTTCGATTGAGTCGATTGAGTCAAGACCGATTTCGTCACCGAAAAGTTCTGAATCGTATGTAAGAATGTTTTCGGGAATTCTAAGGTTTTCTACGAGCATTTCCTTAATCTGATCTGCAATAGTATTGTTCATTTTAATTACCTCACTTAAAAATTTGATTTTTTTGATTTTATTATAAATTTTCCGAAGAAAAATCTTCTTTGTAATAAACCTTGCCTTTGCCGTATTTTTCTTCAAGCTCAAGATAAAGCTTTTTGACCTGCTTTTCGGCTTCGGCACTTATTTCTTTTGCATATTTTGAGTAGCGAACATTTTCGGGACATTCGGATTTTATCGGATTGCCGATTAAAATTTTCTGCCTTTTTCCGAAAAGAATTTTATACTCACCCAAAGATGCAATCGGGATTATGTCAAGCCCTTTTTTTGCCGCAAGCAATGCCGCACCTGGCTTGAACGGGAGCATTTTGCCATCTCTTGCAATTCCGCCCTCGGGGAAGATAAGCATTGAATATCCGTTTTCAACCGCACCCTCACTTTGCGCATACCAGTTTGTGTCCATGGTGTCAAAGTCAACGGGAATACTGCGGCAAATTCGGATAAACGAGCCTGTTCCGCTCTTGTCGTACCAGCTTTTTTTAACAAGCATATACGGCTTGTATCTGCTGAGTACAGAGCTTATCACAACTCCGTCAAAGTGGTGAGTGTGGTTGCACACAAACACAACAGGCTTGCCATTGAGGCCCTTTTTAAGGCTCTTGTCCTTCCATTCAACCTTCGGGCGAATAAGAAGATGCACAAGACCTTTTACAAATTTTATGAATGCAAGCTGTCCTGCATTTTTATGATAATTGCACTCCATACTCTTTACCCTCGTTTTTTTAAAATATTATATTTTTATTTTAAAAAAATTCAACGGTCAAATGAATTTTGCGTGTGTCTTATGCAACATTTTGTCGAATTTTGTGGCATAAAATATATGGGAATTATTATGGAATATTTTTCTTTTTAGCTTTTTTACAAATGTTGACGGCTGTTGTTTATGGTGATATAATCATAGAAAAGAATTTTGCCTTTGAATCAAGGTAAACAAAGGAGAAACCTATGAAAAAAGTAATTTTAACAGGTGACCGTCCTACGGGCAGACTTCATGTCGGTCACTATGCAGGTTCGCTCAAGGAGAGAGTAAAGCTCCAGAATTCGGGCGAATATGATGATATATACATTATGATTGCAGACGCTCAGGCTCTTACCGACAATGCCGAGCATCCCGAAAAGGTAAGACAGAATATTTTGCAGGTTGCGCTCGATTACCTTGCCTGCGGAATAGATCCGAACAAGTCAACAATTTTTGTTCAGTCAATGATCCCCGAGCTTACAGAGCTTACTTTCTATTATATGAACCTCGTAACCGTGTCCCGTGTTCAGCGTAACCCCACCGTTAAGGCAGAAATTCAGATGCGTAATTTTGAGGCAAGTATTCCTGTAGGATTTTTCTGTTATCCAATCAGTCAGGCGGCTGATATCACGGCATTCCGTGCAACTGCCGTTCCTGTCGGCGAGGATCAGCTTCCGATGCTTGAACAATGCAAAGAGATTGTTCACAAGTTCAATTCCGTTTACGGCGATACTCTTACGGAACCGCAGATTATTCTTCCGAGCAACAAGGCTTGTCTGCGACTGCCCGGTATTGACGGCAAGGCAAAGATGAGCAAATCCCTCGGCAACTGCATTTATCTTGCAGAAGAACCCGAGGATATCAAGAAAAAGGTTATGTCAATGTTTACCGACCCGAATCATCTTCGTGTTGAGGATCCCGGCAAGGTTGAGGGCAATCCCGTGTTTATCTATCTTGACGCATTCTGCCGTGACGAGCATTTTGCGGAATTTTGGAATGATTACAGCTGTCTTGACGAACTCAAGGCTCATTATCAGCGTGGCGGACTCGGTGATGTCAAGGTTAAGAAATTCCTTAACAATGTTATGCAGGAGGAGCTTCGTCCCATTCGTGAACGCAGAAAAGAATGGGAAAATCATCTTCCCGATGTTCTCGATATTCTCAAAGAGGGCAGTAAGGTTGCAAAGGAAACTGCCGCAAAAACACTTGAGGATGTCCGTCATTCTATGAGAATTGATTATTTTACAGACAATAATCTTCTCAAATAATTTAAAATTCAATATGTAAAATACAGGTCGGAAGGACAGAAATCAAAAATTCTGTCTTTCCGATTTTTCTTATGAAAAAATTATTGCGAATTGACTTAAAATTGTTGAAAAAATAAAAATATTATGCTATTATTGCGTTGAAAACACCCCGTTTTAAGGAGAATACATTATGATTGACGCAAGAAAGCATACGCTTGATTCTGTTAAAAAGCTGACCGATTACAGCGATTTTAACCTTTATAAAATGGATATATGCTACGATTACAGCATTGATAAAATCATTGACAGAGGGATTTTTGATGATGAGTCGGCTCTCGGTGCAATTGTGCAGGAGGTTCTGCCCGATTATCCCGTCAATCTTAAAATGCCAAATTTTGGGTGCAGTGCCTTTACAATGAAAAATCCCGACAGCGTAATGATGGGGCGAAACTATGATTTTAAGAACGACACCTCGTCAATGCTTGTGTATTGTTCGCCAAAGGACGGCTACAGGTCTGTTGCGTTTGCGGCACTTGATAATGTAGGTGCAAACAACCCCGAGTTGAGTGATGAAACAAGGCTTGCAACCTTGCTCTCACCGTTTATCAGCCTTGACGGAATCAATGAAAAGGGCGTGTCAATCGCAGTTCTCACACTTGACAGCAAGCCGGTTCGTCAGCAAAGCGGAAAGCCCGTTATCGCCACAACGCTTGCAATCCGTCTTATACTTGACAGAGCTGCGTCAACCGAAGAGGCGGTTACACTTTTTGAAAAATACGATATGTTCGCCTCAAGCGAAAGAGATTATCACTTTTATGTTACCGATTCAAACGGTGACGGTCGTGTTATTGAGTACGATTGCAACAGCGATGACCGAAAGCTTGTTGTTACAAAATCGCCTGCCGTTACAAACTTTTTTGTGATGTACAAAAATTTTGTAAAGCCTTATCAGAAAAACGGTGTTTACGGTCACGGCAGAGAGCGGTATGATAAGATAATCAATATTCTTGAAAAGAATAATAGTTACACAAAAGAAACAGCATGGGAGGCTCTTGTTTCGGCATCACAAGCACCGAATCCGAACGATATAACAAGCAATACTCAATGGTCGATTGTTTATGACAACACAAACCTTACCGCTGATATTTCAATCCGCCGAGATTGGAACACGGTGACAAAATATTCGCTAAAAGAAAATAAAATTACGGAATAAAAAAACAGGGAAGAAACCGAAAAAAGTTTCTTCCCTTTTATAATGTCCGATTTAGTTTTTGCCGTGCAGCATAACATCCGCCGTAAAAATTCCGTTTTCGTGAGAAAATCTGCAATAACCGCCGTCTTTTTCGGCGATTCTGCGTACCGACTGCGTACCGATACCGTTACCGTTTCGCTTTGACGAACCGAAAAAACCGTCCTTTTCGGTAATCTCTCCGTTGAAAGCATTCTCAACGGAAATAAGCAATATCTTTTCGGAATGCGGACGGGCATACATTTTAATCTGCCGTTTATCTCTGTCAAGCTTCATGCTCGCCTCAAATGCATTTTCAAGCAAATTTGCGATTACAAGACAGATATCGGATTCCGAAACTGTCAATTTTTCGGGGATGTCAATTTTTAGTTTAAACGGAATACCATTGCTCTTGTATTTTGAATAATAATGTCCGATAATCGCATTAACAGCTTGGTTTTTACAGAGTACAAGCTCTGTGTCGGGAATATTCTGCGATGCTGACGAAAGGTATTTTTCAAGTTCTTCCCAGTTCTTTTGCTCGGCAAGAGCATTGAGTACGGCAAAGTGATGTCGCATATCATGCCGTGCCTGACGGGTTTCTTCAATAGCGACTTTTAATGCGTCATACTGTGCCCTCTGCATATTCAAAAATTGATTTTTCTGAGCAAGTTTGTTATTGCGGTTCAGACTTTTTGCAATAAAATACAGCAAAGCGTAGAAAATGAGCAACAGCACAAGAAGTGATACGCTGATAACAATGTAACCCTGCATAATTCTTCCTGTATGGAGAATGTTAGGATTCCATGGAATTATAAAAAAGTTGAGCAAGATGAATATTATCGGTAAAATCCAGAATACATACCATGTCTGGGCAATGTTTTCATCATCGAGCAGTTCACTCACACCGTGTGTTGCAGGATACCATGCAAGAATTACAAACATCCAGCATAGAATATTGAACAGCACAGCCGATTTAATTTCAAACCACGGCGTTGTGTTCTGCGGAAATGTTATCGAATCAACCGCCCGTGTAATGCTCGCAATGCAGGCAAACACTCCGCATACCGCAAGTAACACACTCACCGATTTCCACATGGATGTTTTGAGTGAACAACAGTATGCTGCCGAAAGAGCAAGCACTATCGGTATTGCAAGCACAAACGATTTCAGATTGTATCTGTAACAAACAAAACCGCACAATGTACAAAGGCACACAAGTGATAAAATCATCACAGGAAACAGCCTGAGCTTTGATAATTTGAGATGTTTTTTTATCGGAAAATATGCAAGTACAACACCTGGGATGATTGCACCGAGTTCAATCATCGGACAGAAAACATTTGTCAATGCAAATCCCTCCTGCCGAAAATATATTCGCCAAAGGTGCTTTTTGCGCTTTTTACAAGACTTCGACTTATGGAGATTCTTTCACCGTTGTCAAGAACAAATTCATTGCCGTTCATATCCCTGATGTGTTCAAGATTTACTATGATTCCTCGGTTGCACACAAAGAAATTATCCCCGTCATCAAACAGCATTACAAATTCGGCAAATGTACTGCGCACAGACTTTTCGGATTTGTCCGTACAATGAATATGTATGCAGTGCTTAAAATGCTCGGCATACAAAATGTCGCAAAGCTTTATACGCAACGAGTCACTTGCAGAGGGTATTTCAATGTATTTTTCTTTAACGGAAATTTTCTGCGAAATCTCATCGAGCAACATATTAAGCTCTTCATCGCTGTACGGCTTCACAAGATAGTGCAATGCCCGAACCCTAAAACCTTCAAGTGCGTGGTCGGTTGATGTGGTTGTGAAAACAAGCAGACAATCTTTGTCAAACTTCCTCAGCTTTTGTGCCGCATCAATTCCGTTTTCCTTTTCCATATATATATCCATAAAAACAAGGTCAAATCTGTTCTGCATTGCCTCATTCAGAAAATCCGTTCCGTTACCGTATCCGCAAATTTCAATATCATATGACCTTGAAAATGAGCTTTGAGAAAGTCTTTTGCAAAGTTCATTCCGCTCATTTTCGCAATCATCAACTATTGCAATCCTCATACCGTACCTCCTGCATAATTATCACTCTTATTGTATCACATAATATCTCAAATAGTGACTTTAATTTGCATTTCGTGCCAAAAATTTTCACTTTGTGCCAAATGTATGGACTAAATGACAATTATTTATTATAATTCAGCTTAAACCAAAAAATCATGGACGGATAGAAACACGGAGGAAATATTCTATGATTAACAAAAAGAAAACGGGGCTTTGCCTTGCTTTGGCGGCAACATTGATTGCCTCGTCTGCACTTTGCGGATGTCAGCAGAGCGACAGCAGTACATCTGCAAAATTCAACAGCGATGTAAAGGATGCGTCAAAATATACGGCTGACGAAAACGCACAGGTGTATAAGACCCTTGACTTTTCCGATGAACAGGAAAAGGAATTTGCAAAAAAAGGCTTTATAACAGCACCCGACAAACTCGAAATCAAAACCGAGAACGGTACTGTTGCGTGGAGTCAGACAGCATATGACTTTATCAGAAACTCGTCAACTCCCGACAGTGCAAACCCAAGCCTTTGGAGAAACACGGAGCTTAACTCGCTTTACGGACTTTTTGAAGTTGTTGACGGTGTTTATCAGGTCAGAGGCTACGATGTTGCCAATGTAACCTTTGTAAAGAGCGACAACGGCTGGATTGTTTTTGACTGTACAACAAGCTCCGAAACTGCAAAGGCGGCGCTTGAACTTCTTGAATCAAAGTTCGGCAAGGCGCATATTGCCGCTGTTGTTGTAAGCCACGCTCACATTGACCACTACGTCGGTATCGGCGGACTTATTGACGAAAAGAATGTTGCAGATTCATCACTTCCGCTTGATGAACAGATTAAGTCCGGCAAAACGCTCATTATCGTTCCCGAAGGCTACGAAAAGGCTGTTATGGAAGAAAATGTTTTTGCAGGTAACGCAATGAAACGCAGAACCAACTTCCAGTACGGATCATTGCTTGATAAGGGCGGTAAGGGCAGCTTGTCGGTAGGTATCGGCCTTACCCCTTCAAACGGCACAACAACATACATTTCACCGTCTTATGAGGTAAAGAAAGCTACCGAAACCATTAAGGTTGACGGTGTTGAAATGGTGTTCCAACTTACTCCCGACACAGAATCGCCTGCCGAGATGAACACCTACCTTCCAAAATACAAGGCTTTGTGGATGGCTGAAAACTGTTCCGGCACAATGCACAACCTCTACACACTCAGAGGCGCAGAGGTTCGTGACGGCAATGCGTGGGCGCAGTATATTATGGAGGCAAAGGAGCTTTTCGGAGATAAAGCCGAAGTAGTTTTCCAGGCTCACAACTGGCCGCATTGGGGCAACGATGTAATCAATGACTACATGGCAAACACAGCCTCTGTCTATAAGTACATATTCTCACAGACACTTATGTACATCAATCAGGGCTATACATCAACCGAAATTGCAAATATGATTGAACTTCCCGATGAACTCAACAAGATTTGGTACACCCGCCAGTATTACGGAACTCTCAAGCATAATGTAAAGGCGGTTTATCAGAAGTATATGGGTTGGTATGACGAAAACCCCATTCATCTTGATGAGCTTGAACCGACAGAATATTCAAAGAAGCTTGTAGAGTATCTCGGCGACACAGACAAGGTTCTTGAAATGGCTAAAAAAGACTTTGACAAGGGAGAGTATCAGTGGGTTGCACAGATTACAAACACACTTGTATATGCAGATCCCGAAAATAAAGACGCCCGCTATCTTTGCGCAGACGCACTCGAACAGCTCGGCTATCAGGCAGAAAGCGGTGCGTGGAGAAACGCTTATCTTACAGGTGCTTATGAACTTCGTAACGGTACAAAAAATTATCCGAATTCCGAAGGTTCAGGTGCAACAGCTCTCGGTATGAGTACCGAAACAATGTTGGATTATCTCGGAATCTGTCTTGACGAAAAGAAGCTTGAAGATCAGAACCTTGTAATCAATATTGAAGTGACCGATAAAAACGCAAAATATCTTCTTCGCATAAATCACGGTGTGCTTATCTATTCACAGGAAAAGTGGAGCGATAAGGCTGACGCAACAATCAAAACCAAGAGCGCAGGTATTCTCGGCATTGCACAGAACAATCAGAAACTTATGGACGCCGGCATCGAAAAGGTTGAGGGCAACAGTGACATCATCAAAACCCTTACATCAAGCGTTGCCGAATTCCCGCTGTATTTCAATATTATTGAACCCTAATTAAAGTATGAGGTGACTATGAAAGTATTTAATTGTATTTTCGGCATATTGTCGATAATCGGTGCGATCTATTGTATGTTCTATCCGGGACTTACCTTCCTTAATGCCGGTTGGATAGTGACAATTCTTCTCGGAGTATGGGGAATATGCTCCGTGATTGACTACTTTGCAAAACGCAAAAAGGCAAAGGCTGAACAGAGTGAAGCGATAATGGGAACACTCGGTCTTGTTGTCGGCATTGCAGCGGCAGTAATTTCAATTCTTGCTATGTTTATGCCGGGCATAAGACTTATGTTTGATGTTATCATTCTCTGCATTTTCTCAGGCTGGCTTGTAGTGGACGGTATCTCGTCCGTTGCAATGTCACTCAAGGTCAAAAAAGCATCTTCCTCAGGTGCATGGCTTATTCCGCTTTTCTGCGGAATACTCGTCATAATCGGCGGTATCTACGGATTTTTCCACCTTATATTTGCCGCACAGACAATCGGATTTATGATTGGTGTCCTTTTGTCAATCTACGGTGTAAAGCTTATTCTTTCGGCATTTGAAAAGCCGAGCGTGTAAGATACTTATCTTGTTTTCTTCTCTTTTTAAGAAAAGTATGATAACCCCAAAATCCCGAACCTTCAGAGTATTGCATCTTTGAGGGTTCGGGGCTTTATGAGGAATCAAAAACAGAGGTGTCATTTTTCTGTTTGATGCATAAAATATCAGTGTAGAAATTTTCCGTTAAATTTTGTTGTTAAAATGCAAATTCAGTATTGACAAATGAATTTTATTATGATAGAATAATGCCTGTTGGGTGACATTGCTCAGTATTCGGCGACATAGCCAAGTGGTAAGGCACGAGTCTGCAAAACTCTGACGCCCCGGTTCAAATCCGGGTGTCGCCTCCAAAAACGGAAAGCACTTCTTAACGGGAGTGCTTTCCAATTATAAAAATGTGGGAGCATAGCTCAGCTGGGAGAGCATCTGCCTTACAAGCAGAGGGTCACAGGTTCGAGCCCTGTTGTTCCCACCATTATATGCGGATGTAGCTCATCTGGTAGAGCGCCACCTTGCCAAGGTGGAGGTAGCGGGTTCGAGCCCCGTCATCCGCTCCATTAAATCAGTACAGTTGATGTACTGATTTTTTTATTTTACAGAATTTTTTGACAAACAAGGGACTGTTAAAAAACAGCCCCTTTGATTGTTGTGTAGTTAATTATAGTGTTCCGAATAATGATGTGCCTTGTCAAGAAGCATATCCTTAACCTTCATCAGCCTTGTACGACTGCTGCGGTCATTTTCTTCAAGTTTCATCGAAATATACTTGATTGTTTCCTGATATCTCGGAATCATAACATGCTCAAGCGAATTAACACGGCGGCGTGTCTTTTCAATTTCTGCCGACATAAGCTCACAGCTTTTTTCAATTTCAGCAAGCCTTATCAGGTCGGGCAAAAGCTCGTTGAGCGACATAACCGCATCATCAAGTTCAAACGAAGTAAACGCAAAACCGTAGGGAAAAATATCGCTCTCGTTGCTTGTTCGTGTGCTTGATGAAAACTGCGGAATATCAACGCTCATAACATTTTTGGAAGAAAGCTTAAGGTCAATTCTCTGCTTTGGTGACATCAATGAGGCGTCCAGAGCCTCTTTTGACATAACCGCACTTGCGTTCACAAAGTGGTTGTTGCACTCTGCAAGCTCTCTTTCAATCTTCTCACGAAGCTCCTTGTTTTCTCTTACAAGGTCAAGAAATCGGCGCATCAGTTCGTCACGCTTGTCTTTTAACATTTTATGACCACGGGTAGCTGTTGCAAGCTGTTTTCTCAGCTTTGTCAACTGCATACGGGTGGGATTAACATTCATAACTGCCATTAGCAAACACCTTCAATGCGATTATTCTTTACCGTAAAACTCATCAAGCATATCGTCCTTAATTCGTTTAAGTCCACTTCTGGGAAGAATATGCAAAAGCTTCCAGCCGATGTCAAGTGTTTCTTCAATTGAACGGTTTGCGTCATAACCCTGTGAAACATACTCACGCTCAAATGCCTCGGCAAATTCAGCGTACTTTTTATCCATATCGGTAAGAGCTGCCTCACCGAGAATTATCATAAGTTCTCTTGCGTCTTTACCTCTTGCATAAGCGGCAAAAAGCTGGTTCATGGTTGCGGCGTGGTCTTTACGGGTTCTGTCGGGACCGATACCCTTGTCTTTAAGTCTTGAAAGTGACGGAAGAACATCAATCGGCGGAGTAATTCCCTTTCTGTAAAGCTCACGGGATAGGATAATCTGACCTTCTGTAATGTAGCCTGTAAGGTCAGGAATCGGGTGAGTCTTGTCATCTTCGGGCATTGTAAGAATCGGAATAAGAGTGATTGAACCCTCTTTGCCTTTAAGTCTGCCGGCTCTTTCATACAATGTTGCAAGGTCTGTGTACATATAACCCGGATAGCCTCGTCTGCCCGGAACTTCTTTTCTTGCGGCAGAAACCTCACGGAGTGCATCGGCATAGTTTGTAATGTCGGTCATAATAACGAGAACATGCATTCCTCTGTCAAATGCAAGATATTCAGCCGCCGTGAGCGCCATTTTAGGAGTTGCAATACGCTCAATGGCAGGATCGTTTGCAAGGTTTACAAACATTACGGTTCTGTCAATAGCGCCTGTTTCTTTAAACGACTGAACAAAGTAGTCGGATTCTTCAAATGTAATACCCATTGCGGCAAATACTACGGCAAACTGCTCGTCCTTGCCTCTTACAGCCGCCTGTCTTGCAATCTGAGCGGCAAGCTGGGCATGGGGCAGACCAGATGCCGAGAAGATAGGCAGCTTCTGTCCTCTTACAAGTGTGTTAAGTCCGTCAATTGCTGAAATACCTGTCTGAATAAATTCCTGCGGATAGTTTCTTGCGGCAGGGTTCATAGGTGTTCCGTTGATGTCAAGTCTTTTTTCGGGAATAAGAGCAGGACCGCCGTCAATCGGATTTCCAAGACCGTCAAATACTCGTGAAAGCATATCGGGAGAAACGGGAAGTTCCATTGAACGACCTAAAAATCTTACCTTTGAATTTGCAAGGTTAATGCCTGCGGCTGATTCAAAAAGCTGAACAAGTGCGTTTGAACCGTCAACCTCAAGAACCTTGCAACGGCGTGTTTCACCGTTCGGAAGTTCAATTTCGCCGAGTTCGTCATATGTTACTCCCTCAACATCACTTACCATCATAAGAGGACCTGCAACCTCTCGTATTGTGCGGTATTCCTTTGGCATCAGTCCTCACTCCTTTCAAGTACATCCTTAATTTCCGAATCAAGCAGAGCCTTGATTGACTCGAACTCGTCCCGAACCTTATCCTCGGGTACATATTTATATCTTCCTATGCGTTCACGAACAGGAAGATTGACAAGCATTTCAATGTCTGCACCGTTTGCAAGAGCCTCTTTTGCTTTGTCATAGTAAGCAAGAATTGCTCGCATCATAAGCACCTGTTTGCCGAGAGATGTGTATGTGTCTGTCGGGTCAAATGCGTTTTGGTGCAGATAATCCTCACGGATTGAACGGGAGGTTTCAAGCTTAAGTCTGTCGGGTGCGGAAAGTGCGTCCATACCGACAAGGTTTACAATTTCCTGAAGCTCGCTTTCTTCCTGTAATAATGTCATAAGTTTGCCACGAAGCTCCATAAAGTCGGGAGCGGCATTCTTTGAGAACCAATCTGCAAGTCGGTCTGTATAAAGCGAATAACTTGTCAGCCAGTTAATTGCAGGGAAGTGTCGTTTGTAAGCAAGGTTTGCGTCAAGTCCCCAGAATACCTTAACGATTCTGAGTGTTGCCTGTGATACAGGCTCTGAAATATCACCGCCCGGAGGTGATACAGCACCGATAACCGAGAGTGCGCCTTCCGTGTCATCACTGCCGTTTACGATAACACGGCCTGCTCTTTCATAGAACTGTGCAAGTCGGCTGCCGAGGTATGCGGGATAACCCTCTTCACCCGGCATTTCTTCAAGACGGCCGGACATTTCACGGAGAGCCTCTGCCCAGCGGGATGTTGAGTCAGCCATAAGTGCAACCGTGTAACCCATATCACGGAAATACTCGGCAATAGTAATGCCTGTGTAGATAGATGCCTCACGGGCGGCAACAGGCATATCGGATGTGTTTGCAATAAGCACGGTTCTCTCCATAAGAGAGTTGCCTGTGCGTGGATCTTTAAGTTCGGGGAACTCATTAAGAACATCGGTCATCTCGTTGCCACGCTCACCGCAACCGATATATACGATAATATCGGCAGCCGCCCACTTTGCAAGCTGATGCTGAACAACAGTTTTGCCCGAACCGAACGGTCCCGGAACTGCGGCTACACCGCCCTTTGCAAGCGGAAAGAGTGTGTCGATAGGTCTTTGACCTGTGGTAAGAAGAATGTCGGGGGAGAGCTTTCTTTTGTACGGTCTGCCCACACGAACAGGCCATTTTGTACACATATTAATCTCAACATTGCCCTTGTCTGTTTTGAGAACGGCAACTGTTTCGTCAATTGTAAAATCGCCCTCGCTGATGCTCTCAACAACACCGCCTGTTTTGTTCGGAACAAGAATCCTGTGAAGAACAGCGTGTGTTTCCTGAACCGTACCGAGTGTGTCGCCTGCCGCAACTGTGTCGCCCTTTTTAACAAGGGGAGTAAAGTGCCACTTCTTTTTGTGATCAAGCGACGGAACATCAACACCTCTTTTGAGGTTTGTGCCGGCAACCTTCATAATCTCGTTAAGCGGTCGCTGAATACCGTCATAAATTGAACCGATAAGTCCCGGACCGAGTTCAACAGAAAGCGGAGCTCCTGTGGATTCAACAATCTCACCGGGTCCGAGTCCCGAAGTTTCTTCATATACCTGAATTGATGCCCTGTCACCGTGCATCTCAATTATTTCGCCGATAAGTCGCTGACTGCTTACACGCACAACATCGAACATATCGGCATCACGCATACCCTCGGCAATTACCAGAGGGCCTGCTACCTTAGTTATAATTCCAGATTTCAAATTCTTACACCTCAATCATTGAAGATAATGTCCGAACCGACTGCCTTTTCAACGAATGACGACAGCCTTTTTATGCCGATTCCCGTATTGCCTTTTACACCGGGGATAGGAATAACGGCAGGAATGAGCCTTTCTTCATATCTTTTTCGCTCTTTTTCAACAAGTCCGAACATTTCCTCGGTAATAAAAATTACCGCATAGTTGTCACCGTCAGCAATCTTTCTGAAAAGATGCGGTGCGTTTTCGTTGTCATCACACGGATAAATGTCCATGCCGATTGCCGCAAAGCCCTTTATGCTTTCGCTGTCGCCGATAACGGCAATATTTTTAGCCATAAACTTCACGCAACCTTTCTTTTACGGTTTCATAATTTGTTTTGGTGCGGATTCCGCTTGCAATAATGTGAATAACTTTTTTCTCTGTTTCACATGCAATCAGATAGCCCGTAATCGGGTCTGCACCGTCACCGCTTCTTTTGCATTTTTCTTTTGCAAGGCTCATAAGCCTGTTGTCAACAAATTTTTCAAATGCCGACGGAGAAGCCTTGTACTCTTCAACAGCCTTGTTACAGCCGTATGCCGAGATTTTTGACAGCACATCAAGCGTTGGTTCAAGTCCCTTTACGCTTGCCTCAATAACCCTTGAACGGGGAAAGTCCTGCACATCACAGATTGCAATTTCAAGAAAATCCCTGTCACAATCGGCTTTTGCACCTCTTATGGCTGTCTTTACATTATTATAAAATACTGTAGCTTTAAAATATTCGGACATAAATTCGCTGTCGGATTTTTCGGATGTTTTCAGAACAAGCTCCATAAAAGCTCTGTCAAGAACCGCATCGCTGAGTCTTGCGTCACCTGTGTGTGCAAGAATTTCATATGCCTTGTCACAAGGTGCGGAAAGTTCTTCGCCCAAAAGTGAAAACTTTCTGTTCTCAACCGCCTGTTTAAGCGTTTCTTCAGAGAAAGTACACGGCTTTACCAAAAGCTGTGAATACGGTTTGCTTGAAAGCGTTCCCTTTAAAACAGCTTTAAGGTTGTGAAGGTCGTTAAGATAGAAGAACGGTTTGAATATTGCAAAATCGGGTGCGGTTCTTTTAAGATATTCCCACACATTTTCGCTGTGTGATTTCAAAATATCTTCAATGTCATCGCCCTCACCGTAACCCTTGTCCGAGAGGTATCTGCAAAGCTCGTTCACATTTTCACAACCGAGCATATGCTCAATGTCGCTGTTTGTAAACAGATTTTTTTCTTTAGCACGGACGGAGCCGATGGAAAATTCATAAGATAATGCCATCATATTCCTCCCTATGCCTTAAAAAGTTCCTGATTTATAAAATCCTCGATAGCGTCACGCTTTTCGGACAATATTGCCGAGAAGTCCATGTTTTCTTCAATGTCACCGCATTTAAGAATAAATCCGCTTTCAATGTCACACGGCGTTTTTGAAAGCTCTGCTTTTACACCGCATTTTTCAAGCCTTGCAAGAAAATCCTTCGGAAGTCGGTTCATATCCTTTTTGTTCAAAAGCACAACACCGCTCATTCCGTTTAACTTTTTTGCAAATGTGTAAATCAGTTCAAAGTAATCTTCATCGGGAAGATTTTTCATTTTATTAAGAATTTCACTGTATGTCTTGTCAATTTCCTCACGCCTTCTCTTTAGAAAAGCGTTGCGTGTTTCAAGGTCGCAACGGCTCTTTGAAGCCGCCTGCATCTGCTTGACCTTTGACTGTGCCCTGTCGGCAATTTCGGCAGAAATCTTGTCGGCATCAAGCTTTGCCTGTGCCATAATCTGTGCGCATTTTTCATCGGTTTCAGCACCTATTTGGCTGATTCTTTCGTCACAGTCAAGACTTATGCGATTTAAAATTTTATCACCGCTGCTCAAAGTGATTCCACCTTTCTTTCGTAATTTTCGTTAGTCGGTTATCAGATGTTAAGGTTTGGAACTGTGATAACAACGAGAAGTGAAACGATGAATGAAAGGAGAGCGTAAATCTCAACGAGAGTTACGGAAACCATTGCCTTTGAGAAGTTTGAATCGTCCTTTGCGCTTAGTGCAATACCCGAAACGGCTGCCTTGCCCTGTGCAAAACCTGAAATCATACCGCCGATACCGATAGCAAGCGATGCTGCAAAGTATGCAAGTCCCTGTCCGATTGTCGGAGCTGTGCCGCCGAGAACGCCGCCGCTTACGAGAATAAGGAAGCCTACGATAAATCCGTAAAGTCCCTGAGTACCGGGGAGAAGTGTGAGAACGAGCATTTTACCGAATTTTGATGAGTCCTCGGAAAGAACTCCCATAGCTGCCTGTGCGGCAGAGCCTACACCTCGAGCAGAACCTACGCCTGCAAGTGCTGTTGCTATTGATGCGCCTAAAAGTGCGAAAAATATTCCATTCATTTTGATTTGTCCTCCTGAATTTTAATATATTTACTGTTGAGCTTGAACGGCTTAAACTGTTTGCCGCCGCCCTCATAGAATTTTCCGAACATTTCAACATACTGAAGTCGCATTGTGTGAACATATGAACCGAGTGCGTTGAGTCCGATGTTGATTGCGTGTCCGATGATGAACACAATAATGAGTAAGATAATTCCAAACCAGCTCTTGCCGAACATGGTCGAAAGCATATTGAACACCTGAGCCATAACTCCCGTTGTAAGACCGAGAGCAAGAAGTCTAGAGTAGCTCAGAAGGTCACTGATGTAACCTGTGATGTCATAGAGAGAGGCAAGTCCGCCGATGACTTTGCCGAATCCCTTTTTGTTTCTGCCCTGTGTGAGAACAAGACCGATTGCGCAGAAAATCGCAATGCCTGCTCCGACATAGATGAGTGTCTGACCGAATGCCATACCTGCCGCCAAAACGGCAAATCCGATAAGCATAAGCATCCAAAGCCCCGTGTCAAAGAACGCTCCGCCGTAATCCTTCTGCCTGAGGCAAACATAGAATTTGCAGCCCATACCGACAAGAATGTGTACAAGACCGAATGCTATTGAAATAATCATCAGCATAAGTGCGTCCTTTTGCGGGTCAATTGTCGGCCACGGGAAGATTTGTTTCATCGTAATGTCTGCACCCGTAAAGTAGTTGTAAAGGGTTGCGGGGGCATCTCCGAAGAAGCTTGCAAAAACAAGTCCCCAGAAAAATGTTGAAACACCGCAATATTGGAACAGCTTCAAGGTGTTTCGCATTTCCTTGTCAGGTTTGAACAGCTTTATTGCAAGTCCTGTTCCTATTACCATTAACAGTCCGTAGCCTGCGTCCGAGAACATCATTCCAAAGAAAAAGTAGAAGAAGAATGCAAGCAACGGCGTTGGATCAATATCGCCATGCGACGGGGGAGAGTACATATTTACAATGCTCTCTGCCGGTGCTGCAAAGCGATTGTTCTTTAGCTTTACAGGAGCTTTTTCCTCGTCAACATCGCCAAATTCAACATAGCATACAGAAACTCGTTCACAAAGCCTTTCAAGCTTTTCACAGTCCTCCTCGGGAATATAACCCGAAATGACAAAAACATTCCGTGAATGCTGAAGTTCACCGATTACGCTGTATTTATCGGCTCTGATTCTGAAATAATCCTGTGTATCTTTAATATCTTTTCGTCTGTCTGCAAAGGAAATGATTTCTTTTTTTGCGTTTTCTGTATCATCTTCAAGCTTGTGACTTCTTTCAACAAGCTTTTTTGATTCCGCCAAAGGGGTAAGACTTGAGTTCGTAACAGGTTTTGCAAAACCGATATCACGCAGAGCATTTTCTGCAAGCTCCTTTTGAGCAATCGGTGCAAAAAGTACAATACAGGTAAGCACCTCGTTTGCAAATTGAATTTCAAAATCAAATTCAAGCTTCGGAGAAGCCTCGGCAAGTGCCTCTGAAAGCGATACCTCGTTGTACTCCTTTTGAATTGAGCCTATGAAAACAGCCGTTGTTTTTGTGTCCTTTGCATTAAGCGGAATGTCAAGATTCTTCCACGGCTCAAGCTGTGCAAGAGCGGTTTTTATACGAATCCGTTCCGCCGCATTATCGGCAATCTGTTTGTTAAGCTCACAAATTCTGTTGCACACATCAATAACTTCGCCTGCATTTGATGCGATAACTCCGATTTCATCGGGATCAATCTCCCGCCGTCCGCAAAAAGCGGAAAGCATACTTTTCTTTTCGGGAGAGTTGCTGTCGAGAATTTTCAGAGCGTTTTCACTGAGAGTAACATTTCGCTCGAAAATCTGAATTTGTGAGGTCATATCAATCTTGCCGAAACCTTTTCTGCAGGTTTCGGTCTTTTCAATCTGAACCAAACCCGAATCCTGCAAATGTTCAAGAAGTCGCTTTCTGTCCTGTCTTAGGGCAATAATCCGAACCGACTTCATTTTAAGTTTTGCCAATTTCTATCACCACGCTTCTTTCATTGCAACCGTTTTAAAGAGAGAGCCTTTGTATAGCCCCGTCAATAACACGCTTGCGGTTTTTGTCTGCAGTCTGAGAGAGAATGTCGCACTCAAGATTTGCCTTTTCAGAGGCTTTCTCAAGCTCTTTTTTGCCCTCTTTCGCAGTCTTTTCAAAAAGCATATCGGCATCCTTCTGTGCCTTTTCCTTTGCCGAAAGCACAACCTGTTTGGCATCTGCCTTTGTCTGTTCAACCCTTTCTGCTGATTCTGCTCGTGCATTTGCCTCACGCTGTCTGCAATCCTCTTCGGCATTGTAAATGGCGTCCAGCATATCTTTTGCCATTGTTATCCTCCTTTGCTAAAAATTGCATAAAAATATTTTTGAAGAATACACTATTTTGTTTATTCTATTCCTAGATTGTAGCACAATTATTTAAAAAAAGCAATCAACATACATTAAAGTTTGCCCAGTTTTTTATCATTTTCTTCCCTGTGACCGCATTTGCGAGTGGTTTTGCAGCATTAATTTGCGATAAAAGAAAAAACACCGCATAATACGGTGTTTAAAAGTTTTAAAAATTATTTTTTATATACCGCTGATTGCGGCTTGTCGGTTTATCAGGAACAGTCATCCGAATCAGATTCATTTCAAGTGCAGGATTAAGATAATTTTTTCTGAAAGTTTCCCTTGATTTTAAATTCAGCTTATCTAAAAGTTCCGCAGTATTATAGGGGATATCAAATTCCATAACATCAAGCAACTTTTTTACATAATCATTCATCTGCCGAATATCGGATTTGGTTTGTGAAATAATTTCGGTAAGAATTTCGTCAATCATTTCAAGCATAAATTCTATGAAAATATTTGAGTTACCCTCAACATGGCATTTTGAAATTGACTTGTAATATCTGTCCTGATATTTTTGAATTTGACTTTCAATAGGAATGTATTGAAAAATGGGTTTCCATTTTGTCAAAATTGCAGTCTGCCAAAGCCTTGCCATGCGACCGTTTCCGTCAGAAAACGGATGAATAAAAACAAATTCATAATGAAAAACAGATGACAAAATCAGTGGGTGAACATTATTTTTTTCACTGTTCATCCATTTAAACAAATCATCTGTCAATGACGGCACAAAATGTGCAGGCGGAGCCATAAAAATGCATTTGTCACCGTCAAACACACCTTCTTCACCGTTTCTGAATTTTCCCGATTCATTGACAAGAGCATATGTCATTATGCCGTGGTATTTTTTTAGCTCTGTTACAGAATAAGGATTTATATTGTTAAGGTTGTCATAGGCATCGTATGCGTTTTTTACTTCTTGAATTTCTCTTTGCGGACCTAAAACAATGTGACCGTTGATTACATCACGCACTTCTGAAATTGAAAGCGAGTTAGCCTCAATGGCAAGCGAAGAATAGATGGACTTGATTCTATTGTTTTTTCTTAACTGAGGTTTTGATTCAAAATCATTATAATTGCTGATTTTACCTATCTTCTCAGAAATTGATGATACAAATCCGAGCATTTTATTTGATATTGAAAACGGCGGTGTGTAGTCTGACATATTAACCATTCCTTGCACTTATTCTGTTTTTAATTATACCAAATTCAATTGAATTTATCAATAACTTGCTTATTATCTTACTTACTATCTTGCTTACTGACTTGCTTATTATCTTGCGTGCTGTGGACAAAACAGCGATATTTTAGTCTGTAAAACAGAAGAAAGCCGTCCCGAAAAAATTCGGAGCGGCTTTCAAAGCTACGGTTATTCGGCAGGCGTCCCACTCTCCTGCATCTCTCAAGGTTTCCCTTTGTCAAGCCATCGGCGTGTGGACGGGGACGAAATCTTCCACCTCGAATAACTTCTAAATTTATTCTAACATTATTTTAATAAAATTGCAAATAAATCAAGGTTGAAATCCGATGCGAAAAGTTGTATTATGTGAGGGTAATAACAAGATGGCAATATGCATGGAGGATTGTGTATTTATGAAAGAAATCAAGACAAATGTAATGAGAATTTTAGACAAAGAAAAGGTTGAATATACTCACCACGAATATCCCCACGGCAAGGATGCCGTTGACGGAGTAACGGTTGCAACGCTTATGAATCAAAATCCCGATTATGTTTTCAAAACTCTTGTAACAAAGGGCATGGGCAGAGATTATTATGTTTTCGTAGTTCCTGTTGACCATGAGCTTGACCTTAAAAAATGTGCCAAGAGCGTAGGTGAAAAGTCGGTTGAAATGATTCCCGTAAAGGACATTACAAAGGTCACGGGTTATGTGCGTGGAGGCTGTTCACCTCTCGGAATGAAAAAGCAGTTCAAGACAACCTTCCACATTACAGCAGAGTCAATTCCGAAAATCATTGTCAGTGCAGGAAAAATCGGATATCAAATTGACCTGAAGCCTGAGGATTTAATTCGTCTTACAAACGGTCAATGCGCCGATATTATAAAGGACTGACCTGATATTCAAAAAACAACACCCCCGACTAAACTGTTTGGTAAAGTCGGAGGTGTATTTTATTAATATGATTTATTCGTCAATAAATTCAAGGTCTTCGTCACTTACTTTTTTGAGTTCTTTTTTATTGAACAAATCGTAAATAACGGGGACAATATAGAGCGTCATAAATGTTGCGTAGAGCAAACCTCCGATGCAGACAATTGCGATAGGCTGCATCATTTCTGCACCTGTGCCTATGCCGAGAGCCATAACAACAAGACCGAGAACGGTTGTGAGTGCCGTTATGAGGATAGGACGCATACGGGTTTTGCCTGCCTCAACAATTGACTCAATTCTTTCTTTGCCGTCAATACGAAGTTTGTTGATGTAGTCAACAAGAACGATACCGTTGTTTACAATGATACCGCAGAGCATTACAAAACCGACAAGCGATACAACGCTGATGTCAAATCCTGTGATTAAAAGTGCAAGGAAGCCGCCCGTGAATGCAAGCGGAATTGTAAACATAATAATGAACGGTGATTTAAGGCTCTGGAACTGTGCAACCATAATGAGGTAGATGAGAATAATGCCGAGCAGAAGCATAAGCATAAGCTGTGAAACTGCCTCCATTGTCATTTTGTCTGTACCTGCATAGTCGATTGAACAGCTTTTCGGGAGCTTGTAATCGTTCATTGCGGATTTTACATTGTTTGAAACAGATGTAAGCGTGTAGCCGTCCTTGACTTCGGCGCTGATTTTAATATAACGCTTTTGATTTTCACGGCTGATTTTATCCATAGTTTCCGACTTTGAAATATCTGAAACAGAGGAGAGTTTAACGGTCTTTTCGTTACCGCTTGAATCCTTGTAGGTAATGTCAATGTCACGGAGATTTTTCGGAGTAACGGTTTCGCTGTCGTCCTTTACAACCACAACATTCATATCATTGCCGTCATCATTCGTAAGAGTGGCAGCGGTTTTTTCTGTTGAAATTGCATCGGCAACCTGCTGATAAACCTGTGCAACGGTAAGTCCCTTTTCAGCGGCTTTTGACTTGTCAACAGTAACCTTGATTTCGGGAGAAACAGCACCGATGCCGTTGTCAACCGATGAAACGCCTTTAACCTTTTCAAGTGTCTTGCCGATATCCTCGGCAGTGCTTTTGAGTGTGTCAAGGTCGTCACCGTAGAGCGTAATCTGAACGGAACCGTCACCCATAAGGCTTGACATTGAACTTGAAGTGCCGCCGCTTACGGCAGCCTCACCGTCAAGACTTTCAAGATCCTTTTCAATCTTCTTTGAAATCTCACCGCTCTGTTTTGTAAAATCATCCTTGAGAACGGCATATGCCATAAGTGAGCCGGCATCATTTGACGATGAACCGCCTGTAAGTCCCATAAGGCTTGACGAGTTGCCCGCCATAACGCCTACGGTTTCAAACTGGTCATATTTTGAAAGCAAATCGTTGAGCTTTTTGCCCTCTTTAACTGTTTCTTCAAAGGTTGCGTTATCGTCAAGCTTCAATGATACCTGAATCTGTGTACTGCTCATATCGGGCATAAAGCTGAAACCTCTCATCAGACAAAGACCTGCACTTGTAAAGAGAAGTGCAACTGCAACGAGAATTGCAGGAACTTTGTGCTTTAATACGAAACGAAGTGAGCGTTCATATGCCTTCTTGATTTTTCCGTCCTTCGGAGCGGAATTAGGTTTCATCTTGCGGAGTATTCTCTGTCCCATGGCGGGAACAAGCGTCAGCGCAACAATAAGGCTTGCAAGAAGTGAATATGTAACCGTGAGTGCAAGGTCAACAAACAGCTGACGGGTGATGCCTTCAACAAATACAATCGGCAGGAACACGCATACTGTGGTGAGAGTTGACGCCGTAATTGCGCCGGCAACCTGTCTTGCACCGTTAAGTGCCGCCTTAATCGGCGAAACGCCCATACTTCTGAGTCGGTAGATATTTTCGATAACAACAACCGAGTTGTCAACAAGCATACCGACTCCTATCGCAAGTCCTGACAGCGAAATCATATTGAGTGTTACACCGCTGAAATACATGAGCACAATTGCAAACACAACGCTTATCGGAATTGAGCAGGCAACAATGAGTGTCGGCTTGATATCTCTGAGAAAGAGGAAAAGGATAATAATTGCGAGAACCGCACCCATAAGGAGGTTCTGCAAAACGCTGTTGATTACAAGGTTAATGTAGTCACCTTCATTGTAAAGGTTTGTAAAGTGAAGTCCGTCAACCTCTTTTGAAAGCAAATCAAGCTTTGCGTTAATGTTTTCGCAAACGGTAGAAGATGCTGTGTTGCTTGACTTTGAAAAGCTCAATACAATACCGGGGTTGCCGTTGATTCTTGCAAAGGTTTCGTCGGAATTATCGGCAACAAAAACATCTGCAACATCTTCAAGATGAATAACTCCTATTCCGTCAATTCCTGTGTCAAAAAGCACAAGCGACTTCATCTCTTTTTCATTATTCACCTTGTCGCCGACACGAACCATAAATTTATTGTTATCGTCATCGGTAACATAGCCTGCCGGCATTGAAAAGTTTTGTGCCGTTAGAATTGAAGAAATGGTATCAAGTGTGACCGTGTTGCTCACATCAGCCTTGCTTTTTGCCTCTTTCTTTTTATCTGCAAGTTCTTTTTCGGATGTTTTAATCTGTTTTTCTGCACTTGAAAGCTGTGTAAGTGCGCTGTTGAGTTCACTCTGCTTTGATGTGAGAGTTGACATAGCAGATGACATTTTGAAGTCCGCACTTGACTGTTGTTGTGAAATGAGGGCAAGAGCGGAATCAACCGAAACCGATTTATCGTCAAGTCCCGAAATTGCGTTATCAAGCTGTGCAATACCCGAGTTGATTTGTGAGATTTTCTCCGACATTTCACTTAATGCAGAATTGATTGCATCTCCCGAAGTTCCGAGCTTTTTAAGTGAAATTTCAACATTTTGAATTGCCTCTGCACTTTTGTTAATGGAATTCTGAACTGTCTGCATTGTTTTTGCGATATCGGGAGCTTTGATTCCGTAAGGCTCAAGCACCTTGTTAAGCTCGTCAATCTGCAGTTGAAGTGCCTTGTATTCCTCGCTGTCGGGCAGTGCATCATTCATTTTCCGAACAATTTCCTGATACTGTTCGTTGAATTTTGAAAGCTGTTCAAGCTTTTGCGTAAGCTGTGACTGTTCGGAAGTCAGCTCATCATAGGTCGTTTTCAGTTCAAGCAAACCCTGATAAGCGGTTTCGAGCAAAGTCTTTGTGGAAGTGAGGCTTGCCTTTCGGTCAAGCAACTGCATCTTTGCCGACAAAAGCTGTGTTTTACCGCTTTCAGCCTTGTTCTGTGCATCGGCAAGCTGTTTTGAAACAGCCTCCTGCTGTGAGTTGATTTGCTCAATAGATGATGAAATTGTACCCTGACCGTCTTTGGCTTTGCCGATATTATCCTGCAATTCCTTTTTAGCCTTGGCAATTTTGTCCTCCGCATCACCGAATTGATTATCGAGCGCAGCGGAAATCTTCTTATTAAGCTTGTCAAGCTTATCCTGTGAAAGTACGACATTTTCCTGTTCCGTAACAATGCCCTTGTCAGAAACAGAGGCAACACCGTCAATGCCTTCAAGTTCATTCAAAAGTTCGTTTGTGACATAATCCGAAAGCTCTGTCTGCGACTTGCCTTCAAAGTCAACCGCCGTCATTGCAACTGGGAGAATATTCGGGTTGATTTTGATGAGGTACGGTGTTCCGACTCCGTCAGGCCAATTGCCCTTGATTGTGTCAAGGCTTGAACGCATATCAACAGTTGCGCTGTCCATATTTGTGCCGTCCTCAAATTCAATCATCAAAAGTGAATAGTTGTCCGATGAGGTAGAGGTGATCTCCTTAAAACCGTCAATTGCCGACATCGACTGTTCAAGAGGCTTTGAAACCGTTGTTTCAACCGCCTCGGGCGTCTGACCTGCGTAGGTGGTCATGATAACGGCATAGGGAAAGTCCATATTCGGTAAAAGGTCGGGCGTCATCTTGAAAAATGACACTATACCGAGAACCAGAACAAGTACAACCGCAACCAATACCGTCATCGGTTTTTTTACGCTGATTTTAGATAACATTGATTACTCCTTTGTTTGTGCTTTTTATCTATGAGTATATTTCATATTAAATGCAATTTCTACCAACTTAGGTTTACATTTTCTGTTGAAATCGGCCGCAACCGGTTGCATGAATATTAAACTTAATCTGCAATTGCACCTGTTTTGATAATTTCAAGTTTTCTGTGATACTCCCTGTGAACCTCGTCAAAAGGTTTTCCTATTACAAAAACATTGAACACGGCATTCTTCAGCACCTGAGTGAGAATCTGTGAAAGACACTTAACATCTTCATCTGAAGTATATTTAAGGTTACTTCTGTCAAAATTGTTTGTAACGCTGACAAGCTCTGCAACGCCCTTGAAACGGTTGATAAAATATTCCGAAACAAGACTGTCATTTGCCTTTATATTTTTGATGAGATTCTTCATAATGATACTTTGTTTTGCATCCTTTGAACATTCGCATAGAATTTCAAAAAGCAAATCATAAGTTACAAATATGTCGCCGTGAGTGCGAGAGATAACCTCTGTGGCTTTTTTAAGTGAAAAGTTGATAAATGAGCGTGTCATAACCTCCACAAGGTCAACCTTATCGTCAAAGTACTGATAAAAACTGCCTCTCGAAATGTTTGCGTTCTTTATAATATTGTTTATGCTGACTCTCTCTCCCGACGAACCGGCAAACTCATTGAATATTGCGTCCGTGATTCTCTGACGCTTTTCTTCGGGAAGATTATAAAAGGTGTTTTTTATCATAAAAAATCCTCCAAAATAAATGTGACAGGCAGTCATATGACAACCTGTCACAATTTTAACATCGTTTATTTATTGTGTCAATTAAATGTGTTTTAGATTTTGCACATATACGATCAAAAATCTTTGTGCATATTAACAACAAAATTAAGCTTTGCCTTTAAATTTTTCAAAAAGTCCTTTGCATCCGCTGTAAATATCGTTGTATGCCGGCTCAAAATCACCGCTGTACCACGGATCCGATACATCACGATTCATACCTGCAAAGCTCATCATCTTGCAAACCTTTCCGTCTTTGTCATCGCCGAAAATTCGCATAGTGTTTCTGATATTATTAGAGTCCATGCAGATGAAATAATCGTACTTGTCATAGTCGGATTTTTTGAGCTGAACAGCCCTCTTGCCGTCACAACCGATTCCGTGTTTTGCAAGCTCACGCTTAGCCGGCGGATAAACAGGATTTCCAATCCCGTTCCATATCTCCTCCGTACTCGTAGCAGATGATTTAATCACAAACCTGTCAGCAATCTCGCCCTTCTTAACCATGTCCCTAAATATAAACTCCGCCATAGGCGACCGACAAATATTCCCATGGCACACAAACATTATCCTTATCATAACAAAATTCCTCCCGATTTGCCGTAATATGCCGCTATAAATTTTGCAATATCTATATTTGAGTATGCTATTTTGTGTGTTGCTGTATTTTCACTATTCATCTATATGTTCCCCTCAAAATGATTTTGAATTGTCGCTATAATATGCAATTTTACCTGTTAACCGAAAATTTCTTCGGGAGTGTGTCCGAGCAGAACATGGAGTCTGGCACTTGTGTACATGACTTTTTGACACAAATATTCAAGCTTTCGGTGGCTGAATGCGATATCATCACGGTTGTAGATTCCGCTTCCCATGATTACTTCGTATACAGATTTTTCGGAATTGTCGGGTTGAGTTACAAAACAAATCATAATATCGTTCGCATAATCGTCTGCGTCCTCTTTTGAAAGTCCTGTTTCATTTCTTAAAAACGAACGCATTTCAAGAAAATCGGGAGTCTTTTTAAAATAGCAGTTATCTTCATATCTGAGAAATTGCTCTTTGTCAAGAATGCAAAATTTCTTTCCGATTTGACGATATTTCAGCATTTCGTATTTATCAATACTATCGTCATCAAATTCAAAAAAGTAAAGATATTCTGCAAGAATTTCCTGTTCAAGAGCAGGGGTTTCTGAGCCGTCATCGTAAATATCGTCCTGATTAAACACACAAAAATACTTTCCCTTAAAATTCATATTTTCAACAAATGACAAAAAATCTTCCTCGCTCACAGGCTCGTTCTGGCTGTTGTAAATTTTAAGAAGTTTGCCGATTTAGATAACTCCGTAAAGATTTGCCTCAGCCGCAAAATATCTGTATAAAAGGTCTTGTGTTTCCTTTGAAAGTGTGCATTCTGAAATTTTCATGTGTCTACCTCAAATTATATCGTACTCTGACTTATATTGTCAGTTTATCATAATTAATCCCACATTTCAACAAGTCTGTGAACAATTTCAGATACTTGCCAGATGATTGACTTTTGAAGGATAGTTGCAGAGTGGTTTAGTACTGTGTGTGTGCAAGCTTTCAGGTTGCCGTGCAGAGGACTGTTGCACAGTAAATATAGCGGATTATATAGTGCCTTTTCACCTAAAATAAGCCATGGATTTCTCGCTCTGCTTTGCGGCGTTTTATTATATTTTATGACAAATTTTGCATAAAATAACCAAAATAGACTATATTTGATTATCACTTTAGTGAAAATAAATCATATCTATGGTAAAAATCTTGCGTAATTATCCCTATATTTTGTTAAAAAGCACTTTTTTTTAATTGTTTTTTCCATATTCTCCTCTTTTATTGCTTATTGATGCTTTCTGTGGTATAATTCTATGGATGTATTGCGTAAGTTAGTTTTGGGTTGAGGAGTATTAAATATGAAAGACAGAAAAATGTCGTTTTATAACAGAATTGTGAAAAGAATGCTTGATATTATCTGTTCACTTGCAGCGATAGTGTGTCTGTCAGTACTTTACCTTCCGATATGTGCCATAATAAAATGCACGAGCGAAGGTCCTGTTTTTTTAGGCAGAAAAGAATAGGAAAAAACAAAAAATATTTCAATATTCTGAAATTCCGCACAATGAGAATTGATACTCTCAAGGATTGTCCTACACATCTTCTTAAAAATCCTGAACAGTATATAACTAAGGTGGGTGCGTTTTTAAGAAAGACAAGTCTTGACGAATTGCCTCAGATTTTTAATATTTTTAAGGGCGATATGTCGGTTATCGGTCCAAGACCTGCACTTTGGAATCAGTATGACTTGATTTCTGAAAGAGATGAGTATGGCATAAATGATTTAAAACCCGGCTTGACGGGTTGGGCGCAGATTAACGGCAGAGATGAGCTTCCTATTCCTGAAAAAGTTCAGATGGATAAGATTTATCGTGATAATGTCAGTTTTGTCTTTGATGTAAAATGTCTTTTTATGACAGTTGTAAGTGTGTTTAAGCATGATGGTGTAGTTGAGGGCGGAACAGGAGCAATTGCAGATGAAGAATAATCGTAAAAAAGTTATGATTCTTACCAATCATTCTTATATGCTGTATCGTTTCAGAAAAGAATTGATTGAAGAACTTATGAAAAATTATGATATTGTTCTTAGTATGCCTTTTGTAGGACATCATGAGGATTTCATCAATATGGGATTGCGTTGTATTGAAACTAAGATGGAGCGCAGAGGGGTTAATCCGATTCACGATTTTTTACTTATGAAATTTTATAAAAAATATTACAGGAAGAAAACCCTGATTTGTTAATTACATACTCTATCAAACCAAATGTTTACGGTGGATTGATGTGTGAAAAGTTAAATATTCCGTTTTATGCGAATGTTCAGGGATTAGGAACGGCGTTTCAAAAACCCGGACTTGCTCAGTTTGCGACAGTTCTTTATAAAACAGCCTTTAAAAAGGTAAAAACGGTATTTTTTGAAAATCAGGTTAATGCAGATGAATTTGTTGACAGAAAGATTATTTCTGTCGAGAAAGAAACTATTTTGAACGGCGCAGGAATCAATCTTGAAATTTATGAGTACAAGCCTTACCCGAAAAGTGATCCGCCGCATTTTTTGTATCTTGGCAGAATCATGAAGGAAAAGGGCATGGATGAATTGTTTTCTGCGGCTGAGAAGCTTCACGATGACGGCTATAAATTTGTACTTGACCTTGTAGGCTTTTTTGAAGATGAATACAAGGAAAGAGTTGAGCTACTTGAAAGTAAGGGCGTTGTAAAATTCCATGGATTTCAGGAAGAACCAAGACCTTACTATGCGACTGCAGATTGTGTTGTAATGCCGAGTTATCACGAGGGTATGAGTAATGTAAATCTCGAAGCCTCGGCAACAGGCAGACCTGTCATTACCACCGATATTCCGGGCTGCAGAGAGTCGGTGGAAAATGAATATACAGGCTGGCTTTGTGAACCTAAAAGCGTTGACAGCCTTTATGAAAAAATGAAAGCTTTTCTTGAAACGGATATTTCAAAACGAGAAGTTATGGGCAAATACGCCCGACAAAAAATGGTGGACGAATTTGATAAAAAAATCGTTGTAAACGATACAATAAAGGCTTTAAAACTTTAATTCTATAAAATGAAGGGTAATTGAATTTTATGTTAAGAATATTACATATTGTAACATACATGGGGCGTGGCGGTCTTGAAACTATGATTATGAATTATTACAGAAACATAGACCGTACTAAAATTCAATTTGATTTTCTTGTACATCGTCAGGAAAAGGCTGATTATGATGATGAGATATTATCTTTAGGCGGACATATTTATCATATGCCTATGCTGAATCCCTTTTCTAAGGCTTATTTTAATGCGCTTGATGACTTCTTTGATAATCATAAGTACGATATTGTGCATTCACATTTGGATTGCATGAGTGCATATCCTTTGAAAATTGCACAAAAACATGGCGTTAAGGTGAGAATTGCACATTCGCATAATAAAAGCCAAGACAAAAATTTAAAGTATCCCATTAAGCTTCTTTCAAAACATTTAATTCCTAAGTACGCTACACATCTTTTTTCTTGCGGTAAAGAGGCAGGAGATTGGATGTTTGGCGGGAATGCATATACTGTCTTAAATAATGCAATTGATGCTGAAAAATATCGGTATGACTGTCAAATAAGAAATCAAGTGCGTGATGAACTGAAAATCAGTAAATCTGATTTTGTAATCGGACATGTCGGAAGATTTAATCCACCCAAAAATCATTCGTTTTTGATTGATGTTTTTAAGAGTGTACATGATAAAAACAGAAATTCCAAACTGCTTCTTGTAGGAACAGGTAACGGACAGAGTAATATAAGAGAAAAAGTTAATGATCTTGGTTTATCGGATTCCGTGTTTTTTTTAGGAAACAGAGGAGATGTGAATAGAATACTACAGGCAATGGATGTCTTTTTGTTTCCGTCTTTGTATGAAGGATTGCCACTTTCAATAATAGAAGCGCAGGCTGCAGGATTGCCGTGTATCATTTCTGACAGTGTTCCGTCTGAATGCAGAGTTACAGACCTTGCAGAGTCGTTAGATTTAAACTTGCCGATTGATGAGTGGGCGGATGTTGTCTTAGAAAAACAAAGTACGATTAGAAAAAACACGATTGATGATATAAAAAATCAGGTTTTGATGTTAAACAGAATGTTGTAAAACTTGAAGAATTTTATTTAAATTCGGTTGAGGAATAATAGTTATGCAGACTTTAACAGTGTTTACACCTGCTTATAATAGGGCACATACAATAGGTCGTACATATAAATCTTTGTGTTCCCAAAAATGCAAGGATTTCGTGTGGCTTATAGTTGATGACGGTTCAACTGATAATACGGCTGAATTAGTAAAAGACTGGATATCCAAAGATAACGGCTTCGAAATTCAGTACATATATAAAGAAAACGGCGGTATGCATACCGCACACAATGTTGCGTATAGTATACATACCGAACTCAATACTTGTATAGATTCTGATGACGCTTTATCTGAGAACGCTGTTGAAAAAATTATGGCTCAATGTCAATAGTTGGGGTAGCATTAAAACAGAATAATTGAAATTGACAAGTGGTGGTTGTTTAAACTGCCGCTTGTTTTGTATTGTTTTTTGCTGATTTGAGTGAGAACATATGTAGGATGCGGTTACGGAAGCGGTTGAAATCTCTGTAACCATACGCATTTCTTTTTAGGACTTTAATTTTGTTGTTGCAGCCTTCAATAAAACCGTTTGTAAGCGGTGTAGTGAACGAATCGAGTATTCCTGTCAGCCAATTTTGTATTGTTTTCGCACATTTTACAAAGCGTGGAATGCCACAATCATAAGCGGAGTTAATCCAATCAGACATTGCCTTTCTGGCAGACTGCCTGTCTTGGCAATCAAGGATTTTGAGAAAATCTTCCTTGTAAAAGTGAGCCGTACACAGATTCGGTGAAGTATACAGCATAATATTTACCTGCTGTTTTTGTTCATCATTCAAATCATCAAATCTTTTTAACAATAGCTTTCTTGAATTTTTAAAATATCTGCGATGTGATTCGCTGAACTTCTTTTGTTCTTCCTTTCGTACACTCTCAAATGCGCACATAATCTGCCGTATCCAGTGGTATTTATCAACAATTTTCGTTGCGTTTTTGAACCAAACCGAACTGATATCTGAAAAAGTCCTCCACATATCGCTGACGAAGTATTCAACCTTATCTCGCTCGGATTTATCAAATTTTTTGAAGTATTTAGACAAACAATACTTGGTTCTTTTGGGCAGAATATCCAAAACCACCTTGTTCTCAGGATCGGTCAAAATACATTGATACTTTTCTTTGCCTGTATTGCCCTTGAATTCATCAATAGAAAGTGCTATCGGCAGTTCTTTTAGTGAATATGAAACCAAATCAAATATTCTGATAACAGTCGGTAATGACAGATTTACTTCCTTAGCAACGCTTGTAAAAGATGCCTCACACCTTAATTTGTCGATAACATATGCAACTAATCTGTTTGTCATTCTGTGAAAACGGGGAAGAAAAGAATTCTTTTCATAAAACCGCTTTCCGCATGAGCAACTATATCTACGCTTTTTGAGGTGAATGAAAACAAACTTTCCAAAAGCCGGAATATCCTTGATAATCTGTTCTCGGTAATCGTGAATTTTGTCTGTATGATTTCCGCAGACGGGACATTTGTGAATTTTCCGCTCAAGTTTGCAGTAAATGTGAATAGTATCATCAATTTCTTCAAGGTTTTCGATTAAAACACCTTGCAATCCGAGTAATTTTTCTGTAAAATAATTGTAGAGCATATTTTGTCCTCCGTTCTGGTTTCTAGTCAATTCCATTTTAACGGATTTTAGGTAAATATGCTCTACTTTTTTGAAATTTTTTTGTAGGCTCTTTCCCTTACCCAAACTTTTATTATAGAGCCTTTTAAGTTTTAAATACAAAAATCCCCATAGATTTCATTGCGAAGTCTATGGGGAGTCTTTTTGTGAATTATTGGTTACTTCTTCTTTTTCAGTTCATTTTTGAAGCATTTTTTATCGAATGAGGGGTTGAAGGCGTAGAAGTTCTTTTCGTTGAGTTTATCGGTTAAGAGGCGGAGGTTTTCGCCGAAGCGTTGATAGTGTACAACCTCACGGGCACGCAGAAAGCGAATCGGATCTTTTACATCGTAGTCATCGCAGAATCTGAGGATGTTATCGTAGGTTGTTCGGGCTTTTTGCTCAGCCGCCATACTTTCGTGCAGGTCGGTTATCGGATCGCCTTTAACCTGCATTGATGCAGCTGTATAGGGAAAACCTGCTGCTGCCTGTGGGAAAATTCCGGTTGTGTGGTCAACAAAATAGTCACCGAATCCCTGTTCCTTGATTTCATCCTCGGTGAGGTCTTTCGTCAGCTGATATACTATTGCACCGATCATTTCAAGATGATTAAGTTCCTCTGTGCCTATGTCGGTGAGAGTGCCCTTGAGTTCCGGCAATGGCATTGCAAATCGTTGGCTCAGATATCGTAATGACGCACCCAACTCACCATCCGGACCGCCGTATGGCAGAATGTTACTTATTTTGACTGAGAAATATGTTGAGGTGGGAGGCTTTGCGGTCAAATATTATTCTTTTTATAATTATGGATAGTAAGTCGTTTTGCGCTTTTAAGGGATAATTTTCTTTAATCGAGAAAGCATCATTAATTAAATTGTTCTTTATGAGAATATTGATTGCTTTAATTACAACTTTTTCAATCTTTTCAATTCTTACGCTGTGCGATGAATGGCAGTTGCCGTGAATGTAGGCGGAGCATTGGAGAAAATTATTTTTAATCGGAACGAGGGTTGAATTACAGTTTGAACACTTGACAAGATTTTGAATGAGGTGTCTAATTTCGGTTTGTTTATGGGAATGTTCTCTATTTATTATTCTTTGCAGGAATAATATTTGCCTTGTTTGTTCAAAAATTACTTCATCAACAATCGGTTCGTGAGTGCCGTTTGAAATTATCAAATTTTCGTTATAGAAATCTCTGCCCGTTTTGCAGATTGGATTCCACCTGATTTTGCCGATATAAACGGGATTTTGCAGAATATATTCAACGGCACGGCAATCCCAATTATTGCCTTTGAAAGTTTTAATTTTTGCTGAGTTCAAGTTGTCACAAATCATATTTATATCTTTATTATTCAAAAAATCGGCAAAAATTTTACTGACAATTCGGGCTTTTTCAGCGTCAACCACAAGCCTTCCGTCTGTCACTTTATAGCCAAAGGGCGCAATGCTGACGATGCCGCCACGCTCGGCTTTTTCGGTCATTCCTCGCCTTACCTCACCCGAAAGCCGAATCGAATAGTATTCGTCCGACCATTCGATAATGCGTTCAATCAGCTTTCCGAAGGGACCGTCATCAACGGGTTCGGACACGCTGATGACTTCAATACCGTTTTTTCTCAACAGCGATTTATAGAAAATGCTTTCCTCCTGATTGCGGGCGAATCGTGAAAATTTCCAGACAAGTACGGCTGAAAACAGGGGAGGCTTTTGCTTTGCAAGGCTTATCATTCGGTTGAATTCAGGTCGCTTGTCGGCATATCTTCCCGAAATTCCGTTGTCACGAAAAATAAACTTTTCATCAATCAGATAGCCTTTTTCATCTGCAAATTTTCTGATGATTTTCAGCTGACTTGACGGTGAAAGCTCAGTTTGATTTTCGGTTGACACCCTTATGTATGCCGCCGCAAAGTGATTTTTATTGTAATTTCCCGACAAATTAATCACCTCTTGAAAGAATAATTCTTTTATGCAATAATATGCCTGCGATTGGAATAAAATTCTTCGGCAAATTTCTCGAAAACACTTTACTTTGCTAACGCACTAATGTATAATATACAGAGATTGTTTTGCAAGGTGATTTGCAGAACATAGGTAGAGAGTATATCAGATTACGGAGGAATAATTATGAAAAAGAAAAAGTTACTTTCATTACTTCTTGCAGGTGCAATGTCAGCGTCAATTTTTGTAGGTTGCGGTTCTTCTGCAACGGACTGGGATTATATCTCAAACAAGGGAGAGCTTGTTATCGGTGTTACATATTTTGAGCCGATGAACTACCTTGATGCAGACGGCAAGCTTACAGGTTTTGAAACTGAGTTTGCAGAGGCAGTTTGCGAGAAAATGGGTGTTACTCCAAAGTTCCAGAAAATTGACTGGGATTCAAAAGAGGTTGAGCTTAACTCAAAGACAATCGACTGCATATGGAACGGTCTTACAATTGATGACGACAGAAAGACAACAATGGATATTTCAACTCCTTATATGGAAAACAAGCAGGTTATGGTTGCAAAATCTGATGTTGCAGACAAAATCAAGTCAGCAGATGACCTCAAGGATAAGACAGTAGTTGCAGAGAAGAAGTCAGCAGGTGAAACTGTTGCTCAGACAGACGAGTTCTTCTCAAGTGCAAAGTATGTTTCTGTTGACGCACAGGCTAAGGCTCTTCTCGAGGTTAAGTCAGGCACAGCAGATGTTGCGGTTATCGACTATGTAATGTCAATCGGTACACTCAAGAGCGGTTCTGACTACGCTGACCTCAAGGTTGTTGACGGCAAGGACTTTTCACCTGAGCAGTACGGTATTGCACTTCGTAAGGACAGCCCCGAAACACTCAAAAAGCTTAACGATGCTATTCAGGCAGTTGCCGATGACGGCACACTCGATAAGATTGCAGAGAAGTACAGCCTTCAGGATCTTCTTCTTGTAAAAAAGAAATAATTTAATTAAAATAAGCTTGTACATACAGGGCGGACTATGTTCGCCCGTTGTGCTTTTTATTGATTATAAATTTACAGGTTCAAATTTGTAAGCCTTTTGATATATTCAAAACTGAAAATACTTGGATAGAGTGGTATATAAAATGGATCAATTTTTTAATGTAAGCGGTCAGTTGCTTGAGGGATTCGGCGAAAACTGTATAATTTTCATTGTAACCCTGCTTGCGGCAATTCCGCTCGGACTTATTATCTCAATGGGTTCAATGTCAAAATTCAAGCCGTTAAAATGGCTGACAAAAACATTTGTGTGGATAATCAGAGGTACTCCGCTGATGCTCCAGCTTTTCGTAGTTTTCTATGTTCCGCCGCTTGTGTCAAACGGCAGTGTGACATTTGCACGAATGAACGCCGCACTTATCGCATTTATAATCAATTATGCCGCATATTTTTCTGAAATCTTCCGTGGCGGTATCGAGTCTGTTCCAAAGGGACAGTACGAGGCAGGTCAGGTGCTCGGCATGACAAAGGGTCAGATTTTCTTTAAGGTTGTGCTTTTGCAGGTTGTAAAGAAAATTACTGCACCCATGGGCAACGAAATTATTACTCTTGTAAAGGATACTTCACTTTCAAGCGTTATCGCTATTCCGGAAATCCTTATGAGAGCAAAGGACTTCTCAATGCAGGGACTCATCTGGCCGCTTTTCTATTCGGCAGTATTCTTCCTCGCATTCTGCGGAATTCTTACCTTGCTTTTCTCATTTATCGAGAAAAAGCTTGATTACTACAAGGGTTAAGGGGGAAAGGTTATGTCTTTGTTAAATGTTGAAAACATCCGTAAAAGCTACGGCAAAACAGAGGTTTTGAAAGATATCAGCTTTTCTCTTAAAAAGGGCGAGGTGCTTGCGATTATCGGCTCATCTGGTTCGGGCAAGACTACGCTGTTAAGGTGTCTTAATTTTCTTGAAACTCCGGGCAACGGCAAGATTTCCGTCAATGACAAGGTGCTTTTTGACAGCAATGACAGCTCTGCAAAGAGCGACAGCGAAATCAGAAAAAGACGACTTCACTTTGGACTTGTGTTCCAGTCATTTAACCTGTTTCCGCAATATACGGTTATCGAGAATATTATGCTTGCTCCAAAGCTTGCCGCAAAAGAGCAGATAAAGCAGACAGGCGAATATATGGGCGCAAAAAGCTATAAAGAGGCTCATGAAATTATCAAGAGCAATGCAAAGTCTTTGCTTGAAAGGGTAGGCCTTTCCGAAAAGAGCGAGTCATATCCGTGTAACCTCAGCGGCGGTCAGCAACAGCGTGTTGCAATTGCAAGAGCGCTTGCACTCAATCCCGATGTGCTCTGCTTTGACGAGCCTACCTCTGCACTTGATCCCGAACTCACGGGCGAGGTGCTTAATGTTATCCGCAGTCTTAAAACTTCCGACAGCACAATGATTGTTGTAACTCACGAGATTGAGTTTGCAAGAGATGTTGCCGACAAGATCATTTTTATGGCTGACGGTGTAATCGCCGAAGAGGGCACTCCCGAACAGGTAATCAACAATCCGCAAAATCCAAGAACCCAGGCGTTTTTGTCAAGGTTCAACTGATAACTGAATATTAGGTGAGGAAAGCACTCGAAAGGGTGCTTTTTTACATATTTTTACAAATAACCTTGAAAAGTTTATGCCATTGTGCTATAATAATCGTGTCATTCACTGACAAAGGCACAAAGCCTGAAAAAATGAGAAATCCTGATAGGGAAAACGGAGGAAAAACAAATGAAAAGAATTTTCACAATCAGCGTTGCGGCTGTTATGGCACTTCTTATGGTGCTTTCACTTACAGCTTGCGGTAATTCAACACTCGGCTATTACAAGCTTACAAGTGCAGAAGCAAGCGGTATGAGCTTTGACAGCAGTACTCTTGCCGCTGTCGGTATGGACAAAGGCTACATTCTTCTTAAAGAAGACGGCAAGGCTAAGCTTTCTGCAGCCGGTCAGGAGCAGGAGCTCACATACGATGACAAGAACTTTACAGCAGGGAGCGAGAGCATTCCATACACACTCAAAGACGGTGTTATTACAATGGAAAAAGACGGTACAAAGCTCGTTTTCACATTTGACGCTAACTTCAAGCCCGAATCTTCTAATTCAGAGTCATCAAAGTAATAAAACTTAACGGTGCAAAAATTTCGGCAGTCCAAATCGGACTGCCGTTTTTGTATATCCAACCAAAAAACAAGGGCAGCGGAATTTCGCTGCCCTTAATTTTATAAGATTTTATCAGTCTGAAAGACACTCGTCAAGCGCGTCAACAATTGCGTGCCTGTCCATATGCTGACCGATGAATACAAGCTTGATTTCTCTGTCGCCATATTTTTCGTCCCACTTTTCAGCCATATCGGGATACTCTGCAAGATAGAGCTTCTGCTGTTTCTTTGGGAATGCGGCAAGCCACTTGCCCTGTTCCGTAGCAGTAATCTGAACGCCTGCCTGCTCGAATACATAAACATCTTCTCTCTTGTCATCAAACCAAAGAACACCCTTTGCACGGACTACGCTCTTTGGCCAGTTCTCAACAAACTGCTGGAGCTTGTCCTGATTGAAAGGACGAATGCGGTGGTAAACAAATGAACCGATGCCGTATTCTTCTTCACCGTCCTCATGATCGTGGTCGTGGTGACAGCAATGGCCGTGTTCGTGGTCGCAATGAGAGTGGTCAAGACCGTCCTCATCATGGTCATGGTCGTGATGCTCATGTTCGTCATGGTCTTCATCGTGGTGGTGATGGTGGTGATGATGACCGTGACGGTCTGTATCCTCGTCATCTTCATCTTTATCATAAATCTGAGCCCAACCTGCGGATGCGGCTGTTTCTTCAAAATTAAAGCACTTTGTATCGAGAATATCCTTAACTTCAACCTTGCCGAACTGTGATTCAATAATTCGTGCCTTTGGCTGAAGTGTCTTAATCATAGCCTTAACTCTCTTGAGCTGTTCCTCTGTTACCTTGTCAACCTTGTTGAGGATGATTGTTGAACAGAACTCAATCTGCTGGATAAGAAGGCTTTCAACATCCTCTTCGTCAACATCTTCCTTGAGAAGATCATCGCCACAGCCGAATTCCGTTGCCATACGGAGTGCGTCAACAACTGTAACAATGTTGTCAAGACGGACAAGCTCTGGTATATTGTTTTCCTTATCGCCCTCAAGAACTGAGATTGACTGTGCAATCGGAAGGGGTTCGCAAATACCGCTCGCCTCAATGAGAATGTAGTCAAACTTGCCTGACTTTACAAGGTCTGTAATCTGGTTGATAAGGTCAACGCTCAAAGTACAGCAGATACAGCCGTTTGTAAGCGGAACAAGGTTTGTATCTTTCTGAGTAACAACGCCTGCCTTTTGAATAAGCTCTGCGTCAATGTTTACTTCACCGATATCGTTTACGATAACGGCACACTTGTAGCCCTCCTGATTGCCGAGGACATGGTTGATAAGAGTAGTTTTGCCTGCACCGAGATAACCTGTAAGAAGTGTTACGGGAACAGGAAGCTTAATGTTAGCCATATATTTCATTTCCTTTCGTTGAATTGTGCTTATTAATGCGGATTACCGCCGTCCTTAAATATAACACTTTGCAAAATTATTGTCAATACAAAGTACGGAGTGCGGTCAATCCGAATAGCTGATTATTGCTGTACATTTTGTGTTTTTTGTATAATCACCTTTTATTTATTTCGGTTTTATGTTACAATAGTCAAAAGTAATTTTACGGAGATAGATTATGATTGTACTTGCATCTGCTTCACCACGAAGAAAAGAGCTTTTAAGTTTTATAACAACCGATTTTAAAATCGTTCCCGCAGACATTGACGAAACGGTTGAGGACAATGTTCCGCTTGAAAAGCGTCCCGAATATCTTGCCGTCAAAAAGGCATTGCATATTTCAAAAAACGGCTATGAAAAAGATATTGTAATCGGTTGTGACACGGGAGTTTTTGTTGACGGCAAAATGCTCGGCAAACCTAAGAACAGGGAAGATGCCGAGAATATGTTAAAACTGCTTTCGGGCAGACAGCACAAGGTTATCACGGGTTGTTGTACCGTCAAAAACGGTGTTGCAAAATCATTTTCCAATGTAACGCTTGTTGAATTTTTTGAACTTTCCGATTCGGAAATAGAGGAGTACATTGCAACGGGCGAGCCTTTTGACAAGGCAGGTGCATACGGAATACAGGGCAAAGGTTCTCTGCTTGTAAAGAAGATTGACGGCGACTATTTTAATGTTGTCGGACTTCCCGTAAGTGAATTAAACAGGATTTTGAAAAAGGAGTATTCATATGAATGATAATATAAATAAAACAGTCAATGAAATTCTCGAAAGCTATTCAAAGCATGAACAGACTTGCAGACTTTCGGAGGACAACATTATCAACAAATCTGTGCTTATTCAGGTGCTTGAAGAAATCCGCAAGCTGTTGTTTCCGGGCTACTTTGACAAGAACAGAGTAAGAGAAGAATACATCGGCTATATTGTAGGCGACAGAATAGAATTTATTCAGTATAACCTTAAAAAGCAGATTGCAAAGGCTTTAAAGGGTTGCGAAAAGTGCAACGACCTTTCATATGACGAGGTTATGGAAAAGTCAGAAAAGCTGGTTTATGAGTTTCTTTCAAAGATTCCGTCAATCCGTGATTATCTTGCAACAGATGTTGTTGCAGCCTTTAACGGCGATCCTGCCGCATACAGTACGGATGAAATCATTCTCTGCTATCCCGGATTTTTTGCAATCACTGTTTACAGAGTGGCACATGAATTGTGGAAGCTTAAAATCCCGATGATTCCGAGAGTGCTTTCGGAGTACGCACACGGGCTTACGGGAATTGATATTCACCCCGGTGCGACAATCGGCAAGTATTTCTTCATCGACCACGGCACAGGCATCGTAATCGGTGAAACTACCGAGATAGGCGAGAATGTAAAAATCTATCAGGGTGTAACCCTCGGTGCGTTGTCAACAAGAAAAGGTCAGCAGCTTAAAGGTGTTAAAAGACATCCTACTATCCGTGATAATGTTACGATCTATTCGGGTACAACTATCCTCGGCGGTGAAACCGTAATCGGCAAGGGTGCAACAATCGGTGGTAACGCCTTTATCGTGAACTCAATTACTGAGGGTATGAAAGTAAGCATCAAAAACCCCGAACTCCAGTTCAGTCCCGACCTTTCGGAAAACAATCAGGACAAGTATTGGTATTGGATGATTTAAGCTTACGCTTTAATTGAAAACGGAAAATTGAAAATTGAAAATTTTGGTCGGGAATAAAGTTTTTTATATAACAAACTTTACATTCCCGACCGTTTTCATGAAGTTTTACGATTCCGTAGGATTCAAAACCTACAGAGAATACAAGGAAATGAATATTTAAACCGAAAAAATCCGTATGAAGATTGCTCCATACGGATTTTATTTTGTGTATCAAATTTTATTTATCGCCATTTAAAGGTGACGAGTCCGTAAACATAGATAAATGCGATAGCTGTAGGAACTACATATTTGAAAATCGGTTTCATCCACGAACGCACTTTCATACCGATGCCCATGTTGGCTTCTTTAATGAAGTTATCCCAACCCCAGCCGAACTTGTTGCAACAGAACAGAGCAAGCACAAGAGAACCGAGAGGAAGAACATTTGTGGAAACAATGAAGTCCCAAAAATCAAGCCATGTTGTACCCTCTGCAAACGGCTGAAAATGAAGAACGCTGAATCCGAGAGCCGTTGTGAGTGCAAGCACAAACACTACAATTCCGCAAATAAGACTGCCTTTTCTTCTTGACCAGCCTGTCAAATCACGAATCATTGCAAGAATATTTTCGCAAACACCCAAAACGGTTGACATTGCCGCAAACACCATAAACAGGAAGAAGAGCGAACCCCATATTCTTCCGCCGGGCATATTGTTGAACACGGTTGCCATTGTGTCAAACAAAAGGTTCGGACCTGAATTAACTTCAAGGTTGTAAGTAAAGCAGGCAGGGAAGATGATTATGCCTGCAAGCAGAGCTACGAGTGTGTCAAGAGAGATAACATTGATTGCCTCGCCCATAAGTGAATGGTCTTTGCCGATATAACTTCCGAAAATAGCCATACCGCCCATACCTGTTGACAGCGAGAAAAATGCCTGATTCATCGCACCCACAACAACATCACCGTTGATTTTTGAAAAGTCGGGTTTGAGGTAAAATGTCATACCCTCACCCGAACCGCTCAAAAACAGACTGTGGATTGCAAGCACAATCATAAGTGCAAGCAAAGCAATCATCATATATTTTGTTATCCTCTCAAGTCCGCCCTGAATGTTGAACGAGAGTATAACAAAGGCGATAACAACCGTTATCATCATAAAAATAACATTGACTGACGGATTTGCAATCATTGTGGTAAATCCGAGGTCACGGTTGTTACCCGTCAGAAAATTTATGAAGTAGTAAATTATCCAACCGCAAACAACTGTGTAAAAAGCCATAATTGCAAGGTTGCCCACAAGGCATGCCCAACCGAAACCGCCCCATTTTTGCTTTGGCTTTTCAAGTTTGCGGTACATTTTAATCGGACTTGTCTGTGCCGCTCTGCCCACCGAAAATTCCATTATCAAACACGGAATTCCCAAAACAATAAGACAGATGATGTACACAAGCATAAAACTTCCGCCACCGTATTGTCCGCACATCCACGGAAACTTCCACACATTTCCGCAACCGATTGCACAGCCTGCCGAAAGCATTATAAAGCCGAGTCGGCTTCCTAATTTTTCACGATTCACAACACAAGTCCTCCTGCCAAATTTATTTTATCTACACAATATTTTTCCGTCATAAATACTGCTCCTTTGTTTATTTTGCAATACAAAGAGTAGTATAGCAAATAAAATACCATTTGTAAAATTGATAAAACTGTGCTATAATAACGAAGATATCGTTCGTATAAAAGAGGATTTAGTTATGGATACCAATGTGCTTAAAACCTTTGTAGCTGTGTGCGAATATTCGGGATTTTCTGCTGCAGCGGAAAAGCTCGGCTATACCCAGTCAACCGTTTCATCACAGATAAAACAGTTGGAAAGCGAGCTTAACACGGTGCTTTTTGACCGCTTTTACCACAGAATCAGCCTGACTTCCGACGGCATAACGGTTCTGCAATACGCAAGAGAAATTCTTGAATCTCACGAAAAGATGCTTGAAGATTTGCGTACCCCCGAAACAATTGAGGGCAACATTCGCCTTGCAATGTCAAGTTCTGTCTGCAACCGATTTTTTAAAGATGATTTTCTTGAGTTCAGAAAGCATTTTCCTAATATTCACCTTGTCGTTGTCGAAAGTGGTACAGAGCAGATGTTTGATATGTTACGCAAAAATGAGGTTGATTTGATTTTTACGCTTGACAGCCACATTTATGATTCGGAATTTATAATTTGTGCAGAGCATGAGGAAAAGGTTCACTTCTTTGCATCAGTTGACAATCCACTTTTGAATAAAGAAAATATTTCGCTAAAAGAATTATGCGCCGAGGATTTTGTACTGACCGAAAGTAATATGAGCTACAGAAAATTGCTCAACAATGAACTTGCCGCACAATCGCTTGAAATTCACCCTGTTTTGGAAATAGGAAACCCTCTACAAATTTGTTCTCTCATCAAAAACAGCAAAATGATCTCGTTCTTGCCTGATTTCATCACGGAGGATTACTACAATTCGGGAGAGATAAAACATCTTCCCGTCAACGATTGTGATGTTTCGGTGTGGACGCAGTTGCTTATCCACAAAAACAAGTGGAAATCTCCTGCGCTTAATGCGTTTATTGATTTTTATCGGGATGTTATACGAAAATAAAAAGTATCACATTTTGCCCTACGCACCGCCGTATTGCGTTATGATAATCTTGGCAAGCTTTGCGTTCGGCTTTTTGATATTGACGGGGTACTGTAACTTTTTTTCATAGACAAACATCAGCAATCCTCCTCGTTTTCCCACGGCCACGGTCCCTTTATCCAGCTCCACATATTGGTGCTTGTCATACTCTTTTTCAAAGGACCGAATTTTTCTTCATATTCTTCAACAAGCGGTTTCAATTTTTCTTTGAAACCGTTCATTTTTTGTATCATTGCCGTATCGTGCGGATGAGTGTCAAGATAAATCTGAAGGTCAAGTGCGGCAAATTCGTAGGTTGAAATTTTCTTTAAAAGAATTTCTCTTTCAGTCAAGTCCCTCACCGCATTTCTTTCCGTAGAATGGTTTGTTGAGAACGGGGAACATTGTACCCGACTCAAGTCCCTGCAACGGGCTGTAGGTTGGGGAGTCGAACTGCTGAAAGGGAACATATGCCATAGCCTCGCTCGTTCTCTTTGGCAGACACGGTATTCCGTACTGCTGAGAAATAATTTCTTTAATATCCAATTTAATTCTCCTTTTTGTTCAAACTTATGAACATTGCTGTTCATTCTCATAATATGCCCGTTTCATACTTGTGTTTACATAATAAAAAAACAGAGCCGACAGCAATGCCGTCAGCCCTGATACAGAGGTTTTACCGTGAATATCCGATTAAATGTTAATTAACCTTTTTGGCAGAATTTGAAGTAACCTTTGCAATGATTGCAAAAACTACGCAAAGCACAATTCCGATTGCCGAAACGATGCCTACAAGAGTAAAGTTTGTGTTTGAAATGAGTGAAAAATCAAGCACACCGCTGTCGGGGTTCTGAAGTGACGCAAAAACTGCAACAGCGTCAATAATTACGGCAACCATAAGTGAAAGAATTGAAATTGATGCCGAAACTGTTTCCGTAAGGTTCTTTTCAATTTTCTTTGCAACGCTGATTTTTTCACTTCTGAAGTTAAGACAGCCGAAAATCCAGAATACAGCCGCCGCATTAATTATTGTTTCGGGAATCATATATGTAGCGTTGTAGCTGAGTGAATAGAGAAGTCCGTCGGTTGAGGGGATTGAAACACCTGCCCATACGGTACAGCCTGAAATTACATGACAGATATATCTCAAAGCACAAACTCCTACCGTGCCTGTTACGGCAGCGGCAGACGGATTGCTGACTTTGTTTCTGAGAAAGCCTGCAAGACCGATAACCGTGAATGCGAATATATAGTCCAAGAAAATGATTGTTACAGCTGCCCAAAATGAAGTTGCGTATGAAAGGGTTGACGCAGTTTGAATAAGCTGAATAATGCTGAATACAAATCCCGAAAGCAATCCCCATTTTACACCGTGACGATATGAGATAATTACAATCGGAACAATGCTGAATGCGGTAACACTGCCGCCGTAGGGAAGCTCTAAGATTTTTACAAAGCTTAAAACTGCCGCAAGTGCAATCATAATTGCACATTCGCACATAACAAGTGCATTTTTCTTATTGTTTGTTTTCATTAAAACTACTCCTTAAATAAAATTCTTTCGGAGAAAAAACACAACAAAAAAGGAGTATGCCAAAAAGACATACTCCAAGTGCGTACACTTCAAGCTTAATATGTCCCTTCGTTGGCATTATCCAAATCAGGTTGACGGTCGAAATCGAATTTCCTCTCAGCCGGTAACAGCTCCCGTTTTGTATGTGATTATTCTCACTCTGATCACAAATATTACACATCTTTAGGTTGTGTAATATCTACACTATGATTATAAACTGTATTTGACAATTTGTAAAGCCTTTTGTGTGCAATGTTACAGATAATCGCATATTAATTGACAAACACTTTGCTTTTGTGATAATATGTAATCTGTGATTTTGCGGTTTATTGCCGAATGGCAGTACATTTTGCAACAATTGATAAACTAATTGAAGAAGGTTTTTTAATGGACAGCAGATTTAATTCACCGGCTGAAATTGCGTCGCTGGTGTCAAAATCAGGTGTAACAAAATCAATGCTTTCTCTGCCGAAAATGATTTTGCTCGGACTTATGGCAGGCGCATTTATCGCATTCGGCGGTGCGGCAAGTGATGTTGCAATGCACGGAGTTGCCGATGTGGGGCTTGCAAGAGTGGTTGCAGGCGTAATCTTCCCTGTGGGACTTATGCTTGTTGTGTTTACAGGAAGTGAACTCTTTACAGGCAACTGCCTTATGATTATTCCGACGCTTGAAAAGAAAATCAAGCCTGTTTCAATGATAAAGAATCTTGTTACGGTTTATATTTCAAATTTTGTCGGTGCAATGATTATTGATTTGCTGATATTTTTTTCGGGACAGCTCAATTATTCAAACGGCGGACTCGGTGCTTTTACAATCAAGGTTGCACTTGCCAAAACAACAATCAATCCTGCAACGGCAATTATCAGCGGCATACTTTGTAACATTCTCGTGTGCCTTGCAATCGTTATGGCAACAGGTGCAACAGACGCAATAGGTAAGATTTTCGGTGTATTTTTCCCGATTTGTGCATTTGTAGTCTGCGGATTTGAACACTGCGTTGCAAATATGTTCTATATTCCGACAGGTGTTATGGCGGCAATGAATCCCGAATATGTTGCAAAAGCTCAGGAGCTTTACGGTATTACGGCACAGCAATGTCAGAATCTTGCAAATCTTTCGGGTTGTGAATCTCTGCTGTTCGTTACAATCGGCAACATAATCGGCGGTATGGTCTTTGTGGGACTTCCGCTCTATTTTGCCTATATTCGCAAAAAGAAAAGTGCTTAAAATACATAAACATAAATAATTCATGAGAGCAGTCGTTTTGACTGCTCGTCTTCTTTTTAGTGCAAATTATTTAAAAGTATGTTATAATAAGCCTTACAAAACAAAAACGGAGGATATAATGGATTATTCACAGATTCTTTCACAGCAGTTTAATATTAAAGAGGAGTATGCCAAAAACATCATCACATTGCTTGATGACGGCAACACTATTCCTTTTATTGCACGATACAGAAAGGAAATGCACGGCTCAATGGATGACCAGTTGATTCGTGAATTTGCCGAAAAGCTTGAATATTTAAGAGGACTTGACAAGCGCAGAGATGAAATTCGTTCACTCATTGACGCACAGGAAAAGCTCACGGATGAAATCAACATTGCACTTGACAAGGCTGCCACACTAAGCGAACTTGAGGATATTTACCGTCCGTACCGTCCAAAGAGAAAGACAAGGGCGTCAATTGCAAAGGAAAAGGGACTTGAACCGCTTGCTAACGATATTTTAAAGCAGGAAAAAGGTTTTGATCCGTCAAAGTCGGCAGTTGATTATATTGATGAAGAAAAGGGAGTTACCTCCGTTGAAGATGCAATTCAGGGCGCAATGGATATCATTGCAGAACTTGTGTCGGATAATGCGGAAATCCGTAAGAGAATAAGAAATCTTACAAACGCAAACGGTGTGCTTGTGTCTGTTGCAACAGATGAAGAAAAGGACAGCGTTTACAAAAATTATTATGACTACAAAGAGCCTGTTAAAAAGATTGCAGGTCACAGAGTACTTGCCGTGAATCGTGGCGAAAAAGAGGGATTTCTCAAAGTCAGCGTTGAAACCGACAGCGAAAAACCGCTTAATTCAATTTTCAGAGCAATGATTACAGACAAAAATCAGCTTTGTTCAGACATTATCCGTGAGGCTTGCACAGACGCTTATCAGCGACTTATTTATCCCTCAATTGAGCGTGAGGTCAGAAACGACCTTACAGATACCGCCGCTGAAAATGCTATGAAGGTTTTTGCCGTAAACCTCAAGCAGCTGCTTATGCAGCCACCTGTAAAGGGCAAAACCGTGCTTGCACTTGATCCGGGATATCGCACTGGCTGTAAGACTGCCGTTGTTGACAGCACAGGCAAGGTGCTTGATACAACCGTAATTTATCCTACACATTCAGACAAAAAAATTCAGGAATCAAAGCAAACCTTGCTCCGCCTCATCAAAAAGCATCATGTTGATATTATTTCAATCGGCAACGGTACTGCAAGCAAGGAAACCGAGATGTTCACAGCCGAAACAATCAAAGAGGCTGACCACCCCGTTTATTATATGGTAGTCAGCGAGGCAGGTGCGTCGGTTTATTCGGCATCAAAGCTTGCCGCAACAGAACTTCCCGACCTTGATCTCACACTCAGAAGTGCTGTGTCAATTGCAAGACGACTTCAGGATCCTCTTGCAGAGCTTGTTAAGATTGAGCCTAAGGCAATCGGTGTCGGTCAGTATCAGCACGATATGCCGCAGAAAAAACTCGGTGAAACACTTGACGGTGTTGTAGAGGACTGCGTAAACTCGGTTGGTGCAGACCTTAATACGGCATCGCCTGCACTTTTGTCGAGAGTGTCGGGACTTAACGCAACCGTGTGCAAGAATATTGTTGCTTACCGTGAAGAAAACGGTGCGTTCTCATCAAGAGCAGAACTCAAGAAAGTTCCGAAACTCGGACCTAAAGCGTTTGAGCAGTGTGCAGGATTTTTGCGTGTTCCCGAAAGCAGAAATCCGCTTGATAACACAGGCGTTCACCCCGAAAGCTACAAGAGTGCAAAAGAACTTTTAGGACTTCTTGAATATTCTGACAAAGAAATAAAATCAGGCAACTTCTCCGATATTCAGCAGAGAGTAAAGGCAAAGGGAACAAAGTCGCTTGCCGATATTCTCGGAATCGGACTTCCGACTCTTGATGATATTGTAAAGGAACTCTCAAAGCCGGGCAGAGATCCCCGTGACGAACTGCCAGCACCAATGCTCAGAAGTGATATTCTCGACATCAAGGACTTGAAAGAGGGAATGGAGCTTAAAGGCACGGTAAGAAATGTAATCGATTTCGGAGCATTTGTCGATATCGGTGTTCATCAGGACGGACTTGTTCATATTTCGCAGATTTGCGATAAGTACATCAAGCACCCGAGCGAAGTTCTCAAAGTCGGTGATGTTGTAAATGTAAAGGTTCTTTCAGTTGATCCCGAAAAGAACAGAATTTCTCTTACAATGAAATTTTAATGCGAATAAAGCAAAAAGACAGTTCTATTGTTCCGCAAATCACCTTTGTATTATTCCGCAACTGTTGATATTGTTCCGTAAAAGTGGTTTTTAGTTATGCCAAAAACCTAAATATATAAAATAGGAGAAAAATATGTGTTTTATATGTGATAGGATTGAAATGATAAAAAACGGTTCAAATCCGTATTTTGTGAAAGAACTTGACACAGGTTATGTTGTTATAGGTGACAATCAGCATTTTTACGGATACACGCTGTTCCTTTATAAAAACCACAGCAAGACGGAGTTGTTTCAGTTGAAAATTTCCGAACGCAATAAGTTTTTAGAGGAAATGTCAGTTGTTGCAGAGGCGGTTTCAAATGCTTTCGGTGCAGAAAAGATAAATTACGAACTGCTTGGAAACGGAGAAGCGCATTTGCATTGGCATCTGTTTCCGAGAAGAAAAGGCGATATCGAAAACTACGGCAACAACGGTGCAGGTCCTGTTTGGTGGTATCCTATGGAGAAAATGTACAGCGACAGTAATAAACCGTCTGACAAAGAACTTTTAAAAATGAAAAATCTGCTTTTGAATGAACTTGAAAAACTTATATAAAAAGATATTTTTCAAAGAGCGTTGTGACAAAGTTCGGGCAATAGTTTTATAGAGAACGAGGTGTGCTTATGAAAAAGGCGGTTGCAATAATTTGTACTATTGTTATTTTTGCGTTTTATTTAAGCGTGTCGAATTGTTGAATCAATCGAAAAAGTGTATCGCCTTATTGAAAGCAGTTGAGTAAAAAACAAAGGCTGACGATTTCTCGTCAGCCTTTTGTGTGTAATATTCGGTAATTATTCAGCCTTTTACTGCATATGATTTTCAAGGTGATTTTTCAATGCGGCAAAGGTTTCGTCGCTGATAATGTGTTCCATTTTGCAGGCATCTGCGGCGGCAGTTTCGGGATTAACTCCGAGCATAACAAAGAGCTTTGAAAGAACGGTGTGTCTTTCATATGTTTTTTCTGCAATTTCCCTGCCGAGGTCGGTGAGAATAAGCGAGCCGTCGTCGCCGACTTTAAGATAACCGCCCTCTTTGAGAAGACCAACGGCACGGCTGACGCTCGGCTTTGAATATCCCATTTCTTCACATACATCAATTGATCTTATATAATTGCTCTTTTTTGAAAGAACATATATTGTTTCAAGGTACATTTCACCTGATTCTTTTAATTGCATAGTCTGCACTCCTTTACATTGTCTAATCATATCATGATATGAACAAAAAATCAATAAAATTAATTGTGCTTTCAATAATAATGAAAAAACGATTTACCGAAATCAACAAAAATAATATCCGAATTACAGGCGTGAAATATTCAATTTGCCAAAATTCAAAATAAAATAAAATTTTTTCGCAAGCCTATTGACATATTTCGAGTTTTATAGTACCATATAATCGGTTAGCGAGAGCTAACCTTTGATTAACAAATATTGTTAGTATCTGCTAACTTAAAGGAGATTGATTTTATGATGCCTTTGATGTTTGCTAACACAGGTGAAACCAATATTATAAAGAAAGTCGGAGGTTCTCCCGAGGTTAAAAAGCACCTTGAAAATCTCGGTTTTGTTGCCGGCGGAGAGGTTACCGTTATTTCGTCACTCGGCGGAAATGTTATTGTTAACGTAAAGGAAACACGAGTTGCAATCAGCGAAGAAATGGCTCGTAAAATTATGATTTGATTCTATGTAACAAACACACGGCGGAATTGTTCCGAGAGGTGTTTTTATACGGCTTTATGCTCAATTTTAGATGGAGGAAACTGTTATGAAAACTTTAAAACAGGTAAAAGTAGGTGAAACCGTAAAGGTTGTTAAGCTTCACGGTGAGGGCGCTGTCAAACGCAGAATTATGGATATGGGCATCACAAAGGGTGTTGAAATTTACATCAGAAAAGTTGCTCCGCTCGGAGATCCGATTGAAATTACTGTAAGAAATTATGAACTTTCACTCAGAAAAGCCGATGCTGAAATGATTGAAGTTGAGTAATTCGGACTTGCAAATCCTACGGGAGAAATCCCGTATTTTTATAACATTACGGTTAGCTTTTGCTAATCTAAGAGAGGATAACTGATATATGGAAATTAAAATTGCTCTTGCAGGTAACCCTAACTGCGGTAAAACAACTTTGTTTAACGCACTCACGGGTTCCAATCAGTTTGTCGGTAACTGGCCCGGCGTAACTGTTGAGAAAAAAGAGGGTAAGCTCAAAAAGCACAAGGATGTTACAATCATGGACTTGCCCGGTATCTATTCACTTTCACCTTATACTCTTGAAGAGGTTGTTGCCCGTAACTATCTTGTCGGTGAACGCCCCGATGCGATTCTCAACATCATTGACGGTACTAACCTTGAAAGAAACCTTTACCTCACAACACAGCTTACAGAACTCGGTATCCCTGTTGTTGTGGCAATCAATATGATTGACCTCGTTAAGAAGAACGGCGACTCAATCAACATTGATGAGCTTTCAAGACAGCTTGGTTGTAAGGTTGTTGAGATTTCGGCTCTTAAGGGCACAGGCATTATGGAAGCTGCCGAGGCCGCAATCAAAGCCGCAGGCTCAACAAAGACAATCCCCATGCACAGCTTTAACGGTGTTGTTGAACACGCAATCGCTCACATTGAAGAGGCAGCTGTTCACAATATGCCAGAGGAACAGCAGCGTTGGTACGCTATTAAGATTTTTGAGCGTGACGACAAGGTTCTTGCAAAGCTTGACATTCCGCAGAATGTTATTGACCACATTGAAAAAGATATTCAGGCGGCTGAAAAAGAGCTTGATGATGACGCAGAAAGTATCATCACTAATGAGAGATACATCTACATTGCCTCAATCATCAAGAGCTGTTATAAGAAGAAAAACAAGGGTAAGCTTACAACATCGGACAAGATTGATAAGGTTGTAACCAACCGTTGGCTCGGCCTTCCGATTTTTGCGGTTATTATGTTCCTTGTTTACTACATCTCAATGCAGACAGTAGGTACTGCCGCAACTGACTGGGCAAATGACGGTCTTTTCGGTGACGGCTGGCACCTTTTCGGTATCGGCTCATCACAGGCTGCCGAGGCTGAAGAAACCTACGGTGATTCAGATGCAATTATCGAGGCATTCAATGCTCAGTACGGAAATGACGACATTGCTGAAGCTGTTGACCTTGAATCTGAAAATTATTCCGAAGATGCCGCTAAGGCTGCTCTTGCAGAACTCGTAAATCTCACACCTTCAGATGCAAGTGTTACATATTCTGTTCAGGATGAAGAAACTCTTGAAATTACAGAAACTCCCGACACTAAGAAATCTGATCTTGAAGAGGCTGTTTCAAACTACCTCAACACAGATTATAAAGAGGGTTACGGCGCTCCCGATGCCGCAACATACGGAATCTGGGTTCCCGGTATTCCAAAACTTATTGAGAACGGTCTTAACCAAATCAATTGTGCAGACTGGCTTCAGGGTCTTATCCTTGAAGGTATCGTAGCCGGTGTAGGTGCGGTTCTTGGCTTTGTTCCGCAGATGCTTGTACTCTTCATTCTTCTTGCTTTCCTCGAAAGCTGCGGTTATATGGCTCGTATCGCATTCGTACTCGACCGTATCTTCCGTAAGTTCGGTCTTTCGGGTAAGTCGTTTATCCCAATGCTTGTCGGCACAGGCTGCGGTGTTCCCGGCATCATGGCGTCCCGTACAATCGAGAATGAGCGTGACCGCCGTATGACTATTATGACAACAACATTCATTCCCTGTGGTGCTAAACAGCCGTTCATCGCTATGATTGCAGGTGCTATCTTCGGTGGTTCACCGTGGATTGCAACATCGGCTTACTTCATCGGTATGGCTGCAATCGTAGTTTCAGGCATTATGCTTAAAAAGACAAAGATGTTCTCAGGCGACCCCGCCCCGTTTGTAATGGAGCTTCCGGCTTATCATCTTCCGACAGTAGGCAACCTTCTCCGTTCAATGTGGGAGCGTGGCTGGTCATTCATCAAGAAAGCCGGCACAATTATTCTCCTTTCTACAATCCTTGTTTGGTTCACAACATACTTCGGATTTGTTGACGGTACATTCCGTATGCTCGGTGAGGACGAAATCGGAAACTCAATTCTTGCCGCAATCGGTAACGGTCTTGCATGGATTTTTGCACCGCTCGGCTGGGGCAACTGGCAGGCAACCGTTGCATCCATCACAGGTCTTGTTGCTAAGGAAAACATCGTTGGTACAATGGGTATCCTTTATCCGGGCGGATGGACAGAAATCGGTGCTGCATTCACAGGCCTCAGCGGTTTCTCGTTCCTTCTCTTCAACCTTCTCTGCGCTCCCTGCTTTGCCGCTATGGGTGCTATCAAGAGAGAGATGAACAACATCAAGTGGTTCTGGTTTGCAGTCGGTTACCAGTGTGTATTTGCTTATGTAATTGCATTTATGGTATTCCAGTTCGGTTCAATCTTTGCAGGCGGTCTTAATGTAATCGGTCTTATCTTTGCCGTTGCAGTATTTGCATTTATGATTTATATGCTCGTAAGACCTTACAAAGAGGCTACAACTCTTAAAGTTAAGCCGGCTAAGAAGTAATAAATTTATTGATTAACAAATGGGAGGAATAAATATGTTGGAATGGTTAGCGGCTAATATCGGCACAATCATTGTTGCATTAATTGTTATTGCCGTGATTGCTTTTGTGGTTGCCCGTATGGTAAAAGACAAAAAAGAGGGCAAATCCTCCTGCGGTGCAAACTGTGCGCACTGTGCGTGTCACGGTGACTGCCATAATCATAAGTAAATGTTTTGTAGGGGGTACAGCTAAAAAGCTGTACCCCTTCTTGTTTTTATTGAAATTATGAATTTGGTGTTGAAGAAATTATATGAGTAATGTGTATTCAGTACGATTCTGAATCGTAAAAAATAATGAGAGGTGATACGAAATGTATCTTGAAACCAAAAACATTCACAAATTCTTCGGCACAGGTGAGAACAGGACAGAGGTTCTCAAAGGCATAAACTGCAATATTGAAAAGGGCAGTATCTGTGTTTTGCTCGGTCCGTCAGGTTCGGGCAAATCAACACTTCTTAACATTATCGGCGGTATTGAAACTGCCGAGGAGGGCAGTATCTCAATCAACGGCGATACAATTGAAAATATGAATGAAAAACAGCTTTCACTCTACAGAAGAAAGCACCTTGGTTATGTTTTTCAGTCCTACAACCTCATTCCAAACCTTACTGTAAGGGAAAACATTGAAGTCGGTGCATATCTCAGCGACAATCCGCTAAATGTTGACGATTTGATGAAAACGCTCGGACTTTATGAACACAGAAACAAAATTCCGAATCAGCTTTCGGGCGGTCAACAGCAGAGAACATCAATCGGCAGAGCAATCGTGAAAAATCCCGACTTGCTCTTGTGTGATGAACCTACTGGTGCTCTTGACTACAAAACTTCAAAAGAAATCCTCAAGCTGATTGAAGATGTAAATAAAAAGTACGGTAACACCGTTATACTTGTGACTCACAATGACGCTATTAAAAATATGGCGGACAGAGTTATAAAACTCCGTGACGGTCAGATAAGACACGATATTATCAATACGGAAAAAACTCCGGCACAAGATCTTGACTGGTAGGAGGTGCGTTATGAGAAATCCTCTTACAAAACGAATACCCAGAGAAATAAAAAACGATTTGGGAAAATATATTGCACTTTTCCTCTTTCTGATTTTAAGCATAGGTTTTATTTCAGGCTTTCTTGTCGCAGGCGACAGCATGAAATCCGCCTTTGACAATTCTTTTGAAAAGTACAATGTTGAGGATGGTCACTTTTGTCTTGCCACAGAAATTGACGACAAAACAAAAGAAAATGTTGAAAACCTCGGCGTAAAACTTTACAAGAATTTTTATGTAAATAAAGACCTTGACAACGGCAATACTTTCAGATTATTCAAAAATCGTACAGATTTTAATGAGATTGCTGTTTTTGAGGGTAATCTTCCCGAAAATAACGGCGAAATTGCAATTGACAGACTTTATGCAGAAAACAATGAAATTAAAGTCGGCGATAAAATCAAAGTTGCCGATAAAGATATGACAGTTTCCGCAACGGTTGCATTCTCTGATTACACATCTCTTTTCAAGAACAACACGGATATGATGTTTGATGCGAAGAAGTTTTCGGTTGCTGTTGTTACAGATGCCGATTTTGACGAAATTGCCGATGACAGCTACACTTATTGCTACTCGTGGATTGACAATGATAAAAATCTTTCCGACAGCAGGAAAAATGACCTGGGCGATGATGTGAAGGAAGAGCTTGCAAAAACAGGAATGCTCACAGATTTTGTAAAGCGTGCCGACAATCAGGCTATTATGTTCAGCGGTGACGATATCGGCAGTGACAAAGCTATGATGCTTACATTGCTTTATGTTCTTATCATTGTATTCGGCTTTATATTTGCAATCACAAGCCGTGACACTGTCGAACAGGAAGCCTCGGTAATCGGTACACTCAGAGCGTCGGGCTACACAAGGGGAGAGCTTACAAGACATTACCTTGTTGTTCCCACACTTGTAACTTTTACGGCGGCTGTAATAGGCAATATTCTCGGTTATACGGCTATGAAAAATGTTGTGATGAATATGTATTATCACAGCTACAGTCTGCCGCCTTATCAGACCTTGTGGAACGGTGATGCGTTCATACTCACAACGGTGATTCCGTGTATCATAATTACACTTATCAATCTGTTTGTAATTGCAAAGGCATTGAGATTGCCTCCGCTCCAGTTCCTCAGACACGACTTCCATATGAAGAAAAAGAAAAAGGCGGCAAAGCTTCCGAATTTCAGATTTCTTACCCGTTTCCGTCTGAGAATTATTCTCCAGAACATTCCGTCATACATAATTATGGTGTTCGGAATTATGTTTGCAGGTCTGCTGTTATTCTTTGGACTTGCACTCAATCCGTTGCTTGCAAACTACAAAACAGAGGTTGTAAACAATATGATTTGCGATTATCAGTATGTTATGAAAGCTCCTGTTGAAACAAGCAATGACGCTGCCGAAAAATTCTGTATGACAACGCTTTATGAGTCAAATGACGAAGAAATTTCAGCTTACGGAATTGAGGAAGATTCGGAGTATCTTTCAAAGGTTAATATTCCTAAAAAGAAAAATGAAGTTGTCGCATCACAGGGATATCTCGAAAAATACAGCCTTAAAGTAGGCGACAGGGTTACTTTAAAGGATAAGTACGGCGAGAATAAATATACATTCAAAATTGTTGGCAGTTACTACTATCCTGCGTCACTTTGTGTGTTTATGACAAACGATAACTTTAACGATATTTTTGATAAGGATGACGGATATTTTACAGGCTATTTCAGCAACGAAAAACTTAAAGATATTGACGACAAGTACATTGCAACAACAATCACTCAGAAAGACCTTACAACCGTAACGGATCAGCTTGACGATTCAATGGGTATGTCGTTCACACTTCTTGTAGGTTTTTCGGTTCTGATTTACATTATCCTTATGTATCTGCTTTCAAAGCTTGTTATTGAAAAGAATGAGCAGAATATTTCAATGCTGAAAATTCTCGGCTATTCAAACAGAGAGGCGAGCAAGCTGTATAACCGTGCAACAACGGTTGTGACAATAGGTGCAATCCTTGTAAGTGTTCCGCTGATATACTATGTTTTTGCAGGCTTGTACCACTACTTTATGTTTGAAATGAAGGGTTGGTTACCATATGTTGTACCGTGGTATGTATTTGTTGAAATGGCAGTAATCGGCATTATCTGCTATGCAATTATATACTTTATTCTTCAAAAGAAGATTAATAAAATCAAACTCTCACAGGCTTTAAAGAGTGATGATTAAAATTAAAAAATAAAAGGAGAGATAAATATGGAGTATGTTTTTTACGGATTGCTTGCCGTGGCATTCATTGCGTTTGTGGTTCTCGTAATCAGAAGTTACAAGAAAAAGCTTGCAAGCGGATGTTGCGGTGCAAGTGACGAAAGCGTTAAGAAAAACAAGGTTGCCGATAAGGATAAGTCACATTATCCCTATGAAAAAACTCTTGTTGTTGACGGAATGGTCTGTAAAAACTGTTCCGCAAGAGTAGAAAACGCACTCAATTCAATTGACGGTGTGTGGGCGGAAGCCGATGTTTCTTCCGGCAGGGTTACGGTCAGAATGAAAAGAGAAATTGAGGATAAAGTCCTCAAAAAGGCAGTTAACGATATAGGCGCATACACCGTTATGAAGGCGGAATAAGGGTTTTAGAAGCTTATGGCAGTATTGCAGAAAATTGACAATCCATACGGTATGATACAGACTGTTGAACACTGCGAATCGTTCAGCATATACCGTTCACAGGACAGCACGGGTGATTGCGAGGTCACCGTGTATCCTGTGTTTTCAGGCATTGAGCTTGTGTATTACGATGTACATATGCAAAGTTGTGACATTAATCTTGCAAAGGGAAGAGAAATGCTCATCATCACGCATTGTCAGGAGGGCAGAATTGAGTTTGAATACAAAAACGGCGAATATCTTTACCTTGCGTCGGGTGATTTGTCGATACAGAAGAATACGGAAAACATCCGACACAGATATTGTCCGCTGAGCCACTACCACGGTGTGTCGGTTGCAATTGATATGAACCGTGTGCCAAGGTGTTTTTCGTGTATTCTTGACGATGTTTTTGTCAGCCCTGAAGAGCTTGAAATGAAATTCTGTTCCGAAAAGCCGTACTCAATTATGCGTGAAAATATCAGCATTGAGCATATTTTTTCGGAACTCTATTCCGTTCCCGAAAATATCCGAAAGGGTTATCACAAGGTTAAGGTGCTTGAGCTTCTTTTGTTTTTGAGCGGTCTTGAATACAAGGGTGAGAGTGAGGAAAGACGATATTTTTCACGCTCACAGGTTACCGCCGCAAAAGAGGCAAAAAAATATCTGCTTGCTCACCTTGACGAGCATATAACAATTACGGAGCTTGCCGATATGCTCGGCATCTCTTCAACTTCTCTTAAAATTTGCTTTAAGGGTGTCTACGGCGACACGATTAACGGCTACATAACGAACTGTAAAATGCAAAAAGCCGCTTCGCTTTTGAAAAACACCGACAAAAGTGTGCTTGAAATTGCAGGAATTGTCGGCTACAACAACGGCAGTAAGTTTGCGGGTGCTTTCAGAAGGGTGATGAACAAGTCGCCGAATGAGTACAGAAAATCGCTCGTCTGAACAGAGCCTTATATGTCCGTAAAGAGCAGTAAAAAGACTTTGTAAAGTGCTATAATAACATTGTCGAAAAGATACGCCTATATTCTTTTCTGACGGACTGCGGAAATATCCGCAGAGTATTTGATGATTACTTTGCCGGGTAATTATTCATAATATCTCTTCTCCTTTCAGGGACAGCGTTTGCTGTCCCTAAATCTTTGCTGAAATTGTCTGTCCGTTTGGAGCGTAGAAAACCTTTTAAGAGCCGATAACAACATCAATTGATGGTATATTTTAACTGTAAGATAAAGACAACAAACAAGTCTTGCTTATGGAATTAAGTTAGCAAAAGCTAACTACAAAACAATTATCGGATAATCACTGTGGTGTATTTATTCAATTCTATTCAAATCATTCATTCAATTATTTAGAGGAAAAGATGTCAGAAGATTTAATTATCAAGCATTGTTCCCCAACGCTTGCAGGAATAAAAACGGCTAACCTTTTTAACTGTCCGTACTCATCACGGCTTGAGTGCGAATGTGATGTGAGAAAGCTGAATAAAATGTTCTGCAAAAAGGGAATAAAAGTTCTGCCACTGAAGTTCAGCAACGGAAAGGCTTTAATCTATATTTTTCGCCCGTCCAAGCTTGCTGTTGATTTGTCCGATGAATATGCGTGCAAGCTGCTTGAGTCGCAGGGGTATCATTCACACGATGCCGCACGCTGTATAAGGGAGCTTCGCCACCGACTTAAAGACTCAACCGAGTTCCCGCATGAAATCGGACTGTTCCTCGGTTATCCTCCCGAAGATGTCCGTGGCTTTATTCTTCATAAAGGAAATTGCTGTAAATATTCAGGTTGCTGGAAGGTTTACGGTAATGAAGAAAAAGCAGCCAAAGAGTTCGCCAAATTCAAAAAATGTTCTGACATCTATTACTCTAAGTGGTTACAGGGCACACCTATTCAGAAACTGACGGTTGCGTGTAACTGACTTAAAGTGTAATCAAGTACAAAAACTGAAAGGTGAGTATATAATATGAGTAAAGTAGCAGTAGTATTCTGGAGCGGTACAGGTAACACAGAGCAGATGGCGGAAGCCGTTGCCGAGGGTGCAAAGTCCGCAGGCGCAGAAGTTACTCTTGCAAATGTAAACGATTTTGATTCTTCATCGGTTGCCGATTTTGACGGCATTGCATTCGGTTGTCCTGCAATGGGTGCGGAGGTTCTTGAGGACAGCGAGTTTGAGCCTGTTTTCAATGAATGTGAAAGTGCTTTAAACGGCAAAAGCATTGCCCTCTTCGGTTCATACGGCTGGGGTGACGGCGAATGGATGAGAAACTGGGAGGACACCTGTAAGGGTGACGGTGCAAACCTTGTTTGCGAAAGCGTTATCTGTAACGATGCTCCCGATGACGACGCCCTTGAGGCTTGCAAAAAGCTTGGCGCATCACTTGCTTAACTTAGGCTGTAAGTATTCAATTAGTTAATACCAATTTCATAATTTCATAGAAACGCCTGTTTACGCTTGTAAGCAGGTGTTTTTATTTGTTCGTTATTATTATTTTATATTCTGTTTGCGAATTATGAATAAGACTTTAAAAAATCCTGCAAAAATTCCCTTTGTTTATTCTAAAAAAACTTGATTTTAAAGCTTTGTTGTATTAAAATAAGCAGTGGATACATATAGAAAAGGAAGTAATTGGTATGCTTACATTAGACAAAATCTATCACGCATCATATGTTTTGAAGGATGTTATCAGACAGACTAATATCGTTCAGGCAAGGGGTATTTGTGATGATTGTGATGTTTATCTCAAACCCGAAAATCTTCAGATTACAGGTTCATTCAAGGTAAGAGGTTCAGGTTACAAGATTTCTCAGCTTACCGAAGAAGAAAAGGCAAGAGGTGTTATTGCCTGTTCTGCAGGCAACCACGCTCAGGGTGTTGCACTTGCTGCTACAAAGTACGGTATCAAGTCGCTTATCTGTCTGCCTGACGGTGCACCTATTTCAAAGGTTGAGGCTACTAAGAACTACGGAGCCGAGGTTTGTATGGTTCCGGGTGTTTATGATGACGCTTATAACGAGGCTTTAAGACTTCGTGATGAAAAGAACTATACATTTATCCATCCGTTTGACGATGAAAATGTAATTGCAGGTCAGGGTACAATCGGTATCGAAATTATGAATGAAATGCCCGATGTTGACGCTGTTGTATGTGCAATCGGCGGCGGCGGACTTATTTCGGGTGTTGCCTGTGCAATCAAGAGCCTTAATCCTAACATTAAGGTTTACGGTGTTCAGGCTGAGGGCGCTCCTTCAATGGTTGAGTCAATCAAGAACGGCGAGCCTGTTCATCTTGACAGCGTTTCTACAATTGCCGACGGTATTCAGGTTAAAGAACCGGGTGAGCATACATTTGAATATGTGAAGAAGTATGTTGACGATATCGTAACGGTAAGCGATGACGAAATTTCATCTGCAATTCTCAAGCTTATTGAGTCACAGAAGATGATTGCCGAGGGCGCAGGCGCAGCTCCTTTGGCTGCTGTAATGTTCAACAAGCTCCCTGTTAAGGGCAAGAAGGTTGTTTGCGTTGTATCAGGCGGTAACATTGATGTTACAATCCTTTCAAGAGTTATCAAGCGTGGACTTCTTATGACCGGCAGACAGCAGACTGTTTGCGTTGAACTTCAGGATAAGCCCGGTCAGCTTGTTGCCGTTTCAAATATTATTGCACAAAAGGGTGCAAATGTAATTTCTATCCACCACGAAAGAGGCGGAGAGGGTACGGATGTAAACGGTTGTTACCTCCGTGTTGTTCTTGAAACAAGAGATTTTGCTCAGATTAAAGAAATTCACGACGCACTTGTTGACGCAGGCTTTAAGCTTGTTTAATCAGTAATTTTTAATATATTGACAGGAGGTCATTATAATGGAAAAGGTTTATACTAAAAATGCTCCCGATGCTATCGGTCCGTATTCACAGGCTGTAAAGGTAAACGGTCTTGTTTTTACATCCGGTCAGATTGCAATTAACCCTGCAACAGGCAATGTTGAGGCTGCAACAATTGAGGCTCAGACAGAACAGGTTTGCACAAACCTTAAAAATGTTCTTGAGGCATCAGGCAGTTCACTTGAAAAAGCTGTTAAGACAGTTTGTTTCTTAAAAAATATGGAAGATTTCGGTGCTTTCAATGAGGTTTACGGCAAGTATTTCACATCAAAGCCGGCAAGAAGCTGTGTTGCAGTAAAACAGCTTCCAAAGGATGTCCTTGTTGAAGTTGAGGTTATTGCAGAAGTTTAATTCCGATTAAGAATTAAAACAACATCTACATAAAAAATCACAATCCCGATTAACTTTTTACGGTTAATCGGGATTTTTGTGTTAATTATGAATACCACAATCCGGTAGGGGCGTTCATCGGACGCCCGCACGGCGAGCCGCCGTACCCAATTTGTGCAGATAGTTTGTAATGCCCACAAAGCATATCAAGCCCGAGCGTAGCATTGTAATTGTTTGTACAATTTATCAACAATATTTTTTAAAATAAAAAATCGGGAACAAGAATTTGCGTTTGTGCACAAACCTTACTCCCGAAATTATCGAACAATTTAATTCTATTAGCCGACAGCCTTTAAAAGCTCGTCAACCTTATTTGTCTTTTCCCATTCAACACCGAGTTCTTCTCTGCCCATATGACCGTAAGCGGCAAGTGGGAGATACTTTGTTTCCGTGAGCTTGAGCTGTCTGATGATAGACTGCGGACGGCAGTCAAATACCTTTTCAACAGCGTTTGCCAGTTCTTCGTTTGAATATTTTGATGTGCCGAATGTGTCAACCATTATTGAAACAGGCTTTGCAACACCGATTGCATATGCAAGCTGAATTTCGCACTTCTTAGCAAGCTTAGCGGCAACAATGTTCTTTGCAATATATCTTGAGTAGTAAGCGGCACTGCGGTCAACCTTTGTCGGATCTTTACCGCTGAATGCACCGCCGCCGTGACGAGAAAATCCGCCGTAGGTATCAACAATAATCTTTCTGCCTGTAAGACCTGAGTCGCCGACCGGACCGCCGATTACAAATCTGCCTGTCGGGTTTACGAAAATCTTTGTGTTCTCGTTCATAAGCTCAGCAGGGATAATCGGTTTGATAACATACTCGATGAGGTCTTTTCTAATCTGCTCAAGTGTAACATCTTCATCATGCTGTGTTGAAATTACAACCGTGTCAATGCCGACAATCTTGTCATCGTCATATTCAACAGTAACCTGAGTCTTGCCGTCGGGACGGAGATATGAAAGAGTGCCGTCTTTTCTTACCTTTGTAAGCTGTTTTGCAAGCTTGTGGGCAAGAGAGATTGGCATCGGCATAAGTTCGGGTGTTTCATCACACGCATAACCGAACATCATGCCCTGATCACCTGCACCAATCTGATTGTCGGTATCGCTTTCGCCGTCTTTAAGCTCAAGGCTTTCGTTTACGCCCATTGCAATGTCGGGTGACTGTGCGTCAATTGATGTGAGAACCGCACAGGTGTTGCCGTCAAAACCGCACTTCGGATCGTTGTAGCCAATGTTGTTTACAACCTTTCTTGCAACATCTGCAATGTCAACATAGCAATCGGTTGAAATTTCACCCATAACATGAATCATGCCTGTTGTAGCTGTAACCTCACAGGCAACATGGGCGTTTTTATCCTGAGAGAGGATTTCGTCAAGAACTGCGTCGGAAATCTGGTCACACACTTTGTCGGGATGACCTTCCGTTACAGACTCGGATGTAAATAAATGTTTAGCCATTTAGAAAACTCCTTCCAAAAAAATAAGCACCGTTCATCCGAAAGGTGCTGTGTTTACTCATCTTTCGGTAAATACCGCAGGATTTGGCACCTTGCATACGCAGGTTGCCGGACTTCACAGGGCCTGTCCCCTCAGTCACTCTTGATAAGATCATTCTTATTCAATTCTATAAATAGATTATACAGTATCTTTCGACAAATTTCAAGATTAATTTGCAATTTTAAAAAGGTAAAAATAGTAAATATTTCAGCTGTTTGGATTGAAAATTTTAACTTATAGTGCTAAAATTAACCCGAGGTGACTGAAAATGAGTATTACCGTGAGAGAATACGGGGAAAATGATATTAATGGTATGATTTCCGTATGGAATGAAGTTGTAAGGGACGGAGTTGCCTTTCCGCAGACTGAAGAACTTGATTTTGAAAGCGGAAAAAAGTTTTTTGCAGAGCAAACTTGTTGTCCCGTTGCAACCGATGAAAACGGCGAGATTCTCGGAATGTATATTCTTCATCCAAATAATGTCGGCAGATGCGGTCATATTTGTAATGCAAGCTATGCGGTTTACTCATCGTCAAGGGGAAAAGGTGTCGGCAGAAAGCTTGTGTCGGATTGCCTTGAGCGTGCTAAAAAATACGGCTTCAAAATTTTGCAGTTCAATGCTGTTGTGAGAACCAACAAACCTGCAAGAAAACTTTATGAAAGCCTTGGCTTTGTAAAACTCGGAGTTATTCCAAAAGGCTTTTTGATGAAAGACGGTAACTATGAGGACATCTGTCCTTATTATAAAGAACTTTAAAATTTTTAATTTGATCAAAACAGGAGGACAAGAGATATGATTATTGATTTCAAGAATATGGAAGTACAGATTTTGCCGAATTTTAAAGGCGGAGAAAAGGCATATGCCGTAAAGAAATTCACGGATGACAGAAATATGATTATGCATGGTCGCCTTGAAAGCGGTGCGTCAATCGGACTTCACACTCACGAGGGCAACTGCGAAATGTTCTACATCATTGAGGGAACAGGCAAGGTGCTTATGGACGGAGAGTATGAAAGGGTTGAGGCGGGCGTGTGCCACTATTGCCCGAAAGGTCATACACACAGCCTTATTAATGACAGCGACTCCGACCTTGTATTCTTTGCTGTTGTTGCAGAGCAGAAGTAATTTTATTTTCGGCTTATATTTTCCGATTATTCTCTGTTGTATCTTAAATCCCTAGGCAAAAACTAAAACAGGGGTGATTACGGTGAACAGAACTGCAGAAATACTCGGAGAAAAATGGGATTTGCCGCTTGGCTTTACAATGGCACTCGGCGAAAATCCCGACGCAATGTTTGTCTTTTCAAGTATGCCGAAAAAGTACCGTGAAAGCTGCATTGACAGGGCGAGAAACGCAAATTCCCGTTCTGAAATGCAGAGAATAGTATCGGATATAGCGCAAAAATCTTTTAATGATTTTATAGGCTAACAAAAAAGCAACGGAGCAAAAACTTCGTTGCTTTTAAATTGCTGTCTGTTATTCGTTTGCACTTTTATAAAAATCTCTTTTACCGATAAGCTCGCTTGCATTTCTCCAACGAACTTTCTTTGAGCAGATGACCGTGCCTTTATAATTGTGTATGTCATCTTCCTTTACATCACCGTTGTCGCACCAATAAATAAGACCGTCTTTTATGAAAAATGATGCGTCCAATATTTCACAGGTGTAGTCCGGATTTACAGGGTACATTCTTATATACTCAAGTTCCGAAAACTCAAGTTCAAGTGCGGAAATATCCTCAAATTGTCGCTGAATAAGAACTGTTAATGTACGCTTTGTGTTTACCGGCGACATTGACAGATTCTTTTCGACATAAGCACCGCTTGAATATTTTATTTCTTTTATGCAACTGTCGTGAAATCCGATAATTTCTTTCATGAAATTGTCAATTTCATGCTGTGTACGAAGTTCTTTCCACATACATATCAACCCCACAATAAATAGAATATGTAAATAATTATACAATATTCCGACCTTTAATTATATTGGTAAACTGTACAATCATTTTATGTCTGCTTTGTTGATAAAGCCAAAAATGCCCCCCCGACAAACCAAAACTAATTTCAGAAAACAAATTTTTGAATTGATTGATCAGACTGTAAAGTATAATGAACCTATAAACATCAGCGCCAAAAGCGGAAATGCTGTGCTTATAAGTGAAGAAGATTATAATAATCTTGTTGAAACAATGTATCTTAATTCAATTCCCGGTATGAGTGAAAAATTAAAGGACGGAATTGAAACTCCGCTTGAGGAGTGTGAAGAATTTGAGTGGTAATTATAAGCTGATGATTACAAAATCAGCTCAAAAGGATAAGGAGAGAATCAAGCAGTATCCTGCATTAAAGCGTAATGTGCAGAATTTGTTTGAACTTATCAGCGAAAATCCTTTTCAAAATCCACCGCCTTATGAACGGCTTATCGGAAATTTGAAACAATGCTATTTACGCAGAATAAATTCTCAGCACAGACTTGTCTATATGGTTTATGAGGAAGAAAAAATCGTAAAAATAATCTCTATGTGGTCACATTATGAGTTTTAACAGAAAATCAGTTTATAAATATGAAAAGGCACCTTCAATGTGAGGTGCCTTTTTTTTATCTTGCAAACTGTACCTATAAAAATTCTGAAAATTGTACATACAAATAATGACAGTGGTGTTGTATAATGACAACATCACAAGATAAATGTTGAACTGTTCAGAAATTTTAAGGCGTGGTATGATGACAAAAAAAGCTGTATTAATCAATGATCTCTCAGGGCTTGGAAAGTGTTCGCTGACGGCGGCAATCTCTGTTTTGTCCGTAATGGGCATTCAGGCGTGTCCTATGCCGACAGCCGTTTTGACAAGTCAGACGGGATTTGAAAGCTTTTACTGCAACGATTGCACTGATAAGCTTGATTATTACACAAGTGAATGGAAAAAACTCGGCTTTCAGCCTGACGGAATCTATACGGGTTTCCTCTCAAGCGAAAAGCAGGTGGACAAAATTCTATCATTTATAGACAGCTTTGAAACCGACGACACGCTTGTACTTGTGGATCCGGTTCTCGGTGACGGCGGAAGAACCTACAGTCTTTATACCGAAACTCTCGGCAAAAAGATGAAAAAACTCGTTTCTGTTGCCGATGTAATCACCCCGAACCTTACCGAATGTTGTATTCTGTGCGATACCGACTATTCAGAACTGATTAAAAATGCCGATTCTCCCGATTTTCTCGATACGGTTGCAGAGCTTGCCAAAAAGCTTTTGAAACTCTACAAGGTGAAAACCGTGATTGTTACAGGCATTGAGCATAAAATTTCCGATGAGGTTACAAAGATTAACAATCTTATTGCAGCCGATGATGAGGTGTTTTGTGTAAGCTGTGAAAAGACGGGCGGAAGTTATTCGGGTACAGGCGACTTGTTTGCCTCGGTTGTCTTTTCGGGACTGCTCCGTGGTGACAGCCTGAAAGATACCGTAAATCTGGCGGTAAAATTCATACAGACCTCTCTTTGTGAAACCGTTAAACTCGGGATTCACCGCAACGAGGGTATTGAATTTGAAAAACATTTAAAAATGCTTTTGTGAGGAAATTACTATGACTGCTAAAACTGTTTCAAAAACCGATTCAAAATTTAATGTAAAACTGATTGCAATTACGGCAATGTGTGCGGCTCTTGTTACCGTTACAACTGCTTTTATCAAGATTCCGTCACCGCTTGGATACTCTCATGCAGGCGACTCTATGATTTATCTTGCCGCAAGTATTCTTCCCGGACCTTTCGGAATTATCGCATCATCAATCGGCGGCGCTCTTGCCGACCTTATTTCGGGTTATCCGCATTGGGCAATCCCAACAGCTATTATCAAGGCTGTCAACGCAGTTCCGTTTGTGCTTTGCAGAATGGCGATGAAGAAGCGTGGCAAAGATGAAAAAATCATCAGTCCGTCATCACTTCTTATGCTCATTCCAACAACAATCGTTACAATCGGCGGTTACTTTATTGCAAACGGTCTTATGTATGACTTTGGTGCCGCAATTGCGGAACTTCCCACTTGCTGGTTGCAGCCCGGTGTAGGAGCATTAATCTACATTGTTGTAGGCATCGGTCTTGATAAAATAAATTTCAAGAAAAAACTCTCGCTTTAATGTGAGTTTCAATAAGGAGAAGAAAACATAATGGCAGATATTCTTTATGTGTACAAAACATCTATCTATGCTAATCTGACGAACAAATGCCCTTGCAGATGCACATTCTGTATCCGCAACAATACCGATTCGGTCGGCAGTGCAGATACACTCTGGCACAAGCATGATCCGAGTATGGAGGATATTAAAAAGGCTGTTGATGATTTTGATTTCACAGGCTACAAGGAGCTTGTATTCTGTGGCTACGGCGAACCGACTTCAGCTCTTGATAATATGCTTGAAACCGCAAAATATGTAAGGGAAAAGCACCCCGACATCAAACTCAGACTCAACACAAACGGTCTTTCTGACAGAATCAACAACAAGCCCACAGCTGAGTTGATTTCAAAGTATATTGATTCTGTTTCAATCAGCCTCAATACCTGTTCATCGGAAAAGTATGACGAAGTTTGCCGTCCTGTTTTTGACCATGCGTATGAGTCAATGCTCAAATTTGCAGAGGATGCAAAGAAATATTTTGAACATACGCAGTTTTCAATCGTAGATACAATCCCCGAGGAGGACATCAAGGCTTGTCAGAAAATTGCCGATGACAGGGGAATTTATCTCAAAATCAGAAAATATTCCGATTAATCGTTAATTTTAATTTTTCATTTCATTTTATATTTCAGAAGTAAAGCCGACTTGTTGTTATGACAGGTCGGTTTTATTTTTATTCGGTATGTCATCCTCAACTGTCCTATAGGATAATTTCATTTTCAATTGATTCTATTCTTAAAGCTGTATATCCACCGCCTTGACGGAGGTAATTTTAATTGCTATAATTTATACAAATGGGGTGGTGTTTTGAAAAAGACAAGGCTGTTGAAAATTGTTCTCAAGCGGACGGGTGCAATCAAGCTTTTGTGCAGTTATGTTATCGTATTTTTTGCGGTGAGTGTTGCAATATGGATTTTTGAACCGAACATAACACGGCTGTTTGACAGCATATGGTACTGTTTCAGCGTTGCCACAACAATAGGTCTCGGAGATGTGCTTGCAACAACGCTTGTCGGCAGAGTGCTTTCAATCTTTCTTTCCGTATGTTCAATTCTCATCATTGCGGTAGTCCCCGGTGTAATCACAAGCTACTATGTGGAAAGTACAAAACTTCGTGCTGATGAAAGCAGTGCAAAGTTTCTTGATGATCTTGAGCGCCTTCCCGAACTTTCAAAAGAAGAGCTTGTCGAGCTTTCCGAAAAGGTAAAAAAGTTCAATCGTAAAAAGTAAATTTAATAAATGCGGACATAAAAAATCCCGACAGTATCAAAAACATACTGTCGGGATTTTGCTTTTAAAGAAATATATTAACTTATTTTATGAATCCCTGAACAATCAAAATCAGTACAAGAACAGGGAGTACATACTTGAAATACGGCTTTAAAGCCTTTGAAAATTTAATGCCTTTACCGGTGTTACACTCATCAAGGTAGTTGTCAAATCCCCAACCGAATTTTGTAACGCAGAAGAGGAGATACACAAGCGAACCTACAGGAAGAAGGATATTGCTTACGAGAAAATCTTCCATACCGAGAACATTCTGACCGAAAATTTGGAAACCGCTCCAAATATTGAAACCGAACACACACGGCAAACTTGCGATAAGAATGATGATTGTGTTGATAAGAACAGACTTCTTTCTGCTGATGCCGAACATATCAATCCAGAACGAAATGATGTTTTCAAACACGGCAATGATTGTTGAGAAGCACGCAAAAGTCATAAACAGGAAGAACAGAGTACCCCAAATTCTTCCGCCTGCCATATTTACGAACACATTCGGAAGTGTTACGAAAATCAGAGCAGGGCCTTGGTCGGGCTGAACACCGTATGAAAAACAAGCGGGGAAGATGATAAGACCCGCCATAATTGCAACAAAAGTGTCAAGTGCGCAAATTTTGATTGACTCACTCGGCAGAGTGTGGTCTTTTGACATATAACTGCCGAAAATTTCCATTGCCGCAATGCCAAGACTGAGTGTGAAGAATGCCTGATTCATAGCGGATGAAATAACATTGCCAAGTCCGATTTCATTCACCTTGTCCAAATCGGGAATAAGGTAGAAGCTGAGTCCCTCACCTGCACCCGAAAGGAATAAGCTGTTGCCTGCGAGTACAAGAATGAGTATGAGCAACGCAATCATCATAACTTTGCTGACTTTTTCAATGCCCTTTTGAATACCTCTGCTGCAAACAAGGAATCCGAGGACGGTGATAATCGCCATCCAAATTACCATTTCAAGGGGATTTGACTGCAATTCATTGAATACTCCGCCAACTTGCTCCGAGGTCATTCCGCTTTCAAATGAACCCGTCGCAAATTTGTAGAAGTAGCTCGTCATCCAACCCGAAACCGTGGTGTAGTACATCATCAAAAGGTAGCATCCGAGCATACAGAACCAGCCGTGAATGTGCCACTTGCTCTTTGGCTTTTCAAGTTTTTTGTAGGCGAGAACAGCACTTTTTTTGCTCGCTCTTCCGACTGCAAGTTCCATTGTCAAAACAGGAACACCCATAAGCACGAGGAAGATTAGGTACAAAAGTACAAATAGTCCGCCGCCGTTCTGTCCTGCAACATACGGAAATCGCCACACATTGCCGATTCCGATAGCACAACCCGCACTTACAAGGATAAACCCAAGTCGGGATTTAAAATTTTCTCTTTCCATAAACGAATTCTCTCCTATAAAAACAGACTTTTTAATTGTACAAAAAATTCACACATTTGTCAAGATGCTCTGTTTTTAATAAATGAAGAATTTTCGCAAAAAAACCGCATAAATAAGCCGTTTTTTAGAGCAGAGGGTAGATAATGGGACAGTGGTTTATGGTATAATATTATTAAAAAAAGGAAAGGAAAAACCTAATTAAAAGGGCAATAACAATAATTGTTACTAAGTTAATGAAAGGCAGAAATTATTATGTTAATGAATTGTAAAAGAAAGATCCACGAAAAGCTTGTGTTTGAAAACGCACCGCAAAATCCCGAAGCAATCAAGGGTATCCGTGCATACCTTTTGGCGCTGCTTTCCTATGCAACGATGTCGAAGAGATGTGAAAATGCTGACTTTGATTTGCATATTGATATTGAGGGCGATGAAACGCTTTTTGAAACCGAAGACGAAAGTGCGGGCGAGATAATCCAGAAGCTCGGTAATCACGGCGGATTCACAATTGACATTACCTGCAGCGGAAAATTTGTGAATATCGGCAACTGTTCCGATGAGGAATTTATCACGGTGGCGTGTTTTCCTGATAGAGTTCCAAGCATTTTTGATTGCCTTGAAAATTCTGGCGAAAAGGACTTCAAGTACGGAAAAATAGCTTATTTTGACGGCATTGATTTGTGGTTATCTCAGTACATTGACGATAAAACCTGTATGGACAATGTTTTTGATTTTGGCGATATTGTTGAGAAAAAGGACTTCGCAATTTCAAATTTGTGGAATAGTGAAATGCTTCTTGTTATCGCATTTGATTTTGAAAAGTATCACGGTGAGGCTGAGGAAATCAAGAATATAATCGAAAGATATATTTATGTTGATGATGAAAAAGCATTTAAAAAGTGCCGCAAAAAGTGGGATGAGGAAATGATAATCGGAATTGACGGTGTGCAGTGGATTCCCGAAAATGTGGGAGAAATCGTTGCATTTACCGATGAAATCAACGAAGTGCTTGCTCGCCTTGACAGGGATGAAGATGTAGGAATTGAATCGTATGGACTTTTCTGCAATATGGACGAGTTCTTCTCGGCGCAGATTTATGCAGACAATGAGGAACATTGCTTTAAAGTTGTTGCGGTTCAGTCCGTAGTATGAAAAAAGGGAAGGATTTTTCCTTCCCGATAAAAAGTTTGATTATTCTATTATGATGTTTTCAACGCCGTGACTGAGGATTACATTGATAAGCTCGTTTCTTGAATAATTTGTTTCTGCGGCAATTTTGTCAAGCTTTGACAATGTATCTTCACGGAGCCTTACGGTTATGAGTTTATAACCGTCCTCGCCACGCTTTTTAATCACCAGCGCATCGTTTTTAAACTTATCCATTTTCATAGCTCCTAAGACAAATTTGTTTATTAATACTATTTTATATTGACATTAGACATTATAATATGTTATAATGTGATAGTAATGATGATATCAATAGTGATATCATAAAATATTACAAAGTAATATGCTTAAAAATACTTTAAGGAGAGGTAATTGTGAGTGAAAATGATAAAAAGATAGATGAAGCGGCAATATCCGAAGAACGGGTTGAAGCAGAAGTCAAACAATTGCAGGAAAGTGAAAGTGCTGATTGTGACAATCATAATGATAGTGTTGCTTTAGAAAAAGATACGGTAGAAACTTGCACGGAACTTGCGGTTATTGATTCGATAAATACAGAAAAGAAAAATTTGATTTTTGATAAAATAAAAAAATCAAAGAAGAAAATAATTATAGTTGCTTCATCAGTTGTTGCTTTAATTATAGTGTTTATTATTACATTTTCTGTATTTATAAGTCCAATGCTAAAATATAACAATGCGAAAACTTTAATGGAACAAAAGAATTATAGTGAAGCAAAGGCAGAGCTTAAACAGCTTTCTGATTATAATGACAGCAAAGAATTATATAAGGAATGTGAGTATAACGAAGCCGTTGAACTTTTTGACAGTAAAAAATATGAAGAAGCAAGGACTGCTTTTGAAAAGTTTAGTAATTATGAAAAAAGCAGTGATTACATCGTGAAGTGCGATTATAACATAGGTATCCAGTTGCAGAAAAGCGGAAAATATGATGATGCTATCAAGCAATTAAAAAAGAATCCTGATTATGAAGACTCGGAAAATCGAATTATTTTATGTTACAGACATTTGCTGATTGATTACATTAAAGAAAATGGCAGTTTAGGTGATGACGGAACATCATATACGATTACTCAAAGATATGATATGAATACTTCGAGTTTTAAAGCAGGAAAGGATACGGTTTTTACAAAACCATATAATTATGTTTTAATGCAGACAAATGGCAGTTATATTAGACTTTCATGTGGTATTTATGGATTGTCAACATCAAAAGTCGATAGTGATATATCGGTTGGTGATTCAATGTTTATGTATTCTATTCAACTTGATGGTGATGATATTAAAAATGATGCGGCGGTAGGTTTATATAACATTGATTATGATTCAATATCCGTAACAGTGAGTGACAAAGGCGAAATGCTTGTTGATACAAAAAATATTACCAAAAACACGCCGATTGTTTTTTTGACATTTGAGAGAAGCTTGGGATCGACTGTAATAAATAGTAATTTGAGTGAAAAAAATGCAGTCACTGCTTGTTCTCAGGTAGCATTTGAAAAGCTGATTGATAAATTAAATGATATTATGGACGGCAGTAATATCACACCGTCTGATATAGGGTTTTTAAACCTATGATTTTAAGGAGGATAATTATGAAAAAGTTACTATCGTTTGTAATTGCAGTAAGTATGATGATTTTATCACTTTTTTGCGGTTGTTCCGAAAGTTCATCAAAAGCAGATAAAAGCAAAGTTGAAACAACAAAAGCAACAGAACAACAGACTACAGAACAGGCTACAACTGTTGCCCCAACAACAGTACAGCCTACCACTGCACCGCCAAGTGCCGCTAAAATATTTGATAAAAATAAATTTTTAGTTTCACCAAATGAATATATGAAACTTTTTGATTTTTATTTGCAGGATGTGAAAACAAAAAATGACTATGGACTTACACTTATGAGTGACTCATATTTATCAAAAGATGAGATTGAAATCCGATACGGAAGTGACTCATCAAAAGTGTTTATGTCATTAAACGGCAACGACAGCCTTAACGATAATATGAAGCAGGTGACTCTCTATGTTGACTTTGACCAACTTATGAATAATTACACTGATTATCGTTCTACAATTATCAGTATCCTTGGTGTTTTACCGTATTCAATTGATAATAAAATCAAAACTCCAGAAAAAGGAAAAGATTTAATAGTTGAACTCTTTAATAAGGTTACAGTTGATGATTTTTCAAAAATTCCGTCATCAGGAAAACATCGCTTTAAATCAGGCAAGTTGCCTGTTAATCTTAAAAAGAACGGTGTAACATATACATTATGGCAATATGGTGACAGGGTTTGTGTTACTGCAAGCATTAAATCTGCTAAAACAGAAATTGCTCCTATGTCTGATAAAGACTTTATCATATACTACGAGGACGGAACAGAGGAAGATGCAATCAAAGGAATGCAGGAACATGATTCCGAAACTTTTTATTTCTTTGATGATACAAACAATATAGCTGACTACACCGATTCAATTACAGATGATGGTTTGGACTATTGGACTTACAGAAATATAAGCACTGGTTCAAGCAAATCTGCCGTGAAAGCTGTGTATGGTGACGGTATTTCAGGTACAGTAGATATAAGTACAGATGAATATTATAGACCATGTTATTTTAGTGATGATGAAAATGAAGCCGAAGTAAGGTTTCATGATTTGTTTGAACAGGTATGTAAGACATACATTGATTACTACGGAAAAGGACATAAAATCAGATTTTATTTTGACAGCAATGATAAACTTTCGTGGTGTTTCATAGAACTATAACAAAAACGAGGAAGGTTTTATGCCTTCCTCGTAATTTTTTGCTATTTTGTTAGAGTTAAAAAGTGAAAATTCAAAAATTAAAACTCAATTGCGTCTGTGAAATCGTCAGCTTCATCATCAGACTCGTCAAAATAATCGGCATCGTCAGAATCGCTTTCGTCTTCGGGAATGTCAATCATATCGAACTCGTCATATGTAACAGCCTTGTTGAGCTTAAAAAAGTTTGTCTGGCAGAAGTAACGGCAGACACGGATGTAGTTGAGAAATTCGGGAGTTTCATTCTCATAATCTTCGGCAGGAATACCCTCTTTGATGATAAGCAGCATTTCGACAATCTGCGAGTTACTGATAAAGAAGTTGTTATGCTCCTCAAAAATTATAAAAATGTCGTCATCATCGAGGTCATATTTTTCGCAGGCATAAAGTGCCTCGCTCTTTGAATTTCTCACAACCCTGTAAATCTCAAAATCAATCATATCAGGCTCATCACAATCAATATTGCCCATAACGCAGAGTTCAAGAAAAGTCTTGCTCATAACAGCCTTGTCGGTCAGTTCAAGGTCAAAGTGCTTTTCAAGAGAAATGATAAGCTCCTCCTGTGATTTTACACCCGGTGTGATGAGTGGCTTGTATCGTTTGATGAGTTTGTTTTTATAAAATTCCGAATTTTCATACTTTAATGAAAGATTAGCGGCAATGTTGTCAAATATATTCATCGTTATCTCCTTAAAAAACAAGTGGTTTTTATGTTTACAAGTAAATTATAATCGAATTTAAGGATAAAATCAATATGCTTTTTGAATATAATGCCCAAACAGATTTATAAATTTGCAGTTTTCATTTATAATCTTAATGTAGAATGACAAACTTGTAGGGGCGGATATCATCCGCCAGCCTTGATGCTATCATATGTTTTTCTGAATGTTTTGATATGATAAAAATTGTGTATTCGTAATATTAAAGTGAAATATATGATAAGCAGAAAACGGTAAGGAGGAGAGTCATGAACTTGTTTGATAAAATGAAAAAACATCAGTCCCCTGAAAAACCGAATGACGGCGAATTTAAGAGCGATGTAAGCACGATTCTGCACGGTACAAGCGTTCAGAACAGAAAAGAAATGTGCGAGCTTGAATATATGAAGGCAAGACGGCTTTTGAAAAATCCGACCGTTGAAACCGTTGCCCGTGCTAAAAATATAATGAATACCCTTGCAACCGATTTCGATTATCTTCCTGCCGTATTGTGGATGGCTGAATTTTCCGTGAACGGTGTCAAAAATCCCGAACAGGCGGCTATGTGGTACAAAAAAGCCGCAGACCTTGGCAGTGCGAATGGAGCGTCCAAAATTGCAGATATTCTTATGGATGGCAGAGGTGTTACCCGCAATCCGAAACTTGCAATGGAGTACTATAAAATTGCCGCCGATAACGGTATAGCGTCAGCATCATTCGCATTGGGTGAATATTATGCAAAAACAGGCAATAGGGAAGAAGCCGTAAAAGCCTATGAAAAAGCCGTCAAAGGCGGATATAAAGATGCCGAAAAAAAGCTTGCTAAATTGAAGAAAAAGTTTTGATTGGTAAGATTTTAATTTAGTCAAATAATATATAAATGAAACAAAGTAGTTGCCATTTTGTAGGGAAGAACCGTGTTCTCCCATTGCAATTAGATTGTAAGCTTTATAAAAATGTTCTGATTTGATTGATGTTGTGTTTAAATTTGAACGCAGTAAAATGTGCAAAAAAGAAAAGGTACTCAGTATTGAGTACCTTTTAATGTGGAGCGGATGATGGGAATCGAACCCACACGATCAGCTTGGAAGGCTGAAGTTCTACCACTAAACTACATCCGCTTATCTGCAACATTGTTATTATATCACGCAGTTTGGTATATGTCAAGAATTTTTTTGTTGTGAAATATACAGGGGCATTCGATGAACACCCCTGATAAATTTAAATAACTTATTATCTCACAAATTAGAACTTGTTTCAAATCGTTTTCGCAATTGTTTTAACGCTTTGGTTTCGATGCGGCTGACATAGGAACGGGATATGCCTAACATTTTGGCAACACTTTTTTGAGTCATGGCTTCCTTGCCGTCAAGACCGTATCTCAGTACAATAATCTTTTGCTCACGCTCGTTAAGTTCCTCTCTTATGAACTGACCGAGCTTTTTTGAATTAAGCTTCAAATCAAGATTGTCGATTATATTATCGTCAACCGACATAATATCAAGAAGGGTGAGAGGATTGCCGTCCTTGTCGGTATCAATTGTTTCGTTTAAAGAAATATCCTGTGCACTTTTCTTTGCATTTCTGAAATGCATAAGAATTTCGTTTTCAATGCATCTGCTCGCATAAGAACTTAATTTTATGTTTTTGTTTATGTCAAATGTGTTGATTGCCTTTATCAGACCGATTGTGCCGATTGATACAAGGTCATCCTGTTCGCTTTGTGTTCCGTAATATTTCTTTATTATGTGTGCAACAAGCCTCAGATTGTGTTCAACAAGCATATTTCTTGCCGCAATATCGCCGTTTGCACTTTTTTCAAGACATTCACGCTCTTGCTTTTCGGTTAAAGGTTTCGGAAACGAACCGCCTCCGCAAACATGAAGAATAAAAAAACATATATATTGTCCTAAAAATCCGAGTAACTCAATCATAACAGCACCCCTTAAACTAAAATTTATCGTTATATAATTTTATTCGTGAAATGTTCAATAATTGCCTGTACCTGATTTCCCTCAAAAAACTTCACAAAACAATCAAAAACTTGATTTTTGCAATGAATTTGTATAATATACCACTTGAAATTTTGGCAAGAATAAACTACAATTTAACTATGTCGTGTTTCGACAAAATATTTTAGGGGGGCTTTCTTTTGGAAAAGATTTTCAAACTGAAAGAAAACGGCACTAATGTCAAAACCGAGATTATTGCCGGCATTACAACATTCCTTGCAATGGCTTACATACTCGCTGTAAACCCGAGTATTCTTTCTGCCGCAGGAATGGATCCGAATGCAATCTTTGCAGCAACAGCTGTATCGGCTGCTTTCGCAACACTCATCATGGCATTTTATGCCAACTATCCTGTAGTTCTTGCTTCCGGTATGGGACTTAATGCATATTTTGCATACACAGTTGTTCCGCAGCTTGCAGAGCAGGGTATCACAAATCCATGGCAGGTAGCTTTGACAGCTATCCTTGTTGAGGGTATTATTTTCATTATCCTCTCAATCTTCAAATTCCGTGAAACACTTGTAAACAAGGTTCCTCAGAACCTCAAGTACGGTATTTCGGCAGGTATCGGTCTTTTTATCACGATTGTAGGTCTTAAGGGCGCAGGCGTTATCACAACAGACGCTTACTATGACGGCAAGGCTGTTCAGTCATCAACTCTCGTTAAGCTCGGTGATGTTGGTTCTGCTCCGGTGGTTCTTGCACTTGTCGGTATCCTCATTGTTGCTACACTCTGGCACTACAAAGTTAAAGGTTCAATCCTTATCGGTATCCTTGCAACATGGGTTCTTGGCATCATTGCTCAGCTTTGCGGTTGGTATCAGGGTGCATCGCTCATTCCTGATTTTGCAAACTACTCTGTATTCGGACCTGTCCAGAATATGGCAACAGAAACTTTCTTCAAGTTTGATTTCGGTTATGTGGCACAGCATGCGCTTAACTTTGCCGTTATCGTATTTGCATTCCTCTTTGTTGACCTCTTCGATACAGTAGGTACACTTATCGGTGTTGCTCAGGAGGGTAATCTCCTCAATGAAAAGGGCGAACTTCCCCGTGTAGGTCGTGCTCTTATGTCTGATGCACTCGGTACATGTCTTGGTGCTTGCCTCGGTACATCAACAGTAACATCTTATGTTGAGTCAACAACAGGTGTTGCAGAGGGTGGTAGAACAGGTCTTACAGCTCTTACTTCTGCAATTCTCTTTATCCTTGCTATTCCGCTTTATCCGATTTTCCTTGCTATTCCTTCATTTGCAACAGCTCCTGCACTCGTATTTGTAGGTCTTCTTATGATTAAGAATGTTACAAAGATGGATTTTGACTCAGATATTGCCGATACAGTCGGCGGTTTCGTAGCAATCATCTTTATGCCGTTTGCATATTCAATAGCAACAGGTATCATGTTCGGTATCCTTACTTGGGTTATTCTCAAGATTGTTACAGGCAAAATCAAAGAAATTCATCCGATTATGTGGGTTGCGTTTGCTTTGTTTGCAGTAAGAATTGTAACAATGATTTGCGGTGTATCGTCGTAACTTCATATATAAACTCTGCGGGGGCGTTTTTCGCTCCCGCTTTTTGTGTTTTCTTACAAGTTAAATAGGTTATTGTTGTGCAACAGGCTCATTGACATATACAGCCGTTTATGATATGCTTTAATTATATTATTAATATATGAATAGGGTGGTTAATTTGAAAATTTCAACAAAGGGCAGGTATGCGCTCCGACTTATGGTTGACCTTGCTCAGTGTAAACAAGGGGAAAATGTAGCCCTAAAGGAGGTTGCCGCCCGTCAGGGAATATCGCTTAAATACCTTGAACAGATTATTACCGTACTTACAAAGGCAGGTTATGTGCTCAGCGCAAGAGGTTCAAACGGAGGATATCGTCTTGCTCATGAACCCGAATATTATACTGTCGGTATGATTTTAAGACTCACCGAGGGCAGTCTTGCACCCGTGGCTTGCCTTGAGGGTAATGAAAATACCTGTGATCGTCGTGAACAATGTTCAACGCTTTTTGTGTGGGAAAAACTCCAGAAGGCTATTGACGATGTTGTTGACAACATTACTCTTGCCGACATTATTGCAAATTCGGCAGATAACTATGTAATTTAATATAATCCGAAAGCATCCTTTACGGGTGCTTTTGTTGTTTACACAGCAATTTAGTAGGTAATGCGGTGTTTTGCCGTTTGCAAATGTTGCTTTTGAATATTAGTTTTAAAAAATCAGAAAAAATTTCAAATTGACTGCTTAACGGTTGAAATTTAAAAAACGGCTTGAATATCGGCTTTTTAGACCTTTTCAATAATCAAAACCCAGCAAACCTACTAAACCAATAGGAAAGATAAGAAAAAATTTCAAAAAACCTATTGACAAATAAAAAATCTGTGGTATGATATAGACAATCCAATTAAAACCCACCAATCAAATAGGAAATATGGGAAAGGTGATCCAAATGAAAAATCTCAGATTCAAACGATGTTGCAGTAATGCACGAATGTGATACGGGACACATCAAATCCGCAACATAACTTCTGAAATTAAAAATGAAATGAGGACATTAAAATGAGTAAATTAAGCGAAAGAAATCTTAAATTTGAAACAAAACAGCTACACATCGGTCAGGAAACAGCAGACCCTGTAACAGACGCAAGAGCAGTTCCGATTTACGCAACTACTTCTTATGTATTCCACAACAGTCAGCACGCTGCAGACCGCTTTGCACTCAAAGATGCAGGTAACATCTACGGCAGACTTACAAACCCGACAGAGGATGTTTTTGAAAAGAGAATTGCAGCTCTTGAGGGCGGCACAGCAGCTCTTGCAGTTGCATCAGGCGCAGCAGCAGTTTCATATGCACTTCAGGCTCTTGCAAAAGCAGGCGACAACATCGTAGCCGCAAAGACAATCTACGGCGGCACATACAACTGGCTTGAGCATACATTCTCAGAGTATGGTGTAACAACAAAGTTCGTTGATCCTGACGAAGAAAACGCATTTGAAAATGCAATTGACGAAAACACAAAGGCTGTTTTCATTGAATCACTCGGTAACCCCAATTCAAATATTATTGATATTGAAGAAGTAGCAAACATTGCTCATTCACACAAGATTCCCCTTGTAATCGACAGCACATTCGCTACACCTTATCTTCTCAGACCGTTTGAGTACGGCGCAGATATCGTTGTTCATTCGGCAACAAAGTTTATCGGCGGTCACGGTACGGCTCTCGGCGGTGTAATCGTTGAAAGCGGCAAGTTTGACTGGGCTGCATCAGGCAAGTTCCCACAGTTCTCAGAGCCTAACGCATCATATCACGGTGCAGTATTTACAGAGGCTGCTCCGGGCGCTGCTCTTGTAACTTATGTTCGTGCCATTCTCCTCAGAGATACAGGCGCTACACTTTCACCGTTCCACGCATTTATGTTCCTCCAAGGCCTTGAAACACTTTCACTTCGTGTTGAACGCCATGTTGAAAATGCACTCAAGGTTGTTGACTTCCTCTCTAAGAACCCGAAGGTAGAAAATGTTAATCATCCTTCACTTCCTGACAGCAAGTACAACGCACTTTACAAGAAATACTTCCCGAAGGGTGCAGGCTCAATCTTCACATTTGAAATCAAGGGTGACGCTGAAACTGCAAAGAAATTCATCGACCACCTCGAAGTATTCTCACTTCTTGCAAATGTTGCAGATGTTAAATCTCTTGCAATTCACCCTGCATCAACAACTCATTCACAGCTCAGCGAGGCAGAGCTTGCAGAACAGGGCATTAAGCCAAACACTATCAGACTTTCAATCGGCACAGAGAATATCGACGATATTATCTATGACCTTCAGGAAGCATTTGATTCACTTGATGACTGATTTTAATTTGTTGAATTTTGAAAGGACTTGATTTTTGTGAGCAAAATATATACAAGTGTAACAGAACTTATCGGCAGAACACCGCTTATCGAACTCGTTAATATAGAAAAGAAATATGACCTCAAGGCAAAGGTTGTTGCAAAGCTTGAACTCTTTAACCCTGCCGGCAGTGTTAAGGACAGAGTGGCAAGAGCTATGGTTGAGGACGCTGAAAAGAGCGGTAAACTCAAAAAAGGTTCAACAATCATTGAACCGACATCAGGTAACACAGGCATCGGTCTTGCATCTGTAGCTACTGCAAAGGGTTACAAGACAATCCTCACAATGCCCGAAACAATGAGCGTTGAGAGAAGAAACCTCCTCAAGGCATACGGTGCTGAAATCGTTCTTACTGACGGTACAAAGGGTATGAGCGGTGCAATTGCAAAGGCTAAAGAGCTTGAAAAGGAAATTGACGGCGGCATTATCCTCGGTCAGTTTGAGAATCCTGCTAACCCTAAGGCTCATTTTGATACAACTGGTCCGGAAATCTGGGAGGATACGGACGGCAATGTCGATTTCTTCATTGCAGGTGTCGGCACAGGCGGTACACTCAGCGGCGTGGGTAACTTCCTCAAGTCAAAGAAGGCTGATGTAAAGGTTGTTGCAGTTGAGCCGCAGACTTCTCCCGTACTTTCGGAGGGTCACGGCGGTCCTCATAAGATTCAGGGTATCGGCGCAGGCTTTGTTCCGGATACTCTCGATACAAAGGTATATGACGAAATTCTTCCGATTGCTAACGAAGCCGCTTTCTCAAATGCAAATGATATTGCAAAGACAGAAGGTATCCTCGTAGGTATCTCATCAGGCGCCGCTCTTGCAGCCGCAATTGAGCTTGCCAAGCGTGAAGAAAATGCAGGTAAGACAATCGTTGCATTGTTCCCCGACACAGGTGAGCGTTACCTCTCAACAGGCGTATTTAACAGCTAATAAGTAATTGGATTACTTCCCGATATTGACAAAGGACAGCCACGCAGACTGTCCTTTGTCTTTTTTATTGCAACCGTTAATTCGATATGGTACAATTGTTTTGTAGGTGAGTTTATGAAAGTTAAAATTTGCGGAATTACATCCGCCGAAGACATTAAGATAGTAAATGCCTGCAAACCCGATTTTGCGGGCTTTGTAATGTTTTTTCCAAAGAGTAAGCGGAATATTTCTCCCGAAACCGCCAAGGGCCTGATTGAAACGCTTGATAAAAATGTTTTGTCGGTTGCTGTAACTGTTTCTCCGACTCTTGAACAGGTGAAAACTGCATATGACTGCGGTTTTGATTACATTCAGATTCACGGTGAGGTTGAAGAAGATGTGCTTTCAAATCCATATCTCAAGGTAATTCGTGCCTTTAATGTGAGCGACCTTGAAAAGTTTGACGAATACAGAATGAATCAGAACATTGTAGGCTATGTTTTTGACGCACACGAACCCGGCAGCGGAAAAACCTTTGACTGGACAATGCTTGAAAATCTGCCTCGTGATGATAAATTGTTTATGCTTGCAGGAGGTCTGAATCCCGAAACCGTTGCAAAAGCCGTAAAAGCCGTTAAGCCTGACGGAGTTGATGTAAGTTCGGGTGTTGAAAATTCAAACGGCAACGGTAAAGATTTTGAAAAAGTGAAGAAATTTATTATATCTGCTCGAAGTGAAAATTAATAAAACAGTAAAAAAATGTTGACAAACCGTGATTTTATGTTATAATAAATCTGTTATGTTGTGTACATAACAATCCTTGCGGTGAAAACCGCCATAATGTCCAGAAGGAGGTGCAATATTAATGGCAGTAACAGCTAATTACGAAACAGTAATGATCATTTCAATGAAGAAGGGCGAAGAAGGTATCCAGGCCATCGTTGAAAAGTTCAAGGCTCTCATTGAGAAGCATGCCACTTTGAAGAATGTTGACGAATGGGGCAAGAGAAAGCTTGCTTACCTCATCAACAAAGAGAGCGAAGGCTATTATGTTCTTTTCGATTTTGAAAGTGAAGCTGAGTTCCCTGCAGAGCTCGACCGTATCTACAAGATCACAGAAGGCGTAATGCGTTCAATGATAATCAAGAAGGAAGTCGAATAATCAATTTGTAGGGGTTAACCCGAACACGAAAGGAAAAGTATGTTAAACAGAGTAATCTTAATGGGCAGAATTACAGCTGACCCTGAATTAAAAACAACAAACACAGGCGTAAGCGTTACAAGCTTCAGCATTGCGGTTGATCGCAACTATGTAAAGCAGGGCGAGGAGCGTAAAGCCGACTTCTTTAATATTGTATGTTGGAGAAGTACAGCGGAATTTGTATGCCGTTACTTTGGAAAGGGTTCTCTCATTGCTGTTGAAGGACAGCTCCAGAGCCGTCAGTTCCAGGCTAAGGACGGTTCAAACCGTTACGTTGTTGAGGTTGTAGCAGATAATGTTTCGTTCACAGGCGAACGCCGTGACAACAATGCAGGCGGCTACAATCAGTCCTATGGCGGCAATCAGTCATACGGTGCTCCGTCTTACGGCGGAAACCAGGCTTATCATCAGGAACCTGCTCCGCAGGCACCTGCGTCTTATCAGAGCGGTTCAAACTCTGATTTTCAGGATATGCCGTTGGACGATGATTTACCATTTTAACTTCAACTTAATTTAAATAATTCTCATTGAAAGGAGAACTTCATCATGGCAGACAGACCAATGAACCGTGGCAGAAAAGCTCGCAAGAAGGTTTGCGGCTTCTGTGTTGACAAGGTTGAGAATATCGATTACAAGGATATTGCTCGTCTTCGTCGTTATATGTCAGAAAGAGGAAAGATTCTTCCTCGCCGTGTAACAGGTACTTGCGCAAGACATCAGCGTGAGCTTACAGTTGCTATCAAGCGTGCTCGTCACCTTGCTTTGCTTCCTTACACAGCTGACTAATTTAATAACAGCTTTTAACACCGTACATTTTGTGCGGTGTTTTTTTATGCAATAAAAAGCATGGCATCAATGACACCATGCTTTTTGTTAAAACAAATCGCTGTGTGAACCTGTTCTTGTAAGAAATAATATCAGTTCATCATCTAAATACTCATAAATTAACAGCCAGTCAGGCTCTAAGTGACATTCATGTTTGCCTTTGTAGTTTCCTATCAGCAAATGGTCACGATATTTGTCCGGAAGAATTTCGTCATTTGCGAGCATATCAATTACTTTCTTCAGAATGTTCAAATCTTTGTTTTGCTTTTTAATTTTTTTAAAATCTTTTTTGAATTGATTTGTGGGCTTGATTATATATTTCATTTATCCAAATCCTCAAATAATTCATCGGCACTACTATAGCTCTTATAAAGTTCGGGGTGTTTTTTCATCTCTTCAACTTCAGCAAAAGCGGCTTCGGTTTCTGCATTATATTTGCGAATAGTAAACGGAATACCGTTAAATTCAAGCGACTGCTGAATGAAAAGATTGATGGCGGTAGTCATATCAAGTCCTAAAGATGAAAACAGTTCCTGTGCTTTTAATTTTTTATCAGCATCAATTCTGATGTTTATATTTGTCATAGCCATAAAATCATCTCCTTATTATTATGTTATCACAATGTAATAACATTGTCAACATTATCTTTTGTATATTTTTTGTTAGTTTTTTCTGTAATTAACCTATTGACAAATACCCCAATGGGGTATAAAATCATAACTGTAAGATACCTATAGGGGGTATTTTAAAGGGTTTTGAATAATATATCCCATTTTGAAATTATGAGGTTGATATTATGGAGAATAATAAGTGTGAACATTGTGCAAAACACAAGCACCGTACCGAAAAAGAATACAAGTCGCTTGTAAACCGACTTAATCGTATTGAAGGTCAGATACGGGGGATAAAGGGTATGCTTGAAAAAGATGCCTACTGTCCCGATATTCTGGTACAGGTTGCCGCCGCCAATGCGGCACTCAACGCTTTTAACAAGGAGTTGCTTGCTAATCATATCCGCACCTGTGTTGCAGATGACATAAGGGCAGGTAATGATGAAACAATTGACGAGCTTGTCGGTGTTTTGCAAAAGCTTATGAAGTAGGAGAAACTATGACTCAATACAATGTAACGGGTATGAGCTGTGCCGCCTGTGTTGCCCGTGTTGAAAAGGCGGTATCAAAGATTGACGGAGTAAATTCCTGTTCCGTCAGTCTGCTTACAAATTCAATGAATGTTGACGGTTCAGCCGATTCGTCTGCAATTATAAATGCCGTGCAGAATGCCGGCTATGGTGCGTCTTTGAAAGGCAAAGAGAAAAAATCGCCCGATGCAGAGGATTCTCTCAAAGATACCGAAACACCCAAAATCAGAAAAAGACTTATCGCATCGCTCATTGTCCTTGCAGTGTTGATGTATTTTTCAATGGGACATATGATGTGGGGATGGCCGTTGCCGTCATTTTTTGATAACAACCATATTGCAATGGGACTTGTTCAGTTGATTTTGTCAGGCATAGTGATGGTGATTAATCAGAAATTTTTTGTCAGCGGATTCAAGGGGATTATCCGCCTTGCTCCCAATATGGACACGCTTGTTGCACTTGGTTCGGGCACAGCCTTTGTTTACAGCACAATTGCGTTGTTTATGATGACCGATGCACAGGTGAGAGGTGACTCGGCGGCGGTTATGTCGTATATGCATGAGTTCTATTTTGAATCAGCCGCAATGATTTTGGCACTCATCACAGTCGGTAAAATGCTTGAGGCTCACTCAAAGGGCAAAACTACTGACGCTATCAAAGGTTTGATGAAACTTGCACCAAAGACTGCTACGATTGTAGTTGACGGTGTTGAAAAAACTGTTCCGATAGAACAGGTGAAAAAAGGCGATATATTCGCAGTTCGTCCGGGTGAGAGTATTCCTGTTGACGGAGTTGTTATTGACGGTGAAAGTGCCGTCAATGAATCAGCGCTGACGGGTGAAAGCGTTCCTGTTGACAAGCTTGTCGGCGATACGGTTTCAGCCGCAACAATCAATCAGTCGGGATATATCCGCTGTGAGGCTACGAGAATCGGCGAGGACACAACGCTGTCGCAGATTATTAAAATGGTCAGTGATGCGTCTGCCACCAAAGCACCTATCGCAAAAATTGCCGACAGGGTATCGGGTGTGTTTGTTCCCGCGGTAATCACAATTGCCGTGATTACTGCAATCGTGTGGCTGTTGCTCGGTCAAAGTGTAGGATTTTCGCTTGCAAGAGCCATTTCCGTTCTTGTAATCAGTTGTCCGTGTGCATTGGGACTTGCAACCCCTGTTGCGATTATGGTCGGCAACGGTGTCGGTGCAAAGAACGGAATCCTCTATAAAACCGCAGTTTCACTTGAAACAGCCGGCAGAATTGACACGGTTGTTCTTGACAAAACAGGCACGGTTACCAAGGGTGAACCCGCCGTTACCGATATCGTTACAGTCGAAAATATCTCGGAAACCGAGCTTTTGAAAACAGCCGTTGCTCTTGAAAAATCAAGCGAACATCCGCTTGCAAAGGCAATTGTAGTTTATGCAAATGACCGACATATTATCGGCGATGCCGTGACTGAGTTCAATGCCGTAACGGGTAACGGACTTACCGCAAAAATCGGTTCAGAAAGCGTTTACGGAGGCAATTACAGATATATTTCACAGTTTGCTGAAATTTCATCAGACGAAAAAGCAAAGGCTGAACAGCTTGCGGAAGAAGGCAAAACTCCGCTGTATTTCTGTAAAGGAAATAAATTTCTCGGTATTATTGCTGTTGCAGACATAATAAAAGAGGACGGTAAACAGGCTGTTAATGAACTCAAAAATATGGGTGTGCGTGTTGTAATGCTTACGGGCGATAACGAAAAAACCGCAAAAGCCGTTGCAAAAAATGCAGACATTGATGAAGTTGTTGCAGGAGTTCTTCCTGACGGCAAGGAAAAGAATGTAAAAGAACTGAAAAAATACGGCAAGGTTGCAATGGTCGGTGACGGCATTAACGATGCGCCTGCCCTCACAAGCGCAGACTTGGGTATTGCAATCGGAGCGGGAACGGATGTTGCAATTGATGCGGCAGATGTTGTACTCGTAAAGAGCCGCCTTGCAGATGTTCCTGCAACAATCAGACTCGGCAGAGCAACACTCCGTAACATTCACGAAAATCTTTTCTGGGCATTTATTTACAATGTAATCGGTATTCCGCTTGCCATGGGTGCATTTATCAATCTTTTCGGCTGGCAGTTAAATCCGATGTTCGGTGCGGCGGCAATGAGCCTTTCAAGCTTTTGTGTTGTAACAAATGCATTAAGACTTAATTTTGTTAAGGTTCACAGCTCAAAGCATGACAGAAAAATAAAACATAAAAATAAAAAGGAGAATAAAACCATGGAAAAAATAATGAAAATCGAAGGTATGATGTGTCCGCATTGCGAGGCAACAGTAAAGAAAACTCTTGAGGCAATTGACGGTGTTGAATCGGCAGAAGTAAGCCACGAGAAAGGCTCAGCCGTTCTTACAATGTCAAAAAATGTTGAAGATTCCGTTCTAAAAAAAGCTGTAGAGGACGCAGGCTACACAGTAAAATAAACGGTGTGCCACCGTTCTCAGTTCGTGAAGACAGTTTCGTATAGGCAAAGGTAAATATTCCCGAGCGTAACTTATAAATCAAATACAAAAATCAGCAGGACAACATAATTTTGTTGCCCTGCTTTTGCCTTGAATACTGATATTGAAAAATAATGACAATGTAATTACAATCTTCACGAGAGGGCGGCAATACACCGTAGCCGTATAAGAAAAAACGGAGTAACCAAAACCGATTACTCCGTAAATTCAATGTTAAATTACATTTTGTTTGCAAGGGCTCTTTCAAGCCAGATGTCTGCAATATCCATAGCAAGGAACAATCCCTTTTTCTCGCTTGACTTAACAAGCTGTTTTCTCGGTGAAAGATAAGGGTCTGTAGCCATTAACTGAACTGTTACCTTATCGGCAATCTCAGTTCCGTTGACATCCTTTTTACTTTTGATTTGCATTCTTATAACATACGGTTCTTCCATACTGCCGTAGTAAATCTCGTCATTGCAACGAACGAGCGGTCTGCCCTTGTAAGTCGAAAATTTCTTTTCGGTCTTTTTGGTATCTGCCACAAGGCATCATCCTTTCTTAAACATTAAGATACGATTTTACCAGTGCTTCAAGTAGGTCGTCACGGTCGATCTTGCTGATGATGTTGCGAGCGTTATTATATGTTGTAATATAGGTCGGATCCTCGCTTAAAATATATCCCACAATCTGATTAATAGGGTTATATCCTTTTTGGCGGAGGGCATCATAAACGATTGTAAGCCCTGCTTTTATCTGGTCATCTTTTTCCTCACCAAGAGAAAAAATCATTGTTTTATCCAACATACTGAAACACCTCCTATTCTGCTACTATACCATATTTCAAAGTAAATTTCAAGCACTTTTTAATAAATATGCCTAATTTATGTTATTTCAATGTCAAAAACATTGCTTTGTGTGATAAAACAGCAGTAATATTTTTTAATTTTATCTTATGCTTGTCAGATTATGTCACAAAAAGGGGACGGAAAAACCGCCCCCATAATTTTTAGCCTCTGAGCTTTACTCCGTTTTCAGAAAGATTTGAAATTATCTTGTCCATAATCTTCTGAACCTCGGCTGATGAAAGTGTTCTTTCATTTGATGAGAACTCAAAGCGGATTGTTACGCTGTGAACTGTATCTGTGTCATATGTGTCAACAATCTTTGTGCTTTTGAGAATCTCTCCGCCTTCGTTTTTCCAACACTCTGCAAGGTGTGAGAAGAACATTCCCTGAGGAACTTCAACGCTGATGTCGTAGTCCATCGGCGGGAACTTTGACGGTTCGTTATAAACAATCGGAGCGGCCTCTGTGTTTGCATAAGCGTTCACATCAATTTCTGCAAATACAATTGCGGCTTTTTTGTCAATCTTCTTGTTTACTGTCGGATGAACAATGCCGATTGTACCGATGTTCCTGCCGTCAAGGCATACCGAATAGAGGTTTACGGGGTGTTCGTAGCTGTGAGTCGGTTCAGCCTTTTCAAATGTGAGAGCCTTGTGCTTGATTTCATCCGTTACAACGGCGAGAATGTCACGGAGTTCAAAATAAATGTCCTTAACATTTCTTGTCTTGCTGTAAAGTGTGATTGCAAGCTTTTTGTTTTCAATGCAAAGACCGTTTTCATCAAGACCGTTTACAACTCTGCCGATTTCAAAAATACCGAAATCGTTTGAGAATGAAAGGTTTGATTTAATCTGACAAAGCTGTGTGGGAACAATTGAATTTCTTAATGTTTCAATATTCGGGTTAGTTGCGTTTGCAAGCTTAACATTATCCTCAACAGGAATGTCAATTGCCTTGAGTTCATCGTTGTATGCCCATACATATGAGTGAAGCTCGTGGAGATTGTATCTCTTAACGAGCATATCCTTGATTTTGTTTTCCGTAGTTTTAACAACGCTTGCTCTTACGGGATAGAGCGGAGAGCGTGTTGTGTGAATTTCAAAGTTGTCATAGCCGTAAATACGGGTGATTTCTTCAATGATGTCAGCCTTGATTGTAACATCCTTTGTTGCTCTCCAGCTTGGAACCGTTACGCTGAAGTTATCGTTGTTGAGCTCCACCTTAAAGCCGAGGCTTTCGAGTGTTGCAACAATTCTGTCGTTGCTGATTTCGATGCCTGTGTAGCGGTCAACAAAGTTTTTGTCAAAGTCAAGAACAACTGTGTCATACCTGAATGCGTACTCGTCTGTGAGCGAAGAAACAACCTTGATGTCGCTGTCATACTTTTTGAGAAGATATACAAATCTTGCAATTGCAGTAACAGTCATTTCAGGATCAAGACATTTTTCATATCTCATTGATGCGTCTGTTCTGTGAGCAAGTCTTACTGTTGACTTTCTTACGGAAACTGCGTTGAATGTTGCGGATTCAAGTGTGAGAGTAGTTGTATCGTCAACAATTTCCGAATCAAGACCGCCCATGATGCCGGCAATTGCTACAGGAGTGTTGCCGTTGCAAATCATAAGTGTGTTTTCGTCAATGTTTCTTTCAACACCGTCAAGTGTTTTGAAAGTGAAAGGCTTGTCAAAACGCTTGATTCTGATTTTTTCAACCTTTCTTGAATCGAAAGCGTGCATCGGCTGTCCCATTTCAAGCATAAGATAGTTTGTAAGGTCGGCAAGATAGTTTATTGCTCTCATACCGCAGTAAAAAAGACGGATTCTCATATTTACGGGGCTTACATTGCGGTTGATGTTCTCAATCTGTAAGCAGCTGTATCTCTGACAGAGAGTGTCCTCAATCTTCATATCAATCTTTTTAAGACCGTCATATGCCTTTAAATCGTCAAGGTCAAGAGGTTTAAGCTCTCTGCCTGCAAGTGCGGCAAATTCTCTTGCAATTCCGTAGTGTCCCCAAAGGTCGGGACGGTTTGTAAGCGACTTGTTATCAACCTCAAAAACGATATCGTCAATTTCATAAATGTCTTTAAGGTCTGTGCCGTTTTTAACATCATCTGTAATTTCCATGATGCCGGAGTTGTCATCGCTGATACCGATTTCAGCCTCACTGCAGCACATACCGTTTGATGTAAAGCCGGCAAGAGGTCTTGGTGTAATCGTGATTTCGCCGATTTTAGCGCCAACCTTTGCAAAAGCGGTTTTAAGACCGACTCTTACATTCGGAGCACCGCAGACAACATCAATAAGTTCATCTTCGCCTGCATCAATTTTGAGGAGATGAAGTTTCTTTGAATCGGGATGATTTTCAACCGACTTAATTTCACCTACAACAATACCGCTGATTTCACTGCCCTTGCGGAGAATATCGTTTTCAACCTCGGCTGTGGAAAGAGAAAATTTGCGGATAAGTTCAATTTTATCAAGACCGCTCAAATCAACAAAGTCCTGAATCCAGTTCATAGATAAAAACATTTTGTATCTCCTCTCTTATTCGTCATCAGTAAACTGTGAAAGTGCTTTAAGACTGCCGCTGTTAAGGTCACGGATATCCTTGATTCCGTACTTCATCATTGCAAGTCTTGTAAGACCGAGACCAAACGCAAAGCCTGTGTATTTTTCGGGATCAATTCCGCCCTCACGCAGAACATTGGGATGAATCATACCGCAGGGGCATAGCTCAAGCCAACCGCTGTGCTTACATGACGGACAACCCTCGCCGCCGCAGATAAGACAGCTGATGTCGAGTTCAAAACCCGGTTCAACGAATGGGAAAAAGCCGGGGCGAAGTCTAACCTTGATATCCTTTTTGAATACTTCGGAAAGCATTGTTTTCATAAAGTAGATAAGGTTTGAAATTGAAATGTCCTTGTCAACCATAACGCCTTCCATCTGGAAAAATGTGTTTTCGTGACAAGCGTCCGTAGCCTCGTTTCTGAAGCATCTGCCGGGGAAGATGGCTTTTATAGGTGTGCCGTTTTCGATAAGTCCCTTGCCGTACTTTTTAAGAATTGCGTTCTGTGCGGCTGATGTGTGTGACTTTAAAAGCTGACCGTTGTCAAGGTAGTAAGTGTCCTGCATATCTCTTGCGGGGTGGTGCTTCGGAATGTTAAGAGCCTCAAAGCATTCGTAGTCGGTTACGATTTCGGAGTAGTCCTCAATGTTAAATCCCATTGATGAGAAAATCTTTTCGCATTCTCTCTGAACAAGGGTGATTGGGTGATAAGAACCCCTTGCAAGCGCAACAGGCGATGTAATGTCAAACTGCGGCATCAAGGCGATTTCACGCTGAATTTCCTTTTCTTTAAGTTCCGCAAGTCTTTCTTCAATAAGCTGTGCGGCCTGTGCTTTAAGCTTGTTTACCTCAGCACCGAAAGTTTTTCTTTCCTCGTTGGGAAGGTCTTTCATACCCTTTAAAAGAGCCGTGATACTGCCCTTTTTGCCAAGATAAGAAACTCTGATTTTATCAAGGTCGGTCAAATCTTGTGTTTCGCCGAGTCTTGACTTGATTTCGTCTTTTAAACTTAATAATTTCTCGTTCATAAATTACCTCCGTAAAAATAATAAAGCCCTGCGTAAAATCAATTACGCAGGGACGAAATAATCCGTGGTACCACCCTGATTTTTGCATCAAAGCAAACACTCCCGAAAGCAGACACTTTCACAACCTGTAACGGAGTCAGCCGTTGAGATCTACTGAAAATTTCAACCTCACCACTCGGAAGGGAACTTCACACCTGCAACACCGTTGTATGCTTTCAGCCTTGGCACACATTCTCTTTGACGGTATCACGCAAACGCTACTTTCTTCGTCATCATGTTATCTTTTTCTATGATAACACCAAAACATTTTTTTTGCAAGAGTTTTTGTATCTTTTGTTGAAAAAAACAACAGCCTGTGATATCATATGAAATATCAATCATAAAGGAGAAAATACATTGAATAATTTTAACGAACAGGTTGTAAGACGGGTTAACAAACCTAAAAATCTGATTATAAAAATTGTTTCGGTGCTTTTGCTTATTTTAGTGCCGACAACATTGTTTTTACTTGCTTTTGCAACAATTGCATATCTTATCTATGTGGCTTTTTTCGTGTTTATAGGCGGAATTTATGCTGTTTGGTATGTGTTCAGTATTCAGAAGGTCGATTTTGAATATTCGGTTTCGGGCAATGAGCTTGAAATTGCAAAGGTTGTTGCATTGCGCAAAAGAAAAACCATGTGCAAGGTTCAGATTAACGAGATTGAAAGACTTGAAAAAGACGATACCGAAATCAAGAAGATGAGATTTCTCAAAACTTTTATCGCCGCAAGAGATATTGACTCCAAGGACGAAAACTATTTCGCTGTTTTCAACAGTCCTGCATACGGCAGATGTCTTCTCGTTTTTACTCCGAACGAGGATATTCTCAACGGTATGAAACCGCACCTCAACAAGAATATTGTGGTTCAGTTATTCTATAAAAGAAAAATGAGTTGATTGTATGACAGTAACAGATGTAAATGTTGTAAAAAGTGCAATTTTTGAACGCCCCGATGATGCAAACAAGGGAACTCTGGGTTCATTGCTCTGCGTTTGCGGAAGCTACGGAATGGCAGGGGCGGCGGTTATGTCGGCAAAGGGTGCGTTAAGAACGGGCATAGGTCTTGCAAAATGTGCATTGCCGAGAAGTATTTACCCGATTGTTGCCCAAACGATTCTTGAGAGCGTTTACTATCCTCTCAGCGAAAATGCAGACGGCAGAATCTCAAAGGTAAATGTTCCGTTTTTAGTCAGCGAATCGTGCAAATCCTCTGCAACTCTTGTCGGTTGCGGACTCGGTGTGTGCGACGATACATTAAAAATTGTATTTTCTTTAATAGAAAATTCCACAACACCGCTTGTGCTTGACGCAGACGCACTCAATTGTGTTGCAAAACAGCCTGAAATTCTTTTAAGGAAAAAAGCACCGATTATAATTACTCCTCACCCGGGCGAAATGTCAAGACTTACAGGTCTTGCAACTCCGCTTGTAAATGCGGAAAGGGAGAGAGTTGCCCTCGATTTTGCACAAAAGTACGGTGTTGTAACCGTTCTCAAAGGAGCGGGAACGGTAATTGCCTCGCCAAACGGCAAGGTGCTTGTGAACCCGACAGGCAATTCGGGAATGGCAACAGGCGGCAGCGGTGATGTGCTTGCGGGAATGACCGCATCAATTCTTGCACAGGGCGCAAGTGCGTTTTCATCAGCCGCAGCGGCAGTATATCTCCACGGTCTTGCAGGCGACATTGCCGCCGAAAAATACGGCAAAATCTCAATGCTCCCCACAGACCTGATAAATTGCATCCCACTTGCATATAAGCGTTGCGGTTTTTGATTTAAAATACAAGTGGAAACGGGAATCTTTTTGCGAAAAAAGTTGTGAAAACGATGACGATTTTGTTGGGGCAGATATTATCCGCCCGCAAGTAACAGCTCAAAATTTATATTAAGTCAGATTATATAAATGTCACAAAATTACTTTTATGCACTAGTGTGAGGTAATGTTTTGCATATAACTCTGTTTATGGAGGCGAATAAAAATGATGCCAACAAGAGCGGAAGCTGAAAAAATATTAGAAGAAGCTGAACAATGTAATTCGGGTCCTTGGGTAAATCACAGTCGCATTACAGCAAAATGTGCTGAAAAGATTGCGGAATTATGTGAAAATTTGGATTCGGAAAAGGCATACATATTAGGGTTACTCCATGATATTGGCAGAAAGTTTGGTGTTAGGCATTTAGGTCATGTTTATGACGGATATACATATATGATGTCATTGGGATATGATGAGGTCGCAAAAATTTGCCTGACACATTCGTTTAATAATTCAACCGTAAAGGAATACATTGGTAAATTCGATGTTTCTGATGAAGAACTTGAATTGATAGAAACTGCTCTTGCTAAAGTGAATATGGATGATTATGACAAACTAATTCAGTTATGCGATGCATTGGCAGGCAGTGGCGGTGTGTTGAATATTGAAGATCGTATGAGAGATGTAAAACAAAGATATGGTTATTACCCACAAGAAAAATGGAATTCAAACATAAGATTAAAAAATTATTTTGAGAAAAAAACAGGAAATAATATATACAAAACAGTTAATCAATCATAAGTTGAATTGTTCTTTATAAGAATAAAAAGCGTTGCGGATTTTGATTTAAAATACAAGTAAGAAACGGGAATCTTTTTGCGAAAAAAAGTTGTCAAAATGATGACGATTTTGAAAGGAGTAATGATGAAGAAAATTTTATGTTTAGTTATGTGTGTATTTCTTGTTATCGGTTTGAGTGCCTGCGGAGGAGATATAAGCAAAGTAAAGACTCACGATGTGGATTCTAAAACCTATTCCGCAGATGATATTAACTCTGCTGTTGATACTATTGAAAAAGAGTTCGACACCAATTGGAACGGCTGTACCCTCACGGAAATTTATTATGCAGGAGATGATTACTGCACCGATTTTCAGGAATTTGCCGACAGGAATAATGCAGATGAAGTTATTGTGCTGTTATCTTCATTTGATGTTGATTCATCAGGCGGCGACGGATCATTAAATCCGAATTCCACATATAATAACTGGAACTGGATTTTAGTCAGAACAAAAGGCGGAAAATGGCAGCATATTGACCACGGATATTAAGATAAAATGCATTAATCACTTATTTGTACAATGTATTAAAAAATTCACAGGACATATAATGTATCGGGAGGTGTCTTATGGCACGGAAAATCTTGATTACATTATGTGTCCTTTTTGTCATGCCTGTTTTTGTCATTACGGGGTGTGATGAAGTGCAGGAAAATCTTTCTCCGAAATCCTCGTTTATTGCCGATTTCAGCTGTGAATACAGAAAAATGAACATCACGGGAAAGCTGTCTGCAAGCGGTAAAAAACTCATCAACATTTCGCTTGATTCTCCGAACACGGTCAGTTACAAATTTTTTACACAACAAAACTTGATTTTAATTCAAAACGGTGTTATAATCACCGTGAAAAGAATTTAAGGAGGCGAACAGTATGGACAGTTGTGATAGTCGAAGTACACATAACGATGGATACAGACTTGGAAGCTATTTCAGGTGTCTGTAGGTGCGCCGTTTTTTAGCAGTAAATAATCATAAAGCCTTTACCCATCGTTACAAACTATTCACAGCTTATTTTTGTGGCAGTTAATGTTACGATGGGCTTTTTACGCCCTTTTTTAGTGAAAAGGAGGCTAAATGATGAAAAATAAAGTATTAAAAGAACCGATTTATGCAGAAAGAATTGTAAATGCAGTCAAACTGTCTTGCTCAATGGAAGAGATGCGCAACAAGCTGAAGGATTACCATGACAATGACATTGCGCAAAGTTTTGAATTTTTAAACAGAGCCGAAAGAAATCTTTTGTACAGCGCACTTGATGCAAAATGGCTTGCCGAAATTATTTCTTACATTGATAACCCGTCACAGTATATCGAAGAAATTGAAATTGATAAATTGGCTGAAATTGTAAACGAAATGGATGCCGATGATGCTGTTGATCTTTGGCGTAATATTGATGAAAGTGTAAAAATAAAGCTTCGTCCGATGATTGATGACGAAACCAAAACGGACATCAGGCTAATCTATTCCTATGACGATGACGAAATCGGAAGCTTGATTACAACAAACTATATATGTATCAGGGAAAATCTTACAATCCGTGAAGCAATGCACGAGCTTGTAAGACAGGCGGGCGAAAATGATAATATTTCAACAATATATGTGGTTAATGACAAGGGTTGTTTTTGCGGTGCAATTGATTTGAAGGATTTGATTGTCGCAAGAGAAAATGTTGAACTGAAAACCCTCATAAGCTATGCATATCCCTACTTGTACGATAACGAGAAAATTTCCGACAGTGTTGTGAAGATAAAAGATTACGCCGAGTATTCGCTTCCGGTTCTTAACAGGAAAAAGAAAATGGTCGGTATTATCACCGCACAGGATGTCATTGAAACGGTTGATGACGAAATGGGCGACGATTACGCAAAGCTTGCAGGTTTGTCCTCGGAAGAAGACCTTAACGAAACTACAAAAGAAAGTATGAAAAAGCGTCTTCCGTGGTTGATTATTCTTCTGTTTCTCGGAATGGGCGTTTCGGCAGTAGTAGGTGCTTTTGAAGGCGTTGTGGCTGTTTTGCCTGTTGTAATTTGCTTTCAGTCTTTAATTCTCGATATGGCTGGAAATGTCGGCACGCAGTCGCTTGCCGTTACAATCAGAGTGTTAATGGATGAAAAATTAAACGGTAAAGACAAGCTTAAACTGACGCTTAAAGAGATGAAAATAGGTTTCTGCAACGGCGGATTGCTCGGTGTATTTGCACTTGTCTGTCTGGGAGTTTATATAGTTCTGTTTAAAGGCTATGCAATCGGAACGGCATTTTTAATTTCGGGATGCGTCGGTGTTGCATTGCTTGTTTCAATCATTATTTCAAGCCTTGTCGGAACTTTAGTTCCTATATTCTTCAAGAGAATAAAAGTTGACCCTGCCGTTGCTTCGGGTCCTCTTATCACTACGGTGAACGATTTGGTTGCTGTTGTAACCTATTACGGTCTTGCATGGCTGTTCTTGATTCAGATTATGCACATAGTTTAAGGAGGGCAATATGAAAATATTAGTGATTAATTGCAGTCCTGTGAGAAATGGAGCTACAGCAGAAATTGTAAATACAGTTAAACAGTGCGTTGAAAATGAAAATACAGTAAAGACCGTATGTATAGATGATTATGAAATAAAGATGTGCAGAGGTTGCCGTAAATGTCACAAAACTGCTGAATGTTTTCAAAAAGATGATGTTACAAAATTGATGGAAACATATGATTGGGCAGACAAAATTGTTTCGGTTTCTCCGTCTTATTGGGCTGATATTCCGGGTCAGTTCAAGGTGTTTATAGATAGGTGTACTCCTTGGTGCAATACGCATGAGCCACACGCAAAATTATTAAGTGGTAAAAAGGGATACACAATTGCGTTAAGAACCGGTCCGAGTATGCCTGAGTGCGAAAGAATTATTAGCAGTATAGAACATTTTTACGGACATTTGGAAATTGAGCCTTGCGGAAAGTTAGGATTGTGCGGAGTTGAATATAAAGAAGATTTAGAAAACAGATTGGAAGAAATAAAAGACTTCTGCAATTTAATTAAAGAACAGTAAATATTTCAATTATCAATTTCAAACAACACACTTATTTGTACAATGTATTAAAAATTTCACGGGACATATAATGTATCGGGAGGTGTCTTATGGCACGGAAAATCTTGATTGCATTATGTGTCCTTTTTGTTATGCCCGTTTTTATCATTACGGGGTGTGATGAAGTGCAGGAAAATCTTACTCCGAAATCCTCGTTTACTGCCGATTTCAGCTGTGAATACAGAAAAATGAACATCACGGGAAAGCTGTCGGCAAGCGGTAAAAAACTCATCAACATTTCGCTTGATTCTCCGAACACGGTCAGCGGTTTGTCGGTTACATACAAGGGTTCGGATATTGAAATTTCAAGGGAGAATATGATTTGCTCCGCCGATGAAGCGTACATTCCCGAAAGCAGTTTCCCGAATATTACAAAAGAAATTTTATACGGAATTGCAGACGGCAGGGCGGTTTTTGAGGGGAAGTGCGAAGATGTGTGTACATACAGACTTGATTCAGCGTTCGGCAAAGCCGTTGTCAGCACAAATTCAAAGGGCTGCATAAGCAAAATCAGCGTTGACGGCGAAGATTACGAAATGGTGCTTTCCAATGTGAAAGATGCAAACGGCTGAACCGATTCACAAATTTTACGCTCAAAAATATTATGTAATAGCTGTATAAAAGCTTTTGGAAAGGCAAAAATACAAGTAAACAATTATTTGGAGCGTGAAAGCCTTGAATATACGAAGAGGAGATATTTATTATGCCGACCTGAGTCCCGTTGTAGGCTCTGAGCAGGGCGGAATCAGACCTGTGCTTATTGTTCAGAATAATGTCGGCAACCGATTCAGTCCGACTGTAATCGCCGCCGCAATTACAAGTCAGCAGTCAAAGGCGAATTTGCCTACCCACATTCCATTGCACGCCGACAGTTCGGGACTCGCCAAAGACAGCGTTGTTTTGCTTGAACAGGTACGAACAATCGACAAAAAACGGCTCAAAGAAAAAATGGGTACTGTTGATGAAAATTCTATGAACGAAATAAATAACGCAATATCAATCTCGTTCGGTCTTAACGCATAATTCCGCATTACATACGGATAATGCTATAAAAGAAAATAAACAGACAACAAAACGGTCGGTTCAGCTTGAGAAAAACTCCAAGCCAACCGACCGTTGTTTGTTGTAAGTAAAGTTATCTTTTTCCTGCATAGACATTTTTTATGTTTCTTTCGGAATATTGAATTAGGTTGAATAGTGACGGGGCGTTTTTTTCAAAACATACCGAAATGACATCGGGAGAGAGGGTGAGGGTAAGCTTCTCATTTTCAATAAGTTCGTTGATGATTTCAAGGTCAAGAATCATTGATGCGTCCGTGAGATTTCTGTAGCGGTTCTTATCAAGCGAAAACATAGTTTGCGAGTTATTTTTTTCGGAATTATAAATCGTGCGGAAAATTACATATTCGGCGCTCATAAGGTAGTTGCTGACTGAGTTTGTAAGGTGCTTGTTGCCGATTTTTGCAAGCAAATCGTAGATTACCGAGGTGGTGTTCATCAAAAGACTGCGGTTTATTTTATTGATCATACTGCCTTTTTCGGTATTGATGACAACCTCTTCTTCGGCAGCCTCAAAAGGATCGGCTGTGAAATTTCTCTGTACGGTTCTGCCGAGAAGATAATCGGTTGAAACACCGTAGTATTCGGCTGTTTTTACGAGAAAATCGAGACCGCATTCACGGATTCCCTTTTCATAATGTGACAAAAGTGCCTGCGAAATTCCCATATCGCCTGCAACCTGTTTTTGACTCAAACCTCTTTCTTTACGAAGAAATGTTATAATTCTCGGAAAATCTTTGTTCAAGACTTGACACCTCATTTTTAAAGATAGTATAATTAACTTGATTGTCAGAAAAAGCAAAGCAGAAATTGCTCTGATAATATATAGTGCATTGAAAGCATTTACAGCAATATACTTTCTATACAGACAGTATAATACAAAATTTACTTTTTGTAAATAATTAAGTGCCGATTTGCTGAAAGTCGGTTTATGGGAGAAGTTATGAAATCATACATAATTCATTTTATAAGACACGGTTCGATTGATGATACACTTGCGGGGAAATATATCGGAACAACAGACGCTCCGCTTTCCGACAGGGGCAGAATGGATTTGAGAAAACTCGATTATGAGTACAAATATCCGGGTACGCAGGTTGTGTTCACAAGTCCGTTAAAGCGTTGTACCGAAACCGCAAAAATTCTTTATCCCGAACAAAATCCGCTTGTTATCGACAACCTTTCCGAATGTAATTTCGGTGAATGGGAGGGCAAAACTGCCGATGAGCTGAAAAACGATCCCGATTTTAAAAAGTGGCTCGCAGGCGATTCTTCCGTAAAACCTCCGAGGGGGGAGAGCAATGCTGATTTTACACGCAGAGTATGCAAAATGTTTGAAAGCATTGTTGAGGGACTTATGAAAACAGGCACAACCGAAAGTGTAATTGTCACTCACGGCGGTGTTATTATGACCTTGCTTGCAGTCTACGGACTTCCGCAGGCAAAACCGTTTGAATGGACAATGGACAACGGTTTCGGCTACTCACTCAGAGTTACTCCCGTACTTTGGCAGAGGGATAAAGTCTGCGAAGTATTCCAGACGATTCCGCTTCCGTCGGAGAATGACTGATTTTTTGAAACTTTGGCAGAATTGTAGCACAGTTTACAATCTTTTGCCGTATATTGTGGGATAATATCCATTGATAAACAATTGATTAAGGAGATATAAAAATGGCAGATTATAAAATTACTCTTTTAAAGGGCGACGGTATCGGTCCTGAAATCGTAAATCAGGCTGTAAAGGTTCTTGATTGTGCCGCTGAAAAATTCGGTTTTGGCGTTACATATGACGAGGCACTTCTCGGCGGTTGTGCTATTGACGCAACAGGCGTTCCGCTCTCAGATGAAACAGTTGCAAAGTGTAAGGCGTCGGACAGCGTACTTCTCGGTGCTGTAGGCGGTCCAAAGTGGGATTCACAGCCGGGTAACAACCGTCCCGAGGCAGGACTTCTCGGTATCAGAGGCGCACTCGGACTTTTCGCAAATCTTCGTCCGTCGGTTATTTTCGGACCGCTCAAGAGTGCATCACCTATCAAGGATGAAATCATCGGCGGCAACCTCGATGTTATGATTGTTCGTGAGCTTACAGGCGGTATCTACTTCGGCGAAAGAGGCAGAAAAGAGGTAAACGGTCAGCCTGCGGCTTGGGATACGGAAATGTACACAATCGGTGAGGTTGAGAGAATTGCAAGGGTTGCTTTTGACCTTGCTATGAAGAGAAATAAAAAGCTCACAAGCGTTGATAAGGCAAATGTTCTTGAGTCTTCAAGACTTTGGAGAGAAACAGTTAAGAGAGTTGCCGAGGATTATCCCGAGGTTGAGCTTAACCATATGTATGTTGACAACTGCGCTATGCAGCTTGTAAGAAATCCCCGTCAGTTTGATGTTATTCTCACATCAAATATCTTCGGTGATATTCTTTCTGACGAGGCTTCAATGATTGCCGGTTCAATCGGTATGCTCGCATCTGCAAGCCTTTCGGGCAGTAAGCTTGGTCTTTATGAGCCTATCCACGGTTCTGCTCCTGACATTGCAGGTCAGAATATTGCAAATCCGCTTGCTACAATTCTTTCTGTTGCAATGATGCTCCGTTATTCACTTGATCAGAGCGAGGCGGCAGACGCAATTGAGGCAGCTGTTGCAAAGGTTCTTGAAACCTACCGTACGCCCGATATCTATGAAGAGGGTTTCACAAAGGTTGGCTGTGACGAAATGGGCGACCGTGTTTGTGAGGCACTTTAATTGGTGAACGGTATGCAGCTTTTCGATATGCACTCTCATATTCTTCCGGGTATAGATGACGGTGCAAAAACGATTGAGGACAGTCTGGAGCTGCTCTCCTGTCTTAAAAAGCAGGGAGTAACGAATGTTTGTCTTACACCTCATTTTTATACAAATGAAATCAGCCTTGAAGATTTTATTGCCGAGAGGGCGGAAAAGTTTGAAAAATTCAAGCCGCACATTCCGAACGGTATGAATATCGTTCTCGGAACAGAGGTTTATGTCACAAAGTATCTTTTCAACAATGAAAATATCAAAGGTATAAACTACGGAAATTCAAACTATATTCTCACTGAGTTTCCGTATAATGCAACATTTTCGGACAATTCGTATGAAATGCTCGACAGGCTTATGAGCGAACAGGGACTTATTCCCGTAATTCCTCATGTTGAGCGTTACAGCTTTCTTGTTGACAATCCTGATGTGATTGAAGATTTAAAACGGCTCGGTGTTGTTATTCAAACAAATATTTCAAATTACACAAAGAAAGCTCCGATGATGAAACGCCGCAGAATGTTAAAGCTTGTAGGTGCAGGACTTATCGACATTATCGGTACGGACGCACATTCACTCACTCATAATACACCTGAGCTTTATTCCGATGCAATCGAATGTATTGCCAAAAAATGCGGTCGGCAGGCGGTTGACAGATTGATGAAAAACAGCGAAAAAATCTTCAATGCCGCAATCGGCTGATATATTGCAAAAATAATAATCGCACAAATAAAAAACGATTGATTTCCTTTCGGATTTCAATCGTTTTTTTGTGCAACTAATCCCACGGTATAATCGGGAACGGCACAAAAATGCCCGACTTTTACGCAGTCGGGCAGATGTATGATTTTAAGTTAATCAGCCTTCACAGCCACAGCTGTCACATTCGGGAACATTGCCCACGATTGGCTCGGGATCAACGCCTCTTCTTTTGTAGTAGTCCGAAACGGCTGCCTTGATTGCCTGTTCTGCAAGAACAGAGCAGTGAACCTTGACAGGCGGAAGTCCGTCAAGAGCCTCCATAACCGCCTTGTTTGTGAGCTTGAGAGCATCATTGATTGACTTGCCCTTGATAAGCTCCGTTGCCATACTGCTTGTTGCAATAGCCGCACCGCAGCCGAATGTTTTAAATTTTACATCTGTGATGATATCGTTATCAACCTTAATGTACATTTTCATAATATCGCCGCATTTTGAGTTACCGACCTCGCCGATGCCGTCTGCGTTTTCAATTTCGCCTACATTTCTCGGATTAGCGAAATGATCCATTACTTTTTCCGAATAAGCCATTTTAATCCTCCTGAATATATTGTTGCCGAATATCTATTCAATTCTATACGAATTTTAACGGGTTGTCAATCAACCCTGAGCTTCCTGCTTTTTAATCTTTTCCCAAAGAGGTGACATACTTCTGAGGTACGAAACAATTTCGGGAACGATTTCAAGAATATAATCAATATCTTCCTCTGTATTGTCGTCAGAGAATGAAAGACGCATACTGCCGTGAGCAATTTCGTGGGGAAGACCGATTGCAAGAAGTACATGACTCGGATCAAGACTTCCCGATGTACAAGCAGAACCCGATGATGCCGAAACACCCTTGAGGTCAAGTCTTAAAAGAAGGCTTTCACCCTCAATACCCTCAAAGCACATATTGACATTGCCGGGGAGTCTGTGAACTCTGTCACCGTTGATTCTTGAACGCTCAATTTTTAAAAGACCGTCGATAAGTCTGTCACGCATCTTTTCAAGCTTTGCGTTTCTTTCGTCCATACCGTCAACTGCAAGCTGAAGTGCGGCATCAAGACCGACAATACCTGCAACATTTTCGGTACCGGCACGCTTGTTCCTCTCCTGAGCACCGCCGCAGATGAGGTTTTCAATTCTTACGCCTTTTCTGATGTAGAGAAGACCGCAGCCCTTCGGTCCGTGGAGCTTGTGTGCTGTCATTGAAAGAAGGTCAATATTTTCTTTCTGAACATCAATCTTCACATAACCTGCCGCCTGAACTGCGTCTGTGTGGAAAAGAACACCGTGCTTTCTGCAAATTGCACCGATTTCGGAAATCGGCTGAATTGTACCGATTTCGTTGTTTGCATACATAATCGAAACTATAGCCGTATCCTCACGAATTGCATTTTCAACATCCTCGGGATGAACGATACCGTTTTCGTAAACATCAAGATAAGTAACCTCAAAGCCTTCCTTTTCAAGAGCCTCACATGTGTGAAGAATAGCGTGATGCTCAAATTTTGAAGTAATGATGTGCTTTTTGCCCTTTGCCTTTAGAGCGTGACAAACACCCTTGAGTGCCCAGTTGTCGGATTCACTTCCGCCTGAGGTAAAGTAAATTTCATTCGGGTTAGCCGCACCGAGATTCTTTGCAATGTTTTCTCTTGCAGTTTCTACGGCAGCCCTTGCCTTTGCACCGATTGTATAAATGCTTGACGGGTTTCCGTAAACCTCGGTGAGGTATGGCATCATTTTTTCAAGCACCTTCGGCGAAAGTGCTGTAGTAGCCGAGTTGTCGGCATAAACATATCTCATTTTATATCCACCTTTATATTAGTTTATTGTTATGCAAATTGTTTTGCGGCTGCAACAGCAAGTCGGTCGCAACGCTCGTTTTCGGGATGACCTGCGTGTCCTTTTACCCACATAATTTCAACCTCGTGAGTATCATACAGGGTAAGAAGCCTGTCCCAAAGTTCGGGGTTCAAAGCCTTTTCTTTTTTATTACGCATCCAGTTGTTTGCTTTCCACTTTTTAGCCCAGCCGAGTTTTAGTGCATTGCAAACATACTGCGAGTCGCTGTAAAGCGTTACCTTGCACGGTTCTTTGAGCAGAGCAAGTGCATTGATAACAGCCGAAAGCTCCATACGGTTGTTGGTTGTGTTTGCCTCACCGCCTGAAATTTCCTTTTCGTGACCGTTATACCTTAAAACAGCACCCCAACCGCCGGGACCGGGATTTCCGCTGCAAGCACCGTCTGTAAAAATTTCAACTTGTTTCAAAAATAATTCTCCTTTAATTCAGAGTGTACTAATTATTCAAAATATTAAAATCCGCACTATAGATTATAATACGCTGAAACGACAATTGCAACCCATTATTTGATATAATTCTGATAACTTTGGTAGGTGTTTGAACAAATTTTGAAATTTATACATAATATTGCAATTAAAAAAATCGCTTACGGGTTTTATTTTACGGAAATTTCAAATTTTTATGCATAAAATTGCCTTTGTTATGCGGATTGCAAGCCTTGGATTTTGTGTTTGTTATGAAAATTTCTTGACATTACAGTAGGATATGCGGTAAAATAAAATGAAAAACTATGATAGGGTAGCTATGTGTTGCCATAATTACGGGAATAAAATTCGTATATTTTGCGGATATTATTATAAATACAGATGTTCACCGTTATCAGAACGGAGAATTTATTTTATAAATAAATTAAGACCTCACGGGCGCTCAGAGGTCTTTGATATATTTATTTTTCTTTTATTCAGTACATATTTCAGAAAACGGAGGTAGATTTGTGAGTACAGAAAAGAGAAACGAAAACTTTATGCTTAAACAGTCAAGGTACTCAAAAGGCAAAAAGAATGTGAAGCAATACTCTAAAAATAATGCTTCAAAAAAGAGCGGTTCGGGTAAAAATTCCTACAACGCTTACTATAAGAAAAATGATGACGGATTTCAGCCGAAATCGAACGGAAAGTCAAATTACGGCAAAAAGAAATATATGTCAAAGTCAAAGGGTTATCCAAAAAAGAATGCTCAGAAGCCGTCAATTAAGATTGCATTTCTCGGCGGTCTTAACGAAATAGGTAAGAACATCACCCTTGTTGAATGTGAAAACGATATAATCATCATCGACTGCGGCATGGCATTTCCTGACGGGGATATGCTCGGCGTTGACCTTGTAATTCCGGATTTCACATATATTGAACAGAATGCCGACAGAGTTAAGGGTATTATCCTTACACACGGACATGAGGACCATATCGGCGGTTTGCCTTTTCTTCTTTCAAAGGTGAATGTTCCGATTTACGGTACACCGCTTACGCTTGGTCTTGTAGGCAACAAGCTCAAGGAGCATAGTCTTTACAATCAGTCTCAGCTTAATGTAATAAATGCAGGTCAGTCAATAAAGCTCGGTTGTATGAAGATTGACTTCATTCATGTAAACCATTCGATTCCCGATGCTGTTGCTTTTGCAATTCACACTCCGGGCGGTACTATTGTTCACACGGGCGACTTCAAGATTGACTGCACACCTATCACGGGTGATATGATTGACCTTTCAAGCTTTGCAAGAGTGGGTGACGAAGGTGTTCTTGCACTTCTTTCGGAGAGTACAAATGCCGAAAGACCCGGATACACCCCTACGGAAAGAACCGTATCCGACAGCCTTGACAATCTTTTCAAGAGTGCGGAAAATTACAGAATTATAATTGCAACTTTTGCATCAAATGTAAACCGTGTTCAGCAGATTATTGACTGTGCAGAAAAGTACGGAAGGAAGGTTGCTTTTTCGGGCAGAAGTATGGTCAACTATATGGATGTTGCACAAAAGCTCGGATATCTTCATCTTCCCGAAAATATTCTTATCGATATTGATATGCTCGACAAGTATATGCCGCAGCAGGTTGTTCTTGTTACAACAGGCAGTCAGGGTGAGCCAATGAGCGCACTTTCAAGAATGGCATATTCAGACCACCGCAAGGTAATGGTCGGTGAGGGTGATTTCATCATAATTTCAGCCAATCCGATTCCCGGTAATGAGAAAACAGTCGGCAATGTTGTTGACGAACTTCTTAAAAAGGGTTGTAAGGTAATTTATGAGTCAATGTATGAAGTTCATGTTTCAGGTCATGCCTGTCAGGAGGAACTCAAAATCATGCAGAAGCTTGTAAAGCCAAAGTATTTTATCCCTGTTCACGGCGAACAGAAACACCTCAGAAAACATGCCGACCTTGCAATGTTTCTCGGTATGGAACGCAAGAACATTTATATCGGTGATGTCGGAAGTGTTCTTGAAATCAACGAGGATTATATGAAAGAGCTTCCGCCTGTTCAGGCAGGCAAGGTGTTCGTTGACGGTCTTGGCGTTGGTGATGTCGGAAGTATCGTTCTTCGTGACAGAAAGCACCTCGGACAGGACGGACTTATCATTATTGTTGCTTCTCTTGATGTTTATGACGGTCATGTTATCAGCGGTCCCGATATTGTTTCAAGAGGATTTGTATATGTTCGTGAGAGCGAAAGACTTCTTGAAGAGGTCAAGCAGACCGCTCTTGCAATTCTTGAGGATTGTGCAGAGAATAATGTTCACGAATGGGGCATTATTAAGAACAGAATCAAGGATGATGTTTCAAAACTTATCGGTCAGCGTACAAGGAGAGCTCCGATGATTCTTCCTATTCTTCAGGAGGTTTAAGTTTTATTCGCTGATTTATTTTTTGCTATTTTGTTATTAACAGAGGTTTGACATGAGAAAAAGAAATTGGACGCTTACACCGTGGTTCATAATTTTTTCGGTGATAATGTTTGCCATGGCTGTTGTCAGCTATGACTATTCGCCTGTTGTGTTCTATATCGAACTTGGTGTGTCTGTTCTTTCCTTAGCCGTTGTGCTTATAACTTCATTGCGATTTACAAGCTATGTAAAAAGTACGGTAAAAAATATAGTCGGAAGTATAAAGGGTATTAACGAAGATTACCTTGAAAAATTCAGTTGCCCTGTTGCCGTTATAGGCAGACAGGGTGACATTGTATGGTGCAATTCACGATTTCGCAAGGCTATGTGCGGCGGAAAGGGCGCAGAGGGCGATAATATCAAAGCCTACCTTTCGGGAAAAGAAATTGACTGTCTGAAAAAGGGTGAGGGCTGTGATGTTGCCATTGACGGCAGAGAATACACGGTTTATTGCCGTTCTACAGGCGAGGGCGCTGTCTGTGAATTTATCGAAAACACCTATTACAAGCAGATTACAAGGGAATATCTTGCTTCCAAGCCGTGCGTTGCGATTGCCGTTTTTGACAATGCAGAGGACTTTTCCGATAACTCGGACGAGTCGTTTTCCGAGGCAATGCTCGATATTGAAGTTTGCCTGCAAAAGTGGGCTGAGCAGTATTCGGCTCTTTACAAAAAAATCGGCAACAACCGTTATATGATAATTTTCAGAGATGCCGATGTTGAAAAAATGGCAGCCGATAAGTTTCCGATTCTTAAAACTATCCGAGGAATTACGATAAACAACCACAGTGCGTCAATCTCCGTAGGTCTTTGCCGAGGTTATAATAACATCAAAGAGAGCGAGCTCAACGCAAGGAAAGCCCTTGAAATGGCACTGGGCAGAGGCGGCGATCAGGTTGCTGTCATTAAAAAAGACAATACATACGAGTTCTTCGGCGGAAAGGTTGCCGCAGCGGAAAAGGCGAGCAAGGTGCGTATGAGAGTTATTGCAAACGCAATCAGCCGTGTTGTTGCCGACTGCGACAAGGTCTTTATTATGGGACACAAGTTTTCCGATCTCGACTGCGTTGGTGCGGCAATCGGACTTCAATGCATAATGGAGAAAACTTTCAAGCGTTATTCAAAGGTTGTCATTAACCGAGAAACCTCAATGGCAAAACAGCTTATTGAATATACCGATGAAAAGCTTGACACCGATATATTCATTTCTCCGGAGGCCGCTCTTTCGGGACTTACCCAGAAGTCGCTTCTTATCATAGTTGACACGCACCTGAAGCGTTCTCTTGAAAGTACGGAACTCTACGAAAAATGTAAAAAAGTTATCATTATCGACCACCACAGAAAGGCGGTTGATTACATAAACAACGCTCTTGTGTTCTGCCACGAACCCTCAGCGTCTTCAACCTGTGAAATGTGCAGTGAAATAATCAGCTGTCTTGATGATTCTCCGCTCACATATGTTCAGGCAGACGCAATGCTTGCAGGCATTACACTTGACACAAAGAATTTTGCCGTTAAAACAGGCGTGCGCACATTTGAGGCGGCGGCTTATCTGAGAAAAAGAGGCGCAAACACGCTCACCGTAAAGGGTATGTTCTCCGATAATATCGAAACCTACCGTGAAAAGGTTGACATTGTGTGCAAGGCTCATGTTTACCGTGGTTGTGCAATTTCGATTGCGCCGAGCGGTGACGGCGATATAAGGCTTGCGTCGGCTCAGGCGGCTGATGAAATGCTCAATCTCAAAGGCGTTGACGCATCCTTCGTTCTTTTTGAAGACAACAGTCAAATTAACATTTCAGCAAGAAGCTACGGCAATGTTAATGTTCAGATTATAATGGAAAAGCTTGGCGGCGGCGGTCATCAGACCATGGCGGCGACACAGCTTAAAAACACTACAAAAGAGCTTGCTTATCAACAGTTGCTGTCTGAAATTGACAACACGCTTGATGATGAGGAAAACTCGTAAGAAAGGTTGATTGGTTATGAAAGTAATTTTAATGCAGGATGTAAAATCACTCGGCAAAAAAGGCGAGCTTGTTGAGGCATCTGACGGCTATGCAAGAAACTTTCTCCTTCCGAGAAAGCTTGCAAAAGAGGCAAATGCTCAGGCTATGAATGAATATAAAAATGCCGAGAATTCCAAAAATTATAAAATTGCAACCCAAAAGGCTCAGGCAGAACATGACAAAAAGACTCTTGAGGGCAAAACCTTTAAGATGACTGCAAAAGCAGGACAGGGCGGCAGACTTTTCGGCAGCGTAACTTCAAAGCAGGTTGCCGAGGAAATCAAAAAGCAGTACAACATTGATGTTGACAAGCGCAAGGTTGTTCTTGACTGCGACATTAAGGAATTCGGTACATATCACGCAGAGGTAAAGCTCTTTACAGGCGTTTCTGCAAAGATTGATGTTCAGGTATCCGAGGCATAATAAACAGGAGTAAAAATGGCTGATTTAAATTTTGCGGGCAGTTATGACGGACTTCATCTGCCGTACAGCCCCGAAGCGGAACAAGCGGTTTTAGGTGCAATCATTCTTGAAAGCGACACCTTTGACAAGGTTGTTGATACCCTGAAAAGCCCCGATTATTTCTATGTTTCTCTGCATAAGCTGATTTTTGCACAGATGCAGGAGATGATCGGACTCGGTCTTAACATCGACTTTGTCACTCTGCTTGAAAGATTAAAACAGAATAAAGCTTTTGACGAGTCAACAGGAAAAACCTATCTGATGGATCTTGTCAACAATTGCCCTTCAATTTCTAATGCCGAAGAATATGCGAAGATTATTGCAGAAAAGTACAATGTTCGCAGACTTATTACGGCGTCCCGAGAAATTATTGATGACGCAACTGCAGGCAACGAGGATCCTTCGGTTCTGATTGATTCGGCAGAACAGAAGATTTTTGACATCAGACAGGGCAATGAAAAGCACGGCCTTGAGCGTATCAACTCGGTAATTTTACAGACTTTCGACCGACTTGACGCACTCAACAGCGAAACCGACAACAGTATGAAACCTATCCCAACGGGCATAGGCGACCTTGACCGAATGATTACGGGACTTAACCGTTCCGACCTTATCATTCTTGCCGCCCGACCGGGTATGGGTAAAACGAGTTTCGCACTCAATATTGCACGAAATGTTGCGTGTAAGTCTAAAAAGACTGTTGCGTTTTTCTCGCTTGAAATGTCAAAGGAACAGCTTGCAAGCCGTCTGCTTTCAAGTGAGGCGCTTATAGGCGGTACAAAACTGAGAACAGGTCAGCTTACCGAGGAGGAGTGGTCACGACTTATCCCCGCAAGCGATATTCTCAGCAAAACCGACCTCTATCTTGACGATACTCCGGGTATTACAATTCCTGAGATGAAGTCAAGACTTCGCCGACTTCACAACCTTGACCTCGTTGTAATCGACTATCTTCAGCTTATGTCGAGCGGCAGAAAGATTGACAACCGTGTAAATGAAATTTCGGAAATTACACGAAATCTGAAAATTCTTGCAAAGGAAATGAATGTTCCCGTAATCACTCTGTCACAGCTTTCCCGTGCTGCAGAAAAGCGTGATGACCACAGACCGCAGATTGCTGACCTGAGAGATTCGGGTTCTATCGAGCAGGATGCCGATATCGTACTGTTCCTTTATCGTGAGGGCTACTATGACAAAGAGGGCGGAGAGGATTCTGCCGCACCGACAGCCGATATGAATTCGGGTGAGTGTATCGTAGCAAAGAACCGTCACGGTGAAACTAATATTGTAAAACTGCATTGGCAGGGCGAGTTTATGCGCTTTACGGGAACGGACAGCCGAGATGCTTAACCGTGTTATAGCAACCGTTGAAAAATATGGCTTGCTTGAAAAAGGCGACAGCGTAATCGTTGCACTTTCGGGCGGAGCTGATTCCACGGCTTTGTTAAGCGTTTTTGTTTCTCTGAAAGAAAAATACAATCTTTCGATTTATGCCGCTCATATCAACCACAATATCCGTGGTGATGAGGCAAAGCGTGATGAAAATTTCTGTAAAATTCTTTGTAAGAAATTTAACACGGAACTTTTCATAAAAAGCGTTGATGTTCCCACACTTGCCAAACAGCAGAAAATCAGCGAAGAGCTTTGCGGAAGAAATGTCCGCTACGCTTTCTTTGACGAGCTTTCGCAAAAACTTTGTGCAAAGATTGCAACCGCTCACACGGCATCCGACAATGCCGAAACGCTGATATTCAATATTGCAAGGGGTGCGTCTTTGACAGGCTTGTCGGCAATTCCTCCAAAACGGGGGAACATAATCAGACCGCTGATTGAACTTTCGAGAGGTGACATTGAAAGTTATTGCGAGGAAAACAACCTTGAATATGTTACCGACAGTACGAATCTTGCCGATGATTACACACGAAATTACATTAGGCATAACATTATTCCGTGTCTTAAAAAGCTGAATCCTTCTTTTGAACGGACGGCTTTAGGATTGAGTGAAAATGCCGGAGAGTCGGCTGATTTCATTAAGAAATGTGCCGAAAAAGCCGTGCATGACTGCAAAGGTGATTTTGGCTACGACTGCAAAAAGCTGTTGAGCCTTGATTCTGCTGTTCTGAAGGAAATGTTGTTTATTCTGTTAAAGAATAATTGCAACATTTCTCCCGAAAGAAAAACAATTTTACTATTGTGTGAAATAATCAGAAACGGAGGAAGCGTTGAACTGTCAAAACAATGCACAGCCGTTTCAAAACAGGGAATATTCCGCTTTGTATGTCCTAAAAATTCCCCTGATTTTAATGAAATTCCGTTAAAGAATAATATGACCTTTTCTTATGACGGAAAAATATACACGGTAAATGAAATTACCGAAAAAGTAACAAATCAAAATAACCTCGTTTCCAAAAAGCGGCTTGGCGAAAATCCTGTTTTTCGCACACGCAGAGCAGGCGACAGGTTTACATATCCGGACCGCATGGTCACAAAACCGCTCCGCAAGGTTTTTAACGAACAGAAAATCCCGTCCGAAATGAGGGACAGGCTGTTACTGCTTGCGGTATCCAACACCATTTTGTGGTGTGAAAAGCTTGGTGTTTCATTGCAGGGAAAGGCAGATGACACCGAAAAAACCGAAAAATTACTCATAAATATAAACAAAGAGGGTTAATTATGCATAAGGATATTGAAAAAATTCTGTATTCGGAAAAAGATATTGAAAATATTGTGAATACTATTGCAAAACAGATTGAAAAAGATTATAATGACAAAGATTTTATAATGGTCGGTCTGCTCAAGGGCAGCGTTGCCTTTATGGTTGACCTTATGAGAAAGGTTAATCTTGATTTTTCAATCGACTTTATCGTTGCTTCAAGCTACGGCAGCGGTACTGTAAGCTCAGGCAGAGTTAATATTCAGAAGGATATTTCCCAGTCTGTTGAGGGCAAGGATATTCTCATTGTTGAGGATATTATCGACTCAGGCAATACTCTTGACTTTATCACAAAATATCTCAAAGCCAAGAAGGCAAAATCAGTAAAGCTCTGTACACTTTTTAACAAGCCGGACAGACGGGTTGCCGATATCCATATTGACTACGCAGGTGCGGTAATTCCGGATGAATTTATCGTCGGCTACGGTCTTGACTATGACGAAAAGTACAGAAATCTTCCTTATGTAGGCGTATTAAAGCCGTCAGTTTATTCGTGATTTTAATGCGAAAATAAGCCGCAAATTTTCGTGGCATTACATATTTCCACCTCGGAAAAATAATACTATACAGAGGAGTGACAGCATTGGACAATAAAAAGAAAGTGCGCAATCTGCTGCTTTATCTCGGAATTCCCATTCTGATAATCATTATAACAGCGGCTGTGCTGAGCACAAATAAGTCAACTTCACCGAAAACCTCGGAGCTTGAGCAGTATTTTGTTCAGGATATGGTTGACAGCTTTAACATTGACTACGGTTCAGGTCAGATTGAAATTACCCTTAAAGAGGGTATGAGTCCTATCAAATCAACCGATTCCGACTCTCAATCTGCAACAACTGCTACTCAGACTGCAACTGAACAGCAGAAAACCCAGTCAAACAGCAAAAAATCAAAGATTGTTGTAAAAGGACAGCTTGCCGACATTCAGCGTTTCCTTGATGACATCAAGCCGTACTACAATCCGGCGTCAACTGATGAAATTCCGCATAACCTTACCCGTGCAACGGATAATTCCATACTTATGGAAATGATTCCGACACTAATCATTATGATTATTCTCATCGTTGCCTGGGTGCTCATTATGAAGAAAATGGGCGGCGGCGGTCTTGGCGGCAAGGAAATGAGCTTTGGCAAAGCCAAGATTAAGAATACAAACGATGAAAAGCGCAAGACAACATTTGATGATGTTGCAGGTGCCGATGAAGAAAAGGAAGAGCTTGCAGAGGTTGTTGAGTTCCTCAAGGCTCCTGAAAAGTATAACAAACTCGGCGCAAGAATACCAAAGGGCGTTCTCCTTGTAGGCCCTCCCGGTACAGGTAAAACATTGCTTGCAAGAGCTGTTGCAGGTGAGGCAGGTGTGCCGTTCTTCTCAATTTCAGGTTCAGACTTTGTTGAGATGTTTGTCGGTGTCGGTGCGTCCCGTGTTCGTGACCTCTTTGATCAGGCAAAGAAAAACTCACCTTGTATCATCTTTATTGATGAGATTGACGCCGTAGGTCGCCAGAGAGGCGCAGGTCTTGGCGGCGGCAACGATGAGCGTGAGCAGACTCTTAACCAGTTGCTTGTTGAAATGGACGGTTTCGGTGCTAATGAGGGTGTAATCCTTATTGCCGCAACCAACAGACCTGATGTTCTCGATCCGGCTCTTATGCGTCCGGGCAGATTTGACCGTCAGGTTGTTGTAAGCTATCCCGATGTAAACGGCCGTGAGGCTATCCTCAGGGTTCATGCAAGAAAGAAACCTCTTGCACCCGATGTAAATCTCAAGACTATTGCTAAAACAACAGCCGGATTTACAGGTGCAGACCTTGAAAATCTTCTTAATGAGGCCGCACTTCTTGCCGCAAGAAAAGATAAAAAAGCCATTACTATGGACGAAATCAAGGAGGCAACAGTCAAGGTTGTTGTCGGTGCAGAGAAAAAGAGCAAAGTAATGAGTGAGAAAGAGAAAAAGCTCACAGCCTATCATGAGGCGGGTCATGCAATTCTCTTTGATAAGCTCGAAACTCAGGATCCTGTTCACGAGATTTCAATTATCCCGACAGGTATGGCAGGCGGTTACACAATGCCGCTTCCGAGTGAGGACAAGTCATACAACTCACGCAGAGGTATGTATGAGGATATCGTTGTAAGTCTTGGCGGTCGAGTTGCCGAAGAACTTATTATGGATGACATCTCAACAGGTGCGTCAAACGATATTGAAAAGGCTACAAAAACAGCCCGTGCTATGGTTACAAAGTACGGTATGACTAAGGAACTCGGTTGTGTATGCTACGGCACAGACAACAATTCCGTATTCCTCGGCAGAGATATGGGCAGCAGAACTCAAGATTATTCCGAGGCTACCGCAGCTAAAATCGATCAGCTTGTTCTTGATATGGTCAACAAGGCATATGCCGACGCTACTAAGATTCTCAGCGATAATATGGATAAGCTCCACGATATTGCAAAATATCTTATCAAGCATGAGAAGATGGGCAGCGAGGACTTTACTGCCGTAATGAACGGCACATATAAAGAACCCGAAGAAGTTGAGCAGGAAACTGCCGACAAAGAACCCTCAGCCGAAACAAAGGTTGACGAGTCCACAGAAGGTTAATATCAAATAAACATAGCCTCTCGCAATGAGAGGCTATGCGTGTATATGAATCAATATTTAAACGAATGTATGAAGTTGTGTCAGGTGTTTGACACAGTAAAGGGTAGATGAAATGGCACAGGATAAAATTATTGTGAGAGGTGCAAAAGAGCATAACCTCAAAAATGTAAATGTTGAAATTCCCCGTAACAAACTTGTCGTAATTACAGGACTTTCGGGTTCGGGCAAAAGCTCGCTTGCGTTTGACACAATCTATGCCGAGGGACAGAGAAGATATGTTGAAAGCCTTTCTTCCTATGCAAGAATGTTTCTCGGTCAGATGGATAAGCCTAATGTTGAAAGCATAGAGGGACTTTCGCCTGCAATATCAATCGATCAGAAAACTACTTCAAAGAATCCCCGTTCAACGGTTGGTACGGTTACGGAAATTTACGATTATCTCCGCCTTTTGTATGCAAGAATAGGTGTTCCGCATTGTACGGTTTGCGGAAGGGAAATCCGTCAGCAGACAGTTGACCAGATTGTCGATAAGATTATGACCTATGAAACGGGTACGAAAATTCAGGTTATGGCTCCCGTTGTAAGGGGCAGAAAGGGCGAACACGCAAAGGTTCTTGACAGTGCCGGAAAATCGGGCTATGTCCGTGCAAGAGTTGACGGGATCATCTATGATTTGTCGGAAAATATTCCGATTGAGAAAAATAAAAAGCATAATATAGAAATCATTGTTGACCGTCTTGTAATCAAGCCTGAAATAGCATCAAGACTTTCAGACAGCATCGAAACAGCGTCAAAGCTTGGCGGCGGTCTTGTTATGGTGAACTTCAACGGCGATGAGGATGTGACTTTTTCACAAAAATATGCCTGCCCCGAACACGGTGTGAGCATTGACGAGCTTTCACCGAGAATGTTTTCATTCAACAATCCGTTCGGTGCGTGCCCAAAGTGTACGGGACTCGGCGTATTCCTCAAAATTGATGAGAACAAAATTATTCCCGATATGTCAAAGAGTATCCGTGACGGCGGTATCAAGGGCAGCGGTTGGGCAATGGAAGGCAGTACAATTGCCGCAATGTATATGGAGGCTTTAGCGAAAAAGTACAATTTTTCGCTTGACGAACCGCTTGAAAATCTCCCGAAGGAAACTATCGACAAAATCCTCTACGGCACAGGTGATGATGAGCTGACAATCAATAAAAAATCTGTTTACGGCGGAGGTACTTATCAGCATAAATTTGAGGGTATAATCAACAACCTTGAACGCCGTTATCATGACACAAGCAGTAACTGGATTAAGGATGAAATCCGTTCGTATATGGCAGAAATTCCGTGCGATCTTTGTCACGGTGACAGACTTTCAGCCGAAAGCCTTGCAGTAACAGTCGGCGGACTTAACATTGCCGATTTCTGCAAAATGTCGGTTATTGACGCACTCGAATTTGTAGGTCAGCTCAAGCTTACGGAAAAAGAGCAGATTATCGGTGCTGAAATTATAAAAGAAATTAACGAAAGACTTAACTTTCTCAAGAGCGTAGGACTCGGCTACCTTACTCTTTCAAGAAGCTCGGGAACACTCAGCGGCGGTGAAAGTCAGCGAATCCGCCTTGCAACGCAAATCGGCAGTTCGCTTATGGGTGTGCTGTATATTCTTGACGAGCCGAGTATCGGACTTCATCAGCGTGACAATGAAAAACTTCTTGCAACCTTAAAGCGACTTCGTGACCTCGGAAATACTGTTATCGTTGTTGAACACGATGAGGACACTATGTATGCCGCAGATTGCATTGTGGATGTAGGCCCCGGGGCAGGTATTCACGGTGGTGAAATTGTCTGTGTCGGTGATGTTGAAAAGATTAAGCAATGTCCGAATTCAATCACAGGCAAGTATCTTTCGGGCGAACGCAAGGTTCCCGTTCCCGAAAAGCGCAGAAAAGGCAACGGACTTTTCCTTGAAGTCAGAGGAGCGGCTGAAAATAACCTTAAAAATATCAATGTTAAAATTCCGCTCGGTGAATTTGTCTGCGTAACAGGTGTTTCGGGTTCGGGCAAAAGCTCACTTGTAAATGAAATTCTCTATAAAGCCCTTGCCCGTGACCTTAATCGAGCAAAGACAATTCCCGGTAAGCACAAGGAAATCAAGGGTATGGAAAATCTTGATAAGGTAATTGCCATTGACCAAAGTCCTATCGGCAGAACTCCCCGTTCAAATCCTGCAACATACACAGGTGTGTTTACGGACATCAGAATGCTTTATGCCGCTACAACCGATGCGAAAATGCGTGGTTTTACACCAAGCAGATTTTCATTCAATGTAAAGGGCGGCAGATGTGAGGCTTGTCAGGGTGACGGTATTATCAAAATTGAAATGCACTTTTTGTCAGATGTTTATGTTCCGTGTGAGGTCTGCAAGGGCAAGAGATATAACCGTGAAACCCTCGAAGTAAAGTACAAGGGAAAGTCAATCAATGATGTTCTTGAAATGTCCGTTGAGGAGGGAATGGAGTTCTTCTCAAATATCCCGAAGATTTACAGAAAGCTGAAAACCCTGTATGAAGTAGGTCTTGGTTATATAAAGCTCGGTCAGCCTGCAACAACGCTTTCGGGCGGTGAGGCTCAGCGTGTAAAGCTTGCAACAGAGCTTTCAAAACGCAGTACGGGCAAGACAATTTATATTCTTGACGAGCCGACAACGGGCTTGCACATTGCCGATGTACACAGACTTGTTGATGTTCTTCAGCTTCTTGTTGACGGCGGAAACACGGTTGTTGTAATTGAACACAACCTTGACCTTATCAAGACAGCCGATTATCTTATCGACCTCGGTCCCGAGGGCGGTGACGGCGGCGGTACAATCGTTGCCAAAGGCACTCCCGAACAGGTTGCAAAGGTTGAAAAATCATTTACGGGACAGTATCTTAAACCGTTGCTATAATTCTTATAGAGAAAAACAATTGTTTAAAAAATGGTTCATCACGATTTTTTGTGGGATGGAGAACGGACAGACGGAATAGAAAGATAGCGAATCAAGGTAAAGAAGAAGTCGTCGTCACGGTAACAGTAGCCGATTCGTTTAGCGACCTTTATCTTGTTGTTGAAGCCTTCGAGCTTGCCGGTGCTGATTGGGTGGATGGCATGGGCAGTTAAGCCGGGGAGCTGTTTTTCTTTTTGAACTGCAAACCGTACCAATAAAAATCTCAGTTTATAGGGGGCGAATATCTATTTTGAATTTAGCGAGAGCTTGTAAAATGGCACCCAATAAAATACTGGAGCCGAAGTAGAAAAATACTTCGGCTGTAATTATAATATATAGATTTTAAAAACATAAAATTTAATAATCTACTCCCTCTTGCTTTATCATATTATCTTCAATTTTATAGTGTTTGGTAATTTCCATATTATCGGCAACCCATAGTGCTAAATCGCCCGAAGAAAGATCTGCATCGTCATCAAAAGCTCCGCATACGGAAAAGTCGTCATCACGGTAGCAATTAATAGCTTTGTAGGTTTTATCTATAATTACATAGGAATATTCTACCGCAATAATCTTTCCGTTCTTACCGTTATATTCACTGAAAGTAAAATCAGTTGCCCATTTTTTGTCATTCCATGACTCCGGCATTGTAACATCCGGTGTACTTGTACCGTCAACAAGTATATTAAAGTAATCCATAATGCTTTCAGGAGTTTCAAAATTAACATCCGGGAAACTGTCCATTATCTTACCTATATTTATATATTCAATGTTATCGCAAATTAATTCTTTAACACCATCATATTTGCCATTAAATAAATCTTTATAAGCTTGTTTATATTTGTCATCTATTGGCATTAGTGATGGAATGATATAGTTATCTATGCTTAACTTGTAGGGAGAAATTTTTTCGCCGGCATTTGTTTCGTTTGCATCAGGACTAAAACAAGCAATAGATGTATAATTCTGAGCGTATAATTTCCAGTTTAAAGGAATATCAAGTGAAAAAGTTATATAATCACCTTCGCTGTTTTCCGTCACAGTTTTTGTTTCTATATCAGGCTTAATAATTGTATTGTTCTGCTGACAGCCTACAAGCGAAATCATAAGTACGATGGATATTATTGCTGATAAGATTTTGTATTTCATTTGTATGCTCCTATTATATATTTCAATTTAAAATCACTTGAGATTTTTGATTTTATTCATTTAATATTACTAAATTGTGATATCTATTGTACTGTTTGTATTGCTTTTTGTAAAGTAATAATAAAAATAAATATAAAGAAATTTCGGAGAAATTGCATTGTTTAGTGCAATTTCTCCTTTTTTTGAGCCTGTAAGTGGGAGGTGATTTTTTTGACAGACCAAATTCTTATAGCGTTGATTTCATTTGCAGGAACTCTTGCCGGCTCACTTGCAGGCATTTTTACAGCGTCAAGATTATCAAATTATCGCATTGAACAGCTCGAAAAAAAGGTTGACAAGCATAATAATCTTGTTGAGCGTGTATATCTTATTGAGCAGCACGAGGCAGTTAATGACAACAAAATCAAAACAGCGGAACACAGAATAGCGGATTTGGAAAACGAACAAAACAAGGAAAGGAAAATATAATATAATGAGTAAAATAAAAATATGCTTAAAAAAGCCGTGTTTAAAAAGAGCGTTCAGAACATTTATTCAGACTGCTCTCGGTTATGTTATCACCAATGTAACGCTCGCTTTGGGCGGTCTTGATTTTAACGACGGTGATGTTGTAAAGAACGCTCTCATCGGTCTTGCTGTTGCGGCTGTTGCGGCAGGTGCATCGGCAGTAATGAATTTAAAAGAGGGAGAAGATAAAAACAATGAGTAAAAAAATATATCTCAGTCCGTCAAACCAAAACGGCAACACCTATGCAACGGGCGGTACGAATGAAATGGCTCAGTGCGACAAAATTGCCGCCGCAGCAGCCAAAGCACTCAAGCGTTGCGGGTTCAATGTTATGGTCGCAAAGTCTGGCACGCTTATGCAGACACGCTGTCCCGAATCGGATAAGTTTGGAGCAGACATTCATATGCCGATCCACACTAATGCGTTTAACGGCAAATATACGGGCGGTACAAGAGTGTTTTGCCTGAACTCAAACGGCAGAAAGGCCGCCGAGGCGGTAAAGTCTGCCCTCGGAGCAATCTCGCCCGGCAAGGACGATTCAGTCAGCTACAAAACCGATCTCTATGAAATCAATGTGCCGAAGGCATTAACCGTGTATGTTGAGTGTGAGTTTCACGATACCGTGACAGGCTCGGATTGGATACGCAAGAATACAGTTGCAATCGGAGAGGCAATCTGCAAGGGTATGTGCAATTATTTTGATGTGAAATACAAAACTGACTCTGTAGGCTCAGACAGTTCAAAAGCGGGTTCGGATAAAACTTTCAGGCGTTATATCGTGAGAATAACCTCGTCAAACGGCGTGAATATCCGTAAAGGTCCGGGTACAAATTACGATGTGAACGGTGCTGTTCCAAAGGGCGGAGCGTACACGATAGTCGATGAAAAGTCGGGTGCAGGTGCAGCCAAGTGGGGCAAACTCAAAAGCGGTGCCGGCTGGATAGCACTTGATTATACTGAAAAAATAAGATAAAGCAAAAAAGGAGTCGTGATTTTTCACGGCTCCGATTTTTATGCAGAAATTATGTAATTATGAATTTTTTCCAAACGCAAAAAAGACCGTCAAATGACGATCCTTTTCGCGATTGTGTGTTTTATGAAAATGAATGTTTCAATAAAGAAGCAAACATTTTTGCCGAATATTTAATGAACAGGTAAGATTAAAGTTTTGAACTTTATCTCTGTCCATTGTCTTATATTATACCGATTTTCAGGGGTAAATTCAAGGTGAGAGGGTGCAATTCTAATATTCATACAGTCGAAAAGACAAACTGTACAAAAAATCAAGAAGATGTTTGTGCAGTATTTTTTTAGAATCTTAAATTACCCGATAAAAACGATGATTTTAATAATTGGCTCTATACAAAATAAACAAAAAGTAAATCAATAAGAAATATTGTTTTTACTGTTAAACACCATTTTTAATTGGATTAATCTTTTTCCTGCGGATATTTGCCATAAAAATAAGTGCAACGATAAAGGCTACAGCTTCGCCGATCGGGAATGCAATCCAGATTATTGAAGATGCAAAATCAAAGCATGAAAAGATGTATGCAAGGGGCAGAGGAACAACAATAAGTCGTACAAGCGAAAGTATCAGCGAATGCACACCGTTGCCGAGTGCCTGAAAAATTCCCTGATACGCAATGTTAGCACCGACAAATATAAATCCGGGTGTGATAATTCTAATTGCAAGCATTGCAAGTTCGGTTGTCGATTCTGTAAGCGAGAATATTCCGAGTATCTGTTTTGCAAAAATTTGAAGAATTATAATTCCTGCACAAAGAATTGATACCGTGTAAATAAGTCCGTATTTAATGCTGTCGTTTACTCGCTTTTTATCCTGTTTGCCGTAGTTGAACGCTATAATCGGAATCATCGCATTGTTCATGCCGAATGCGGCAAAAAATACAAACTGCTGAATTTTGTAGTAAATACCGTAAGCCGTAACCGCATCCGTTGAAACTCTTACAAAAATAACATTAATGCTGTATGTCAAAATCGACATAAGCGCCTGCATAATAATAGCTGGGATACCAACCTGATAAATCTGCCTGATAATCCTGCCTTCGGGTTTCATATACTTTAATGATGTGTTGAAATGCTTTGAATTGCATCTGAAATAGAAATATGCGTCAATAAAGAATGAAATGAACTGACCTATAACCGTTGCGATAGCAGCACCGTCAATACCGAGCTTCGGGCAACCGCACCAACCGAAAATCATAATCGGATCAAGTATCATGTTCACAACCGCACCGACAATCTGCGCAACTGTTGTCTGCATTGTATATCCCGTTGCCTGTAACAGCTTTTCAAAAATCATGTACATACTAACGCCCAGTGAACTGTAGGTGCAGATTTTCAGATATGAAACAGCCATTGATGTGATAATCGGATCGCTTGTTTGTGAGGCTATGTATGCGTCAACTCCAAAAATTCCGAAAAGCACAAATACAACACAGGTGCAAAGTGCAAGAAAAATTGAGTTGCCCGAAATTTTACTGCACTTTTCTTTATTTCCCTCACCAAGACTTCTTGACAAAATCGAGTTGATGCCGACTCCCGTACCGACTCCGACCGCAACCATAAGCATCTGAACAGGAAATGCCAGCGTGAGTGCATTTACCGCATAATCACCGAGTGCGGGTATATTCGGATCTTTCATACAGCTTACAAAGTAGCTGTCAACGATATTGTACACAGCCTGTACAACCATTGAAATTATCATCGGAACACCCATAGTAAGCAAAAGCCTGCTTATTTTTTCAGTTCCCATTTTATTCATTTTTTGCGTTTTTTCCATTATATAACCTCCGATGTTTTTGACACAAAAAATGTGCAACATTGAAAATCCGGACTTATGCCATTCAATGCTGCACGATTACTCTTATTATACACTTTTTATTATGCTTTTGTAATTGATTTACACACCAAAATTTTGGTAAAAACGCAAAATCTTTTTGTTGATTATCCGAATTATATGTCATAAACAAAGAAATTTTGAAAAACAGAGCATAGTCCGTACAAAGGGACAGTGAATGTATGTCACTTACAATATCGAACAAATGTTCTTGAATTTGTTCGATATGTTCTGTATAATGGAATTAGAAGGTTGAAAGCCCCGCCGACCTTCTAAATGAATAAAATCAAGGAAAGGATATCGGTATGGTTAATTATTTTGAATGGTCAATGGAATATAAAAATACTGCCGACAGCATTCAGGATGTTATCGACAGACTCAAAGCAGAAAAAAGAGGCAAATCGGAAATCAACAAAAAAGAACTTGATTTGAAAATTGCAAAATACAAGATTTATTATAATGAATGCATTCACATTTCAAATCATCTTATGGATAGATATTACGGAGCATGATAAAATGAAAAGAGAATTTATACATATTACAGACAACAACAAACACAGATTAATGTCGGATTCGGGATTTTGGCATGGCAGTACAAATGAAAATTCCCGTGATAAGATGAAGAAAATTCTTTCAATGGCTGTTCTGAACGAGCTTACCGAAAGACAGAGAATCTGTATTGTAGATTACTATCTCAACGGCAAAAAGGAAAAGGAGATTGCAAAAGAGCTGGGAGTCAACTCGTCAACGGTTTCCCGTCACATTATGAAGGCAAGGGATAAACTCAGACATATTGCGTCTTATTATGTAAATTAATCGTCAGCAATTTCAAAATCGGGAAGATACCACAGCAATGCTTCTTCGGCACTGTAGCCGTTTTTGCAAAGGTAATCAATTCCCGAAAGACTCACTCCGACACATTCGGCATTTGCGTCAAAATCGGTTTGGTAACAATCCCACGGAGATGCAACGCTGTGAATATACCTGTAATTTTCGTTTTTGTATGTAGTACCGTTTGAAGTTTCGGAATAGGGAACAAACAACGCTTCGCTGTTTTTGCGGAGCGTTTTGTTTTTTGCACTCTCAGCGGCTTTTTTTATTTCACCGTAAACATCCTTTATACTTCCCGATGCGTTTTCTTCATACAGAAAATCGTTTGCCTTGAAAGAATCGGGATTAGCTTTGTAATTTGTGTTCATAAGAATTGCAATCGCCTTTAGTGTTTCGGCAGAGTAGCTGTCTTTATACAATCCTGCCGTCAACGCACAGAGAATTTCACCCGAATCTTTTGGCTTTTCGGGGGCGTCGGATGTTGAAACTGTCGGTTTTGCAAAAGACCGTTCAGAACATTTTGAAACTGCAATGGGGAGGATTGCCGTGAGAATCAACAGAAGGACAACTGCAATTAATTTTTCCTTCATTACCATGCTCCTTTATTTCGCACAAAAAAATAAATAATACTATTGTATTTTGTGACTTATTTTTTCTTGACATAACGGTTATGTTGGCTTAAAATAATATATGATTGATTCGAAATAATAATTACTTACAATTCATTTTGTATTTGTTTTTGCTGTTTGATTTTTCGGCGGCATAGCTGTTTGATTTTTCGGCGGCATATCAATAATCGTGTAACAAAGTCGTTTTTAAAATTGTCTTGTTACGGTACAGAAACGGAGATTTTTATGAAAACCAAATATTCAGTTATACCATTTATTCCGGCTGTAATAGCTGCTATAGGTCTTAAAATTATGAGTATGTTCGCAGTTGACGGCAACGGATTGTTGTTCGGCATGAACAAGTCGGGCATTAACTATTTCATAATTGAAATCATACTCGGGCTTTTTGCGGTTTGTGTATTAATTAACCTTTTTGACAGAAAGACGGCTCCCGTATATCCCGTTAAAAAGAATTTTGTTTCGGGTGTGTTTGCAGTAATTTCGGGTATTGCGATTGTCGGTTCGTCATTTTTGGCTTTGATTAACGCAACTCCGGATAACACGGACAATTATCTTTTGAGCATCATTGCGGCTCTGTTCTCGATTCCTGCGGCTATTGCTATGATTATGATTGGCAAAGTGCATTTTTCAGGCAAATCAATCGTATCAAATGTGTCGATGTTTTTTGTTTTCCCGGCACTTTGGGGATGCAGTGAACTCGTTACGGAATTTCTCGCCGCAACAAAGGTTTCGATCTCAGCAAGCGATATGACACCGCTCTTCTGCTACGTTTTCATCACACTTTACCTTTTCTCAAGTTCAATGGTTGTTTCAAGGGTAAAGGGCAGAAACCCTGTTAAGGCCTGCTTTATTTACGGTATGCCCGCTGCCGCTGTTTCACTTTCATACGGTGTCGGTGCTGTTTTGACATCATCCGTTGAAAACACAGGCATCAGTGCTCTTGTGAACGGAGTTATGTTTATTGTTCTCGGCATTTATATTGTTTCGTTTTCTGTTGAAATGTTCGCAGGCTGCCTTACAAAGGCGGAGGTTGAGATTATCGAAAGCCTTCCCGAAGATGATGATACATACGAAAACAGCTATATCAGCTCAGGCGGTTACGATGAGCTTGTTGCTTCCGATAGAAAAGAAGATGATGTTCCTGCAAGCGATGACAGCTACGAGGCAGTTGCACAGGGACTTTCCGATTTTGTGATGGGCTACGATGAGGAAAAATATGACGATACAACAATCAAAAACGAAAATATAAATGACGGTCTTGTTCTCGGCTACGACAATGAAAATCAGACTCAGCCTGCAGAAAAAATTGCCACAGAGCCTTTAAAAGAGGAAACTGCAAAGCCTGTTGCAGAAGCTCCTGCAGAGCCTGAAATTCCCGAAGAACCCGTGTACGCAAAGCGTCTTGATGTTTCAGAGGAAAAAACCGAGCCTGTAAAGGCAGAAGCTCCTGTTAAAGCCCCTGTTGAAGACACAGAGGTTTCAGACGACAGAATGAGCGAAATCGACAGACTTCTCAAGGAACTTGAAGATAAAAAATAATTAAGAACATCGAATTAGGTGTTGACATTCAGGTTTTAGAGTGGTACTATACAAATGAAAAGAAAATTGATTTTTGATGAGGACACGATTTGCAGTCCTGCTTTTTCCAGAGAGCGAAATTATTTGCTGTGATATTTCGCAAAAAGCATTGCAAGTTACCACCTTTAAGACTGTGCAGGAAATGGCACGGCGTTTGGTTGCGTTAAAACCGTCAAGAGGGCTTTCAGCCGAACTTGGGTGGAACCACGATTTATTCGTCCCAATATTCCGTTTTTGGAATATTGGGATTTTTTGTTTTCATCACATATTAAAAAGGAGAATGGTTATGATTAATGTTGAATTAAAAGGCGGAGCAGTCAAGGAATTCGAAAACGGTACAACTCCTGCCGAAATTGCAAAATCAATCGGTGCAGGCTTGTACAAGTCTGTTTGCTGTGCAAAGGTTGACGGCGATCTTTGTGACCTCAGAACACCGCTTGAAAAAGATTGTAAGGTTGAACTTCTCACATTTGATAATGTTGACGGTCAGAAAACTTTTTGGCACACAGCCTCTCATGTTCTTGCTCAGGCAGTAAAAAGACTTTATCCGAATGCAAAGTGTGCAATCGGTCCTGCCGTTGACAACGGTTTTTACTATGATTTTGATGTTGAAAAGCCTTTCTCACCCGAAGACCTTGAAAAAATCAAGGCTGAGATGAAGAAAATCGTAAAATCAGGTCTTGAGCTTGAAAGAGTTGAGCTTTCTCCGGAGGAGGCTGAAAAGAAACTTGAAGAGATGAACGAGCCTTACAAGGTTGAACTTGTTAAGGAACATTCCGACAAGGGCGAGCATATCACATTCTACAAACAGGGTGAGTTTATCGACCTCTGCGCAGGTCCTCACCTCATGAGTGTTGCACCGATCAAGGCTATTGAACTCACTGCCTGCACAGGCGCTTACTGGAGAGGCGACGCAAACAACGCACAGCTTTGCCGTGTTTACGGTGTAGCTTTTCCAAAGGCATCAATGCTTGAAGAACACCTCAAAAAGCTTGAAGAAGCAAAGCTTCGTGACCACAACAAGCTCGGTCGTGAACTTGAATACTTTACAACTGTTGACTATGTTGGTCAGGGACTTCCTATTCTTCTTCCAAAGGGTGCAAGAGTTGTTCAGCTTTTACAGAGATGGGTTGAAGATGTTGAGCAGTCAAAGGGCTGTCTTCTTACAAAAACTCCTCTTCTTGCAAAGAGAGATCTTTATAAGATTTCAGGTCACTGGGATCATTATCTTGACGGTATGTTTGTACTCGGCGATCCGCATGATGAAGAAAAGGAATGCTTCGCACTTCGTCCTATGACTTGCCCGTTCCAGTATCAGGTTTATCTTAACAAACAGCGTTCATATCGTGACCTTCCGATGCGTCTTACGGAAACATCAACACTTTTCCGTAACGAGGCAAGCGGTGAGATGCACGGTCTTATCCGTGTTCGTCAGTTCACAATTTCAGAAGGACACTACATTCTCCGTCCCGATCAGCTTGAACAGGAATTCAAGGGTTGTCTTGAGCTTGCTAAATATTTCCTTGACACGGTAGGACTTCTTGAAAACTGCACTTTCAGATTCTCACAGTGGGATCCTGAAAACAAGAATAATAAGTATGAGGGCACAAAGGAACAGTGGGAAGAGTCACAGGCTGTTATGAAAACTATTCTCGATGACCTTGATGTTGACTATGAGGTCGGTATTGACGAGGCCGCATTCTACGGTCCGAAGCTTGATATTCAGTACAAGAATGTATTCGGTAAGGAAGACACAATTGTTACAATCCAGATTGATATGCTCCTTGCCGAAAAATTCGGTATGTACTACATCGACAAGGACGGTCAGAAGAAGCTTCCGTATATTATTCATAGAACTTCACTCGGTTGCTTTGAAAGAACTCTTGCATATATGATTGAGAGATTTGCCGGTGTAATGCCGCTTTGGCTTGCTCCCGAGCAGATCAGACTTCTTCCGATAAAAGAGGGTAATGTTGAGTATGCACAGGGTATTGCAGACAGACTTACTTCACTTGGTATGAGAGTTACTGTTGACAGCAGAGATGAAAACATCGGTCCAAAGATTAAGGCTGCAAGACTTGAAAGAATTCCGTATATTCTTGTAATCGGCGACAACGAGATGAATTCATCAACAGTTACGGTTCGTTCAAGAAAAAGAGGAGAAATCCCGAATATGTCTGTTGACGAATTTGTTGCTCTTGTTAAGAACGAAGTAGATACAAAAGAAAAATAATTCTGAAATTTTTTCGGAGGGATGCTGATGTCCGGAGGATTCGCTCCGTTTGATAAAAACAGCTACAGAGAATCAAAACGCAGACGAAAACAGGCGCTTATTGAGGAGAGAACGGGAAGAATTCTTCCCGTGTCAAATCCTCGCCGAAGGTACATTGCGTTAGCTTGTGTCGGTGTGATTCTTGTCGCAGCTATTGCGTTCGGAATTTTTTCAATACTTAAAAGTAATCAGAAAAGTAATCCCGAAACTCCCGAGCAGATTCAGGCAGAAAGCGAAATGCTGCTGACGGTTGTTGACAGCGCAAATCCGCTTGATAAGGATTATGTGCCCGATCTTGAAACCGTGAACGGATTCAGAGTGAACAGGGACGCACTGAATCCGCTTGAGAATCTTTTGAAAGCGTCAAAAGAAAACGGCACCGAGCTTAAAATCAAAACTGCATATGTGAGTTATGATGAACAGGAAGAAAGGTTTCAGTCCGAACTTCAAAAGATGTTGCAATCATCAAAATATACAACTGTCAGAGCAGAGGCGGAGGTCTTAAAAACCACGCCTCACGGCGGACAGTCGGAGTCACAGACGGGGTTGCTTGTTGAATTTGATTTTTCAAATTCGGGTTCAAAGGCATTTCTTGAGCGAAACTGCGTTGAATACGGATTTGTTCAGAGATATACCGAAAGCAAAACCTCAGTAACACGAATGAATCCGTCAGACTCGCTGTACAGATATGTGGGGATTGAAAACGCAAAGCGTATGCGTTCCTACGGAATGTGCCTTGAAGAGTACAAAAGCTACCTTCAAAAACAGGCAATCCCAAAATAAAATAAATATTTTTTAAAAATGCTTGCATTTTGCAATATTATGTTGTATAATTAATCCGTTAATTGTGTAATGTCAGGTAGGTGAAAACAATGAAAGAGAATATCCATCCTAAGTATGAGAAAACAACAATTACTTGTGCTTGCGGTAATGTTATTGAGACAGGTTCAACAAAGAAGGACATCCGTGTTGAAATTTGTTCAAAATGCCACCCATTCTTTACAGGAAAGCAGAAATTAGTTGATACCGGCGGACGCGTTGACAGATTCAAGAAGCGTTTCGGTATGGATAAATAATTTATTATGTAATTGTTTAGGCGGCACATTGTGCCGCCTTGTTTATTTTACGGAAACTTTGCATAATCGTGTGCAGAGTGTCTGTATAATTGAGGTATTATTATGGCAAAGGATTACAAAACCGTTTTAAGTAACGCAAAAGACGAATTTGTTGAAAAGCGTTCACGCTTTATCGGCTATTGCAAGCCTGTAACCTGTGAGCAGGAGGCTGCTGATTTTATCAACGAAAAACGCAGTGAACATTGGAACGCAACTCACAATGTCTATGCCTATTCTCTGCGTGAGGGCAACATAAAGCGTTACAGTGATGACGGTGAACCCTCGGGTACAGCCGGTATGCCTTGCCTTGATGTAATTGTAAAAAATGAAATTTATGATGTATGTGTTGTTGTTACCCGCTACTTCGGCGGTGTTTTGCTTGGCACGGGCGGACTTGTGAGAGCATATTCTCACGGTGCAAAAATTGCCCTTGATGCCGCAAAAATCGTTATGATGCAGAACTGTCTTGTCTGTTCTGCTCGTTGTACATACAACCGGTACGGCAAGGTTTCGGCACTTGTAACTGATAACGGCGGTGCTGTTGACGATACTGTCTATGAAGGCGATGTGCTGATTAAATTTCATATTAAACCCGATTTACTGCCACAGCTTAACAAAAAGCTTGCAGATGCAACTGCGGGTGAGGTTCAGGCGGTTTTTGATGAGGAAAAATATTATGCCGTTGAGTTATAAAGTTTTCTTTATGACAAAACTTTTTATGCTTTCGACCTCAAAAGCTAAAAAATGAAATACTTTTCAAAATAATTTCAAATATTTAAAGGAATATTCAAAAAAATTTCGTAAAAAGCTAATAGGTAAGCGAGAGGAGGAGTTTTATGGCTTTCCCTGAAAGTTTCTTGCAGGATTTAAAAATGCGAAACGATATCACGGATGTTGTTTCGGGTTATGTCAATCTCAAAAGACGGGGAAGAAATATGGTCGGTCTTTGTCCGTTCCACGGCGAAAAAACTCCCTCTTTTAATGTATATACCGAAAACGGTTCGTTCTATTGTTTTGGCTGCGGAGTAGGCGGAGATGTCATTTCTTTTATTATGAAAATTGAAAATCTTGACTATGTTGATGCCGTGAAGTATCTTGCACAGCGGGCAGGACTTGAAATGCCCGAAAACAGCTATGATGACAGCATGAGCCGTCTTAGAAACAGAGTGTTTGAAGCTAACCGTGAGGCGGCAAGGTTTTATTATGCCGCTTTGTGTTCTCCGCAAGGCAGAAAAGGTCTTGATTATTTTCATTCAAGAGCCTTATCCGACAGAACAATCCGTCATTTCGGACTCGGTTATGCCGATGATAACTGGTCGTCACTATGCAATCATCTCAAATCAAAAGGCTTTAATGACAGCGAACTTGTTGCCGCAAATCTTGCGGTTCGGCACAGAAACGGCAACGGAATCTATGACAGATTCACAGACCGTGTTATGTTTCCGATTATTGACCTGAGAGGAAATGTTATTGCATTCGGCGGAAGAATTATGTCCGATGCAAAGCCGAAATATCTCAACACCTCCGATACCCCCGTATTTAAAAAGAGTGCAAACCTGTTTTCGCTCAACAATGCAAAAAATTCGGGCAAGAGAACTCTGATTCTTTGCGAGGGCTATATGGATGTCATCGCTGTGAATCAGGCAGGTTTTACAAATGCCGTTGCAACCCTGGGAACGGCTCTTACAGGTGAACAGGCTGTTTTGATGAAACGGTATGCCGATGAGGTGATTATCTGTTACGATGCCGATGAGGCAGGTCAAAAGGCTACCGCAAGGGCAATTCCTATACTCAGAAATTCGGGACTTAATGTTAAGGTTCTGACAATTCCAAGCGGTAAGGACCCCGATGAATTTATCAAATCAAAGGGTAATGACGGTCCTGCCGCATTCAAAGCGTTGCTTGACAAATGCGGAAACGATGTTGAATACCGACTGCAAAAGCTAAAAAATGCACACAATATTCAGCTGACGGAGGGCAAGGTTGCTTTTCTTGAGGAGGCGGCAAAGCTGATTGCAACAATCAGCAGTCCGATTGAACGGGATGTCTATTCTTCAAAGGTTGCATCCGAACTCGGAGTTGACAAAAATGCATTCAAACAGCAGGTGTCAAGGGTGTCACGCAGAGGTGAAAGGGCAGAAGAAAAGAAACAGGCTCGTCAAATTCAGCTTGAACTCAGCCGAAGAAATGACAAAATCAATCCCGAACATTTCCAAAAACCACGCAGTTCAAGTGCCGAAGAAGCTCTTTTGGTTTATCTTTTAAACAATCCCGATGCATATGAGGAAATTTCTGCAAGGGTAAAGCCCGAACAATTTCAGAATACTCTGATGCGGAGGTTTTTTGAATATTTCAGTGCTCGCATTGAGAGGGGAGAAGATCCTCTTACGAATACGGCGGCAGATTTTACACAGGATGAAAATTCAAAGCTTTATCAGCTGATGTCACAGGCAATTCCGGGGGCGTCAACCGCTGAGGCAATGAATGAATACATAAATGTTATCAACGAGGAAAGCTCAAAGCTCAATTCCGGCGATTTAGCCGATGTTTCAAATGAGGAGCTTATGGCATATCTTGATAAAATAAGGAAAAAGAAACAGTAAACGCAGGAAAGGAAAATGAGTATGGCAGCTACACCCGATAAGAAAACAGTCGTAAGAGAACTTGTGGAACTCGGTAAGCAGAAAGGTCAGCTTACAAACCAGGACATTCTTGATGCAATCGGTGAAATTGACTTTGATCCCGAACAGCTTGAAAAGCTTTATGATTCACTTGCACAGCTTGGCATTGAAATCGTAGAGGATTCGGGCGATATTAAAATTGACGATATCGACCTTGGCTTTGATGAAGGCAAAGACGGCGACTCACACGCTCAGATTGCAGAAACAGGCAGCGTTTCGGTTGACGATCCCGTAAAGGTATATCTTAAAGAAATCGGACGGGTTCCGCTACTTTCCTCCGATGAAGAAATCAACCTCGCAATCAGAATTGCTGACGGTGATGTTGCCGCAAAACAGCGTCTTTCCGAGGCAAACCTTCGTCTTGTTGTTTCAATTGCAAAGCGTTATCTCGGCAGAGGAATGCAGTTTCTTGACCTTATTCAGGAAGGCAATCTCGGTCTTATCAAGGCTGTAGAAAAGTTTGACTATACAAAGGGCTTTAAATTTTCAACATATGCAACATGGTGGATCAGACAGGCCATTACCCGTGCAATTGCCGATCAGGCTCGTACAATCCGTATTCCTGTTCATATGGTTGAAACTATCAACAAGGTAAAAAAGGTTCAGAGCCAGCTCCTTCACCAGAACGGTCATGAACCGTCTGCCGATGAAATTGCCGCAGAAATTGATATGCCTGTTGATAAGGTTCGTGAAATTATGCGTGTTGCTCAGGAGCCTGTTTCACTTGAAACTCCTATAGGCGAGGAGGAAGACAGCCATCTCGGTGACTTTATCCCCGATAACGATGCTCCCGCACCTGCCGATGCCGCATCACACACAATGCTCCGTGAACAGCTTTCGGATGTTCTTTCAACCCTCACTCCCCGTGAAGCCAAGGTTCTCAAACTCCGTTTCGGTCTTGAGGACGGCAGAAGCAGAACTCTTGAAGAAGTCGGCAAGGAGTTTAATGTAACCCGTGAGCGTATCCGTCAGATTGAGGCAAAGGCTCTCCGTAAGCTCCGTCATCCTTCAAGAAGCAGAAAGCTCAAGGACTATCTTGACTATTAATCAGACTTTATGATTACTTTTGATGAATGCGGCGCAATGCTTGACGAAATTGCAGATTCCATGCCTTATGAATTATACAGAGATTTAAACGGAGGGATTTCACTTCTTCCGCAGTTGAAGGTTCATCCAAAAGCACTTAACAATGATTTGTTCATTTTGGGTGAGTACATACGCAATTTTCTCGGCAATGCAATTGTGTTTTACTACGGTTCAATCAACAGGGTTTACGGCTCACTTGATAATGAGGAATACCGAAAAAAGCTCGTTGAAATACTTCATCACGAGGTTCGCCATCATAACGAGTATCTTGCAGGTTGCGATGACCTCGGAATTTTTGACAGAAATCAGATTGACGATTACCTTAGAAAACACAGGAAATAATCAAATGAAATTTTAAGAGGACAGCTTTTCTAAACAGAAAGCTGTCCTCCTTTGTTATTTTACCTTTATAATCTGCCCCGGATAAATTACATTCGGATTTGAAAGTCCGTTAAGCCGTGTGAGATTGTCAACGGTTGTTCCGTGCATTTGTGCAATTATCCACAGCGAATCGCCCGGACGGGCAACATGATACTGCGTTTCCGCACTACCGGCGGGAACCGTAAGAACCTGACCTACAAAAATAGCGTCAGGAGTTTGAATGTTGTTGTATTTTAATATGTCATTTACCGTTGTCTGAAAGAACTGCGCAATGCCAAAAAGCGTATTGCCGGGACGAACGGTGTACTGAACCATTTCCATATCTGTCCTCCTTGCTTTTCATAGTAACAATATATGCCTGTGACAAAAATGCGTTACTCCTGCATAAAATAAACCGTGTACGGAAAAATAACAATGCAGACAAAACACAGCGTTTCTCAGATTAAAAATATCTGAAAACGGTTTATGTTATAAAATTTCAATACGAGAGGGCATATAAATGGAAATAAAAATAGATACGATAATCGGCAGAGAAATAATTGATTCAAGAGGAAATCCTACGGTTGAGGCGGAGGTCGGACTTTCTGACGGAACCTTTGCAAAAGCGTCTGTCCCTTCGGGTGCGTCAACGGGAGAATTTGAGGCGGTTGAACTTCGTGACGGTGAAAAACGCTATCTCGGCAAAGGCGTGCAGAGAGCCGTTGAAAATATCAACAGCATAATTTCGCCTAATCTTTGTTGCGACTCACCTTTTGACCAATGTGCAATCGACAGCAAAATGATTGAACTTGACGGCACAGAAAATAAGGATTTGCTCGGTGCAAATGCTATTCTTGCCGTATCGCTTGCCTGTGCAAAGGCAGCGGCAAAGAATCTCAGACTGCCGTTATTCCGTTATATCGGCGGAACATATGCGGTCAGAATGCCTGTTCCAATGATGAATATTCTCAACGGCGGCGCTCATGCGTCAAACAATATTGACATTCAGGAATTTATGATTATGCCTGTCGGTGCAAGGTGTTTTTCCGAGGGAATGATGCAGTGCTGTGAAATCTACCATACACTCGGCAAAATTCTAAAAGAGAATAATATGTCAACAGGTGTAGGCGATGAGGGCGGTTATGCACCGAGCCTGAAAAGTGATGAGGATGCAATTGAGTATATAATTAAAGCGATTGAAAAAACAGGTTATACTACCGATGAAATTAAAATTGCGCTTGATGCCGCATCTTCCGAATGGTATTCCGACGGAAAATATATTCTTCCAAAGAGAGGCGATTCGCTTTCAAGCGACGAACTTATTAATTATTTTGACAAGCTCTGTTCTGATTATCCGATTATCTCGCTTGAAGATCCGCTTTCCGAACACGACTGGGACGGTTGGCAGAATATTACTTCAAAAATCGGCAACAAAGTTCAGCTTGTCGGCGATGATTTGTTTGTTACAAATACAAAAAGACTTAAAAAAGGCATAGAGCTTGGAGCAGGCAACGCAATTTTGATTAAAATTAATCAGATAGGAACGCTGACGGAAACGCTTGATGCAATTGACACGGCTCACAAGGCGGGTTATCGCACGATTATTTCACACAGAAGCGGCGAAACGGAGGACACAACCATTGCGGATATTGCCGTTGCGGTTAATTCGGGACAGATAAAAACAGGTGCTCCGTGCAGAACCGACAGAGTTGCAAAATATAACAGACTTCTTCGGATTGAGAGCGCAATTGTCAACACTTCAACCTACGGAATATAACAGATTTCACCCCGACTGAGGTTGGGGTGTTTGTCTTTTAAGAACAAAATTTTATTATTATGTAAATTTAATTGCCAAATTGTATTTTTTTGACAGATTTTTCTTTGCTTAATATAAATTTAAAAATAAACTTTTAGAAATTCAGCATATTACACATATTTGTCAAAGAAAATTCTACAACAATAAAGCCTTTATCAATTGCTATATTCTTAATCGGAATTAAAATATATTGCCTTATATGATAAAATGAGTTAATGAAATGCTAACATTGGAATTCGTATGGACTATTGTAAAACAGTGCTGATTGTAACCTTTGTTTTGCTCATATCCGAATAAGTCAGGAGGCATTTTTGATTGTTTCTAAAAAGATTATTGGCAGGAGTAATGACAGCTATGATGATTACAGGAATGTGTGCGGCTGATGTTTCGGCAGCGGAAAAGAAAACTGTAACAGATTATCAGGCATATGCTGCAAATCTGGATAAGTCGGCATATTCAGGTAATGATTTGGGGGCTTCTTACTCAAAAAAGGCAACTACCTTCAAGGTATGGTCGCCTAATGCGGCATCTGTTCGTGTGAATATTTTTGAACACGGCAGTGATAATGAGGGAGACGCAGGTTCTATAATGTCAAGAGCCATGTCGCTTGACAAAACAACGGGCGTGTGGTCTGTTACAATTAACGGTGACCTGCTTAACAAATATTATACCTACTCGGTAACACACGGAAAAACTACCAAGGAAACAGCCGATGTCTATGCAAAGGCGTGCGGTGTGAACGGTCAACGCTCAATGGTTGTCGATTTAAGCACAACCAATCCCGATGGTTGGGAAAATGATAAGCATGTGCTTGTACAGAATCAGACAGATGCGTCGGTCTGGGAAATCTCTGTAGCAGACTTTTCATCATCCGAATCAAGCGGCGTGAGTGAGGCTAACCGTGGCAAGTACCTTGCTTTTACCGAAGAAGGTACAACAGTCAACGGTGTTCAGGGTGCGTCATCAACCTGCGTTGACTATCTGAAAAAGCTCGGCGTTAAGTATGTTCAGATTATGCCGTTCTATGATTTCGGTTCTGTTGACGAGAGCAAGAACATTATGGACCAGTACAACTGGGGTTACGATCCCGTCAACTACAACTGCCCCGAGGGTTCTTATTCAACAAATCCTAAAAAGGGTGAAGTGAGAATCAAGGAATGTAAGCAGATGATTCAGGCACTTCATAATGCCGGAATCGGTGTAATTATGGATGTTGTCTATAACCACACCTACACCTCTGATTCTTGGCTTCAGAGAACAGTTCCGAATTATTACTACAGAATGAACAATGACGGAACTTTCTCAAACGGTTCGGGCTGTTCAAACGATACAGCAAGCGAACATCTTATGTTCAGAAAGTATATGATTGATTCCGTTACATATTGGGCAAGCGAATATCACATTGACGGTTTTCGCTTTGACCTTATGGGACTTCATGATGTAACAACTATGAATTCAATTCGTACCGCACTTGACAATCTTTATGCAGACGGCAGCGGCAGTCAGATTCTTATGTACGGTGAGGCGTGGGATATGGCAACCAATTGTGACGAAGGCACAGTATTGGCAAGTCAGAAAAATCTCAAGCAGTTGAGCGACCGCATCGGTGCGTTTGATGATACAATCCGTGATGCAATCAAGGGCAGTACAGGCGGTACGGACGGTGCTTTTGTTCAGGAAGGTTCACGCAGAGCCAACCTGAAAACGGGCATAGCAGGTCAGAGTGACACAACAACAGGCTGGGCAAATGTTCCGTCACAATGTGTAACATATGCGTCATGTCACGATAACCTTTGTCTTTACGATAAGCTTGTCGGCTCGGTTTACGGTGCCGACGGTAAATATCGCAAAAGATATGAAGATCTTGTTGCAATGAACAAGCTTTCTGCGGCAATTGTTATTACTTCACAGGGTATTCCGTTCTCACTCGGCGGTGAGGAGTTTTGTCGCAGTAAAGACGGTGATGAAAACAGCTATGCGTCAAGCAGAAAAGAAAATATGCTTGACTGGGAAAATGTCGATCTCTATTCAGATGTAATTGAATATTACAGAGGTCTTTATAAAATCCGTGACGCTTTTGCGGCATTCTCGGATTCTACTGCTGCAACAGCCAACAGCCTTACATATCTTTCCGATGTTCCAAAGGGTGTTATGGGCTACACAATAAATAACACCGAGAGCGGAAAATGGAGTCAGATGTGCGTAATCTTCAACGGCTCCGATTCTGCACAGAATGTTACCGCAAAAGGCGACTGGGTTGTTCTTGCAGATAACAAGACAGCAGGACTTCGCAACATAAAGAATGTTACAAACAGCGTAAAGGTTGAGGCTCATTCAGCCGTTATTATGGTTGACACAAAGAGCTATGATTCTGCGGGAATTATGGATGATGAGGGCGCTGTTGTCATTGATTATTATGACAACAAAACCGAAAAACTCATCAAGTCACAGACGCTCACAGGCGAACTCGGCACAAGCTATGATGTGACAAATCTTGCGTCAACTCTTAATTATGATGTTAAGAAAACCGACGGTGAAATCAAAGGTGTGTTCACGGATCAGGTAGGTCATGCAAAGGTTTATGTTGAAGAATATGACGGCGAGATGTCAACAGTTACCGTAAAGTTTGTTGATGAAACAAATAATACGGAAATTGAAGATTCTTTTCTTGTAAAAAACAGAAAGGGCGAGCAGTATTATACTCCCGACCTTCCGTCAATTAAAAATTACAAGCTTGTTCTTGACGACCTCCCGACAAACGGTGCAGGCAAGCTTGATTCCGCAAGCAAGACCGTTACATACAAATATACCCGTGTAACTGATGATGAGGATAAGACTGTTTGCAGAGTCAATGCCATTTATATGGATGATTCGGGTAAAATTCTTGATACAAAGACAATCACAGGTGTTGAAGGACAGGCTTATTCACTCTCTCAAAATACATATGAGGAAAAAGATCTTGTAAGCGTTCCCGAAAAGGCAAACGGAACATTTAAATCGGGCGAAATCAATGTAGTGTTCAGTTACTCGTCAAATCCCGATCCGCTCAAGCAGATGCTTCCGTTTGTGTATGTCGGCACCGGTCTTATAATTGCTCTGTGTGCGGCGTCGGTTATTTATTCTTCAAACAAGCGTAAAAAACGCATTATGGCAGAGCTTGACATTGAAGAAGATTAATTAAAGGTAGTTATTTCCGTATGCTAACGGAATAGATTATAAGAATTAATAAGGAGGAATATTATCTATGAGAACTACGAAGAAAATTGTTTCTGCAGTTCTTGCAGCGTGCATGCTTGCCTCAACAGCGGTTGTATCAAGCTTTGCCGCAACAGCCGATGACAGTTCGGCAGTTTCAAGCGACTACGCAAGGGACAATTCTTACACAAAAGCTGCTGAAGATATTGACGCTCAGTATGCTTACTCCGGCAATGATCTTGGTGTTACTTACACAAAAGATGCTACAACATTCAAGGTTTGGTCACCGACAGCAACCGGTGTTAAGCTCAATATCTTTACAAAAGGTTCGGATGACGAGCAGGGTGCATCTAAAGTTGCCAGCTACACACTTGAAAAAATGCTCGTTGACGGTGAGTGGAACGGTGTTTGGACGATTACACTCGTCGGCGAATGGAAGGATTATTATTACACATACTCAGTCACAACAACAGACACAACACACATCGGTTCAGATGCAACAAAGACTTATGAAACACAGGATGTATACTCAACGGCAACAGGCGTAAACGGCAAGCGCTCAATGATTGTTGACCTTGACGAGACAGATCCTGAGGGCTGGTCAAACGATAACCATGTTCTTCTTGACAAATCAACAAAGTCATCAGTATGGGAACTCCATATCAAGGACTTTTCTTATGATAAGGCTTCGGGCGTAAGCGACGCTAACAGAGGCAAGTACCTTGCTTTCACAGAATCAGGTACAACTCTTAACGGCGAGGGCAAGGTTTCAACCTGTATTGATTACCTCAAGGAACTTGGTGTAACAACAGTACAGCTTAACCCGTTCTATGACTTCCAGTCAGTAAATGAGGCAGGCGATGATTCTCAGTTTAACTGGGGTTATGATCCGGTAAACTACAATGTTCCGGAGGGCTCGTATTCTTCAAATCCGTATGACGGTAAAGTAAGAATCAAAGAATGCAAGGAAATGATCAAGGCTCTCCATGACGCCGGCATTTCTGTTGTAATGGATGTTGTTTACAACCATACTTATTCAACTGATTCATGCTTCCAGTACACAGTTCCTAACTACTACTACAGAATGAAAACAACAGGCGCATTCTCAGACGGTTCTGGTTGCGGCAACGAAGGTGCAACAGAGCGTGCAATGTACAGACAGTATGTTATTGATTCACTCAAGTATTGGGTAAACGAATATCATGTTGACGGCTTCCGTTTCGACCTTATGGGTCTTATGGATGTTGAAACAATGAATATGGCAAGAGAAGCGCTTGACCAAATTGACCCACGAATCACAATGTGGGGTGAAGGCTGGGCAGGCGGTGACTCCTACCACCCGACTAACACTTGCTCAGGCACAAAATTCTATCCTGCAACACAGGCTAATGCGTCAAGACTCAGCGACAGAATCGCTATTTTCAATGACGGCATCCGTGACGGTATAAAGGGAAGTGCAATGGAAATCAACGATGTTGGTTTTATACAGGGCTCAAAGTCATCCGCAAAGGGTGTAAGCTACGGTGTTCGTGCCAACAGCTCAGGTACATACAAGTGGAAGGCTCAGGCTCCTTCACAGTGCGTAACCTATGATGCGTGTCACGATAACGCAACACTTTACGATCAGATTATTGCGTCAACAGGTCTGGCAGACTACGGAGAGAGAAATTCCGAGGCTGTTAAGATGAACAGGCTTGCAAGTGCAATTATCTACACATCACAGGGTATTTCATTCACACTTGCCGGTGAAGAAATGGCTCGTTCAAAAGACGGTGACACAAACAGCTACAAGTCGGCAGCCGACCTTAATATGATTAAATGGCAGAATGTTGTTGACTATGCCGATGTAGTTTCTTACTACAAGGGTATGATGCAGATTAAGTCAGCATTCTCGCCTCTCACAGCTATGGATAATTCATATGCTGACAAATACACATTCACAAAAAAGGTTTCTGCTTCAACAAATCAGATTTCATTCACAATTCAGAACGATGTTGAGGGTGAATGGAACAAGATGGCTGTTATTTATAACAATGCAACCACAGCTGCAGATGTAACCCTTTCGGATACATCCGTAACAGATTGGGTTGTTATCGCTAACGGTGAAACAGCAGGTCTTGACTCACTCGGCGAGGTGACAGGCTCAACATTCACAGTTCCTGCTCGTTCGGCTATCGTAGCTGTTGACAAGGCAGGCTATGAGTCGGCAGGCATCAAATCTTCAAACGGTAAGGTTAAGGTTAACTATGTTTACGAAGCAACAGGCGAAAAGCTTGAAGATTCTGTAATCCTTCAGGGTCCTGTAGGCTCAGGTTATGTAACAGTTCCGAGTGCAGTTATTCCCGATACATACATCGTAAGTCGTATTGGCGGAAATGCAGAAGGCAAATATACTTCCGATATGCAGGAGGTTACATACTACTACACAGACTACATTCCTGAATCACTCAAGAACGCTGACTTCAACGGTGACGGTGAAATTAATGTAATTGACGCTACACTTCTTCAAAAGTATATTGCAAAGCTTGAAACTCCTACAGTTGATGAATCAGTTCTTGACCTAAACTATGACGGTACTTTCAACATTGAAGATTCAACAATGATAATGAAGTATGTTGCTGGAATTCCTGTATCTTCCGGTAAAGTAACAGTAAACTACTACTACACAGACGCTGACGGAAAACAGCAGAAGCTCACTGATTCAATCGTATTTGCAGGCAGAGCAGGCAGCACATATAAGTCAACTGCATTCAAGGTTGTTGGCTACGCTGTTGATCCGGACAGAATGCCGGAAAATCAGTCTGGCTTAATTCCTTACGGTGAGGCTGAGGTAAACTACTACTACATCGCTTCAAGCCTTGACATCACACTTCACGTAAAGCACAACGGTTCACTTACATGGACGCCATATCTCTGGATATGGGGTTCAGACCTCAAGGGCAAAGACTCAGGCAACTTTATGTCAGAGTGGCCGGGTGATCCTATGACTAAAGGTGAAAACGGTTGGTTTGATTACGGCTTCACATATAAGGGAGCAGGTACATACAATGTAATTGTATCCGATAACGCTACTAACCAAACAATTGACTACAAGGGCTTTGTAGATAACGAAATGTGGATTGTAATTGATGACTCTGCTGTTATGGGCAGTACATACCTTACATTCTACACAGATAACCCTGACACTAATCCCAACGCTCCAATCGCTGAGCAGGTTACACTCGGTTAATCTGAAATCACAAACACAAATTGCAAAAGAGGGCTGACCTTAAACGGTCAGCCCTTTTAATCGCTAAAAAAGTTTATTATTGCTCTGTAACGGAAAACTCCCCGACAGCTTATAAAACTGTCGGGGAGTCATTGGTTTATCAGTTGTTGTTCATTCTGTAGCAGAGAGTCATAAGGCTGTCACTGAGATGAACATTCTCTACCATAGTATCATTATAACGAGCATTTATATCATAGTGGCTGAAATTCCAGTAATTCTTGATTCCGTGTGAATATAGCTTATCGAGAACATTTTCAACACAAACACGGGGAATGCACAAAAACGCTGTGTCAATATGATTTTTATTACAAAAATCGTCGAGTTCACTTTCGTTTTTAACTGTAATTCCGTTGAGCTTTGAACCGACTTTTTGTTCGTTGCTGTCAAAACAAGCGATAAGCTCAAAACCGAGTTTTTCAAAATTCATATGCATTGCAACGGCCTTACCAAGATTACCCGCACCGATAAGAATGGCCTTGTAATCGTTGTTAAGTCCCAGAATGTTCTTGATTTCCTCTTTCAGCTGACTTACGCTGTAACCGTAACCCTGCTGACCGAATCCGCCGAAGCAGTTAAGATCCTGTCTTACCTGTGAGGCGGTCACATTCATAATTTGTGCAAGCTTAGTTGAAGAAATTTTGTCAATGTTCTGGTCATTCAGTTCTGATAAAAAGCGGTAATATCTTGGCAAACGCCTGATAACCGACATTGAAATACTGTCATTCTTAGACATTACTCACTATGCTCCTTTAACTTTAAAATCAGAGAGATGCTGCAAGGCGCTCGTCAATAGCCTTGAGAAATTCTTCTGTGTTTACTTTCTTTTTGTTCTCAAGTGTCGAGATAGCGTAGAGATCGCCTGTCATAACGCCGTCCTCAATTGTCTTGATTGTTGCTGCCTCAAGCTTGTCTGCAAACTTCATAAGATCGTCAAGACCGTCAAGCTCGCCTCTTTTGCGGAGAGCGCCTGTCCATGCAAACAATGTTGCAACAGAGTTTGTGGAAGTTTCTTCGCCCTTGAGATACTTGTAGTAGTGGCGCTGAACTGTGCCGTGAGCAGCCTCGTATTCATAGATGCCGTCGGGAGAAACAAGCACGCTTGTCATCATTGCGAGCGAACCGAATGCAGTTGCAATCATATCACTCATAACATCACCGTCATAGTTCTTACAAGCCCACATATAGCCGCCTTCACTTCTGATAACTCTTGCAACAGCGTCATCAATAAGTGTGTAGAAATATGTAATACCTGCGTTCTCAAACTTCTCTTTGTACTCATTCTTAAAGATTTCACTAAAGATGTCCTTGAATCTGTGGTCATAAATCTTGCTGATTGTATCCTTTGTAGCAAACCAAACATCAAGCTTCTGATCAAGTGCATAGTTAAAGCATGAACGGGCAAATGATGAGATACTCTTGTCAATGTTGTGCATACCCTGAATAATACCGTCAGTTTTGAAGTCAAAGATTGTGCTTCTTTCCTCGGTACCGTCAGGCTTTGTAACGCAAAGCTCTGCCTTGCTTCCTGCCTCAACCTTCATCTCTGTGTTCTTATAAACATCACCGTATGCGTGACGGGCAATGCAGATTGGCTTTTTCCATGTAGGAATGTAGGGAACAATACCCTTAACAAGAATCGGACTTCTGAATACCGTACCGTCAAGGATAGCACGAATCGTACCGTTAGGTGATTTCCACATACTCTTGAGGTTGTACTCTGTCATTCTTGCGGCATTAGGTGTGATTGTGGCACACTTAACGGCAACACCGTATTTCTTTGTTGCGTTGGCGCTGTCAACTGTAACCTGATCGTCTGTTTCGTTTCTGTGCTCAAGACCGAGGTCATAATATTCTGTTTTGAGGTCAACATAAGGTGTGATAAGAATATCTTTAATCTGTTTCCAGATGACTCTTGTCATCTCGTCGCCGTCCATCTCTACGAGAGGGGTGACCATTTTAATTTTTTCCATATCAGCTGTTCTCCTTTGTGTAGTCAAGCAGACCGCCTGCAATGATAATGTTTCTTGTTCTGTCTGAAAGCTCACAGTCAGCAACAATTGTGTCGCCTGTTGTCTTGTTTACAACAGTAACCTGCTTGCCGTTTGCAATTTCGTCCTTAACATTCGGGAGTTCAAGCATATCGCCAAGCTTGATTTTATCATAATCTTCTGCGTTTACAAATGTAAGCGGAAGAATTCCTGCATTGATAAGGTTGCTCTTGTGAATCCTTGCAAAGCTCTTTACGAGTACAGCCTTAACACCGAGGAAAAGGGGAGCGAGAGCTGCATGCTCACGGGATGAACCCTGACCGTAGTTTTCACCGCCGACAATAATGCTCTTGCCGAGTGTCTTTGCACGGGTTGGGAATTCCTTGTCGCATACTGTAAAGCAATGCTCTGAAATTTTCGGAATATTTGAACGGAGCGGAAGAATCTTTGCGCCTGCAGGCATAATATGGTCGGTTGTAATGTTGTCGCCGACCTTGAGTGAACATGACGCCTCGATAGAATCTGTGAGCGGATGAGTTTCGGGATAGCTCTTGATGTTAGGACCACGGAGGATTTCTACGCTGTCCATTTCTTCAACAGGAGCGGGATCAATAACCATATTGTCATTGATGAGGAATTTTTCGGGCATTTCAATCTCAGCAGCCGCACCAAGACATCTCGGGTCTGTGAATACGCCGTTGATTGCAGAAACAGCCGCAGTTTCCGGAGATACAAGATAAATCTGACCGTCTGCCGTTCCGCTTCTGCCTTCAAAGTTACGGTTGAATGTTCTGAGTGAGATACCGCCGCTGTTAGGTGACTGTCCCATACCGATACACGGACCGCAGGCACTTTCAAGGATTCTTGCACCTGCCGCAATCATGTCGCCGAGTGCGCCGTTGAGAGCGAGCATATTAAATACCTGCTTTGAACCCGGAGCAATTGCAAGCGATACATTATCTGCAACCTTTTTGCCCTTGAGAATGTGAGCAACTCTCATAAGGTCAAGGTAACTTGAGTTTGTACATGAACCGATACAAACCTGATCAATCTTCTTGCCCTCAAGCTCTTTGATTGGCTTAACATTGTCGGGTGAATGCGGACAGGCTGCAAGCGGTTCAAGCTCTGAAAGGTTGATTTCGATAACTTCGTCATAAACAGCGTCATCATCAGCCTTAAGCTCTGTATAGTCTTCCTCACGACCCTGAGCCTTGAGGAACTTTCTTGTTGTTTCATCAGACGGGAATACAGAAGTTGTAGCACCAAGCTCTGCACCCATATTTGTGATTGTTGCTCTTTCGGGAACCGTAAGTGTGGCAACACCTTCTCCACCGTACTCAACAATCTTTCCGACGCCGCCCTTAACGCTCATAACACGAAGAACTGCGAGAATAATATCTTTTGCAGAAACCCAAGGACTGAGTTTGCCCGTAAGATTAACTCTTACCATTTTCGGCATAGTAATATAGTATGCGCCGCCGCCCATGGCAACAGCAACATCAAGACCGCCTGCACCGATTGCGAGCATACCGATACCGCCACCCGTCGGAGTGTGGCTGTCAGAACCGATTAAAGTCTTTCCCGGTTTACCGAATCTTTCAAGGTGAACCTGGTGACAAATGCCGTTGCCGGGTCTTGAAAAATAGATACCGTGTTTTTTACAAACAGACTGAATGAATCTGTGGTCATCGGCGTTCTCAAAACCTGTCTGAAGTGTGTTGTGGTCAATGTAAGCAACGCTTTTTTCTGTTTTTACTCTCGGAATGCCCATAGCCTCATATTCGATATAAGCCATAGTGCCTGTTGCATCCTGAGTAAGAGTCTGGTCGATTTTAAGACCGATATCACTGCCAACGGTCATTTCTCCGCAGACAAGATGATTCTTGATGATTTTCTGCGCAAGCGTGTAGCCCATAATATTACCTCCTAAAAATTAATGCCTATCATAATTCAGGTCCTGCGAAAAAATGCAAAACACTATGTTAATTATATAACAATCTTGAGATATTGTAAAGAAAAAATCACACGAAATGAGCAAAAATCGTTATTTTTTCACTAAAAAATATTTTTTGCGGTTTTCTATCGGAAAAATGTTCAAAAAGTGTCGGATATTAGCATAAAAGGTGATGAAAAATATAAATTGAATTTTAGCTTTTATAGTGTTATAATGCTTGATGTATGCAATAAGATTTAAGTGATTTTAGCAAAACGAGGTATTTTTATGGATGTAAGAGAGAATTTAAGAAATATTGCAATTATCGCCCATGTTGACCACGGCAAAACTACTTTGGTTGACCAGCTTTTGAAGCAGAGCGGTGTTTTCAGAGCAAATGAAAATGTAGAAGAAAGAGTAATGGACTCTAATGACCTTGAGCGTGAAAGAGGTATCACAATCCTTTCAAAGCCGACAGCCGTAATGTACAACGGCATCAAAATTAACATTGTTGACACCCCCGGTCATGCCGATTTCGGCGGTGAGGTTGAGCGTATTCTCCAGATGGTTGACGGTGTTGTATTGCTTGTTGACGCATTTGAGGGTTGTATGCCGCAGACAAGATTTGTTCTTAAAAAGGCACTCGGCCTCGGCAAAAAGCCGCTTGTTGTTCTTAACAAAATCGACCGTCCCGGTGCAAGACCCAAAGAGGTTGTTGACGAGGTTCTCGACCTCTTTATAGAACTCGGTGCCGACGAAGATCAGCTTGAGTTCCCTGTAATTTATGCGTCTGCCCGTGACGGCTATGCATCAGAGGATTATCATGAACCCGGTACGGATATGAAACCTCTCTTTGACGCAATTGTAAAAGAAATCCCTGCTCCTCAGGGTGATATGAACGGAGGACTCCAGCTCCTTATTTCAAACATTGACTCCGATAAGTTTGTCGGCAGAATCGGTGTAGGCCGTGTTGAAAGAGGTACTGCAAAGAACGGACAGGCTGCCGTTCTCTGTCACACAGACGGTACAACTCAGAATGTAAGAATTGCAAAGCTCTATCAGTTTGAAGGACTTAAAAGAGTTGAATGTGACACTGCAACACTTGGTGACATCGTTTGCGTAAGCGGTGTTCAGGATATCAACATCGGTGAAACAATCTGTTCAAACGATTGCGTTGAGCCGCTTCCGTTCGTAAAGATTGACGAGCCTACGGTTTCAATGAATTTTATCGTAAACAACTCACCGTTTGCAGGCAGAGAGGGTAAGTATGTAACCTCCCGTAACCTTCGTGACAGACTTTTCAAGGAAATTGAAACAAATGTTGCACTTCGTGTTGAAGAAACAGACAGCGCCGATACATTCAAGGTATCGGGCAGAGGTGAACTCCACCTTTCAATTCTTATCGAAACAATGCGCCGTCAGAATTATGAATTTCAGGTTTCCCGTCCGCAGGTTATTACAAAGATGATTGACGGCAAGCTTCATGAGCCTATGGAGTTTCTTATCATCGAAGTTCCCGACACATATGTCGGTCCTGTAATGGAAAAGCTCGGTTCAAGAAAAGGTGAGCTTATCAATATGGGTACTCGTGAAGGCGGTGTTACTCACATCGAATTCAGAATCCCGTCAAGAGGTCTTATGGGTTATCGCCCCGAATTCCTTACAGATACAAACGGTAACGGTATTATGAACCATGTATTTGACGGTTATGAGCCATACAAGGGCGAAATCGTAACCCGCCATCAGGGTTCACTTATCGCTTTTGAAACAGGCGAAACTGTAACCTACGGTCTTTATGCCGCTCAGGAAAGAGGCAGACTCTTTATCGGACCCGGTGTTCCTGTTTACGAGGGTATGATTGTAGGCGCAAGTCCTAAGTCTGAGGATATCACAGTTAATGTCTGCAAGAAAAAGCACATCACAAACACCCGTGCATCGGGTTCTGATGACGCCCTCAAGCTTACACCTCCGACAATTATGTCGCTTGAACAGTGCCTTGAATTCATTGCTGATGATGAGCTTGTTGAGGTTACTCCCGAAAATATCCGTATGCGTAAGCGTATTCTTTCAAAAGAACAGCGTATGAAACAGGCATTCCGTAAGAAATAATTAAAATAATGAGTTATGTAATTCTTGACCTTGAATGGAACGGTTCATACAGCAAGGTTCTGCACAAATTTGTCAATGAAATAATTGAAATCGGTGCGGTTAAGCTTGATGATGAACTGAATGTATGCGACACCTTTACAATGCTTGTTGCTCCGAAAATCGGCAAAAAGCTATGCAGTAAGGTAAAACAGCTTACTAAAATAACAAATGAAGAGTTGAAGGACGAGGGCGTAAGCTTTATCAGAGCAATCAGCCTGTTCTCGGATTTTCTGGGTGACGGTGTGCTTATGACATGGAGCGACTCCGACCTTCATGCTCTTATTGAAAACTACAGCTACTACACGGGCAGAACCAGACTTCCGTTTCTCTCACGCTATTGCAATCTGCAAAGCTATTGTGAAGATTGTCTTGATTTGCACGATTCATCCTGTCAGCTGGGACTCGGTGCCTGTGCCGAAATGGCAGGTGTTGATTTTTCGGAAGATGATCAGCACAGGGCGCTTGCCGATGTGTACCTAACATTGGAATGTATGAAGGCTTTTTACGGTAAGTATCCGTTAAAGCCGTACATTAAGGATGCAGTTTGTGACGAATTCTATGACAGACTGCTGTTCAAAAATCATTTTGTTACAGATATCAACAGTCCCGATGTTGACAAAAGCGTTATGTTTTTCGATTGTGAAGATTGCGGAAAACCGCTTGTTCAGCTTTCAAAGTGGCGACTTCACAACAAAAGCTTTACCGCCGAATTTTCATGCAAATATTGCAGAAAGAAGTTCAACGGCAGAGTATCCTTCAAAAAGAAGTTTGACGAAGTTTCGGTAAAGAAAAAGCTTAACGAAAAGGTTGAAAAGAAGCCCGAAACAAAAGAACAGGTCAACACCGTTTCGGCAAACTGAGTACATTTTCATATGGAGTTATTTTTATGATTATTAAGTTTTTTGATAAACTTCATTATAAACTTTCTTTATCAGAATCACAGATAAATGATATAATCAGAAGTCGTTCTAAGTGTGGTCCTAGTATCAAAGGAAATGAATTTTCCTATGATGTAAACTTTACTGATAAGGGCTTTAAAATGAAGTTTGTACAGTCTGTAAATTTTGGTGGAATTTATAGCTTGAGTCCGATTTTTTCAGGTAAGATAGAGGAAGATTGTGGGTATTCTGATTTAACAATCAGAATGTTTCCAAATCCAATAATGGCTGTTGGTTTAGCAATCTTTTTGTATTTCTTCTTGATCGGTATTCATTTTATTTCGGTTGCAGGAATTTTGGGATTTCCAACTATAATTGTAGCTATTCTGACTTTATTCCTTTGCGTAATCATAAAAATCACAAATACTCAATTTAAAAATATGAAAAGTATTCTTGATGAATTATTTCGTTATTATCAAATTTAGGATAACTGATATTTAAAATTGTTATTATCTTAAACATTATATAGGGCAGAGCGTTTTGTTCTGCCCTTTTTTCATGAATACAGATGATTGTGTCGTACTCCTCACAACGCACACCGAATTTTCACATACTATTTTCTTGCTTTCAACATTAATTCAGCCGTATTTCATATACTTTTCACTTTGGGGCTTTATTATATCTACAACATCAAAAAACAACACCGACATTCGATGAAGTCTTTTGAAAATATAACTTTTAATCGGAGGTACAGTTATGAACGATAACTTTGAAAACAATAAAAACGGTTATGACGGTTATTCGTCAGATAATAATACTGCTGACAACAACTATCAGGATATTCATTCATCATCAGATTCACAGTCTGCATCAACTGCAGAAAACACAGAAAGCTCTTATGAATGGAACACAAATTCAACATCAAGTGCAAATTCGGGTGAGTACCGCCATTCGTATATAAACGGTAACAACGAGAATGCGTCACACAACCCTAACCGTTATGAAAGTGCTTATTCTTCAAACGCAGCATCGGGTACATCTTCACAGAACTACTCATCGGATTCATACGGTTCACAGTATTCTTCAAACCCATATTCTTCACAGCAGACTAACAACTATTCATACGGCAATCCGTCACAGAATCCATACGGCTCACAGTCGGGTTCACCGTATGCAAATCAACAGTATTCCGCACCAAAGGCTAAGAAAGTAAAAGTTAAAAAGCCTAAAAAGCCGAAGAAACCAGCATCAAAGGGTTTTGTAGCCGCAATGCTTGTAGCTGCAATCATTCTCGGCGGCGGTGCAGGATTCGGCGGCAGTATGCTTGCATCATCACTTAACAACAACTCATCTTCAAGTGTAAACATCAAACAGGCATCCGCAAACAGCACATCAACCACAAGCAATGCCGCTCTCAGCGGAACAACTTCCGAAATTGTTAAGAAAACAGCCGACAGCGTAGTTGAAATTGCTACCGAAAGCGTTGTAACAGGCGGATTTGCTCAGCAGTATGTTCAGCAGGGTGCAGGTTCAGGTGTTATCATTTCCGAGGACGGTTACATCATCACAAACTACCATGTAATCGAAGGTGCGGAGAATATCACGGTAACACTCCGTGACGGTGCAACTTCATACAAGGCTAAGATAATCGGCAGTGATGAGGACAACGATATCGCACTTCTTAAAGTAGATGCAACAGGTCTTTCAGCCGCAACAATGGGCAACAGCTCAGATCTTGCAGTAGGCGACTATGTTGTTGCAATCGGTAATCCGCTCGGACAGCTCGGCGGTACAGTAACAGACGGTATTATCAGCGCACTTGCCCGTCAGGTAACGGTTGAGGGTAAGAGTATGACGCTTCTCCAGCACAACGCTCAGATCAGCCCCGGTAACTCAGGCGGCGGACTCTTTAACTCAAACGGTGAGCTTATCGGTATTGTAAACGCAAAGGACAGTGCAACAGAGGTTGAAGGTATTGCATTTGCTATTCCGATTAACAATGTTCTTGATATAATTGACGATCTCAAAACATACGGTTATGTAAAGGGCAAGGTTGACCTCGGTATGGAGCTTACAGATATCACATCCGACGATTCCGCATTCTACTACGGACTCAGCAACACAGGCTGTTATGTTCTTTCGGTAACAAGCGGTTCTAATGCAGAAAAAGCAGGATTTATGAGAGGCGATATGATTACCGCAGTAAACGGTACAAGTGTTTCTTCAAAATCAGACATTCAAACAGCCCTCAAGGATTCAAAGGTGGGAGATACAGTAACTTTTACCGTTACAAGAAGAGGTAAGACCGCAAATCTCAAGCTCACTCTTGCAGAATATTCACCGAGCGGCAGTTCTTCAACAGGCAATTCAAAAACACAGAATAAGTCGTCACAATCACAGGGCAAAAGTTCCGATAATAGTGACAGCGACTCAATCTGGAACTATATGTTCGGTCAATAACAGCCAACAAGCTTTTTAGCTTTTTATATAAATATTCATACAGCCAAAGCTGTAGACAAAAAACTCTCTCTTAACGAACAAAGCTCCGTAACCGCACGGAGCTTTGTTCATTTTTGCTTAATATTCAATAAAAGAAAAAAGAACCGTGCCATAAAAGCACGGTTCTTTTGTTTGTTTAAAAATCTTATTTATTTTCTTCCATATATTTAAGCTGTTTGTAAATCATATTGGCACACATATACACATTACCGCCGCCCATTGTGAGAATGAGGTCGCCCTCTTTTGCATTCTTGCAAACATAGTCGGTAATTTCTTCAAATGTGTCAAGACATACAGAACCCGGAACCTTTGCACCGAGGTCAGTAGAATAGATGTTATATGTGTTTGTTTCACGAACAGGGAGAATAGCCGAAATAATTGCCTGATCCGGAATTTTAAGAGCCTCCGCAAAATCGTCAAGGAGCATAGCTGTTCTTGAAAATGTATGCGGCTGGAATATTGCCCAAACCTTGTTAAAGCCCATTTTCATTGCGGCATTGAGTGTTGCAGTAAGTTCTGTGGGATGATGAGCAAAGTCATCGGCAACAGTAATTCCGTCAGGTGTGCCGAGAATTTCAAATCTTCTGTGAACACCGCCGAACTTGTGAAGATTCTCGGAAATTTCCTTCGGAGTAGCGCCAAGATAATGTGCAGTAGCCGCAGCGGCAAGTGCATTATAAATGTTGTGCTTTCCGGGAACGATAAGCTTAATCTGTGTGAGCTTCTCACCCTTATAGTAGAGGTCAAACTGCTCGTGAACACCCTTGTCTGCGCTGATGTTTTCAGCTCTGTAATCGCAGTTTTCGCCAAAACCGTAGGTGATTTTCTCAATCTCAACATCCTTTACGGCATCAAGAGTGTTTTCGTCGTCACCGTTGATAACAAGCAAGCCTGTTGTCTGATGAGCAAATTTGTTGAATGACTTCTTAATGTTGTCAAGATTCTTGAAGTAGTCAAGATGATCTGCGTCAATATTAAGAATAATCGAAATAAAAGGATTGAGCTGTAAGAATGTGTCAACATACTCACAGGCCTCACAAACGATTATATCGCTGTGACCGACATAGCTGTTACCGCCGATAAACGGAAGTTTTCCTCCGATAATAGCTGACGGATCAAAACCGCTGCCGATAAGCACCTGTGAAAGCATAGCGGTTGTAGTTGTCTTGCCGTGTGTACCCGAAACCGCAATACTTCTTCTGTATCTTCTTGTAACAATACCGAGCATTACGCTTCTTTCAATGCAGGGAATACCGAGTTCCTTTGCTGCCTGTCTTTCGGGGTTAGTTTCCTTGATAGCCGCTGAGTAAACAACAAGCTCTGCACCCTTGATATTTTCTGCGGCGTGTCCCATAAATACGGGAATGCCGTAACCCTTAATTCTGTCAAGAGTTTCACCCTCGTTCATATCCGAACCCGAAAGTTCGTAACCCTCGTGGTGAAGAATCTCAGCCAGCGGACACATTCCGCTGCCGCCTATACCGATAAAATGTATTCTTTTTATGTTATCCATAAGACTGTCGTAATTCACAATAGTCCACTCCATTCCTGATAAGTATATTTGTCTGTCAGAAAAATCATTCCGCTTTGCCTGTATTTAAGTTGGAACACAGGTTGATTTGCATTCAAAGAGCAATGCCGTGACAGAACTGCAATACTCATATTATAAGACGAATGGACAAAAAAATAAATACCTAATTTGATATTTGTGCAATTTTTGTGTATTGTACGGATACTGTGTTTTAATTGTTGCCAAATTGTAGAGTAAATGCTAAAATAAAAGGGAATAGGATTATAAATAAAAATACACATAAAATGGCAGAGTGATAAAATGACTTTAAAAAAGAACGATATTGTAAACCTTACAATAACTTCGGCAACTGCCGAGGGCAGCGGAGTCGGAAGAACAGATGACGGCATTGCCGTTTTTGTACAGGGTTCTGCAATCGGTGACGAACTCAAGGTGCGTATATTAAAGGTTAAGAAAACCTACGCTTTCGGCAAAATCGAAGAAATTCTCGTTCCGTCCAAGGCGAGAATTACTCCCGACTGCGAAAACTTTATGAAGTGCGGCGGTTGCACATGGCGACATATTTCTTATGAAGAAGAATGCAAAATAAAACAGCAAAGAGTTGAGGATGCCGTAACACGCATCGGCGGTCTTGATAATGTTGTTTTCAAGCCGATTATTTCGTCGGATAATATCACAAGATACCGCAACAAGGCGCAGTATCCTGTCGGTCTTGACCGTGACGGAAATGTTGTGACGGGTTTTTATTCATTCCACAGCCACCGCATAATCAATTGCACCGACTGTATTTTACAGCCCGAAATTTTTGCAAGGGTAATTGAAATCACAAAAGATTTTATCGCAAAAACCAACACGGAAATTTATGACGAAACAACAGGCAAGGGCAGACTTCGCCACATTTATATCAGAATTGGCGAGGTTTCGGGCGAGCTTATGGTGTGCTATGTTGTCAACGCAAACGGTCTTAAACAGGAAGATTTACTTGTGAAAATGCTCAAATCCGAACTTCCGCAGTTAAAAAGTGTGATTATTAATTCTAACAGAGAAAAAACCAATGTTGTTCTCGGCAGAAAAAACAGAACAATCTACGGAAGTGACCATATTACCGACACACTTTGCGGATTACAGTTTAAAATTTCACCGTTTTCGTTTTGGCAGATCAACAGAAAACAGGCTGAAAAGCTTTACGGCAAAGCCAAAGAATATGCAAATCTTAAATCTGACGAAATTCTGCTTGATTTATACTGCGGAACGGGTACAATAGGTCTTACAATGGCGGATTCCTGTAAACAGCTTATCGGTGCGGAGATTGTTGAAGATGCCGTGAAAGATGCAAATGAAAATGCAAAAGCAAACGGCATTGAAAATGCACGATTCATCTGCGGAGATGCCTCAGATGCCGCATTTCAGCTTGAAAAAGAGGGTTTAAAACCCGACTGCGTAATCCTTGATCCACCGAGAAAAGGCTGCGGCGAAGAGCTTGTAAAGACAATTTCAAGAATGTCACCGAGCCGTGTAGTCTATGTATCCTGTGACCCCGCAACCCTCGCAAGAGATTTAAAATTCTTCACAGAAAACGGCTACACCCCCAAAGAAATCACCCCCTGCGATATGTTCTCCGGAACCTCCCATGTAGAGAGCGTGGCATTGATTGAAAGAAACTAACAATAGAAAAGGATTAAAAATGCAAAATACACTTAAAATAAAACGAACAAAAACGGCTTTGGCATTTAATCTTGCGATTATCGCTTGTGAGATTGCCGCAATAATTATCGTGTTTTTCAAAATAGGCTGCTATCCGCTTATATATTACACTGAAGACAGCAACCTGTTTGCACTTGTTGCCTGTGCGGTTATGGCAGGCTTTCAGGTGCGATATCTCAAAAGCGGAAAAGAAATTCCGCACTCGGTTCAAATGTTCAAATATATGGCGGCGGCTGTGCTTTCGGTAACATTTATCGTAGTTCTTGCTGTACTTTCCCCGATGCGTGGAGATGGCATAAACGGTTGGCTCTATATGCTTTTTAACAAAGACTTCACCTTTTTACATACTTTGTGTCCGATTCTTACAATTTTATCGTTTGTGCTTTTTGAAAAAGAACCTCACCTTAACACAAAATCAGCTTTCACGGCTACAATCCCTACATTAATATATGCGATTCTGCTTATTATACTTAATATAGTCGGTGTAGTTGACGGTCCATACCCGTTTTTGCGTGTGATGAATCAACCGTTGTATATGTCATTTGTTTGGTTCATCGTTATAGTAGGCGGTGCATTTTTCCTTGCACTTCTGCTTCAAAAACTTAATTCAACAGGAAGAAAAAGAAAATAATAGATAATAAGACAGTAAACAGATGAAAATTTCAGATTGGAGTGATTTTTATGAAATACCGCAAGTTGGTGGAGAATGCTAAAAAGCCAAACGGCTTTTGGGGCAAAATGATGATTAAGGCTATGAATAAAGGACATTCAAGCCTTACCTCATGGGGACTTGAACATATGAATATCGAACGCACCGCAACTGTACTTGACATAGGTTGCGGCGGCGGAAAAACCGTTGACCGACTTTGCTCAATTGTTGCCAACGGCAAGGTTTACGGAATCGACTATTCCGAACTCTCGGTAAAATCCTCCGAAAAACTCAATTCAAAAAATATACTCTGCAACAAAGCGAAAATTCTTCAGGCATCAGTATCCGATATGCCTTTTGATGACAATACATTCGATAATATCACGGCCGTTGAAACTTACTACTTCTGGCCTGATAAGGAAAATGATGTAAAAGAAGTTTTCCGTGTTCTCAAACAGGGCGGAACGGTTATTCTGCTTTTTGAAATGCTCAGAACAGACGATGATCCGTTCAAGTGGGAAAAGGTTGAAAATATGCTGAATATCAAGTCGGTAACTCCGCAGGAAATCAGATCCGTACTTGAATCGGCAGGCTTTGAAAACATAAACACATACACTAAGGAAGGTACAACATGGCTTTGTGCTACAGCACAAAAACCGAAGGATGATGAAAACTAATGAAGGCTTTGATTACAGGCGCAAGTTCGGGCATAGGTAAAGAAATCGCCCGATATCTTGCAGAACTCGGTTATGACCTTATTCTTGTATCACGCTCAACAGATAAGCTTAACAAGCTGAAAGAGGAACTTTCAAATGTGAATGTTAGGGTAATTACGCTTGATTTTTCACGAGAAAGTGACAGCCTGGATTTGTATGAGCATATTAAGAATGAAAATGAACAGATTGATTTTCTTGTCAACAACGCAGGCTTTGGAGCATACGGAAAATTTTTGGATGTTCCGCTTGAAAGAGAGCTTGAACTCATTCACACCAATGTTTCAACGGTTCACATTCTCACAAAGCTTTTTCTTAAAGATATGGCGGAGAGAAACAGCGGATATATTCTCAATGTAGGTTCTGCCGCAGGATTTCTTGCAGGACCGACATTTGCAAGCTACTATGCATCAAAGAATTATGTTGTCCGTCTTACTCAGGCAATTCACGAGGAAATGCGTAGGGATAATAAAAATGTCAAGGTTTCCGTACTTTGCCCGGGTCCCGTAAAAACCAACTTCAATAATGTTGCGGATGTAAAATTCTGCATAAGAGGACTTGACCCGAAGTTTGTTGCAAGGTATGCCGTTGACATGACCATGAAGGGCAAAATGATTATCACACCCGGCTTTGAAATGAAAGCGGTGTCGTTTTTCAGACATTTTGCACCCGAAAAACTTCTCACAAGAATTTCTTATAATGTGCAGATGAAGAAAAACGGTATAAAATAATTATCATATAGAAATAGGGGAGGTGACACATTGAGGATAAAATTCGTTGACAAGGCGATAAAACTTTACAAAAGAATAACAGGCAGATTTGAACCGATAACAAGCAAATGCGTTCACGATAATATTTTTGCAATTGCCGGACAGTCGGCATTCTTCATCATATTATCGGCTGTGCCGCTCTCAATGTTCTTTGTGTCACTTTTGCAAAACCTGCACATTCCGATTGATTTTGTTTACCACGGACTCAGCAGTGTGTTTTCGTCAAAAATTGCCGATGACTTAACATACTTTTTGACCTCTGCCTATGAAAGTGCTGTGGGAATTTCTCTTGTAACGCTTGTAGTCACTCTGTGGTCGGCGGCACAGGGAATCCACGCAATCACAAACGGACTCAACAGAATTTATGACGCTTACGAAAACAGAAACTGGTTCTTTTTAAGAATAAGAGCAATGTTCTACACAATTGCATTGTTTGTAATTTTGCTTGCGTCACTTGTACTTATTGTCCTCGGTTCAACAATTAACGATTTTTTTTCACCGCATCTAAAATCATTGCCTGACATAATCGGAATAATCTATCATCTCAGATATATACTTATCTTTATGTTTCTCACGGTATTGTTTGCGCTGATTTACAGGAACTTTCCGAACATCTCACGCAGCGAGCATAAGGAATACGGCTTTAAGTCACAGTTGCCCGGTGCGTTTCTCTGCACGGTTTCGTGGTATGTGCTTTCGTTCGGTATTTCGGTTTATGTGTCGGATTTCAACGGATTTTCCGTGTACGGAGGTCTTACAAGAATTGCCGTTATTATGATTTGGTTTTACTTTCTTATGGTTTGTCTTATGGTTTGTGCGGAAATTAATTATGTCTATCATGACAGGATAAAAGCGTTTACCGTTGCAAAATTTAAAAGAAAGGTAAAAACCAAAGGTTCAGAGCTTAATCAGATAAGAAAAGAAAGAAAAAATAATAAGTCAAATAAAAGTAAATAAATCAAAATAAAACACTTCCGTTCGGTGATACTACCAATGGAGGTGTTTTTTGTGAAAAGAAAATTTTCTAAAAAGGTGATTTCAATATTGCTCGTATTTGCAATGCTCATCGGCGGAGCGTGCTTTTCATGCACAAGTGCAGCGGCGTTTGACCTTGACTATATCAGCGAGGACGGAATGAAGCTCGGCTACAGTATAATCAAGGGCTATTCAAAAATGTCGATGAAAAAAGGTCAGTACAAGGACGGGAAAATTGCCGTTTACTGCGGACTTGATGTGAATAATCTATATGTTATGGGTTCGCTGGGTTGGTTCTATATGACAAACGGTGTTGATCTCGACCGTGCAATGACGGATAACGATTACGCAATGGAGATGATTGCAAAGCTTGATTCACATCTTCAAGGTGCAGGCATAACAAATGACAGGGCAAAAGAAAAGAAAGCCGAGATTTTAAAGGATGCAAAGTATGTTTATCAATGCTTTGACACATTGGGACTTTACATTGTTGATGTTGACAAAAACAGAGCCGATGAACTCATGAACGACAGCGGTATTGATTTTGTGCTTGACGGCGGTTGCGTTCCCAAAAATATGAAAGACCTCAATATTGACGGAAAAACAGATGAAAAGGACGCTGAGCTTATTCAGAAGTATCTTATCAAAGACCTGACCTTTGACGATTATGACGAAAATCAGTATGCTCTTTTTGTTTGCGATATCAACGGTGATAAAACCCCCGATATCCGTGATGCGACAGAAATCCTAAAAAAGTGACAATTGTCATAATTTGTGCAAAGTGAATATGATTTTAACTGCGACAGCTGTAATTTTAGCTGTCGCTTTTGATTTGTGACAGCAATGTGAAACTTTGAATAATTATTTGTAATTTCTCTTGACATTCAAAATGAAGGTGCTATAATTACTGATACAAATTGTTTTGTATCGAACTATTCTATATAGAACAATATCTGATAAGTGTGATTTCGGAGGTGAAATAATGTGTGATGACAAAAGCGTAAAAAGCTGTAAGTGCAACAAACTCTTTAATGATTCAATCGGTCACGAAATCAAGGCGCTTAATCAGGTTTTGCAGAGAAAGTTAATCTATTCCGCCAAGGATAAGGGTGTGGATAAGCTGACTCTTATGCACGGCTGGATTATTGCATATCTCTATGATCATCGTGATGAAGATGTTTATCAAAAAGATATTGAAAACGCATTTTCAATTGCCCGTTCAACCGTTACAAGTATTCTTAAACTTATGGAAAAGAAAAATTACATAACGAGGGAGAGCGTTGAAAGTGACGCAAGGCTCAAAAAACTTGTCTTGACCGAAACAGGTATTGAACTTCATTACAAAATCGAAAATATGATAACTAAAAACGAAACTTTGCTTGACAGTCTGCTGACAAAAGAAGAAAAGAAACAATTTCTTTTTCTTATAAATAAAATTCTCAGCGGACTTGAAAATGCAAATTAAAACGGAAGGAGATAAGTATGATAAAAACTTTGGCAAAAAATATCAAAGGTTTCGTCAAAGAATCCGTTCTGACTCCGTTCTTTATGATACTCGAAGTAATTGTTGAAACAATTATTCCGTTTCTTATGTCATCAATGATTGACGACGGTATCAACAAGGGCGATATGCAGCACATATTCATAACGGGCGGTTATATGGGTGCACTTGCACTCACGGGCTTGTTTGCAGGTATGATGGGCGGTATCTACGGTGCAAAAGCTTCGGCAGGCTTTGCAAGAAACCTCAGACGCTCAATGTTTGCAAATATCCAGTCATTCTCGTTTGCCAACATTGACCGTTACTCAACCGCAGGACTTGTTACACGTATGACAACGGATGTAACAAATCTTCAGAATGCATATCAGATGCTTTTAAGAATGTGTTTCAGAGCGCCTGTATCGCTCATCTGTGCAATGGCAATGACATTCATCATCAATGCAAGGCTTGCCTGTATTTATCTCATTGCAACAATTTTACTTTCTGTTGTTCTTGCCTTTATTATGAAGGCAACATACAAGTATTTCAGTCAGGTTTTTGAAAAGTACGATGAACTCAACGCAAGCGTTCAGGAAAATGTAACTTCAATCAGAGTTGTAAAGGCTTTCGTTCGTGAAAAACACGAAGTTGGCAAGTTCCGCAAGGCAGCCGACAATGTTTACAGACTTTTTGTTAAGGCTGAAAATGCCATGGTAACAGTATCACCGATTATGATGGTTACTTCATACGCATCAATCATCCTTGTAAGCTGGTTTGGCGCAAATATGATCGTAAGCAGTGAGCTTACAACAGGTGAACTTACAAGTATGCTCACATATTGTATGAACATTCTTATGAATCTTCTTATGGTGGCAATGGTGTTTGTAATGCTCACAATGAGCCTTGCAAGCGGCAAGCGTGTTGCAGGTGTGCTTAATGAAAAATCAACGCTTGCAAATCCCGAAAATCCTGTTTACGAGGTTAAGGACGGAAGCATTGAGTTTGACAATGTTTCATTCTCATACAACACAAAAGCCGAAAAACCGATTCTCAACGATATCAACCTAAAAATCAAATCAGGCGAAACAATCGGTATTATCGGCGGTACGGGTTCTTCAAAAACAAGCCTTGTAAACCTTATTGCAAGACTTTATGATGTAACCGAAGGTTCTGTTAAGGTCGGCGGAAAAGATGTTCGTGACTATGATATCGAAACTCTGCGTGACAAGGTTTCGGTTGTGCTCCAGTCGAATGTTCTTTTCAGCGGTACAATCCTTGACAACCTCAGATGGGGCAACGAAAATGCTACAGAGGAAGAATGCGTCAATGCCTGCAAGCTGGCGTGTGCAGATGCGTTTATCGAAAGCTTCCCCGATAAGTACAACACAAAAATCGAACAGGGCGGTACTAATGTTTCGGGCGGTCAGAAACAGCGTCTTTGCATTGCAAGAGCTTTGCTGAAAAATCCGAAAATTCTTATTCTTGATGATTCGACAAGTGCAGTTGATACCGCAACAGACGCAAGTATCCGCAAGGCATTCAGCGAGAATATCCCCGATACTACAAAGCTGATTATTTCACAGCGTGTATCAAGCGTTTCACACGCAGACAAGATTATTGTAATGGATGACGGCGAGATAAGCGCAGTGGGTACTCACGAAGAACTTATCAAAAACAGTCCGATTTACAATGAAATTTATGTTGCCCAGACAAGCGGCAACGGTGATTTTGATGCGAAAGGAGAGCTGTAATTATGCCGGGACCAATGGGAAGAAGAAACCGAGGACCTGCACAAAAGGTTGAAAATTCAGGTCAGGTTCTTAAAAGACTAATCGGTATTATCTTCAAAAAATATAAATTTCAGATGATTATTGTTTTCGTCTGCATCCTCATCAGCGTACTCGCAAATGTTCAGGGTTCATTGTTTATTCAGAATCTTATTGACGATTACATCACTCCGATGATTCAGAGCGGAAGCCGTGACTTCGGACCGATGCTCGGAGCAATTTTAAGAGTTGCAATTTTCTATGCAATCGGTGCGGCGTCGGCGTTTATCTACGCCAAAATTATGGTTTATGTAACACAGGGTACAATGCGTGATTTGCGTTGTCAGATATTTGAACATATGGAAAGCCTTCCGATAAAATACTTTGACACACACCCTCACGGCGATATCATGAGCGTTTACACAAACGATATTGACACCCTCCGTCAGATGATCAGCCAGAGTATTCCTCAGCTTTTCAACAGCGGAATTACAATCATAGCCGTTCTTGTCAGTATGTTTACACTCAGTATTCCTCTTACAATTCTTACACTTGTAATGGTTGGTGTAATGCTTTTTGTAACAAAACAGCTTGCGTCACGAAGCGGAAGGTTTTTTGCAAGACAGCAGGCAGACCTCGGTGCGACTAACGGTTACATTGAGGAAATGATGAACGGTCAGAAGGTTGTAAAAGTATTTAACCATGAGAAAAAGAGCATTGAAGAATTCAATGAGCTTAATGACAGGCTTTTCAACAGTTCATACAACGCAAACAAGTTTGCAAATATCCTTATGCCGATTAACGCACAAATCGGTAACATCAGCTATGTACTTTGTGCAATCGTAGGTTGTATCTTTGCTCTCAACAACTTTCTCGGATTTACAATCGGTAAACTCGTAAGCTTCCTCACATTTAACAAGAGCTTTACCCAGCCTATCAATCAGGTCAGCCAGCAGTTTAACTCAATTGTTATGGCGCTTGCAGGTGCAGACCGTATCTTTAAACTTCTTGACGAAGAGCCTGAGGTTGATGACGGATATGTAACACTTGTCAATGTCCGCAAAGAGGGCGACAGGCTTGTTGAAACTGAGAAAAAAACAGGTATGTGGGCTTGGAAGTATACTCACAGCATAACAGGCGAAACAGAGTATCGTGAACTCAAGGGTGCGCTTGTTATGAACGATGTTGACTTTGGCTACACGGATGATAAAATCGTTCTTCACAATATTGATTTGTACGCAGAACCCGGTCAGAAGATTGCGTTTGTCGGTTCAACAGGTGCAGGCAAAACAACAATCACGAACCTTATTAACCGATTCTACGATATTCAGGACGGAAAAATCCGCTATGACGGAATCAATATCAATAAAATCAAAAAGGGCGACCTTCGCCGTTCACTCGGTATAGTTTTACAGGATACGCACCTGTTCACGGATACCGTAATGGAAAATATCCGTTACGGCAGACTTGACGCAACAGACGAAGAGGTTATCGCAGCGGCAAAGCTTGCCAACGCAGACAGCTTTATCAGAAAACTTCCTGACGGCTACAACACCCTGCTCAAAGGTGACGGCGGCAATCTCAGTCAGGGACAGCGCCAGATGCTTGCGATTGCAAGAGCCGCTGTTGCAGATCCGCCCGCACTTATCCTTGATGAGGCTACAAGTTCAATTGATACCCGTACCGAAAAGATGGTTCAGGACAGCATGGATAAGCTTATGCACGGCAGAACAACCTTTGTTATTGCCCACAGACTTTCTACAATCAAAAATTCAGACTGTATTATGGTTCTTGAAAACGGCAGAATCATCGAACGTGGTTCACACGAACGGCTTCTTGAACAAAAGGGCAGATACTATCAGCTTTATACAGGCAAAACCGCATAATGATAATCGAAATGGGAGAGTCGCAAAGGCTCTCCTTTTTCTGTTCTTGAAATATTGACTTGTTTATTGTACAATAAGATTCAGAATTGTGAGGTGTCAAAAATTAAAATTAATTCAAAATTAATATTAAAGCTTACTGCATTGTTTGCGGTAATCTGTCTTGCACTTTGTTCGTGTTCAATCAATATCAATGTGAACGGTTCCGATTCGGAAAGCAAAACAACTGTTTCAGAAATCGGAACATTATCGGTTCATTACCTTGATGTCGGACAGGGTGACAGCATATTTATTGAACTGCCGAATCAAAAGTGTATGCTGATTGATGCAGGCGAAAATATGTACGGCAAAAGTATTACCGAATATATCAATAATCTCGGATACACAAATATTGATTATCTCGTTGCAACTCACCCTCATGCCGACCATATCGGTTCAATGGCTTATGTTGTAAAGCATAATAATATCGGCGAAATCTATATGCCTAAGGTTACAACCACAACCAAGACCTATGAGAATCTGCTCACGGCAATTGCAGACAAGGGACTTAAAGTCAAGTCAGCCAAAGCGGGTATGAATATTATTGATGACAACGATTTCAGCATAAATATTCTTGCTCCAGTAACAATTGACGAGGATAATCTGAACAATTGCTCTGTAATTCTAAAAATAACTTACAAAAACGATAGCTTTCTGTTCCTCGGAGATGCCGAAAAGAAAGAGCTTGAAACCGTTACGGCAGATATGAGTGCAGAAGTTCTTAAAGTAGGTCATCACGGAAGCAGAACTTCAACAACAAAAGCGTTGCTTGAAAAGGTAAATCCAAAATATGCGGTTATTTCACTTGGCAAGGATAACAGCTACGGACATCCGCACAAAAGCACATTAAAGTTGCTTGATGAATTCGGAGTTGAAACATACAGAACCGATGAAAACGGAACAGTTGTCATTTCAACCGAGGGTTCAGGTGTGACAATCAAAACGGGACAAACTTCAATGAAAAGGGATGAATAAGCTTGAAAAAATTTATTGTTGACAGAATAGAAGGCGACAAGGCTGTTCTTGAGTGTGAAAACGGCGATATGGTGAATCTTGAACTTAAAGCCCTGCCGAAAAATATCAAAGAAGGCGATGTAATCAACTTTCAGGAAAACAGCTATTTTCTGAACAGCGATGAAACAAAAGCCAGAAAAGAAAAAATTAAAAATCTGATGAATTCGCTTTTTGAAGATTAAAAATCATGCAAAAACAAAAATGCTCTGTACCAAATCAAACGGTACAGAGCATTTTTATTTGTAATTGTGTAATCAATGTGTGTTGTCTGCTGTAAGTGACCTTCTGAAAATATGTCTGAAAATGAATCTGACAATCGGGCCTGCAAAAAACAACTGCCAGCAAAGTGCCATAGGGAAGTTGAGTGCGGTAGTTTCAAGCCATACCGAAATAATCTCAACACCCGCATTTTTGAAAATGAGAGTAGCAGCAAGGCTCATAAGAGGACACATAAAGATAACCGAAATTGCGGAAATTGCGAGTACAAGGAAGAAAGGATTATCCTTTGCAGGGTTTACAATCTTAAAAGCAAGCTTTTTGGCAATGTGACCGATAATGAAAAAGTCAAGAATAAATGCAATCGGCCCCATAAAAGAAAGTTCTTTGAAGGCGGAAAGAAAAACTTCGTTTTTCATTTCGCCGATATTAAGAGCTGTGTTGTAGCAAATCATGGCATAAACCATAAAGAACACCATGATAATCGTAAAAATAACTTCCTGAAATTTAGTTTTTGGCATAAAAAATCTCCTTTATAAAAATGATAACTTAGTAAACATATAAGTGTTGTTCGTTATCATTTCCTTAAGGAGAAATGTGCGTTTCCAATTAAACCATTATATATTTCGGAAATTATACTATAATTTTTTTATTTTGTCAACTTCAAAAAATTTTTCATTGCAATTACTCTGTTTAATACATTTTGTGACACTTTTATTACAATTCAGATTCATTTCTCGGTGGATTTTTACTTTGAAATTTGGTATAATACATATGATTGTGATGAAAATTATACTTAAAACTTGCGGTTCTGTTCAGAAAGGGCATTTTTACTATGGGTGCATCAATTTATATTGCGGATGATGAAAAGAACATTCGTGACCTTATTACAAAGTTTCTTGAGAGTGACGGTTACAGCGTTACCGCATTTGAAACCGGTGACGAGCTTATGGAGGAATTCCTTAAAAAACCGTGTGAACTTGTAATTCTTGATATAATGATGCCCGGAACAGACGGCTTGACAATATGCCGTCGGCTCAGAACGATAACCGATGTTCCTATAATTATGCTGACCGCAAAAGATTCCGAATATGACTATGTAAGGGGAATAACCCTCGGGGGCGATGATTACCTGACAAAGCCGTTCAGACTTACAACCCTTTTAATGAGAGTAAAATCCCTTTTAAGAAGAATGGATATGAACACCAAAAAGGTGACAGGTCAGGAGCTTTCGGATATTAAAATCGGAAATCTTAGATTTTCGGCGCAGGAAAACTGCCTTTATTGCAAAGGCAAGCCTGTTTCTTTGAGCAAAACAGAACTTAAAATGCTTACATATATGTTAAAAGAACCGAAAAAGGCATTTTCAAGAGAAGAAATTCTTGAAGGTGTGTGGGGATTCGATACCGAAGTTGAAACCCGTGTAACAGATGAAACCTTGCGAAGAATACGCAGAAAGTTAAGCCTCGCAGGCAGTAATGTCAGCATAGGCACGATATGGGGCTTTGGTTACAGAATAAGCATTGCGGAGGATAAAAAGTGAAACACATAAAATTCCGTATTTTGATTATTGTATGGTCGTCAATGATTTTACTTTTTTTCGCATTTGCAGGAATTTTAAATATAGTTTTGCCGTCCCACTTCGTAAGTGAGGCAGAAGATGCTCTTGAATACGAAATTGATTATCAGCATTATATTACTAACATCAACGACGAGAGCGAAGATGATTCTTCGGATTATTATGAAGAAGATTCCAATGAAGAATCAACTGAAGAATCAACTCTTCAAAAAAAGTTTGAAAGCGGTTATCAGGATTCGTATTTCACCTCGGATATTTACTATATTGATGTAACAGACGCTCTTAATGACAAAAATACCTCCGAGAGCAACAGCCTTGTCGGCTCAAATTCAACTTCATTAAAAAGTACATACGAACTCACTGAATGGGTTAAGAATCACAATATATCCGAAGAACAAATATATACTCTTCAAACAGATAACGGCTATTATGTATTTACCGTTTATGAAGAACCGCAGAATTATGATTATTGGGACGATGCAGAATCCGATGAAAACGATTCGCCTGTGTATTTAATGTACATAAATATCGATCATATCGTAAAATATACCCGTTCGCTCAACTGGCTTATTTCAGCAATTTTTCTTTGCGCAATTGTTGTGATGAGCATAATCGGTTACAGACTCGGTGTTAAAATCGAGGAGTCACAGAAAACTCAGCGCAGATTTTTTCAGAATTCTTCTCACGAACTCAAAACCCCTCTTATGGCAATTCAAGGCTATGCCGAGGGCATTGAAATGGATGTTGTAGATCCGCAAAATGCCGCAGGCATAATTATGCAGGAAACCGAGAGAATGACAGGTCTTGTTGAGGAAATTCTTTCAATTTCAAAAATCGATTCACGACATTTTAAGCTTGACCTTGTAAAGCTTGACATAAAAGAGGTTCTTTACGATTGTTTTCGATCACTTGATGCTGTTCAGCAGATGAACGGCATAAGCATTGTGCCTGAATTTCCCGATGAAGAAATTTATGTGAAATGTGATGAAGATCAAATGGCAAGGGCATTCCGAAATATCATAATAAACGGTCTGAAATATTCAAAAAAGAAAATTACTGTTGCCTGCGAAACCAATCAGAAATATGTTTATATCAGGTTCAAGGATGACGGTAACGGTATAAACCGTGATGATATTGAACATATCTTCGACAGATTCTACAAAGGCAGTGACGGCGGAACGGGCATCGGTCTGTCGCTTGCAAATGAGATTATACATCTTCACAAGGGCAGCGTAACAGCGTATAACTACCTTGACGGTGCCGTATTTGAAGTGAAACTGCCGATTATTGACTGATTATTTGTGCAAATTGCTGAAAATACAAATAATCGCTTACTTGTGACATTTTTGTGATGCTTTTTGACGAATTTTGTGGTATTATGGTAATGCGTTTGCAATATATAATATTTGGTTAACGAATTTATAATTGGATAATTAATATACAGATATATAATGAGGTGCAGCTATGAACAGCAGTGTGCTGGCTTATCTTGAAAACTCAGCCGAATACTTTCCCGAAAAATGTGCGGTAACTGACGAAAAGGTTTCCTATTCATATTCCGAGCTTGTAAAACTCAGCTCATCTGTCGGAACCGCCCTTTCTGAACTTATCGCATCGGGAGATGCAGTAGGCATATATATGGAAAAATGCGCCGATGCGGTAGCGGCATTTTTTGCAACCGTTTACGCAGGCGGATTTTATTCTGTTCTCAACACGGAGCTTCCGCAGAACAGACTTCAGACCACAGTTTCCGTACTTAATCCAAAGGTGATTGTAACTTCTGAAAGCTTGCTTGAAACAGCGAAAGAATATTTCTCTGAAAGAAAAATTGTGACCTTTGAAGATTTGGCAAAATCGGAACCTGATTATGCAAAGCTTGGCGAAATCCGCAGCCATAAAATTGACACAGATCCGCTCTACATCAACTTCACTTCCGGTTCAACAGGCACTCCAAAGGGAATTGTTGTGTGTCACAGAAGTGTAATTGACTTTATTGACCATTTTACCGAAATATTCGGCATTGATAATAACGATGTAATAGCAAATCAAGCACCGTTTGATTTTGATGTGTCCGTCAAGGATATCTATTCGGCTGTTAAAACAGGCGCAACTCTTGTTGTTGTGCCGAGGAGAATGTTCTCCGCTCCTGCCGAACTCATTGATTTCATATGTGACCGCAGGATTACTGTTATGATATGGGCTGTTTCGGCTCTCTGCCTTATCAGCACATTCCATGCGCTTGACTACAGAACTCCCGAAACCGTTAATAAGATTCTTTTCAGCGGTGAGGTTATGCCGCTCAAGGCGCTTAAAAATTTCCGTTCACATCTTCCAAATGCAAAGTATGTCAACCTTTATGGACCGACTGAAATCACCTGTAACTGCACATACCATATTCTCGACAACGACTGCGACTATGCAGACGGTATTCCGATAGGCAAACCGTTCCCTAATGAAGATGTTATTCTTCTTGATGAGAATAATAACAGAATTTCAGAGGTTGGCAAAGTCGGTGAAATCTGCGTGAGAGGTACTGCTCTTGCACTCGGTTACTACTCAAATCCCGAACAGAATGCAAAGGCTTTTGTTCAGAATCCGCTTAATCCGTACTATCCTGAATTAATTTACAGAACAGGTGACCTTGCAAGATACAACGAAAACGGTGAACTTGTTTTCAGCGGAAGAAAGGATTTTCAGATTAAATATATGGGACATCGCATAGAGCTTGAGGAAATCGAGCGTGAGATGTCGGCTGTTGACGGTGTTGAGCAATGCTGTTGTATTTTTGATGAGAAAAAATCAAGGCTCAAGGGCTTTTTCGTAGGCTCAATTGAAAAGGACGAGCTTGCCGCATCAATGTCAAGAGATTTGCCTGCGTTTATGGTTCCGGGCGTTATCCGCAGGGTTGATGAAATGCCGCTAACAAAGAACGGCAAAATTGACCGTAAAAAGCTTGCTGAAATTGCAGGGGGCAGAAGAAAATGAACGAAATATTAAAGCAGAACAAAACTGCATTCTATGTTTTTGATGTAAAAACTCTCAAAGACAGAGTAGCATATCTCAGAAAAATGCTTCCCGAAGATGTTGCAATCTGCTATGCAATTAAGGCGAACACATTTATTACGGCAGAACTTGAAAATGATGTTGACCGCTTTGAAATCTGCTCACCGGGTGAGGCTGAAATCTGCGATTTACTTGATATTCCCGACAAAATGATGGTGATTTCGGGTGTGTACAAAACTCCCGAAGTTATGGAAAATATGGTTGCAAACGGAAAATGTGACAGAATATTCACCGTAGAGTCACTTACACAGTTTAATCTTTTCAAAGAATTATCCGAAAAATATAAAAAGAAAATTTCTTTGCTTTTAAGACTTACAAACGGAAGTCAGTTCGGAATTAATTCCGATGAAATCGAAGAAATTATTTCAAAAAGAAACGAATTTGAATATCTCGACATACTCGGTATTCAGTTCTTTTCAGGAACACAGAAAACCTCTCTCAAAAAACTCAAGAGAGAAATTGACAAACTTGACAATCTTCTTATTCTTCTCAAAGAGAAATATGATTATACCGCAGAAGAGCTTGAATACGGCACAGGATTCCCTGCAGCCTATTTCAAGGAAGATACCATAAATGAGGACGAGCTTATCGGCGGATTTGCACAGCTTTTGAATGAGATGACTTCAAAGCCGAAAATCACGCTTGAGCTCGGACGAAGCATTGCCGCAATCTGCGGTAAATACTACACGCATATCGTTGATAAAAAGTGCAACAAAGGGGAGAACTACCTTCTTGTTGACGGCGGAATGAACCATATTGTGTACTACGGTCAGCATATGGCAATGAAACAGCCGTACCTTTCGGTTTGCGGAAAAGAAACCGAGCCGTGTACCGAATCATGGAATATCTGCGGTTCGCTTTGTTCAATGAATGATATAATCGCAAAACAGATTTCTTTGCCTGATATTGAAATCGGTGATATAATTTGTTTTGAAAACACAGGTGCTTATTGTATGACAGAGGGAATTTCTTTGTTTTTAAGTCGTGACATTCCCTCGGTTTATATAAAAAAGGAGGACGGAACATACCTTTGCGTCCGTGATTCCTTTGAAACATTTAATTTAAACAAACCCAATTACAGAAAGGAAACGAATTAAAATGGATGAACTTATTGAGATTTTAGAGGACATTAAACCGGATGTAGATTACGAAGGCTGCGAAAACCTTATTGACGGTCACTATCTTGACTCTCTTTCAATCATTTCTCTTATTGCTGAGATTGAGGACGCTTTTGATGTGACAGTTCCTGCAGTGGAAGTTGTTCCTGCAAACTTTAATTCAGTAAAGGCAATGTGGAGTATGATTGAAAGACTCCAAGAGGAGGAATAAGATGGATCTTCCATCATTACTGATGGCGGGCAGTCTTGACACGCTGACCTCATATTTTTCGGTAGCGTTTCTTGCCATTTTTCTGCCTGTTTCAGTTGTTGTGTATGCCGTCATTCCGCAAAAAGCAAGAAAGTATTTTCTGCTTATTGCAAGTTTTGCTTTTTTTTGGCTGATAAGCGGTCAGTTGATTGCCTATTTGTGCCTGATAATAATGGGCGTCCATTATTTCGGCTTGTGGCTTGACAGGATTCAAACGCAAAAAAGTGCGGCACTAAAGGCTGTGCCTAAGGAGGAGAAAAAGGCTCTTAAAAAGGTATATCTCCACCGCAGTCGCAGAGTTCTGTTGTTTGCCGCCGTACTTATGATAGGCGGTCTGCTTGTAATCAAATACTCACCGTTTTTTACAACAAATGTAAATTCGCTGTTATTGCTTTTGAATATTCCGATTCAGTTTGATATTCCGAGTTATATAATGCCGATTGGTATTTCATTCTTTACTTTGCAGGCTGTATCGTACCTCTTTGATGTTTACCGAGGACTTATTAAAGCCGATGACAACATATTAAGACTTGCGTTGTTTATGTCTTTCTTCCCACAGATTGTAGAAGGTCCTATCTGCCGTTACGGTCAGACAGCCAATCAGCTGTGGAATGTAAAGCAAATTGAGTTTGAAAATTTAAAACTCGGTGCAGTCCGTATTCTTTTCGGTCTTATGAAAAAACTCGTAATCGCTGACAGACTTAATCCTATGATTAAGCAGATTTTCAGCCATTACGATGACTATCAGGGCGGAATAATCGCTCTCGGAGCAATTGCCTATACAATTCAGCTCTATTGCGATTTCTCCGGTACAATGGATGCCGTAATGGGTGTTGCTCAGATTTTCGGCGTTACAATGCCCGAAAACTTTCAAAGACCTTTCTTTTCAAAATCAATTTCAGAATTTTGGAAAAGGTGGCATATTACACTCGGCACATGGTTCAAGGATTATATCTTCTATCCCGTCACCATGTCAAAGCCGATGAAAAATCTTACATCTTCCGCACGCAAAAAGCTCGGCAACCACTTTGGTCCGTTGCTTGCGGGAAGCATAGCGTTGTTCTGTGTATGGTTCTGCAACGGACTGTGGCACGGTTCTGCGTGGGGTTACATATTCTTCGGTATGTACCACTTTGTGCTTATTCTGTCGGGTAACATCATTGCCCCTGCGGTTACCGCATTCAATAAAAAGCTTCACATCAATTCCGAATGCTTTGCGTACAAAGTGTTTCAGATGGTTCGTACAGGCATACTTGTTGTTATCGGCGAAATGTTTTTCAGAGCAGAAAGACTTACAACAGGTCTTTCAATGTTCGGAAAAATGGTGACCGATTTCAGCTTTTCAAGCCTTAACTATGAGCTTATGAAAAAGCTGAAAATTGATATGCATGATGTTATGATCGTGCTTATTGCGCTTGCTTTTATTTTTGTAATCAGTGTTCTCAATGAAAAGGGAATATGTGTGCGTGGTGCAATTGCAAAGAGAAATGTTGTTATAAGATGGGTGGCTGTTTACGCTCTTATTATGTTCATCATAATCTTCGGTGCTTACGGCAAGGGCTATGTTGCCGTTGATCCGATTTATGCGAACTTCTAAGGAGGTCTGATTATGAAGAAAATAATTAAGAGAATTGTCAGCTGTGTCCTGTTTGTTGCAATACTTCTCGGATTACTTCAGGTGTCCTCACTCGTATTTCAGCCAAAGTCAAATGACAAGGCATCGGGCATTCATTATCCGAGAGCAAACGGTATTTTCAGTGAACCTAAAGACAGTATTGACACTGTATTTATCGGTGACAGTGAGGTGTATCATTCGTTTATTCCGCTCAATATCTGGAGGGATTACGGAATTACCTCGTATGATGTTTCTTCTCCGTCTCAAAAGCTTGTGTACTCAATGGAATTTTTGAAAAAAACTTTTGAAAAACAAAGTCCGAAGATTGTATTCCTTGAAACCAATGCGATTTTCAGAAAATCTTATTTTGAGGATGAAATCACATATAAGGCAGAGCAGATTTTCCCTGTGTTCAGATATCATGACCGTTGGAAGAATCTTCAGCTCAAGGATTTTTCGGCTGCAGTTGAATATACTGCGAACGAGAATAACAAAGGTTATTACTTTACTAAAAAGTCTAAGCCTGCGACAGATAAGGCTATCAAGGAATATATGAAGTATTCCGATGTTTCTGCACCGATACTTTCTACCAACAAAAAGTATCTCAAAGAAATTGCGAAATTCTGTAAAAAGCACGGTACAAAACTTGTGCTGATAAGTACCCCAAGCACAAAGAACTGGAACTATCAGCGACATAATGCTATGGAAGCGGTTTCAAAGGATCTCGGTGTTGATTATATCGACACCAATTTGCTCCGTGACGATATCCCGATTGATTGGAAAAAGGATTCAAAGGATAAAGGCGATCACCTTAACTACAAAGGTGCTGTGAAGCTGACAAATTATATCGGAAAGTATCTTGACGATACAAAGCTCTTCAAAGATAAGCGTAACGATCCGTCATACGATAACTGGAATACCTGTCTTGATAAGTTTGAAAAGCAGGTCAAAAAGGGTACAAGTTCGGAAAACTGATTTATTTAGAATCTAAAATCTTTCCCCTGTGTTGCAATTCAATGCAGGGGAAAGAAATATTAAAAAACTTTTAAAAAAGTATTGACAAAATTACAGTTTTACCGTATAATCAATACTGCTCACGAAAAAAGTGAGAGATAAATGCGAGTGTGCTGGAATAGGCAGACAGGCACGTTTGAGGGGCGTGTGTTTCACGACGTACGGGTTCAAGTCCCGTCACTCGCACCATAAAAAGCAGTTGACACATTTGTGTTGACTGCTTTTTATTTTTACCGTCAAGCGGTGTGACGGGACTTGAAGGCGACCGTTAAGAAAACAGTCCTGTGGACTGTTTTTAGGGAGAGCGTTGATGAAAGTATGACGATGAACAAGCCACATTGGCGAGGTTGTAAGTTTGACATATAGCAATCACCGTCACTCGCAGTTACCATTATAACAAATTGCAATAGGGAATATGACGGGACTTGTTTTTACCACATAATTTTTTTGTAGTCAATAAGGGCATTTATCGAACGCCCACAGGTAAAGTAACATATCTACAGCACCATACCTTGACAACCAAAATCCGTTGTGATAATATCGTTTTGGCAACGGGAGTCTATTAAACATATTTAATTTGGAGATATGAATTTATGAAAAAAGCAGTTTTATTTGACCTTGACGGCACATTGTGGCACACTTGTGATGTGATTTTGCCTGTGTGGAACGATATACTTAAAAAACATAAAGAAACAACAAAGCAAATCACACTTGAAGAAATGAACAGCTATATGGGAAAGACGGTTGAACAGATTGCGTCAATAATGTTGCCCGAGCTTCCGCTTGAAAATTCGGTCGCAATTGTAAAGGAGTGTTGTGCGGAACAGATTCCGTCACTTCGCAAAACGGGCGGTCATTTGTATGATAATCTTGAAAGTACACTTGAAATTCTTTCAAAGAATTATTTTCTCGGCATAATCAGCAATTGTCAATGCGGATATATAGAGGCATTTTTGTTTGCTCATAAGCTTGAAAAATATTTCTCCGATTTTGAAATGTCAGGCAGAACAAATCTGACAAAGGGAGAGAATATAAAGCTTGTTATGGAGCGTAACAGCATTGATAAGGCTGTGTATCTCGGCGATACAATCGGTGATCAAATTGCCGCAAAAGATGCAGAAATACCGTTCGTGTTTGCATCATACGGATTCGGCACAACGGAAAATCCCGAATATACAATCAGTTCGTTCAATGAATTGCCAAAAGTTGCAGAAAAAATTCTCGGCTGATTGCCAAATAGTAGGATGATGTCGGGATACAGCCTATCCCGATGTCATTCTTGTAAAAGCATAAAGTTTCAGTTTTTATGCGTTTTTTGCTGATAGAGAAAAAATTATGTAAGAAAATTGAAAAAACTTTCAAATATGTGTTGACAAGTTAAATGCCTTATGATATAATCTTGATTGTTGAGTTGAGAAACCGACAAAAATCTAATAAATGCGAGTGTGCTGGAATAGGCAGACAGGCACGTTTGAGGGGCGTGTGTTTCACGACGTACGGGTTCAAGTCCCGTCACTCGCACCATAAAAAGCAGTTGACACATTTGTGTTGACTGCTTTTTATTTTACCGTCAAGCGCTGTGACGGGACTTGAAGGCGACCGTTAAGAAAACAGTCCGGTGGACTGTTTTTAGGGAGAGCGTTGATGAAAGTATGACGATGAACAAGCCGCATTGGCGAGGACGGAAGTTTGACATATAGCAATCACCGTCACTCGCAAGTTACCGTTATATCAATTTGTATTAGTGAATATGACGGGGAGAGAGTAACCGTAAAAATAAAAGTGGATAGAAGAAACAACTGTTTTTAGGGAGAGCGTTGATGAAAGTATGACGATGAACAAGCCGTATTGGCGAGGACGGAAGTATGACATATAGCAATTTTTCTATTTCAACGGATAAAACCGTTTAAACGTTTGCCTGACACAGACAAACACAGCTCAATGTTTTGGCAACCAGAAAAAATAAAAATACGGAACAGATTTCTGCTCCGTAAAAATTATTTAAAGAATATCCAACCTTCAACCTTGTCGCCGTCAACCATAAAAGCTTTTTCTGCAATCTCCGCAAGCGGCGAATCACTGTAACTGTCCGAATAAAAATTGTCAATTTTTCCGTCAGGAAAAGCCTCATAAAATCGCTTTACCTTTTCCTTGCCGTGACAGTTTACACCCGAATATTTTCCGCTGTGCATATCTACCTTTGACGCCATAAGGTTTTTTATTTTGAGCCTTTTGCAAACGGGTTTCAGCAAAAATTCGGGTGATGCCGAAATAATTACATCATCATCTTTCTTTTGCTCAAGGTAAAACGGTTTTATATTTCCTATGTATTCCTTCCAGAAATCATTTACATCCTTTTCAGTATCGCAATAGGTAAGAAATCTGTACATTTTTTCTTTAAAATCAGTTTTTGTACCTTTTTTGAATACATAGAATTTTAAAAATGCTCCCAAAAGCGATGGGGCAAGAGTGAGTATTTTTTTATGCCTTTTAAGGCAGAATAAATAGAAGTCGGCTGTTGAGTCCCCGTAGTAAATCGTTTTGTCAAAATCGTAAACATTCATAATATGCAAATTCCTTTTTAGTTTTGCAAATAATTTTTGACATTCAATTCTTAACAGAAGAGAACATCTGCACTATGATTATAATATGAGAAGAAAATTTTTGCAACATTTCCCGTTAATAAGCTCATTTTGGCTGATTATCCAAAGAATATACCGTTATTCTGTTGCTTTTAACTCTGTTTTGTTGTACAATATACTATGTATTATTGTATAAAGGAGAAAATCCGTGTTTGGTTATTTGCAGATTCAAAAGAGCGAACTGCTTGTTCGTGAATCCGAGGCTTATAAGGCTGTGTATTGCGGTCTTTGCAGGCAAATGGGTAAGGATTACTCCGTGTTTACAAGATTTACGCTAAGCTATGACTGCACATTTTATGCAATGCTTTTAATGTCGCTTAACCGTTCATGCAAAGGCTTTAAAGACGGCAGATGTACCTGTAATCCTCTTAAAAAATGCAAGTTTGCAACAGATTCGGGTGACGCATACAGAAAGGCTGCCGCATTTTCAATGATATCGGTTTATTATAAAATCATTGATGATATTCAGGACAGCGGATTTTTTAAAAAGCTGTTGTGCAGAATCATAAAGCCTTTCTTTTCTCATCAGAGGAAAAAGGCGGCAGATAAGTATCCCGATATGGACAAAGCGGTTTCTGATATGATGAAAATGCAGTATGATGCAGAACATTCGGAAAAGCCGTCTGTAGATATGTCGGCTCATCCAACGGCATTAATGCTCGCTGCTGTATTGTCGGCTGAGGCTCATGATGAAATTCAAAAAAGAGTTCTCTATGAATTCGGCTATCATATCGGCAGGTGGATTTATCTTGTCGATGCCGCAGATGATATAGAAAAAGATATCAAATCAAACGGATTTAATCCGTTTGTAAACAAGAAAACAGGTGAGGTAAAATCATCGGATTTTATAAAAGCGGTGCTGAATCAGTCACTTGCAAGGGCATATGATGCCTACAATCTTTTGAACTTTACCGACTTTAAGGGAATTTTAGATAATATGATGCTTTTGGGATTTCCTGCATCACAAAACAGAGTAACAAGCAAACTTGATACGGAGGTCAATAATGAATAATCCATATGAGGTTCTCGGTGTGTCTGAAACAGCTACCGATGAAGAAGTAAAAGCAGCGTACAGAAACCTTGCTAAAAAATATCATCCCGATAACTACACCGACAGCCCTCTTGCGGATGTTGCGGAGCAGAAAATGAAGGAGATTAATGAGGCATACGATATGATTAATCAGATGCGTCAGAAGGGTAAGGGTACAGGCTCAACAGGCAGTTCGTCATATAACGCAAATTCTTCAAGCTCACAGTTTTACAATGTAAGAATTTACATTCAGAGAGGACTTCTTGATCAGGCCGATCAGATTCTTGAAAACACAGCACAGTCGATGAGAACTGCCGAATGGCATTATCTCAAGGGCATGATTGCATACCGCAGAGGTTGGTCTGAACAGGCTTTTTCATATTTCACAACTGCGTGCAATATGGATCCCAACAACACGGAATACCGAGCCGCTCTTAACAATATGCAGAGCCAGAGAGCATACAACTACGGCGGTTATACTCAAACAAATCCTAACGCAACAGGTTCATCCTTCTGCGATGTTTGTGCAGGAATGATGTGTGCAAACTGTTTGTGTGATTGTTGCAGAATGGGATGTTAATATGAAGAAAAACGGTATCAAAAAGGGGACAATGCGTATTGCGGTTTGCGGAATTATTGCGGCGCTCTCACTCGTTTTTATGATGATGACATCTCTCGTTCCAATCGGAACATACGCTTTGCCCTGTCTTGCAGGAATTCTCATTTCCTGCATAGTTGTTGAATACGGTTATGGATGGGCAATTGGTGTGTTTTGTGTAACTGCCGTGCTTTCAACGCTCCTTGCCGGCGATAAAGAGGCTGTTATATATTTCATTGCACTTTTTGGCTATTATCCGATTTTAAAGGGCGCTTTTGAATTTAAAATCAAAAACAGGGCAGTTCAATACATACTCAAGTTTGCGGTATTTAATGTTGCCGCCATCGGTTCGTTCTTTGTCGCAACATGGCTGTTGTCAATTCCGACAGATGAATTTACCGTTTTCGGTTTTTATGTTCCGTGGGTATTTTTGATTGCCGGAAATATTTTCTTTTTGCTCTATGATTATGCAATTACCGTATTTGTTATGCAGTATGTTCGCAGATTAAGAGGTAAAATATTCGGTAATTTTCACAAGTAATTATAATTCAAAGAAGTTTTGAGAAGGTGGACCTAAATGAAAAAGCAAAAATTGTTTGTCCGCATAGTCTGCATAGTCCTTGTGGTTCTTATGGCAGTATCGGTAGGTGCTGTTGCAATAACTGCATTTTCGGCTAATGCGGCTCAATCAACCGAGGAGGTTTCCGCAAGCGTATCAGCAGGCGCATCAGGCTATATAAATGCGTCGTATGTAAATCTGAGAAGCGGTGCAGGCACGAATTATTCGGTTATAACCTGTATGGCAAAGAACACAAAATTTACTTTTGTTGACGGAAAGCTCTATAACTCAAAGTGGTACAAAATCAAGCTTAAATCAAATTCAAAGACAGGCTATGTTACAAAGGAATATGTTGCCGTAAGTTCTTCGACAACGGCATCAAGCGTAACAGGCTATGTTTCTGACGATTATGTAAATCTCAGAAGCGGAGCAGGCACAAATTATTCTGTTGTTGATTGCCTGAGAAAGAACACTAAGCTTACTTTTGTAAGCACTTCACTCTACAATTCCGCCTGGTATAAGGTTAAGGTTACTTCAACTGCTAAAACAGGTTACATAAAGAAAGACTATGTAAAAATGAACAGTTCAACCCAACCTGCAACAAAGGCAACACAACCCGCAACTCGGCCGACTGCGTCAGCGTCAACTGTAAGTGGTTATATAACAGACGATTATGTAAATCTCAGAAGCGGTGCCGGTACAAGATATTCTGTCGTTGAGTGTATGCGATTGAATACAAAGGTTACTTTTGTAAGCACAAAGCTTTATAACAATGATTGGTATAATATTAAGCTTACATCAAATTCAAAAACAGGCTATGTAAAAAAAGACTATGTTAAGATGAACGGTCAGACACAGCCTACAACGACTCAGCCTACAACCGCAAAACCGTCAACAGGTTCATCTGTTAAACTTTCCGTATCAAGCAAATCAATTTTCACAGGCAACAGATTTGCAATTACTGCAACAGCGTCCGGAAGTGTTTCATGGTCAAGCTCAAATACAGGAGTTGCAACCGTAGACTCTCGTGGTATTGTAACAGCCAAGAGAGCAGGCTCTGCAACAATTACTGCGAAAAGCGGTTCGCATTCTGCAACCTGCAAAATTACCGTAAAATCCGGCTCATCGGTAAATATATCCAACAGCAATGTAAATCTTCCGTGGCAGAAGTCAATGCTTTTGAAATCAATAACAAGCGGTGTCACATGGTCAAGTTCAAATACGAAAATCGCAACAGTTAAGAACGGTGTAGTTGACACGGTAGGCAAGGGCTATGTAACAATCACAGCCTCAACATCATACGGTGCGGCAACCTGTCTTATCCATGTTATGCCGAGGGAAAGCGTGCGTTTCTGCTATGCGTCACCAAACTCTGCTCCGCTTAATTCAAATGTAAGCTTTAAGGCTATTACCGACACAGGCAGGGTAGGCGTGTATTTTGTAGTTACAAACGGTTCAACCTCTTATAAGGTAACCGCAACAAGCAAGGTTAAAGACGGTAACTCCTATATCTGGACAGGTACACAAAAGCTTTCAAAATCAGGCAAATGGTCTGTAAAAGCATATTCTAAATTTAAAACCGAATCAAAGTATTACACCACGGCAGGCGGCGGTGAGGGCGAGGTGTTTGTAACCTCAACAACCAATAAAACCACCACAGCTTGTGCCGAACGCAGAGCGAGTGACGAGGTAATCAAGCTTATTGCAAACTATGAGGGATTTCTCTCAAAAGTCACAGCAGACAGCATTACAACCGATCCTACACTCGGTTACGGCAAGGTTGTAATTTCAGGCGAACAGTTCTACAACAACATAACTTCAAATCAGGCATATGCTTATCTTTGCCAGACCGTGAACAAGGGCGGATATACCACCACAACAAATTCCTACCTTGTAAATAACGGTATAAAGTTCAATCAGCGACAGTTTGACGCACTTGTGTGCTTTGCATACAATGTAGGCAGCGGTGTGTTCTACAATGACTCCGAACTCCAGTCTGTTCTCTTGAACACAGGTTCAAGCGGTACTATCAAAGCAGGCGCTTCGGGTACGGTTACAGGTTCAGATGTAAACCTCAGAAGAGGTGCAGGAACTAACTACTCCGTTGTTACCCGTATGAACTACGGAACAAAACTTAAATTTGTTGACGGCAAGCGTTATAACACAAACTGGTATAAAGTTAAGCTTTCAAACGGCACAACAGGATATATCCACAAGGACTATGTTTCTGCTTCGGGCGGTTCAAGAGATTTGAATAATGTCAATAAGCAGAACCTTATTGATGCACTTTTGCAGTACCACCATGCGGCAGGTTCTTGCTATTGGGGACTTTTGTACAGAAGAGTTGACGAGGCGGAAACCTTCCTCTACGGCGATTATGACCGTGACGGTCAGCACAATTATCACAACTTCCATTTCTCATGTTACTCAAACCCGAGTTTCGGTATCTGATATTAATTTTTGCAAAGAAGGTCTTAAAATGAAAAAAATAGGTTTCATAGGCGCAGGTAATATGGCAACAGCCATTATAAAAGGTCTTATGGCACAAAACAACGGCAAGGCTGATTTTATCAATGTTTTTGATGTAAGCGAAGAAAAGTGTGCCGCTATGAAAAATATGGGTGCAAATGTAATGACATCTGCCGATGAAATAGCAAAGAACAGCTCAATTGTTGTTCTTGCAGTCAAGCCGCAGAATTATCCCGAAGTTCTTGAGTCCCTCAAAAACAGCATTACAACAGCCAAAACCGTAGTATCAATTGCCGCAGGCATATCTATTGCGTATGTAAGAAAAGGTCTTGAATGTGACTGCCCTGTTGTAAGGGTTATGCCTAATACGCCTCTCTTGCTCAAAAAGGGTGCAACAGCCCTTTGTCCGTCTGAGAATATCAGCGATGATGACAAAACAATCGTTTACAATATGTTTGCAGGCAGCGGTGTTTGCGAATATATTGACGAAAGCCATATGAATGAAATAATTGCGGTAAACGGCAGCAGTCCTGCTTATATTTATCTTTTTGCAAAGGCTATGGCTGATTACGCAAAGAATTGTGGAATCGACTATGACAAGGCCATGAACCTTGTCTGTGCAACTCTTGAGGGTTCGGCAGCAATGCTCCGTGACAGCGGTGAGCCTGTTGAAACACTCATTGACAGGGTTTGCTCAAAGGGAGGCACAACAATTGCCGCTATGGATAAGCTTAAAGAACACGGTTTCTATGAGGCTGTTCTTGACGGCATGGACGCTTGTACAAAGAGGGCAGAGGAGCTTGGCAAATAATTTTGCCTTAACATAAAATGAATACATTCCTCATATATTTTAACGGACAACCAATGAGAGGAATGTATTTTATGAAAAGCATTGTATTTTCTTTTAAAAAGCGTTATCTTTTTCGCAGATCAAAGGGAATTTCACCGTCTGATGTCAGATTTTTTATAAGGCGATATTCCGTGGTGCTTATCTTTGTTTCGGCTTTTCTTACCGGACTTGTTTTCGGTTCAATTTATGCGTCAAAAGCCGATAAGCAAATGCTTGATTCCCTTGATTTTCTGTTTACTACAAATCTTGATGCAAGGCTCGGTCAGAATGCCGTCAGCACATTTTGCGCCTGCTTTGCATCTGATTTTATATTTCTCACGGTTGTATTCCTCTTGGGACTTGCACCGTGGGGAATACCGTTTTTGCCGTTTGTTTCAGCATTTAAAGGCTTTGGAACAGGACTTACTGCGGCATATCTTATTATTACATATTCACTTAAAGGAGCAGGTTTTTATCTGCTTGTTGTGTTGCCGGGAACATTTTTGTTCTGTCTGGCACTTGTAAAGCTGTCGGCATATGCTTTTGAAATTTCAAAACAGATGTTTTTCAGCTTAATCGGTCATTCTCATCAAACAAATTCTTTGAAAAATGAGGTGATTGATTTTTGTTCCCGATCTGTTTCGGCACTCATAATGACCTTTTGTTCAACCTTGCTGGACACGGCTTTGTGGTGCTTGTTTTCGGGAGCGTTCAATTTTTAATTTTGGAGGGCGCTATGGCATCGGAAAAGAACGCTGTAGCATTGACAGGATTTTTCTCGTCATTGTTTCACAATTTACCACGACTTTTGCTAACGAATGTGCTTTTTGCATTGCCGTTTGCCGTAATATTCGGAATGTTCTTTTTGATTAATACCCTTACGGGTCTTAATTCAATGTTTATATATTTTCTTACGATAATTCCGCTTTTTCCGTTTTATGCCGGCGTAACTCAGGTTACTTCCCATATGGTAAGGGGAGAGGAGAATGTTGATGTTTTCTCAAATTTCATCGGCGGAATAAAGGAAAATCTGCTCAGATTCCTCATACACGGCGTTGTGATGTATGCCGCTGTTTTTATCAGCTACTACTCAATTGTCCTTTATCTTGGACTCGGTTTAAAGAACGGAATGTTTTATGTTCCGCTTGTTATTTGTATTTTAATTGCAATTTTCTTTCTGTTTATGTTCTTCTATGTTCCGCCTATGACGGTTACTTTTGATATCAAGATGAAGGATATTTACAAAAACAGCGCACTTATGACAGTCGGTGAGCTTAAACACAATCTGTTTGCAGTTTTCGGAATTTTTATTTTATTCCTTGTTTGCGCAACGGTGCTTATGTGCAGTTTTACTCCGGTACTGCTCATCATTTTCACAATTGTTCTTGCATTGTTCATTGTTCCGTCAATTTTATCTTTTATAATCAATTCTGCAGTTTATAAGAATATGTATTCAATGATTGTTGACAGGGATTCAAAGAGCAAAACGATTGATAAGAAAATGGAGAACAGACGCAAAGGTCAGTTCCGTGATGATGAAGAGCCTGTTGCAGAAGATTATTCGGATCTTGAAATTGATGAATCGGCTGACGGTGATGAATTTATTTTCTATAACGGAAAAATGATGAAAAGAAGTTATCTTTTAAAGCTTAAAAAAGAGGCTGAAGAAAGGAAGAACGCAAAATGAGCGGTAAACACGCAGTTAAAAGTTCAAAAAAATCATTGATAATAATTATTTGTGTTGTTGTACTTGTTGCAGTAATTGCAGGTGCGGTTATCCTGTTTATGAATCTTTCGGGTAAAAATAATAATTCGGCAACAACAGTACCGACTGTGGCTGCTTCAACAACCACCGATAATACAAACTCAACACAGAATGTTTCCAACTCTGTATCCGAAACCACACAGCCTGCAACCAAATCGGGTGAAGCTTCACAAGAGCCGACAGAACAGGGATACACAGCCGAAACATCTTCAAATGACAGTGAAATTGTTGTTCCGACAATCAGCGGAGAGAAGCAAAAGCCAAAATTCAGTGCAACTCTTATTCCGTACTATGCAAAGGATGAAAATTCTTCTGAAGAATATTCTTTGAGAGATCTTTTCGGCTCTGCTTATTCAGGCGGCGGATTTACTTTTAATGAGGACGGAACATTCATTGACGGAATCACAAGTGCCTCGGCAAATTCGGGTGCGTACATTGTTGAGGGTGACTCCGTTGTAATAACATATTCCAACGATAAAAATGTTATTGCTGCCGTAACCGAATGGAACGGTGATGTTCCTGCTGAAATTACCGTAAACTACGGCGGAATTATTGTATCCTTTAAGTAAAATATCGGTGATTAAATGAGTAAAAAATCTGTTAAAAAGCCTGACTATACAAAATTTGAGGCTAACAGGGCTGTAAAAAAGAAGAATAAGAAAAAGAAAACAACAGCAATCGTTTCATCGGTTATTGCCGCCTGCATATTTATCATTGCGGCAATCGTTGCCGTTAATGTGCTTTCACCGTCAGTAACCGCCGAGCTTACCTCATCTGCATGGGTTCCCGAAGGTGCTAAGAATGCGAGCGGTGATGAGGTTGAAATGAGTGAGGTTTACAACACAAATTACAGCGCTTATCAGGGTTCTATGTCATTTTTCGATGACGGCACTTTTACTTTATGGCTTTCGCCGGGAAGTCCGGATGACGGAACTCACAGCGGAAAATATACCGTGTCAGCTTCGGACAAAGTCAATTTGTCATTTGATGACGGAACAAATACTTCCGCCGCACTCACACAAAAGAACGGTAAAGTTTCGGCTGTTGTGCTTAAATATAACGACTATGAAATCACATTTGTAAAACAGTGAATACTTAAAAAACAAAAGATATACGGTAAAATTTTCTGCCGTATATCTTTTTTATTTTTCTATATTCCGTCAAACAGACTTAGCTGTTCGGTTTTGCTTTCAAACTTATGCAAATACGAAAACACATTTTCAACTCCGAACATAATTCCGTGATTTCTGCAAACTTCTGAAATCCTGTTCACCAGAACATTATGGTTACTGCTCGTAAGCTGATATGAATTTCCGTATGTATAAATGTATCGTTCTTTCATATTCGGAAAGTGTTTGTCAAGCCGGCTGTAAAAATATTCTCTGTCACCGTCACGCAGAGTAAGACCTATGCCAAAGCATATTATTCCACGAACCTTTGCGTCAATGCAATACTTTAAAAGTCCGTCGATATTTTCTTTTGTATCATTTATAAACGGTAAAAACGGAGAAAACCACACAACACTCGGAATACCGTTTTCGTGAAATGCCTTGAGTGTTTCAAATCTTTCTTTAGTAACGGAAACATTCGGTTCAATTATTCTGCAAAGACTTTCGTCTGCCGTTGTAAGCGTCATCTGTAACACAGCCTTGCTTTTATCGTTTATTTTCGTAAATAGGTCAATATCCCTCATAACAGATGCCGACTTTGTCTGTACAGTTACACCGAATCCGTAGCGGTTGATTATTTCAAGACATCTTCGTGTCAGTTTCAGTTCTTTTTCAAGGGGAATGTACGGATCGCTCATCGCACCCGTACCAATCATACATTTTCTGCGTTTTCTTTTTAAAGCGTTTTCAAGCAATTCCGGGGCATTTTCTTTCACCTCAATATCTTCAAATCGGTGATTCATCTGATAGCATTTACTGCGTGCGTCACAATAAATGCATCCGTGTTGACATCCTCTGTAAATGTTCATGCCGTTTGCGGCAGATAAAATTCCCTTTGCTTTGACCTTATGCATATAATCCTCCGCTTATTGTTTGGCATCGACAAACCACCTGTTTTCCTCCAAAAACAGGTATCGTTCTTTGCCGAGAATATGGCAGGTGTAGCGTATTCCCGCACCGCCTGCTTTGAGAGATGCCGCATACCGCACATCGGAAATTTTGTCAATGCGGTATCTCCTTCCGTCATCCCACACAATATATTCGGGGATAAGATCTCCGTCACAATCAAATGTGGCAGTAACTTTAACATACTTTTTCATAGTTTGTTACCTCCCTTAAAATCAGAGAAACATCTTTAATTTTTTGCCTAAGATGCATCGTTATCATAAATATCCGACAGGATGAATTGTATGATCCTCCTTTGGGTTAAAATCCGAAAGCTCCTTGTCATCAAGCAAAACGGCTGGGCGAACAGCATAATTGCCGAATCGCTTTTTTAATCTGTCAAGTGTTTTGTCAAGCTGTTCGTTCTGAATAAGTCGCTTTTCATCACGCAAAAGGCTCATCTGGTGCGGCTGATCATCGTGAATAAAATCCGTAACGCTTACCCCGATACTTCTCAGCGGTTTTTCCATTTTATAGCTTTTTTTGAAAAGCTCAATAGCCGTATTTGTTATATCCTTTGTAAGATTTGTGTGGATTTCCATTGTGTGCTGTCGGTTGAATGACATCAGCTCGTTGTCACGAATCGTAATGCAAACCGTTTTTGCCATAAATCCCTGTTCACGCATTCTTCTGCAAACGCTGTCACACAAAACGAATATAACCTGTTTTACATCGTTAAAGGTTACCATATCTTTCGGAGTTGTGGTTGAGTTACCGATTGACTTTACCTCGCTGTTTTCGTTCATATGGGCAACAGGGGAAGAGTCGTATCCGTTTGCAAAGCCGTAAATTAGGTCGCCCCATTTTCCAAGATATGACCGCAACAGCGTAACATCGGCAGTTGCAATATCTCCAATCGTATAAATGCCGATAGATTCAAGCTTTCTGCCCGTTGCTCTGCCAACATACAAAAGGTCTTTTGCAGGACAGTTCCACACAATATCTCTGTAATTTTCCCGTGTGATTTCCGTTATAGCGTCAGGCTTTTTATAGTCACTTCCGAATTTGGCAAAAATTTTATTAAAGCTGACTCCGATGCTTACGGTTATTCCGAGCTCCTGCTTTATACGGCGATTAATTTCGAGTGCAATCTCTTTGCCGTTCATATTCTTATTGTCGGTAACATCAAGCCATGCCTCGTCAAGTCCGAACGGCTCGATTTTGTCGGTGTATTCGCTGTAAATTCTCCTCGCCATTTTTGAAAATCGCTTGTACAACTCAAAGTGGGGAGGAACGGTTATGAGGTCGGGACATTTCTGCTTTGCCTGCCAGATTGCCTCGCCTGTTTTTATATTATACTTCTTCGCAATCTCATTTTTAGCAAGAATAATTCCGTGCCGATTTTCCGCATTACCGCTCACGGCAACAGGTTTGTTTCTGATTTCGGGATGATGCAAACACTCAACGCTCGCATAAAATCCGTTACAGTCGCTGTGAAGAATAACCCTGTCTTTTTTATATTTGCTTTTGTCAACGGCACAATTAATATTCACAACGCATCACCTCGAACATTTGTTTTTATTTAATTATAGAACAAGTGTTCTATAAAGTCAAGCGTAATTTTGTCGCTTGCGGCAAAAGAATCGGTGTATAATTTTGTTTGATTAAATAAATTTTTTAATGTACAAAAATTTATTCTTGTAATTATTGACAAATATTGTTGAAAGTGATATTATGAAAATGAAATTAGATATCACTGTCTTAAATGATACAATAAAATTATAACCGATTTATTGTATGGTCGTGAGTTTATTTTTTGCTTTTTTGGAAAGGAGAATTGTTATGAGTATTAAAAAAATAAGTGCTTTATTACTTGCTGTATTATTAATTGCAAGCACCGCCGTTTTTTCTGTTTCAGCGGTGTCACAAAGTTATTCGTATATTTATAATTATGCGTTAAAAGTAAAGATGGATATTTCATCTACCGGTGGAAAAAAGCCGTACGCATATTACTATTATGACCATAGTTATAAGTTGGCGGAAGAAATTTTATCTTTATCGGAAGAAACAGAGAGTATAGAATTACAAAATAAATATGATGAATTAAAGGATTTTTATGAGAATCCGTGGATAAGCCCAAGTGGTGCCGGCTATACTTGCTATTATGCTGTTAATGAGAAAAACGATAATAACTGGTACTCTGACGAAATTTGGAATACATTTGTTGAAAAAAGAGAAAAGCTTTTTAATGCCCTTAGTGTTAACAATCCGAATTTTGAACTTAAAGAGTATGGCGAGGGAATTTTAGATAAAGATTATACTATTAAACAACAGAAATACATAAGTGAATGTTTCTATGAATTATTGGAAGTTTTTAATACAATGACCTGTCAGAATATTGTTCTCGGTGATGTTAACGGTGACGGAGTTGTTAATGTAGTAGATGCTACGCTTGTTCAAAAATATATAGTAGGTGAGGTTGATTTTAACTGTGCACAGAAGTTGAGAGCAAGAGTGAATTGGAATGCCTTTCCCATAACTGTCAAAGAGAGCACTACCATACAAAAATATATTGTCGGTTGTACAGATGTATATTTCTATACCGGTGGAATCGTTGAAAATGAAAGCGATTTTGCAACATCTTTGGATAACTGGGAGATTTGTTCTCAGTGGTAATTAAAGTTATATCAAAAAAGACTTCGTACTCTGTTGCGAAGTCTTTTTCTGTTTTAACATAACATTACGATTGATTACAGCTGTGTAACTGTCATTTACAAAAACGAGATATTGTGGTAGAATTTACAATGTTATATTATGTAAAAGTGTCGGATATTACAGATGTTTGTCCGAAAGCTATTTTGTATCGGAGGTTTTATTGATGGAAGCTTACAAAAAGGAATTCATTGAATTTATGGTTGATTGTCAGGTTCTCAAATTTGGCGATTTTGTTACAAAGAGCGGAAGAAAAACTCCTTTCTTCGTAAACACAGGTTTTTACAGAACAGGCGCTCAGCTCCGCCGTCTCGGTCAGTATTATGCAGAGGCTGTCAACAACAAGTTCGGTCTTGATTTTGATGTTCTTTTCGGACCTGCATACAAGGGCATTCCGCTTTCTGTTGCCGCAACTATCGCAATCAGTGAAAAATACGGTCAGGATATCCGTTATTGCTCAAACAGAAAAGAAGTTAAGGATCACGGCGACAAGGGCATTCTTCTCGGCAGTCCTATCAATGACGGTGACAGGGTTGTTATCATCGAAGATGTTACAACAGCAGGCACTTCAATTGAAGAAACTCTCCCGATTATCAAGGCTCAGGGCGATGTAAACCCAATCGGTCTTGTTGTTTCCGTTGACCGTATGGAGCGTGGCAAGGGTACAAAGAGCGCACTTTCCGAGATCGAAGAAAAGTACGGTCTTAAAACAACTGCAATCGTAACAATGGCAGAGGTTGTTGAACACCTTTACAACAAGGAATACAAGGGCAAGGTTATTATTGACGACAAGCTCAAAGCCGCTATTGACGCTTACTATGAGCAGTACGGCGTAAAGGAATAACAGCTTTTGATTATTAATATTAATCAGTCGGGGCGGTTTTATCCGCCCCCAAAGTTTGAAAAAACTTATTTTGCGGTGGGGATAATATGGCACGGACAACCGATAACGAACACAGCGGTCATCGTGAAAGAATGCGTAAAAAGTTCATAGAAAACGGCTTTGATGTGTTTGAAACTCACGAGGCTCTTGAAATGTTCCTTTACTATGCTATTCCGAGAAAGGACACAAATCCTCTTGCACATCGTCTGCTTGACCGTTATATCACTGTCGGCGGAGTGTGTGACGCTCCGATTGACGAGCTTATGAAGGAATTCGGTCTGTCTGAAAATGCCGCCGCATTGCTCAAAATGTTGCCCGAAATGGCAAGGCTTTATACCGAATCAAAGATGTCACATGATAATATCATCGACTATGAAAATCTCGGTAAAATATTTAAAGCAAAATTTATCGGTCGAACAAACGAATGTGTCGCTCTCATGCTCGGTGATGCAAAGGGCAAGATGATTTATTTTGATATAATTTCAAAAGGTTCACTCAATTCATCCGATATGCCCGTCAGAAAAATTGTTGATTTGTCACTTCGTCACAATGCCAAAACTGCGTTTATAGCACATAATCATCCCAGCGGAACGGCTCTGCCTTCGGGAAGTGACCTTGACACAACAATAGTTTTGAAGAGTACGCTTGCAACTGTCGGAGTTGAGCTTATCGACCATTTCATAATAACCGATGATGATTATGTTTCTCTCCGTGAAAGCAGGCTTGCGGGGAACATCTTCTATTATGAAAAGTAATAATGTTCTTTAAAAGAAACATTTGACAATTTAAAACATCTGTTCTATAATTAAAATCGAAATTTTGTTCGGATATGTTTTCTGTTACAGGACTTTTGTAATAAAGAGCCTTGTAACAGGAAACATAATAAAAAAATCCGTATTTGGAATGTGATGTGTATTATGGAATTTAAACTTCATTCAAAATATCAGCCGACAGGCGACCAGCCGCAGACAATCGAAAAGCTTGTAAACAGTATAAATGCAGGCAACCGTGAACAGACGCTCCTCGGTGTAACGGGTTCGGGTAAAACTTTTACAATGGCAAATGTTATTCAGAGGGTTCAAAGACCGACACTTGTGCTTGCACACAACAAAACTCTTGCGGCTCAGCTTTGCAGTGAGTTCAAAGAGTTCTTTCCGGAAAATGCGGTTGAATATTTTGTGTCATACTACGATTACTATCAGCCTGAGGCATATGTTGCACAGACGGATACTTATATTGAAAAAGACAGTTCAATCAATGACGAGATTGATAAACTCCGCCACAGTGCAACTCTTGCACTTTCCGAAAGACGAGATGTAATTATTGTTGCCTCGGTTTCTTGCATATACAGCCTGGGCGATCCTATTGACTACCGAAATATGGTAATCTCACTTCGTCCCGGAATGGAAAAGTCCCGTGATGAGCTTGTAAAAAAGCTTGTTGAACTGCAGTATGAACGCAATGATGTAAGCTTTACCCGTAATAAATTCAGGGTTCGTGGTGATGTGGTTGAAATTTTCCCTGCCGCATCAAACGATTCTATAATCCGTGTCGAATTTTTCGGAGATGAAATTGACAGAATTTCCGAAATCAATCCGCTTACGGGCGAACTCAAAGCTGTTCTGAAACATGCCGCAATCTATCCTGCGTCACACTACATTGTGTCGGGAGATAAGATGAAAAAGGCTCTTGCGGAAATTGACAGGGAGCTTGAGGAAAGACTTGCATATTTTCGTGAAAACGGAAAGCTCCTTGAGGCACAACGACTTGAACAGCGTACAAGGTACGATATGGAAATGTTGCAGGAAATCGGATTTTGTACGGGTATCGAGAACTATTCAAGAATAATGTCGGGCAGAGCGCCAGGCTCATCACCGTACACGCTTTTAAGCTATTTCCCCGATGATTTTCTGCTCTTTGTCGATGAGTCCCATGTAACGCTTCCACAGGTACGGGGAATGTTTGCGGGTGACTATGCAAGAAAAAAGAGCCTTATTGACTACGGTTTCAGACTTCCGTCTGCACTTGATAACCGTCCGCTCAACTTTGACGAATTCTATTCAAAAATAAATCAGGCTGTTTATGTAAGCGCAACGCCGGGCGATTTTGAGCTTGAAAAATCGGCTGTTGTTGCAGAGCAGATTATCAGACCTACAGGACTTCTTGATCCTGAAATTTCGGTAAGACCAACCGAAGGTCAGCTTGACGACCTTGTGTCAGAAATCAATATCCGTACAGCCAAAAATCAAAGAACACTTGTCACAACCCTTACCAAGAAAATGGCGGAAGACCTTACCGCATATCTTGAAAAGCTGGGTATCAGGGTTCGTTATATGCACCATGACATTGACACCGTTGAAAGAATGGAGATTGTCCGTGATTTAAGACTCGGAGAATTTGATGTTCTTGTCGGAATCAACCTTCTGCGTGAAGGACTTGATATTCCCGAGGTTTCTCTTGTTGCCGTACTTGACGCCGACAAAGAGGGATTTCTCCGTTCAACCCGTTCGCTTATTCAGATTGCCGGCAGAGCCGCACGAAACAGCGAGGGTATGGTTATTATGTATGCTGACAGCGTAACACCGTCAATGAAGGTTGCAATAACCGAAACACAGCGCCGCCGTGAAATTCAGAATAAATATAATGTTGAACACGGCATCGTTCCGAAGACTATTGTCAAAAAGGTCAGCGATATACTTGAAATTTCTACTCACGATGACAGTGAATTTAAGAATACAAAAAAGCTTTCAAAGGCACAAAAACAACAGTTGATAGAAAAACTGACAAAGGAAATGAAAGCTGCCGCAAAGTTGCTTGAATTTGAACACGCCGCATATCTGCGTGATAAAATCAAGAAACTGCGTGGTGAAAAATGATAAAGGAAGAGTAAAATGCCAAGAAAGAAAACCACCGATTATGATAATACCAGTATCACAACGCTAAAGGGTGCCGACCGTGTCCGTAAGCGTCCTGCCGTAATTTTCGGCTCGGACGGTATTGACGGCTGTCAGCACTCCGTGTTTGAGATTCTTTCAAACTCAATAGATGAGGCGAGAGAGGGTTACGGTAAAAAAATCACAGTTACACGCTATTCCGACGGCTCAATTGAGGTTGAAGATCACGGCAGGGGAATTCCCGTTGACTACAACGAAAACGAAAAGCGCTACAACTGGGAACTGGTTTTCTGCGAACTCTATGCCGGCGGCAAGTATAATAACAACGAGGGTGAAAGCTACGAATTTTCCCTTGGTATGAACGGCCTCGGTCTTTGTTCAACCCAGTACAGCTCCGAGTATATGGATGTTGATATTCGCCGTGACGGCTACCGATACACTCTCCGTTTTGAAAAAGGCGAGATTGTCGGCAAGCTCAAAAAAGAGCCGTACAGCAAAAAAGATACGGGTACAAAAATTCATTGGAAACCCGACCTCGAAGTCTTTACGGATATCGACATTCAGCCCGAATATTTTCTTGACATAATGAAAAGACAGGCTATTGTCAACGCAGGAATTGAATTTGTTTTCCGCAATCAGAACGGCAAAAGCTTTGATACAACAAGCTATAACTATGTAAACGGTATTGTTGATCATGTTGCCGAGGTAGTCGGTGAAAACGGACTCAGCTCAATTCAGCATTGGGAAACCGAGGTTAAAACCCGTGACCGTGACGATAAGCCCGAATATAAATGTAAAATGGATATCTCGGTTGCATTTTCAAATAAAGTGCATCTCACCGAATACTACCACAACTCAAGCTGGCTTGAACACGGCGGCGCTCCCGATAAGGCGGTGCGGAATGCCTTTGTTTACCAGATTGACAGCTATTTAAAACAAAATAATAAATATAACAAAACCGAAAGCAAAATCAAGTATGACGATGTTGAGGACAGCCTTGTGTGCGTTATTTCGTCTTTTTCAAGTGTTTCATCATATGAAAACCAGACCAAAAAGGCGGTTACAAACAAGGGTATTCAGGACGCTATGACTGCATTTCTCCGTCAGAGTCTTGAAGTCTATTTTATTGAAAATCCGCTTGAGGCAGAAAAAATCTGCGAACAGGTGCTTATCAATAAGCGCAGCCGTGAAAATGCTGAGAAAACACGACTTAACATAAAGAAAAAGCTTTCGGGCAATCTCGACATAACAAACCGTGTTGCAAAATTTGTCGATTGCAGAAGTAAAGACACGGAAAAGCGTGAACTGTTCATAGTAGAGGGTGACTCTGCTCTCGGTGCCTGTAAACAGGCAAGAAACCCCGATTTTCAGGCAATTATGCCAATCAGAGGTAAAATACTTAACTGCCTTAAAGCCGACTACGATAAGATTTTTAAGAGCGAAATCATTACCGATTTGCTCAAGGTTCTCGGTTGCGGTGTTGAGGTTAAGTCAAAAGCAAATAAGAATCTTTCAAGCTTTGATATGAACGCACTTCGCTGGAGCAAAATTATTCTCTGCACCGATGCCGATGTTGACGGCTTCCAGATCAGAACACTTTTACTTACCATGCTTTACAGACTTACACCTACACTCATTGAAGAAGGCAAGGTGTTTATTGCCGAATCGCCTCTTTATGAAATTACATCCAAAAACGATGTTTATTTTGCATACGATGAAGTTGAAAAGGATAAGTTCATTGAACAGCTCGGCAAGGAGAAATTCACAATTCAGCGTTCAAAAGGTCTTGGCGAAAACGAACCCGATATGATGAACCTTACCACAATGAACCCCGAGTCACGCAGACTTATCAAGGTTCTTCCTGCCGATGCAGAACAGACAGCGGAAATTTTTGATGTTCTTCTCGGTGACAATCTTCAGGGAAGAAAAGATTATATAGTAGAACACGGCAACGAATATATTGACCAGCTTGATGTAAGCTGATTGGAGGTGGAAATAAATGGCGAAAAAATCTTCAAAGACTCCCCGCAGAACTTCACCGTCAAAAACTCACGGTGTAATCAACGGTGCGGGTGAAGTAGTGGAACAGCCAATCGTTTCCACTATCAGAGAGAACTATATGCCGTATGCAATGAGCGTAATTCTCTCCCGTGCAATTCCCGAAATAGACGGATTCAAGCCGTCGCACAGAAAGCTCCTGTATATGATGTACAAAATGGGACTTCTGAATGGCGGAAGAACAAAATCGGCAAACATTGTCGGTGCAACAATGAAGCTCAATCCTCACGGCGACTCTGCAATTTATGACACAATGGTTCGTCTTTCAAGGGGCTATGAGGCACTTTTGCATCCGTATGTAGATTCAAAAGGTAATTTCGGTAAATTCTACAGCCGTGACATGGCGTGGGCGGCATCCCGTTATACTGAGGCAAAGCTTGACGCAATCTGCAACGAGCTGTTTCGTGATATAGACAAAGATACCGTAGATTTTGTAGATAACTACGATAATACAATGAAAGAACCGTCACTTTTGCCGGTTGCATTTCCGTCTGTACTTGTAAACGCAAACACAGGTATTGCCGTTGGTATGGCGTCAAATATCTGTTCATTCAATCTGCGTGAAATCTGCGAAACAACAGCGGCACTTATCCGTGATCCCGACCATGATATAAAGTCAACTCTGCCGGCTCCTGATTTTACAGGCGGTTGTCAGATTATCTATGACGAAAATGTCATCAATCAAGTCTATGAAACCGGCAGAGGAAGTATCAAACTCCGTGCAAAGTATGTCTATGACAAGTCTGCAAACTGTATAGATATTCTTTCAATTCCTGCCACAACAACTTGTGAGGTTATCATTGAAAAGGTAATCGACCTTGTAAAGCAGGGTAAAGTCAAGGAAATTTCCGATATTCGTGACGAAACAGGTATTGACGGACTTAAAATTACAATTGACCTCAAGCGTGGCATTGATGCCGACAAGCTTATGACAAAGCTTTACCGCTTTACAACACTCGAAGATTCCTATGCCTGCAACTTCAATGTGCTTATTGCAGGTGTTCCGAGAGTTCTCGGTGTAAAGGCGTTGCTTGAAGAATGGATTGCTTTCAGAATTGAGTGCGTCAGAAGAAGAACATATTTTGACCGCAACAAAAAAGCTGACAAGCTTCATCTTTTAAGAGGTCTTGAAAAAATTCTTCTCGATATTGACAAGGCAGTAAAGATTGTCCGTGAAACCGATGAAGAATCCGAGGTTGTGCCAAACCTTATGATAGGATTCGGAATTGACGAAATACAGGCTGAATATGTTGCCGAAATAAAACTTCGTCACCTTAATCGTGAATACATTTTAAAGCGTACAAAAGACCTTGAAGATCTTGAAAAAGAGATTGCCGAGCTTGACGAAATTTTAAAAAGCAAGGCAAGAATCAAGACAATCATTGTCAAAGAACTCAAATCAATTGCCGAGAAATACGGTCAGCCGAGAAAGAGTATCATAATCTATGACGATGTTGCAAGGTATGAGGAAGAGACAGTCGAGATTCCCGATTATCCTGTTAATCTTTTCTTTACAAAAGAGGGATATTTCAAAAAGATTACTCCGCAGTCGCTCAGAATGAGCGGTGAACAAAAGCTCAAAGACGGTGACGAAATTATTCAGGAGCTTGAGTTCACAAACAACTGCGACCTTTTGTTCTTTACAGACAAGTGTCAGGTGTATAAGGCAAAGGCTGATGATTTTGCACAGACAAAGGCAAGCGTACTCGGTGACTATGTTGCCGCAAAGCTTGGTTTTGACGAAGGCGAAAATGCTGTGAAAATGGTTGTTACAAAAGATTACAAGGGTATGCTGCTCTTTGCTTTTGAAAACGGTAAGGCCGCAAAAGTTCCGCTTGAATCCTACGCAACAAAGACTAACCGTAAAAAGCTCACGGGCGCATATTCCGACAAATCTCCGCTTGTCGGACTTCTCTATATTCCTGAGGACGAAGAGGTTCTCTTCAAGGCGTCATCTGGAAATATGCTCCTTGTTCACACGGGCGCACTCGCTCTCAAAACAACCCGTTCAACACAGGGTGTTGCCGTTCTCAAGCCCAAAAAAGGTCACAGACTTTTTAGCATAGAACGCTATAAAGACGGTACTTTTACAAATCCAAAGCGTTACAGAACAGGTTCACTTCCTGCAAGAGGTGCGTTGCCCGTGAACGATGATTCAAAAGACGAACAGCTTTCGCTGATTTGATTTTGAAAAAATTAATAAAAATCTTGTAATATCTCTTGAAAAAGCTGTGTTTATGTGGTATTATAAAACAGTTATTAAAGCAGGATTTGTTTTATTCGTATTTATTAAATGAAAGGAAGATAAAAATGAGCATTTGGGGCATTGTTTTAGGCGTATTGCTCGCAATCGTATCTGTTGCCATTATCGTTGTAATTATCCTTCAGGAGGGTAATCAGCAGGGTATCGGTGCTGTAACAGGTGTTGCCGATTCTTATTTCTCAAAGAATAAGGCTCGTTCGATTGATGCGTTCCTCTCACGCTGGACAAAAGTTTTTGCTGCAATATTCGTAATTTTTGTAATTGCACTTAATGTGCTTTCAAAGTTCGGCATACTGTAAGCATATTAACTTAATAATCAGCATAAAATTAACCGTCAGGGCAATCCTCTGGCGGTTTTACTTTTTATATGGAGTTGTTAAAAATGCCTTGGTGGGGAATATGTCTGATTATTTTTGTAACATTTATAACTTTCGCAATCTTGCACTTTCTCGGCAAAAACAAGCATCCGTTCAAACGCTCTCTGCTTTCAATGACTTTGGGAGCGGCAACATTGTTTGCGGTCAATCTGACGGGAGCTTTTACGGGCGTAACTTTGCCCATAAGCCTTTTATCGCTTTTGGTATCAATAATAGGAGGAATACCCGGAGTAACGCTTATGCTCGGTCTTAATCTTTTTTTCTGAATAATCACAGAAGGGGCGGTCACATCGACAGCCCCTTAATTGTTTGTATGAAATTTTATACAATGCCGTAAAGTTCCTCAAGAGCCTCACCAACGGTTTCTTTGTCTTTGGTCAGGAGTGCAAGCATAATTTTGTACGCTTTTTTCGGGTTGTCAAGAAAATTTTTTTTGAGAATAAGAGCCTGTTCCATTTCGGGAGCATAAACATCAAGCTTCATCAAATCCATATCACCGCCGGACACCGAACATTTAACAGTAAATCCGTTTGAACTTTTTACAATATCAACCTTGTTTTCAATCTCATTTTTCTTTACGGCAAGGAGCTTAACCGCACAAGCGTATGCCTTTTCTTTGATAGAGTACGCAAGAATGCTGTCAAGCTGTTTTGCAATTTCAACACCGTTTTCCGTGAGCGCATATGTTTTGTGTTCATCATCGGCAGGCACAAGGTTACCGTTTGTAACAAGGTCGTCAAAGGCGGAACTTGTTTCAAAATAATTGGCAAGTCCCTGCTTTAGAATTGCCTGTATGACAATTCCTTTGTCTATATTTTCTTTTACAGAATTATACAAATAACATATCAAGGTTTTAATTTCGTTTTTGCTTCTCATTCCACCGGGATTAATACCCTCGTCAAATGTATCGAAAGCCATAAAATCACCTGCTTTTGCTGATAGATTCGTAGTGACAGCTTAATTTGTGCAAAAATAACTCAAATTATATCTGTCTATTGTTATTATAGCACATTATCTTCACAAAAGCAAAGATGTTGTGCGTATTTATTTTATTCATTATTAAGTAAATTTGCAAGAGTTACACTGTCAAGGTAATTGTTGATTAAATTGTCAAGCTGTTGCCAGATAGGATGTGAGGGACACGATTCCATATGATTGCAATGTTCGTGAGTTTTTGAAGTGCATGGGACAGACGCAAGGTCGCCTTCCGTAAGCCTGAGAATTTCACCGAGTGAATAATCTTTTGGTTCTTTGGTCAGCTTATAGCCGCCGCCCTTTCCTTTTACGCCCTCAAGCAGATTGCGGTCAACAAGGGTTTTGAGTATGCCTTCCATATATTTTTTGGAAATATTCTGTCTTTCTGCAATTTCTTTGAGCGGAATATATCTGTTCTGCCCGTTTTTTGCCAGATCGACAAGCACATACAGCGTGTAACGACCTTTACTTGAAATCAGCATAAAATTATCCCCTTTTGGCAAGGCTTGCATATTTTGTAAGCCTGTTTTGCTTATATACCTTGATTATATACAAAAAACGATAAAAATGCAATACCAACCCATTGACAAAATGGGTTGAAAAGGTTATATTTTAATTATCCACTCCTTTGGTGGGTTGATAATATAACAAGGTGGGATTATGAAATGGCAGACAAATTACTTGATGTAAACGATTTGACTGTAAGTGTAGAGGAAAAGGAAATTCTGCACGATATAAATCTTAGTATAAACAAAGGTGAAACGCATGTGCTTATGGGACCTAACGGTGCAGGCAAGTCAACGCTTGGATTTGCACTTATGGGTAGCCCTAAATATACGCTTAATTCAGGCGACATACTTTTTAACGGAAAAAACATTAACGATGAAACACCCGATAAAAGGTCAAAGGACGGAATTTTTCTTTCATTCCAAAGTCCTCTTGAAGTTCCGGGGCTTTCACTTTCATCATTTATTCGTAACGCTCTTGAAAAAAACCGTGGCAAAAGAATCCGCCTTTGGGACTTTAAAAAAGAGCTCAGAGAGGCAATGGAGCTTTTGCAGATGGATCCGTCATATTCCGAGCGTGATCTAAATGTAGGCTTTTCGGGCGGTGAAAAGAAAAAAGCAGAAATTTTGCAGATGCTTTTACTCAATCCAAAGCTTGCAATTCTTGACGAAACAGACTCGGGTCTTGATGTTGATGCGGTTCGCACAGTTTCAAAGGGCGTTGAACACTATCAGAAAAACCGTGACGGTGCATTGCTCATCATCACACACAGCACAGGTATTCTCGAATCTCTCAAAGTTGATTATACCCATATTATGGTAAACGGCCATATAGTTAAAACAGGCGACGCATTGTTGATTGATGAAATCAATGAACACGGTTTTGAGAAGTATCTTGAACTTTATGCAGAAAAGTTCTGACGGAGGTATTAAGATGAAAGAAAGAACATATGTCGATGATGTTGACAGAAGTGTCTACGATATCAAAGACGAAGAAAATGATGCCTACCGTATCAAATCAGGTCTTGATGCCTCAATTGTAGAAAAAATTTCAAAGGAAAAGAACGATCCCGTGTGGATGCAGAATTTCCGTTTGCAGTCACTTCAAATTTATAATGAACTCAAAGTTCCAAACTGGGGACCGCCCATTGACGGACTTAATATGGACGATATTGCAACCTATGTCCGTCCGAACACAAGGATGACCGCAAAATGGTCGGAAGTCCCCGAAGATATCAAGAATACATTTGAAAGACTCGGTATTCCTCAGGCAGAGAGAAAGTCCCTTGCAGGTGTCGGAGCGCAGTATGATTCCGAGCTTGTGTACCACAATGTTCGTGAAGAGGTTGCCGCACAGGGGGTAGTATATACCGATATGGAGAGTGCGTTAAAGGGCGAATATGCCGACATGGTAAAAAAATATTTTATGAAACTTGTCCGTCCGAATGACCACAAATTTGCCGCACTTCACGGTGCAGTATGGTCAGGAGGTTCGTTTGTGTATGTTCCGCCGGGAGTATCGGTAGAAATTCCGTTGCAGTCATATTTCAGACTTAACGCCCCCGGTGCAGGTCAGTTTGAACACACGCTCATTATCGTTGACGAGGGTGCAGACCTGCATTTTATAGAGGGTTGTTCTGCTCCGAAATATAACATAGCAAATCTTCACGCAGGATGCGTTGAGCTTTTTGTAAAGAAAAATGCAAGACTCAGATATTCAACAATTGAAAACTGGTCAAAAAATATGTACAATCTTAACACCAAAAGAGCACTTGTTGAAGATGGCGGTACTATGGAATGGGTATCGGGTTCATTCGGTTCTCATGTGTCATATCTTTATCCGATGACAATTTTAAAAGGCGACCGTTCAAGAATGGAATTTACGGGCATTACATTTGCAGGCAAGGGACAGAACCTTGATACAGGCGCAAAAGTAGTTCATATCGGCAAAGAAACATCTTCGTTTATGAACACAAGGTCAATTTCAAAAGACGGCGGTATCAGCACATTCAGAAGCTCCGTTGTTGTGAACAAATCTGCCGAAAATGCAAAATCTGCCGTTTCATGTCAGTCACTTATGCTTGATTCAAAGTCACGCTCAGATACTATTCCTGTAATGGATATCAGAACTCCGCACGCAGATATCGGTCATGAGGCGAAAATAGGCAGAATCAGCGATGAGGCTGTATTCTACCTCATGTCAAGAGGTCTTAGTGAAGAGGATGCAAGGGCGATGATAGTCAGCGGATTTGCAGACAATGTGTCAAAGGAACTTCCGCTTGAATATGCGGTTGAAATGAACAATCTCATTCAGCTTGAGATGAAGGGCAGTATCGGATAAGGAGGACATTATGGTTGATAATAAAGACTTAACAGTGAACTTTCTTCCGTCACCCACTTGGAACCGATTGGGAGTGAATCGGGCAAAAATCCGAAGCATTCCCGTTGACGGTTGGAACAGTATTCCTGTTCAAAAAGAAATAATCGAAAAATATACAAATATTTCAGATTCAAAAATCCGGGATTCATTTGCAAATATTCAGACAGGTATGGGCGAGGAGATTGACGAAATCTCAAAAATATCACAGCCTGAAAAAATCAGAATATCGGCTGATAAAACAAAAAGCGAAAAGCTGTTTTTTAATTGCAAAAACGGTGAAAATGCTTTTGCAGATGTAGAACTTTACGCTCCCGAAAACACAGAGCTTACCGTGTTTATGACAATGCAGTCAGCGTGGAATGCAAACGGAATTTGTGCCGTAAGAACGAAATTTAAAGCTGAAAAAGGCGCAAAAATCAGACTCGTACAGCTTAATCTCCTTTCGCAAAATTTCCGCTTTATAAACGATGTCGGTGCAGAATGTGAAGATAATGCAACCGCAGAGATATTACAGCTTTTTATCGGCGGAAATGAAACCTATACAGGCACAAAGACAACGCTTTTGGGCAGGCAGAGCAATCTTGACCTCAATGTCGGCTACTATTGCAAGGACGAGCAGTTGCTTGATATGAACTATGTTGCCGAGCATATCGGCAAAAAGACCGTCAGCTCAATGAATGCCGGAGGTGTCTTGAGAGATAAAGCACATAAATTATTCCGTGGTACAATTGATTTCCCACTCGGCTCATCAGGTGCAAAAGGTGACGAGAACGAAGATGTTCTCATTTTAGGTGAAGATGTAATCAATCAGACCGTACCGCTCATTCTTTGTGCGGAAGAGGATGTTGAGGGCAACCACGGTGCGTCAATCGGCAGACCGTCCGATGATGTGCTTTTCTATCTTGCAAGCAGAGGCCTTGACGAAGAAGAGGCTTGTAACCTTATGGCTCGTGCAAAGCTTGACGCTTTATGCTCAAAAATCGGTGATGAGGAGCTTGAAACGCTTGCAAAATCCTGTCTGGAGGAGGTTACAGGCTATGCAAATGAAAAACTTTAAGGAAGATTTTCCGCTTTTGCGAGAAAATCCTGTAGTCTATCTCGACAGTGCCGCAACTGCTCAAAGGCCTGAATCAGTTATAAATTCGGAAATGGAGTTCTACAAAAAATGCAATGCAAATCCTCTGCGTGGACTTTATGATCTGGGCTTCAAAGCAACCGAGTGTTATGAGCAATCCCGTGAAACAGTCAGAAAGTTCATTAATGCAAGGTCGGAGCGTGAAATAATATTTACACGCAATGCAACCGAAAGCCTCAATCTTGTTGCCTACAGCTACGGAATGAATTTTCTAAAAAAAGGTGACGAAATTCTTGTCACTGTAATGGAACACCACAGCAACCAGTTGCCATGGAGAGTTGTTGCAGAAAAAACTGGCGCAGCGCTAAAGTACATTGAATGCAACCCTGACGGCACAATTACCGAAGAACATCTGAAACAGGCTTTTTCGGAGCGTACAAGGCTTGTGGCAGTAACTCACATATCAAATGTACTTGGTTGCAAAACTCCCATAAAGCGTATCACAGAGCTTGCAAAGGAATGCGGTGCAGTTGTTGTGCTTGATGCATCACAGAGCGTTCCGCACATTCCCGTTGATGTTCAGTCGCTTGATGTGGATTTTCTTGCATTTTCCGGTCACAAACTTATGGCACCATTCGGAATCGGTGTATTATACGGCAGAGAAAGCCTTCTTGAAAAAATGCCGCCTTTTTTAACAGGCGGTGAGATGATTGATTCCGTTACGAGGGACAAGGTTATCTATTCCGATTTACCGCATAAATTCGAGGCAGGAACGGTAAATGCGGCTGGCGCATGGGGGCTGAAAACCGCAATTGAATATATTCAAAATATTGGTTTTGATACAATCGGCGGTGTTGAAGAAGAGCTTACCAAAAGAGCCTTTGACGGACTTATGAAAATTCCTCACATCAATATTCAGGGAAGTAACAATCCGAAAGAGCATTGCGGAATTATCAGCTTTACAATTGACGGAGTTCATCCGCATGATGTCAGCAGTATTCTCGACGCTGACGGTATTGCAGTCCGTGCAGGACACCATTGCGCACAGCCTTTGATGGAATTTTTAGGCATTCCGTCAACAACAAGGGCAAGCATTTATTTCTACAATACGAAAGATGACATTGATGCGTTTTTGAACAGCGTGTCATCTGTCAGAAGGAGAATGGGATATGGAAAATAACAGAAGCTTTTACAATGAAATCCTGACCGATCACAATCTTCATCCAATGCACAAACATCCGCTTGATACGGCAACGGCAAGCCTTGAGGGTGTGAATCCAAGCTGCGGTGATGACATTGTGCTTAATCTTAACATCAAAGACGGTGTGATTACAGACGGTTCGTTTACAGGTGACGGCTGTGCAATTTCCCAGGCGTCAGCCGATATTATGCTTGATTTGATTATCGGCAAAACAGTTGATGAAGCCGAACATCTGAAAGATATTTTCCTTAAAATGATTCAAGGCAAAGCAACTGACGAAGAAATTGAAGAGCTTGAGGAGGGCGGAGCATTGTCTGACATTTCTCATATGCCTGCCCGTGTAAAATGTGCAGTTCTCGGTTGGCACACATTTGAAAACATTGTAAAAAAATAATTTACTGAATTTAATATTTTATAAAACACATTCGGGGAACAGATAAAATAATTTCTGTTCCCCGATTTTTATTTAAAGAATCGGGATTAATGTATTAAAATAACTAATACAAATCTTGACAAATATTGCTTTAAAATAGTATAATAAAAGTGCAAAGAGGTGATATTATGAAAAAAGATGTTAAATTATACAATATGATTTTGCCGCCGTTTATGCTGTTCTTTTTTGTTCCCACTCTTTGGATTGTATCAGCCTTAGGGAATTTCATAATAGATTCAATAGTTCTCTTAATAATTTCAATTTTTATTTACAAGAAATTCACTTGGCAATTGTATAAGAAATCAATAATTCCCGTATTTCTGTATGGATTTCTTTCTGATTTTTTAGGTGTGCTGTATCTAATGGCAATATCTATTGGATCAGGTGCGAAATATTACGAGGGCAACGATATCGGAAAACAAATTCTTTCGGGAATATATCTTGCAACCAACCATTCCTGTTATGACAGCGTCTACGGAGTTTTGTTTATTGCCAGCGGTATTCTGTTTAGCAGTATTTTTATTTTTGCTTTTAATTATCGTGTGTCATTTAACAATAAAGGACTTTCTAAAAAGCAGAAAATAATTGCATCTCTTACAATGGCAATAATAACCGCACCTTACACATTTTTGTTGCCTAAAGAGCTTTTTTATCCGTAATAAAAATATATCTCGGTTTGGTACGGCAATTGCAGTATTACAAAATACATAAAATCAGCAAATCCAAACAAACAGGCTGATGAATTTTTAAAATATTATGAAGAAAATTTTTAGTGTATGTCAAAAAGATACTGAAATATATTGAAAATGATAATGAGTGTTTTTATGTTTAAAAAAGTTGTTTGTACAATAGTGAGTACTTTATGTATCCTTTGTTTATTATCCGCCTGTGATCCTTCGATTGATGATTATGAATCTTATAAAAATCTTAAAGTAGGAGAACATTTTTCGGTTAACCGTGATGGATATGCAGTCAAAATAAACGATACGCTTCTTGTTTGGCACAACCTTGCTGATGGCGAAAAGGATTGCGTCAAAGTCATTGATAAAAATATGGTTGACTCAAGCGGAATGATAGAAGGTGAGGATGTTCTGAACGGTTCAAAAGAACTTCTTGCTGATAAAATTAAGGATTGTTATTCTTCAAATGATTATGTTATAATGGAGTTGTTAAACAATGATACCATTATTCTGGTCGATTGCAATAACAATTTCAAATATTCTAAATTTGATAATTTGAAAAGCACAGGAATTGATTACAGTAAATTTAATCACATATCAATCGTATCAACCGACTGATTATTTATCTTTTCGGAAAGAAATTTCTTATGAATAAATACTATTACATCATAAATTTGTTTGATTCAATAGACAGATTGTTTTTATTTACATATTGGTCTACTGCATACTACTTTGCAATAATCGGCTTTATCCTTTTTATTGTTGCAGTAATAGCAAGTATCCCTGTTTATATATACAAGAAGCTTAAAGACACTGTTTGCTTTTACATAGTAATGAGCGTTTCTTTTGCGTTTACATCTACTGTACTTATAGGTTTCATAGCTGTTCCGTTAAATATTTATCTTGCACAACTTGCAATGATTCTGCCCGACAGTCCAAAATTAAGCAAAAAAATTGTAACTCTAATTACAGTAATTTCGATAATGGTTTCAATTGCTTTTTCTGTCCTTACAATTAGCGGGGTGCTTGTATGAAAAATATAGATTATATAGATTTTAAAAAGCACAAGTTGTTTTTGGCAGAAACTATTGCGTTTGTGGTTATCATGGCTATATTTATTTTTGGCGGAATTTATTCAATATTGTTTCCTGTAATAGATGATGTCAGAAAAAGAGATTATGACACAGATTACCTTGCTGAAATCTATTCTGACGATAAAGATGATTTTAACGAAATTGCAAGTCTTATTGAAAAGTACAATATTGAAAACATATCTCACGGTAGTTTTGTAATCAAGTCTGAAAAGTATTTTTATAAAGACACGCTTTACTATCAGACTGATTCAGAATTAACTGATAACGAGAAAAGCAAAATTGCCGATTTAGCGTATGAACTCTTCGATAAATATGATTTTGATGTTATTGAATTTGAAAGCGGAGAAGTGTCGTTTTCATACATTGCTCAGGACATAGATTTGATTTATTGCAAAAATAAATCCCCATACATTGACTCAGAAGAATATTTAAGTAAATCAATTGCAAAGGATTGGTATGTAGTAGAATATTAACCGTGAGGTGCTATTATGAAGAAATATCTTAAAGACTTGTTTACACAACAATTCGGTTCATTTTTGATAAAACATGGATATACGGAAAATAAAAATTCTTTTGTCAAACTCTATAATGATATCTTTGCAAGAGTGTATCTAACATATCATTATGATAAAAATTATGACGAACTGCAATTTGATGTTATTCATAGTTTTACTCCGTTAATATTTGAAATTGGTACAAAGTGTATCTATGACGGAGAAGATGATTTTTCATTAAGCCGTTTGTCAGGTGAGGAATATATTGCCGATGCAACCGATAAATCAGATGTTACAAATTGTATTAGCAGAATGTTTTCAAAATACAGTGAATTATATGAGTCATTTTTTAGTGCAAAATCAATTTCCGAATATCTTGACAAATATCTGATGTATGACAAATTAATCTGCTTAGGTAAGGAAAAGATAGAAGAAACTAATGATTTTTTGGGATTAGACTTCATTTATATTTATTTGTATTTGAAAGAATATAACTCGGCAAAAAATGAAATTGAAAAGTATCTGAAAATGCTAAATGACGATATGAATGATTTAAAAAATTCCGCACCGGTCAATTATGACAGAATCAGGGAATATGAAACAGACATATCATATTTTAAAAATCTTAAAAATGCAATTTTATCTGATAATGTCAATGTACTGAAAATTGAAACGGATAAAATGAAAGACAATATAAAGATAAATCAAACAAAGCTGAAAAATACATGAGGTGATACGATGTATTCGGAATTATTAAAAGCTTTTCAAAGCAATAAAAATTGCAGTTTTTATACAGATGATGAATGTGACAAGTTTATTTACGGCAAGATTATTGCACTTAACGAAGATGAGGTTGCAATTCAAATGTACAATACAGACGGAACTTGTGACGGTGTAATTGTAAAAATGGTATCTGATTTCTTCAGAATCGAGTATGATTCAAAATATAATCAAAAAATGGAAAAACTGATTGAAACTGATACTTTTGAAGACAGCGTTGAAATTGACAGTAACGCTGTATTTGATTCCGCAATAAAATCCGCAATCATTAAAAATTTCATAGTAAGTATAGAATTGCTGCACAGCGGTAATGAGAATATCACGGGATTACCGTTGTCGCTGGAAAACGGAATCTGCACTGTCAGACAGATAGACGATTATGGTTGTGATGACGGAGTAACTTCGTTTGTATTCAACACCGCAACGCAAATTACAATCAATGCAAAGTATGAAAAATTACTTTCAAGCTTAATGAACAAGTGATATGGAAAAATGAATAATTTGTTATTTGAAAAAATATGGAAAGATGCTGATTTTTATCAAATTATTGTAAAGGCATTAGCCAAAAATATTAGTGCTGAAACAAAAGTATATGTCACAAAAGAAAACATAATTGCTTTGTCGGAATCAATCAAAAATTTGATTGATAAGCACCATAGTGAATTTTACTGGGAAATAGGCGATACTGATTTGTCTGCGGAGTCATTTTTCTCAATAGGGCTTGCTGAATACGATAATCTCGGACACTATAAGTTCGTGCTGAAATTCGGTTTTCAAAATGACGATAACAAGAACTACGGTTGTTCATTTCCAATAACGACCGAAACGGGTTTGTTATTACATTTTGCCGAAAATGTGTTGTTGCTCAGTAAAGATAATTCTTTTGAAAGTTGTATGCTGAATGGTAGGTTGTGATTATATGGAAGTTATTGCTTTTAGCGTAAGTGTTAATCATGTTAATGGTTCTCATTTAGATTTTACATTTCTTATCCCGTATGGATTGTATTTACTTTTGTGTTTCTTGTTAAAAGTGTTTATTAATTCACTTTATTATAAATCTATTAAATCGGAAGTATCAATTTCTAAAAAGAGATTTACTACTATTAAACATTTTGTCTATGATACCTTAATAGATTTACCAAACAGCAAATTTGTTTTAATGATTGATGAGGAAACGAAAATAATCACACCGGCAGTTTATACAAAGCGAAACGGTAGGGTTTCTATGATTAACAGGAATGCTGATTTTGATGTGTATGAACAAATTGAAATTAACAACGGTTCATTTTCAAAAGATTACACATTTATCAGAAGTTACAAAATCAGAGATAAAAAGACAGGAGAACAGGTTCTTTTTGTGGCAGTACCAAATCGTGAAATAGATATTCTCGCATATTCCGATTCTGCACATAAAGCCGACAAAACCGTAACTTTCGGCAAATTCAGAATATTCTGTTTTGTCGAAACTGACAATAACCTCTACACGGATTTGATTGTTGATTCCGAAAAGATTCATCTTGAAAAATCTAAAAGAAAAGGTATGTACTTTATCGGTCTGGATGAAGTTACAAAAGAAAAGTAATGCGTTATAAGCGATTTGAGGTGATTGTAATGAAAAAATTCTTATGTATAAATATTAGCGTTATTTTGTTGCTTTTGTTTGCCTTGAGTGGTTGTAGTGAAAACATAGAGATTGCTGAGGATAATATATATAACTTCATAAACTATCAAAATGAAGAAGTATACGACATAGAGCAAATAGAGTTAAGTAATAGTTTGAGTAAAAGTTGTATCTCGTATAAATTTACATATATTTCTGATGGTTATCAAGTAAAAGCTTATATATCTATTCCTCTGAGTCTTGTTGAAAATCAATCGCTAGGAAAGTGTATATTGTATAACAGAGGAGGAAATAGCAAAATCGGTTTGCTTGGTGATGAAGATACCGCAAAACTTTGTGTATTGACAAATAGGATTATTGTTGCATCGCAATATAGGGGAGCAGATGGCGGAAGTGGTAAAGATGAGTTTGGTGGTAAAGATCTTAATGATGTTATAAAACTAATTGATTTGTGTGAAACACATTTTGACTTTATTAACATGAAAGATTTTTGTGTTGCGGGTGTTTCTCGTGGTGGTATGATGACTTATATGACTGCCAAGCAGGATAATAGAGTTAAAGGAATTATAGCCATATCTGCTGTTAGTGATTTGTTTCAATTGTGAGTTTTCGGAGAGAATAGGAAAAACCGTAAAAAGCCGTTAAAAAAAGTTAAAAATCTGAAAATGTAGAAAACAAGCCGTTTTTTAGGTGTAAAAAGAAATTACACTTTGAAAAAACAGCTTGTTTTTTTATTTAGTGCGAAAACAAAAAAGCCGAGCAATTCACGAAAAATTTGTGAACCTGCTCGGCTTTAATTTTTTAAAAATAACCTTTTAAAAGCGTTTAAAATGGCTTTAAATCGGCTTTTTATTCAATTTTTAGGGTACATCACAGACTTTCAAGGAAACAAATCAAAGGCAACAAATCAAGTGCTCAAAGGCAACCTTGTTGCTATTCCGATAAAATCTATATTTTTTAACATTTCGGGTTTTTTAATGTGGAAAACTATTTTTAATCTGAATTTGAATTATTATGCACGATAATGAAAATTATTACAAATCCACCTTACCCAGCACCTTACCTACGCACCGAATCTCATCAAATTCGTGTAATTGTATAGGTTTATATGCAGAATTAAGCGAAATAAGTTCATTTCTGCCCATCTTTTTTATGTAAGATTCGCCATTAAGAACGAAAACTCCTATTTCCTCTTCATATATGCTTTCGGAATTTTGAACAAGGACACGGTCGCCATCTAAGAATTTTGGTTGCATACTGTCCCCTCGTACTTCAAGCAAAAAATCGGCAGAAAGTGTTTCCTCAGTCTTTGGAACATTGGTATATTCAATAGGCATATCATCTGAAAGCCAAGAGCCTGAGCCAGCTGATGCAGGTGTCCTGTAATACGGCAAAATTATTGTCTTATGTGATTGAGAATTTGAATCATGGTGCTTGTCATTTTTTAAATTTGTGTTTCTATTACCTGTGCGTCCTAATAAAAAGTCACCGGAAACATTAAAATAATCCGCAAGTGTATTTAAACTATCATACTTGGGTAATTGTCTACCACTCTTCCAATGACTCATAAGAGATTCGCTAATCCCAGTATCTTTAGAAATTTGGTAAACTGTCAAACCGCTATCTTGTATAAGTTGCTTAAAAATATCACTAAACATTTGTACACCTCTCCAAACTTTACATTTGTAAAGTAATTTTTCTTGACTGCATTACAAATGTAAAGTACAATATAACTGTGTTAATTAAGCAAGTTAATTTTAACACAGTTAATTTTATAAAACAAGGAGGTACACCATGAATTTTGGAGCAAATGTAAAAAAAGTCAGAGAAAAAGTAAATCTGACACAGGTAGAGCTTGCTCATGCGGCGAGCGTAACTCCTGCAATGATAAATCAAATTGAAAAAGGCATAAGAAACCCATCTGTATTAGTCGGTTTTGAAATTGCAAAGGCACTTGAAGTATCACTCGATGAACTTTGTAAGGGGGCTTAATAATGATAGGCAAAACAATTAACAGGTATGAAATAATCGGAAACATAAACAATCGTGTTGTAATGGCTCACAATCCAAATGCAGTTGAACCGTGGGTTGTGTGGTGGCTGGACAGCGACGGAGATCCTTACAGCGGCAGTTACTTTGCAAGCAGAAATGCCGCTGCCAAAGAATTTATGGAGAGAGCATTTTGTGTAATAAAGTGAACCCTCGCTGTAAAGGGTGCGGACACCGCAGACCATTAAACCATAGTAACAAAAAAGGCTATTCGATTTGTTATTACATTCTTGATACGGGACAGCCACGAGATTGCACAGTTGAAGAATGTACGCACTACACAAATAAGGAATGTCACATCAAGGAGGAAATATGCAAAGAATGACATCAAAACTGGACGATTTTGCTCCCGTTTTATATGTAAATAAAGAAGGGAAGCATCTCACCCCAGCGGAAATATCAGTAAGTCAGACACGAGAAGCACTACAAAGGCTTTGCGAATACGAGGAAACAGGATTAACACCTGACGAAGTTGTAGAACTAAAAAAATCCGCTGATATCAAAGTGAAAAATCAGCGGACGAAAATATTAGGTATAGTAAAACCTACGGTATTAAAACAAAGGGTATCAAGATACGGTTTACATATCAACGGGAAAAAGTATTATCTTCCGGATTTGGCACTTTACCATATCGGAGAAATTGCAAGTGTGGTTATCTACAAACATAAAGCAAAAGTGTATATTGATAATTCACTTGTAGAAGAGTTTGAGTTATATCATCGTTTTTATAGTCCTGAATATAGAGGTTGAATTTAGCTTCAATAATTCTATCGAAAATATCAATTATTTCTTTATGTGCTTTAGGGTTGGATTTATCCAAATATGAAATAATTGCCCTTGCTAAAGGTTCGTTTTCGTATAGAGTATTGCTAAGTCCTTCTTTTACGGCATCTAAATCTTTCATTTTATTCACCACCTTACTTTTTAATAATACCACAAAGCCGAAACCGCCGTAAGGCGGTCAGCAGGAAATGACCTCCCTGCTCTGATGATGGCAGGTCAAAAGGATGTGATTTTTTGATTTATCTTAATGTTAAGGAAGTTGCAGAGTTAAAAGGATGTTCTGCTCAATATATTAAAAGGATTGTTTTGGATGGTTCGCTTAAAAGTGAAGTATCTTTTAATCAAAACAACCGCAAAAAGTATTTGATACCTTTAAATGAACTATCCCACTCGGAACAGCTTAAATACTACAAATCGCACGCAATAGCAATTCCTGAGGATTTGCTCCCCGAACGCAAGACGGAGCGACCCCACAAGGAATTTGATGAATTTTCGGCGGTACAGCGTGAAGAAATCGCCGAGTGGATAAGAATACTTAACGCTTGGGATGAGTATTGTGCAACATCAAAGCTACAAAAAGTACCTGCAACCGAAAAATTTGTGCAACTACAAAAGGTTGCTAACCCCGATCTTAACATATCAAAGGGCATTTTGTACCGAAAGAAAAAGGCTTTAAAAGCCGATGACCTTGCAGGACTGCTTGACAATCGAGGCAACTGGAAAAAAGGTACATCTTCGATACCTGAAGAAGTGTGGCAATGCTTTTTAAGTTTTTATCTTGACGAAGCACAACACCCTATCCAAGCGTGCTACGAATACACAGAAATGTGGATTAAAAGAGAAGCTCCACAGCTATTACCACTCCCTGCTTACGCATCATTTTATCGCAAAGTACAAACGGCGATACCTAAGCCAGTTGAAATTATGGGACGACAAGGTATGAAAGCGTTCCGTGACCGATGTGCTCCATACATACGCAGAACTTACGAAGGTATGGCATCAAACGAATGGTGGATCGCAGATAACCACACATTTGATGTGCAGACAAAGGGCGAAAACGGCAGTATCCACAGGCTTTATCTTACAGCATTTTTTGATGCTCGTTCGGGTATTTTTACAGGCTGTTATGTGACCGATGCACCGTCATCGCAGGCTACATTGATAGCTCTACGAAAGGGCATAGTTAAGTACGGCATACCCGAAAACATATATGTAGATAACGGTCGAGAGTTTCTGACATTCGATGTCGGCGGACTTGGTCATAGATTGAAAAAGAGTCAAAAGGACAAGTTTGCACCGCCGCCTGTTTTTGAACGGCTGGGCATTAAAATGACAAATGCTATCGTACGAAACGCTAAGGCAAAAATCATTGAAAGACGATTTCGAGATGTTAAAGACCGACTTTCAAGACTGTTTCCGACTTATACAGGCGGTAATGTAGTCGAACGACCGGAAAGACTTAAAAAGGTAATCAAGGACACCGACAACATACCCACGGATTATGAATTCACTCAGGCAGTTGAGGACATTTTAACCTACTATATGAATGAAAAACCATATAGCGGAGCGGTAAGCTCAGACAGCGGTAAAAGCCGAATGCAGGTTTACAGAGAACAACTTAAAGAAAAACGAGTCGCCGCAGAACTTGACCTTAACTTAATGTTAATGAGAAGCACAAGAAGTCAGAAAGTCGGCAGGCGTGGAGTACATCTTACTGTTGCAGGCGAGAAAATTGATTACTACAATGATGACCTTATTTTAAATCATTTTGGAGAATCAGTTTACTGTCGATATGACCCGGAAGATATTTCGGAAGTCAGAATTTATGACCTTGATGATAACTACATAATGACCGCTCCAACAGACAATGAAGCAGTCCTTGCCTACGGAGCATCTAAAGATGCAGTTGCTCAGGCACTCCGTAAGGTTAAGAGCCTTGAAAAACTCACTAAACAGGAACTCAAGGCAAGTCAGATTACAGCATTTGGCAAAGAAACAGCACTCAATCTTGTGCTTGCAACAGCAGAAGAAAACAAGTCGAAAGCCGAAGAAATCAATCCGAAAGTTATTTCAGTACACCGTGCCGATGAAACGGCAGAGCAGTTACCTATGGCAGTTGGTCAGTCGAATATCGTAACGATAGATAAGGCAAAAATGATAAGAAATCTTGAACAACGACAGAAGGAGGAATAAATAATGTCAGCCAACCCTGAATTACAGGAGAAATTAAGGAACTTTATTGAAGAATGTGGCTCTCAAACCAAAGCCGCAAAAGCTCTCGGAAAGTCAGCAGCGACTTTGTCAACCTACTTGAACAACCGTTATAACGGTAATTTAAGTGATTTTGAAAAGTTTTTAACAGAGACTTTTGAAACAAAAGCCGCTGCAGAGAATCTCAAATCAGCTCAGGTGCTCAACAGCTACAAGCCTACAAGTATAAGCACGGAAGTTTATGACACGATCCGCTTGTGTCATCTCAAGGGCGGTCTTGCCATAGAGTGTGGTGATGCAGGTATCGGCAAAACAATGGCTTGTAAAAAGTATGCAGAAGATTATCCTGCAACAGCAATTTATGTGTCTGTAAATCCTTGCTTGGTAACTTTGAGTGCCTTTTTAAAACTGCTTTGCAGAACACAGAAAATCACCGCAACAGGTCGCAAAGATGAAATGTGGTTAAGACTTGCAGATAGCTTTGAAGGTGAACGCAAGGTACTCATCATTGATGAGGCACAGCATCTGCCGATTAAAACCATTGAGGCTATCAGAGCTTTTTTTGATAGCAACCCACAGCTTGGCATTTGCCTTGTCGGAAACATTGAAACCGTTACAAATACCGGCAAAAGCAAAGAAGCGTTTGCTCAGATCCGAAACCGTACAAAACTTACCGAAGTAAGGCATACATCAGCAATTAAAAACAGCGACATTGAGCTGTTGTTTCCTGCCGTTAAGTCCGATGAACGAGCAGTAAGTTTTTTACTTGGCATTGCAAGGTCTGAACAGGGTATCAGAGGAGCAAGCAATGTATTTGGTAACGCTGTGGATAACGGAAATATCACCTATGAGGGCTTAATAGCAATGGCAAAAGCTATGCGTATCAAGGTGTTTTAAACAATATTTGGAGGGATTTAAAATGTCGTTAAGAAAAATTGTGTTACTGCTCGCCACAGGGTTCAGCACGGGAGTAGTAATGACTGCCGCATTCGGTCAAATGGGTGCAAGGAACTTTACTGCAGGCGGAGAGATTTGCTTTATGCCTATGGTGCTACTGCTTGTGTGGGTAGGTTGGATGCTCCGTGACGAAAGCCGAAAGGTAAAAAAGAGTAAAAGGAGGGGCAACAATGACCGCAGAAGAGTGGAAAAAGGTTGACGAAGCACTTACATCTGTATGGAGTCCGTATGTACATCTCAAAATTGACGGATATAAAGTATCTCTGAACCTCACTCAAAAATCACGATTTCAAAATGTTATTGCAGTTTATATCAACGATGAATTTCGTGGCAAGTGGCTTATGGAGGACTGCGAGGAACGCAGGAGATTTTGTTGTTGTAAAAAACAGTCGGTGGTTACCGAAAAGGATTGTAAACTTTACGGAGCTCGTAGCAAGAAAGCTAAGCAGGAGTTTAAAGACAAGTTTAGCTATAATGTGTATTTACCATATTGGACAAACTTTGAGAAAATGAAAAAACATTTTATTGATAACAATGAAAGCATTGAACTTTATTAAATTTTGGAGGGATAAAAATGGAAGATTACACAGTAGTTGTTGAAGGTGAAGTAGTAAAAAAGCCGGAAAAACCGCAATTGATAGATTTTGCGAAAATGCCAAGGGAAAATTATCCACAAGAAATACAATCATCATGCTTGTTACAAACGATGATGGTTCAAAAGAAATTTTGATAAAAGGTTTGCCTATAAATGTTATAAGTGAGATTGCACAGATTGCGGTTACTCAACTTGATAACATCAAAAGTAAAACCAATGTAAAGACATCTGATGCTTATTATTACGGTTTTCTTAAAACGGTTGAAAAGTTTTATTCCGAGCGGAGATAATCCGCTCACCTTAATGCAACTTCCGACAACGGGAACGGTCACAAGTCCGTGTAAATGCAGAGTGAGGATAGGCAATATTAAGCAATATATATTGAACAGGAGGTCAATTATGAAAACATCAAAGAGAATTTGTAAAAACGGCTCTATTACTCTGCCAAAGCAGATAAGAGGCGAAGCAGGATTGTTTCCGGGCAATGCTGTTGACATTGAAACAAGTACAGACGGCACTGTTACAATTAAACCGTCTGCTCCCTGTTGTCGCTTTTGCGGTACAGTTGAAAATGTAATCATTGCAGATAATGTTATCATCTGCCGCAAATGTGCCGAAAAATTACTTGCAAAGGTGGATAAAACAAATGACTGATTTAAAAAAGCAGATTGATGAGCTTGCAGGCATAAAAGCAGATATGAGCAAACTCAAAGCACGCAAGGACAAGCTCGAAGCAGAGATTATTATGCAGTGCTCGGAAGACCTTGAAAACACCAAATATAAGAGTGTCCATTACGCAGGCACAGAATCTGAACTTACTGCGGTTACTTCTGAGTCGCTCAAAGTTACATACAATTCTTTCCTGCTCTCCATTTTTGGTAAAGCGTATAAAGATGCAGTTACCGAAAAGACAGAATATTCTCTCTCTGCTCCGGCAAAGAGAATGCTCATCGGACTTTGGAAAGGAAATTTTGTAAGATGCACAATCAAAGAGGTCATTGAGCAGATGAACGGTGTGTCTGAGGACGAACGCAAACAGCTTATTAAGAAGTGTAAAGGCATTAACTATGACAAGGATGTAAACAACATTTTGAAGTTTACAAACATCTCGGAAGATGATGCCAGAGAGTATGCTTACCTTATTTCGGAGGCGGCAGTATGGCAGGATTTCAAAAATCTGCTCACCGTTAACGGAATGGATGAAAGCCATATTGACGATATCCTAATGAAGATACAGAGCAGTTTTGTGGTTGAGGACAGCACAAAGATATCTTTAAGCTGAGGTGATTGATTTGTTAAAGCCACAGCAGACACAAAGAATATACGCAATGGCGGCACGGCTCGGGGTATTAGAATCAGGCAACAAAAACGATATGCTGCACACGATTGTTTATCGTCTTACTCAAAAGGAAAGCATACGCAGTCTTGATGAGAATGAGTATAAAACGGTTGTATCTGAGCTTGCCGAGAGGCTTAAATTGCAGAATCTTACAGAGCCGCCGAAACCGTACAAAAAGAAAAAGTACGAGGACAGCGGCAGAGGCAAAATGACAGACGGTCAACGCAGAAAGGTTTGGCAGTTGATGTATCAGCTCGAAAAATATGACACAGAGCCTACCACAGCAAAGCTCGGTGACAGGCTCTGTGGCATCATCAAAAAAGAGCTGAAAATTGACTGTACATCAAAGCAGCCTTTTAGGTGGCTGACATATAATCAGGGTGTAACCTTGATTGAAAAACTTAAAAAGTACATTGACAGTGCTCAAAGGAGGAAGGCTGGTGAAAATAAATCTTGATGATTTGGTAGGTACGCAAAGGGACATCGCCGAAACAATAGGCATTGAAAGTTACATTAAACTCTGTAAATCATTTGGCGGTGACACGATATACATACAAAAATACAGCGAGCTGCAAAAACTCGAACGCAACGCTGAAATCAAAGCAAAGTATAATGGATACAACAGCAGTCAGCTTGCAAGAGAGTATGATTTATCAGAAAGATATGTGAGAATCATATGCTCAAACGGTAACCTTGACGGTCAGTTAAGTATTTTTGATGATATATAACAATGAAGAAAAAATAGGATATTCTTCCTCTACGGGAGTACGGTTTTATAAGGTATTATTAAGTTACAGACTTGACTTAATGATACCTTATTTTTTTGGAGTAATATATTATGAATTTTGCAACAGACACTTGGTGGCTCTTCGGTCTTATCATTTCGGGAGCTATCGCTATTATCAGCTTTTTTCTCAAAAGAACAATTAACGAAGCGGATAGACACGACAAGGAAATCAAAGAAATTCAGCTGTCCTATGTAACAAAAGGCGAACTAAAAGATGTTAAAACCGATGTCAACAAATCTATCAGCAAGTTGCAAACTGATGTTGAGCAAATCAAGGACACCTGCCTTACAAAAAAGGATTATTATAACTCTATAAACGAGGTTAAGGACGAAATAAAGACACAAAACAAGCTCATTTTGGAGCTTTTAAGAGGAGGTAAAAACAATGACTAATGATGCAGAGGCATATATACAGAAAATCAAAGCAAGAAACTTTGTTCAGAACAACGGACAGATTTTGAGAACTATTAACATACTTCATGTGAATTATGAAAAACTGTCTGATGTCAAATTTGCAATCAGCAATGTATCAGAACATGACTTCCTGTCATCGGTTAATTACCTCTTTTTGTCGGAATACATTTTGCTCCGTCATATCAAAACAAAAGAGCCTGCCGACATCGCAGATGTTCCGTATGAAGAACTTGAGGCAAAACTCTCATCAAAGGGCATTAAGCTCCTCGAAGGTTCTGTTACCGATAACTCGGTTGAGGTTTAGTTATGGGCAGAAACAACCGCAGAGCTTGCGGAAAAATCGACAAATTGCCTCCTGACCTCAAGGACACTGTAGATCAGATGCTTGTCAGCGGACAGACATACCGTGAAATTGTGTCATATCTTGCGGAAAACGGCGAACAGTTGTCGCAGGCGGCAGTCAGCCGTTACGCATCACGCTTTTTGGCGAACGCACAGCAGTTACGAATTGCACAGGAAAATTTCAGAATGATACTCACCGAAACCGAGCGTTATCCTGAAATTGACCCTGCAGAGGCTATTTTGAGAATGGCATCACAAAAGGTTTTTGATGCCATTTCAAAACTTGACGAAGGACAATTCGATGAAGTGTCTGCCGAAGACCTTTTAAGACAGGCTACTGCCCTTGCGAGAGCAGTAACATACAAGCGTAAGACCGACACGGATGTCAAGTCAGACAAGCAGATTGCCCTCGAAGAAAATCAGAGCCTGCTTTATGACACTATCAAAAAGAGTAATCCACGGCTCTACAACGAGCTTATGGACGAAATCAACAAGCTCAAAGCAAAGGAGCAAGGATGATGAACATCAAGTGGTATGTGCTTTATGTAAACACAGGACAAGAACACGCTGTTGCCGAACAGCTCCGACATCGTGGTTATGATGCCATTGTGCCGATTGAAAACAAACTGATACGCTCAAAAGGCAAGTGGATAACCCAACCGCATATACTTTTTGACGGCTATGTATTTGTCCGTATGGACTATGAGTGGTCAAAGTATTATGTATTCAAAGGTATTCCACACATTATCAGATTACTCGGCGGCGGTACAAGTCCTATTCCTCTAACTGACAAAGAGTCTGAATTTATTCTAACTTTAAGCGAACTTTTGAAAACTCCCTCTGTGCTTAAATTTACTGACAATAATTACGAAACTGTCAGCGGATTTTTGGCTGAGAATAAAGATAAAATTGTGAAAGTACAGAAACGATACAAGAAAGCAACGGTCAAAATTACCCTTGCAGGTGAGCCGACTGAGCTTACAGTTTCGTTTACCGAACAAATGCCCGAACAGACAGCGGATTGATTCGTCTCTGCTTGATGTGACACGGCTGACATACAGCAAAGCTACCGATAACCTCAAGTTAGCGGATGGCGGAGCATACCTAAGTTAAAAACAGCGGTTTGTTCGCCCATGGATAATCCCTCCGGTAATTAGTTCATATGGCTGACATTAAAATTAACACCACAAACCGCTGTTTTTATATACATTAAAATGCTTTTAAACACCTTTTAACGGGTGTTTATTTTTATGCAAAAAAGAAAGAAGGTGCAAAATGAATAGGCTGTCACAACTTGAACAATTGCTCAAGGATACAAACACAAAGCAGGAATTTAACATTGTTGAAGATTTAAAATCACTTGCTCTGTCCTATGGAGTTGTAAAATCAAGGGAATTTCGCAAAAAGTTAAATGCTTTAATTGCAAAATATGAAAATGATGAGCTGACGGCAATTCGGCAGGCACTGATTAAAAAATGTCAGAACGGCGACACACGGGCTGTTAAGCTGTATGCGGATTACTTCAAGCCCGAAACAGTAGAAACCGTTGACGACGGATTGATTGAGGCACTCGAAGGTGCAGGCAAGGAGGCTTTTAAAGATGAAATTTAAGCCTTTTTCGAGAAAGCAGCTAAAAGTACTTAGCTGGTGGAAAGTTGACGGGATAAAGGATAAATATGATGCGATAATTGCAGACGGATCTGTTCGTTCGGGAAAAACTGTAAGCATGAGTATATCTTTTATCTTTTGGGCAATGGCGATGTTCTCGGACTGTAACTTTGCTATATGCGGCAAAACCGTAGGCTCTTGCAGGCGAAATGTTATTAAGCCTCTCATCAATATGCTCAAACACCGCTATGACATCAAGGATAAACGGTCGGAAAACTTGCTGATAATCAGCAAAGACGGCAAATCTAACACATTTTACATTTTCGGCGGTAAAGACGAAAGCTCACAGGACTTAATTCAGGGCGTTACGCTTGCAGGCGTCCTCTTCGATGAGGTTGCTCTGATGCCGAGGTCATTTGTTGAGCAGGCTCTTGCCCGTTGCTCTGTTGAGGGTGCAAGGTTTTGGTTCAATTGCAACCCCGATAACCCTAACCATTGGTTTTATCGTGAGTGGGTTTTAAAGGCTCCTGAAAAGCACGCTTTGCGACTTAAATTTTTAATGGACGATAACCTATCATTATCAGACAAGGTAAAACAGCGGTATTACAGCCTTTACCAAGGCACATTTTACCGCCGCTTTATCCTTGGTGAGTGGGTTATTGCCGAGGGTCTTGTTTACCAAGATTACAATGACCATATTAAGGATAAGTTGTGGGATGGCAATCCCGATGAGCTTGTAGGCACATGGTACATATCAATGGACTATGGAACTATTAACCCTTGCTCAATGGGACTTTGGTGTGTGACCGACAACGAAGCTATTAGAGTTGACGAATATTACTACAATAGTCGCAAGGAAGGCTATCAACGCACCGATGAAGAGCATTACGCAGAGCTTGATAAGCTCGCAGGTGACCGCTATATAGAGCGTGTGATAATTGACCCGTCCGCCGCCAGCTTTAAAGCTACGATCAAAAGACACGGCAAGTTTTTTGTTAAGTCGGCGAAAAATGATGTTATAAACGGTATCCGAACTACAAGCCAAATGCTGACCGACGGCAGAATTAAAATCGGCGTTAAGTGCAAGGCATCACAAGAGGAGTTCGGAATGTACCGCTGGGACGATAAAGCTGAGGTTGATAAAGTAGTTAAGGAAAATGACCACGCAATGGACGATATACGCTATTTTGCTTATACAGTTCTAAAGCGTGAATTTAAATACAAGGAGGTGAGCAGTTGAAAAGGCGTGCTAAATATGTGTTTTTAAGTTGGTTAAGGAGTATTGCAAACAAACTTGACCCCGAAAACGCTACGAGCAATTATCAATTTGATAATATGGAAGAGGCTATGGAAGTATGGCTTGAAATATATGCCGATGAGCCGTCTTGGAGCAAAGATTGCCACAACAAGACACTTAACCTCGGTGCAACGATAGCGTCCGAATTTGCACGGTTAATTATGATTGAATTTGAGAGCGAAATAACGGGTTCAGAGCGTGCGGATTATTTACAAGAACAGTATGAAAGATTGCTTGAACAGCTCAGAGTAAGGCTTGAGGCAGGTTGTGCGGTCGGCGGCATAATGTTTAAACCGTATGTTCGTAATGGTGTAATCCTCCCCGATTGCATCACGCAGGACAAGTTTATCCCTCTTAATTACAGCAACGGCATAATAACCGCTGCCGTGTTTTTTAATCAAGAGGTCAAAGGCAAGAACTATTACACAAGAGTTGAAAAGCAGACTTACAGCTACGAAAACAAATCACACACAATTGAAAGTCACTTTTTTGTTTCATCCACTCCCGACAACATCGGGGCGGAAATAAATCCTGAAAATCTTGACAGCGATATGTGGTCGAGAATAGACCCTTACATTGTAATCAACGATGTTGACCGTCCTTTGTTTGCTTTTTGGTCTGTACCTTTCGCAAACCATATTGAAAGCGACAGTCCTCTCGGTGTGTCGGTTTACAGCCGAGCTGTTAAGCTGCTTAATGAAGCTGACTTGCAGTGGGACAGATATTTGTGGGAATTTGAAGGCGGCGAGCTTGCCGTTGATGCCGGCGAAGAAGTCCTTCGACAGCGACCGGGCGAAGATACGCTCGGAACACCGTCAACCCGTGATAGATTGTTTCGCAAATTTAACATTGATGCAGACGATAACAAAGATAAGTCTTTTTATGAAGTTTTTAACCCGACTTTGCGTGATGATAACTACTCAAATGGACTAAACGAAATAAAAAGACAGATTGAGTTTAACTGCTCCCTTGCTTACGGCACATTGTCAAACCCACAAAATGTAGATAAGACAGCGGAAGAAATCAAAGCATCAAAACAGCGTAGCTATACAGCTGTGTCTGATATGCAGCACTCGCTTGAGGCTGTACTTGAGGACTACATATATGCGTGCAATGCTATGGCTGATGCCTGTAATCTTGCTCCAAGCGGAGAGTACGAAGTTAGCTTTAATTGGGGCGACGGCGTGCTTGAAGATAAAGACAAGGAGCAGGCAATACAGCTCAATGAGGTCAACAGCGGAATCCGCAAAAAGACCGATTATCTCAAGTGGCGTTACGGTGTTGATGATAAACAGGCGGCAGAAATGTTGCCCGACAGCGGTGTTGAGAGCTTTTTTGATGAAGGCGGTGGCTCTTAATGCTCACCCCTGAACAGCTTGCTCATTGTGCCGATGATATCATCAACCTATATTCACAGCTTGAAGAGGAGATTGTCCGTGACATTGCTCGCAGAATTGCAAAAACAGGAACAATGACTGACACGGGCATATGGCAGGCACAGCATATGCAGGAGCTTGGCACTCTGCACTCCGATGTGTTGTCAAGTGTTGCAAAATACAGCGACAGGACAGAATCAGAGTTAAAAAAGCTCTTTGAAGATGCAGGTGTGACCGCTACGGAGTATGACAACGAGATTTACCGACAAAACGGCTTAAATCCAAAGTCACTCAAGGTGTCCGATGTGCAAATGCAATTACTTGAGGCAGGCTACAAAAAGACACAGGGCAATCTTAGCAATCTTACTCTGACCACAGCTGTGTCATCACAAACGAGCTTTATCAACGCTTGCAGTCTTGCTGAGTTAAAAGCATCAAGCGGTGCGTTTACTCCGCAACAGGCAATTGCCGATGCAATTAAACAGGTAGCTCAAGACGGAGCGTATGTAATCTATCCCTCCGGTCATCGTGACCGACTTGATGTTGCTGTACGGCGTAATGTTATGACAGGCATAGGTCAGACCACAGGTCAAATATGCCTATCAAATGCCCAAGAGCTTGGCTGTGACCTTATGGAAATTACCGCTCACGCAGGAGCAAGACCGAGCCATGCCGCTTGGCAGGGACAGATTGTAAGCCTGAGTGGTCAAAGAGGTTACTTGTCATTATCTGATATTGGTTACGGCACAGGTGACGGATTTAAAGGCTGGAACTGCCGACACGATTGGTATCCGTACTTTGAGGGTTCGTCCCGAATGTATTCGGATAAAGACCTTGAAGAACTGAACGCTAAAAATATTGAATACCCTGACGGCTCAATGCACACGCTGTATGAGGCAGAACAACAGCAAAGAGCTTTTGAACGCAAAATCAGGGCAACCAAAAGAACACTTGCCGCTTGTGATGAGGCTTTGAATAACCTCTCTGATGAAGAGCTGTTACAAAAGTTAGAAAAAAATTTCAGCCATTATTCCGTTAAGCTGAAACGGCAGGAATCAGAACTGAATAGCTTTTGTAAAAGAACAGGATTACTCAAAGATAATTCACGCTCACAGGCTTACGGCTTTGGCAGAAGTACGGCTCAAAAAGCGGTGTGGAGAAATAAAAAGCAAAAGATTAGTGCGGCGGCAAATAGTGCTATTAGAAACACAGGCAGAGTTTTGGAATTTAATGGTAAAGCAAGTTTTTGTATTGATATTGAGGGATATAACAAAAATGTAACTAATGGATTATCATCTGCAAGTAAAAATGTCGCTAAATTAGGGTCAAAAGACGGTTTAGAACATTTAATATTAGTTGATTTATCAACTGGGGCATATGCTTATTCGGAGAAAGGAAACGATGTATCGGTTGGATTTGACGAATTTAGAAATTTTATCAAGGAACATCCAAATCAGAAATTTGCTTTTGTGCATAATCATAATACTGATGGGTATTTTTCTGAAACCGACATGAGAACACTTTTGACAACAGATAATATAGAAATGTTTGTTGCGGTTCGTATTGACGGTGTCATATATGTTGCTGAAAAAACACAAGCTGCTCCCAATTACGCTCTATTTGACAGACTATTTCCTGATGAAATTTCGGAGTTGAATTTGCAATATAAAAATGGTATAATAACGGCTGGTGAACGAACAAGAAAACGAGAAGAAATTATTGTTGATGGATTGCTTAAAAAGTTTACGAAGGGATTGATTGAAATTGAGTAATAATTGGGCTACAGGTACATTGAAAGAAGCTCCATATTGGAGAGAGAATATGTCACCAGAAGAGTATGAAATTGAAAGAGATTATTTTAATGATCATCTTGAAGATTTTTATAAAGGTACTTATGTACCGCTTTGGAAACAAAAGTTAGCTTAAATTTGACTATATTGGTTTTTACTGCCAAAAGGTAAAGTTATATAGTCGAGTTGAATAAAACAGAATTAAACGAATTTAAACGGGTATTAAAGGGGTGTTTGAAACATCCCTTTTACTTTTACCCTTATTTTTACGATTAGAAGGTGTTTTTATGGCTAAATACAGAAAAAAGCCCATTGTGGTAGAGGCAGAACGCACGGATAAAACAGTTGTAATACACGCCCGTGAGGGTGATATGACAGCAAGTCCGGGCGATTACATTATCACCGGCATAAACGGTGATAAATATCCTTGCAAACCCGACACATTTGAAAAAATATACGAACCAGTAGAATAAAACAGGTTATAAGCTCCCGATTTTCGGGGGCTTTTAATATTGCTCAAATTTTATTGAGCACACATTTGCTAAAAAATTGAAAGGAGCACACAAATGGACTTAATGGAAATTTTAAAAGCCTTGTTTGGCGGCGAAGCTTTGACATTTGAACAGTTTGCCGAAAAGGTAAACAATGCGGCAGATGTTAAGCTTGGCAACCTTGCAGGCGGTCAGTATGTCGAAAAGGACAAGTACGATGATGTATTAAATCAGCTTGCAAGTGCAAACGCAAATCTTGAGGGTTATGATCCCGACTGGCAGGATAAGGTTAAGCAGGCACAGGCTGAGGGTGACAAAAAGCTCAACGATTACAAATTCGAACAGGCGGTTGAATCTGCAATCAACAACGCAGGTGCGGCTGACCTCGTGTCAGTAAAGGCTAACATTGATATGTCAAAGGTATCTCAGGCTGAGGACGGCAGTATCACGGGACTTGACGAACAGCTTGCAGAGCTGAAACAGTCAAAGCCTTTCCTCTTTAAGTCAGAGGAAAAAACCAAAAAGAAACTTGACCTCGGCGGACCCACAGGCGGAGCAAAAGCAAAATCAGGCTCTAACATCAAATCCGCTGTTGAAGATTTTTACAAGAAATAAGGAGGAAACAAAATGCCTATCACATTAGCAGAAGCAAGTGTCGGCAGAGCCGACAAAGTTACACAGGAGGTTATTGATACTCTTCGCCGTGGCTCACAGTTTATAGATGAGCTTCCTTTTGATGATGCCGTATCACCGGGTGTCGGTGGTTCTACTATGACATACGGTTATTTACAGTTACAGACACCGTCAACAGCAGCAGGCAGAGAAATTAACAGTGAATACACAGCCAATGAAGCAAAGAAAGTTAAAAAGACCGTTGATCTTAAAATCTTCGGCGGTGCAAGTGAGGTTGACCGTGTTATTCAGGAGGCAACAACGAACGAAATTGCGTTTCAGCTCGAACAGAAAACTCTTGCCACAAGAAACCATTTCCAGAACTGCTGCATTAACGGCTCGAAAACCAATAAGTCGGTTGATTTTGACGGTCTTACAACTCTCCTCAAGGGTACAAGCACGGAGTACAACGCTGGCTCTGATAAAACAGTAGTTGACCTCTCAACATCTGCACTTGTTACAAGCAACTATCAGCTTATGCTTGATATGCTCGACGAGTTTATCGGTGGCATTGACGGCAAGCCTACATTTTTTCTTGGCAACAGCAAGCTGATTGCCAAGCTCAAGAGCGTAGCTCGGCGTGCGGGCTATCTCACAAGATCCGAGGATGCTTTCGGTAAAACTGCTCAGGGTTATGACAATATCATTTTTTACGATATGGGTAGTTTTTACAACGGTTCTGCCACAGTACCGTGTGTGCCGATTTATGAAACAGGGGCATCAAGCTCAAAGGTAACAGGTCTTACCGACCTTTATGCGGTACAGCTTGGTCTTGATGCTTTTCACGGTGTTTCCCTCAGCGGTTCGTCAATCGTCAAAACATATATGCCTGACCTTACTGCCCCCGGTGCGGTTAAAAAGGCTGAGGTTGAAATGGTTGCCGCTGTTGCTCTCAAAAACACAACAAAGTGCGGCGTTTTCCGTAACATTAAGGTATCTTAAAAATGTATGTGGATTATGCTTATTACAAGGATTCTTTCGGCGGTACTTTAGCCGCCGAAGAATTTAACCGCTATGCACGCAAGGCGGAACGCTTTTTAAACTATGTTATTATGGGAGAAATTTCCGAAGTGACGGAACAGGTAAAGAATGCAGTCTGTGCTGCTGCTGAGGCGGTTGCCGAAATCCGTGAAGGCGTGGCAAATATCCCTCAAGGCATCAAATCCGAATCAACGGACGGTTACAGCGTTACATACAACAATGATTACAATGCCGATGAGCTTGCAGAGCGTGAAAAAAGAGCAATGTACAAGGTTATCAAGCAGGAATTAAGCGGCACAGGGTTGCTTTATCAGGGGGTGAGATAATGCTCACAAACAACACACGCATTACCGTGTTTTGCTCTAAAAAGCAGGGTCGTGAAACCTTTTGGTTTGCAACTGTTTTGGACGGAGTTAATTACCACGGTAGGGATCAAATTATTGTTGCTGACAAAAATGTGTCTGCATCTGATGAGTATGTTATCCGTATCCCCGACAGCGTTTTGCAGACTACTCACTATGTTGACCCGTCAACATACAAGTCTTTACCGCTTGATGAAAGTGACAATTGCTACTCCCTAAAAAAGGGAGATTATGTTGTAAAAGGCTTGGTTGACCTTGATGTAATTACTGTTAAGGATATCCTTGACGCAGGCGGTCAGCAGATTACGCAGGTCACCGAAAATCTGTCGGCAAGTGCTTTTTCAAAGCATATTAAATTGGTGGTTAAATGATTATTAAACTGCTTTTTAATACCACAGAAACAATGCTTAAAGACCGTGGTCTTGAGCCGAGTGGCAAGGTTCAAAAAATTGTGGACAGCGAAGTCCTTCGCCGTTCTACTCCATATGTACCTTTTAAAACCGGCAATCTTATCAAGAGCGGTATCCGTGGCACAAAGATAGGTAGTGGTGAGGTAATGTACGATATTGTATATGCACATACCAATTACTACCTAAATGCAGGCAAAGGCAAACAAGGTACAGCAAGCGGTGGTCTAAGGGGCAAGTTTTGGTTTGAGCGAATGAAAGCAGATCACCTTGACGATATTATAAAAACCGCCAAAGAAAAAAGCGGAGGAAAATAGAAAATAATGGAAACATCAATCATTAAATCATTGTTTAGGTGGTTTGCCGATTGCGATGTATTAGAGGTTGATAATGACCTTAATGTTGACTATCTCGGCGAAGATCCCGAACAGTACAGCATTGAGGTTGTGCCGTGCAAAACTGTACTAAAGCAGTACATTGACGGCTCTGCTAAATGCCAGTACCTCTTTATCTTTGCAAGCCGTGAAAATTACAGTCCCGATGAATCAATCAATATGGCAAATCTTGAATTTTATGAAAGATTACAAGAGTGGATTGCCGAACAGGACTTAAACGGCAAACTGCCTAAATTGCCCGAAGGTTTAACCCCTTTATCCGTTAAGGTGCTGTCATCGGGGTATGCAATCGACAATGACACAAAAACGGCGCGATATCAAATACAGTGCCAACTTAAATATACTAAAATTGGAGGTAAAAAATAATGAGTGAAGTAATCAGACAGAGGCGTATGCAGGCGAATTATCTTGACTGCGGCGGCACAAACAAGTCGCCGAATTTTTCGCTCCTCGGTGTAGGTGCAAAAACTCTTGATGAGTCACCTGCGGCTCAGACTAAGAGCCGTAAGTATGTCTGCGACAAATCTGCAACAAAATCAATCAGTGGCTATGATTGGACAACAGCGTTTGAGGTTGACCAGATCCGTGAGCAGGACGCAATCAATTACATTATCAATATCGGTGAAAAGCAGCTTGTAGGTGCAGACGCTGAAACAGACTATGTAATCGTTGACCTTGACCAGCCTGTGAGTGGCGAGAGTAACAAAACCACCTATCACGCACGCAAAATCCGTGTTGCGGTCGAGGTTGCAAGTTTTACAAATGATGACGGCGAAATGGGATGCAGCGGTAACTTTTTGGCTAAGGGAGATCCTGTTGAAGGTACTTTTGACACAGCGACAAAAACATTTACAGCAACTACGGAGGTAGCATAAATATGGTTATTAACGGAGTAAATTTACCCGATATTGATGTTGCCGATGCACTTGCTATGGAGCGTTACGAGCACGCTCACGATAATGTCGCAAAAGCAATGGACGATTTACATCCCGAAGGCAAACGCCAGTCAGAGCTTATCCGTGCTCAGTGTACTGCTGTTTTCAACTTTTTTGATGAAGTTTTCGGTGACAGCACAGCTAAAAAGGTATTTGGCGAATCAGTAAATCTGACAACTTGCCTTAATGCCTATGAGGATGTTATCAAGGCGGTTAATGCCCTCGGAGCAAAACTCGGCAATATGTATAAGGGTAAAGCAAATGCGATTAACAATCACATAGGCAAAAAGCATAAGCAGTACAATCATTACAAAAAGACACTTAAACCAGCGACAAAATAATGAATCTGCTTTGTGACAAAACACCCGATACAATAACCGTGTCGGGCGTAGATTATAAAATCAACACCGACTTTAGAGTGTGGATTAAATTTGAACTTATCCTTACCGAACAAATTGACGATACACTCTCAGCTGAAATACTTGCAGAAATACAGCGACTTATATTCAAAGAGCCTTGCCCGATGAACGAAGAAACCGTTGAGGCTATTTTAAACTTTTATCGTTGCGGTAAACCACCTAAAAAGCATTCGGGCGGTGGCGATGATGAAGCTGTATTTGATTATGCTTTTGATGACGGCTACATCTATGCGGCATTTAAAGAGCAGTACGGCATCGACCTCAACGATGCAAATTTGCATTGGTGGAAGTTTCGTGCATTGTTTATGTCATTGCGTGCCGATTGTATGTTTACAAAAATTTTAGGTTATCGCACTATGCCTATTACATCTAAAATGTCAACGGCAGACCGTAACTTTTATCAACGCATGAAAAAGCTCTATGCCCTGCCGTTACCGCAGTCGGTGCAGGAAAAGTATAATGCGATTGAAGAGGCTTTGTTATCAGGAAAATCAGTTGACGAACTCATATAGATTTTGTATAATGTGTATATAAAATTTATTGAGGTGGTACAGCTATGAAAAAGATTTTATCCTTTATAACTATTGCATTATTAGCATTGACTTGCACAGCCTGTGGAGCTAAAAACGACCCGTCAGGAATCAGCAAAGATGAGTTTGACCAAATAAATATGGGAATGACCATATTTAAAGTTGAAGAAATTGTTGGCGGAAAAGGTACTAAGATATCAGAATCAAAAGACGAAACTGATGATTATTATATAAATACATATGTATATAAATTTGAAGGCGAAACCAGCGGTTACGCTGAGTTTGAATTCACTTCTAAAGTACCGAAAAATGAATTAGATTTAAGTGTTAAAACAAAATTAACAAGTAAAAATCAATATGATTTATCGTAGGTGATAAATTGAAAAACAAACAAAAAATTAAATGCCCTTTTTGCGGTTACGAAATGCCCTTATATTACTTTGACAAATCGTCAAGGTGTAAGGGCATTTTTACATACTGTAAAGGGCGTAACTGTAAAAAGCTATTTGAAATCGTATTAAACGATAAAAAATAATCAGGTCAAGTAGAGCCATTGGATGCCGATGACCTCACAGTAAAGGATGTGAGATATTGGCATACGATGGCTCTATTAAAATTGACACCAAAATTGATACCGGTGGTTTTAAAACGGGTATTGATAAATTAAAAGGACTTGCCAAAACAGGTGTGTCTGCAATAACAACAACGCTTGCCGGTATAGCTACAACTCTTGGAGCAGGAGCAACAGCAGCGGCAACTGTCGGTTCATCTTTCGAGGCGGCTATGTCCAAGGTTTCGGCTATCAGCGGTGCAAGCGGAAAAGACCTGCAAAGCCTTACAGACAAAGCCAAAGAAATGGGAGCTAAAACTAAGTTTTCTGCATCTGAATCCGCCGAGGCTCTACAATATATGGCTATGGCAGGCTGGGACACAACATCAATGCTCAATGGTATTGACGGTATTATGTCACTTGCCGCTGCAGATGGTCTTGACCTTGCGACGACCTCAGATATTGTTACAGATGCAATTACTGCATTTGGCTTAAAGGCATCTGACAGCACCCATTTTGCCGATGTGCTTGCTAAAGCATCAAGCTCTGCAAATACTAATGTGTCAATGCTTGGCGAAAGTTTTAAATATGTAGCCCCTCTTGCGGGTGCGATGCACTATAGTGTTGAGGATGTGTCCGTTGCACTCGGTCTTATGGCTAATGCGAGTGTTAAGGGCAGTATGGCAGGTACAAGCTTAAAAACTGCTCTGTCAAACCTTGCGTCACCTACCGATGCAATGGCAGAGGTCATGAAAAAATATAAAATAAGTATGACCGATGCAAATGGTGAAACTTTGCCGTTAATTGATGTAATAAAAGAATTGCGCGAAAAGTTCGGCGGACTGTCAGAAACCGAACAGACAGCCGCCGCAAGTACCCTCTTTGGTAAAGAGGCTATGTCGGGTATGCTTGCCATTGTTAATGCAAGTGATAAGGATTTTAATACTCTTGTAAAAAACATTGATAATGCAGACGGCTCGGCTCAAAAAATGGCTGACACAATGCAAAATAATCTGCAGGGACAGATTACGATACTAAAATCAGGGCTTGAGGGATTAGGCATCGAAATCTACGAGAGTATGTCCGAGCCGCTTACTGATGCCGCAAAAGAGGCTCAGAACTATGTAAGCAGACTTACCGAGGCATTTACCGAAGGCGGATTATCGGAGATGATTGAAGAGGCAGGCTCTATTTTTGGCGAACTTGCAACAAAAGCAGTTGAAGCCGCTCCGAAAATGATTGATGCCGCAATGTCCTTTTTACAGGCATTCGTTAACGGGATTGCAAATAACTCATCAAAACTTGTTAAAGCTGCTATAAACATCGTAAAAACATTGGTTAAAGGCATAAGTGACCGTGCTCCCGATCTACTGTCTGCGGCAAAAAGTATCGTAGATGCTTTAACTAAAAACTTAGTTAAGTTATTGCCAAAAGAACTGCAAACCCCCGTTAAAGAGGCAATTAACACTATCAAAAAATCCTTTGAAAATGGCGGTCTTAAAAAAGCTATCAATACAGTTAAAACCATATTGATTAACCTCGGCAAAACTATTACTAACATTGCAAAAGTGGTTATACCACCGCTTGCAAAAGCTATTGACTTGATTGCCGACAACCTCAATATACTCTTGCCTATTGTTACTACAGCAATCACGGCGTGGAAAGCTTGGAAAATCATCTCGTCTATCACAGCTCTCGTTAAATCACATGCCGCATCTGTAACAGCGGAGAGCCTTGCCGAAGCTGCATCACTTGGCACTATAACGCTTAAACAAATTGCAGTCGGTGCATTAACAGGTGAAATCACGCTCGCAACAGCTGCACAATATGCGTGGAATATGGCAATGTCACTTAATCCTGCCGTGCTTATCTTGACAGGTATTACAGCTTTGACAGCAGGCATTATTGCGTTTTCTGCCGCTAACGGTGATGCAACTCAATCAACGGACGATCTTGCAAGTGCGGAGGCTAATTTACAGTCGGCAAACGACAATCTTGGTTCGTCATATGAGGATATAGGTTCAAAGTTTGGCGATTTTATGAGTAAGATTGAAGGTTCAGGCAGTATCTTTGATAACTTCAATGAAAGCATCATTATTTCCGATGATGAAAAACAAAAGTTGTCCGAAAATATGGACAATGTTCAATCCGAAATTACAGAGATTTGTAAAACTGCCTCGGAAAATCGAAAAGAATTAACCGGCGGTGAAATTCAAAGACTTGAAGACCTTTTCGCCAAAATGCACGAACTTGCGGATCAAGAACTTGCTATTGAAGAAGCAAAGCAAGGGGTTGTTACAACTCAGGCTAAAGCTCTAAATGAAGCATCTGATTTATCGCTTGAAGAATATACTCAAAGAGCACAAAAACTTACCAACTCTGCCGAAGAAACTCGTACAACAGTAATTGATAAAGCATACGAGCAATATACCGAAGAGGTAGCCTTGCTTGATTTGAGGTTAAAAACGGATAGTGATTATTGGCAGAAAGAACATGATGCTGATGTTAAAGCCGCAGAAGCAAGCTATCAGCAAGCTGTTAGTGCAGCTAATAAAGAGGCTGGGGATACTCTTAAAATTATTAAAGACGGTTATTATAATCGTGCAGAAGCGTTGAAGAGTACAACTGAAGATTTAAAAGGATTAAATCAAGATGAAAGTGATGCCGAGCAAACGCATAAACAAAAACTTATTGATATAGCAAGTAATTATAATACTGAACTTTATAAAATAAGCAACAAAAATTTAACTGATACTCAAAAATCTCTTATGGCAGGCACTGCACTTAGAATCAAAGAAAAAGCCGAAGAAGAAGAAAATGCAAGGTACAGCAAAGAACTCGGTGAAATAAGAAACAAACAAGGTAAGGCTTTATCTGATGAAAAATACCAAGATCAGTTGGTTGCATTTCTATCTTTAATGGGTTTGTATGAACAATATACCGGAGAAACAGATACAAAAGCTAAAGGAATAAATTCTGCGTTTTTAGGAGCGTTTGATAACCTTGATGAAGACACTAAACAAAGCTTTATAGATGCTATGGAGGGAGCGGAAACTGGTTTATCAGAAAAACAGGATTCGCTTTATTCTAAGGCCTCAGAAATTTCAGGCAGTGTTATCAATATTTTCAAGAAAATGTTTGATGAACACTCCCCCTCAAAAGTGTTTAAAAAGATTTTCGGCTACACACTTGAAGGCGGCGAAAACGGACTTGATGCCGAAGCTCCCAAACTTTATAAGCAGGCGGACACGGTGGCATCCACATTTACCGAGCGTATGCAGGCAGGTGTTTCAGCTGACGGTTTAGTCAGCAAGATGAGGTCGGCTGTGTCTGCAGGACAGGCTATGCTTAGATCCAAATTTACCGCTGATGTCAACCACAATGTCGAGCTGATGAGCGAGGATAACGAGCGTAAGTATAAACTTAGCGGTGACATACACACCTCAATTAATATTGACGGTCGAGAAACAGCTGTGGCACTCACGCCGTATGTTTCTGAAGAACTTGCATGGGAGGACAGATAAAATGCTTAACGAAATGACAATAAACGGCGTTGATATTTCTGCATACAATGCTCGCTTACAAAGTTATTCGGTTAGTGGTACAACCGTTACAAATAACCTTTCTGCCTCTCGCAGTTTTTTGACTGCACCAACCTTGTTTTCGGCTGTCCCCGGCACAAGGACTTTGTCTTTGACCTTGACTTTTTACCCTCACTATTTTGGTGACAATGCAAAAGGCTTGACGGTATCAGACCGCCTTGCAATAGCAACCGAAAATATAACCGCATTTGAGGGCTTGCTTGTTGGCAAAGTAGTTGAAATTTCTCTCCCTGACGGATTTATTTATACGGCAATTGTCAACAGCATTGCCGCCGCAACTTTTGATAGCAGCGGTGAGCATGATGTTACATATACATTTAATGCTGTTCGTCACGCAAAGCCTATCAGTGAGATTATAAAAGCAAACAGCTATATGATTTGCAAGTCAAACACGGCTACACTACCCATAATTACAGCTGTGTATGCTAATACAAAATCTGAGGTAATTTTGCAGGGAGTTACTATCAAAAATATAACAGTCGGCACAAAAATTGTTATTGACAGCGTGTCAGGATTAATTACTGCAGACGGCAAAAATAAGTTTGGCGACAGTGATTTGATTGATTTCCCTGTTCTGCAACCGGGCAAAAATCAGATAACATCGTCTGCATCTGATGTCAGCATAACGGTGTCTTACACGCCAATTTACATTTAGTTTAGGAGGTGTTTAAGATGTTTTTAAAGGTATTTTACGGTGATGATATTAAGGTGTATCGTGACATTGATAATACCTTTTTTCGTACTCGTTCAGAGGACGGTTTGATGACTTTGCAGTTTGATATCTCACCTGACCACGAATTATATAGGTATTTTGTTTTGTATGGTACGGTCGAATATGACGGACAGCGTTATCTTATCAACGGCATTAACGAGCGTAAAACAGTAAGCACGATAACCTGTGAGCTTGACCTCACGGGACTTAATTATAATGTTTACCCCACTTATAACAAAAGCACCGTAAGCTTTGCAAGCGTATGTTCGGAGATTTTAAAAGGCACAGGTTGGACTATAGTTGATGCCGACCTTGTGTCAGCTCGCCGAACGCTTGAGCTGACTGATGTTACCACGCTTGAAATACTTGACTACTGCCAAAACTCAACGGCATACAATACTCGCTATCGTTTTGATACGATTAACAAGGTCATCTATTGTATAAAGCCATACAATAATACCGAGCCGACAGGCACTTACTTTACCGATGAGCTTAATTTGAGCGATATGACTTACAAAGGCAGTACCACAAGTTTGGTTACAAGACTTTATCCTTATGGTAAGGACGGCTTGAGTATTGCAAGTTTAAATAATGGCAAAGCCTACCTTGAAAATTACAGTTACACTGATAAAGTGGTTTCTGCTATATGGCGTGATGAGCGTTACACAAACAAGCAAACTTTGCTTGACGATGCCAACGCAAAACTTGCCGTGCTTGCTGTACCTGAGCAATCATATACAGCTAAGGTGATTGACCTTGCAAAAACGTTGCCTGACACATACGGTGATGTGCTTGCCTTTGATTTATATGATGTGGTTACTCTGATTGACCGTAAACGCAAGACAAGGATTAACTACCGCATTGTAGAGATTAAAGAATACCCCGCCGATGCAACACTTAACACGGTTACTTTATCAACCGTGCCAGCCAAGATAACAGGGAAGTTGCAGACCTTGCAAAACAAGGTTACCGCTCTTGACGCACAAACTTTGCACGACCATAACAAGGTAAATGAGATTAAACAGGACTTAGACACAACCGTTCTTCATGTGTCCGATTCGTGGGCAAGTTCGCTCAACAGCTCGGTGATTACACAAACCGCCGAGGGATTATTTTTTGAAGTCAACAAGGTTGTCGGTTCGGACAGGTGGGGTACTCTTCTCCAACAATCTGCCGATGACATCAAAATTGCTTGGAACAAAATTTCAAATTACATAAAATTTGAAAATTCACAGCTAAATGTGTACAATTCCCAGAACACAAAGCTGATGAGCTTGTCATCAACAGGACATGATATTTTTGATAATAACGGCAAAAAGCTAATGTCGTTAAATTCGGTAGGTCAAAATTTTTACTACAAAGGCACTAAGGTAGGTTACATAGGTACCGGTTGTTATGATTCGGATGCTTCAAAGCGTGACCTTTCGTTTAACCTTGAAAACGGTTCGGCATTTATGGATTGGTGTTATCGTATGAAATCAACTGATTCTTCATACACTCTTATTTTTACATATGCCGCTCAAAAAATCGGTTCGCTTGAAGCCAATCAGTTACACACAGGTTGTGACCTTAACTTGCGGAATCATTATTTACACAACGCTATTTTGAATGATTGGGGCTTTAAAGGCGGCTCTATTACAGACACTTTTTCGGGTTATTATGTAACATCATTTAACAGCAATGGTACAGCAGCAACTTGGAAAGAGTTTAAAATGACCTTCAAAAATGGCATTCTTCAATCGTTAACTGCTTAGGAGGTAATTAAAATGGATTACATAATCAATACGAAGGAAATTGCCGAAACGGATAAATCAAGACCGGCAGAACGGTCTGAAGAAATTCACTCAAAGGAGGATAAAAATGCAGACGAAACTTAGTCCATTAGCATTACAATCAGCTCGTTCAGAACTTATTGCCGCTGTTAATGCAATTGTAAGTAAATACGGCTTCCCGGCAAGTCTTATTGACGGCATAATGTCATCAGTGCTTGTGGATATCAAATCACAGGTAATCGCAGAACTCACAGGCGAAGCTACAACAACGGAAAAGGAGCACGCCGATGAATGAATATGTTGCTAAAATTACGCTTGATTTAAACTGTCAGGCTACTCCCATAGTAATCTCAGCAGGGCAATATGACATTGGCAGACGGATTAAAATTAACCTTACCGCTGATGGCGAAGCTTATGATGCAACAGGTGCGACAGCTGTGTGCAAAGGTAAAAGCGGCAGTAACTATTTTGCTGTAAATGCTACAGTAGCAAAAAATATTGTTACTGTAACTACAGATAAGGCTATGCTTTCATCCGCCGGCAGAACGGTTGCTAAAATTGTGCTTACAGACGGTACTCGTACCTACTCTACACAGCCGTTTGTAATAAACACTCACGGCGATTATGACGGTGATATTACTACCTCTGACTATTATCCCGAATTATTAGACATATTGTCCCGTGTCATTGCTCTGACCGAGAGTGGAGCTGTGCTTACCGATACTGCACTGGATGCTAAGAGCGTTAATCCTGTACAGAACAAAGTTCTTACAGCTATTATAAATAACAAGGCAAATAAGGCAACAACGCTTGCAGGCTACGGAATTACGGACGCATATACACGAGAAAGAACAAATGAGAAACTTGCCCAAAAGCTCAATTCAATGCCGTTTGACAGTGAACCCAAAAATAATAGCCCATGCTATCTCACAAGTGGAGCAGTTTACAACGCTCTGCTTGTGAAAGCAGATAAAACCGCCTTGGCAACTAAATACGATTCGTCAAATATCGAACTTGGTACAGCTACTCTTACTCCGTACTCTACTCAGATTGATAAAATAAAATCTGCAACTTGCCTTTATGAAAAAATTGGCGATATCGTTATTGTCAATGTCACCGTCATTATGAACGCAACATCTTTAGGCGGAACATCTTCAATATCTTTGCTCAATATGCCTTTCTCAAACAAATCGGATGTGATTGTTCATGATATCGGCATAAGCAAAAACGGCGGAATGTTCAGAGGAAGTGCAAGTAAATCAGCTTGGCTGCAGTTTACTCCGCTCAATAAACAGGCTTATAATTTCGTCGCTGATGAGCAGGTAAACTTTTCTTTGATTTACAAAATATAAAAATAACGGAGGTATGAAAAAATGGAACTTAAAGAAAAAATCACACTCGATATGCTCACGAAGGACAGCGTGTCGGTACTCAGACAACAGTTTTTGACCTTTAACGGTGAAGAAATGCAGGTTGGCGGAAACATCCGCAATGCATATATGAACAGCAAATCGGGCAGAGAACAGCTCAAAACGGTGCTGTCGGATGAATACTATAACGCTGTCATGGCGGTGTGGGGCGACAACCCAACCGTTGATGAGCCGATGATAGAAGAAAGCGAGGAAACATAATGAAGAAAATCAACTGGAAGCAGAAACTTACAAGCAGGAAATTTTGGGCAGCGGTAATCGGTTTTGTTACAGCACTCCTTATGGGATTTGGAGTAACAGAAACCGAAACTGCACAGGTTACATCAATTATTATGTCCGCAGGTACGATGATAGCATATATCATCGGCGAAGGCATGGTTGATGCCAACCGTAATGATTGTTAAGTGCCTATGATATGGATTATATGTATAGGTATTTTTCTTTCAGGTGTTATATTATTGAAAACAGGAGGATAAAATGAGTAAAACAACGGTAGATAAAATTCTTAAAATTGCCCGTGCCGAAGTTGGCACAAAGGCAACAAATATAAAACGCTGTAAATATAATACAGCGTTTTACGGAGCGGAAGTATCGGGCAGTTGCTATGACTGGTGTGCTGCCTTTATTTGGTGGTTGTTTAAACAGGCAAATGCAGATGATATGCTCGGCGTTAAAACTGCCGGTTGTGGTGTTCTTGCACAGACTTTTTATAACAAAGGTAAAATCGTACGGAGCGGCTATAAAGCTGGCGATATTGTTCTTTTTCACTGGAGCAATGAGGCAAGCACAATTGTTCCCGGTGCGTATGCCGTTGACCATGTAGGCATTATTGAGAGTGTTAATTCGGATGGCTCTTACACGACTATTGAAGGTAACACAGGCGGTGGCAACGGTGCTGTGCTCCGTCAAAAAAGATGGGCAAGCTGTATCAGCTATGTATGCAGACCGGATTATGTTTCTGCAAATAACTCAAATCAGGGGGAAGAAGAAATGATTAAAATGGGATCAAAAAATCTTGCAACGCTTGCTTTTAAAAAGCAGCTGATTACATTATACAACATGAAAATTATCAAGACTAAAGTTGATAATTCGGCTGGTTTTGGCAGTGGCACGCTTAAAGCCGTCAAAGAAGCACAGAAAGCAGCTAAAATTACAGTTGACGGCATTGTCGGAGAAAAGACAATCAATGCAATTTATCATCTCATAAATGATTGCAATTGGTCTAAAGACAAAAAAATTGCAAATGCAAAGAAAGCGTTAGGTTAATCTTACATATCCATAATAACGCCCCTAAAAAGTTATTATGGAGGTAAAAATGCGTAGCTTTATCGGCTGGATTGGTGGCAAAAGTCACCTTAAAAATCAGATTATTTCACTTATTCCCAGTGACTGTAACCGCTACATAGAGGTGTGTGGCGGTGCAGGCTGGGTCTTATTCGGTAAGGATAAAATCAAAGGTCAAATGGAGGTATTTAACGATATTGACGGTGACCTGATTAACCTTTATAAGCAAATAAAAAACAACTGTTCAGCACTTCAAAAAGAAGTTGACTGGTTACAATCTCGTGAGTTGTTTTCGCAATATCGCTATGAGATTGAGCAACAAGTTGAACTTACGGACTTACAGAGGGCGGCAAGATATCTTTATTTAATCAAATGCAGTTTTGGTAGCAATAGAAACTCATTCGCCACAGCTCCTAAAACGATTGATAATATTGTTTCCGAACTTCCAAAGTACAAAGAACGGTTAAAAAGCGTAATCATCGAAAACAGGGATTTTGAAGACCTTATTAAAACATATGACCGTGATTCTGCTCTGTTTTATGTAGATCCGCCATATGTAGCATCGGAACGCTACTATAACCGCAACTATACTAAGTTTAATAAAGATGACCATATCCGTTTAAATGCCGTTTTAAAGGGGATTAAAGGGCGTTTTATCCTATCCTATAACGATTGCGATTTCATTCGTGACTTGTATAAAGGTTACAATATAAAGTGCGTAAGTAGGCAAAATCTACTCCCTGCAACCCCCGATAATTGTGTGGAGTTCAAAGAAGTTATCATAACCAATTACTGATTTGGTAATAATATTACCAATTAAGCAAAATAATAACGCAGTAGTATATTATATTACTCGGGGCGTTATTATGATTAAAATTCATTTGTCCGATTTGCTTGGCAAATACCGCATAACGCAGGCTGAACTTGCCCGTAAAACAGGCATAAGACCTGCAACAATATGTGATATATATAATGAGATGTGTGACCGCATTAACCTTGAACACTTGGACAGAATATGCGAAGTCCTTGGTTGTGATGTTGCTGACATCCTTGAATATCAGCCAAATAAGATTAAAAAGACCGGCACAAATCTCATTTTAGAGCAAAACGGCAACCGAAAAAAGAATAATTAACACAAAAAACACCTTGCAGATGAGTAAAATCTCTGCAAGGTGTTTTTATTTTTTGGAAATATTTCTGCAACAATATGCAAAAATCTGATTTTTAAATTTTTCCATTTAGTGCGAAAAGTTTTTTTAATTTGTGCGAAAAGCGACATCAATCTTACGAAGCTCGTGAAGATATGCAAAAATTACTTTACAACTATATTGGGACAACTCCTGAGCAAAACCCAGAAGAATATGAAAAAAGATCAGCTATTTATTGGACAGAAGAAATTACTGTACCTGTTTTGATTATTCATAGCAAATATGATGAACAAGTTTCTTTTTCACAAGCAGAAGATTTGTATAAAAAATTAAAACAAAATAATAAACATATATATTTTAGTGTGCGTGATGATAATATACATGGCTTAAGTGATGGTGATCTCGAAGTAATACTAGATTGGCTTGATACAAATATTTAAGTATATAGGGCTAAAGTATATAGGGCTAAGTTAACGAAAAGGATGTTAAATAAGTGCTTTTTGATGTTGATAAAAATAAATATGTAATGCAAATTGACTCGACAGATAGATTAATCAATAAGATACCTAAAATTGAGGCTCATCTAAAAGGAATTCGTCACAAAGCATTTTCTGTATTAATATTTAATAATGATGGTAAAATGTTAATACAAAAAAGAGCTAAAATAAAGTATCATTCTGGTTCTGTGTCAAGATTTAGCACAAAATAAAATGAGAAGTTCTGCCAACTAAGCTGCTGGCAGAGAAGATACCTTCTCAAACAATTTTTCAAAATCATTAGGAGACATATAGTCGCAGTGGCTGTGAATCCTAACGATATTATAAAAGGTTTCAATATACTCAAATACAAGCCTATAGGCATGTTTGTAATTAATGATATGAAATCTGTTAAGCCATTCTCTTTTGATTATGGTTGAGTTCATTCTTTGGACAGATAATCCCAAAACCGATATTGATAAAATTAGTCATTATATTGGTATCCAACCAATTGAAAAAAAGAGAATGGGCGAGATGAGGTGTTTTACATGACGGAAAACAATAAAATAGACTTTGAAACTATAGATTACAGTAAAGTCAATCCGAAAAAGTTAAACGGCAACAAACGTATTGTAAAGTCATATTTGATATATTTTGCTTTTGATGTTGTACTGACAGTTGCTATATTCTTGCTCACATTATTTAAACTGATTGATAGTTCTGATAACACGGTAAATACTGTGATATTTATATTAAGCGGAATATTGTGTTTGTGCCTTTATACTAATAATTATTATAAATCGAAAGATTGGCGATTCTATGAGAGCCTTCGTTCTGATACGCTTACAAAACTGATTGCACTATTCTTTGTCATAAATGGTGTGTTGCTGCTTTTGACATTTAATTTAGCGGGTGTACATATTTCAATAGTAGCATCATGGGGCGGCGCATCATTATCTATTCTAATTAATAATATAGTTGCTTATTTAGATGACTTAAACAAAATGTACACAACATCGAAATATGATACGGCTATAAAATTTTTGAAATTTTGGTCAGTATTTATATTGTTCGCTATGTTTGCATATGGTTATTCAAGCATTGGCAGATATGAATATATGACTTTTAGATAAAGTAAATATTAATAAGTATTGCTTTTTGCAATGTCTATTGATACAATACAATAAGAATATGTATTTTCATTGCTTAAAAAGCGTATATACAAAAAAGACCGACTTCAAAATCAAATTTGAAATCGGTCTGTAAATTTTAAAAATATCCGAACGGAATTTATACTATTCGATTACATCTTCGGCTATAACAGCTTCCTGTCTTTTTGTAATCTGATGGTCTTCATGCAAAACAATGCAGTATGTAACAGTTGATATGAGTGCAAGAATAAGTACAACCGCAATAAGTCTTTTGATGTATTTGCCTGCCCTTATTTTTTTGACAACATAGGGAATCCCCGTTATTGTTTATTGCCCTTGTCCTCTTTTAAAATATTTAAAATGCTTTCTACACCGCTGTATGCATTATGAAAACTCTCCAAAAGGTTTTCATAATATGCCCGACCTTCGTCCTCAATATGATAATAAATTCGTGTGCGCTTTTTGCCGACAAGCTTTGAATATTCGCTGATTTTTCCTTCGTTAACAAGCTTGTAGGTGACTGCGTAAACGGTGTTCTGAGATATGGACAGGCATCCGTTTGATTTTTCTTTTATGAATTTTACAATTTCATACACATAACTGTCATGCTCACACAAAATGGCAAGAATCAGTATGTCCGTAATTCCGCTGAAAAAATAATTTTGTTTTCCCATAGATACCTCCCGATATACATTATACACACTTAATCACTAAAAATCAATCTAATACATTCAATAAGAATTTAATATGAGCAGTTATTACAGCAAAGCCTTTTGTTGCCGACATTGTGATTTTTTCGTCAATAGTATTCGGAAAAACCGAATTGACCAAAAAATTTCTTTGTGAATTAATTTCATCAGCCATGATATCAACATACACATTATTGATTTCGTTTGAATTCTTTTTGATATAGTCAAATATGAAAAGTAAAATAACAGATAGGATGTTTTAAATGAAAGCAAAGAAAATTTATTATTCAATTGTCGTAGGATTGCAAAGTTTACTTATACTATTGTTGCTTGTAAATGTAGGTTATTGTTTGGTTACTTCGGATTTAACTATGTTTCCTACAACTGCATTATATTTAAACTTTTACCCTTTTATAAATTTTTGTCAAACGCATAATCCATACGATTTGCTTGTATTTATATCTTTGATGATTTTAATACTTGTAATGCATTTTGCAACAATATATATTCTTTTTAAAAAGGTTAAAAGAATATATGCTTGGGTAGTTATAGTTAATGCATATATGTACGCCTTGACTCTATATAGTAACGGAGATTTAATATATGTGTTAAAGGGCGGTGCATATTTAATCTATGGATATAGCAATGTGGCAATGTTTTTCTTGCTGTTCATTGCGGCTTTAATTAAACTATATCGTAAGAGGGTTCATATTAATTCAAGTCTTGCAGATGATTATTTTTTACCCAATGAAGAGGATGACAGACCGGAGGATAAATGCGACAGAACAATCCAAGCCTGTATTTTAGCTCCGATTTTCCAGACAGCTTGCTTTGCATTTTCTTTGATAACAAAGTACTACGGTTCGTTGCTGGAGAATTATTTGTTTTTGTTTTATATTGTGTTCGTTATAGTGTCGATTTTTATATTCGCATTTTCATATCGTGATTACAAAAATGTTGCAAACTCAAATCAATTTTCTGATGAGCGAATTGCAAAAGTTGAAAAATACATAAAAATTCAGCCGATTACTTTTGCACTTTTTCTCGCATCGGCAGTTTTGATATTTGCATTTTGACAGTAACAAACTCTACAATAAAATATGGTAGAACAACTGCTGTAAGGAGGCTCGAAAGAGCCTCCTTTTTAATGCTTGAACAGAATACAAATTTATTGTGATGATAAACAGCTTTACAGCTATGTAAAAATTTTTATAGAGATATAATGATGAAATATAAAATATCGAAATAAGAATAAACCTCCTGCACAGAGTAAAATCCGTTGCAGGAGGTTTTGTTGTACGAAAAATTATATTGGTTTAATTATTGGCATATTTGTTGGAATCTATATGTAAAATTTACAGAACCTGAAAATATGCATTATTGATACTTTGTCGGGACAGGGCACACATCAGTTCTTGCTGTTTGCAATTGCCTGATCAATCAACTTTTGCAGCTTTTCAGACTGCTTTTCGGAGGTTATTGCACCGACAATCGGCTCTCCCACAATATTACCGTTTTTATCGACAACATAAGTTGTGGGGTAGGAGTACAATCCGGATGTGAATTCTCCGGCTTTACTTTTTGAATCAAACCAAATGTTTTTGTAGGTCACACCCTTTTTTGCCAGAATATTCTTTGCGTCAGAGATAGCCGTTTTGTCACCGTCAAGTGTAAATGAATTGATTCCGACTACTGCTCCGCCTTTTTTTGCAAGCTGTTTATTCAGAGCTTCCAGGTCGGCAAGTTCTTCCACGCAGGGATTGCAGGTGGTAAACCAGAAGTTTACTACAGTAACGGTATTTTTTGCAAAAAGCGTACTGCTCTTAACTTCATTTCCGTCAAGATCCTTGCCGTCAAATGTTGGGAATTTCTTCAGATCATCCTTTTCGATGGGCTTACCGTTTTCCGCCGGAACGCTCATATCTCCATCAGACGGTTTTTCTCCGCATCCGGGAAATTTTTGTTCCAAAAGCGTCAGCTTTCCTTCAATTTCCTTAATCTCTTCGGCGCCTTCATTAAGCAGCTTCAACTCATCTGCACTGAACTGATCCTTGATACCGTCAATCGTTTTCAGAAGAAAATCACCGTAGTTTCCGCCGTCCTCAATCTTCGCCATACCCTTATCGGCTGAAAGAAATACCTTTTCCCAAAGTTTGCTGTTTTCGGAAAGAATAGCATTTTCCTGTGCCATCAGTTTTTGATGCAGGTCGGCGGCCTCGTCTTTTGTTTTTGGATTCACAGCTGTCAGTATAGCCGTTTCACTTTTCTTATTTGCGGTAGTATTCGTCGTATTGCCTTTGTTTGTGCCACAGGCGGCAAAGCTTAACAACATCATCAAGGCAGTCAGTAAGGTTAAAATTTTTGTTGTTTTCATGGTATTTACTCCTTTTCTGTTTCAATTTCTGTTTCAATTTTTTGTTTTGCTGTTTCCGCTTTTTCAGCGGGACAATCATTTTCTTTTCCTTTGCCAAAGCCGTAGCGGAAGCTGACCGCCTTGGTAGGACAGGCACGGATACACTTACCACAGCGTATGCATTCGGTGTGGTCGGGAGTTTTGGTTACATCTACATCCATCTTGCATACTTTGGCACACTTTCCGCAGGAAATGCATTTGTGTTTGTCTACTTTCATTCCGAAAAGCGACACCTTGTTAAGCAATGCATAAAATGCACCGAGAGGACACAGCCACTTACAGAACGGTCTGTAGAAAAGCACACTCAGTACGATTACCGTAATCAATATGCCCAGCTTCCACGAAAAGAGCGTACCAAGTGCGGCACGGATTCCCGAATCGACAGCGGAAAGAGGGATTGCCCCCTCAAGTACCCCTTGAGGACAAAGATACTTACAGAAAAAAGGATCTCCCATACCCACATCGTTTGTAATGAGCATTGGCAGCAAACCTACAGCAAAAAGCAAAACTGCATATTTTATGTATGTCAGCGGCTTCAGCTTTTTAGTGGAAAGCTTTTTTGTCGGTATCTTATGTAACAGTTCCTGAAGCCATCCGAACGGACACAAAAAACCGCAGATAAAACGCCCGAGCAGAACTCCTATCAATATGAGGAATCCTGTGATATAATATGAAAAACTGAATTTTGACGAACCCACCACAGCCTGAAACGAGCCGATTGGGCATGCACCCGATGCCGCCGGGCAGGAATAGCAATTCAGTCCCGGAACGCAAACAGCCTTTCCTTTGCCTTGATAAATTCTGCCCTTCAATAAATTCGGCAGATGAATATTACTCAGCAAAGTTGCTCCTGCTTGAATAAGCCATCGAAAGCGTGAGAGAAACTGCGATACACCGCCTCTTTTTTTCTTCGGTTCTTTGTTATCCAATTCCCACACACTCCAAACACAGCCGGATTGCCTTGCTTAACACGGTTTCTGCCTCTCCACGCAGAGCTCCGTAACATAGCATCGTAATTCCGCAGATAATCAGTACGATCTGAAATACGGCTTTTTTCTTTCGAGTCAATTCGGTCACTCCTTTCTTTTGTGCTCTCATTGTAGCACAGAGGATGTAAAATCCCTGTTAAGAACGAAAACTTAACAAAAACTTTATGTCTGAGCGATATAATGATATAATTAAATTATCAAAGAAATATGAAAGCACAACAAGGAGAGTTTCTATGCGTATTTTAGTAATTGAAGACGAGCGTGCACTGTGCGAGACAATTGTTCGCAGCCTTAAAAGATTGGCATACAGCGTTGATTTTTGTTATGACGGAAACAAAGCAAATGAGTTGCTCGGAATAGAAAAGTACGATCTTGTTTTACTTGATCTGAATTTACCCGGTGCAGACGGGATGACGGTACTGCGAACTCTGCGACAAACCGACAGAGATACCGTAGTGTTAATTCTTTCGGCACGCTGTGAGGTTGCCGACAAGGTGGAGGGGCTGGATGCCGGAGCAAACGATTACCTGACAAAGCCTTTTCATTTGGAGGAGCTTGAGGCAAGAATACGCAGTCTGACTCGCCGTCGGTTTACACAAAACAATGTTGTTTTGAACTGTGGAAAGGTTGCTTTTGACACCAAAGCCCGTGTTGCCGTTGCCGACGGTCAGGAGCTGTCACTTACCCGAAAAGAAATCGGAATACTTGAATATTTACTTCTTAATCAAGGCCGCCCCGTCAGTCAGGAAGAACTTCTCGACCATGTTTGGGATAACAGTGTTGACAATTTCAGCAATTCAATAAGAGTACATATTTCTGCATTACGAAAGAAACTGCGTGCGGCACTCGGCTATGACCCGATTCGCAATCGCATTGGTGAAGGATATGTTATGGAGGAAGAAAAAGTATGAAAAAGCTATCCTTGCAATGGCGCATAACTCTGATGACTGCACTTCTTATCGGAGCCACCTGCATTTTTATGAATGTTCTTATCGGCTATTCCGGCAGTCATTACATGGATTCCATAGGTTCTTATGTTACAGGTTACGGTGATACGGACAAAGGAGAACCTGACTTTTTCGATCCTGAACACGAAAAGCTTGATCGTGAATTGACTATTGTAATTAACGGAGCACAGGAATCCTTTATCGCTACCAATTGGTATATTACGGCGGCGGCAACATTGTTAGGCGGTGTGCTTGCGTATTTTTTAAGCGGGCATGCGCTGAAGCCTCTGCGTACTTTTACCGCTCGGGTGGAAAAGGTTCAACCTAACAATTTGACGGATATGAAGATAACCGAAGAAGTTCCGCCTGAACTGAGACAGTTTGTCAAGTCGTTCAATCTGATGCTTGACCGTCTTGATGAGGGATTTACCGCTCAACGACAGTTCACGGGAAACGCCGCACATGAGTTGCGCACACCGCTTTCGCTTATGCAGGCACAGCTTGAACTTTTTTCGGCAGAGCATCCCGAGGTATTGCCTGAAACGGCGGAATTCCTCCGATTGTTGCGTGAGCAGACAGAACGAATGACACAAATGACAAAAACCCTGTTGGAAATGAGCGAGCTGCGCACAGTATCGTGTGCTGACCGCATAGAGATAGGACCTATGGTAGAAGAGATTTTCACTGACCTTGCACCCCTTGCAGAGAAGAACAATGTTACACTTGAAAGCACGGGCGACGCTGTTATGACAGGCAGTGACACGCTGATTTACCGTTTGTTATATAATCTGACCGAAAACGCTATACGCTACAACCGTTTTGACGGTACAGTGAATATTACCGTAATGCACAAAGACAATCAGCTTGTTATTACGGTTGCGGATACCGGCTACGGCATCCCCGAACAATACAGAGAAAGTATTTTTCAGCCCTTCTTTCGTGTGGATAAATCCCGAAGCAGAGAATACGGCGGAGTTGGATTGGGACTTTCTTTGGTGTGGGAAATCGTTGCACTGCACAATGGTAAAGTTCGTGTGGAAGAGAGTTCGGAAAAGGGTACTGCTATAGCAGTAAGGTTTCCGACAGATATGATAAAAATTTAATATCTTGCGATTTTTTCTTAGTTAATTGTTGAAATTACCGTAGCTCTGTGCTATACTATAATTAATTAATCGATTAGTTATCAAAAGGAAGCGAATATTATGAGAACAACAGAGGAACAGCACAACGAGCGTAAGAGGGAAATGATGGAAAAATGCTTTGAATGCTATGCTGAAAACGGATTGACCGGTACGGGCATCAAGGCTTTGGCGGCAGCGTGTGGCTGTACAACGGGAAATCTGTATTCCTATTTCAACAGTGTTGATGAACTGATTATTGAATCAACTGCATACTGTATGGAAAAGGTCGAGGATGATTTTATGGAAAAAGCTCCCACCGACCCGAAAGATGTTGTTCGATTTGTGAAAGAGGTTCCGTACTGGACCGCAAAGAAGCACGGCAAGAAATATCGGCTGATGTATCAGGTCTATACCCATCCGAAATATATTGAGCACGGCAAGAAATTTTTTGAGGGGGTAAATGAGCGCTATACCGAGTATGCAAAGCGACTTGAGCCGAAAATCGGCATTCCGTACACGGTGATTACACCGCTCATTTTTATATTTGTCCGTGCCTGTGTACACTATGCTATGTTTGAGGATGAATATTATTTAAAAACCCAAATGGAGGTCTTAAAACAGGGTGTTGCCCTGTTTACTGATAAATACCGTTCACAATATTTGAGAGGAGGCAATGATAAATGAAAAAACGAATATACTGTATTACTACCGCACTCTGTCTTGTGCTTTGCATCGTACTTTGCATTGCATTCGCTGCCGTATGCAGCAAGGCGGAAAACAGCAAAACCCTGTTGCCGGAGGTGCGAAACAACGGCACAGCAATCCAATGGAGAGATACCGCCGAAGAGGAATGGCACGATCTTGTAGCTCTTAACACGCTCAGAGGTACTGACGGAAAAAACGGCACTGACGGAAAGAATGGTCTTGACGGCAAAAACGGCATTGACGGAAAAAATGGTGCTGACGGCAAAGACGGTACTGACGGAAAAAACGGTACTAATGGAAAGAACGGTCTTGACGGAAAAAACGGCATTGACGGCAAAAACGGCATTGACGGAAAAAATGGCATTGACGGCAAAGACGGTACTAATGGAAAAGACGGTCTTGACGGAAAAGACGGTACTGACGGTAAAAACGGTCTTGACGGCAAAGACGGTCTTGACGGCAAAGACGGTATTGACGGAAAAGACGGTCTTGACGGAAAAGATGGTACTGACGGAAAAGATGGTACTGACGGAATAAACGGTACTGACGGTAAAGACGCCACTGACGGCAAAAACATAGAGGTACAAAGAACAACAGAATATATACAGTGGCGCTATGAGGGAGAAGACTGGCAAAACCTTGTTGCCATTTCTGATATAAAAGGACCCACAGGGCAGAACGGTAAAGACGGAGCAAACGGAAAAACACCGGAGTTCCGTGTAAATGAAAACAATCTTCAATGGCGTTATGTCAGTGACGAAATATGGTTAAATCTTTACGATCTTTCAAATTTGAAAGGTCTTGACGGAAAAGACGGAATCGACGGAAAGAACGGTGTCGATGGTCTTGACGGCAAAAACGGCGATACGCCGTTCATCGGTGAAAACGGCAACTGGTGGCTCGGAGTGACCGACATTGGTGTAAAAGCCGCAGGTGTTGACGGTGAAAAAGGTGACAAGGGAGATAAAGGAGATGCCGGAGAGAACGGTAAGGACGGAGCAAACGGAAAAACACCTGAGTTCCGTGTAAATGAAAATAACCTACAGTGGCGTTATGTCGGCGATGAAATGTGGCTTAACCTTTACGATCTTTCAATTTTGAAAGGTCTTGACGGCGCAGACGGTAAGGACGGTATAAACGGCAAAGATGGTGTTGACGGCAAAGATGGTGCTGATGGTAAGGACGGAACAAACGGACAAAACGGCACTGACGGCAAAGACGGAAATACCCCGTTCATCGGTGAAAACGGCAACTGGTGGATTGGAACGACCGATACGGGAGTGAAAGCCACAGGTGTTGACGGTGAAAAAGGCGAAAAGGGTGACAAAGGAGATAAAGGCGACAAGGGTGACGCAGGTCAGAACGGCAGCTGTTCGGGATATTTTTACGGAGAGGCGGCCTCTCCGATTAAAGTAGTACTGAAGAATAACAGTCGTGCCAATATTACTGTCTACCAAAAAATAAACAAGGGCGGCTTGATTTCATCCTACATGAATAATATTACACTCAAAAAAGGACATATTTACAATGTCTGCTTAAGCGGTTCTCTCGAAGTCGGTTCAAACGAAGCTAACAAAAGCGGCAATTACTCTATTCAGATGACAGACGGTTATGATGACGATCTGTGCAGGGAGCTTACACGAATAAAAAGGGACGGGGCAAAAATACCGTATACCAATGATCAACATTCCTTTAATTTCAACAGAATGTATGATGCGTCAAATAAAGACATTACATTGCAGTTGTGGTTTGAAAATTCGGCATACAATACTTATCTCGGTGGCTT